>PJTQ01000011.1_pt1 | contig 504323 bp, 493 predicted proteins | sample 1512231 | NCBI WGS metagenome assembly PJTQ01 (sample SAMN08177688, study PRJNA422409) | Soil metagenome, whole genome shotgun sequencing project. | isolation source: Soil (3) enriched on wood chips | place: USA: Madison | collected 2015-01-15 | reverse complement strand
GCGCAGGATCATAAGCGGGCCTTTGACGGCGACACCGGCCCCAATACCGGCGGCATGGGCGCCTATTCTCCGGCGCCGATCATGTCCCGCGCGGTGTATGATGATGTGATGGCCCGCATTATCGAGCCAACAGTGCGCGGCATGGCCAAGCGCGGCACACCCTATGCTGGCGTGCTTTACGCTGGCCTTATGCTGACACCAGACGGCCCCAAGCTGGTCGAATATAACGCCCGTTTCGGTGATCCTGAGACGCAGGTGATGATGATGCGCATGGAAAGCGATATCGTTCCCCTGCTTCATGCAGTCGCTACCGGCACGCTTGCCGGGCACGATGTGCACTGGAAAGACCAATATGCACTGACCGTTATTCTGGCCACCAAGGGCTATCCGGGCGATTACGGCAAGGGCAGCGAGATTTCCGGACTCGAGGGTCTCAACAACGACACGCTGACGGTCTTTCACGCCGGAACGAAGCGCGATGGCGCGCGTTTATTGGCCAATGGTGGGCGCGTTCTCAATGTCACGGCGCTCGGGGCATCGGTGAAAGAGGCACAGAATCGTGCTTACACAGGCGTGGACGCGATTGATTGGCCGGAAGGCTTTTGTCGAAGGGATATCGGCTGGCGCGAAGTTTCCCGAGAGCAAAACTGAACCATTCCTCAATCTTGCTGACCTAAGCTCCTCGTTCAGAACCGTCTTCAATGCGGCGCCGCCGCAACGCCCGCTGACGCCTTTGCAGAAGCGCGGCATGGCTCTGGCGGCAAAGCTGCGCATGAGGGATGCGGAGCATGAACACGTGAGCACGATCAGCGGACCACGGATTGGGGTGGCGTTAGGCGGCGGCTCGGCGCGCGGGCTGACCCATATCCCCTATATCGAGGCGATGGACGAGCTTGGCCTCAAGCCATCCGTCATTTCAGGTACATCAATTGGCGCCTTGATCGGCGCCGGTTGGGCCGCCGGCATGAGCGGCAAGGAATTGCGCGAGCACAGTTTTGAAGTGCTTGGCACGCTCAGGACCATTGCTGGCAAACTCTGGGCAACCCAGATCAGGGGTATCGGTGGCCTGCTCAAGAACGGCATTTCCGTGCAACTCGATGCGACCAGTATCGTGGATGCGTTCACCCCTGCGAATTTCCCGCTCGAATTCAGCGCCCTTAAAGTGCCGCTCTATGTCGTGGCCACCGATTTCCAGTCATGGCATCAGGTCGTGTTCAATTCGGGGCTCTTACGCCCGGCAATTGCGGGTTCGCTCGCTATTCCGAGCTTTTTCAAACCTGTCGTTTATAACAACCACATTCTGGTCGATGGCGGGGTCGTCAATCCGCTGCCGCTCGATCAGGCCGATATCGACACCGACTTCCTGATCGGCATCGATGTCGCGGGCGATCCTTCCGCCAATCTGGCCAAGACCGATCACAAGGCCATCGATATCTGGTTTGGTTCGGCCCAGATCATGATGCACTCGCTGACCGCCCATATGATGGCGGCCTATCCACCCGATATTTACATCAGGCCCCATGTTGCCAATTTCGGTGCCATGGAGTTCTGGCGCGTCCGCGAAATCGTGACCCACGCCGAAGCGGAGAAAGACCGTTTCAAGCGCATATTGGCCAAAAAAATCGAAGACTATATCCTTGAGCGTGTGGAGCCGGCATAAGGCATCAACCAACGCCATAGCGAAGTCTTCCGATGACGGACCCCGCGATTGCACGCCTGCTCGATGAAATCGGGACAAAGAGCCCAAGTCTTCACGCTATAGTCGAAACCTTGCGCGTTCTGGTGCGGCAGCATGCGCCGGAAGCCAAAGCGCAGATAAAATATGGCGGCATACACTATAGCCGCGCCCTGCCGGTCTGCGGGATTTTTGCCTATAAGGGCCATGTGTCGCTGGAATTTTCCCGTGGCGCGGAGTTCGATGATGGTGGCTTGTTGGGTGATGGGCAACATCGCCGTCACCTCAAGTTCACCGACCGGAGCGAGATCGATAGCGAGCGTGTCGGACGCTATATTGCCGAGGCTTACTCGCGCGCCTGATATGTGACTGGGCACAAGCTGCCAATGCGGTTGCCATGGCCGGACACCCATGATTCAAGAGGCATGTGGAAGCCCTTGAGTCTCAAGACCTGTTCTCGCCCCAACGCCACCAGCGGCCGGAGCCGCTGGCCGTTCTGCGTGATATTTTCGGGCACCACCAGTTTCGTGGATTGCAGGCCGATGTCGTGGATCACGTGGCCTCTGGTGGGGACGCCGTGGTGCTGTTTCCAACCGGCGCCGGCAAGTCGATGTGCTTCCAGATTCCAGCCATCTGCCGACCCGGCGTGGGTATTGTCATTTCACCGCTGATTGCCCTGATGCGCGACCAGGTGGAAGCGCTCAAACAGGCTGGCGTTGCAGCGGCGGCGCTCAATTCCTCGCTGACGCCGGAAGAGTCTGCCGAAGTGCGGCGGCAGTTGCGGCGGGGCGAACTGGATCTGCTCTATGTGGCGCCCGAGCGCGTGGCGACACCGGGTTTTGCCAATATGCTGGGCGGCTGCGAGATATCGCTCTTTGCCATCGATGAGGCGCATTGCGTGAGCCAATGGGGTCATGATTTCCGACCGGAATATCGTGAACTCATTCATCTGGTTGAGCTTTTTCCCGGCGTGCCGCGCATCGCACTGACGGCGACCGCGGACCCAACGACGCGGGAGGATATTATCGAGCGTCTGGGACTGGAACAGGCCGAGGTTTTCACCACCAGCTTTGACCGTCCCAATATTTCCTATTCCATCGTCGAGCGCGACAAGCCGCGCGAGCAATTGCTCGACTTTCTGGGGAACCATAAGGGCGAAAGCGGCATCGTCTATTGCCTGAGCCGCGCCAAGGTCGAGGATGTTGCCGATTGGCTAAATGGCAAGGGGATCAAAGCCTTACCATACCATGCCGGAATGAGCGCGCAGATGCGCAGCGCCAATCAGGATGCGTTTCTGAAGGAAGAAGGTCTGTGCCTTGTCGCCACGGTGGCTTTCGGCATGGGGATCGACAAACCAGACGTTCGCTATGTCGCGCATATGGATTTGCCAGCGTCTATCGAGGCTTACTATCAGGAGACCGGGCGCGCTGGGCGTGATGGACAGCCTGCAGATGCCTGGATGAGCTATGGCATGGCCGATGTGGTGCAGCGGCGGCGGATGATCGATGAGGGCAATGCGCCTGATGAGGTCAAGCGGCTAGAACACAGCAAACTCAATGCCTTGCTGGGTGTCTGCGAGACGGCCTCATGCCGACGACAGGCCATTCTCGGCCATTTTGGCGAAGCCCATGCGGGGCAATGCGGCAATTGCGATACGTGCCGCTCGCCGGTTGAGACCTGGGATGGAACGGAGGCGGCGATCAAGGCACTGGCGGCCATTTATCGGACCGGGCAACGCTTCGGCGCGGCGCATGTGATCGATGTGCTGGTGGGCAAGGAAACCGAGAAAGTTCAACGGTTTGGCCACCAGCATCAGAAGGTTTTCGGGCAGGGTAACGAGCTCGACGCCAAGGCCTGGCAGTCGGTTTTGCGGCAGCTTACGGCGATGGGGCTGATCGTGGTCGACCACGCCAATCATGGTGCCCTCGCGCTAGCCGCGACGGCGCATCCCGTGTTCAAACGTGAGCAGACTGTTACCCTCAGGAAAGACCGCCCGAAGAAATCGCTAGAAGTGCGTCGCGCTTTGGCCAAACCCATCGATGTGCCCGAACATGCGCGGCCGCTTTTCGATGCGCTGCGCGAGGAACGGCTGCGGATTGCCAAATCGCAGGGCGTGCCGCCCTATGTGATTTTCCATGATTCAACGCTCAAGGCCATGGCACTGGCAGAGCCAACCCATCCGCATGATATGCTGAACCTGCCCGGCGTCGGTCAGGGCAAGCTGGACCGCTATGGCGAAGCGTTCCTGGCCGTAGTCGCCAATTTCAAGGGATAGCACGATGAGCGGAGCGATGGCCCCTGCCCCGGATCAGTCTCCCGCCAGACGCCCCCGGCTTCCGGTCATCGACATTGCGCGCGGCGTCGCCATTGCGGCGATGGTGATCTACCACCTTTGTTGGGATCTTTCTTATTACGGGTTCATCCCGGTTGATGTCGGTTTTGAGCCCGGCTGGGTGTTGTTCGCCCGCTCGATCCTGTTTTCCTTCATGTTCCTCGTCGGGGTCGGACTGGTGCTGGGCCATGGCGACGGCATACGCTGGCGGAGTTTCTGGCGGCGCACCCTGTTCGTGGCGGGCGGTGCGCTGCTGATCACGCTGGGCACCTGGCTGACCTTTCCGGAAAGCTTCGTCTATTTCGGCGTGCTGCACGCCATCGCGCTATTCAGCGTTCTGGCGCTACCATTCCTGTTCACCCCCATCTGGCTGACAGGTCTGGTGAGCGCGGCGATCATCCTGCTGCATTTTGTCTATCAGGACGCCCTGTTCAATGCCGTGCCCCTGTCATGGATCGGCTTTTGGGAAGTACCACCGCTGACCAATGATCTGGTGCCGCTGTTTCCATGGCTCGGCGTGGTGCTGGGCGGGATCGTGGTGGCGCGGCTGGTTCGCGGATCGCGCGGGGAAGCCCGGCTGGCTGCAATCCAACCCAGCAATAAAGGCGCCAAAGTGCTGGGCTGGATGGGGCGGTGGAGCCTGATCATCTATCTCGTGCATCAGCCCTTGCTGCTCGCCGTGATTGCACCGCTGTCCATGGCGACAGGTGCACAGACCGAAGGGCGGGAGCTGGATTTCCTCAATTCCTGCCAGATGAGTTGCGAGGAAACAGGAACAACTGCTGCTCTCTGCGCCATCTACTGCCAATGCGGGCTTGAGGGCGTTATCCGCGATGACCTTTGGGAGCCAATTTATTCGGGATTGGTGTCGGCAGATGAGCAGGCCAAGCTGGATGCGAATAACAGGCAATGCTCGGCATTGATCTATCCTGAGCTTCTTTCCGACTAGCTCAAAAGACAGCATTTTCATAAAATTGGGGCGGTATGCTTAGGCCGGCAGCGACCCCCAAGGCGCAGACACGTCGTGGAGGCGCCCTTGTCCGCACACTTCTTCTTTTTGCTGCTCAACCCCGCAATTTCCACGCTGCTCGGCATTGCGGTCGCCATCATCTGGTATCACAAGCCGGATGCGACCTTCATGCGTACGGCCGCCATGGCGCTGTTTGCCTTTGCCTTCGCATTCATCGCGCAGGACGTGTTGCCAAGCGCGCCGTTTCGGCTGTCGAGCCTGCTGATCAATCTGGCTTTTCTGGTTTGTTTCACCCTGTTCTGCACGGCCATGGTGCAGATGGCGGGGGGCAAGCCACCTCTGCTCAGCTTCATGGTCATCGCACTCGCAACAGTTCTGGCCATTCTCTGGTGGCTCTATGGTGACGACAATCTCGCCAACCGCGTGCATGTGATGAACATTTCGCACTCGCTCATGTGCGTGCTGACGATCGTTACTGCCTGGCGCTCACCAAAGAAGGGCTGGGGCCGAAACCTCGCCATGCTGGTTCCCCTATTGGGCTTCGCAAACTTTGTCTGGCGGCCAATGCTGGTTGTGTGGGAAGGCAATTTCTATCAGCCCGGCGACGCCTTTATCGACTCGGTCTACTGGAACACGACGCGGCTGGGCTCACCGATACTGGCGGTTTTGGCTGCGGTATCGCTGATGACCGGGCTGTCGCTGGCCCTGATCAAAGACCTCAAGCTGGAGGCGCGCACCGACAAGCTATCCGGGCTGCTCAATCGTCGCGGCTTCGAGGAAAAATGCCTGAGCATATTCGACCAGTCGGAGCGCCGTGATCGTCCGATCACCATGATGATTGCCGACCTCGACCGCTTCAAGCAGGTGAATGACAATCTTGGGCACGCAAGGGGCGATCAGATCATCCAGTCATTTGGTAAAGCACTGCAAAGTGCCATGCCGGCGGACGCCGTCATCGGGCGTATCGGCGGCGAGGAATTCGCCGTGCTATTGGCCGGCGATGAGACGCGGGGCATCAATCAGGCCATCGAAACCTGCCAGCAGCGTTTCAGCCAAATCCAGTCAGAACATGGTTTTGACCCAATCACCGCCAGCTTCGGCATCTATAAATGCGGCCATCAGGACAATTTGCACATTGCGCTCACAAGAGCCGACAAAGCGCTCTATGAGGCCAAGCATGCCGGGCGAAACGCGGTGCGGACGCTCAATGCCCCGCTGACATCGGTAACGCGCCCGGCTTAAGGGCTCTTCTCAAGTTGGGTGCCTGCCGAAGGCCCCCTCACCCGCCCCATCGCTACCTCTCCCCCCAGGGAGAGGTAGCGATGGGGCCAGGCTTTCGGCGTGCGGTGTTTCAGGTACTCGCCGCTTTCGCATTGGCCTGAGCCATCAGTTCATCGGGGATGTCGTCGAAGCTGGCATAGTTCATGTTGTAGAGGCGGGAATAGAGGCCACCCAATTCCATGAGTTGATCGTGATTGCCCTGTTCGATCAGCTCGCCATTCTGCAGCACGATAATGCGGTCGGCGCCGCGAATGGTGGCCAGGCGATGGGCGATGACCATGCCGGTGCGCCCTTCGAGCAGGATTTCCAGCGCCTTTTGAATCTGACGTTCGGTATAGGAATCGATATTGGCCGTGGCCTCATCGAGCACGAGGATTTTTGCATCGGCCACCAGCGCACGGGCAAAGCTCAACAGCTGACGCTGCCCCAGCGACAGGTTGGAGCCGCGCTGCTCCAGAATGGTGTCATAGCCAAGATTGAAACGGGAGATGAACTCATGCGCGCCCACGGCCTTGGCGGCGGCGATAACATCTTCCCGTGTGGCGGAGGCCTTGTTGTAGCGGATATTGTCGAAAATGGAGCCGGTAAACAGGAACGGCTCCTGCAACACCATGGCGACCTGTTCACCAAGGCTCTCCTGGGTGACATTGCGCACATCGTGCCCGCCGACCAGAACCGCCCCGCCCTGCACTTCATAGAAGCGATGAACGAGCGCCATGGCGCTGGTCTTGCCCGAGCCGGTGGGACCGACAAGAGCGACGGTTTCGCCGGGATTGACGCGGAACGAGACATTTTTCAGCACCGGACGCTTGGGGTCGTAGCCGAAGACGACATCGTTGAAGGCGACCGAGCCATCCATGTCCTTGTCGAGCACCACCGCGTCTGCCTTGTCCGCGATGACCACCGGCAGATCGAGCACTTCGGTGATGCGGCGACCAGAAGTCATGGCACGCTGCATGATCGAATATTGCATCGTCAGCGAGCGGATCGGATCGAAGAAGCGCTGGATATAGAACAGGAAGGCGACGATGACGCCGACCTGCAAATTGCCGTTCAGCACCATGGCGCCGCCGACCAGAACCACGATAGCCATGGAAATGCCGGTGAGCGTGTCGACGATGGGCACCATGACCTGCGCATATTTGGAACCGGTCAGCTGGGTGCGCAGATTGTGATAGGCTTTATCGTCATAAAGATCGAAATTGACCTTCTGGCGATCCAGATTCTGCACGGTGCGGACGCCATTGATGCCTTCCGCCATGGCGCCTGCGGTGAGCGAATTGGTTTCATGCGCAGCCCAGAAGGCACGCTTGGCGGGCGGCAGCCAGAACAGGCGCACGATGAACAGGATGGGCATGGTGGCCATGGTGAGCAGGCCCAGCCATGGATCGAGCGTGAGCAGCACCACGACGATGCCGAACAGCAAAACAATGTCGCCGACCGAAATCACCGAAGTTTCGAGAAATTCCTGCATGGAATTGACGTCGCCTTGCAGGCGGCTCATCAGGCGACCGACTTCGGTCTTGTCCATATAGGACAGCGAGACACGCTGGAGCTGGGCAAACATGGCCCGGCGCATGTCGAACAGCACGTTTTCGGCAACCTGACCAACCTGGGTTTCCTGCACCCAGGAGGCGCCGAAATTGATCAGGATGGCGATGATGAAAGCAATGACGGCGCGGGTGAGATTCTGCGCATCGCCGCCCGCCGTCATGGCCGTATCCACCGCATTGCCGATGATCAGCGGGATAGCAAGCTGGGTGCCGGTAAAGACCAGCACGGCTGCAACCGAAAGATAAATCCTCAGGCGATAGGGGTGCACATAGGCCCAGATGCGCCGCACGGTCTGCGGATCATAGGCCTTGCCGAAGACCTCTTCCTCGATCCTGTGGCTGCCCACCGAAGCGCGGGGCGGGCGCTGACCGGGGAAGGCAGCGGTGTCGCGTTCGTCGTCGTCAACCACGCTCATTGTGCTGCCTCCAGATCGTCGCCTGGCCGTGTTTGCAGATCATAGAGGGCACGATAGCGGCCATTCTGCTCCAGCAATTCGGCATGGGTGCCGCGCTCAACAATGCGGCCATCTTCGAGGAAAAGAATAAGATCGGCATGCATGAGCGAGGACAGGCGATGGGCAATGATCATGGTGACGCGATCCTTGGCGAAGCGGCGGATGGCGCTGCGGATACGATGTTCGGTGCCGGCGTCGATTGCGGCGGTGGAATCGTCAAAGATCATGACGGCAGGCTTGAGGACCAGGGTGCGGGCAATGGAAAGGCGCTGGCGTTGCCCGCCCGAGAGCGAGACGCCGCGTTCGCCCACCACCGTATCGTAGTCGGCAGGCAAGCCCATGATATAATTATGCAACTGAGCGCTTTCGGCAGCGCGCTCAATCTTGCGATCCTTGGCCCAGGGATCGCCATAGGCGATGTTGTTTTCGATGGTGGTGGTGAAGAGGAATGTGTCCTGCTGTACCACGGCGACGGAGCGGCGCAGGCTTTGCAGGGTGACGTCGCGCACGTCCTGCCCATCGAGCGTTATGCGGCCGGAGGTGACATCGTAAAAGCGGGGAATGAGGTGCGCGAGCGTGGATTTTCCGCTGCCCGGCGCGCCGACAATACCGATGGTCTGGCCGACTTTTGCCTCGAAGCTGACGCCATTGAGGGTGGCGTGGGAGGCTCCTGGATAGGCGAAATGAACGTCCTCGAAACGCAATGTGCCTTCGGTGATATCGAGCGGAATAGCACCGGGCTTGTCCTCGATTTCCACGGGCGCATCAAGGAAGGCATAGAAGCGGTCGCCGCAGGTGGAGGCGCGGGCGAATGAATTGACCATCAGCCCAAGCTGGCGCACCGGCATCTGCAGAATAGTCATGAAGGTCAGGAAGGACGCGAGCGTGCCGACGCTCATTTCCCCGGCAATGACCTTGTTGCCGCCGAACCAGAGCACGAGGCCCATGGAGATGAAGAAGGAGAAGGTCATCATCGAGGTGTTCTTGACGCGAACCTGCACCCGCTCATGGGCAAGATCGAGCGCCGCTTCGGAGGCCCGATCGAATTTGTCCAATTCAAATTTCTGACCAGAGAAGGCGCGCACCACGCGGATGCCGCCGAGGTTCTCTTCCATGACGCGGGTCAGCACCGAGAGCTTTTCCTGCAGGATCAGCCAGGTCTTGCGCAAGGTGAGCTGGGCCACCGAGGAGCGCCACGCCACGAAGGGCACGAAGCTGAGGGCCAGCAGGCCGAGCAGGAGGTCGGTGGTCAACAGCATATAAGCACCAACGCCGATCAGCACTGAGAGCAGAATGGTGCGGATGAAGCCGGTGGAGAAGAACATGCGCAGCCCGTCGAGATCGAGCAGGCCAAGCGTGATCAAATCGCCGGAATGAACGCGATCATGATAGGAATAGGAGAGGCGCTGCACCTTGTCGTAAAAGGCCAGCCGCAATTCATATCCCACATGATGGGCGACGCTTTCAGAGTAATAATTCTGCAAAAGCGTGAAAATGCCGCGCGCTATCGAGACACCCAGCAAGGTGAGCGCTGTCCAGAGCAAGGCCTGCTGCGCGCCTTCTGCGGCAGTGCTCAGCACATTATGGGCCTGATCCACGGCCTGGCCCAAAAGCCGCGGGATCAGCAATTGCAGCACCGAGGCAACAATGGTTGTGCCGATGGCAATTCCGGCCTGCCAGGGATGGCGCAGGGAGAACAGCGTTATCCGCGTGAGAGGGCCTTTACCTTTGCCTGCATGGGCAGCGGCAACATGGGCCCGAGCATCGCCGCGCGACATGTCGCGGCCAGCCTTGAGGGTCATCAAGGGAGCAATCCAGACGTAAAAATGGGAGCCCGAAGGAAAGGCGGGAGGTCCGCCGATCAACGATCGGGCAAATCAAACTCGCGTGACTATAAAAGGCTTATTGGCTCTGCCATTCAAGATGCAATCTGCAAAAAATCGCAAGAATTGCTCACGCAGTGATCAAGCAAGCCCCCTTGCCCAAGCGATGATGGCCGGTCCCAAAGGAAAGGCGCATCACCGGGGCGAGAGGCCCCGCCATGATCCCCTTACTCATTATTGCCCTTTGTGTATTTTTAACCTCGACGCTGTCGGGCGTGTTCGGCATGGCGGGTGGCCTCGTGCTGCTGGCGGTGTTGCTGGCGATGATGCCGGTGGCGACCGCTATCGCGGTGCAGGGCGCGATCCAGATCGTCGCCAATGGCTCGCGGGCCTGGTTCAGCCGCGAACATATCGACTGGCGCATTCTGGGCACGATCTGCCTCGGCTTGCTGGCGGCGGCGATTGCATTGTTCATCCTGCGCTATACGCCGGACCTGGCGACTGTGTGCATTGCCATCGGTCTTCTGCCCGTTCTGGTGTGGATCCCCAAAGACTGGCTGGCGCTCGATGCGAGCAAGCCATTGCATGGATTTTTGTGCGGCGTTCTGGGCGGCGGGCTCAATCTGGCGGTGGGCGTTTCGGGGCCGACCGTGGACATATTCTTCATCCGCACGCAGATGGACCGGCGGCGGATCATCGCCACCAAGGCAGCAACGCAGGTGGTATCGCATGCGGCCAAGGTTTTGTTCTATGGCGGCGCGGCCAGCGCCATGGTGGCGGGAGACTGGCTGATCGTGCTGGCGGCGGCGCCCTTTGCCGTGGCGGGCACCAATCTTGGCTATCACATTCTCCAGCGCATGAGCGATGACGGGTTCCGCCGCTGGACGCGCTGGGTGGTCACCGCTATCGGGATTTTCTATCTCGGGCGCGGTGCCTCGCTGCTGCTTGGCGCGTAAAGCTGTGGGTACATCGCGTTATCGGAAAACCGTTTCCCACTTTTCGGCGCGATGCACTATGTTGTCCCTGGGAGACGACATGGCATCATTCGACAGCGTAACCGCACGGCTCATTCTGTTATTGGCCGAGACCGGCTCGATCGGCCGCGCCGCAGAGCGTGAGGGCATAGCTTCATCAGCGGTCAGCCGCAGGGTTTCAGACCTCGAGGCTAGGCTTGGCGTCGTGCTGTTCGACCGCTCGGCCCATGGGGTGAAACTGACCAAGGCGGGGGAAGCCTATGCCGAGGGGTGCCGGACCGTGCTGCGATCCATCGCCGATCTCGATGCCATCATGGCCGATTTCGGCTCGGGCGCGCGGGGCAGTCTGCGGCTGGCCTGCACCAGCTCGGCGCTGACGGGGCGATTGCCGGAACTGCTGGCGAAATTTGCCGCAAAGCATCCCGGCATCGAAATCGCCATCAGCGAAATGGGCGCGGCCAAGGCATTGCTGGCTCTGGACGAGGGGCAGGCGGACATCGCCATCGTCTCGGACAATTACGATTTCACCCGCTTTGACATCAAGCCATTCGAGGATGAGCGGGTCTGGGTGCTGGCTCCGCCCGATCATGAACTGGCCGGCCAGATCGAGCCACGCAAGGCCCTGCCCTTCGAGGCAGTCTTGCCACATGCCATTGTGGGTATTCACCACGCGGGGTCGCTCGACCGGCTGCTGAGCGAAGCAGCAGGAAAGGCGGGCGCCGAACTCAAGGAAGCGCTGCGGGTGGAAAGCTTCCCGGCGCTGGTCCGGATGGTGGAAGCTGGTTTCGGGATCGGCTTCCTGCGCTCGACCAGCCTGCATCTGCTGGCTGGAACAGACCTTGTCTGCGCGCCACTGGCCGAGCCCTGGGCAATGCGGCAGCTCCTCGTGGCCCGTCGCAAGTCGAGCCCATTGTCGGCCGCAATGAAGAGCTTCATTGCGCTGACGGGCGAGACCTATCTGCCCTCTGTATAGTCGCAGCCGCCATCAAACTGCCTCCAGGGAATCGCTTCAATCAAGACGAAAGAGGCGATTTGCCGCGGCGGCAGAGCAAATCGACAATCCTCAAGTCATTCAATGCGTTCAGCAATTTAGTTTAGAACGGTTCAAATTAAAGGCGATTTTATCGGTCAGGTTTTCTTTGACATCGCCATTCAGTCCTGCTTAGGAAACGCGCCGGTGTCGTATTTACGACCCGCCCGACAACCTGCTTGATTGGATCGAATCGTGAGCATGCTCTTCCGTTCAACCGCTATCGCTGCGGCTGTATTCGCTGGTACTCTGTCGTTGGCCACCGCCACCATTGCCCAGGACAAGGTCATCACCCATCCTCAGGGTGAAACGACGATCAGCGGCGTGCCCGCAAAGGTTCTGAGCCAGGACTGGGCGGCCTTCGACAATCTCAACGCACTCGGCGTCGATGTCGCCGGTCTGCCGTCATCGAACGCACCAAGCTATCTGGCTGACAAGATTCCCGCTGACGCGCTGCAGATCGGCTCTCTGTTTGAGCCAGATTTTGAAGGTATCGCCGCTGCCGAAGCCGACGTCTATTTCGTCGCCGCACGCTCCGCTGCCGCATATGACACTTCCAAGGACATTGTGCCGACCGTCGATCTGTCGGTGAACAACCTTGAATTCATCTCGGGCATCGAGAAGAACATCACCACGCTGGGCGAAATCTTCGACAAGCAGGACAAGGCCGCTGAGCTCAACGCAGCGCTCGAAGCCAAGGTCGCCGAAGTCAAGGCTGCTGCAGAAGGCAAGGGGTCGGCGCTGGTTCTGGTGACCAATGCCGGCAAGCTGGGCGTTTATGGCCCGGATTCGCGCGTTGCCTGGGTCTATAATGAAATTGGTATTCCTTCCGCGCTCGACAACGTCAAGGACGGCGACCACGGCGGCGATGCCGTTTCGTTTGAATTCCTGCTCGAAGTGAACCCCGATTGGGTCTTCGTGGTGGATCGTGACGCTGGCACTGGCGAAAATGCCGGTTCTGCTGCTGCTTTGCTCGACAACGAGCTGTTCAATCAGACCACTGCCACCAAGGAAGGCCACATCGTCTATCTCGACCCGCAGGCTTCCTACATCTCGATGCACGGCTATCAGGGTGTGATCTTGCTGCTCGATCAGGTTCTGGCCGGTCTGAACAGCTAAGTCGGCGTACTGACGAACCGGGCACGCTCGGTTCGTCACCCTCGGGCCTGACCCGAGGGGGTTTTGCGACATAGCCCACAAACACAGAGCCCTCGGGTCAAGCCCGAGGGTGACGAGCGGAGTGTGGGATTATTCGCAGTGCTTACAGGATGACCTTCTCCTTTATTGGGACAGGGTTTAGCGAGACAGGTTCCCCACCCCATTGCCCGCGCTCATTCTTGCCTTTGTCGTCACGCTGATCCTTGGAGTGGTCAGCGTCTTTGTCGGCGTTAGTGATGTGTCCATTGCCAGCCTGCTTGCAGGCGGCGGCGACAGCCGTGCGATGGACGTGCTGCTGATCAGCCGGATTCCGCGCACATTGGCGCTGGTGCTGGCCGGAGCATCCATGGCGATTGCCGGTCTGGTCATGCAAATGATCGTGCGCAACCGTTTCGTCGAGCCTTCTACCACCGGCACGAGCGAATCCGCTGCGCTGGGCTTTCTCGTGGTCACGCTCCTTGCCCCCGGCTGGCCGCTCATGGCCAAGATGGGCGTCGCTGCCGTTTTTGCGCTTGGTGGAACGGCGCTGTTTCTGCGTATTCTCAGGGTCGTGCCACTGCGCGATGTGCTGATGGTGCCGCTGGTCGGCATTATGCTGGGCGGCATTATCGGGGCTTTGACCGCCTTCATCGCCTATCGCACCAATCTGATGGCATCGCTGCTGGCCTGGAATATGGGCGATTTTTCCGGCGTGATCCGGGGGCGCTATGAGCTGCTCTGGATTGGCCTCGTCTGCTGCATCCTCGCCTATATTGCCGCCGATCGCTTTACCGTGGCCGGAATGGGCAAGGATTTCACCACCAATCTGGGGCTGAATTATCAGCGCGTGATGATGCTGGGCCTTGTCATCGTATCGCTGGTCAGCGCCGTGGTGCTGGTTTCGGTTGGCTCAATTCCCTTTCTTGGACTGGTGGTGCCCAACCTTGTCAGCCTGCTTATAGGCGACAATATGCGGCGCACCGTGCCCTGGGTGGCCGTGGGTGGCGCCGGAATGGTTCTGGCCTGCGATATTGTCGGGCGGCTGGTTCGCTTCCCCTATGAAATCCCCATTGCAGTCGTGATGGGCGTGGTGGGCAGCGCTATCTTTCTTTATCTGTTGCTGCGCACGCCGCGAGGCGCAAAATGAGCGAACGAGCCCTTCCAGAAATCCGCTCGCCTTTTGGCCTGAGCAGACCGGCTCTGGTGCTGATCAGCCTGTCGGCGCTGGCGATCATTTCTATCGCCTTGTTCATGACGCTGGGGGCCAAGGGAAGCTGGAGCTTCGTGCTGTCCTTCCGGGGCAAGAAGCTGCTCGGGCTGCTTCTGGTCGCCTATTCGGTGGCCGTTTCCACCATATTGTTCCAGACCGTTACCAATAACCGCATCCTGACGCCCTCGATCATGGGGTTCGACGCGCTTTATGTGTTGATCAAGACCGGCGTGGTGTTCTTTCTCGGCGTCGGCGCATTGGTCGCCATCGATAGCCAGATTCAGTTTCTGGTCGAAGTGCTGGTCATGACCGCCTTCTCCGGCATTCTGTTTCGCTGGCTGTTTCTGGGAGAAGAGCGGAGCCTGCACCTTCTCGTATTGGTCGGCATTATCTTCGGGGTGCTGTTCCGCAGCCTCAGCCAGTTCATGCAGCGCATGCTCGATCCCGGTGCATTCAACGTCTTGCAGGATACGCTGTTCGCCAGCTTTGCCACGACTGACCCGACGCTGCTGGGCATTTCCTGCATTATCGTGGCAGCGGTCAGCGCCGTGGGTTTGCGGATGATGCATACCTATGACGTGCTCTCGCTGGGACGCGCGCAGGCGATCAATCTGGGGGTCGATTACAAGCGCACCGTGGTGATCATTCTCTCCATGGTGGCGGTGCTGGTTTCCGTCTCGACGGCGCTGGTGGGGCCGGTGACCTTCTTCGGCCTCTTGGTGGCGACGCTGGCTCATTCGCTGGTGGGCAATTCCAAACATCGCTATGTGCTGCCCGCAGCCGTGCTTTTGGCCATTGTTGCGCTGGTGGGCGGGCAGACGCTGCTGGAGCGCGTTTTTGCCTTCGACACCGCGCTATCCATTATCATTGAATTTCTGGGCGGCATCGTCTTCATCGCCCTTGTCCTGCGGAGATCGGCCCGATGATCGTCACATCCAATGTCACGAAAAATTACGGCAATTCCTGCGTGGTGGACGGGGTTTCGCTGGAACTGCCACAGGGGGGGATTACCTCGATCATCGGGCCGAATGGGGCGGGGAAATCAACGCTGCTCTCCATGGTCAGCCGTTTGATGGCCATGGATACGGGCACGGTGACGGTGGGCGGGCTTGACGTCACCAAGGCTCCAAGCGACGAGTTGGCGCGCCGGCTGTCGATCCTGCGGCAGGACAATCATATGAGTGCCCGGCTGACCGTGCGCGATCTGGTATCGTTCGGGCGCTATCCTCATTCCAAGGGTCGGCTGACAGCAGACGACAAGATGCATATCGATCGCGCCATCCGCTATCTCGACCTCGATGCGCTTTCGGAGCGTTTTCTGGACGAATTGTCCGGCGGGCAGCGGCAGCGGGCCTTTGTCGCCATGGTGCTGGCGCAGGACACCGATTATGTGCTGCTGGACGAGCCGCTCAACAATCTCGACATGAAACATGCCATGAGCATGATGAAGCTGTTGCGGCAGGCGGCGAACGAGCTGGGCAAGACGGTGGTCCTCGTGCTGCACGACATCAATTTCGCGTCCTGGTATTCAGACCATATCGTGGCGATGAAGGCGGGCAAGGTGGCCGCACAGGGATCTGCCGAGGCGATGATCCAGCCCGATGTGCTTTCGGACATCTACGAGATGGACATCAAGGTTCACGAAATCGGCGGGCAGCTGATCAGCATATATTACGGCTGAGCAGACTGACCTTTTCGTCAAACAGAATGGCCTGATTGCGGCCCTCGGCCTTGGCAAGGTAACAGGCGGCATCGGCCTCGGCCATGAAGCCGAGCGGGGAGGCTGGTCCGCTTTCGATCATCGTGAGGCCGGCGCTGGCCCCGATGCGATATTCGCGTCCAACCCAGATAAAGGCCAGCGAGCCGATGGCGCGCACGAGCTTTTCGGCGACCCGCATGCCACCATCCGATGAGCAGTTTTCCAGAATAACGGCAAATTCATCGCCGCCGATGCGGGCCACGATATCGTGGGAGCGGCAGGATTCGCGGATGGTTTGCGCAACCTGCTTGAGCAGGGCATCGCCTGCGGCGTGACCGGCATTGTCGTTGACCGGCTTGAAGTGGTCGAGATCAACATAAATCAGGCAGGACGTTCCGCGGTTGATGCGGTTTTCAGCGGCGGTACGTTCGAGCGCTTCTTCAAAGGCTGCGCGATTGAGCAGGCCCGACAGGGCATCGTGCGTGGCCGAATGGGTCAGCTGGCGCTTGAGAGCCCGGCTCTGCGAGACGTCCTGGAACACCAGAACGGCACCAGACAATGTACCGTCCGGCATGGTGACCGGCGATGCCGTACACCGGATATCGCGCCATGATCCATCGCGGTGGCGCAGGATCAGATCCTCGCTCGATTCGATGACACAGCGCTGTTTGATACATTCACGACCGGGGCAGCCCTGCTCCTCGCCGGTTTCGGCATTGCGCAGCACAAAGATTTCGCTCGACGGTTTTCCCCGCACATCCTCGGTAGTGCAGCCGAGCAAAGAGGCGGCGACCGGATTGAGGAAGACCACATCGCCTGTCGTATCGGTGACGATGACGCCATCCGCCATGGCATCGAGCGTGACGCGCAGGCGTTCCTTTTCGGCGGCCAGCTCCTGCTCGACTGCCTTGACCCGGGTTATGTCGGTATCGGTGCCGACGGCACGCAGGACAGAGCCGTCCTGATCCCACTCGATGGGCTGGCCACGGCTCAAAATCCAGATATAGTTCCCGTCTCGCGTCAGCTCACGATATTCAAGCATATCGTGCCCTTCCTCGCCCTGACCCTGCTTACGGGAGATGCTGGCGATCCTCTCACGGTCTTCGGGATGGACCCGATCGAGCCATTCGCCCTCATGCCCGGTGCCGATTTCCTCGTCATCAGGAATGCCCCGCATGCGTCGCCACATGCGTGAATAAAACATGCGATCCTTGCGCAGGTCGTAATCCCAAACGCCCTGCCGCGCGCTTTCCAGCGCCGAATTCCAGCGCGCTTCCGCATAGACCAGCGCTTCTTCGGCCTTTTTCTGCAGCTCGATATTGGTGAGCTGCAAAATGATCTTGTCCGCCTCGCCATGCTCACCGGTGAGAATTGTGGCTGCAAGGGCAACCCAGAACGGGTTTTGTCCGGCGTGGCGCATACGGTACTCACCGCGCCATGAATTGCTCTCGTGGCCCGCCAGCCGGTCAAGCTGGAGTTTCACCGCCACGCGGTCGCCGGGATAGATCATGTCCAGCAGGGGAAAAGGGTGTTCTGCGGCAGGCACATAGCCAACCATTTCGGTCAAGGCGCGGTTGGAATAGAGTACAGCGCCGCCGAGATCGACCAGCAGCATGCCAACCGGCGAGGCGTCGAGAATGCGCGTAGCCATGCCCCCGCTCCGCGACGAAGGCATGACTGGATAGCTCACAGCCATAGACGAATGGTTCTCCCCCATCCGTCCAACCTGCCGCAAAGCCCTTAACAAGAGGCTTCTACAAACGACAAATTCCTGAGAGCTTTGAACAAATCCGGGTGATGCCCGCCTTAGCGCAGGCGCGAGAGGATGAAATCGCGTTCTTCGGCCAAGCCCGCCCATTCGTGCGGATGGTCCGCATCGAAAATCAGCGTATAGGGACCGGTATATCCAGCTTCCTCCGCCGCCGCGACGCAGAGGCCGTAATCGGCCTCGTCAAGCTGACCGGAGACAAAATTCGCCTTGGCGTGGCACAGCTCGGCCCGGGGGAAAATGGACTTGAGACCCTCATATTTATCCGGCCCGGTCCAGTTACCGAAATCGCCCAGCAGGCCCACCTGACCATCGAGTTGATCAAGCAGAACGTGCACCGCTTCAGGTGTGGAGAGCAGATCGAACCAGTTCTCGGTGACGATGCGCAAGGGGGAGCCAGCATTGGCGGCGAGCAGGTGGCGGAAGCCTTGCACCGAGCGTTCCAACGCTTCGGTGGAGGTCGACTGCTTGCCAGCGATGACGCGGGCATTTTCAGCACCCAGTTCATTGGCGACCTCAAGCCAGCCCGCAATCCAGCGCGTGTCACGTTCGCCCACCAGCGGATCGGTCATGTCGCCAGCGTCGATGAGCAGGGTTTGCAGGGTAACCCCGGAGACTTTCAACTGGTCGCGCAATTCGCCCAGATAGACCGGATCGCGGCTGCGCAGATGGAAGGACACGATCTCCAGCCGCTGATAGCCGTGATTGGCGAGAACGGACGGCAGGCCGAGCAGGGATTCCTCACCTTCGCCAAAAGTGTCCGCCCCCTCGCCCACCACATCGGTATTGAGATCATGCGGATAGACAGTGCCCAGCAGGCGATGCAGGGACCAGGTTGAAACGGCGATGCGGCTGTTGGGATCGGCCATGACGTACTCCTCTTTAGCAACAGGATTTCATGCCCCCGAGCCGAGGGCAAGCCGATGCTAAACCCGCAAGAGGCGTTCGGCGTTGCGGTGGAAAAGCGCAGGCGGGATCAATCCACCCTGCCCCGCGCGGCGACGGGAAGCGTTTCCACCACTTCGCCATTGCGGACGAGATTGACCCTGTCGAACAGATTGGTCACCGGGCAACAATGATTGGGAATGATGCGAATGACCTCGCCGATCTGCGGCTTCATGGCAGAAGCGGAGAGATCAAGGGTGCCGTGTTCTTCGCTAAGACCGATTATCTTTGCGTCGGGATATTCCACCACATAGCCATGACCGACCATGCCCAAGAGGTCGCTGGTCAGCGCCTTGGAGCCAGCATCGATGATGACGCGGTTTTCCGTGGGCCGGGAGACCACGGTGGCAAGAACGGTCAGGGCGCAATCATCATAACTGGCGGCTCCGGCGGCAACCTGCGAGCGATCCATATAGATATAGGTGCCGGGGCGATATTCAGTGGCAATGCCGCCAGCGTCCTGCATATGCCAGATATCGGGCGTGCCGCCGGTGGTGATCGCGGAGATGACGAGATTGTCGGCATCGAACACCGCCTTGGCATCCGCCAGCCATTGATTGGCCGCGGCGTATTTCCCGGCAGCGGGATAGGTCATCAGGCCGGCAAAGTGGAGGCCCGGCGCCGCCTCAATAAAGCGGGCAAGCGTGAGCGCGGCCTGCGGCGACTGCACGCCACAGCGCCCCATGCCGGTGTCGCATTCGACAAAGACGCCCAGGGGCCGATCAGGATTGGTGAATGTGGCGGCAAGGCCGCTGACGCATTCGATACTGTCGGCAACCACTTTTATGGTGACGCGATCATGCAGGGCCCGGAGCCGTTGCAGCTTGGCCGAACCAATGATGTTGAAGGTGAGCAGCAGATCATCAAGCCCCGCATCGGCCATGACCTCGGCTTCACCCAGCTTCTGCACGGTGATACCAACAGCCCCCAGCGCGACCTGTCTTTTGGCGAAATAGGGCAGTTTGTGCGTCTTGATATGGGGACGGAGGCTGAGGCCGGCCTTGTCCGCGGCGGCCTGAGCCTTGCCGAGATTGGCCTCGGCCCTGTCGAGATCGATCAAAACAGCGGGGGTATCAAGCTGATTGTAACGGGTCATTTCGCCCTCAGGACTTCATTTACGAAACGCAGATTGCCAGCGGTGAGCCCGGCATCGACGGGAATGGTGACGCCGGTAATGCCCGAAGCCGCATCCGAGGCAAGGAACAGGGCGGCATTGGCGACTTCCTCAGGGCTGACCATGCGACCCAAAGGATAATGCGGCAGCACCTTGTCGAGCAATTGCGGATCGGCCTCGATGCGGTGATCCCAGGCCGGGGTGCGAACCGAGCCGGGGGCGACAACATTGGCGCGAACACCTTGCGCACCGCGTTCGACGGCGATGGCCTTGGCATAGGCGATCAGGCCCGCCTTGGCGGCTGAATAGGCCGGGTTGCCAAAATGCTGAATGGCATTGACCGAGGAGATGAAGACAATATTGCCCGAGCCCCGGGCAGCCATTGCAGTGAGGACCGGATCGACCAGCGCATAGGCGCCATTGAGATTGATCGCCATCTCGCTGGCCCAGACAGCATCATCGAGATGATCGAGGTGTTCTGCCCGGGTAAAACCGGCATTGGCAACGACGATATCGGGCGCGCCATGGGCGGCGATATCAGACAGCAGTGTCGCCCTTGTGGATGGCGCATCGGCCTGATCGAAAAGCACGGTGCGAATAGCGGGCAGGCCCACCAGGAGCGTAGAATCGCGGTCGGCGGCGACAACCTGCGCCCCTGCATGGTGGAAGGTCTCCACCAGCACACGGCCAATGCCGCCGCCTGCGCCGGAGATAAGGACGGTCTTGCCGTCGAAACGGAAGGGGGTGGTCATTGTCTTATCCTTCTCAGACGCTTCCCGTCGCATCGAAGGGAAAGCCCACAAGCTATTTTCAGATCAGGCCGGATGATCAAGGGCCCTTATAGGCCACGCAGTCGATCTCGACCTTGCAATCAACCATCATATGGCTCTGCACACAGGCGCGAGCAGGAGGATGTTCGCCGAAATAGGATTTGTAGACGGCGTTGAAGCTCCAAAAATCACGCGGATCGTCGAGCCAGACGCCACAACGCACCACATGTTCCAGCCCATATCCAGCCTCTTCGAGAATGGCGATGAGGTTCTTAATCGTCAGATGGGTCTGCTCGATAATGCCGGCGCCGACAATTTCCCCATCCTTCATCGCCACCTGACCGGAAACATGAAGCCAGCCACCGGCCTCGACCGCGCGCGCAAAAGGCAGGTTCTGGCCACCCGCGCCTGATTTTTCAGCGCCATAACGAATGATCGGCATGAGGTTTTCCCGTTACTTATGAAATTGAATTTCTTTTTATAACGCATCCAAAGGCCAAAATCGAGAAATCTGCCGAAACAACGCAGAATGAATGTAAATTTCTTACGTGATTACGCAAACAGCTTGGTGTAGCCTCCAGTGGCGCGCCACTTACCCGTCTGGAATTTCCCTTGCGTGTCTTCACCGCTGCCCTTGCGACCGAAACCAACACATTCTCGCCCATAGCCGTCGACAGAAAGGCGTTCGAGGCCTCGCTTTATGCGCGACCCGGCCAACATCCGGCGACGCCGACCCTGTGCACGGCGCCGATCACGGTGGGGCGCGAGGTCTGCGCGCGCGAGGGCTGGACGCTGATCGAGGGCAGCGCCAGCTGGGCCGACCCGGCAGGACTGGTCGCGCAATCGACCTATGAAGACCTGCGTGACGAGATTATCGGGCAATTGCACGCCGCAATGCCGGTGGATGCGGTGGTGCTGGGGCTGCATGGGGCCATGGTGGCGCAAGGCTATGATGACCCCGAGGGCGATCTGCTGACGCGGATGCGCGACATTGTGGGGCCGGACGTGCTGATCTGCGCCGAACTGGACCCGCATAGCCACCTGACGGCCAAGCGGGCGGAAGCGGCGGATTTCTTCGTCTATTTCAAGGAATTCCCGCATACCGATTTCGTCGAGCGGGCGCGCGATCTCTGGGCCATCGCCGTGCGGACGCTGAAGGGCGAAATCAAGCCGGTGATGAGCATTTTCGACTGCCGGATGATCGACGTCTTCCCCACGTCCAAACAGCCCATGCGCGGCTTTGTGGATCAGCTATTCGCGCTGGAAACGTCCGAGCCCGGCCTGCTCTCGCTTTCGGTGGTGCATGGATTCATGGCGGGCGATGTGCCGGAAATGGGCACCAAGCTGGTGGCCGTGACCGATGACCGGCCCGATATGGGCGCAGCCCTGGCAGAGAGATTGGGGCGCGAGCTGTTTGCCATGCGTGGCACGTTCATGGTCAGCCAAGTGGACGAGACAGAAGCCGTAGCCGCTGCGCTGGCCGCACCGCACGGCCCGGTGGTGATCGCCGATGTCTGGGACAATCCCGGAGGCGGCACGGCGGGCGACGCCACAGTGGTGCTGGCCGAACTTATCCGGCGGGGCGCAACGGATGTTGCGGTGGGCACGATCTGGGATCCGATCGCCGTGCAGATCTGCTTCGCCGCAGGAGAAGGCGCGGAGATCATGCTGCGCTTTGGCGCCAAATCGGCGCCCTTTACCGGCGATCCGATCGACAAAAGGGTGACTGTCAAAGCGGTCAGGCGCAATGCGGAGATGAAATTCGGGGAGAGCTTCGCCCCCTTTGGCGACGCAGCCTGGATACATTTTGACGGGATCGATGTGATCCTCAATTCAACCCGCGCGCCGAGCTTTGACCCCAGCCTGTTCTCCGTGATGGGGATCGAGCCGACCAATCGGAAAATCCTCCTGATCAAATCGACCAATCATTTCTATGATTCCTTCGCCCGCATTGCCTCCGAGATCATCTATTGCTCGGCGGGCAGGCCCTATCCCAACCGCCCCGCCGAGACAGAATATCGCAAGGCGCGGCGGGATATCTGGCCGATGGCGGATAATCCCTGGGCTTAATGGGCAAGCTCAATGATGACGCTGCCGCGCTTGCGCCCGGTTTCCACATAGGCGTGGGCGTCCGGCAGGTCATCGAAGGCGAAGACCTTATCAATATGAGGCCGGTAATGCCCCGAAGCGGCGAGACGGCCGAGTTCAAGCACATCCTCGGGGCGTTCCGCGGCTGGCCCCGCGATCATGCGCGTGCCGTTTCGGCCTTTGCGCAGGGAGCCGATCATTTCCTTGAGCGTGCCAGCAATTGACAGATAGCGACCACCGGGCTCGAGTAGGGTTTGCGCACGCCCAAAATCGAGGGCTTCGACGCAATCGGCAATGATGTCGAAGCGCTCGGTTAGAGTGGCCATGTCGGTGGTGTGATAGTCGATGACGCTATCGGCCCCATGATCCAGCAACAGGTCCATATTTCGGGCGCTGGTCGTCGTGGTAACGTTGGCGCCGCGATGGCGGGCCAATTGCACCATGGCCAATCCCACCGCGCCTGAACCGCCCATGACAAGTACGCGCTCCCCAGCCTTAAGGTCGGCTTTGCGCAGAAAATGGATCGCCGTCGTGCCGCCAAAGCAGATCGCAGCGGCCTGATGGAAATCGAGCCCCTGGGGCAGGTGCGCGACGGGACCAGTTTCGTCGATAACAGCAAACTGGGCATGAGCACCCATCCGGCCACCGGGAAAAGCGTAGATCGCATCGCCCTTTTTGAAGCGGGACACCTGTGCTCCAACCGCCTCGACAACGCCCGCATATTCGGTGCCGAGAATGGGCTGGCGCGGGCCATTCCATCCCAGAGCCAGACGGCCCAGCACGTTCATCTCAGGCGGAAAATCGCAGCCGCGAACCCGCACATCGGCAGAATTGACGCTTGTTGCATGGACACGCACCAGGATTTGGTTGGGCGCGTATTCCGGCACCGTCGCCTGTTCGAGGCGCAGCACTTCAGGACCGCCGTAAAGGCGGGCGAACCAGGCTAGCATTTCAGGCTCCTTTGGGCACTTAGCGTCCCGGTTGATCGGCGGCCTTCCACTGGAAGACCGCGCCGATTTCGACGCCGAAAACTTCGGCAATGCGGAAGGCGGCTTCGAGGGAGGGGGAGTATTTGTTCTGCTCGATGGCGGCCACCGTCTGGCGGGTCATGCCAATACGGTCAGCCAGTTCCTGCTGGGTCATTTCGCCGGAATCGAAGCGCAGGCGGCGGATTGTGTTGGTGATCGGGGGGGGCGGAGGCATCAGGCAAACCTGCGATAGGCAATGATGGTCAATACTTCGCGCAGCACGGCCGCAGCGGCGGTGACGAACAGCAACAGATTGACCAGCATGATCGCGGTGGCGCCCGCCGGATCGGCTGCAAAATCGGCGCGGGCAATATCACTGATCCCGGTGCTGAGCAGCACCACGCCGACAATAGCCACTTCCAGCACCGCAAGACCGACCCGATTGGAGCGCGCTTCGATGACACGCTCCAACTCGTCCGGCGGCGGATCGAATTTCTCGCCGCCGAGATAGGCGCCGATCAGGCTGGCAGGCAACATGATGATGACGGCGACGCCCAGACATTTGAGAAAGCGCCAGAAAAGCTCATCGCCAGCGAGCATCCGCGCCGAAAAATCCATCCAGACGCTGGCAAAATAATAGCCGAAGATAACAAGGGAGGTGACCACGGAAATCCAGGCCACTCGTTCACGCATGGTCATAGCATCACCTTATGTAAAATATCTTTTACATCTTATGCGCTGCACCGAACTTAATGTCAATAATTTTTAACATCATCGATTGAAGCGACGTATCTCCCTCGTTGGTCAGAAGATGCCGGTCACATGCAGAGCTGAACCTTGCCTTAGTCCCGGAGCTTTCTGAAAAAGTCCAACAGCAGCGCTTCGGAGCGGGTCGCCGAGACACCGCTGATGATTTCGGGGCGGTGGTGACAGGTTGGCTGATCGAATAGCCGAACGCCATTTTCCACGGCTCCGGCTTTGATGTCCTCGGCAGCGAAATAGACGCGACGCAGGCGTGCATGAGCTATGGCGCCGGCACACATGGCGCAGGGTTCAAGCGTTACATAGAGGTCGCAATTATCGAGCCGCCCGGTGCCGCGTTTGGCCAGAGCCGCGCGGATAGCGAGCATTTCGGCATGGGCAGTCGGATCGCCCATTGCCTGCATGCGGTTGCGTTCCGCCGCCAGCACGATGTCGCCTTCCATGATCACCGCACCAATCGGCGCTTCGCCATGAGCGGCCGCTTCCTCGGCGAGGCGCATGGCCATATCCATGGGTTTGTCGTTTGCGTGGGTCACTGGGCGAATGGGGCGTAATCTTCGGGATCAATTGCAAGCTTGAGCGCTTCAAGCTCGGCACGGCTCCAGCGGGGGGGCTGGGTAACCTCGTACCAGGCGTCGATATAGTCGCGCGGCGAATAGACATGTCCATAGCCCACAGGCGCGGTCTGCGACAGGGCCGTATCCAGTGCCAATTGCAGGAAAGTCACCAAGGGATACCAGTTGAGCGCCGGAGAAACATCGGGACCGCGCGGCTTGTCAAACCATTCGGGGCGCTGCCAATCTGCATTGAAAGAAAAGAAGACAATCGGATCGCTGGCATATTGCAGGAAGACAATGCGCATCGGCCCCCACGGCGTATCATCCCAGCTTTGGGTGCCGGACTGGTTCATGAAGCGGATGGAGGACGAATTGCCGAAGCGGGGCAGCCAATAAGACGTCTCCGGATTTCGTCCCTCGGTCAGCCGCAGCCAGAGAGAGCTGGAAAAAGGCGGACCGGCCCAAAGCGCGCCATCGAAGGGATCGCCGAGAACATCATAGACCACGGCGGAATTCTGCGAGGCCAGAGCCCCAAGGCTCAGGCCATAGAGATAGAGGCGCGGGCGGGTTTCGCGCGGCAGGTTGGTCCAATAGGCGTAGACGGTGTCGAAAAGGGCTTGAGCAGTTTCCGAGCCATAGGTGGGTTCCACCAGCAGAGACAGGGCGCTGGTGAGATAGGAATATTGCACGGCCACACTGGCGACATCGCCATTATGAAGCATTTCCAGCGTATCGATGCCGGCGCGATCCACCCAGCCAGTGCCTACCGGCATGATGAGAACGAGGACGGAGCGTTCGAAAGCACCGATACGGAGCAATTCATCCAGCGCCAATTGGGCGCGCGCCTCGACGGTCGGAGCCGAACGCAAACCCACATAAGCGCGCAGCGGCTCAATGGCGGGGCGACCGGTCAGCGCCGCGATTTCAGCGGCGTCCGGGCCGGATTGCACATAGATGCGGGAATCCTTGCCGATGGTCTCCCAGTCGATCAGCGATTGTGCGCTGCCGGTGCTCAAGGGATTGTCGGGCGCGGCCTCCTGGGTAGAGACCAGAGCATCGAGCCGCTCATAAAACCTGTCGGCGGCGCGCAGGGCACTGCGCCAGAAGAGGTTATTGACAAGCAGGGCGACCACTAGAGCAACCAGCAGTGTGGCCAGAACGAGAGCCGCGCGGCGCGGCAGATGTGGCGCCAGCCATGACCAGACCAGCCGCACCAATGTCACAAACAATTTGCCCAGCACCATGAGCGCAGCGGCGATGGGCAAGGCGACGGCGGCGATAATGAGGGGTTGGGATTGATCCACCGGCTGCATCTGCATCACGGCGCGCACCGAATTCTGCCAGGTGTTTGAATAGAACAAGGCAAGCAGCAGCAGACCGAGACCGACCAGGGCAACGACCATGCCCATCGCCCGCGTCACCCTGCCGGGCGGGACACGCAGCCCGAGATAGTTCCACAGCCAATGCGCCAGATTGCCAAGGCCATAGCCGACGGCAAAGCAGCAGCCTGAAAGCACGCCCTGCACGATCTCGGTGCGCGGCAACAGGGAGGGCGTCAGGGACAGGGTGAAAAAGATCGAGCCAACCAGCAGGCCCGGCATGGAAAAATGCAAGGCCAGTTGATCCCAGAAGGCGTTGATCCTTCTGGTCCATTGTCGGCGACGGGATGCGCTTGGGGTATTCATTGGCTTAGGTGAACCCTCGCGCGTGTCATGGTCAATCGGTTTGGGCACAAATGGCCAAAGCGGGTCGGAAAGCGTGCCGCCCTGCCCTATATTATCGGCATTGGAGAATCGCCCTTGCCTATCCGCCAGCTTCCCGAAGACCTGATCAATCGCATTGCCGCCGGTGAAGTGGTGGAGCGCCCGGCCAGTGTGGTCAAGGAGCTGGTCGAAAACTCCATCGACGCAGGAGCACGGCGCATTGTCGTGACCACGGCCAATGGCGGCATGGACCTGATCCGCATCACCGATGACGGTCATGGCATGGATCGGGATGATCTTATGCTGTCGGTGGAGCGGCACGCGACGTCCAAACTTTCAGCGGACGATCTGGACGATATTCGCACGCTCGGTTTTCGTGGCGAAGCGCTGGCCTCAATCGGCTCGGTGGCGCGATTGTCGGTGGCCTCGCGCACCGCAGAGGCGGAGAGCGGGCTGGTTCTGGTGGTCGACAATGGCCGCCGCACCGGACCGATGCCACAGGCGATGAACCGTGGCACCATTATCGAGGTGCAGGATATTTTCGCGCAGGTGCCTGCCCGTCGAAAGTTCCTCAAGGGCGCGCGGGCCGAAAGTTCGGCCATTACCGATGTGGTGAAGCGGCTGGCCATGGCCAACCCGGAAATCCATTTCGTGCTGGAAGGCAGCGATCGCAATGGCTCGAACTGGCCCGCCGTTTCCGGCGAGGGCGCGCTACAGGCGCGGCTGGCGCAGGTCATGGGTGCCGATTTCGTGGAAAATGCCGCGCCGCTGGCCATGGCACGCCATGGCGTGGTGGTGGCCGGCATGGCCGGATTGCCTACCTATACGCGCGCCAATTCACTCAGCCAGTTCTATTTCGTCAATGGCCGCTCGGTGCGTGACAAAGTGCTGGTGGGGGCGGTACGCGCCGCCTTTGCCGATTACACATTCCGCGACCGCTTTCCGGTGGTGGCCATCTATATCGCCATCGATCCGGGCGAAGTGGACGTCAATGTGCATCCGGCCAAGGCCGAACTGCGCTTCCGCGATCAGGGTGCAGTGCGTGGCGCGGTGATCAGGGCCATCGGCATGGCGCTGGCCGCAGCGGGCTTCAAGGCTTCCACCAGCGTGGCCGACGATATTCTGGGGGCGTTCAGCGCGCCAGAAACCCAGCCCGCCCCTTCTATAGCAACCGGCGCTGCCGCCCCCTATCGCCCGCTCGGTCATGGCTGGCAGAATGAGCGTGCGCCGCTCAATTTCAAGCCGGCTCCGGGCCAGCTTGCCGGCTTTACCGAGCCGAGTGGACGGGTTGAGGCCATTGAGGCGGTGCCCGAGACCGTCGACTATCCGCTGGGCACGGCGCGGGCGCAGATGTTCGACAATTATATCATCGCCCAGAACGATACGGGGCTGTTGCTGGTAGATCAGCATGCGGCTCACGAGCGGCTGGTCTATGAGCGGTTCAAGGCACAGATGGCCTCAGGGCCGGTGCCTTCGCAGGCGCAACTCATTCCGGTGATCGTGGAAATGCCGGAGGAAGATTGCGGGCGGCTGGAAGAAGCGGCGCCAGAGCTGGAAAAGTTCGGGCTTTATCTTGACCGCTTCGGGCCACGCGCCATTGCCGTGCGCGAAACGCCCGCCATTCTTGGCAATAGCGATATTGCAGGGCTGGTTCACGATCTCGCGGACGGGCTGGCTGAATGGGACAGCGCCGCGGCATTGACCGACCGGATGGAGGCCATCATCGCGCGCATGGCCTGCCACGGCTCCGTGCGTTCGGGACGGCGGCTTCGGGTGGATGAGATGAATGCGCTATTGCGCGACATGGAAGCCACGCCGCATTCGGGCCAGTGCATCCACGGGCGGCCAACCTATGTGGAACTGAAAAAGGGCGATATCGAGCGCCTGTTCGGGAGAAGCCGATGACTTCGGGCATTCATCACGTCACGCTGATCACCGGCGATGTGCAGGCCAATGTCGATTTCTATGCCGGATTTCTCGGGCTGCGACTGGTCAAGCGCACCGGGGGCTATGAAGACGCAAGGCAATTGCACCTGTTTTACGGGGATTATGCGGCCAGCCCGGGCTCGCTGATCACCTTTCTCGTCTGGCAGGGCGGATCGTCCGGTCAGGCGGGCGCCGGACAGGTGAGCGAAGTGTCGCTGGCAGTTCAGCCCGGCGCCATCGGTTACTGGCTGGAGCGGGCGCTGCGGCAGCAGGTCAAGGTAGAGGGCACAGGTCAGGAGTTCGGCGAGACGGTTCTGCGGCTGCGCGACCCCGATGGCGTGGTCATCAAGCTGGTGAGCGCGGAGCTACCAGCGCTCGACATGCCGGATAGCGATATTCCGAGCGAGCACCGGATCAGGCGCATTCGCGGCGTGACGCTGCTCTCGGAAGTGCAGGAGGAAAGCGTTGATTTCCTCACCCGCTATTTTGGCTTTGCCAAGGGCGCGGTGGAAGGCCCGATCCAGCGGCTTGTGTCGGAAATAGGCGATGCCATCGACATACGCGATGCGTCAGGCTTCTGGCCCGGTGCGCCAGGGACGGGTACGGCGGACCATATTGCCGTTCGCGCGACGGATGCCGCCGAAGTGGAAGCTGTGGAGGCGGAGCTGCGCAAGCGCAATTCGAGCCTCACCAATTTGCATGACCGCAATTATTTCACCTCGCTCTATGTGCGTGAGCCGGGCAATGTGCTGATCGAAATGGCGAGTGACGGGCCGGGGTTCACACTCGACGAGACGCTCGACACGCTGGGTACGGCTCTATTCGTGCCGCCGGATACGCCCGATCCTGAAGCCGTCAAGGTGATGCTGCCGCAATTTGGCCTGCCGGGCGCAGAGCGGGTGATCTACCGCGATCTGATCTACACGCACCGGTTTTTTACGCCGGAAGTAACGGACGGATCGACGCTGGTTCTGCTGCATGGCACGGGCGGAGATGAAGCCGACCTGATGCCGATTGCCCATAAGGCAGCGCCGGAAGCAACATTGCTGGGGCTGCGCGGACGCAGCACCGAGGACGGCACAAGACGCTGGTTCCGGGCGCTGGGGCCATCGATCTTCGACCAAAAGGATATCCGGTTTGAATCGGGCGCGCTGGAGGCATTTTTCGAGGAGGCGCGCGGCGCCTATGATCTCGATCCGGAGCGACTGACGGCGCTGGGCTATTCCAATGGCGCAAACCTGCTCGGCGCGGCTATGCTGCTGCATCCGGGCATGGTGCGGCGGGCAATTTTGCTGCGCCCGGCAATGGTGCTGAGCGATGCGCCCGAGACCGATCTTGCTGGCGTCTCCGTTCTGGTGGTGCTTGGCGAAAATGATGCCTTCCGCCCACAAGGCGAAAGGCTGGCAGCGGCATTGCAGGAGACAGGCGCGGAGGTTTCCCTGCATACGATAAAAGCCGGACATTTCCTGATCGACGACGATGCGGCGGTGATTGCCGACTGGCTGGCTCAGGCGAACCGATAATCGACCGGACGGTTTGCGCTAAGAAGGCTGGACGCCCACATAGCGCGATTGCGGACGGATAAGACGGCCAGTTTCGATCTGCTCATGGGCGTGGGCGAGCCAGCCGCCGACACGGCCGGTCGCAAAGACGCCGGTAAAGGCATCACGCGGGAAACCAAGCGCTTCAAGCAGGAGCGCGGTGAAGAATTCGACATTGGTTTCAAGCTTGCGGTCGGGCTTGGCGCGATGGAGCAGAGCCAGAGCCTCGCGTTCGACCGCTTCGGCAAGGGCCAGCCGCTCGGCATTCATGCCGCCCGCTGCGCCGAGGCGCTGCAACGCGCTTTTGAGGGCATCAGCGCGGGGGTCGCGGACGCGATAGATGCGATGGCCAAACCCCATGAGGCGCTCACCACGCGCCAGTTCTCCGGCAAGCCAGCGATCAGCATTGCCGGGCGTTTCAATGGCATCGAGCATATCGAGCACCGGGCCGGGCGCGCCGCCATGAAGCGGACCTTTCAGTGCCCCGAGCGCGGCCAGCATGGCCGAATTATATCCGGCGCGGGTCGAGGCGACGACGCGGGCAGCGAAGGTCGAGGCGTTGAGGCCGTGATCGGACACGGTGACGAGATAGGTATCAAGCGCGGCAATAGCTGCATCGTCCGGCGTTTCACCGGACAGCATGGCCAACATATCGGCAGCATGACCGCGCGATAGGTCAGGCGCAATGACAGCGCGACCGGCCTTACGCCGGATCAGCGCCGGGACGAAAACGGCGGGGGCCGCCGTCAGCAGGAGCGCGGTAGATTTGCCTTCCCCATCGGGGAGCCGCGCCATCAGGGCACGCAGTGCTTCCGTGATGGAAAGGGACAATAGCTCGTCGTCCAGATGCGCGATTTCTGCGAAGGCGCGGTGACGGGCATGAGCCAGTTCGGTGCGCAGTTCGGCCTCATCTCCGCCAAGCAAATTGGCGTAAAGCAGCGCCAGAACACCTTCAAAACTCACCTTGCCCGCCAGATCATCGAGAAGGTGACCGCAGATCACGAGGCGGCCATTTTGCCCATCGACTTCAGACAGGACGGTTTCGGCGGCAATGACGTCATCGAGGCCGGACATGTTGCGTCTCCTTGTTGTTTGGCCCTAGATTGGATTAATCAAGATTGACGTCAATCTTGATGCATTTGATCAATGTGAGGCGCTATGAGCTGGATGAGCGCAGAGGCGGCTTTGGCCGTATTGGGGACAAAACCGCAAACGCTTTACGCCAATGTCAGTCGCGGCCGAATTGCGGCCAAGCCGGACCCGAAGGATCCACGCCGTAGCCTTTATCGGCAGGATGATGTCGAGCGGCTGGCGGCGCGGCAAGGCGGGCGGCGCCCGGCGCGTGCGGTGGCGGCGGAGAGTATTGCCTGGGGCGAGCCGGTTCTGGAAACGGCAATTTCCACCGTGGCGGATGGGCGATTGCTTTATCGCGGTAAGGATGTGGCGGGGCTTGCGGAGACGGCGACGCTTGAGGATGTTGCAGGGCTGTTGTGGATCGTGGCTTCGCCTCAGAACATCCGGGCTCCCGCACCCCCTCCCTTCCTCCCCCGTCAAGGGGGAGGTGTTGGGTCCTTGGCCCACGAGCAACGATCAATGCAAAAAGTGTATCTCGACATGGCCCTGCTCACCGCCACGGACATGCCGACAACGGGGAGGACGCGGGCTGTGTTGCTGGGAGAGGCAGCCCGCGTTGTCGGGACACTGGCGAATGCTCTGGCAGCGCCGGGAACCGACGGATTGCATGCGCGGCTGGCGCGACAATGGGAGCGGCCAGAGGCGGCAGACGTCATTCGGGCGGCGCTGGTGTTGCTGGCCGAGCATGAGCTGAATGCATCGACCTTTGCGGCGCGGGTAACAGCATCGACGGGTGCGCCACTTTCAGCAGCGGTGCTGGCGGGGCTGGCAGCCTTGTCCGGGCCATTGCATGGCAATGCCAGCCAGAGCATGGCCGGCCTCGTGGCCCTGGCGCAGCAGGGTGATGCGGAGACGGCGATACGCGAATATTTGCGGCAGGGTCGGCCCCTGCCCTGTTTCGGGCATCGGCTTTATGCCGATGGCGATGTAAGGGCACGGGCGCTTATGGCGCGTTTTGCCGTTCCCCCGCTGTTTGCCGAACTGGCAAAAGTCGGCACGGCCCTGAGCGGGGAGCAACCCAATATAGACTTCGCACTGGTGGCCATGACGGCGGCATTCGATCTGCCGGGCGATGCGCCGCTGCAAATCTTTGCGCTGGCGCGGAGCGTGGGCTGGATCGCTCATGCGCTGGAGCAGATTGAAACGGGCGCGCTGATCAGACCGCGCGCCCGCTATATCGGGGTTTAGCTAAAGACGCTTGCCCCCTTGTCGGCTACGCCGACAAGGCTGCGGAAACCGGCGAAGAGTTCGCGGCCCATGCCGAAATGCTGGCTGCGCAGGTCTTCGGTGGCCGGGGTGCGGGAGAAAAATTCCTTCTCGTCGCCGAGGAAGGTCAACGTGCCTTCATTGGCGTCGAGGCGAATCATGTCGCCGTCGCGGATTTTACTGATCGGGCCGCCATCGACGGCTTCGGGTGTCATGTGGATGGCCGCGGGCACCTTGCCCGATGCGCCGGACATGCGGCCATCGGTGAGCAGCGCAACCTTGAGGCCGCGCGCCTGAAGCACGCTGAGCGGGGGGGTGAGATTGTGCAGTTCGGGCATGCCCAATGCCTTGGGACCGGCAAAGCGCACCACGGCGATCATGTCGCTGTTGAGCTCGCCAGCCTTGAATGCGGCCTGCAAACCGGCCTGGCTGTGGAAGACGCGGGCGGGCGCTTCGATGACGCGATGCTCGTCCTTAACGGCAGAAACCTTTATGACCGAGCGACCGAGATTGCCGCTGAGCAGCTTGAGGCCGCCCGTATGCGCAAAAGGCTCTTTGACGCCGGTGAGCACCTTGGGCAGGGCGCTCTGGTCTGGCGAAGGCTCGAAGGTGAGCTGGTCTTCGACCAGCTTGGCTTCCACGGTGTAGTTGGACAGGCCCGAGCCCCAGACGGTCTTGACGTCTTCGTGCAGATATCCGCCTTCGAGCAATTCCTTGATGAGGAAGCCCATGCCGCCAGCGGCATGGAAATGGTTCACATCGGCCACGCCATTGGGATAGACGCGGGCCAGAAGTGGCGTTGCGTCCGACAGATCGCTCATGTCGTCCCAGGAGATCTGGATGCCGGCGGCGGCGGCCATGGCAACGAGATGCATGGTGTGGTTGGTGGAGCCGCCGGTGGCATGCAGGCCAACCAGACCGTTGACGATGGCCTTTTCATCGACGATGTGGCCGATGGGCGTGTAATTATTGCCTTCCTTGGACAGCGACAGCGCGCGCTTGGCCGCTTCGCGGGTCAGCGCATCGCGCAGGGGCGTACCGGGATTGACGAAGCTGGCGCCGGGCAGATGCAGGCCCATGATTTCCATGAGCATCTGATTGGAATTGGCCGTGCCGTAGAAGGTACAGGTGCCGGGGGAATGATAGGACTTGCTTTCAGCCTCCAGCAATTCGGCGCGACCAACCTTGCCTTCGGCATAGAGCTGACGGACCTTGCTCTTTTCATCGTTGGGCAGGCCCGAGGGCATGGGGCCGGCAGGCACGAAGACGGCTGGCAAATGGCCAAAGGCCAAGGCGCCGATGACGAGGCCCGGCACGATCTTGTCGCAAATGCCGAGATAAACGGCGGCATCGAACATGTTGTGGCTGAGCGAGACCGCCGTCGCCATGGCGATCAGATCGCGGGAGAACAGCGACAGGTCCATGCCCGGCTGGCCTTGCGTGACACCATCGCACATGGCGGGCACGCCACCGGCAACCTGCGCCGTCGCGCCGATCTCGCGCGCGGCTTCCTTGATGATGTCAGGATAGAACTGATAGGGCTGATGGGCGCTCAGCATGTCGTTATAGGAGGTGACGATGCCCAGATTGAGCGTCTTATTGCCTGCCAGAGCCGCCTTTTCGGAGGGCGAACAGGCAGCAAAGCCGTGGGCCAGATTACCGCAAGAGAGAGCGCCGCGATAAACGCCCTGCTCCTTGGCCGCATCAAGGCGGTTGAGATAGTCGGTTCGCGTGTCGCGGCTACGCGCGGCAATGCGATCGGTCACGTCCTGGATGGCCTGACGGACAGTCATGTTCTCGGCTCCATAGCTCGCAAGGGCGCGCCAAAGGGGGGCCGCTGGCGCGGGTTATCCTTGCATTACAAACTGGCATTCCATGAGCGGCCAGGGCGGTCGATTGGGGACCGCCCCAGGGGCTTTACGGAGACCAGTAAACTGAAATCGGCGCGCCAGAACGCAGCACGGCGCGGATCGGCATGTCCTCGACCGGACCATCGCCGAGCGCTATGTCGAGTACCCTCGCCTTCTCATCGCCCTCGATGTGAAGATAGAGGCCATCGGTTTGCAGCAGGCGCGGCAAGGTGAAGGTCACGCGCGGCTCGCCAGCGCCGGGGGCGCGAATGGCCAGCGTGGGGCCTTCGGAGGTCAACGCTTCGGACAGCGTGTCGCCGCCGGGAAAAAATGACGCGGTGTGCCCGTCATTGCCCATGCCCAGGATCACAGCGGCAAAGGACGCTGGCAGCTCAGCCATCAAGGCATTGGTCTTGGCGATCTGGGCTTCGTCGGGCTCAGCACCGCCCGAATAAAGCGGGAAGAAACGCGCTATGGCCGCAGGGCCTTGCAGCATCTTCTCATTGACGAGGCCGGCATTGGAACGTTCGCTGGTTTCATCGACCCAGCGTTCGTCCACCAGGGTCACCACAACCTTGTCCCATGCGATGTCCTTGGTCTTGCCAAGAGCCTGAAAGAACCGGCCGGGGGTGGAGCCGCCACTGACGGCAATCGCCGCCGCGCCGCGCTCGGCAATCGCGGTGCGAATGCGCTCAGCAATGGACTCAGCCAGTTCGGTGGCAAGGGTCGGGCGATCAGCGAAGGTGCGGCGGTCGATGGTCATGGGCTTAGCTTTCGGAGACAGGGTGCCGGCGGGGATATGATCGACGCCGGCCAAGACACTTGTTCCATCACGAATGGGGCCCTTCATACCAGGTGCGGCCATCGCGCTCGATCAGCGCCACGGCACCGCTCGGGCCCCAGGTGCCTGCCGTGTAGGTCTGCGGAGGTTCGCTGGCACGATCCCAGGCTTCGCGGATCGGATCGACCCACATCCAGGCCGCCTCCAGTTCGTCGCGGCGCATGAACAGGGTCTGGCTGCCACGGATGACGTCCATCAGCAGGCGCTCATAGGCTTCCGGGGTGCGCTCGGAGAAGGTTTCGGCAAAGGAGAGGTTCAACGGCACTTCGCGCAGGCGCATGCCGCCCGGCCCCGGATCCTTGATCATCATCAGCAGCTTGACGCCCTCGTCGGGCTGCAGGCGAATGATGAGCTTGTTGGGCTTGGGCGCGCCTTCGGCATGATCGAAGATCGAATGCGGAATGGGCTTGAACTGGATGCATATCTCGGAGACGCGCTCGGCCATGCGCTTGCCGGTGCGCAGATAAAAAGGCACGCCAGCCCAGCGCCAATTATCGATATGAGCCTTGAGCGCCACGAAAGTCTCGGTGCGGCTGCCCTTTTTCTCTTCCGGCAACTCGTCCTGATAGGACGCTACGGCGGCAGTTTCCGACTTCACGCCGCGATATTGGCCACGCACGGTTTCCTTTGCAACTTCGCCATTGGTGATGGGACGCAGGGCGCGCAGCACCTTGAGCTTTTCGTCGCGCAGGGCATTGGCGTCGTCATTGGCGGGCGGCTCCATCGCCACAAGGCAGAGCAGCTGCAACATGTGATTCTGGATCATGTCGCGCAACGCGCCGCTCTCATCGTAATAGCCACGCGTACCTGCACCGACACTTTCGGCCACGGTCAATTGCACATGGTCGATATGGGCCGAGTTCCAGACCGGCTCGAACAACGTATTGGCGAAGCGCAGGGCGAGCAGGTTCTGCACCGTCTCTTTGCCGAGATAGTGATCGATGCGGTAGACCTGATCTTCCTTGAAAATCTTGGCGACACCGTCATTGATCTCCTGGCTGGAAGCCAGATCGTGACCAAGCGGCTTTTCGATCACGACGCGAGCGTCGCGGCGATAGAGCTTCTTGGCGTGGAGATATTCGGCGATGGGCTCGAACAGATCGGGCGCAACAGCGAGATAGAAGGCGCGCACGACCTTTGGGTCATTGCGCAGCGCCTGCCCCAGATCGCCGGATTCATCGGGCTTGCTGGCATCGACGGGCACATAGGTGCAGATGCCGACGAATTTCTCGATGGCGGCAGCGTCCTGATAGTCCTTCTCGACAAATTGCTCGAGCGCATCGCGGACCAGTTTCTGGAATTCAGCCTCGCTCAGCTTGGAGCGGGACGCACCGATGATCCGGCTCTGCTCATCGAACTGACCATCGAGAAAACGATGATAGAGCGCTGGCACCAGCTTGCGCTTGGTCAGATCGCCAGTGGCGCCAAACACCACATAATCGAAGGGCTGAACGGGAATGATGCGGCTGGACAATGGAGCAGACCCTTAGTTCGAGGCGAAATTCTGCCGGGCGAGGATCACCGCGCCATGCAGGGGTTCGTATTTTGGCAGAGCAACAAAAGAGCCGTAGCGCTCTTGCAGGTTCGGAAACAGACGCTGGCCGAGACCCCCGACAATCGCCATTACCGACGCATTATGGCTTTTGAACCATTTCACATAGGTGTCAATGTAGCCGAACTGGATGGCAAGCATCTTGTCGGCAACCGGGTCGCCCTTATCCATATATTCGAACAGGACATGCATAAGCTTGCCATATTCGCCGGGCGCGCGGCCGATCAGGGCCTGATCTTCAGCGCCCTCATTGCCGGTCAGGCTCAACCCCAGATCGGTGGTGAACGACCAGGTCATTGTCGCCTGATTGGAGCCACCAAGCGCAGCAATGACTGCCTTGGTTAGCGGTGAGGATTCGACAAGGCCATCTTCGGCTTCCACGGAATAGCGCACCAGTTCGCGGCCAAGAATGGCGCCGCTCATCTGGTCGCCGATATGGAAGCCCCAGCCGCCGGCCTGATAGCGCTTGCCGCCGACAATCGACATGGCGGCAGAGCCGGTGCCGATGATGACCACGCCACCTTCTTCGCCACCCAATGCACCGGCATGGGCAATGTCGATATCGTCATAGACCTTGACCCCGGCAAAGGGCCAATTGCGCGCCGCAAAAGCGTCGCGGGCCGAATCCATGCGACCGCCTGCCATGCCGAAGCAGGCATAGGTATTGGCCGTTTCGGCATAATCGATGTTTGCAGCCTTGAACACGTCGCGCGTGCCGTCGGTGATCGCCTTATAGGCCGGATCACCACCATCGATCTGAAGGTTGGACCGGCCGTTTTTGACTTCAGCCAAAGTTTCCAGATTCTCATTGGCGAGGCGCACGCGGCAATTGGTGCCGCCACCATCAACGCCAAGGTAATATCGGGGCACGAACGGCTTCTCCGTGGATCGGGGAACAAGACCAGAGATAGACTCGACGGCCATGTTCCAGATTAGGGGGTCAATTTGGCGCGGACCATAATGCGAAAGACGCTAAGACGAAAGTATCATATGGCAGAAATCGTTCGGTTCGTACGCGGTTTTGGCATGGGCCGCATGCAATGATATGCCGGGCGGGAACAGCTTGCCGCACAGAACCGTTGCAGGACTTGTGACGGACGCTTTGCCGGTCGCGGTGGACCGGATCGAGGATTGACCATGACACGACATTGCCTGGTTCTGGGCGGCGCACGCTCGGGCAAGACTGCCTTTGCCGAAAGACTGGCGCTGCATGCCGGCTCAAGACCGGCTTATCTGGCGACGGCATCGATATTGGACGGCGAAATGCGGGACCGCGTCGCCAGCCATCAGGCATCGCGGGGGGCGCAGTTCGCCACCATTGAAGAACCCATGGCGCTATCGCGCGCCATTCACACGGCGGGGGCCAATCACGACATCATTCTGGTCGATTGCCTGACTCTTTGGATGACCAATCTCCTGATGGCCAACGAGGACGTTGCGACGGCTGTCGGTGAATTATGCGCGACGTTGATGGAATTCCGGCAGGCCAGGGTGATCATGGTCTCCAACGAAGTCGGCCTCGGCATCGTGCCTGATAATGCAATGGCCCGCACATTCCGTGATCTGGCCGGATCGGCGCATCAGCGGCTGGCAGGGGTTTGCGACGATGTCTATTTCGTCGCCGCCGGATTGCCGCTCACCATGAAGGGCGAGGCGCCGCTGCCGTTCAGCTAAGCAGCAGCATGGCGGCCAGGGCAGCGCTGAGAGCGAGTAGTACATCGAGCGTGCGCCGATAGAGCAGCAGAGCCAGCATGATGTCGCTCGCCCCAAGGGCAGATTTGCCATTGCCGAATGCGGGCAGGTCAATCACTTCGCCCTCATAGGTGCGTGGTCCGCCAAGCTGAAAACCGAGCGCACCTGCAAAAGCGGCCTCGGGCCAGCCAGCATTGGGTGAATCATGTTTTCGGGCATCGCGGCGCGCCGTTTCCCACGCCTTTGACGGGCTGGCGCCGGGCACGAAGAAACAGGCTGCCGTGATCAGGATTGCGGTGAGGCGAGCAGGAAGCCAGTTGAGTACATCATCCAGCCTGGCGGCGGCCCAGCCATAGTCGCGGTAGCGCTCATTGAGATGGCCGATCATGGAATCGGCGGTGTTGACCGCCTTGTAGAGCGCAATCCCCGGCAGGCCGAAGAAGACGAGGAAGAGCCATGGCGCGACCACGCCATCGGATGTGCTTTCGGCCAGCGTTTCCACGGCGGCACGAGCGACAGCGGCTTCATCCAGTGCCTGCGGATCGCGGCCGACGACATGGCTTACCGCTTCGCGTCCGGCAGCAAGTGACTGGCGCAACGCTTCTGACACGGCAGCAACGGCGCGACCCAATTCCTTCTGCGCCAAGAAGGCTGTGGCCAGTACCATTTCGATCAGCCAGCCAAAGGGGAGCCAGGACAGGATTGTGCTGATGCCTATGGTGACGATCAATACCGAGAGCAGCAGCAGGCCGAGGGCGACGATACCGGCCAGCTTGCGTTGCTGACTGCTGCGCAGAGGCGTGTTGAGGCGGATTTCGCAGAAGCTGATCAGCTTGCCGAACCACATGACCGGATGGCCGATCATATCGACCAGCTTTTGCGGATAGCCGAAGCGGCGTTCCACGATGAGCGCCAGCGGTGCAATCAAATGTTCCAAGGTCAGACCTCCACGGGCGCGGCGAGGGCCAGCAGTTGAGCAATATCGAGGTGCTTTTCCAGATGGTCGGCCAGATCGTCAAGCGCAGCGTCAATTCCGGCTTCATAGTCGAGATCGGGCGCAGCGGCATTGCCTAGAAGAGCACGGCGGAAACCGTCGGCGGCAAAAAGGCCGTGAAGATAGGTGCCCATGACGCGGCCGTCGGCGCTCACCGCACCTTCAGGGGCGCGATCGATATGCGCGAAGGGACGTGACAGGCCAGCGCCCTGCGTAACGCCCATATGCATATGATATCCGCTCAGCGCTTCGCCGCTGGCGACATGAACCGCAGTTTCGAGGCGCAATTGCTTGATGGGCGCAAGCGTGGTTTCGATATCGAGCAGGCCCAAGCCCTCACTGGTGCCGCACGAACCTTCAATACCGTCGAGATCGGCAATTTTGTGGCCCAGCATCTGATAGCCGCCGCAAATACCGAGCACCGAGCCACCGGCGCGATGATGGGCCTTTATGTCGATGTCCCAGCCATTTTTGCGCAGATCGGCCAGATCGGCGCGAGTGGATTTTGAACCTGGCAGGAGAATCAGATCGGCATTACGCGGGAGGGGCCGGCCGGGATTTACAAGGGTCAGCGTGATGCCGGGTTCGGCCCGGAGCGGGTCGAGGTCATCGAAATTGGCGATACGCGGCAGGCGCGGCACGGCGATGTGGTACGGCCCCTGCCCGCCCGACATGGCATCGAGCGCCAGAGCATCTTCGGCGGGAAGCTTTGCGGCATCAGAGAAATAGGGAATAGGGCCGAGGCATGGCAGGTCGGTTTTTGTCTCGAGGAACGTCGTGCCGCTCTCGAACAGGGCCGGATCGCCGAGGAATTTGTTGATAAGGCTGGCGCGCACCAATGCAGCATCATCCGGGTCGATAACGGCGAGGGTGCCGACGATGGACGCGATGACGCCGCCGCGATGAATATCTCCGATCAGGATAACGGGAATGCCTGCGGCGCGCGCAAAACCGAAATTGGCGATATCACCCTTGCGCAGATTGACCTCGGAGGCGCTGCCCGCGCCCTCGACGATGATATAATCCGCCGTCTGGCCGAGTTCGCGGAAGGCATGAAGCACTTCGGGCAGGAGCTGCGCCCGGTCGGCCCAATATTGGCGGGCAGAGAGGCTGGCGCGGCGCTTGCCGCGCACCACGACCTGCGAGCCGGTTTCGCCTTCAGGTTTCAGCAGAACCGGGTTCATTGCCGTGACGGGCTCGCGGCGGGCGGCGCGGGCCTGCAAAGCCTGCGCACGGCCAATCTCGCCGCCATCGGCAGTGACGGCGGCATTATTGCTCATATTCTGCGGCTTGAACGGCACGACGGAGTGGCCGCGATTGGCAAGCGCACGGCAAAGGCCTGCCACGATCAGCGACTTGCCGACGTCGGAGCCTGTACCCATGAACATAATGGCTTTGGTCATATGGCTCCCCGCCATTCGAGCATAGCTCTCATGGCCTCCTTCCTCAAATCGCGCCACCGGCGCGCTTTGCCCTACGGGACGGCGCGGAGCCCATGAACATGATGGCTTTGGTCATAGGCCACTTATGCCGCAGCGATCACGTGGGCGTAAGACCCCATGACGCGGCCAAGCACTGCTCCCATGGGCAATTGCCGAACCCCCTCGGCATCGAGCGCTTCAAAGAGCGGCGGGAGACCGCTTTGCTTCGCGGAGGAATAATGAAATTCGTGGCCATTAAGCCCTTGTGGCCAAGGCAATGGGCTATCGTGAAGGAGGCGGCGATAGCCGAGAATACGCTTGGGCCGGTCGATCCGCGTGGTCATGGGCAGGAGGCCAGACATGGCGTGGCTATTGCCATGCTTGTCGACCAGCGCTTCGCCCAGAACCATGAAGCCGCCGCACTCGCCATAGATCAAGGCATGGCGATCCCGGACAGCGCGGAGCCCGGCATGGAAGGCATTGGCGGCGGACAGCGCCGGGCCATGCAATTCCGGATAGCCGCCGGGCAGGAAAACAGCGTCGGCATTGGACGCCGGAGCCTCATTGGCGAGGGGCGAGAAGAAACTCAGTTCCGCCCCGGCGCTGCGCCAGAAATCGAGCAGGTGGGGGTAGAGGAAGGCGAAAGCGGCGTCGCGCGCAATGGCAATATGCTGGCCGAGCGGCGGCAAGCCTTTGATGGGAACGCTTTGCGCAGCGATGGGCCCGGCCAGTTTTTCGACTGCATCCAGATCGATGAAATCGGCGACTGCTTCGGCAGCATTATAGAGAAAGCTGGCAAAGCCGGTGACTTCGCCGGGCAGGACAAGGCCCAGATGGCGCTCTGGGATAACAAGATCATCGCGCCGGGGAATAGAGCCGAGCAGCGGGATGCCAGTGGCATGCAGGGCATTGGTCAACATGCGTTCGTGGCGGGCCGAGGCGACACGATTGAGAATGACGCCGACAATCGAGACGCCCTCACGCCAATTGGCAAAGCCGGATACGAGCGGGGCGACGGACTGGCTCTGTTTGTCGGCATCGACCACCATAATAACCGGCAGGCCAAGAATTTCAGCCAGATCGGCGGTGGAGCCCTGCCCATCTGCAGCGGCGTCGAACAGGCCCATGACGCCTTCGACCAGCAGAAAATCCGCGCCAGTGGCTTGTTGTGCGGCAAGGGTCTTTATCTGTTCAGCCGACATGGCCCATGGATCGAGATTGATCGAGTCCCGGCCAGCGGCGTGACCATGAAAGACCGGATCAATATAGTCCGGGCCAGTCTTGGCGGGCGCCATGACGAGGCCACGTCGGCGCAGCGCGGCGAGCAGGCCCAGACTGACCAGCGTTTTGCCTGATCCCGAACGCGGCGCGGCAATCACCAGTCCCTTAGCCAAAAATATGTCTCCGGGCTTCGCCGACATACCAGTCGAGATCGTGCCGATAATTGGCGACGGGGCCAAGGACAATAATGGCGGGGGTGGGCAAATCGGTGAGGTCGGCGGCGTTTTCCAGCGTTGATTGGGTGACCATTTGCGCGGGACTCGCGGCGTGGGACACCACGGTTAGCTTCTCGCCTCCCAAGCGCCCCGCATCCAGCAGGCGCTGGGCGATGACGGGCAAATGTTTGACCGCCATGAACATGACGATGACCGGCGCGGCGCGGGCAATGGCAGGCCAATCCACCGAGGCGGGCACTGCGCCGGTTTCGTCATGGCCGGTGAGGAAAATGACGGAATGGTTGGTTTCCCGATGCGTTATCGGCAGACCGGCATAGGCAAGGCCGCCCAGCCCCGAGGAAATGCCGGGCACGATGCGAAAGGCGATTTTGGCGCGCGCCAGTTCGCCTGCTTCTTCCCCGCCACGACCAAACATGAAGGGGTCACCGCCTTTCAGACGCAGCACCCGCTTGCCCTGCCGCGCCAGCCCGATCAGACGGATGGAAATATCGGCCTGTTTGGGCGAGGGCTTGCCGCCGCGTTTGCCTGCATGGATACGCTCGACATGGGCCGGAGCCAGCGCAAGAATTTGGGGGGAAACCAGCGCATCGTGCACGATAACATCGGCTTGACCAAGCGCGTGGAAGGCAAGCAGGGTCAGCAGGCCCGGTCCGCCGGGACCGGCGCCGACCAGCCACACGGAGCCTGCTTCAAATGGCGGAAAGTCAGACTGGGCAAGCTGGGCAAAATGGGTCTGCGTCAATGGGCTCGTCCTTGCGCTGGCGCGGCGAGGGGCGCAAAGACAGATTGTTGCATGGTCAAGAATAGCGGCACATGAAAATCCTGATCCTGGGCGGCACGGGCGAAGCCCGCCAATTGGCTCACAAGCTGCACATATGCGGTCACGAGGTCATCACGTCCTTGGCGGGGCGCACACAGGGACCGATATTGCCCGATGGTGCGGTGCGCATGGGTCCGTTTGGCGGTGTGGCGGGCCTGGTCGCTTATCTGCGCGCCGAAGCGATTGAGCGGCTGGTCGACGCGACCCATCCCTATGCCGGGCAAATGTCTGCCAATGCCGTCGCCGCCGCGACGCTGGTCGGTGTTCCACTGGTGCGCTACATGCGGCCCCAATGGACGCCGTTGCCGGAACAGAATTGGATCGATGTGGCGTCCGCTCAGGAGGCGGCGAACATTTTGGCGCGCGGGGCGGCAGTGTTGTTGAGCACTGGCCATGACGGTCTTGAGATTTATCGGACACGCCATGATTGCCGTTTCCTGCTTCGCGTCATCGAAGCGCCGGACGAGGCACTGCCGCCCAACATGCAGATGATCCAGAGTCGCCCGCCCTATGATCTGGACAACGAAATCGTGCTGATGCGGGATCATGGCATTACCCATCTGGTCAGCAAAAATTCGGGCGGCAGCCAGACCGAAGCCAAACTTGTTGCGGCGCAGCGGGTGGGCGTGCAGGTGATCATGATTGCACGCCCCAATTATGCCCCGGCCCCGGAGGTCGATAGCGTCGACGCCGTGCTGGAAGCGTTGGGCATGTCAGTGACATAGGCGGGCAGCATCTGCGAAAGTGCGCAGGTCACATTGGCACTACGGCGTTTTTCCACGAGAAGCGGGCCAAAGGCCAATGCCGCAGCTTCGGCAATCGAGGGCAGACCCAGATAGGATGCGACGCGGCGCGACGGATTTGGAACCGACTGCAACAGGGCCAGTTGCGACAGGGCCAGAAGCGGGATGTCGAGCAGCGCGGAAACGGCGCGCAAGCCGGAATGGCTTGCCTTGTCCTCCAGCGTGGCGAAGGCGGCAAGATCATCACGTTCCAGACCGGCCTCGGCGAGCGTCGCATCCAGCAGGGTCAGAATTTCGTCCGCAGCCGCCTGCCGGCGCAGCCCGATACCGGCGACGACGCAGCCGGTCGTCAATGTCTTGTCTGTCGACGCAGAGCCGACCGAATCAAACTTCATGTTTCGCCTCGACCATAACGAGGCAGGTTCGCTTCAAACCGGAGCAGCCCCAGACTTGGTCCCGCATTGGGTCGACCGCACCGGGCTCTGTTTCAGTTCCATCAAGGGAACGCTGCATTGCATGATCGTTCTAGGCAGGACAAAGCGCGTGGTCAATCAATGGCTTGCGCGACGGCATGGCAACGTCAGAATGCTTCTGAAAATCGTTTGCAAATACAATGACTTGCCGCCTGGGCGTAGCTCGTCTATGGCGGGTACTCAACACGGTTTGGAGACCGCCAGCATGGCAATCACCAACAAGACACTGGCCATTGCAGCCACGAGCCTGCTGGTCGGGCTGATCGTTCTGGGTCTCAAGGGGCTGGCATGGTGGCTGACCGGCTCGGTGGCGCTCTATTCCGACATGCTGGAATCCACGGTCAATGTGGTCACAGCCATCGTGGCGCTGATTGCCGTCAGGCTGGCGCAGCGACCGGCCGATGCGGCCCTGCCCTATGGCTATCACAAGGCGGAATATTTCTCGGCCGTAGTTGTCGGCGTGATGATCATCGTGGCCGCAATCCTTATTCTGCGAGAGGCGTTTTTCGGCTTCATGGAACCGTCAATGCCCGATGCGCCAGTGCATGGCCTGGCAATCAGCGCCGCCGCGACAACCATCAATGTGGTCTGGGCGCAGGTGCTGATCCGGCATGGGCGGCAGGCGCGATCACCGGCCATCGAAGCGGACGGCAAGCACCTGATGACCGATGTGGTCTCGACCGTGGGCGTTCTGGTCGGGCTGGTTCTGGTTTACCTCACAGGCATTGCACAGCTCGATTCCGTGCTCGCGGCTCTGGTGGCGCTCAATATCCTCTGGTCGGGCTGGGGCCTTATCCGCGAGAGCGTCGGCGGGCTGATGGATGTGGCGGTGCCGGCAGAGACCGGAAAGCTCATCCGTGAGGTGATCGCCGGCAATGCAGACGGCGCAATCGAGGCCCATGACGTTCGAACACGACAGGCCGGAAAGCTGACCTTTATCGATTTTCATCTTGTGGTTCCCGGCGCGATGAGCGTGGATGAGGCGCATACGATCTGTGATCGGATCGAAGCCAAACTGCGAGATGCCGTCGAGGATGTGCAGATCACCATTCATGTCGAGCCCGAGGAAAAAGCCAAGCATGCGGGAATCGTTGTTCTCTAAAGGGTCCGCCAAGCGCGGCCATCAGCGCGGCTGGCTTCTCATCTGCATGTCTTTCCTGCTGCTTTTCGTCGGCCCGGCCATGGCGCAATATTGGACCCATTACGCCAATATACGTTTCGGCTACGAGACCGATATACCGCCCCTCTATGTCGGACAGGGACAAAGCGCCAATGGCGACGGGCAAGTGTTTTTGCTGCCGGACGGATTGCAGAGCCTGACCGTCTGGGGCGGGAATTTTTATGAAGACCAGCAGAGCTTTGCCGCCGTAGCGGACTCGCTTGTCGAGCTTGATCTGCAGAATGGCCTGTCAGTCAGCTATCGCACATCCACGCCGCAATGGGCGGTATGGTCGGGCACGATGGGCAGTCGCGTGATCTACCAGCGCATGATCCTGCTCTGCGATGGCGCAAGCTATGCAGCGCTGAGGTCCGAATATGAGCGCGATGACCTCAACGCCATGCATGAAGTCATCGAAGGGCTGGTGCGATCCTTCAAGGGCACTGACTGCTAAAACTCGATCCCCTTCTGCGCTTTCACGCCCGCACGGAAATGGTGTTTGATCTCGGTCATCTCGGTCACAAGATCAGCGATTTCAATCACTTCGTCCTTGGCATTGCGGCCGGTGACAATAACATGCTTGTTCGCAGGCTTGTTGCTGAGGACGGTGACAACCTCGTCGACCGGCAGGTAATCGTAGCGCAGGCAGATGTTCAGCTCGTCGAGCAGGACCATGTCATAACTGGGGTCATTGATCAGCGCCTTAGCCTGTTCCCAGGCCTTTGCGGCGGCGGCCAGATCGCGCTGGCGGTCGGCCACATCCCAGGTGAAGCCTTCACCCATGGCATTGATCGTGACCTGATCGGGAAAAAGATCGAGCACATCGCGCTCTCCGGTTTCCCATGCACCCTTGACGAACTGCACGACGCCGACGCGCATGCCATTGCCGATGGCACGGAACACCATGCCGAAAGCCGCCGTCGATTTGCCCTTGCCCTTGCCGGTATGGACGATGAGCAGGCCCTTTTCCTCGGTTTTTGTCGACAGGATCTTGTCGCGGGCAGCCTTCTTTTTCTTCATCTTTTCAGCGTGATAGGCATCGCGCTCGGCTTCGCTCATCAGGTCGGTTTTCTTGACTGGCTTGTCGGTCATGGATTTTCCTCAAGATAAGCGAAAACGGAATTTGAACGGGGCGACCACAGGCCTCTTTGTCGCGCCTCAAGGAATTTGGCGATCAACTCATCATAGCCAGCGCGATTGCTGGCAAGAATGAAGTTTCTGACCGTATCGTCTTCGATGAAGGCCTCAAAAGCGAGGTCGAAATGGTGCGTCTTGACCGCGCCGGTGGTGGCGGCGAAGGCGAACATGAAATCAACGGTGGCGATGATTTCAAAAGCGCCGCGATAGCCGTGGCGCATCATGCCGGAGAGCCATTTCGGATTGACCACCCGGCTGCGCATGACATGGCTAATCTCTTGTTCCAGCGTGCGAATTTTTGGGGTTTCGGGGCGTGAATGGTCGTTGTGATAGGCGGCGGGCCTGGTGCCTGAAATGGTTTCGGCCGCCGCAGAGAGACCGCCCTCAAACTGGTAGTAATTATCCGAATCCAGCAGATCGTGTTCGCGGTTATCCTGATTGTGGATGACCGCATCGATGCCGCCCAGCCGCGCGCGGAAACGATCAAGAAGTGGGGTGCCATGCGCCTTGGCGCCATAGGCATATTGGCCCCAGATCAGGGCCTGATTGGCAAGATCGGCCTTGTTATCCCAGTTGCCGCTATCGATCAGATGACCAAGGCCGGTCCCGTAAGTACCTGGCTTCGAACCAAAAATACGCGCGCCCGCTTCGAGCGACGCCTCGATTTCGGATTTTCCAGAAGCCATAAGACCAAGAGCTTCAGCGCGCATGCGGGCAGCGATGGGGTTATCGTCTTCCGGCTCATCCAGAGCACCGATGGCGCGGATGGCTCGGTCGAGCAGCGCGATCTGCGCCGGGAAAGCATCGCGGAAAAAGCCGGAAATTCTGAGGGTTACGTCCACTCTTGGGCGAGCGAGCTTTGCCAGCGGAATGATTTCGTAGCCGGACACGCGCAGTGAGCCGGAATCCCAAACCGGCCTTGCGCCGAGCAGCGCCATGGCCTGCGCAATGTCATCGCCGCCGGTGCGCATATTGGCGGTGCCCCAGACCGAAAGCGCGACCGACCTGAGGTGATGTCCATGGTCCTGCAAGTGGCGGAGAACCAAGCTTTCTGCCGATTTTCGTCCGAGTTCCCAGGCACTTGGCGTGGGCACGGCCCGGGCATCGATGGAATAGAAATTGCGGCCGGTCGGCAGAACGTCGAGCCGCCCGCGCGATGGCGCACCGGAGGGGCCGGGGGCGATGAACTTGCCATCCAGCGCATCGATAAAGGCCTGCATCTCGGCCGGGCCGGAGGCGGCGAGACGGGGCTGGATCAGGGTTTTCACGGTTTGCAGAACTGCGTTGGTGGCAGGCCAGTCTTCGGGGCAGATGCGAACGCCCTCAACCAGATCGGCGGCAATTGCCTCAATGTTGGCAACGAGGTCGCCGATGCGGGAATTGGTTGGCAGACTGTTGACGTTGAAGCTCGCCATAGATGCAAAAACGTCAGGCCCGTGCCACGGATCGGCCAAAACGGCGCTCAATGGATCAAAACCAAGCTTGAGATCATCCGCAATTGCCCGAATAAGCGAGTTATCCCCCGGGTCATCACCGCGTGGCACTCTGGCCAATGCGACGGCGAGATCTCGCTCCAATTCTCCCAGCGGCGATGATCCAAAAACGTGCAGGCCATCGCGTATCTGGGCTTCCTTCAGATCACAGAGGAAGTTGTCGATCTTGATCAGGGCTTCGGTTTCATCCCCCGGTAGGCCGATGTCCTGATCAAGCCGACTATCGCGGGTGAAATCAAGAATCCGGCGCTTGAGGTCTTTCAACCGGCGCCTATCCATGCCCGAGGCCGCATAATATTCATCGAGCAGCGCTTCGAGGTCTTTCAGGGGGCCGTAGGTTTCGGCGCGGGTCAGCGGGGGCACGAGGTGATCGATGATGACCGCGCCGGTTCGTCGCTTGGCCTGCGTGCCCTCGCCCGGATCATTGACGATGAACGGATAGAGGTGCGGCAACTGACCCCAGAGTGCATCGGGATAGCAATCGGCATCGAGGGCGGCGGATTTTCCGGGGAGCCATTCGAGCGTGCCGTGCTTGCCATTGTGGACCATGGCATGGGCGCCAAATTCATGACGCAGCCAGAGATAGGCGGCGATATAGGCGTGCGGCGGCACAAGATTGGGATCGTGATAGTTTTCGGTTTCGTCCAGATGATAGCCACGCGCAGGCTGGAGCAGCAGGACAACATTGCCGAAGCGGTGCGCTGGAAGATGGAAGGCATCGCCGCGAATGAACGGATCTTTGGCGGGATCGCCCCAGCGCGCGAGGACGGCGGCGCGGGTTTCTTCTGGCAGGGTGGCGAAAAGGGCGGCGTAGCGGGACAGGGGAAGGATAGCGGCGGATTGGCCGCGCTGGGAATTGGCGTTGGTGGGGCCGGATTGGAGGAGGGTTATGAGGTCGACGGAGGTGTGGGGGTAGTCCCCATCATCCGCCCTTCGGGCACCTTCTCCCACGAGGGGAGAAGGGCAAGGAGCCGCATCATTGAGGGTGTACCCTGCCCGTTCCAACTCCATCAGCATGCGGATTGTGCTTTCGGGCGCGTCGTAGCCGACGCCATTGGCCAGGCGTCCGTCGCGGATGGGGTAGTTGGAGAGGATGATGGCGAGTTTTCGGGCGGCGCGGGGCGTTTGGCGGAGGCGCGTCCAGTTTTCGGCAAGGGTGACGGCGCGGTTTATGCCGTCCGGTTCGGGCTCATAGGATGAGAGCGGACACTGGCTGCGGGCGTGCCAGACGGCGTCGGCCTTGTGGCCCACCAGAATGCCGCCGATACGGCCATCGACCTCGGGCATGACGAGATACATCGCCATGTCCTTGGAGGAGAGGCCCTGCGGATCGGCCAGCCATTGAGCGCGTGAGCGACCCGATTGAACAAGCTGGATCACCGGGGCGTCCGTGCCCGCAAAAGGGTTCGACTTTTCATCGAGATCAGCGACGCCCAGCGCGAAGGCGGTGAGGTTGAAAATGGCGGAAGGCGGAAAGGCGGCGAGCGCATTTTGCACGAAGCGGATGCAGGAGGCTTCCTTGAGGGAGGAGACCAGCAGCGGCACCGGGGCGAGACCGCGGGCTTCGAGTTCGGCGATCAGGGCTTCGAGCGTAGCGGTGCCGGCGCCCTCAAGGGCGGCGCGGTAGAACAGGATGGGGATGTGGCGGCGCGAAAATCCCACATTTTCTGCAGCGTCAAAGGCCCCCTCACCCGCCGCTTCGCGGCGACCTCTCCCCCAAGGGAGAGGTGAAGAAAGAGCTCGAAGGCCTGCTTCGTCGGTCATGCCCGTCTTCGGGTGCCAGAGGCCGAAGCGGGGGAAGGGGCTTGGTTCGATGGCATTTAATAAGGCCCCCTCACCCGGCTGCTGCGCAGCCGACCTCTCCCCCAAAGGGAGAGGTGCGGCGAGGGCCGCGAAGGCGCGGAGAATCACATCGGCATTGTCCGGCCCACCGGCGACGAAGAGGCGGTGGAGGGCGAGCCAATCGTCGGGGTGGATGGTGGAGCGCGACTGGAGGATGGGGTCGGGATTGGCGTCGCCGGGGAGGAGGACCAGCGGAATGCGCTTATTGATGCAGAGGGCGGTGAGTTCGTCGACGCCGTATTGGAAATAGGCGGCACCGCCGATGAGGCGGAGGACGACGAGGCGTGCATGAGCCAATGTCTGTTCCAGCCACATATCGACGGACAGATTATTGGCGAGGCGGAGCGTGTTGGCCAGACGCAGTTCGCTCTCCCCTGCCCGGTCAGCGGCACCGGCCAGCATGGTCAGTTCGCTATCGGCCGAGGAGGCGAAAATATAGGCCCCGGGAGACTGGGCAAGGTCGATGGCCTCGCCTTCCTGCTGGATAGCACCGGCCTGAGCGGAGAGCAGGTGCATCATGGCCTCGGGGGAAATGGCAGCGCTGTCAACGGCAGGGCAAAGGCCCCGGCGATGGCAGCGAGCGACATGAAAGCGGGATCAAGAATGATCTCACGCGCAAAAATCGAGATCGGCAGGATCACGCCAAGCGCGCCGCAGAAGGCACCGATGAGTACGCAGGCTGGTAGACGCCACCAGAAGGAGGTCAAGCGCGGCGCGGCGAGGAAATAGACAAAGGCCGCCAGAGCGGAGGGCAGGATGCCGAACATGTAGCCGAAGACCAAGAGCACGGTCACCATGGCGGCAGGTTCGGATGGGCCTCCGGCAGGCGGGTCAATAATGAAGGGCAACAGAAAGATGGCAAGCGTGCCGACGAGCGGACCAAGCAGGGCAATGGCAGCGACACGGCCGCCGCTGGGCCGTCCGTTGGTATTGAGGACCGTCCCTCTACCATACCCTTCGAGCATCGCTCTCATGATCTTTTCGCTTTAGATTGCCCTAAAGGCATTTTGGCGATCTGAAGCGAACACCCCCACCCAGCCTCCCCCTGAAGAAGGGGGAGGGGCAGATCGCGTTTGCCTTGCGTTGCGTGAGCCACCAGAAGGCTCCTCCCCCTCTTGAGGGGGAGGCCGGGTGGGGGTGGTGAGGCCATAGGCGATAGAACCGCTCTCAATGGGGTTATGGTAACAGGCGCTAAGCCGCCGCTTTCTCCAGACTTTGGGTGATGGCATCACGGTCGAGTGGCTGTTCACCGATCACGACCAGCGAGGTGATTTTTGCCTCGCCGTCCTTCCAGGGGCGGTCGAAATAGGCGGTGATGCGGGGGCCGACGGCCTGAATGGCGAGACGGGCGGCGGCGCCGGGGACGGCGGCAAAGCCCTTCAGACGCAGAACATCGTGCGCCTTGATGGTTTGTTCGATAATGGCGAGAAGATCGTCCTTGCCCCTGATGGAATCGAGGGTCAGCGAGAAGCTGTCGAAATCGTCGTGCTCATGGGTTTCACCGCCATGTTCCAGCTCGTGATGGCTGGGGCGGTTGGCGATATCGTCTTCGGACGACATGCCCATGCCCAGCAGCGCGGCAATATCGACATGGCCATTGGCGGCGCGGACGATGCCGACGCCGGGGCGCAGTTCGGCGCGGATATTGGCTTCAACCTTTTCGAGCATGGCCGCATCGACCAGATCGGTCTTGTTGATGATGATCATATCGGCAGCGGAAAGCTGGTCCTCGAAAAGCTCGCCCAGCGGGGTTTCGTGGTCGAGCATTTCATCCTGACGGCGCTGCGCATCGACGGCGGCTTCGTCGGATGCGAAGCGGCCTTCGGCAAGCGCGGCCGCATCGGCGACGGTGACGACGCCATCGATGGTGACCTGCGCCTTGATCTCGGGCCAGTTAAAGGCACGGATCAGCGGCTGGGGCAAAGCGAGGCCGGAGGTTTCGATGACGATGTGGTCGAACTTTTCATCGCGGGCCAGCAGGGCCTGCATGGTAGGAATGAATTCATCGGCCACGGTGCAGCAGATGCAGCCATTGGACAGCTCGACCATATCCTCTTCGCGGCAGGTCTCGTCGCCGCAACCGGCGAGAATATCCTTGTCGACGCCCAGATCACCAAATTCGTTGATGATCAATGCGATGCGCTTGCCCTTGGGAGCGTGCGCCAACATGTGGCGCACGAGGGTGGTCTTGCCGGCGCCGAGAAAGCCGGTGATGACCGTTGTGGGGATTTTGGTGGTCACGCTTTGACTCCATTGGGAACGCTGGCCGGACGGGAGGCCAGATAATCGTTGAAGCGTCCGAAGACGAGGCCGAGCACGACCCAGAAAATCGCGCTGTTATAGAGCACGACCGAGACGAATTCGGCGGTAAGGCGCGGCGGCACTTCGGACGGATCGGTGGGCGCGGCAGGGGCAGCGATCAACTGGGGCAGCAAGACCAGCGCCACAGCGACGGCAAGGGCCCATGGTGCGCGGATTTTTGCGACGAGAATGAAGGCCGCGCCGGTGGAGATGGCAGCGCCAAACCACCAGATCTGGCGGGCCAGCGTATCGGCAACCGGCATGCCGGGCATGCCCGGGGGCAGTCCTAGCGCGGGGGCGAGGGAGAAGGCGGCAAAGCCGGCGACGCCCCAATAGAGCCCATTGGCGAAGGTGATCGGCAGATTGAAGAAGACCGAAACGGCGCCAATGATCAGCGCATAGCCGGTGGCCATGAGGATGTTGGAGAAAACCGTATAGGCGGTACGCTCGAAGCCATCCTGGGGAGCCCATTCGTCTTCGTCATGAGCATGGGCTTCGGTGGCGATTGCGGTTTCATCGGCGGCGACGTCTTCGCCGTGTTCATGCGCGTCTTCTTCGCCACCTTCATAGGCTTCGGCAGCAAAAATCAGCGGGGTGACGCGCCAGGCCTGAAAGGCGGATGTGGCAAGGCCAGCACAAAGCGCTGCGACCAGCGCAGCAAGAAACAGATTGCGAAACATTTTTATAACTCTTGTCCTCAGAAGTCCGACGGATCAGCGCCGGAACGGCCTGGTTCAGTGGCAGGGGAAGCCCATGGAATGGCGGGTGTCGTGCGCGCCGTTATGAAGGCGATAGTCACCGGCAAAGCCGGTGCCCACGAGCAGGGTGAGACCCAGGAACAGGGCCAGCACGCCAGCAATGAGCCGCTGGGACAGAGTTAGAGAAGATAGGCCGGTGGAAACGGCGGAAGTATTCATGTGGCACCCTCCGTGCACGGAATAGATGGGCTGCACGCCCGGTTGATGTGATGGCAGGTCTCCTGGCTCACGGTGAATGCAGCGCCCTCGCCTTCCCGATCATCTGGGCATCTCCTTGTCCGAAAACCGCGCTACACTTTTCGGGTCAATGCCTTTTCCGGGCATCTCCTGATCCAAAAACCGCGTCGCACTTTCGGGTCGATGCCTGTCGACCAGTGGCAGAATGAGAGCGCCCACCGCTTACAGTTGCGGGGGCAGCCACGGTTTTGGCCCCTGATGGGTAATCCGCACCGTGTTCCCTTTTGATCCCTTTGCCACAGCGGGCGCGGGGAACCGTCACGACACCAGCATTACGCCCTTGGCCGGGGCGGGGTCAATATTGCGACGGGAAGAGTTAGGCGGCCTCACGCCTTGGAAAAAACTCTTGGGGTGGAACCAATTTGTCGCAATCTGGATCGCCCGAGGCCTGACGACTCGGGATATGAACCGGGGCTGAAGGAGCATTTGACGATGAAGAAGATTACGTTCACCCGCGAGGAAACCAAGGCGATCGTGGGGGAAATCCAGGACTATTTCCGCGAGGAGCTGGACCAGTCCATCGGCGCTATTCCAGCGGAAATGCTGATGCAATTCTTCGCCGAGAAGATGGGCGCCTATTACTACAATCGCGGGATTTATGACGCGCAGGCGCTGATCCGCAAACAGGTCGAGACGCTATCCGACGAGATATTTGCGCTGGAGCAACCCACCAAGCATTTGCGCTGAACGGGGCGATTGACCGGCCCGGAGGAAAGGATACTGGAACAGTCACCTTAAAAGGGGTGTTCCATGCTGTATCCCTATGCGCTCATCATCCACCTGCTCTGCGCCATCGGCTTTATCGGGGTGGTCTTTTTCGAGGTCTTCATTCTCGAGGCCATGCGCCCGTATCTGGGCCATGCCGTCATGGAGGCGGTGGAAGCCGGGCTGGTGCGGCGGGCCCGCCAGATCATGCCCTATGTGGTGGGGATGCTGTTCCTCAGCGGCGGATATCTTGGCTATGAGCAGTTCTCGACCTCCGGGCTGAGCTGGAACAATTCGTTTTCGATATTGCTCTCGATCAAGATCGTGCTGGCGCTCAGCGTGCTGGTGCATTTCATTTCGGCGATGCGCGCGGCCAGCACCGGCTGCATGAGTTCGGGCCGGTTTCGCAATACCCATATCAGCGTCTTCATCCATATGGTGCTGATCGTGGTCCTGGCGAAATCAATGTTCTATTTCGGCTGGTGAGACCTGCGCAGATTCGCGCTGTTCCGCCGTTGGCGCGGTGGATATGAGAGGCGACCCGGAATCATCCGACCTCTCAGGAGGAAGCCTTGGGCTTCAACTTCGCCACGCTAGCCCCGATCGGGCTGCTGATTGCCTCCAATCTGTTCATGACCTTTGCCTGGTATGGGCACCTGAAATTCCCCAGCGCGGCGCTTTGGGTGGTGGTGCTGATCAGCTGGGGCATCGCGTTCTTTGAATATTGGCTGGCCGTGCCCGCCAACCGCATCGGCCATGCGGTCTATTCCGCCGCTGAACTCAAGACCATTCAGGAGGTGATTTCCCTGTCGGTGTTCATGCTGTTCGCGGTGTTTTATCTGGGTGAGAAATTCACCTGGAACCACGGCGTAGGCTTCGGGCTGATCGCGCTGGGTGCGTTTTTTATTTTCAAGGGGCCGTTGAAATAGCGGTGGATTTGCCAAGCTGGATTTACCCCTCATCCGCCCTTCGGGCACCTTCTCCCACAAGGGGAGAAGGGAAGAGGGCCCTATCCCCAGGCCGGAAACGGGTCGGGTAGCCTGGCCCAGGGCTCCGGGGTGATGGTGCGGGCGGGGACGAGACAGGCATCGAGCTGCCTGCGGATGTCCGCTTCGTTCATCGGGTCGGTGCCGATAAAAACGATTTCCTGCCGCCGGTCGCCCCAGATGGGATCAAGATAGGGTGCCATGGCGTCGCGCCATTCCTTATTGTCGGGCCAGCGCTGCGGTGGCACGGCGGCCCACCACATGCCGCGCTTCTGCGTGCGCACCAGCGCGCCGGCCTGACTGAGTTCGCCGACATGGTGCGGACGCGTCGCCAACCAGAAAAAGCCCTTGGCGCGGATCACGCCGGGCCAGGCAGACTTGATGAAACGATCGAGCAGGAGCGGATTGAACGGCTGGCGCGCGGAATAGACAAAGGAGCGGACGCCATATTCCTCGGTTTCGGGCACGTGATCCTTGAAGCCATTGAGCTCCTTGAACCAAAGCGGATGCGTTTCGGCGACTTCAAGATTGAACAGGCCGGTGTCGAGCACTTCGTCCAGCGGCACCTGACCGAAATCGGTCTCGATGATGCGGGCGGAGGGATTGAGTGCCTTGATGATAGTGCGCGCCGCATTGCGGTCGGCTTCACTGGCGGTGGAAATCTTGTTCAGCACCACGACATCGGAAAATTCGATCTGCTCGACGAGAAGATCGACAAGAGAGCGCTCATCCCCCTCCCCTGCGGTTTCGCCACGGTCGCGCAGAAAATCGTGCGAGGCATAGTCCTTGAGGAGATTGGCGGCATCGACCACGGTGACCATGGTATCGAGCCTTGTCATGTCGGAGAGCGAAAAGCCACGCTCGTCCCGGAAATCGAACGTGGTGGCGACGGGGAGCGGTTCGGAAATGCCGCTCGATTCAATCAGCAGGTAATCGAAACGCCCCTCGGACGCGAGACGGGTGACTTCCGCCAGCAGATCGTCGCGCAGGGTGCAGCAAATGCAGCCATTGGACATTTCCACCAGCGTTTCCTCGGTGCGGGAAAGATTGGCGCCACCATCGCGGACCAGTGCGGCGTCGATATTGACCTCGCTCATATCGTTGACGATGACCGCGACCTTGCGGCCTTCGCGGTTGTTCAGAACATGATTGAGAAGCGTGGTCTTGCCAGCGCCGAGAAAGCCGGAGAGCACGGTGACGGGAAGTTTGGGGGGCATGGGGTTTCTCAACTGAATGCGAGTGTCGAGGAGAGGCCTTCTCCCCTTGAGGCAGAAGGTGCCCGAAGGGCGGATGAGGGGTTTTGAGCCGCACCATTCGCGGACGCGACGCCTAAGGACAGGCTGAAACCCCTCATCCGTCTCGGCCTGTGGCCGATCCACCTTCTCCCTCAAGGGGAGAAGGGAAGAAGACAGTGCCTAATGCACGCTGCCGGAGCCACCGGCGGCGACGATATTGAAGGGGAGGCCGTCGATATCGATGGCGCGGGTGATTTCGAAGCTTTCGGCATCGACCAGATGCACCTTGCCATCGAGCGGGTCGGTGACGGCGATGACATCGCCAGCCACGGCCACGCGGGGGCGCGGCAGGCTCCATTCGCCATCCATGGAATAGGGCTCAGTGACCTGGATCGACCGGGTGATCTCGCCCTTGATCACATCAAGCTGCCGAAGCTGGCCGTCTTCGGTGAAGATATACGCGAAGCGTGGGCGGATATTGTCGGCAGCGAAGTGGACGCGACGGGTCGGCAAATCGACCAGACGATAGGGCTCGGCCTCGGCCGGATCGATGATCACAACCTTGTCCGCACCATAATTGCCGAGGAAATATTGCATGCCGGTGCCGCCGACGAAGGTGGTGGATTTGCCGGCCGGCAGACCGGAATAGTCGAGCTTTTGCACCTGCGGCTCGCCGGAACCGGAGGCAATCAGCACGCCATCGCCGCAGCCAATGATCAGCAGGTTGCCCGAAGCCGCCTCGCCGTGCAGGTCGGGGCACAAATGGGTATCACCCACAAGATTTCCGTCGGCATCGAGGACGTTGAGGCCGATGCGGGGCTTTTTCTCATCGTCGGCATTGGCGACGGAGACAAGCGTATAATCGCCCCATGGCACGGCGACGCCGTGATGGGCTGTGCCGCTGTCCAGTTCAACAGCGTCGAGATGGCCGTGATCGACCCATTCATGCGTGTCGATGAGACTGACAAGACCCGACCCATCGAAGAACAGAGCGGCTTTATCGCCATGCTCAACGAAATGAGCCGGCTTCTCACCGGTCAGCACGGCGTCGACCAGTTCGGGATCGGCAATGTCGATATCGCCGTGATCGCCATGATCATCAATGGCGATACCGGTGCGAATGGCAGAGACCTGATTGGCCGCGCCCTGAACAGCGATCACCGCTTCACCTGAAAGAGCGGTCGAGAGGCTGGCCGGACCGGCAAGAGGGAAGGTGGCAATGGCGTCACCGCTTTCCAGGTCGATGGCGGTGACCTTTGCCTCGGTGTGATCGGCTACGAAAAGACGCCAGACGGTCAGTTCGTCGGCAAAGGCAGGGGTAGAAAGGGCGGAGGCGAGAAGAAGGGAAGCGAGGACTTTGTGCATAGGATGATCCGATATGTTAGCACGTTACGATAGGGAGTTAAACGGGGCGTGTTTTTGGGATCGGGAGGTGGCTCAAGACCCCCACCCGACGTCCCCCTGGAGAAGGGGGAGGAGAAAATCAGTGGCTGGCACAGGTGCGGCGGGCGATCGAGACTGCGGCTTCCTCCCATTATGTCATCCCGGCCTACGCCGGGGTGACAATCGAGGCTGTGACAGGCTCACTTCACAATTGATAATTGGGGGTGAGTCCCTAGCCCAGACACTCCAGCAGGCCATTGGCGAGGCTGCGGAGGAGTTCGGGATAGAGATCAGGCCCTTCGGTCAAGGCACTGCCTTCGGGATCGAGAACGCCGGCTTTGGCTTCGGTGCCTTCGACAATGGTGCGGACAATGGCGGGCTCGAAATTGGGCTCGGCGAAGACGCAGGTTGCACCCAGTTCCTTGACCTTGGCGCGCAGCTCATCGATGCGGGCCGCGCCGGGCATGACTTCGGGCGAGACGGTCACTGTGCCTGCAACCTCAAGGCCGAAGCGCGCCTCGAAATATTGATAGGCATCGTGGAAAACGATGAAGGGCCTGGCTTCAAGCGGGGCCAACGTATCGCGCAATTCCTCGGTCAGCTCATCGAGACGAACCAGCTCGGCTTCGGCATTGAGCTGATAGGCGCTGGCATTTTCCGGGTCGGCTTCGGCAAGGACAGTGGCGATCTGGGTCACCATCAGCTTGGCATTTTCCGGATCGAGCCAGAAATGCATATCACCTTCGTCATGGCCATGATCGTGGTCGTGGTCATCATGGCCATGCCCTTCGTGATCATGGTCGTGATCCTGGCCATCGCCATGGGAATGAGTCTCGAACGCGCCGCCTTCGCGGATGTCGAGCAATTCGATGCCCGGGGCTTCGGCGAGTTCGACAATTTCAGCGCCGGTGGCAAGACTATCGAGCGCATCGGCAAGGAAAAGCTCCATGCCATGGCCGGTCCAGAACACGATATCAGCGCTTTCGAGGGCCGCTGCATCGGAGGGGCGCAGGGAATAGGTGTGGGGCGAGGCCGCGCCCTTGACGATCAGCGCCGGGGTGCCGACATCGCCCATGACAGAGCTGACCAGCGCATGAATGGGCTTGGTTGAAGCAACGACGCTGGGCGCCGCAAAAGCCGTGCCGGAAAGCAGCAGCGTGGCGAATGTGGCAAGGGGGAGAGTGAATTTTTGCATCGTCTGGCCTCTTGGCAAAGGGAGGATCGAAAGCGATATGTTATGTTATTACGCTTGCGGTAGTGTTATGCTATAACGTATTGAAGGCCGTCAAGACGGGTTGTGGAAAATCTGGCGGCGACGTTTTTGTTGCCCACAACCTGGAATTGCGCGTGTGGCGCACCCCCTCCCATCCTTCCCCGTCAAGGGGGAGGTGCCGTCCGGTGGGTGGTGTCGCATAGAGTTTTGCCGAGGCTGAATGCACGATCACAAGCACAGAGAAAATCTGATTACGCTGACCAATGCCGGAGTGCGCCGGGGCGGGCGCGTGCTGGTGGAGGGGGTGGACCTGACCATTGCGCGAGGCGAGATCGTGACGCTGATCGGGCCGAACGGATCGGGCAAATCCACCACGGCGAAGATGGCGACGGGCGTGTTGAAGCCGGACATGGGCAGCGTGACGCGCCAGCCGGGGCTGCGGATTGGCTATGTGCCGCAAAAACTTTCGATCGACTGGACGCTGCCGCTCAATGTCGACCGGTTGATGACGCTGACGGGCGATTACAGCGCCGCCGAGATCGACGGCGCACTGGAGGCGGTGGGCGCTTCACGGCTGCGCAAGGCGGCGGTGCAGGAGCTTTCGGGCGGAGAATTCCAGCGGGTACTGTTCGCGCGGGCCATGATCCGCAAACCCGATCTACTGGTGCTGGATGAGCCGGTGCAGGGCGTCGATTTTTCGGGGGAAGTGGCGCTTTATGAGCTAATCCGGCAAATCCGAAATGACACGCAGGCCGGGGTGCTGATGATTTCGCATGACCTGCATGTGGTGATGGCGGAAACAGACACGGTCATCTGCCTTAACGGGCATGTCTGCTGCCGGGGCACGCCCAATGCGGTGAAGAAAAGCCCGGAATATCTGGCCCTGTTCGGCGCGCGTGCGGCGCAGACGCTGGCGATCTATGAGCACCACCATGATCACGAACATCATGAGGATGGTTGCGTGGTGGGGGAACATGGGCACGAGCATGCGGGGCATCGGCATGAGCACTGAGGGCGTGACGGCGCTGACGTCGATGAACGGAACGGTTCACAAATACCACTCGTCACCCTCGGGCTTGACCCGAGGGGGCTTGCATAGACCGCCGCGAACAAAGAGCCCTCGGGTCAAGCCCGAGGGTGACGACTTGTGGTTGAACCAGCATCGAGAACTATATGCTGGCGCCGCAAGGATGTCGCGTCTTGAGGGGGACACTCATGTTCGGTGATTTCTTTTCGCGCGCACTGATCGCCGGGGTCGGGCTGGCCGCCGTGACCGGGCCGCTGGGCTGTTTCGTGGTGTGGCGGCGCATGGCCTATTTCGGAGACACGATGGCGCATTCGGCGCTGTTGGGCGTGGCGCTGTCCATCCTGCTGTCGGTGAATATGACGCTGGGCGTGTTTGCCGTGGCGGCGATGGTGGCGGGGGCTCTGTTGATCCTGCAGCGGCAGAATACGCTCTCCACCGATGCGCTGCTGGGCATTTTGAGCCATTCGAGTCTCGCCGTGGGACTGGTGATCGTGGGCTTTCTCACCCAGGTAAGGATCGACCTGATGGGCTTTTTATTCGGGGACATCCTGGCCGTTTCGGTGGACGATATCGTCATCATTTATGGCGGCGGCATCGCTATCCTGATCATTCTCTGGCTCAACTGGCGGCCATTGCTGGCGGCGACGGTGAGCCCTGAACTGGCGGAGGCGGAGGGACTGAAGCCGGAAGTGAGCCGGATCATCCTGATGCTGCTGATGGCCTCTGTCATCGCCATTGCCATGAAGCTGGTGGGCGTCTTGCTGATCACCTCGCTGCTGATCATTCCGGCGGCGACGGCGCGACGGCTGAGCGCAACGCCGGAGATGATGGCAGGCGTCGCCGCCCTGCTGGGCGCGATAGCGGTTATCGGCGGCTTGTTTGGCTCGCGGACGTGGGATACCGCTTCAGGACCGTCCATCGTGGTAATGGCGCTGGCGATTTTTCTGTTGTCGCTGGCTGTGCCGACCGCACGATTGTTTGGCAGGAGAGAGCAGAATGGCACATGAGCATGCAAAACCGGCTGGCCTGACGCGCAATCAGGAACTGGTGCTGGGCGCGCTGAACCATTCCCCTGCCCCGCTCTCGGCCTATGACATTCTCGACAGGCTGCGCGGCGATGGATTGCGCGCGCCTTTGCAGGTCTATCGCGCGCTCGACAAGCTGGTCGAACGCGGCCTTGCGCACCGGCTGGAATCGCTCAATGCCTTTGTGGCCTGTGCCGACGAACACTGTCACCGCAAGGGGCTGATTGCCTTCGCCATTTGCGCGGACTGCGGCAAGGTGGATGAATTCGCCGACGCCGTTATCGAAGAGCGATTGGGCGGCTGGGCACAGCAAAAGGGCTTCAAGGTCGAGCGAACAACCATGGAAATCCGCGGCAAATGCGCAAGCTGCCTGGCGGCGTGAGCCTCAGTTCTCGCCGAAGCTCAAAAAACGCACTGCTGCAGCGCCGTATTCGCGCGTGTCTTCGAGGGTAAAGCCATCGGGTACGGTTATTTCTGCATCTGAGGATTCTTCCCAGACGATGGTGGCCTCGGGCGCCAGCCAGCCATTGGCCGCGGCTTCGGCAAGGGCTTTTTCGCCCAGACCCTGGCTATAGGGCGGGTCGAGAAAGACAAGATCGAACTGACCGAATGTGCCCGGCGTGCCGAGCGCGGTGGCATCGCGGCGGAGCAGCTTGGTAATGCCCGCCGCCCCGAAGGCCTCGATATGATCGCGGATCAGACCGCGCGCTTCAGCCCCGGTATCGACAAAGGTGACATGGGCGGCGCCACGCGACAGGGCTTCGAGACCCAGCGCGCCCGTGCCTGCGAAAAGATCGAGCACACGCTTGCCATCCAGCACCGGACCGAGGCGGGAACCCAGGATATTGAAAATGGATTCGCGGGCGCGGTCCGACGTGGGGCGAATACTGTCATCCGAGGGGGAGGCGAGCTGCTTGCCACGATATTTTCCGGCGACGATGCGCATGGGTTTGCCTTTACGAACAGGCCAAAGGGCCGGATTGTTTCAATTTCAAACTGAACGCGCCACCTATTCGATTGTCATCCCGGCGAAGGCCGGGACCCATCCTGAGATCTGGAGATAGGCCCCGGCCTTCGCCGGGGTGACAGCCGGTATATGCGAAGCAATCGCGGCTCAATTAAGCGATAAAAGTTCTAGCCGCGCGGCTTGCGAGGGCCGGTTGGGCGGCCAGCGCTTGGGCGGGGGCCGCCGGATGATGGGCGACCACCGCTCGGGCGTCCGCCTGTTGGGCGCGGGCCACCGGGCTTGCCGGCGAAGGGTTTGCCGCCTGCGGGACGACCGCCTTGTGGACGATCACCAAACGGCTTGCCTCCCGGACGACCCTGCGGGCGGTCGGTAAATGGCTTGCCACCGGGGCGCCCCTGTGGCCGGTCGCCAAAGGATTTCCCTGCCGGGCGACCACCTTGCGGACGATCACCAAAGGGCTTGTCCGGACGAGGGCCGCGATTGGGCTTATCGCCAAACGAGCGCTGGGGACGGTCACCGAAGTCGCGCTTGGGACGATCCTCGAAAGACCGTTCCGGGCGGGGACCGCGGGCGGGGCGATCACCAAAATTGCCGCGCGCGGGCCTGTCGCCAAAGTCACGCTTGGGGCGATCCTCGAAACCGCGCTCGGGGCGTGGACCACGGGCGGTACGATCGCCAAAACCGGACCGGGCAGGCTTGTCGCCATAGGGACGCTGCGGCTTGTCACCGAAGTCGCGTTTTGGACGATCACCGAAGCTGCCGCGTGCGGGCTTGTCGCCAAATCCGCCACGGGCGGGACGATCGGCGAAATCGCGCTTCGGCTTATCACCAAAGGATTTGCCGCCTTCGGGGCGATCACCGCGCGGCGCGGGCTTGCCGAAGGAACGGGCGGATTGATCGTCGCGGTCCGGGCGTTTGCGATCTGCCCCCTTGGGCGTATAGGCCTCGGGCGCGCGGCCATCCTCGTGCTCGAAGTGAACACGGCGCGGGCGCCCCCCCGTAGCGCGCTCTTCGGCGCGGGCGAAACCGGACGGGCCGGAACGAGCCGCTTCACGCGACGGATTGGGGCGGGCATGATCGCGGTCGCGTGGCGAGCGGACGCGGTAGTTTTCTTCGCGCTGCGGCTCGAAATCTGGCATTTCGCTCTCGAAATCGACACCCGCGGATTCGGCCAGCTTCTTGCCAAGCTGGTCGCGCAGCATGCGGGCCTTGACCATCTCCACCCCGCCCTCGGCCAGATCGCCGAGCTGGAACGGGCCATAGGAGACGCGGATCAGCCGGTTCACTTCGAGGCCAAGCGAGCCAAGCACATTCTTGACCTCGCGGTTCTTGCCTTCGCGCAGGCCGAGTACGATCCAGACATTGGAGCCCTGTTCGCGCTCCAGCGTCGCCGTGATGGGACCATATTGAATGCCATCGACAGTGATGCCCTGCTTGAGCGCGTCGAGCTGGACCTGGGTGACCGAGCCATAGGCGCGAACGCGATAACGACGCAGCCAGCCGGTGGAAGGCAGTTCGAGAACGCGCTTCAACCCACCATCATTGGTGAGCAGGAGCAAGCCTTCGGTATTGATATCGAGACGTCCGACGGTCAGCACGCGCGGCAGGCCCATACGGTCCAGCGCCTCGAAAATGGTGGGGCGACCTTCGGGGTCTTTTTCGGTGACAACGAGACCGGCCGGCTTGTGATAGAGCCAGATGCGGGTGCCCTGACGGGCGGCAAGCGGCAGGCCATCGACTTCGATCTTGTCGCGGCTGGTAACGTTGAAGGCAGGCGTAAGAACCTTCTTGCCATTGACCGTGATGCGGCCATCGGCAATCCAGCCTTCGGCATCGCGGCGGGAGCAGAGGCCGGCGCGGGCAATGACCTTGGCGAGGCGATCAGCCATTTCGGGTTGTTTGGGAGCGTCGCTCATGAGCGCAACTTTCTGACATGCGGGACCCTTATGCCCGGCAGGATTGCGGGGCGGGCGGCGCGTTAAATGTGAAAAGCGGCCGGGTGACCCGGCCGCCGATTATTCGGAACGAGGCAGTGTGAATTGCCTGTTTTAGTTTCCAGAACTCAGCAATTGTGCGCCGGGCACGCCCGAGCCTGGCGTATTGCCGGAAGCCTGCAAGGCGCGGCGCACTTCCACCGGGCAACGGTCATCGCGCAGCGACACCAGATCGCCATTGGCAGCGCGGCAAACCAGCTGCGCATCGCCGACGCGCGTGAAATATTCGGCAGGCGGCAGATAAAGCGGGCGCGTGCTATTGCCAGTCACAGCCATGTTGGCGGCACGCATGCGCGCCGTCATCTGGGTGATTTCAGCCTCGGTCAGCGGACGACCGGACAGCGAGCGCAAATCGACCACGCGGGCATTGCGCAGATTTTCGATGTCGGCAGCACTCAGATTGGCGGTGTCGATCCGCACCTTGCTGCTGTCCTGCGGCAATTGTGCGTTTGGCGACTGGGTGGAGGGCGTGGGCAGCGCGGTTTGATCGCGCGGCAGCACCAGAGGCGCGCGGGCAGCGGTCAAATCTTCCTTGGAGCTGTCGTTGGGGATGAGGCCGATACCGCGCGCGGTGGTGTTCATCACCTCGCGCTCAAAGGTGCCGAAATCGGTCAGTGCATTGCCGCCTTCGACGGTGGTGCAGGCAGCAAGAGCCAGCGTCGCCACCAGGCCCAGAGCCGCAAGGCCAGCGCGATAAGCCGTCGAAAGAGCAGAAATCTGCCCGGTCAATCCATTACGCATGCAACATCCCTTCGATATTGGCGGCTTCTATAGCGCATTCCAGCAGCTAAGACCAGATTCTGGCAGCAAGGTGATCTATTTGCTCAGGCGGTTTTGTTTGCACCTTTGCGACCGAGCCCGATCAGGTCGGCCAGCAGCAGGATAACGCCAAAGGTTATCGCCACATCGGCAAGGTTGAAAATATAGAACGACCAGCTTCCCCAATGGAAATGGAAGAAGTCAGCTACCGCGCCATAAAACAGGCGATCAAGCGCATTGGAAAGCGCGCCGCCGATACACAGGGCCAGCCCCAACCGGATCAACAACTCATCGGAGCGCCACCACCAGATGGCCAGCGCAATGATGGCAATGGCCATGACAATGCCGAGAACCCAGGCGGGCTGCCCATCCAACAGGCCGTAGGAAATGCCCGTATTCCAGACCAGCACATAGTCAAAGAACGAGGTCAGCGACAGGATTTCGCCGCCCCGCCAGCCGGTCAGCGCTTCGGGCACATAGGCGAAAGGCACCGGCACGCAGAGGGCCTGCCCGATTGCGTAGCACTCGGCGGCAATGTGAAACCCTTTCTGCGCCCGGTCGAGGCCGAAGGCGAGAATCGCGGCCATCAGGGAGATGAGGATGGTGGGATTGCGGAGGGAATGGGGGTTCATCGCTTACTCCGTCTTTCCTTCTCCCCTTGCGGGAAAAGGTGGCGCGAAGCGCCGGATGAGGTGGGCGAGGCATCGGTCTTGATGCCTCTTGACCACTGGATGTCACCCCGGCGCAGGCCGGGGTGACAATCGAGCGCGGACTAGCGCCCGCGCATTACTTAAAAGCCTACAAGCCTGCCGCCGCGCGTTCGCGCAGGGCCTGGGCGTCCCGTGGGGTAACGTCCGGATATTCGGGATCGGACCCGACTTCGGGCAGCACTTTCCACGAGCGGGCGCAGCGCTTGCCTTCGGCCAGAGCGGAAACCACGGAAATGCCGGGGACGTCATCAAGGCGGAAGGCTTCAGCGGGGGCTTCGTTCTGCTTGACCTCAATAGCCGAGGTGATGGCGATTTCAGCCAGATCCTGCCCTTCCAGTGCCACGATATAGCGGGCATCGGAGACGAAGACCCGAGGCGCGGCTTCGAGCGAGGAGCCGATGCGCTTTTCGCGGCGTTCAATTTCGAGCGCGCCGGTGACGACGCGGCGGACGGCGCGAATGAGCTGCCACTTGCTGGCCAGATCATCATCGAGCCAGGCAGCCGGGATTTCGGGGAAGAGGCGCAGATGCACCGATTCCGTTTCGCCCGGATGCCGTTCCAGCCAGCATTCTTCCATGGTGAAGACCAGGATGGGGGCGAGCCACGCGGTGAGCGCGTTGAACAGGTGATCGAGCACGGTCAGAGCCGAGCGGCGCTGCACCGACGAGATCGGGTCGCAATAGAGCGTATCCTTGCGGATATCGAAATAGAACGCCGAAAGCTCGATGTTCATGAAGTTCGACAGGAGCGTCACCACCTTGCGGTAGTCATATTCCTTGTAGGCGGCGCGCACGCCGGCATCGAGCTGGGCCAGCCGATGCAGCATCAGCCGTTCAAGCTCGGGCATGTCCTTGGGGTCGACCACATCTTCGGCTTTGAAATGCGCCAGATTGCCGAGCAGCCAGCGCATGGTGTTGCGCAGCTTGCGGTAGCTGTCGACCGTGGTCTGGATGATCTCCTTGCCCAGACGCAGATCTTCCGAATAGTCGGAGGAGGCGACCCAGAGACGCAGAATATCGGCGCCGAACTGCTTGATGATTTCCTGCGGGGCAACGGTATTGCCCAGCGACTTGCTCATCTTGCGGCCTTCGCCATCCATGGTGAAGCCATGGGTCAGCACGCTGTCATAGGGCGCATGGCCATTGGTGGCGCAGCTTTCGAGCAGCGAGGAATGGAACCAGCCGCGATGCTGGTCCGAGCCTTCGAGATACATCGAGGCCGGGAATTTCAGATGCGGCCATTTCTGCTTGTTGCGCAGCACGAAGGAATGGGTGGAGCCGGAATCGAACCAGACGTCGAGCACGTCACGGATCATCTCGTAATCATCGGCCTTGTAGTCGGAGCCGAGATAGCGCTGGGCTGCCCCGTCTTTGTACCAGGCGTCGGCGCCCTCTTCCTCGAAGGACTGGGCGATGCGGTGATTAACCGCCTCGTCACGGAGGATGTCGCCGCTGTCCTTATGGACGAAAACGGTGATCGGCACGCCCCAGGCGCGCTGGCGCGACAGCACCCAATCGGGGCGATCGGCGATCATGGCGCGAAGGCGGTTCTGGCCTCCGGCGGGGTAGAATTTGGTCTGGTCGATGGCGCGAAGGGCGCGGACGCGCAAAGTGTCGGGAAGAGACCCCTCATCCGCCCTCCGGGCACCTTCTCCCTCAAGGGGAGAAGGGGAAGAGACGCCTTCGGCGGCAATCGGCTTGTCCATATAGACGAACCATTGCGGCGTATTGCGATAGATCACCGGCTTCTTGGAGCGCCAGGAATGGGGATATTGGTGCTTTACGCGGCCACGGGCGATGATATTGCCGTGTTCGGCCAGCGCCGTGATGACGCGAGCATTGGCATCGCCCTTCTTGCCATTGTCGTCGATGACGCGTGCGCCATCAAAGCCGGGGGCGTCCTTGGTGTAGAAACCATCGTCGCCGACGACATAGGGGATGGCGGGGTCGATGCCACGATCCTGCAGCAGGCGGGTGGATTCCATCCAGATGCCGAAGTCGTCGAGGCCGTGGCCCGGAGCGGTGTGCACGAAACCGGTACCGGCGTCGTCCGTGACGTGTTCGCCGTCGAGCAGCGGCACGTTAAAATTGTAGCCGCCAGCAAGGCCGCGTAGGGGATGGGCACAAACCAGGCGGCCAAGCTGCTCGGCCGTCACGGGCATCCGTTTCACAAAGCCGGTCACCTTGGCCTTGGCGAAGACTTCGGCGGCCAGCTTGTCGGCAAGGATCAGCTTATCGCCGGTCCTGGCCCAGTTCTCCTCGGGCGCGTCGACGACTTCGTAGAGCCCGTATTCGACCTTGCTGGAGAAGGAGATGGCGCGGTTGGCCGGGATGGTCCAGGGCGTGGTCGTCCAGATAACCACCGAGATATCACCGAGACCGAACAAGGGCGGCAGATCTTTCGGATCGACATTTTCTGACCCGGTCTTGTTCGGGTCCAATGCGGACTTGACCGGGAATTTCACCCAGATCGTGTCGCTCTCGTAATCGGCATATTCGATTTCCGCTTCGGCCAAGGCCGTACGTTCGACCACCGACCACATGACGGGCTTGGAACCGCGATAGAGCTGCCCGCTCATCGAGACTTTCATGAGCTCGCGGGCGATCTGGGCTTCGGCGTCAAAGCTCATGGTGAGATAGGGATTGTCCCATTCACCGAGCACGCCGAGGCGCTTGAATTCCTCGCGCTGGATATCGACCCAGCTTTCGGCAAAGGAACGGCATTCCTGGCGGAATTCGACCACCGGAACCTCGTTCTTGTCCTTGCCCTTGGCGCGGTACTGCTCTTCGATCTTCCACTCGATGGGCAGGCCGTGACAATCCCAGCCGGGGATATAGGCGGCGTTGTGGCCGAGCATCTGCATCGACCGGCTGACCATGTCTTTCAGCGTCTTGTTGAGCGCGTGGCCGATATGGATATTGCCATTGGCATAGGGAGGACCGTCATGCAGCGTGAACAGCGGGCGATCCTTGGCCTGCTCGCGCTGGAGGGCGTAAATATCCATGTCTTCCCAGCGCTGCAGCCAAATGGGCTCGCGCGTCGGCAGGCCAGCGCGCATCGGGAATTCGGTTTCCGGCAGGAAAAGCGTGGCCGAATAGTCTGTTTCGGTCGCGCCGGGAGCGGTATCGGTCATGGATCGGCAATCAGGTTGGAAGAAGTGCGGGCCTTTTAGCAAGGCGAAGCGCTTGGGGCAAAGGCTAGTTTTACCACTGCCTTCCCTTCTCCCCTTGTGGGAGAAGGTGCCCAAAGGGCGGATGAGGGGTTTCGATGTTTTTACCAGCATCGAACGCGCGGAGAGAACCCTTCACCCTGGATTTCTGCTGAACGCAGAAATCCGTCCCTCTCCCACAAGGGGCGAGGGGAAGGCCGGCGGGGGTGGAATAATGGATCAGCCGAAAAAGCCCAGTCTTTCGTCCACTTTGCTGACCGGCTTTGCTCCCGCGATCAGCGCTCGGGCTTTTTTGCTGTCGCGGTCCATGGCAGCGATCAACTCGTCCAGACCGGAAAACACTTCCTGGCCGCGAATGTGGCCGACAAGGGCGACCTGAATGGTCTGGCCGTAAATATCTTCATCGAAATCGAAGAGATGGGTTTCAAAGGGCGGGCGCTGGTTATCGAACATGGGCTTGCCATAGGCAGCGACGCCATCGAGCAGGCGGTTGCCGAGGCGGGCACGCACGGCATAAACGCCCTGCGCCAGCTGGAAGCCGGTGGGCGTCATGGTGTTGGCGGTGGGAAAGCCCAGTTCGCGCCCGCGCTGGTCGCCCTTGACCACGCAGCCATCGAAAAACCAGTGATAGCCAAGCAGGCGGTTGGCGGCAGCGACGGCGCCTTCGGAAAGAGCCGCGCGAATGCGCGAGGACGAAATGGGCTCGTCGCCCTCGTCCATAAGATCAAGCGTTTCCACCGCAAAGCCGAGCCGGTCGCCTTCGCCTTTGAGGAATAGCGGCGTGCCGCGCCGCTGGCGGCCGAAATGGAAATCGGAGCCGGTGATGACCCCGCGCACGCCAAGCTGGTTGACGAGAATGGTCTCGACGAAATCTTCGGCTTCGGTCTGCGAAAACGCGTGATCGAAAGGCAGGATGATGATGCCATCGAGCCCCAAAGCTTCGGCCAGCCGCGCCTTGGCATCGCCATGGGTGAGGCGGAACATGAAGGGTGCGGGCGCGAAAACGTCACGCGGATGCGGCTCAAAGGTCAGCATGATGGCGGGCACGCCAACAGCTTCAGCCCGTTCGCGCAAGGCGGCAATGATGGTCTGGTGGCCGCGATGCAGGCCATCGAAATTGCCGATGGCTACATAGGCCCCGCGCAGATTGGCGGGCAGATCGTCCAGACTGGAAAGGCGCGTAAAGGTCAAGGGCGGACACCGTGGGCTGACTGGTGGACCCCCTCCCCGGCCCTTCCCGCAACGGGGGAAGGGGTGCGAAGGAGCCGATAAAATGCGGTTTACTGCCGTTTTCGGGCAGGGGACAAGGCCCTACCAGCTCAAACGCGAGAGATAACCGGCTGTGCGGGCGCGGCTTGGGGCGATCAGGTCGGCGATGGCCTGCGGATCGGGCTTGCCGAAAGCGTCGAGTTCCGCCGCATGAATGGAGCCGGTGATAAAGAGCAGGTCGATGCCGAATTGCGCCGCGCCGGTGGCATCGGTGCGCACGCTGTCGCCAATGGCGAGGACGCGGGACCTGTCGAGGCTCTGGCCAGCGACCTCTTCGGCGAGGCGATAGGCTTCCTCATAGATCGGTTGATAGGGCTTGCCGGCCATGTGGACCATGCCGCCCATGGCCGCATAGAGGTCGCCCAATGCGCCGCCGCAATAGATGATCTGGTCGCCATGCTCGACCACCCGGTCGGGATTGGCGCAGATCATCGGGAGCTTGCGCGACAGCCAGAACTTGGCGCGCTCACGATACATTTCAGGCGTGTCGTCATCGGTGTCGAGATCGGTGACGACGACCACTTCGGCCTCTTCGGGACCGGTGCGCCGCACATCGAGCCCCTCATAGAGCGCGTCATCGGCGGTTGCCGGGCCGACATGGTGGATGGCCTTGCCGCGATATTTCGCAATCATGGCGCGGGTGGCGTCACCCGAAGATACGATGGAATCATAAGTGTCGCGCGGCACACCAAGGCTATCGAGCATCTCGATAATCGGGCCGGAGGGACGCGGGGCATTGGTGATCAGCACCACCTTGCCGCCCGCATATCTGAATTTCTGCAATGCTTCGACGGCTTCAGGAAAAGCGGCGACGCCGTTGTGGATCACGCCCCAGACATCGCTCAAGACGGCGTCGTAGCGGCTGGAGAGATCGGACAGACCGGAAATGGTGGGCAGGGGCGCGGTCATGGCATGCTTTCGGCAATGGGCGGCAGAGACATGCCTATGTGGCAGTTTACGGCGCAGGATCAAGAGAAAAGCGACTGCGACACTTCCATGACGGGCATGGAAGAACTTCGTTAACGCCTCAATTCTTATTCTGGACCAATGCCATGGCCGCGCGAGGAGGAAGCGTCGGCAGGCCTGTTCAAAGGCTTGATGCCACAAATTAGGGCTCCTCGACCATGACCAAGCAAATCAAACTCGCGCTCAAGCTGCCAGCGATGGTGATCGGGATCGCCATTACCACGGGCATTGGGCTGGGCCTGGCGGCCTATTTCAGCTCCGACGCAGTGGTGTCCCAACAGGCGGAAGCCCGTCTGGCGGCAGGATCTGACAATGCCAATGCCGCGCTGGAAGCCTATCTGGGTGAAGTCGCGCAGGACCTGACGCTTTTTGCCGGGCGCAAGGACGTTTCGGGCGCGCTCATGTCCTTTGCCGGCGCTTATCGATCGCTGACGTCCCAAGGCGATCCGGCCGAATTGCTGCAAAAGGCCTATGTCACCGACAATCCGCATCCGGTGGGTGAACGCCGCCTGCTGGACAGCTCCAATACGCTGCTGGCCTACGATCTCAATCACCGCCCGCAGCATACCGAATTCCGGGCCCTGCTTGAAACGCGCGGCTATTATGACGTGCTGTTGTTCGATACCGAGGCGAACAATGTCTATTCGGTGCAGAAGGAAGCCGATTTCGGCACAAGCTTTGCCGATGGAGCCGGGCCCTATGCCGATTCCGATCTGGGCAAGGTGGTGCGTGCCGCTCTCGTCGGTGAGGCTGGCGATGTCTTTCTCACCGACTTTGCCCCATACGGCCCCAGCAATGGCGCGGCCAGTTTCATTGCCGCCCCGGTGATCAATCAGGGCATGCTCTCGGGCGTACTGGCCTATCAGATGCCTATCGGGCGGATCAGCGAGCTTTTGGCGCGCACCAAGGGGCTGGGCGAAAGCGGGGAAGTTTATCTCGTCGGTCAGGACGGTCTGGTCCGCAACGATTCGCCCAAGACCGAAGCAGACGATGCGCTGAATGTCGAACTGACAGGCGATGTGGTGACCACCGCCCTCGCCGGGACCACTGCGCTCGGGAGCGTCAATTTCAACGGAACGCATTACATTGCTGCGACGACGCCCATTTCTTTCGGCGGCTCCGACTGGGCCGTGGTGGCCATTGAACGCACAGATGAAATCCTCGCGCCATCCGGCGCCCTGCGCAACACGCTGATGCTGATCGGCGCGGGGCTTCTGGCGCTGTCCGCCGTAGCCAGCGTCTTGATTGCGCGCACAATTACCCGCCCGGTGGGCGCATTGACCGAGGCTATGGGCGAGATCGCGGCCAATCATCTCGATACCGATGTGCCCGGCCTTGGCCGCACAGACGAATTGGGCGACATGGCCGATGCGGTGGAAGTCTTCCGGCAGAACGGCGTTCGGATTGCCGAATTGCGCGAGTCCGAGGACAGCATGAATGCCGAGCGCGCGGCGCAGGTTCGCGTGATCGAAGCCATGCAGCGCGATATTGATCGCGTGATCGGCGCCGCAATCGACGGCGATTTCTCGCACCGCGCCGAGACCGCCCTGCCCGATCCGGAATTGCAGCGACTGGCCGAGAATATCAACGAATTGCTGGCGACCGTCGAGCGCGGCATTGGCGAAACCGGCACCGTGCTCGCCGCGCTGGCCAAGGCCGATCTCAGCCTGCGCGTCAGCGGCGACTACAAGGGAGCCTTTGGACGGCTGAAGGCCGACACCAATGGCGTGGCCGAGCAATTGGGCGAGATCGTCATGCAATTGCGCCATACCTCGGGCGCGCTCAAGACCGCGACCGGCGAAATTCTGGAAGGCACCAACGATCTTTCCGATCGCACCTCGCGGCAGGCCGCAACGATTGAAGAAACCTCGGCCACAATGGAGCAATTGCGCAGTATCGTGGCCGAAAATGCCGGTCATGCGCAGGATGCCAGCGCCAAGGCGCGCGATGTGTCCACCGAAGCAGAAGCCAGCGGCGCGGTGATGAAGGAAGCCAATGTGGCCATGGAGCGCATCACGGCGTCCTCGGCCAAGATTTCCAATATTATCGGGCTGATCGACGATATCGCCTTCCAGACCAATCTTCTGGCGCTCAATGCCTCGGTTGAAGCGGCGCGGGCGGGCGATGCAGGCAAAGGCTTTGCCGTGGTAGCCGTAGAAGTGCGGCGGCTGGCACAGAGCGCAGCCAGCGCGTCTGCCGACGTCAAGGTATTGGTCGAGCAAAGCGCCAGCGAAGTCAGCGGCGGATCGCGTCTGGTGGCGCAGGCGGCCGAAAAGCTGATCAATGTACAGGCGGGGATCGGCGCCAATGCGGCCCTGCTCGAAGACATGGCGCGGGCCAGCCGCGAACAGGCTGCTTCGATCGAGGAAGTGAATGTGGCGGTGCGCCAGCTCGATGAAATGACCCAGCACAATGCGGCGCTGGTCGAAGAAACCAATGCGGCCATCGAACAGACTGAAGCTCAGGCCGCCGAACTGGACCGGGTAATCGGCACCTTTACCCTGTCGCAGGTCGAAAACTTTTTCGCCGAAGCGCCGGAGAAGGGCGCGCGCGGCCTATTCGGCACATTGGCCAAGAAGGTTGTGGGTATAGGGCGGCGCTGATCTACAGACGCACAACGCTCAAAAAGATAACAACCCTCGGGACTTCCCCGGGGGTTTTTCGTTTTAAGGGGCCGCAAAAGCCCTCGCCGATTATTGGCTGAATGGCCGGACGACAAGCGCGCTTTTGCTGCTTTGCACCCCGTGCCCGCCTGACGCGCGGGCCCTAACCCCGGCGCAATTGCGGGGCGGCGACGGTACGGCCGGCCTCGAGCGACAGATCGTGCCTGATCTGGCCGGGAGGAGCGAGATAATCGCCCTGCACCAGCAGGATATCATTGTCGATCAGCTCAATGATCTGGCGCTCATTGGCAATGCCGGTTGCAACCAGCGTGACGTCGAAGCGAGCCAGATAGCTGACGATGTCAGAGAGATGGAAATCGGTAAACGCTTCGGGCTCTTCGAGAAGGCTGGCCGCATCGATCCGCAATGAGCGCATTCCGGCTGACGCCATATCGGCAATATCCACGCGCAGGGATGTCGCCCCGCAAAGCGAGAAACCAGCGCCCTTGCGCTTCATCTGATCCAGCGCGGCACGTTCATGGCCGGTCAGCGACAGCCATTCGCTTTCCTCGATCAGGAAGGTCAGCCCATCCAGAATGGGCCGATTGGCGTCGAGCGTAGCCATGGCTTGTTCATTGGCGGCGCCATCGCCCAGCGTGGCGCGGGACAGCGGGACATGCAGCGACACCTGCGCCCCGCTCGCGCGGGACCGGCGGGCGACAGCCACGGCTTCGGACAGCGCCATGCCCTCGATATGACGAACAAGGTCATAGCCGCCGCGCCTTGGCATGAAATCGGCGGGATCGGCAAATTCGCCGGGGTCCAGCATCAGCCGGGGCACCAGATCATAGGCCGTCGCCCGCCGATGCGGCAGGCGCAGAATGGGCTGGATATGCTGCACCAGCCTGTTTTCGGACATGGCCTGGCGCAGGGTTTCGAGCGGAATGACGGGCTCACGCTCACGCGTCTGTGGCCGGGATCGCGCCGGTGCGGCCATCGTGCTGCCCGATCCGGGCATTGGCAGCGCGCGTCTGTTGGATTGGGCGACTTTTTCCTCGATCTCGGACACGGCCTCGGCCACCTGCCGGATCACGGTGCCAAGCACGGAAATATCAGCCTCGACGGTTTCGAGGCGCTGGCCGGGATTGGTGTCGGCAATGGCATTGATACGCTGGCCAAGAACCGCACCGGCCTGCGCATCGGTCGCAAGAAGGCGGGACAGATCCTCGATGGCGCGCTCAAGCCGGTTTTCGGCCCGGATGCGGACACGCCTCTCCATGATGACAAAGCAGCAACAGGCAAAGACGATGGCGACAAGAATGGCATTGGCCGGCGTGAACGTCAGCGCGAAATAGGCCAGCGCGCCGATGCCGGCGGCGGAAAGCGCGATAAATGAATAAACCATGGCCTGCACTGGCGAACCTGCAACCCCTTTTCCGGTGCCGGGGGATTCGGCTCTTTTTTCATAGCATTGCGGTCAGCGGCGAAAAAGCGCCCTGACAATACTGTCCCCGGCCTATTTTCTTTGCCCGATACACCCCGTTTGACCTGATCTGGGCACAAAAGCTGCATGTTTTATTGTTGCCACCCTTGAGCGCGACCGCATGATAAAGCGCGTTTTCGTCGCGCGGATAGAACGGAATATTTACCCTAATCCGAAACAATCACCTCAAACAGATACGCCCCCAAAAGCGGGCAAGATCAAGGTATTAACGCGCAATGACGATAGTGAGCGGCAGCGATAACGCCCTGAGCGGACAGCTCCTGCTGATCGACAATGACAGCGCTGGCGCGCGGCTGATGGGCGATGCGCTCAGCGAGGCCTTGCTGGTTGCCCCGCAGGTTTGCATTGCTGAAAATGGGCGCGGGGCCGCGGATATGCTGCGGCAATCACGGTTCGATATCATCATCGCCGACCTGTCGAGCCTTGCTGATCTGGCGGCGGGAATTGAAGACGCGATGAGTCGCCTCGTGCGGTTGGCGCAGGGCGCATTGGTGCTGGCTGTGGCCGATACCAGCTCGGTCAGCGCCGCTCTGGGCGCGATGCGGGCCGGGGCGCATGATTATCTCGCCAAACCGTTCAGCGGCGCGGCTCTTGCCAATCGCATTGGTGAGCTGGCGCAACGCCATGGGCGTCCGCGCTCGCTGGGTGCCGAATGCGGGCCCGAGCCGGTGGTTGCCGATTTTGCCGGTTTTGTGGGCGCGTCCAGCGCCATGCAGTTTCTCTATGAACAGATCGGGCGCGTCGCCACCTCGTCCGCGCCGGTTTTCATCACCGGGGAAAGCGGCACCGGCAAGGATGTGTGCGCCGAGGCCCTCCATGCCAAAGGGCCGCGCGAAGGTCGGCGCTTCGTGGCCATCAATTGCGCCGCCATTCCGCGCGATCTGATGGAAAGCGAATTGTTCGGCGTGGTGCGCGGCGCCTTTACCGGCGCGCATGATGATCGCAAGGGCGCGGCCGAGCTGGCCGACGGCGGCACATTGTTCCTCGACGAAATCGGGGAAATGGACCTGTCGCTGCAATCGAAACTGCTGCGTTTTCTGCAGACCGGCATGCTGAGCCGCGTGGGCGAGACGGCCGCGCGCAAGGTGGATGTGCGGGTGATCTGCGCCACCAACCGCAATCCGATGCAATTGATTGCCGAGCGCAAATTCCGCGAAGATCTGTTCTATCGCCTGCATGTATTGCCCATTCACCTGCCGCCGCTGCGCCAGCGCCCGAGCGATATTCTGGTGCTGGCCCGTCATTTTCTCGCCCATTACAGCCGCGAGGAACACAAGAGCTTTTCCGGCTTCACCTCCGATGCAGCCCAGCAATTAACTGCGGCCGACTGGCCGGGTAATGTGCGCCAATTGCAGAACCTGATCCGCCGCATGGTGGTGATGTTCGATGGCGGGGAAATCAGCGCCCCGATGCTCTCCGCCGCCGATATCGAATCCCAAGCCATTGCGCCAATCAGCGTAGAGGCGCCGCGCGGCGACAAAAGCCGCAATGTCCTGCCAATGTGGCAGCAGGAACAGCGGATCATCGAAGACGCCATCGCGGCCTTTGGCGGCAATATTTCGCTCGCCGCCGCAGCGCTCGAAATCAGCCCCTCCACCATCTATCGCAAGAAGCAGAACTGGGCCGATATGGCGGCGGCGGGCTAGGCGCCCAGAGCCACCAGCACTGCACAGAGACACATTATTGCCGCTACCGGCGTCATCACAAGGCGCTCGGGCAGGCTTCTGCTGGCCAGATTGGCGAGAATGCCGAGACCGAGAAAAGCGGCGATGACCCAGCTTGCCGTGCCGAGCCAGTCGGCGCCGGTCCAGAGTTCGATCTGCCCGGCGCGCGCCAGCAGGATCGTCGCGCATAAGCCATAGATGAGAATGGAAACACCGCTCCCGATGCGCAGCGGCATGGGCAGGCGTTCGTGTTGACCGCCCCAGGCCAGACGCCCCCACGGCGCGCCGAAAGCCAGATTGAGCTGGAACATGGCCAGACCAATGGTGATTACGCCAAATATGACTGCGGCTGTCCCGGCCATGAAATCCCCTGCCCTGCCACCGATAGATGGTGCTGCGGGCATCACGATCAAGGCGTGCTGGCTTCTTTGGCGCGGGTGCGCTCCAGACCCAGCCAGCGTTCGCGCAGGATGACGGCAATACCTGAGCACACGATAATGAAGCTGCCGGTCAGCATGGAGATGGTGGGAATATCGGCGAAAATCACAAAGCCGATGATGATGGTCAGCAGCAGCGAGACATATTCAAAGGGCGCGATCACCGACATGTCGGCATAGCGATAGCACGAGGTCAGCAGCAATTGGCCAATGCCGCCGAAGAAGCCTGCTCCGATGAGTAGCGCCGCCTGTTCGGGTGTGGGCATGACCCAGCCAAAGGGTATCGTGAACAGGCTCAAGACCGAGGCGCTGATGAAGAAATAGGTGACGATCGCCTCGGTGCGTTCGGTCTGCACCAGCTTGCGCACTTGCAACATGGCAAAGGCAGAGAGGCAGGCGGCGACGAAAGCGGCAATCGCCCCAATCGTGCTGGCATCGAGAGACGCTGCCTCGCCCGAAAAGACGGTGAGGCGCGGCCAGAGGATGATGAGCACGCCGACAAGTCCCACCAGCACCGTGGTCCAGCGGAAAACATAGACACGTTCACGCAATAGCAGCGCCGAGAGAATGACGATGATCAGCGGCGAGGCATAGCTGATGGCCGTAGCCTCGGGCAGAGGTAGGCGCGTCAGGGCAAAAAAGCCGAGCCCCATCGAGGACACACCGATAAGCCCGCGCACCACATGGCCAACAGGGCGGTCGGTGGCAAAGGCATTGGCAAGCCGCCCGTTCAAGGCCAGCCATATCAGAACGGGCAAAAGCGCGAAGAAGGAGCGGAAGAACACCATTTCCCCGGCGGGAATGGTGTGGGTGGCCTTGAGCATGGTGGCCATGACTACGAAGCAGCAGACCGAGGCGACCTTGAGTGCGATGCCGCGCAACGGCCCACCCTTGATGCTCACGCCCTGTCTGGCGTCGATCTCGGCGGCGGGCTTGGTCACGACAATCCTATCCTGGACCGGCCCCTACTGGCCGGACGCAGCTTCCAGCTTTTCCTTGGCGATGCGCGCAGTGGCGAAGGCCTTGTGCTCTTCGCCGATGGCGCTACCGGACTTCAGGACCTTGCCATCGGCGTCCTGCACTTCCCAGTGCCAATTGGTGTTGGACCCGACGCCGCCTTTGCGACGCAGCTTGATCTGAAGGGAGGATGTTTCGCTCATGAGATGCCTTATGGCCCAGTCTTGATGAAGGGGGAAGAGGGGGAATGCATTTGTGGCGTTAAACTCGCAAAGCCGGACGCGGAAGCTGTGACCCCTATTCACAATTGAATAGACAACCCTCGGATTTCGCCAGTTACGAATATGGGGAGAAGGTCCTATCTCACCTTGGTCACCCTCATAACCGGAGAGCAACATGCAGACGAAGTCCGAAATCAGCGCCGTTTCTGGCATGGTGCGTCGCGTTTTGCGTATGGAAGGCCTCGCGGTTCTGGCCGTCGCCACGGTGCTCTACTTTCTGAGCGGGGGCGTCTGGTGGCTTTTTGCGCTGCTGCTTTTCGCGCCCGATCTTTCGTTCTTCGGCTATCTCGGCGGCAACAAGATCGGCGCAGTGATCTACAATATTGCCCACAGCTATATCCTGCCGCTGCTGTTTGGCCTCGTTGGCATCATCATGAAGGTCGACCTGATACAGCACATTGCCCTCATATATTTCGCCCATATCGGGCTCGACCGTTCGCTGGGCTATGGGCTCAAATATGCAAAAGGTTTCAGGCACACCCATCTTGGCGTGCTGAATCCTGGCCACCGCTAAACCTCCGTCACCTCGATCCTGAGCCTGTCGCCGCCGAAGGTCAGCATGTCGCGGATGGCGGCGAAATCGCCATCGGCATAGGGATAGTACCAGGCCTCGTCCGCCCCGTCGGCCGTCAGCGTCTTGATGGTGTAGAAATGCGCCTTGCCGGGGCCATCATCCTCGCGCCGCGTTTCAGAGGCTTCAAGGATGCCGGGATGCACATCATCGAGCGGCAGGAAAACCAGCGGCGCCTGCCCCTGCCGTTCGAGGCTCAGCGCCTTGAGCGAGCTGGCAATCTCGGCGTCATCGAAATAGACATGCACGCGTCCGTCGACCCGCACGATGCGTGTTTCCAAATCCCTGCGATCCATGTTGATCCTCCGTGTGTTGGACGTGTCATCCTTTCCTAACGCGCGAGAAAAAACTTCGGTTCACGCGCCTTGACTCTGTTTGTCCCCCATACCTATATCCGCACAGCCGTTGGCACTCACAAAACACGAGTGCTAACAGGTCCCGAAATTTGCATTAGCAATGATGCCAAGAGGAGCAGTCCATGGGCTTCCGTCCCCTGCATGACCGTGTTGTCGTCCGTCGCGTCGACAGTGAAGAAAAGACCAAAGGCGGGATCATCATTCCCGACACCGCCAAGGAAAAGCCCTCCGAGGGCGTGATCGTTTCCGTAGGCCCTGGCGCCCGCGACGAAAACGGCAAGATCAATGCGCTGGACGTCAAGGCCGGCGATCGCGTGCTGTTCGGCAAGTGGAGCGGCACCGAGGTCAAGCTGAACGGCGAAGACCTGATCATCATGAAGGAAAGCGACATCATGGGCGTGATCGAAGCGTAATCCGCTTCTCGCGTCCTTTCTGTCGTCCCCTCAACCCCCAGACAATTCAAGGAGCCATAAATGGCCGCCAAGGAAGTCAAATTCTCCACCGAAGCCCGCGAAAAGATGCTGCGCGGCGTCAATATCCTCGCCAATGCGGTGAAGGTAACCCTCGGCCCCAAGGGTCGTAACGTCGTCATCGAAAAGTCGTTCGGCGCACCGCGCATCACCAAGGACGGCGTTTCGGTTGCCAAGGAAATCGAACTGGAAGACAAGTTCGAAAACCTGGGCGCTCAGCTGCTGCGTTCGGTCGCCTCCAAGACCAATGATGTTGCCGGTGACGGCACCACCACTGCGACCGTTCTGGGTCAGGCTATCGTTGTCGAAGGCGTCAAGGCTGTTGCCGCCGGCTTCAACCCGATGGACCTCAAGCGCGGTATCGACCTGGCTGTCGCCGATGTCGTCGAGTCGCTGAAGGCCTCGTCCAAGAAGATCACTTCGTCGTCCGAAGTTGCCCAGGTCGGCACCATTTCGGCCAATGGCGAAGCATCGATCGGCGACATGATCGCCGAAGCCATGCAGAAGGTCGGCAACGAGGGTGTGATCACCGTCGAAGAAGCCAAGACCGCTGAAACCGAACTCGATGTCGTTGAAGGCATGCAGTTCGACCGCGGCTACCTCTCGCCCTACTTCGTGACCAATGCCGAAAAGATGACGGCAACGCTCGAAGACCCGTACATCCTGCTGCACGAAAAGAAGCTGTCGAACCTGCAGGCTATCCTGCCGATCCTCGAAGCCGTCGTTCAGTCCCAGCGTCCGCTGCTCATCATCGCCGAAGACGTCGATGGCGAAGCCCTGCCGACCCTGGTCGTCAACCGTCTGCGCGCCGGCCTCAAGGTCGCTGCCGTCAAGGCTCCGGGCTTCGGTGACCGCCGCAAGGCAATGCTCGAAGACATCGCTGTCCTCACCGGCGGCCAGGTGATCTCGGAAGACCTCGGCATCAAGCTCGAAAACGTCACCCTCGACATGCTCGGCACGGCCAAGCGCGTGGAAATCTCCAAGGAGAACACTACGATCGTTGACGGCGCCGGTACGGGTGACGAAATCCAGGCCCGCGTTGGCCAGATCAAGGCACAGATCGAAGAAACCACTTCGGACTATGACCGTGAAAAGCTGCAGGAACGTCTGGCCAAGCTCGCCGGTGGCGTTGCCGTGATCCGCGTCGGTGGCTCCACTGAAGTGGAAGTCAAGGAACGCAAGGACCGCGTCGACGACGCGCTCAACGCAACCCGCGCTGCCGTTGAAGAAGGCATTGTTCCGGGTGGTGGCGTTGCCCTGCTCCGCGCTTCGGCTGCCATCAAGGCCAAGGGCATCAATGCCGATCAGGAAGCCGGTATCGCCATCGTGCGCCGCGCCCTGCAGGCTCCGGTCCGCACCATTGCCAACAATGCCGGCGCCGAAGGCTCGGTCGTTGTCGACAAGATCCTGGAAAACAGCACACCGACCTTCGGCTACAACGCTGCAACCGGTGAATATGGTGACCTCGTTGCGCTCGGCGTGATCGATCCGGTCAAGGTCGTGCGTCATGCACTGCAGGACGCCGCTTCGGTGGCTTCGCTGCTGATCACCACCGAAGCCACGATCGTGGAAGCCCCCAAGGCTGACGCTCCGGCAATGCCGGGCGGCGGCGGCATGGGCGGCATGGGCGGCATGGATTTTTAATCCACGCTCAGCACTTTAAGACTTCAAAGATCGTTTCTTCCCAGTCACGATCTTTGTGGAAGGCTCCGGTGGCAACACCGGAGCCTTTTCGTATTCGTTTGGCGTCTGCACGTCCAAAGGCGTAATGAAACAGGGCCGTTACTCATCTTACGATGGTATTCTGAACGGCCGGCCCACGAGACGAGGTTTCCCATGCGAACGCCCAGACGCGGCAGTGCCTATGACCAGGCGGAAGCCGCCTTCAAAAGCGCCACCACCAGGCCAGAACCAGCCGCACCATCGCGGCCAGCGAGCCCGCCGAGCGGCAAGGAACTGGTGTCCTTACGGCTGGACCGGGCCGTGCTCGAACATTTTCAGGATGATGGCCCTGGCTGGCAGGACCGGATCAACGCGGCCTTGCGTGTCTCAGCCAAACTGGATGCGGAATAGGTCTGCTTTTAGGGAAAGAATAGCAGTTTCAAGGCCATGGCAATCGACACAACCACCACCAGTGGCCGGATGACTCTGGCGCCGTAGCGAATGCCGGTCCGGGCGCCGATATAGGCGCCGATGAGCTGGCCCGCGGCCATGACCAATGCGACAGGCCAGACGACATGACCACCGGGAATGAACACGGCCAGAGCCGCAAGGTTGGAGGTGAAATTCAGTGCCTTGGTGCTACCGGTGGCGCGGGTGAGGCCGAGACCGAACAGGACGACGAAGCCTACAGTAAAAAACGCGCCAGTGCCGGGTCCGAAAATGCCGTCATAAAAGCCGATGGCAAAGCCCATGAGCGGCACGAAGAACCGGAACGGCAGGCGCGCGGTCTTGTCGGCATCCGAGAGTTTGGGGGCGAACAGGAAATACAGCGCGATGGCAATGAGCGCGACCGGCACCGCTATGTTGAGCAGGGACACATCCACGCGGCTGACGATAAAGGCACCCAGCGAGGAGCCAGCAAAGGTCAGGGCAATCGCCGGAACGAGATCGCGCAGCGCCACAAAGCCGCGCCGCCAATAGGTGAACACCGCCATGCCGGTGCCCACCATGGATTGCATCTTGTTGGTGGCGAGCGCCGCGACCGGCGGCAAGCCTGCGGATAGCAGCGCAGGCACGGTGATCATGCCTCCGCCCCCGGCAATGGCGTCAACAAAACCGGCCAGCATGCCGACACCCATCAGGGCCAGCAAAATGAGGGGATCGAGCATTTAAAGCGTCACGCCGTTAGCTTGTTGCGCACTATTCTATTGCCGTGGATCGGCCGACACCTCGGCATCACCTGCATCATCGCGGATCGTCCCGGTCGTCGCGCCACCGTCTCCGGCAGCGTGGTCTTTTTTCGGCGCGGCGCTGCGGGTGCCCGCATAGACGATGGCACCGGCGCCAATCAGGATGAACAGGCCAACAAAGGCGATTTCGAGTTCAGTCATGGAGGCGCGCCAGCAGCGTTTCGAGAATGGCTTTGCGTTGGCCCGACCAATCCGCCGTTTTCGACACGATGAGATTGGCCTCGCTCTTGAGCATGACGCCATCGTCCAGCACGCGCAGGCCATTGGCCGCAAGGGTGGAGCCGGTGGAGGTGATGTCGACCACGATATCGGCCACGCCGGAGGCCGGTGCCGCTTCGGTGGCGCCGAGGCTTTCAACGATCCGGTATTCGGCAATGCCCGCGCGGGCAAAATACTGCCGGGTAATGGTGATATATTTGGTGGCAATCCGCATCCAGCGGCCGTGGCGCGAGCGGAAGTCGGACGCTACATCGGCCAGGTCATGCATATGGGTGACGTCGATCCACGCATCGGGCACGGCAACCACCACATCGGCCTCGCCAAAGCCGAGATTGCGCGCAAAATCCACCGAGGCAGGACCGGCCTCGCTGGTTTCGTGGATCAGGTCACGCCCGGTCACGCCCAGATCGATATTGCCGCGAATGAGTTCGCGGGCAATCTCGGAGGCCGGATAGAAGCGCACGGTGATCTCAGGCACGCCTTCGATGGCGCCAAGATAGGAGCGCGCACCGCCGGGGCGGGTAATGGTCAGGCCACGCTGGGCAAACCAGTCGCGGGTAAGCTCTTCAAGACGCCCCTTGGACGGAACGGCGAGGGTGAGGCTCATTTCGGCCACTCCGCTTCCAGACGATCGACCCAGAGCGCACAGCCGGAAGCGGCGATGGGGGCCTTGGCGCCGAGACGTTCGAGCAGGCGGTCATATTGCCCGCCCGAGACAAGAATGGCGCCGCCCTGCCCGCGCATCTCGAAGACGATGCCGGTGTAATAATCGAGGCGGGGGGAGAAGCTGGCGTCGAAGCTGACCCGCGCATCACCGAGATTGTCGAGATGACGGCGAATGGCGCGGATAGGCGCACCGAGAAACAGGCGGTGCTTTTCACCCAGCGCTTCGATCTGGCGCAGGGCTGCGAGCGCATCGCCCTTGATGGCCAGATAGTCGCGCAACAGCTTCAGCGTCGCCGTCGGCACCTGCGCGGCGTCGAGCGCCTGCTGCTCAAGAAAGCGGTCGGCGATTTCGGCCGGGCTGCGGCCATCGGAGAGGCTGAGGCCCGCCGAAACCATGCGGGCGGTCACGTCTTCCACCAGATCGTCGCGCGCCGGCTGTTCGCTGCGCGGGCTGTCGGGCGCACGCTCAAGCCGGGTCAGCAGACGATCCATGGCTTCCTGATGGCCGAAGCGATGGCGGATGCGGCTGCGCCAGGCATCGGGCATATCGGCCTGCGCCAGCAGGGCTTCAAACAGCCCGACACCGCCAAGGTGCACCTGCGGAACGATGCCATAGAGCGAGAGCGCCGCGCGGGCGAAAGTCAGCACCTGATCAAGCGCAATATCGCCATCGGGCTGGGCCAGCAATTCGATACCCGCCTGATCGAATTCGGCAGGGCCGGTTTCGCGCTGGCGGAAAATCGGGCCGAGATAGGAAAAGGCCGCAGGTTCGCCCGCGCCCTGGGCAATATAGTCGGTGACGATGGGCAGGGTGAAATCGGGGCGCAGACAATATTCGGCACCCGTCACATCGCTGGTCAGCAACAGGCGGCGGCCAAATTCCTCACCCGCGAGATCGAAATAGGGATCGGCCTTGAGCAATAGCGGCGGCGCGGCGCGACAACCGCCCTGCGCCTCTACAAGGGATTCAAGCTGCGCGCGGCGCCAGGCGGGATTGGTCATCTGAACAGTTCCACCCCTTCACTCGGTGTCATCCCGGCGAAGGCCGGGATCCATCCTGAGGTCGCGCCCCGAACAGGCATATCAGGATAGGCCCCGGCCTTCGCCGGGGTGACATCGTGGTTGGGGATAGAACTGAGCGTCCTCATTAACCCTGCTCGCTCAGCAATTTCTGCACTGCCGCAACCAGCTCTTCGCGCTTGATTTCAAACTGGCCGGGGCGAGCGGCCTTCCATTCGGCATTGTCGGAAATCGCCTGTGCCGCCTGTTTGCCAGCGATCAGGTCCTTCACCTGCAGAATTCCCTGCTCGCGCTCCTGGCTGCCTTCGATGATGACAGCCGGGGAATTGCGCTTGTCGGCATAGGCGACCTGCTTGCCGAAATTCTTGGTATTGCCGAGGAACATTTCTGCGCGAATACCGGCATTGCGCAGCTCGGACACCATGGCCTGGTAGCGGGCGGTCTGGTCCTTGTCCATGACGAGAACCACGACCGGACCGGCGGGCCCGGTGGCGCCGAGATTGCCGGTCAGTTTCAGCGCATTGGCGAGACGCGAGACGCCGATGGAAAAACCGGTTGCAGGCACCGGCTCGCGGCGGAAGCGGGAGACCAGGCCGTCATAACGGCCACCGCCGCCGACCGAGCCGAACACCACGTCCTGGCCTTTTTCGTTCTGCACCTTGAAGGTCAGTTCGATCTCGAAGACCGGGCCGGTATAATATTCGAGGCCGCGCACCACCGAGGGATCGAGAATGACGCGCCCGCCAAAACCGGCTGCGGAAACAAGGCCGAAGATCGAGGCCAGTTCCTGCACACCGGCCAGACCGGTTTCCGAACCGCCGATCAGTCCTGCCAGTGTATTGATGGTGGCAACGATATGCTCGTTGCTGCCGCGCTCAATGCCGTCGGCGGGAATGCCGCTATCGACATAGGCGAGGATCGGTTCGATCTGCGCATCGGTCAGGCCAGCGCCCTTGGTGAAGTCGCCGCTCTCGTCCTTGCGGCCAGCACCGAGCAGGAGGCGAACCCCTTCGGGACCGAATTTATCGAGCTTGTCGATGGCGCGAAGGACCGTGAGCTTCTGCTCGTCGCTGGTGACGCCCGCCGTGGCGAGCACGCCGTCGAGCACCTTGCGGTTGTTGACGCGCACCACATACTGGCCCTGCAAACCCAGCGCATCCATGACATCGGCCATCATCATGCACATTTCGGCATCGGACTCAGGTCCGGCGGCGCCGACCGTGTCGGCATCGAACTGCATGAACTGGCGGAAGCGGCCCGGGCCGGGCTTTTCGTTGCGGAAAACATAGCCCTGCCGATAGGAGCGGTAGGGCTTGGGCAGAGTTTCAAAATTCTCGGCAAAGAACCGGGCGAGCGGCGCTGTCAGGTCATAGCGCAGGCTCATCCATTGCTCATCCTCGTCCTGGAGCGAAAACACGCCGGCATTGGGCCGGTCGGTATCGGGCAGGAATTTGCCGAGCGTCTCGGTATATTCAAACAGCGGCGTCTCCACCGGGTCGAAGCCATAGCGCTCGTATACGGCCTTGATCTTGTCGATCATGGCGCCGACGGCAGCGATTTCGCCGGGCGTACGGTCTTCAAAGCCGCGCGGCAGGCGCGGGGTGATGAGCTTGGGCTTTTCGGACATGGTCAAACCTTGCGGGAAGTCGGGCCGTTCCTAGACGATTGGCCAGCATGAAACAAGAATGCTTGGGGTGGAACGGCGGCCGGGTGGTGCCCGGCCGCCTTTGACTATCAATAAGGTCTCCAGAGCGCGGGATGGAGCCGCAGATAGTCCGCGTTCGGCAAGTATTGTCGATCGTCGTTTGCGTCAGCCAGGCCGACATCCGCGCGCAGATAGTCGGGAACCTCGGAATAGGTGCGCGGTGTCTGTGCCCACCAGGCGCGCAGCGCCTCGCGCAGAACAGCGAAAATACCGCGATGACGCACGGCGTCGGCGATGGAAAATTCGAGACGCAGAATGACGCTGCGTTCTTCGATTGCATTCGAAGTCATTTGATTTTCCGGCAGCACAACGCCACCGGCCTCTAGGTTTGAGTCGGAGTGCGAAGGGCGGAATCCGGGCGCAATACGGGCCGGGCTTCAGCTATTCACGGTTTGGAGTTGAAGGTTCGCCAGCCGGAATGCGGCCAGAATTGCATCAAAGCGAGCGCGCTATGCGCGATGGAAATGATGGTGAGTGGGCCCCGAGCGGCGGGTCAATACAGTTTTCATGTGACGCCTCCCTCGGTTGGCATTGCGAACGTTTTCTGGATAACTCACGACCTCGTGAGCCGCAAGCGCGCATGTGGCAGCGTGTCACACAGAAGCGGCATCTGTTGCATGCATGCAACTAGCAGCCATATCGGCTTCATGAAGCATTAACCTTTGGCGTAGAGCCACAATTAACTACGCCGCTTGACCTCTCCTTTGCGCTTGGGCGGCACAATGCGCCCAGCCATCGGGGGTAGAGGTCATGTCCGTTTCCATTTCGCGCAGAATTGTCGCCGCAATGAGCGCCCTATGCGTGCTGCTTGCCGCCATGCCAGCGCAGGCTGACACGTTCCGGCCCGGCTGGCGCTTTGCGCCGCCCCCCGGCATCACGCTTACAGACAAGAAACCGCAGCATGGCCTGGCCTTGCAGGGCAATGGTTATGTATCGCCGATCTATCTGCGCCAGGTTGTGCCCTATGCCACCAGCGAGCGCAGCGGCACGCTTGTCGTCGATACGCAGGCGCATTTTCTCTATCTCGTACTCGGGGATGGCCGCGCGCTGCGCTATGGCATCGGGGTAGCCCGCTCCGGCTTTGAATGGCGCGGCACCCATAAGGTGACCCGCAAGGCCGAATGGCCCGGATGGACGCCGCCCGCCGAAATGCGTGCGCGCCAACCCGGACTGCCCACATTCATGGCGGGAGGCCCCGGCAATCCGCTGGGCGCCAGGGCGCTTTATCTCGGCTCGACGCTCTATCGCATTCACGGCACCAATGAGCCGTGGTCCATCGGGCAGAATGTATCTTCGGGCTGTATCCGCATGACCAATGCCGACGTCATTGATCTTTATGGGCGCGTGCAGATCAATACCCGGGTCGTGGTGCGCTAAAGCCGGTTCGAGGAAGGCAGGACAATGATTGAATTTCTGAAGCTGGCGCGCCGCTTTGGTCGGGATGAAAGCGGCGTTTTCGCCGTGGTGTTTGGGGTCATGGCTATCGTGCTGGTCGCCCTTGGCGGCGCGGTTGTCGACTATGTTACGCTCGAGCAGACCCGCTCCCGCGCCCAGACCGCGCTCGATGCCGCCGTGTTGGCGCTACAGCCGGAAATTCTCAAGGTCAGCTATGACAGGCAGAAAATCACCGACGACGCCGAAAAATTTCTAATCGAGCGGATCGGCGATAACCGCATAACAGCCAGCATCGAAGATACCGTAATCTCGGTCGATGACGGCCTGCTCTATTTCCGTGCCGAAGTGAAAATGCCGACCATGTTCGTCTCGCTGGTTGGCGTGCCATTGCTGAGCGCGCGCGTTGAATCGGAAGCGGTGCGCAAGAAACTCGCGCTGGAAGTGGTGATGGTGCTGGATAATTCCGCCTCCATGGCAAGCCATGGCCGCATGCCCGCGCTGCTCAACGCGGCCCAATGCGCCACCTATATCCTGATGTATGACGCGGTGGTGGATGTACCCAACAGCCAAGACCCAACCAAAAGCGATACCTGCATCCCCGCGCCCGGCGCGCAATTGGTCGAGAATGTGCGGATCGCGCTGGTGCCTTTCACCATGTTCGTCAATGTCGGCGCCAACAATGCCAATGCGAGCTGGATCGACCGCACGGGCGCGTCATCAATCCATTTCGACAATTTCGACAATGATGATGACGAGCATCGGCTGATCCTGTCGCTCAACTCGCCCAATTATTCGTTCCCGACCCGCCAGACCCTGTTCGCCGCGACCAAGGAAAACTGGCGCGGCTGCATCGAGGCGCGTCCGCATATCAAATCGGGCACGCTGTCGACAGAATATCTGGACACCGACGACACCCCGGTAACAGGCGGCAATACATTGTTCGTGCCGATGTTCTCGCCAGACACGGTGAGCGGCATCACCGGCAATGGCAATAATTTCGTAGCCGACAGTCCGGCGGTTTGCGACCGACCTGCCTTTGGTGCCACACGGTGTGACGTAACCGAGCGGCGCACGCGCAACAATTCGAATTCAAATTGGGGTGCGACCACCACCACCTATAAAGTCTTCGATGGATCGCCGACCGACTTTGTTAGCGACCTGCTTTATAAAAACGCTTTCTACGGCGCCCTGCCCCCGGGTTGCAGCTGCCGCACTACGCCAACCATGGGCAGTTGGTCATCGGGCACGACCTCTCAAACACGAACAGGTTCCTGCAACAGCTTTATTCCCACCGGCCTGTCCAGCCGAGAGCTCCAGGAGCGAATCTGCAAGTATTATTCGCCAGTCACCAAATCCGATTTTGCCACCGGCCCCAACTCCCAATGCACCCGCACGCCCATCCTGCCGCTGACAGAAAATGTCAGCAGCATCATCAACGCCATCAAGGCGATGACGGCAGAAGGGGGCACCAATATTCACGAAGGCGCAGCCTGGGGTTTCCGCGTGCTGTCTCCGGGCGAACCCTTCGATCAAGGCGCTGCCTATAATCCGGATGTGAAGAAGGTCATGATCCTGATGACGGATGGGGCCAATACCTCTTATGTCGATTCCAGCATCAACGGCTCGGCCTACAATTCGGCTTATGGCTTCCCCTACAATTCCATGAACAACAAGGCCGCCTCCACCAGCGGTGGCACGGTCGAGAGGCTCGGCAAGCTTCAGTCCCCCAGCAATACTGGTGCGGTTGGCGCATCGAACGTCTCGCTGGAAACGGAAATGAATACGCGAACGCTGCAGACCTGCACCAATGCCAAGGCAGTCAAGATCGTGAATAACGAAGCCCAACCTGGCGTTGAGATCTACACGATCGGACTATCAACGCATATTCCGGCAGATCAATCAGCGCAGGCGGCGCTCAATGTCGTGGCCAATAGGCAGATGCTGACGAATTGCGCGGACAATCCCACGCGGGCCCATTTCCCGGACGAAGCAAGCGAATTGAAGCAGGTGTTCGTGGACATCGCCAATGAACTGACATCCCTGCGGCTGACTCGATAATTTGGGAGATTTAAGGGTGGTACCACCTCTCGGGATCGAACCGAGGACCTCTAGATCCACAATCTAGCGCTCTAACCAACTGAGCTAAGGCGGCAAAACCGGATCGGGCGCGGCGCAGGCGGCACCCGAAAGCGGGCGGAACATAGGTCGAGATGAACGACATGACAAGCACCGATTTTATCCTGTGGACAGCAGGGCAAACACCGCCCGCCTTAAGACTGTGTTGGCGGCATCGAACTTAACCATGTGGCGCAATGAACCGGTCACACTGGCTTGTCAGGCTGGATTCGTCGAACGCGGCACGATATTGAAGAACACTTAAGGAACCCCGCTCAGTCGTCCCATAATGGAACAGAATGGCGGGCACGCGACCCGAACAGGCAATCGATGAATGAGACCTGGACCACATTGCCGCATGCGCCGGACGTGCTTCGACACGCCGATGACGCACGCCCGGCATGGCTATGGTCCGCCGATGGCCAAAAGCTGATCTGGAGCAATCCGGCCGCCGCCCTGTTCCTGGCGCGGATCAAGAAACATGGCCTGAAACGCGCCCAACCCGCCAGACCGATAAAGGGCCAGGTGGCGCGCATCATCAGGCTCGGATCGCCCGGCCGCTCCAGTCTCGCGCGTATTCAGTTCATTGCCGGAGAACAGCCGGTTTCGGCCACCTGCACCACGACACCGCTGATCTGGGAAAAGAGCGAAATCGCCTTGCTGATCGTGGGTGTAGACCCGATCCATACCGATATTCTCGCGCTGGCGGGCGAAGCGACAGCAGCGCCCGTCGCGGCAGAGGCGCGCCAGGAACTGTCCCCGCAAGAGCCGGTCACAAGCCTTGCCGAGACGGACCATGACGAGACCTATCAGCACGAATTGCAGAGCTGGCAGGACGCCGACGCGGAAGCCGTTTACGAGACTGCGGCCACCGAGCCGGGCCATGTCGCCCAGCAGGACGAGCCGCAGGCCTGGGAAGAGGCGCTGGACGACAATCCTGTGGTCGATCCTGCCGAGCAGATCCCGCCTGAAAACGCAGAAGCAGAGCCGAAACCAGGCCGTTTGAGCGCCTTGGTTGAAAAGCTCGCCGCCGACGATGCGCTTTATGCGCCGCTCACCGAGGCCGACGATCACAGGCCGGAAACGACGGAGCCGGTCGAGCAGGATCACACCGAAGACCACGTTGAAGATGATGTCGATGGCCGCGAATTTGCGCGCCTTTACCGCGTCACCGGGCGCGGCTTCACGCCGAACCTGCCCGAGCCCAATATCGAGGGCGAAAACGACGACGACGACATTTCCCTGAATGCCGATATGGCGGAGAGCGAGCCTGTCGCTGCCGCGGAGGATCATGCAGCGCCGGATATGGAAACCCCACCCGACCCTGAGGCGGTGGAGCGGGTGTCGCGGTATAATTTCGATGAATTGTCGCGCATTCTGGGCGATCGCATTGGCGATCGCAGCCCACAGAAAACCGAGATTGTCCCTCCCGCCCCGGTCAGCCCCGCATCGGGCGCGCTGATCAATCTGGGTGGCGAGACGCTGGTACTCAACCGCCTGCCGCTGGGCATTCTGGTGTTCCGCGACCAGCAAATCCTGTTCGCCAATCGCGCCATAACCGAAATGGTGGGCTATGATTCTGCCGATGGACTGCGCCAGGCGGGGCTCGCCGCCGTATTCCCCAAAATGGGTGACGATGGCCATGAGGCGGGGCCGGTCAATCATCTGGTGCAGCGCGACGGCACTTTGGTGCCAGTGACGGCACGGCTGCAATCAATCTCCTGGCAGGGTCGCCCGGCCCTGATGCTGTCGGCCAGCACCACCGAGGTGCGCACCGGCCATGAAGACGCAGTGCGCGCCTTCGCCAGTAATTTTGCCGATCTGCGCGGCGATGGTTTTGTTGAAGCGACCCGTTCGGGAATGATCAGCGGCGCCAGCGCCATGGCCGTTTCCCTGCTGAGCGGCGGCAAGCCGATGACAGGCAAGCCGCTCTCCGCCCTGATCGGTGAAGATGACCGCTTGGCGCTTCAGGCCTTCCTCGAACGCCCGGCGCGCTTTGCCGAGACGGCACGGCCCAGCCTGCCCCTGCGTTCCGCCGACGGACGCTCCGACATTTTGCTTTTCGCTCTTGGACAGGCAGGCATTGTCAGCGGCTATTTCGGCTTCGTGCATGCGCGCGAGATGGCGCCTCCAGCCCGTATCGGCGGCAATGGCGAGGCTGATCCGGCGCTGTTGGGGCGGATCAGCCGCGGCGTGCGCCGCCCGCTCAACACCATTATGGGCTTTTCCGAAATCATCGGCTCCAGGGCCTTCGGCGCCTTGGGCAATGAGCGCTATGAAGGCTATGCGGAGGACATTTCCCGCGCTGGTCGTGAAATCGCGGCTTTGGTGGATGAACTGGACGATTATGCGCGGCTGCGCGATGGTCGCTATCTGCCGCAAAGAGCCAGCCTTGATCTGACCGACCTGCTGGAAAACTGCGTGTTGCGCATCCGCGATCAGGCCAATGCCGGTCGGGTCATCGTGCGCAATGCCATTTCAGAGGCCCTGCCCCGCGTTACTGCGGATCGTGCCTCGCTGGCACAGGCCGTGCTGAACCTTCTGGCCAGCGCCATCGACCAGACGCCAACCGGGGGGACCGTGATCATTTCGGCGCAGCGCCTTGATGATGATGCCATTGCAATTCACGTGCGCGACAGCTCCGCCCATGCGGTGGACATGGCCGAGCGCTTTGTCGTGTTCCGCGATGGTGTGGACCGGGATGGACAGACGCTCACGCCCATCCGGTCCAGCGTTGGCCTGGCCCTGACCCGCTCGCTTCTGGCGGTCAATGCCGTTTCGCTTTCAGTCGATCCGGCCGGAAATGAGGGCCTGCTGTTCTCGCTGAAGATTCCAGCTGATCTGGTAGATTTCAGAAACGCCAGTGACGCCTAATTTTACAATTCAGAAACGCTTCTGACCCTTAAATTATAAGTAGATTTTTCAAATCATCTAATCGCTTGGTTTCATTCAACTATCCTCTATCAGTTTTGAACCAGTCTAATCTTTAAGCGATTGTTTTTATTGAGTTTATTGACTTTGAACCCTGCCCGCTTCATTAAGCGGCCGTCAACCGGGCCCTTGAACCCCGACGTAGCAGGAGAAGCAGATGACCAAGACCGCGCATATTTTCGGCGCCCTTCTGGCCACCACCATTCTGGCAGGCGTAGCCGCCCCCGCCTTTGCCCAGAGCGGCGAAGTCAATATCTACAGCTATCGTGAGCAGAGCCTGCTCCAGCCGCTGCTCGACACATTCACCGCCGAAACCGGCATCACTGCCAATGTGCTTTATGCTGGTGACGGCCTGCTCGACCGCGTTGAAGCCGAAGGCGAACTCTCGCCGGCCGATGTCGTTCTGACCGTCGATATCGGCAATCTCGTCAGCGCCGAAGAAAAGGGCCTGACCCAGGCCATCACCACCCCGGCTCTCGAAGAGCGCGTTCCCGCGGCCTTCCGCGACGATGACGCCAACTGGACCGCGCTGTCCCTGCGCTCCCGCGTGTTCTACGTCTCCAAGGACCGCGTCGACGCCACCGCGCTGACCTATGACGATCTGACCAATGAGGAATGGAAGGGCCGCATCTGCACCCGCACCGGCACCCATTCCTATAATATCGGCCTGATCGCCCATTACATCGCCGCCAATGGCGAAGATGCAGCCCGCACCTGGCTGGCTGGCGTGCGCGACAACCTCGCCTTCCCGCCGACCGGCAATGACCGTGTTCAGGTCAAGAGCATTCTCGAAGGATCATGCGATCTGGCCATCGTCAACACCTATTACATGGGCGCGATGCTCAACAACGAAGCCGAGCCGGAGCAGAAGGATTGGGCCAATTCCGCCCGTATCATCTACCCCGACGCCGAAGGCGAAGGCACGCAGGTGAATGTGGCTGGCGGCTTCATCGCCAAGCATGCACCCAATGCTGAAAACGCCAATGCGCTGATCGCCTTCCTGCTCTCGGACGATGCTCAGGCCATTTATGCCGACACCAATTACGAGTTCCCAGTCGTGCCTGGCGCGCCGATCAACGAATTGGTGGCAAGCTGGGGCGAGTTGAAGGCATCCGACGTGCCGCTGACCGAAGTCGCCGCAAACCGCGCACTCGCAGCCCAGCTCGTCGACGAGCTGAAATTCGACGAAGGCGCTCAGAACTAAGTCCTTTCGTGAGCGCGCGCAGAGACCCCCACCTAACCTCCCCCTGAAGAAGGGGAGGGACAGATTGAGCTTGCCGCGCCATTTGCGGGCCACCGGCGGGCTCCTCCCCCTTCTTCAGGGGGAAGGCTGGGTGGGGGTTGCACGGCCTGTTGATCACCGGAGTGGAGTTTCGGCATAGCAGTCGACACCACAAAGACACGATTTGAGCGGACCGGCGGGGCTTTTGCCCCGCCGGTCTTGCCGCTTGTTCTGGTGCTGGTGGTGGGCGTGCCCATCATCTGGCTTTCCATTGCAGCTTTGGGGGCGCTCAGCACCGGCAGCAACGGCCTTGCCGCAACCATGCTGCCCACAGCCTTGCGCGAAACGGGCACGCTAATGGTTTCGGTTGGGCTGATCACCGGCGCTGTCGGCCTGGTCGCGGCCTGGCTCGTCACCCATCACGATTTCCCGCTCCGGCGTTTCTTCGACTGGGCTTTGGTCCTGCCCCTGGCCGTTCCGACTTATCTGGCCGCCTATTCCTATGTCGAATTTCTCGATTTCACCGGCCCGATCCAGAGCTTTGTCCGCGAAATCACCGGGGCCACGACAATCCGCGACTATTGGTTCCCCAATATCAAGAGCCATTGGGGCGCCGTGCTGGTCCTGTCCGCCGTGCTCTACCCCTATGTCTATGTCGCCTGCCGCGCATTCTTTCTGATGCAGTCGACCTCGCTCAGCATTGCCGCCCGCACTCTGGGGGCCAGTGGCGCACGCACCTTCTTCTCAATCGTGTTGCCAATCGCCCGGCCCGCGCTGGTGGTCGGCATGACGCTGGCAATGATGGAAGTGGTCAACGATCTGGGGGCGGTGCAATATTTCGGCATCAATTCGATCACTAATGTCATCTACTCGACCTGGATCAACCGCTCCGATTTCGGCGGCGCGGCGCAATTGGCGGTGACGGTGGTTCTGGTCATTGGCCTCTTGATCATCGCAGAGCAGAAAGCACGGCGAAACCGCGCCTATTCGGCCCAGCGCGACAGCCGGGTGCCGCCCGCGCGGGAAATTCTGGCAGGCGCAAGGCGCTGGTTCGCACTCGCCTTTTGCGCCGTGCTGTTCCTCCTCGGTTTCGGCATTCCAGCGGGCGAACTGGCCTATCTGTCCCTCCGCCTCTACCATCCAGAAACCATGGCGCTGATGGTCAGGGCGCTCGTCCCCACGATCACGCTGGCGGGCGTCGGTGCTCTGGTTACGGTGGCTCTGGGGCTCGTGGCCGCAAGGCTGAGCGAACGACAGGGCGTAACCTCAGGCCTGATCCGTATTGCCACGCTCGGTTATGCCATTCCCGGCACCGTGCTGGCGCTGGGCCTGTTGCAGCCGCTGGGGCAGGCCGATCTCTGGTTCAACCGCATGACCATGGCGCTGTTCGACTGGCGACCGGGCCTGATCCTTTCCGGCTCGATGGCGGCGCTGGTCTATGTCTATGCGATCCGTTTTCTCGCGGTCAGCCATTCGACGCTGGACGCGGCGATGAAAAAGCGTGGCCGCGCCATGCTCGATGCCAGCCGGGCATTGGGTGCCAGCCGCCTGCGCACCCTGTTCCGCATCGATCTGCCAACGCTTTCGCCCGCCTTGCTGTCAGCCGGCATGCTGGTCTTTGTGGAAATCGTCAAGGAATTGCCCGCAACCCTGCTGCTGCGTCCGCTGGGCGTCGAGACGCTGGCAACGCTGATTTATTCGCGGGCCAATGTCGGGCTATTCGCACAGGCGGCCCTGCCCGCGCTCTGCATTGTGCTGGCAGGCATGATCCCGGTCATTCTTGCCTCTTGGGCCGGGGATAGGCGAAAAGTTTGACACCTTAGGCAGGTGCGTTTGCAATCGCCTTTGGCCTATATCTAAAGGCAGAGGCTGCGACGCTGCGCCTCGTCTTGAGGAGACTATGATGACCAAGACCCTGATGTTGGCCGCTGCCGGCCTCGTGCTGGCCACCGGCGCGGCTTTCGCGCAGCCCACCGAAATCCGTATCGGGGTGGCGCTTGAGCCGCCCGTGCTCGACCCCACGGCCAATGCCGCCGAAGCGGTCGATGTTGTGGTCTATCAAAACGTCTTCGAGGGCCTGACCCGCATCGACCAGAACGGGGCCGTGCAGCCCGGCCTGGCCGACAGCTGGACCATCAGCAATGACGGGCTGACCTTTACCTTCAACCTGCATGAAGGCGTCACCTTCCACGACGGCAGCACGTTTGACGCCGAGGATGTCAAATTCACCTTCGAGCGCATCCTCGCCGAAGACAGCGTCAATGCGCAGAAGGCGCTTTATGAGCCCATCGAGACCGTCACGATCATCGATCCGCAGACCGTGCAATTCACCCTCGCCCGCTCCGATGGACTGTTCCTGTTCAATCTCGGACGCGGTGATGCGGTCATCGTGGCCCCGGAAAGCGCGGATAATAATGCCAGCGACCCTATCGGCACCGGGCCTTTCGCCTTTGTGCAGTGGGATCGGGGCAGCCGCGTCATTCTCGAACGCTACGCGCCCTATTGGGGCGAAACGCCTGCTCTGACCCAGGCCACCTATCTGTTCATTTCCGACACGGCGACGCTGACCAATGCGCTTCTCGCCGGGGACGTGGACGGCACCAATAATTTCGCACCCGAAGCGCTGGCAGTGTTCGAGAACAATCCGCAGTTCAAGGTGCTGGTCGGCTCGACCGAAGGTGAAACCATTCTCGGCACCAATAATGCCAAGGCTCCGTTCGATGATCTGCGCGTGCGTCAGGCCATGGCCCATGCGCTCAACCGGCAGGAAATCATCGACGGCGCCACCTATGGCTATGGCGTGCCCATCGGCACCCATTTCGCCCCGCACCATCCCTATTATCTCGATCTGACCGGGACCTATCCCTATGATCCAGAAGCCGCCAGGGTGCTGCTGAGCGAGGCCGGCTATGCCGATGGGTTCTCCGCCACGCTGAAACTGCCGCCGGTCGCCTATGCGCGGCTTTCCGGCCAGATCATTGCCAGCCAGTTTGCAAATGTCGGCATCAAGCTGCAGCTCATCAATGTGGAATGGGCGCAATGGCTTGAGGATGTGCTGACCAACAAGGATTTCGACCTGACGATCATCAGCCATGTCGAGCCCTTCGACATTGGCATCTATGCCGATCCCAATTACTATTTCGGCTATAACAATGCCGACGTTCAGGCCCTTAACGAGACGCTCAATGCCACGACCGACGAGGCCGAACGCCAGCGCATTGCGCAGGACATCCAGACCATTATCAGCGACGACGCCGTCAACGGCTATCTGTTCGAGCTGGCCCAGACGGGCGTCTGGAACGCCAAGCTCGACGGCATGTGGCAGAACGCACCCATCGAAGGCGTGGTGCTGCGGGATATCCACTGGGTGGAATAGGCTGGGTCGGAACATCCCCACCCCAACCCTCCCCCTGAAGAAGGGGGAGGGAGTACGTTCTGCGCTTAGTCACAATGGGCACGGCCATACTCGATATGCCCCTCCCCCTTTTTCAGGGGGAGGATGGGTGGGGGTTTTTCTGCTTTGACCCTCTACCTCATCCGCCGCCTCCTCACCTTTGCCGCAACGCTGTTGCTCGCTGCGCTGGTCATATTCATCCTGCTCGACCTGCTGCCCGGTGACCCTGCCCGTTTTGTGCTCGGCATCAACGCATCGGAGGCCAGCGTCGCGGCCCTGCGCCACCAGATGGGGCTGGACGCACCTGCCCATGAGCGGTTCATGGGCTGGATCATCGGCATGGTGCAGGGCGATTTCGGTATATCCGTCACCCAGCGCGCCGATATCGGCAGGCTCATCGCCGAGCGCATGGCCGTCACCCTGCCGCTAACCATGATGGCGATGATCCTGTCCATTGCCATCGGCCTGCCGCTCGGCATTCTCGCCGCCATGCGGCGCGGCAAGGCGACGGATACCGGCCTGATGATCCTCGCCCAGACCGGCATCGCCATTCCCAATTTCTGGTTCGGCATGCTTCTTACCCTGGTCTTTGCCGTCACCCTGCGCTGGCTGCCCACTGGCGGCTTTACCCCCTGGCACGAAGACCCCATCGCCGCCTTTCGCGGGCTGATCCTGCCCGGCCTCGCCCTCGCCCTGCCACAGGCCTCCATTCTCGCCCGCGTCATGCGCACCGCTCTGGTTGATGTCACCGGCCAGGATTTCATCCGCACCGCCCGCGCCAAGGGACTGACCAGGGCCGAGGCCATCTGGCGGCACGGCATTCGCAACGCCATGCTGCCGGTTTTGACCATTCTGGGCCTGCAATTCGCTTTCCTCATCGCCGGCACGATCATCGTCGAAAATGTCTTCTACCTGCCCGGCCTCGGGCGGCTGATCTTCACGGCCATCTCGGAGCGCGATCTGGTGCTGGTCCGGGGCGCAACTATCATTCTGGTGCTGGTCGTCACCGCGACCATGTTCATCACCGACCTGCTCTATGCGCTGGTCGATCCCCGCCTGAGAAAGAGCGAGACATGAGCTGGCAGCGTCTTCTCCGCCATCCCAGCCTCGTCATCGGGTTTGCCGCCGCGATCCTGTTCGCGCTTCTGGGGCTGATTTCGCTGGTCTGGACGCCCTACCCCATCGAACAGATCGTCATCGCCCGCCGCTTTGCCGGCCCGAGCGCCGCCCATTGGCTGGGCACCGATCATCTTGGCCGCGATATGCTGTCCCTGATCATGAGCGGCACGCTGACCAGCTTTCTCGTCGCGGCCTCGGCCTTGATTATCGGCGTCGGCATCGGCGTGCCCATGGGCCTTGCAGGCGCCGCATGGGGTGGCGCAGTGGAATGGCTGGTGCTGCGTATTTCCGATGTCACCTTCGCCTTTCCATCGGTGGTCATCGCCATTCTGATCGCCACGCTGGCTGGGCCGGGCGAACTCAACGCCATCATCGCTATCGGCATTTTCAATATCCCGGTCTTTGCCCGCGTCGCACGTGGCGGGGCACTGGCCATCGCCACGCAGGATTATGTCGCCGCCGGACGACTGGCCGGTCTCGGCAATGCCGCCATCGCGGCACGGCACCTGCTGCCCAACATCACCAGCCTCATTATCGTACAGGGCACGATACAGCTTTCGCTCGGCATTCTGGCCGAAGCGGGTCTGTCCTATATCGGGCTCGGCACGCAGGCCCCCGCCACCAGTCTGGGACTGATGCTGCGTGATTCACAGAGCCTGTTCCTCATTCATCCCTGGCTCGGCATCGTGCCGGGATTGACCATCGTATTCATCGTCATCGCACTCAATATTGCCGGGGACGGCCTGCGCGACGCCATGGACCCACGCCTGCGCCGGGAGGGTCTCAATCATGGCGCAGGTTGAGATCGACAATCTGACGGTCGATTTTTCCGGCCGTGCCGCTGTCTCTGCCCTCTCGTTCACAATCGAGAAGGGCGAGACTTTTGGCCTTATTGGCGAAAGCGGTTCGGGCAAATCGCTCACCGCCCTCGCCATAGCGGGGCTGCTGCCTGACAACGCAGAAATCTCGGGCAATATTCGCCTCAACGGCGCGGCGCTGCCCGATAATGAGCGCGATATGGCGCGGCTGCGCGGCGAACATATCGGCATGGTATTTCAGGAACCCATGACCGCGCTCAACCCGCTGATGCAGATCGGCGATCAGATCAGGGAGGCAGCCGATCTTTCCCGCAGCGGCGCCGACATGGCGGCATTGCTGCTCGAAGTGGGCCTCCTGCCCGAGCATGCCAGCCGCTTTCCTCATCAGCTTTCCGGCGGGCAACGCCAGCGCGCCATGATCGCCATGGCTCTGGCCAGCGCGCCCGACCTGCTCATCGCGGACGAGCCGACTTCGGCGCTTGATGTCATCACCCAGCGCATGGTGCTCGATCTCATCGCCGAAATCTGTGCCCGGCGCAGCATGACGCTGCTGTTTATCAGCCATGACATAAAGGCGGTGGCGGCGCTCTGTTCGCGGATCGGGGTCATGCGGGCTGGCCAATTGGTCGAAATTGGCGACACCAAAAAGCTCCTGCAACAGCCCGGGCACGACTATACGCGCCAATTGCTGGCCGCAAGCCGGATGGACAGGCGCGTCGCGCATCACAGGCTCGGCCCGCCATTGCTCAGGGTCGAAAATATCAGCCGCGACTATCGGCAGGGCGGGTTCTGGTTCTGGAACCGGCCCTCCCTGCGCGCGGTCAACGCGGTCAGTTTCGACATCAGGCAGGGCGAATGCGTGGCGCTGGTCGGCCCTTCCGGCTGCGGCAAGACCACATTGGCGCGGATGATCGTCGGGCTCGACAGCGCCACGACAGGCCAGTTTCGTCTTGATGATCAGAGCTATAAGGGTCGTGATCTGCCGCCATTGCTGCGCGCTGGATTATCGCTCGTCTTCCAGGATCCGTTCAGCAGTTTCGATCCGCGCATGACCATCGCCCAGTCGCTGGCCGAGCCGCTGCATCTGCTGGGCGCGCTCTCAAAAGCCGAGCGTGACGCGCGCCTCAATGAGGCGATCACCTCTGTCGGCCTCGACCCTTCCATGCTGACACGCTATCCGCACGAATTTTCCGGCGGCCAGCGCCAGCGCCTCGCCATAGCCCGCGCCATGGTGACAAGGCCTCGCCTGCTGGTGCTCGACGAGCCGGTCTCCGCTCTCGATGTTTCGGTGCGCGGCGAGGTGCTGAAGCTCTTGTCCCGGCTACAGGCGGACCATGGCCTGACCTATCTCATCATCAGCCACGACCTCGACATGGTCGCCGCCATGGCCGATCGGGTGCTGGTCATGGAGGCCGGGCGGATAGTTGAGGAGGGGAAGCCGGAAGACTTGTTTGCAGCTCCGCAGCACGCTCTCACTAGGGCGCTGATGGCGGCAAGATTGCCGGATGTAGGGTGATCACACAGCACGTTCCAGCGATTGCAAAGCCAAGGCTGGCTGCTTCAGCATTCACCGGCGGAACACCTCCCCCTTGACGGGGGAGGCCGGGAGGGGGTGTGGAAGCCCGATATTCGAGCCAATCGAAGCACCCCACCCCATCCCTCCCGTCAAGGGGAGGGTGTCACATCGTGCTATGCAATCGTCCTGAGCATAAGCTCTTACCCAACGCGCCCAAAAACCAGCACCGTCTCCACGTTCCCATCCCCACCGGCGATTGGTGACACCACCTTGGCCCGCAGCGCAAAACCAGCGTTCTCAACAAATGCGACCACATCCGCCATGGCCCGTTCGCTTGCGGGCAGATTGGTGACGATCCCGCCCTTGCCAACAAAATCCCGGCCCACCTCAAATTGCGGCTTGAACAGAATGACGGCCTGCGCGTCGGGTCCACACAGCGCCAATGGCGCAGCCAGCACCTTGGTTACGGACACAAAACTCACATCGGAAACCAGCAGATCGATCGCGTCAGGAATAATGTCCCGATCCAGCTCCCTCGCATTGGTGCCTTCAAGGCTCACCACACGCGCGTCGTCCCGCAGGCGCTGGTGCAATTGGTCATGTCCGACATCGACGGCATAGACCCTGGCCGCGCCGCGCTCCAGCAACACCTGGGTAAAGCCGCCGGTGGAGGAGCCCACGTCCAGACATGTCCTTCCGGACACATCAACTGCACCAATATCGAGCCCGGCGATCAGCTTCAGCGCGGCGCGCGAGACATAGCCCGAGGCCGGGTCGTCCAGCGTCAGCGCATCGGCCGCGCCCACCATCTGATTGGGTTTTCTGGCAGGCTCGCCATTGACCATGACGGTGCCGCGCAGGATAGCGTCTCTGGCCCGGGCGCGGCTGGGCATCAGCCCACGCTGTTCCAGCGCCAGATCGAGCCTTATGCGGCTCACCCCTTGATCAGCCGTTCAATCTTGGCAAGCGCCGTGTCGCTGGCTTCTTCATAGGCAATCGTGCCCTGAAAGGTGCCATCGGCCTTGATGAGGAAGGTCAGCGCGGTATGATTGACGAGGTAAAATTCGCTGTTCAGGTCACCGGCCTTTTCCGAAAACACACCGAACGCGGCCTTGATCTGGTCGGTCTGGGCTTCGTCGCCAACCAGCCCGATCACGCTCGTATCGAAGCCCTCGACATAATCCTTGACCATTTCGGCGGTGTCGCGCTCGGGGTCGACAGTGACGAAAATGATCCGCAGATCATCGGCATCAACGCCAAGCTGGGCGCGCCATGCCGTGGTTTCGGCCAAGGTGGTGGGGCACACATCGGGGCAGAACGTATAGCCGAAAAAGATCAGGCTCGGCGTGCCGCGCAGATCGCTCTGGGTGAAGGTGCCGCCCTTGGTGGAGGTCATGGCGAATTCCTGCCCTGTGACGCCCAGCGGACGCTGGGGCGGCTTGAACAGATAGAGCGCCGTCGCACCAATGGCCGCGACAGCCACCAGCACCCAAAGCACGAGCCGGAAATTACGCAGAGCCTTATTCGTCATTGTTTTGCGACCTTCATCCTTTTGCTCCGCCCTCCCCAAGCCGTCATTGCCCGGCTTGTCCGGGCAATCCAAAGGCTCCGCATGGATCACCGGAACAAGCCCGGTGATGACGGCGGCGGCGAACGCTTGAGTCTAGATGCGCGCAGCGGGCCCGAAGAGCAACAGGCAGATTGCCGCGCCGCCTTTATTGCGCGTCGAGCGGCTCGGTGCCGGTGGCCTTGCCCTCGCGGGACAGCGTGATCTTTTCGATGCGCGCTTCGGCGGTCTTGAGCAGGGTTTCGCAATGGGCCTTGAGCGCCTCACCGCGCTCATAGATGGCGATGGATTCCGCCAGCGGCGCACGCCCGCTTTCCAGCTTGCCGACGATCTGTTCGAGCTGTTCCAGCGCCGCCTCGAAGCTGAGGGTTTTCACGTCGTCATTATCGGCCATCTGGCGCCCCGCTCTTGAGATAGATTCAGCCGTTCAGCAGCGTTGCCACGTGTTGGGAGACACCGCCACTCAGGCCCTTGAGGTCATAGCCACCTTCGAGCAGTGACACAATCCGGTAGGCGCAGCGCTTGCCGGCCACATCCATCAACTTTCCCGTAACCCAGGCAAAATCCTCGTCTTCCCATTCAAGCTGCGCCAGTGGATCGAGCCGATGGGCGTCGAACCCGGCAGAAATCAGCAGCAGGTCCGGGGCAAAATTGTCCAGCGCGGGCAGGATAGTGTCCCGATAGGCCTCGCGCATGGCCGCTCCGTCCGACTGCGCCTGCAAACCCACATTGACAATATTGCCGACGCCGGTTTCGCGCGGATGGCCAGTGCCGGGGAAAAGCGGCATCTGATGGCTCGACGCATAGAAGACGCTTGGGTCGTCCTTAAAAATATCCTGCGTGCCATTGCCGTGATGCACGTCGAAGTCGACAATGGCGATCCGGTCCGCACCATATTTGCGCTGCGCCTCGCGCGCGGTGATGGCAATGGTATTGATCAGGCAAAAGCCCATCGCCGCTTCGATCTCGGCATGATGACCGGGCGGGCGAATGGCGCAGAAGGCGTTGTCGGCCTCGCCCAGAACCACCGCATCCAGCGCCGCCAGCGCGCCGCCGAGGCCGGTGGCCAACACATCCAGCGATTTGCCGGAAATATAGGTGTCGCCGTCCAGCTGGCGCATGCCTTCGGCGGGTCGCATATCGCGCAGGGCGGCGAGATAGTCAGGGTGATGGACCAGCTCGAGCAGGTTGAGATCGCCATAGGGCGCATCACGACGCAGCAGCGCATCGAACCCGGATACGCTCAGCGCATCATTGACGGCGCGAATGCGGTCGGCCCGCTCGGGGTGGCCGGGCGGGGTCAGATGGTCGTCAAAATTGGGCTGGCTGACCAGAAGGGTCGTCAACGGCGCTCTCCGCTTGTTGCTCCGTCTTGACGCGGCGCGGGCCTGTTGTCAAACCAGCGCCCATGAACATGCCCGCGCCAGCAGAGATCGAAAAAGCCGCCGCCCTGTTGCGAGACGGCAAGCTCGTCGCCTTTCCCACCGAGACAGTCTATGGCCTCGGCGCCGATGCAACCAATGCCGATGCCGTGCTCTCGATCTACGAGACCAAGGGCCGCCCCCGGTTTAATCCGCTGATCGTTCACTGCGCCGATCTCGCCATGGCCGAGCGCTTCGCCCATTTCTCGCCGCTGGCGCGCCAACTGGCCGACGCCTTCTGGCCCGGCCCGCTGAGTATCGTGCTGCCGCTCAAATCCGGCCACGGACTGGCCGATGTGGCTACCGCAGGGCTCGACACCATTGCCCTGCGCGTGCCCGACCATCCCGTGGCGCAGGCGCTGCTGCGCGCAGCCGACCGTCCTTTGGCCGCGCCGTCCGCCAATCCCTCGGGCAAGCTTTCGCCGACCACAGCCGAACAGGTGCAGCGGGGCTTTTCCGACAGGGTTCCGGTTCTCGATGGCGGGCCCTGCAGGTCAGGCGTTGAATCCACCATCGTCACCATCGATGGCGAAAAAATCATCCAGCTTCGTGCAGGCGCCCTAGCCCGCGAAGAGATCGAACGCGTCACCGGGCTTTTGGTGTCGCAGGCCGAGACTGGCGCGAAGATTGCTGCGCCGGGCATGCTGCTCAGCCATTACGCGCCCAATGCCCATATGCGGCTTGATACCAGTCCGCAGCCCGGCGAGGCCTATCTGGCGTTCGGCCCTGCCACCCCGTTCGATGGCGTCACGCGCAATCTTTCGGAAAGCGGCGACCTGCATGAGGCCGCACGCAATCTCTTTTCCATGCTGCATGAGCTGGACGCCACCGGCGTAACAATGATCGCGGTCGCGCCGATCCCCGAAACCGGGCTGGGCGAGGCGATCAACGACCGCCTCCACCGCGCCGCCGCGCCGCGTGCCTAGGGCGTTTCCAGCAAAACAGCCTAGCGCTTGCGCACGAATTCGGTGCGCAGCACGAGGCCCTTGATGGCCTCGTGACGGCAATCGATCTCTTCGGGATTGTCGGTCAGGCGGATGGTCTTGATCACCGTACCCTGCTTCAGCGTCTGTCCCGCGCCTTTGACCTTAAGGTCCTTGATCAGCACCACGGAATCGCCGTCGGCCAGCAGATTGCCGGACGCATCGCGCACTTCATTTGCCGCCGCAGTAGCGGCCTTCACCTCCGAGGCCGGCCGCCATTCGCCGCTGGCCTCGTCGTAAATATAGTCGTCGTCTTGTGTGCTCATGCCCGACCTATTGCAGGCCCGGCCCGCTTTGCCAAGACCATTGGCTCACTGACTTGTCAAAGTCCGCCGCACCGCGTCGTCCCAGCCACTGACCTTGGCCGTGCGGGTCGCCGCGTCCATTTTCGGTTCAAACCGGGTGTCGCGCGCCCAGCTTGCAGCAAATTCGCTCATGCCGGGCCAGATACCCGCCTGCATGCCCGCAAGCCAGGCCGCGCCTAAAGCGGTGGTTTCCAGAATGGTCGGGCGATCAACAGGGGCATCGAGAATGTCGGCGAGAAACTGCATGGTCCAGTCCGACGCCACCATGCCGCCATCGACGCGCAACACCGTATCCTTGCCGCCCGCTTTCCAGTCCTTGCGCATGGCTTCGAGCAGGTCGCGGGTCTGGTAGCAGACCGCTTCCAGCGCTGCCCGCGCGATTTCCGCAGGGCCGGAATTGCGCGTCAGTCCATAAATAGCGCCGCGCGCTTCGGCATCCCACCATGGCGCGCCCAGCCCGACAAAGGCGGGCACCATATAGACATGCTGCGTCGGATCAGCCGACTCGGCCAGCGGCCCGGTTTCGCTGGCATGCTTGACCAGTTTCAGCCCGTCCCTGATCCACTGCACCGCCGCCCCGGCGATGAAGATCGAGCCTTCCAGCGCATAGATGGTTTCGCCCTTGAGGCGATAGGCAATGGTGGTCAGCAGCCGATTGTCGGAGCGCACCATATCCTTGCCGGTATTGAGCAGGGCAAAGCAACCAGTGCCATAGGTGGATTTGAGCATGCCCGGCTCGAAACAGGCCTGCCCGATCGTGGCCGCATGCTGATCGCCCGCCACGCCCAGAATGGGAATGGCGGCGCCGAACAGGCCTTCATGGGTGACGCCGAAATCGTCGGCGCAGTCCTTGACTTCGGGCAGGATCGCCATGGGCACATCGAGCAGCTCGCAAAGCGCCTCGTCCCATTGATTGGCGCCGATATCGAACAGCAGGGTGCGGCCCGCATTGGTGGCATCGGTAGCGTGCATCTTGCCGCCGGTCAGCCGCCAGATAAGGAAGGCGTCCACCGTGCCAAAGGCCAGCTCGCCCTTGTCGGCCCGCTCGCGTGCGCCCTCGACATTGTCGAGCAGCCATTTGACCTTGGTGCCGGAAAAATAAGGATCGAGCAGCAGGCCGGTCTTTTGGGTCACCAGCGGCTCATGCCCATCGGCTTTGAGCCTGGCACAAAGCCCTGCCGTGCGCCTGTCCTGCCAGACAATGGCATTGTGAATGGGCTTGCCGGTCTTTCGATCCCAGATCAGCACCGTCTCGCGCTGATTGGTGATGCCAATGGCCGCGATATCGCCCGCGCCAATGCCCGCCTCGGCGATAGCGGTCTTTACCGACCAGACCACCGAATCCCAGATTTCCTCGGGGTCATGCTCCACCCAGCCATCCTGCGGGAAGTGCTGGGTAAATTCCTTCTGCCCCGTCCCGACGATTTTGCGGGCCTCATCGAACACAATGGCCCGGCTCGATGTCGTGCCCTGATCGATCGCCAGAATGAATTTTTTCATGAAACTCCCCACCAGCCCTTCGGCTCTTTCTACACCCTCCCCCTTGCGGGGAGGGAAGCGAGATAGGACTTAGCGCTTGCTAAGTCCGTGATCGAGCAGGGTGGGGGCTAGGGCAAACACCGAGTGCTGCAAACACCCCCTCCCATCCTCCCCCGTCAAGGGGGAGGTGCCGCATCATGCATGTGGCTGTTTCCCTGCCAGATAGGCCTCAAGCCGCGCCACGTCTTCAGCGCCGACCCGCAGCCCCAACTTGGTGCGCCGCCACAGAATATCTTGTGCCGTCCGCGCCCACTCCTGGGCAACCAGATAATCGACTTCGGCCTGATAAAGATCAGCACCGAAATGGGTGCCGAGGTCTTCGTCGTTTCTGCGCGCATCCAGAATAAGCCGGGTCTTGGTGCCATAGAGCCGCATCAGCCGACGCAAGAGGCCCGCCGGCATGCCTGGATAATCCATGCCCAGCCGACGCACTTCGGCGTCAAAGCTCTTCACGCCGAAATCGCCGCCGGGCAGCGTACTGGTCTTGGTCCAGGCCTCGCCCTTCTTGCCGAGCACGCTCTCGATCTTTTCCAGCACCGATTCCGCCAACCGCCGCGAGGTGGTCAGCTTGCCGCCAAAGACATTGAGCACCACGCCCGTGGCCGCATCGCCATCGAGTTTGAGCACATAGTCGCGCGTCGCTTCCTGCGCGGCGCTGGCCCCATCGTCGAACAGCGGGCGCACGCCCGAATAGGTCCAGACGATTTCGTTCCTCGTCACATTCTGCGCGAAATATTCATTGGCCGCCGCCAGCAAGTAATCGGTTTCTTCCTCGGTGATCTGCACATTTTTCGGGTCGCCCGTGTAGTCACGGTCGGTGGTGCCGATCAGGGTGAAATCGTCCTCATAGGGAATGGCGAAGAAAATCCGCCCATCGCCATTCTGGAAAAAATAGCAGCGGTCGTGATCATAGAGTTTTTTGACCACGATATGACTGCCCTGGACCAGCCGCACATTATGGGTGCCGTTCTTGCCCAGAACTCCGTTGATCACCTCATCGACCCAGGGACCAGCCGCATTGATCAACATGCGGGCGCGCACGGTTTGTTTGCCGCCTTCACCATCGAGTTCAATGCTCCAGCCACCGTCTTCACGCCGCGCTGAAACCACCTTGGTGCGCACATGAACGCTCGCGCCGCGATCAGCGGCATCACGGGCATTGAGCACCACGAAGCGTGCGTCATTGACCCAGCAATCGGAATATTCAAAAGCCAGCCGATAGCCGGGCTTGAGCGGCTTGCCCGCTTCGTCGCGCGTCAGGTCCAGCGTCTTGGTTGGCGGCAAGAGGCGCCGTCCGCCCATATAATCGTACATGGCCAGACCCGCGCGCAGGATCGCAGCGGGGCGCAGGCCCTTGTGATGCGGCAAAACAAAGCGCAGCGGCCAGATGATATGCGGTGCCGCGGCCCAGAGCACTTCGCGCTCGGCCAGCGCTTCATGCACCAGCCGGAATTCGTAATGTTCGAGATAGCGCAAGCCGCCATGGATCAACTTGGTCGCGGCCGAAGACGTGCCCGACGCCAGATCGTTCATTTCGGCAAGAGCCACCGAATAGCCGCGCCCCACCGCATCGCGGGCCACGCTGGCGCCATTGATGCCGCCACCGATCACGAAAATATCCAGCATGTCATCGCCTCTCGTCGTCATGTTTCGTTTATACGATATTTGTTTTCGTTTCGCAGCATTTTTATTTCGCTTCAACTTCCATACCGGAGCGCCATTGACCGGGCCGGAAGCGGGCGGTACGCAAGGGTACTCCTTCCTTTCCGGCCAAGGTTTTCCGGCCAATGCTCGACATTCTCGCTGTCATCGCCCCGATCTTCGCGCTCATGGCCTTTGGTTATGGCGCGGTGCGCTACCGCCTGTTTCCGGCGGATGGCATCAAGGCCCTAATCGCCTTCGTCAACAATTTTGCGACACCGTGCCTGCTGTTCTATTCCATCAGCACCAGCGATTTCCGTTCCGCCTTCAATCCGGCCATTATCGGGCCCTTCTATCTGGGCGCTATTGTCTGCTTCGTGACTGGCATCATCATCGCGCGCAAGGTGTTCAAAAACCGACCGGGGGAAAGCATTGCGGTCGGCTTTTCGGGCACATTCACCAATTGCGTGCTGATCGGCCTGCCGGTCATGACCCGCGCCTATGGCGAGGCCGCGCTCCCCGTCACGCTCTCGATCATCGGCCTGCATGGCGCGATCCTGCTCACGCTTGGCATGGTCACCATGGAGCTGACCCGCCGCGACGGGCAATCGCTGGGCAAGACACTCGTCGTCGCCATCCGCCGCGTCGCCTCCAACCCGCTGATCTGGGGCATTGCCGCAGGCATTATCGGCTCGCTGATCAATCTCGAACTCGTCGAACCCGCCGAAGCCTTTTTCGTGATGATGAGCCAGGCCGTGGTGCCCGCCGCGCTGTTCGGCATTGGCGGGGCGCTCAATGAATTCAAGCTGAGCGAAAACTGGAAGCAGGCGCTGGTCGCCGCCCTCATCAAGCTCATCGTCCACCCCGCCATCGCCTATGTGCTGATGATCTGGGTGCTGCATGTGCCCATGGAGATCGCCCGCTATGGCATCCTGCTCTCGGCCATGCCCGCTGGCGTCAATATCTACGTCTTTGCCACCTATTACGAACGCGGCATCAGCGTCGCCGCCAACACGATCCTGATCGCCACGATTTTGTCGGCGCTGACGATTTCGGGCTGGCTGTTCGTGTTGAGTTTGTGAGGGGGCAAACCAAGACCCCCATTTCCATCGTCATTGCCCGGCTTGTCCGGGCAATCCCTCTTGCCGAGGCATGGACCACCCGGACAAGCCGGGTGGTGACGGTGAATTGCTCCTAATGGGCTAAGCCTTGCAACCCCCACCCAACCTCCCCCTGAAGAAGGGGGAGGAGCGCCCGGTGGCTTTCGTAAGGTGGAGAAAACTCGATCTGTTCCTCCCCCTTCTTCAGGGGGAGGTTAGGTGGGGGGAGAATAGCTGCCCCCTACCCCGCCTTCACCACCGCGCGCTGCACCAGTTCCCCGACCGGCACCGTTCGCAATGGCAAGGCGCTTTCCGCATCCAGCCCAACGGCGAGCCGCACATAATTCTCGGTCGGACAAAGCTGCATCTTGGCATCGAAACCGATCCAGCCCAGCCCGTCATCATAGGCTTCCGCCCATGCATGCAGCCCACCGGAATGATCCGCGCCCGGTGCGAGATAGCCGGTGACAAAACGCGCCGGAATATCGAGCGCCCGCGCCGCGCCGATGAACAGATGCGCATAGTCAGCAGCAGGCGGCAGCTCGGTCATTTCGCCCTGCCGCTGCACCTGCGCGCCATCGGCGCTCATCTGCGACTGGCGCTCATCCGTGTCCGGCAAGCCCAGCGTCTCCCCCACCCGCGCCATCAGCGCATGAAGACTATCGAGCCGCGTTTCCTTGCCTGTCCTGAACTTGCCGTAAAGCGTCACCGGCGCCCTGGTCAGCGGCGTCACCCGTCGATAGAGCGCGGGCACCGGTTCGCCGCCGGGTTTACCCAAGACACCATTGACCTCTCTGGTGGTCACGACGCCCCGCGCCCGCAGCGAGATTTCACCCTCGGGTCGGCTCTGGTTCACCAGATGCACCATATTGCCATTGGCGTCGGTGAAGCGCCCGGCATTGCCGATGCCAGCCACTTCCACGCTCCAGCTTTCCACCTGCTGCGCCGGGCCGGAGCCGGGCGTCAGCAGGAGATGCAGCACAGCCTGCGCCATTCCGGCGGGTAAAGTCAGGCTCAGCGAATGGTCGATCTCAATACGCATCAGTAGAAATTGTAGCTTTCCGAAAGCGCGTCCGTGACCCGGTTGTTCCGCGCGATGAACTCAGTCAAAAATTCATGCAGGCCATGGGCGAAAATGGCGTCCATATTGGTGTTCTCGACCAGGGCGAGCAGGCTGTCCGCCGCCTCGTGGCAACATTCCTTGCGACCGTAGAGGGTCGCCAGACTGTCGACATTCTGCTGCACGAAGCGGGCGCAATAGACGAGGGATCGCGGCATTTCGGGCCGCAGGATCAGGAAATCGGCGATATTATGGGCCTTGTAGCGATCATGATAAACATGCCGATAGGCCCTATGCGCCGAGGCCGCACGCAGGATCAGCGTCCATTGCTGGATGTCGATTTCGCCACCCACCAGCGTCGAACGCGGCAGCAGGACGTAATATTTCATGTCGAGAATGCGCGCCGTATTGTCCGCCCGCTCGACGAAATTGCCCACCTGCAGGAAGTTGAAGCCGTCATCGCGCAGGATCGTGCCCAGCAATGCGCCCCGGAATTCATGGCTGCGCTGCTTCACCCATTGCAAGAGGCCCAAGAGCTTCGCCCCGCGCACATCGCGCGGCTTGATCTGGGAAAATTCTAGCCAGGCCCCGTTCATGCTTTCCCACATATCGGTGGTGATCGCGGTGCGGACCGAGCGCGCATTAGTGCGCGCCGCCTGCAGACACGAATAGACCGAAGAGGGGTTTTCGGGGTCGAACATCATATAGCGGGCGACAGTGTCGAGGTCGGCCACTTCATGCTTTTGCGCGAAAAGCTCATCGACCTCGGCGGCCTGCATCATGGAGACCAGATGCTCGCTGGCCCCGCCTTCGCGGCGGGAGGTGAGCGACATGCGGTAGCCCACTTCAAGCAGGCGCGCCATGTTCTCGGCCCGCTCGACATAGCGGGAGAGCCAGAACAGGTTCTGTGCGGTGCGTCCGAGCATTCTCATGAGAAGTATGAGGGCATCCAGCCCCCCCTCTCAACCTCCCCCGCAAGGGGGGAGGGGCCGCAGTCAGTTTGCGACACGGTCTCATCAAATGCACCGACCGACACCCTCCCCCTTGCGGGGAGGGCTGGGGAGGGGGGGCGGGTGGCAGACTGCAAACAAACCATCATCAATCTTCCAGCACCCACGTATCCTTGGTCCCGCCGCCCTGCGACGAGTTCACCACCAGCGATCCTTTCTTGAGCGCCACGCGCGTCAACCCGCCGGGGGTGATCCGTACTTCGTCGCCCACCAACACATAGGGCCGCAGGTCGACATGGCGCGGCGCGACATCGCCATTGATATGGGTGGGGCAGGTCGACAGGTTCAGCGTCGGCTGGACGATGTAATTATCAGGCCGCGCCTCGATCTTCTTCTTGAATTCGGCATGCATGGCCTTGCTCGAGGTCGGCCCCACCATCATGCCATAGCCGCCCGAGCCGTGTACCTCCTTGACCACGAGGTCATGGATGTTCTCCAGCACCCAGGCCCGCTGATCCTCGTCGGTGCAATTATAGGTCGGCACATTCTGCAGAATGGCCTTTTCACCGAGATAGAATTCGATGATTTCGGGCACATAGGTATAGACCGCCTTGTCATCGGCAATCCCGGTGCCCGGCGCGTTGACCAACGTGACATTGCCCGCCCGATAGGCGTCGAACAGGCCGGGCACGCCCAGCATGGAATCGGGCTTGAAGGTCAGCGGATCGAGATAATCGTCGTCGATGCGGCGATAGATGACGTCCACCCGCTCCGGCCCGGTCGTGGTGCGCATATAGACCTTGCCGCCATCGACAAAGAGGTCATGCCCCTCGCAGAGTTGCGCGCCCATCTGGTCGGCTAGGAAAGAGTGCTCGAAATAGGCCGAGTTGAAAATCCCCGGCGTCAGCACCGCAATATTGGGGCTATTGCCGGTAAACCCGGTCGGGGCAACGCTTTCCAGCGTCCGACGCAGATTTTCGGGATAGGTCTCCACCGGCGCGACCTTTGATTTCTGGAACAGGTCCGGCGCCAGAAGCATCATGGCCTCGCGGTCTTCCAGCATATAGGAGACGCCCGAGGGGGTGCGCAGATTGTCCTCCAGCACATAGAACTCGTCCGGCCCGACCCGCACGATATCCACGCCAATAATATGGGCATAGACGCCGCGCGCCGGTTCCAGCCCCATCATCTGCGGACAAAAGGCTTCATTGTTGAGAATGAGCTTTTCGGGCACGCGCCCGGCCTTCAAAATCTCCTGCCGGTGATAGATGTCATAGAGAAAGGCATTGAGCGCCTTGACGCGCTGCTCGATCCCCTTGGAGAGCCGGCGCCATTCATTGGCGGCGATGATGCGGGGAATGACATCGAAGGGGATGACCTTCTCGGTGCCTTCCTCCGAGCCATAAACGGCGAAGGTGATGCCCAGCTTGCGGAAGATCGCTTCCGCGTCTGCCTGCATCAGCGCCAGCGCCTTGTCCGGCTGCTCGGCCAGCCATTCACTCAGCGCCCGGTAGGGTTCGCGGACCGAACCGTCCGGATTGTACATTTCGTCAAAAGGGGTCTTCTCGCCCATTCTGCTCCGCTAAATTGTTACGGCATTCCCATCGCCCGTCCATTGCTACACGTTTGCTCGCCGCCGTCCAGACAGTCAAAACCGATGAGTGCCGCTTTTTCGTGCAGGTCTGGGTTGCGGAGGCCGCGCAAAAAATGCTCTCATTCGCGCGCAATCGCTGACACTATCCATTCTTTCGTCATTGCCCGGCTTGTCCGGGCAATCCAAGCGATCCCGTCGCGCCCCTGGACCACCCGGACAAGCCGGGTGGTGACGTCATGGATGGGTCCCTATTCCCAAACGGGCATTTTCATGACCATCGAAATTCTCCAGACCCATCCCCTCCTCGCCTCCTGCGAGCAGGCGCTGGCCGAGCGCTATGTCGTCCACAAGCTGCATGAGCAGGCGGACAAGGATGGGTGGCTGAAAGCCAATGGCGCCCGCATTCGCGCCCATGCCGGGTCAGGCGTGCAGGCCGATCTCATGGACAGGCTGCCAAATCTCGAAATCATCGCCAGCTTTGGCGTCGGCTACGATAATATCGACATTGCGGGGGCGAGGGCGCGCAATATCCGCGTCACCAATACGCCCGATGTGCTCAATGATGCGGTGGCTGAACTGACACTTGGCCTGATGATCGCGCTGGCCCGCCGCATTCCGCAATCGGATCAGTTTGTGCGGCAAGGCAAATGGCCCGGCGGCGGTTTCGGCCTATTCTCGGAACTGACCGGCAAGACGGTCGGCATTCTGGGCCTTGGCCGCATCGGCAAGGAAATCGCCACACGCCTCCAGGCCATGAAGATGCGTGTCGTCTATCATGGCCGCAATCAGCAGCAGAACCTGCCCTATATCTATTATGACAATCTCGAAGACATGGCCCGGGACAGTGACTGGCTGGTGGTCATCGCGCCCGGCGGCAAAGGCACCGAGGGGATCGTGTCACGAAAAGTGCTCGAAGCGCTCGGCCCAAATGGCGCCATCGTCAATGTCGCGCGCGGCACGCTGATCGATGAAGCCGCCATGCTCGAGCTGCTGCAATCGGGCATGCTGGGCGGCGCGGCGCTCGACGTCTTTGTCGATGAACCCAATGTCCCCGACGCCTTCTTCGCTCTCGACAATGTCGTGTTCTCTCCGCATCAGGGCAGTGCCACGCATCAAACCCGCTACGCCATGGGCGCCCTGCTGGTCGCCAATCTCGAAAAGCATTTTGCCGGCGAGCCCCTGGTCAGCGCGGTGGCGTGATGGACGAGCGCATCGTTCGCATTGCCGAGCTTGAGATCGTTCCGACCTTGCTATCAGAATATCTCGCCTTGCTGAGGGAGGAAATTGCGGCCTCCCTCGAACGCGAAGAGGGCGTCCTGATGTTGCATGCCGTCTCTGAGCAAGCGGCGCCCAACCGCATTCGCCTGCTGGAGGTTTACGCCTCACGGGCCGCTTATGAAGCGCACATCACAACGCCCCATTTCCTGAAATATAAGCAGGGCACCCTGCACATGGTGACCTCGCTTAGGCTCATCGATGTGGATCCGGTGCTTTTTGCGGCCAGATAAGCGGCATCGAACAGGCGTCGCGCCCGGCAGAAACACGCAACCCCGCCTTGCATCAGCCCCGATTAACAGCGCCCCATAAAACCGATAGCTTTCCGGCGCGATTCAGGCAGGAGCAGTTGAATGACCGAATGGTGGCGCGGCGGAGTGATCTATCAGGTCTATCCGCGTTCGTTTCAGGACAGCAATGGCGACGGCATCGGTGATCTGGCCGGTATCATCGATCGGCTCGATCATATTGCCAGCCTTGGCGTCGACTGTATCTGGCTGTCCCCCATCACCCAGTCGCCACAGGCCGATATGGGCTATGATGTGTCCGACTATATCGCCGTCGATCCGCTGTTCGGCTCCTTGCAGGATTTCGACCTGCTGATGGAAAAGGCCCATGCCTTGGGCCTCAAGGTCATCATGGATCAGGTGGTCAGCCACACTTCCTCGCAGCATCCGTGGTTCCTCGAATCCGCCTTCAGCCGCGATAATGCCAAGGCGGACTGGTATGTCTGGGCCGACGCCAATGCCGATGGCACGCCGCCGAACAATTGGCTTTCGGTGTTTGGCGGCTCGGCATGGGAATGGCACACGGCGCGCAAGCAATATTACCTGCACAATTTCCTGACCTCGCAGCCCGATCTCAATTTCCATAATCCCGCGGTGCAGGACGCGGTGATCGAGGCGATGCGCTTCTGGCTTGACCGGGGGCTGGACGGCTTCCGGCTAGACACGGTCAATTACTATTTCCACGACGCAAAGCTGCGCTCCAATCCGCCCCTGGCGGAACTGGAGGGCAAGCCAGTCACCAATCCATACGACATGCAGAGCCACCAATTCTCCAAGAGCCAGCCGGAGAACCTGGACTGGCTGCGCAAGGTGCGCGCCATGATGGATGATTTCCCGGGCGTCACCACCGTTGGCGAAGTTGGCGATGACGAGCGCGGCCTCGAATTGATGAAGCAATACACCTCCGGCAGCGACCTGCTGCATATGTGCTATTCCTTCGATTTCCTCAGCCCCAAATTCTCCGCCGCCCATTTCCGCTCCAAGGTGGAAGCCTTTTTTGCCGATGGCTCGACCGGCTGGCCCTGCTGGAGCTTTTCCAATCACGACGTCATCCGCCACATGACCCGCTGGGCACCGCACAGCGTCTCGCCCGCCGATCTGTCGCGCCAGGCCATTGCGCTGATGCTGACACTCAGGGGCTCGGCCGGGCTCTATCAGGGCGAGGAACTTGGCCTGCCGGAAGCCGATATTCTCTATGAGGAACTGACCGATCCGCGCGGCATCCGTTTCTGGCCCGAAGACAAGGGGCGCGATGGGTGCCGCACGCCCATGCCATGGCATTCGGGCCTGCCCCATGCCGGGTTTACCAATGGCCAGCCGTGGTTGCCGATCAAGCATGCTGCCGCTGCGCTCGGCGTCGATGCACAGGATGCTGATCCCAATTCCACCCTCGCCTATTACCGGCAGATTCTGAGCTGGCGCAAAAACCATCCCGCGCTCAAGACCGGCGATATTTCCTTCTTCGATTGCGATGAGCCGGTGCTGGCCTTTTCCCGCACCGATGGCAACAAGGACCTGATCTGCGCGTTCAATCTCTCGGGCGAGCCGCGTCAGGTGGCGCTGTCGGGTGTTGACCTGCTGCTGGAGCCGATCAGCCACAATGCGGCTTTATCTGGCGCCAATCTGCTGCTCGGCCCCAATGGCTTTGCCATTCTGCCCGCGCCCGCTGGCGAGGGACAGGTCGCGTTCACCGCATAAAAGCCTGCTCATTGCTGCGCTGATTTTTCCTGCCAGCGCACCAGCATGACCACGGCGGGAATGGCAAAGCTCAGCATGAGCAGGCGCACGACATGGTGCGCGGCGATAAAGGCCGTGTCATAGCCCAGCGCGATCCCCAGTGCGCCCATGCCTTCGAGCGCGCCGGGGGACAGGCCGAGCCATATCTGGCCGAAGGGCATGTCCACCAATTGCGCCACGCCCAGCGCCATGACGGTGACGATGGTCAGCGTCATGGCCGTGGCGATGAGCCCGCCCTTTGCCGCCGCAGCAAATTCAGCGCGGCTAATGCCTTTGAAGCGCGAACCGATCAGCGCACCGGTCAGGATGAAGGTGACGATCACCAGCGGCTCCGGCACGGCCTCGAAATAAAGCCCGCCCAGTTTTGCCGCAGTCGCCGCCGCCATCGCGCCCAGAACCATGCCCGCAGGCACTTTGAGCCTGATGAAAACCAGCCCTGTCACCACGCATCCGAGCGCCAGCAGCGCCAGTTGCAGCGGCGAGAGAAAGGCGCTGGGCACAGGGGGCGGGAAATGATCGATGGGCAGGAAAACCGCGCCAATCGGCACCGCGACGGTCAGCATCAGAATGCGGATCACCTGAATGATGACGATCTGGCGGGCATTGCCCACGCCGGTGGCGGCAATGCCCATGATGAAAGACAGGTGCCCGGGAAACGAGCTGAGATAGGCCGTGCCCGGATCGAGCCTGAACAGCCGCGTCAGCATCCAGCCCGTTGCGGCGATGATGATGACCAGCTCGATGGCCAGCGCAGCCAGCGAAATCGGCCAGCTCGCCAGCAGCGTCAGCGAATCGGGGGCAACGCTCGCCCCCATCGACATGCCGATCAGAACGAACGCCACGTCGCGCAACCGATCCGGCATGGCGACGGGCAGGCCCAGCATGGCCGCAATGGTCACGCCCAGCGCCCCGCCCATCAGCCAACCGGCCGGCAGGCCGATGGCATCGGCAAAAAAGCCGCCCGCTGCCGAAATGGCGAGGGTGAGCAGGGTCGGCAGAAAAGGCCAGGAGGAAAAACGCACGGAAGACATTGCGGCCAGCACTAACCGAAAAGGCGGACAGATTAAACGTTGATCGCAACGATCAATGGCAGCGGCGACAAGCCGCTAGCCGATTGGCAGGGCGCGCTCCACCAGCCGCGCCCAATAGCTCACACCCACCGGAATGGCGTCGTCGTTGAAGTCATAGGTGTCGGTGTGCAGTTCCGATGACTCGCCATTGCCGAGGAAAATATAGGCCCCCGGCCGCTCATTGAGCATGAAGGAAAAATCCTCGCCGCCCATCGAGGGCACCGCCTCGGCATCCACCCGTTCCGTCCCCACGATTTCAGCAGCGGTTTCGGCCGCGAACGCCGTCTGCGCGGCGGCGTTGACGGTCACCGGATAGCCGCGCACATAGCGGATCGAGGCCGTCGCGCCAAAGCTCACGGCAAACTGGGGCACGATTTCGGCCAGCCGCGCCTCGATGAAATCCTGCACGCCACCATCGAGCGTGCGCACAGTGCCGGTGATCTTGGCGGTGCGCGAAATGACATTGTCCGCCTCGCCCGCCTCGATCATGGTGACCGATAGAACCGCGCTTTCCAGCGGATCGAGATTGCGCGACACGATGGTCTGCAGCGCCGTCACCAATTGGGTAGCGACGATGATCGGGTCCACGGTCTGCTGCGGGCGCGCGGCGTGGCCGCCCTGCCCTTCGATGTCGATATAGAAACGGTCGGTTGCCGCCATGATGCCACCGGCGCGAATGCCGAATTGCCCGAGCGGCATGCCGGGCCAATTGTGCATGCCATAGACTTCATCAATGCCGGTCTTTTCGAACAGGCCATCGGCGATCATCACCTTGCCGCCGCCACCGCCCTCTTCGGCAGGCTGGAAGATCAGCGCCACGCGCCCGTCGAAATTGCGCGTCTCGGCCAGATATTTCGCCGCGCCCAGCAGCATGGCCGTATGCCCATCATGGCCGCAGGCATGCATCTTGCCCGCAATAGTGGACGCATGTGCCGCGCCGGTCTTTTCGGTCACCGGCAGCGCATCCATGTCGGCGCGCAGCCCGATGGTGCGCCCGCTTTTATTGATGCGCCCATTGATAATGCCGACCACGCCGGTTCCGGCGAGCCCGGTGATGATCTCGTCGCAGCCGAACTCGCCCAGCTTGTCCACCACGATTGCCGAGGTCCGGTGCACGTCGAACAAAAGCTCGGGATGCGCATGAAAATCGCGGCGCCAGGCGGCGATTTCAGGCTGGAATTCGGCAACGCGGTTCAGGACAGGCATAAGGGGACCAAAGCAGTTGGGAGAGAGGGGCAATGTCTCTGTCCTAAAGCGCGGCGTCAACTCCCGACGGGCATCTCGCGCTTATGGCCGGGCTGGCGGCGCCACCGAGCAGGGCGAATAGGCCAGCGGGTCCTCGACCGGCTGCGGGGGCAGCGCTGCGACCGAACAGGGGGAATAGGCGAGCGGGTCGTCCGCCTCGGGCGCAGCCTGCTCAACAGCGTCGCCCACGGGCGCGGGCGCTGCATTCATCTGCACCACGGCAATGGTCGCTGCGGCAGCGCCGGCCACCAGGGCTGCGCCGAAAAGAATGGTTCTGCGTGTCGTCATTATAGGCAAGTCTCTAACTGCATCATTCAGGACCGGACCGGCCGGAAGCCGCCAATGCCTTGGCATGCCTCATGAAAGCCGAGCCCCGATCTGGGCTACCATAACCGATCCGCCTCTGATCAGCGGCCTAATTAATGTATACTAATTAGATAGAGTTTCTAACTTCACTCATCAATTCAGCATAGGCAACCTCGAACCGATTGCCGATTCCTGCCAGTCTCAGGACAGCAATTTTTCATGAGTAATCAACATGTTGGACAGACGCGCCTTCCTGGCATTTTCCGGGTTGGTATTGAGCGGCCTGGGTGGAGCAGCTTTTGCGCAAGGCCGGGCCGAGGCCGATGCGGTGGCGTTTGAATCCATCGATCAGGTGCGCGCCATTGCCGAAAAAGGTGCGGCAATTGTTTATTTCCATGCCGAATGGTGCCCCACCTGCCGCGCCACCATGGTGTCTTTCCGGGGCCGCTGGCCCGAAGTGCAGCCCGGCATCACCCTCATCATTGCCGATTATGACACCGAGACCGAGCTCAAGACCCGCTACGGGGTCACCTATCAGAACACCTATGTTCAGGTCGGCCCGGACGGCGAGAAAATCCAGATCTGGAATGGCGGCGGCATCGAGGCGCTGAACAGCAAGCCGATCTTCAGCTAGAATGAACATCGCCATTCTCATTGCCTTCGCCGCTGGCCTCGTCACCGTCGCCTCGCCCTGCGTGCTGCCGCTGCTGCCGGTTATTCTCGCCTCTTCGGCGCAATCGGGTCGTTTGCGGCCATGGGGCGTGCTGGCCGGGTTCGTGCTGTGCTTTGCCGCCGTCACGCTGGCGCTGGCCAGTCTGGTCAATGCCCTTGGCATTCAGCCCGATCTGGTGCGCGTGATCAGCGCCATCATCTTGTTGGCCTGCGGCGTGGTGCTGATCGTGCCGCAGCTCAGCACCCTGTTCGAGCGTTCGACCGGGGGCCTCGCCAATGCCAGCGCCCGCCTGCCCACAGGCGACGGTTTCGGCGGCGGCTTCGTCATCGGCGCGGGTCTGGGATTGGCATGGACGCCCTGCGTCGGCCCGGTCATGGCCTCGGTCCTGACATTGGCGATGAACCAGCAGGTGTCGCTTGATGCCGTATTGATCACGCTGGCCTTTGCGCTTGGCACGGCCCTGCCCATGGTCGCCGTCATCTTTGGCGGTCGCGCGCTGATCAAGCGGCTGTCGTTTTTGCAGGCCAATGGCGAGCGGATCAAAAAGCTGTTCGGCGCCCTGCTCATTCTGGTCGCCATTTTCCTGCTCACCGGTTTCGACCGCACCATTCAGCTCTGGCTCTTCGATCTTTTCCCCGGCTGGGAAGAGGCGCTGACCGGCTGGGAATATGCCTTCACCAACTAAATATCGTCCCTAGGAGAACCCATGATGAAACTGAAAACTCTCGCCGTTCTGGCCGCGCTGGCGTCGGGCCTCACCCTGTCCACTTCGGCCTTCGCGCTGCCTGCAGTGCTGCAGCAGTCCGAGGGTCTGGGGGCCTATGTCAGCCTTGATCAGGTCAAGGCGCTTGGCGATGACGTGGTGCTGGTCGATATCCGCACGGCCGACCGCTATGAAGCCGGTCACATTCCCGGCGCCATCAATATTCCCCGCGAATTCATCGAAACCCCTGATATCGGTGGCGTGATCGGCGAAACCAAATCCTATGAAGAACTGGAGCCGGTCCTTGCCGGTTTCGGTCTTTCCTACGATCAGACCATCGTGGTTTATGGCGAGCACGACGCCAACCCTCTGGTGCCCGAATCCGCACGCTATGCCGGAAAGATTTATGTCTCGCTCGATCAGGCTGGTTTCCCCAATGTCCATATCCTGAGCGGCGGCCTTGACGTTTGGGATGGCGAGCTGAGCACCGAGCCCACCATTCTGGCGGCATCGGACCTCAAGCTCACCGACACCAAGCCCTATATCATCCAGAAGGATTACGTTGTCGCGGCACTGGAAAAGGGCGACGCCTATGTGCTCGATGCCCGCGGTACTGCCGGTTATGACCGTGGCCACATCCCCGGCTCGATCAATGTGCCAATCGGGCTCTTCTCCGATGCCAATACACTGCACGAAGACATTGATGGCCTGATCGCCCGCCTCGACGAGCTTGGCATCGACAAGGACGACGAGATCATCACCACCTGCGGCTGGGGCTGGGCGGCGTCCGACCTGCTCGCCATCCTGCGCGACCTCGGCTATTCCAACCTCAAGCTCTATGACGGCTCGTGGACCGAATGGGTGCAGGATCCCGACCTGCCCAAGGCCGGCACCGACTTCGCCGCCTGATGCAAAACCAGGGCCCGCCGCGCGCGGGCCTTTCCTTTGATCGCATGGCCTTCTCGGACTGAAGCTTGCGGCTCTATAGCCCCCTCCCCCTCAAGGGGGAGGGATGCAAAAGAACCGAAAGTCGGAGGTAAACACCGCCTCGCCAGAGGCAGGCTAGCGCATATGCTTTTTCACCGGTGGCCGGGAGCCACCACACCTCTCCCCCAAAGGGAGAGGTGGAGAGCGGCCTTTGGCCCGGTGAAAAACCATATGCGATAGCCCCCCCTAAAAGGATAGGTGACTATCTTGCATTGCTTCCGGCAAATATGAACGATCGAAGCTATTCCCGCCCGATAAGGAGGTCTGCAATGAGCGACGCTAAAGATCAGGCCGATCAGGAAATCGCGTTCTGCGCATCCATTCTGGCCAAGAGCGCCTCGAATGTGCTGCTCGAAACGCTGCGGGATGCACCCGACGTCAAGGCATGGTCGCACTATCCCGAGGGCGATGTGTTCGATCCGGCCAGTGGCGCGCAATGGTATTATCATTGCCACTCCCCCTCCAATGACGCCGAAGAGCATGGCCATTTCCATTGCTTCGTCCGCCCGCAGGGCACGGATGGGCCGGTGCACCATCTGGCGGCCATCGGCGTTGATCCCTATGGCAAGCTGCACCGCATTTTTACCGTCAATCATTGGGTCGTGGGCGATGACTGGCTGGATGCCGAGGCGACCATTCCGCTGCTGCAACAATTCGATGTGCAGATGGCCCGGCCGTCCTATCTGGTCAATCGCTGGCTGACGGCCGTTTTCGTGCGCTACGAAACCGAAATCACCGAATTAATCCGCGAACGCGACCGGGTCATTGCGGCCTATGGCGAGGGCGACTTTACGCAGAACCGGAGCGACAGAACGCTGGAAGTGACCGCCCAATTCCGTCCATGAGCCGGGGCCGCGCCTATTCGTTCTAATCAAAAGCGTCGCACCGAACCGAAATTCCCTTTGTGCGCCTTGCTCCCACCTCGCCTTTTTGTCATTGAAGCGCCGAGTAGCGGGAGTTGCCGATGAAAATCCTCGTCGCGGTCAAGCGCGTGGTCGATCACAATGTCCGTATCCGGGTCCGCCCCGATGGTTCGGGTGTCGAGACCAATGGCGTGCGCATGTCGATGAACCCCTTCTGCAAGCATGCGGTGGAAGCCGCCGTGCAATTGGCGGAAGCCGGTCATGCCGATGAGATCGTCGTGGTGTCCATCGGCCCCAAAGCCAGCAATGACGTCATCCTCACCGCGCTCGCCATGGGCGCGCATCGCGGCATACTGGTCGAAAGTGACGCGGCGCTCGAAACGCTCACCATTGCCAAGCTGCTGGCCAGGGTCGTTGCCGAAGAGCAGCCCGATCTGGTCCTGCTCGGCAAGCAGGCCGTCGATGACGACAGCAATCATGTCGGCCAGATGCTCGCCGCCCTCACCGAGCGCCCGCAGGCGACCTTCGCTTCCGAGATCAAGCTCGATGGCGCAGCGCTCGAGGTCACCCGTGAGGTCGATTATGGCCGCGAGACCATTTCGGTGCCCCTCCCCGCGATCGTCACCGCCGATCTGCGCCTCAACACGCCGCGCAATGCCGCCCTGCCCATGGTGATGAAGGCGCGGTCCAAGCCGCTTGCTGTGCGTCCCGCCGCCGAATTTGGCGTCGACCTCACTCCGCGCCTCAGCGTCGAAAAGATATCCCCGCCGCCCGAACGCGTGGCAGGACAGACCATCGGCTCGGTTTCCGAACTCGCCGCCATCATTGCCGCCGATGTCAACGCGATGGAGGCGATCTGATGAGCGTTCTGGTTCTCGGCGAAGTCGATAATGGCGTCCTCTCGCCCGCCACGGCCCGCATCGTCAATGCGGCTGCCCAGCTTGGTCCCGTCGATATTCTGGTCCCCGGCCCCCAGGCTGCGGCCGAGGCCGCTGCTGCATTGGCCGGTGTCGCTAAAGTCATTGTCAGCGCTAACAATGTGCTGGCGGATTCACTCGTGGTGCAATTGTCAGCGTTAGCAGTCCTCTACCCTTATGTGGTTGCGAGTGCATCCAGCGTTGGCAAGGATGTCATTCCGCGCCTCGCCGCCAAACTCGACATCCAGCCGGTGACCGATATCGTGGCCATCCATGGGCCGACCAGTTTCACCCGGCCCATTTATGCCGGCAACGCGCTTGAAACCATCACCGACAATCAGGCCAAGCACGTCCTGAGCTTCCGCGCCTCAGCCTTCAGCCCCGCAGCTTCCGGCAATAGCGCCCCCATCGAAGTGCTTGAAAATACTGTGCAATCGGCGGCCAAATTCATTGCCGCCCATCGCACCGAGAGCGACATTCCCGATCTCTCCACCGCGCAGATCGTGGTCGGCGGCGGCGTTTCGGTCGGCTCTGCCGAAGGCTTCAAGCTCATTGAAAATCTTGGCAAAACCCTCGGCGCCGCCGTGGGCGCCACCCGCGCCGCCGTCGATGCGGGCTATGCCCCCAATGACTGGCAGGTCGGCCAGACCGGCAAGATCATCGCCCCCGACCTCTACATCGCCGTCGGCATTTCCGGCGCGCTCCAGCACCTTGCCGGTATTCAGGGCGCAAAGAAAATCATCGCCATCAACACCGATGCCGAAGCCCCAATCGTCAAAATCGCTGACCTGGCACTGATCGGCGATCTCTTTGAAATCATTCCACAATTGACGGCTGAACTGGAGCGGCTGGGGATAAAACCCTGATCGTTCCGCTCTCTCGATGTCACCCCGGGGCCGGGGTGACATTCAGTGGTTGCGGGGCCATCCTGCAATTGCAAAAATTCCCACCCGGCCTATAACAGGCTCGCTTTCCACCGGACTCCCAGAAATGTTCGAAACCCTCACCAAGGCTCCCGGCGACAAGATTTTGGCGCTCATGGGCGAATATGCGGCTGATTCCCGCTCCACCAAGATCGACCTCGGCGTCGGCGTCTATAAGGACGAAAAGGGCGTCACTCCGGTGATGACCTCGGTGCGCAAGGCCGAAGAGAAAATTCTTTCGAACGAAAAAACAAAGACTTACCTCGGCATCGCCGGGAACAAGGGCTATGGCGCCGCCGTGCTTGATCTGGTGCTGGCGGACAGCATCGACCGCTCCCGCGTGCGCATCGCCCAGGCTCCGGGCGGCACCGGCTCGCTCTGGGTTCTGATGCAGCTGATCAATCGCGCCCGTCCCGGCGCGACGGTCTATGTCTCGGACCCGACCTGGGCCAACCATAACCCGATTGCCATCAATTCGGGCCTCAAGGTTGCGACCTATCCCTATTTCGACACCGAGACGCGCGGTATCAAATTTGAGCAAATGCTTGGCGCGCTTGATAAATTGAGCGCTGGCGATGTCGTCTTGCTGCATGGCTGCTGCCACAACCCCACCGGAGCCAACCTGTCCGAAGCCCAGTGGGATCAGGTGGCGACCAGCCTTGGCAAAACCGGCGCGCTGCCCTTTATCGACCTGGCCTATCTCGGCTTTGGCGATGGCATCGAGCCCGATGCCTATGGCACACGCAAAATCCTGTCTGTCGTCCCCGAAGCCCTGATCGCCTTCTCGGGCTCGAAGAATTTCGGGCTCTACCGCGAGCGCGTTGGCGCGGCCATTCTGGTGGCGCGCAACGGCGAAGAGGCCGATGTCACCAATTCGCAATTGCTCAACATCATTCGCGGAGCCTATTCGCAGCCACCCGATCATGGCGCGGAAATCATCCGCACCATTCTCGAAGACCCTGCCTTGCGCGCCGAATGGGAAACCGAGCTGGCCGCAATGCGCAACCGCATGATTTCGCTGCGCGAAAAGCTGGCAGCGGCCATCCGCCAGCGCTCGAATTCGACCGATTTCGATTTCGTGGCCGACCATCGCGGCATGTTCTCGCTGCTTGGCCTCACAAATGATGCCGTCGAACATCTCAAAGCCGCAAACGGGGTCTATATGACCGGAGATAGCCGCATCAATATCGCTGGCATTCCCGAGGATCGCGTTGGCGATCTCGCGGAAGCCTTTCTGGCCGCGAGCCGCTGAGCCAATGCTTGCGGCCACGCGCCGCCATGCTACACCTTGGCCAGACCGGCCAATTGGACGATTATCTAGGAGGGAACGATGAAGTTCTTTGTCGATACTGCTGACACCGCCGCCATCAAGGAACTCAACGATACTGGGCTCATCAATGGCGTGACCACCAATCCGTCACTGATCGCCAAGTCGGGCCGCGATTTCAAGGAAGTCATCAAGGAAATCTGCGCCATCACGGCCGATCCGGTTTCGGCGGAAGTTGCCAGCCTCGAATATGACGGCATGATCGCCGAGGGCGAACACCTTGCCAAGATCGCCAAGAATGTCGTCATCAAGCTGCCGCTGACGCTCAATGGCCTCAAGGCGACCAAGTACTTCCACGACAAGGGCATTGCGACCAATGTCACCCTGTGCTTCTCGGCCAATCAGGCCCTGCTCGCCGCCAAGGCTGGCGCGACCTATATCTCGCCCTTCATCGGCCGTCTCGACGACATCAATGCCGATGGCATGGAGCTGATCGAGAACATCCGCACCATTTATGACAATTACCAGTTCGAGACCCAGATTCTGGCCGCCTCGATCCGCACGCCAAACCATGTGACCCAGGCCGCGCTTGCAGGCTCCGACGTCGCCACCATCCCGCCCGACGTGATCAAGAAGCTGGCCAGCCACCCGCTGACCGACAAGGGCATTGAAGGCTTCCTCAAGGATTGGGCAGGCACCGGCCAGTCGATCCTCTAGGCCTGATCTTCATAGATGACCTCAAGGCAAGCTTGTCGAACCTTGAGGCGGAACAAAGACCTCACCCTTCGACAAGCTCAAGGGTGGGGTCTTGTTTTTTCGGGACTGCTTCATGGCTGATACTGAACTCTCCGCCCAGATCAAAGCCGCGCTCGCCAAGGTCGAAATCCCCGGCGGCGGTGACCTTGCAGGCTATGCCGGGCTCTCCGAAATCATTGTGACGCCAGGCGCCATCGCCTTTGCCATTGCCGTGGAGACAGGGATGGAAGCGGCGTTTGGACCGGCGCGCGATGCAGCGCAGAAAGCCGCGCAGGCCTTGGGCGGCACGCGCAAGGTGATGGTGTCCATCACCGCCGAAAAATCCAATGCCCCCAAATTTGGCCATGGCGCCCCGGTTCCGCAGGGCAAGACGCGGGTCAAGGGCGTCAAGCGCATCATCGCCGTGGGCTCGGGCAAGGGCGGGGTCGGCAAGTCCACCTCTGCGGCCAATCTAGCGCTGGCACTGGCTGCGGAAGGCCTCAAGGTCGGCCTGCTCGATGCGGACCTATACGGACCGTCGGTGCCGAAACTGCTCGGCATAGAGGGCAGGCCCGCCATCCGCGACGATGCCATTTTCACACCCCACGAAGCTTATGGGCTCAAGGTCATGTCCATCGGCTCCATGCTCGTGCCCGGTCAGGCCGTGGTCTGGCGCGGCCCTATGGCGACATCGGGCCTGCGCCAATTGCTGCGAGAGACCGATTGGGGTGGGCTCGATGTGCTGATTATCGACCTGCCGCCCGGTACTGGCGACATCCATATCGCCCTGTTCCAGCAGACCATAGTCGACGGCATGGTGATCGTTTCCACCCCACAGGATCTGGCCCTTATCGATGCGCAAAAAGCCATCGACATGGTGCGGCGGATGAATGTGCCCGTTCTCGGCCTGATCGAGAACATGAGCTATTTCATCGCTCCGGACACGGGCAATCGCTACGATATCTTCGGGCATGGCGGGGCCGAAAAGGCCGCGGCAAAGCTGGATATTCCGTTTCTCGGCGCCATTCCTCTGGTCATGTCCATTCGGGAAGGCTCCGATGCTGGCACTCCGCCGGTCGCCGTAGCGCCCGAAGGCGCGGAAGCCGCCGCCTATCGCACCATAGCCCGCAAGCTGATCGCGCAGGTCAGCTAAGACGCTGCAGGTTCCAACCAAATCCTTTTCACACGCGATTGTGCTCGATTTAACCTAAAGCGATCTGATGTACGCACACCATTTATATCGATTGCTGAAATCGATTGCATAACCCTTTAGCCGGATGTTATTCGGCTTGCCTATTCGAACCAAAGGTTCGTCGGGAGGGGGAAATATGTTCTCGTTTGATCGCCGGGATTTCGGTCCCGATTTCACGTTCGGCGTTGCCACCGCCGCCTATCAGATCGAAGGCGGACAGGGCCATGGCCGTGGCCAGTCGATCTGGGATACGTTCTCGGCAACGCCCGGCAATGTGCATAATGGCGATACCGGCCTTCATGCCTGCAATCATTACGATCTCTGGCCTGCCGACCTCGACCTGATCCGCGATGGCGGGTTCGATGCCTATCGCTTCTCCTTTGCCTGGCCGCGGCTCATTCCCGAAGGCACCGGCGCGGTCAATCAGCAAGGCGTCGATTTCTACGACCGGCTGATCGACGGCATGCTCGAACGCGGCATCAAGCCCTATGCCACGCTTTATCACTGGGATCTGCCCTCCACTTTGCAAGATCGTGGCGGCTGGATGAACCGTGACATTGCCAATTGGTTTGCCGACTACGCCACGCTCATCGCCCAGAAATTCGGCGACCGTCTCGAAGCCACGGCCACGATCAACGAACCGTGGTGCGTCGCCTTTCTCAGCCATTTCCTGGGTGTGCACGCCCCCGGCTACCGTGATCTGCGCGCCGCCGCCCGCGCCATGCACCATATCCTGTTCGCCCATGGCACCGCCATTGATGCGCTGCGCGCCGAAGGCACGAAAAATCTGGGCCTCGTGCTCAACCTCGAAAAGTCCGAACCGGCAACCGACAGCGCCGAAGACAAGGCCGCTTTCGATTTCGGCGATGCCCTGTTCAACCGGTGGTATCTCGGTGGCGTGTTCAAGGGCCAGTACCCGGACATTCTGACCAAGTGGCTCGAACCCTATCTTCCGGCCAATTATCAGGCCGATATGGATGTGGTGTCCCGCCCGCTCGACTGGCTGGGCGTCAATTACTACACGCGCGGCCTCTACAAGGCCTCGTCAGAGCCGGGCCGTCCCGCCGAGCAGGTCAAGGGTCCGCTGGAAAAGACCGATATCGGCTGGGAAATCTATCCGCAGGGTCTCTCGGACCTGCTGGTTCGCGTTTCGAACGAATACACCAAGATACCGATCTACGTCACCGAGAACGGCATGGCCGAGGTCGAGGGCGATGACGATCCGCGCCGCGTCAAATATTACAACGATCACCTGCAGGCTGTGCTGGCCGCGCGCAAAGACGGCGCCGACGTGCGCGGATATTTCGCCTGGTCGCTGCTCGACAATTACGAATGGGCGGAGGGCTACAACAAGCGCTTTGGTCTCGTGCATGTCGATTACGAAACCCAGAAGCGCACGCCAAAGGCGAGCTATCGCTCGTTCCAGGGCCTGTTGCACAATAGCCGGTAAGCACTCCGGCCTTCCTGGACCCCATTTCGTTCATCAAAGGGGTCCAGGACACGCCTAGAGCTAGCCTGTTTCGGCTCGCTATCTGATAGCTTTGTAAAACAAGTCAGATACGCCAAGCTTCGAACGGGCCGCCGGCAATCATTGCCCAATAGAGTTTTCCCGATCCTGTCCGCGCGAAGGCGAGGCCGAATTCAACGAAGCGCGGCGACAGCAACGTGTTGCGATGGCCCTGTGAATTGAGCCAGCCATCGATGGTTTCCGGCAGGGTTTTGTAACCTTTGGCCAGGTTTTCGCCCACAGCCAGCCCATATCCTGCATCGGTGACACGCTGGCGCAGGGTCACACCGAGATCATGGCTCAGCGTGTCCTTTTGCGCCATCAGACGCGCCTGCGACCGCGAAGCCGCTTCTAACGCCGGATTATAGGTCCAGGGTCCGAAACCATTGGCACGACGCACTGCATTGATCGTCGCCACGATCTCTTCCCGCGTCAGATCTTCAGGCCGGTCCGAAACCTTGGCGGGCAGCGGGGGCATGGTGGAACTGCAGGCGGCCAGCAGGGAGGCGGCGCCGAGGGCAATGAAGGCGCGACGGGAATAATGGGGCATGACTGAATTCCGCAGGACGATCAGGCCTGATCGTAGGCGCTGAGCAGATTTGGCAGGACGGCAAGATCGGTGGTGACGGGCTGACCATCGGCCAGGTTCCAGCAGGCCGCAAGGCCTGAATGGGCAGCGGCATAGCCCAGAATGCGCTTGCGGTTGAGCCCCAGTCTGGCCGCAAACATATCGGCCGTGGCGTTGATCCGTTTGGGGTCGGCAGCCAGCTTGGTTGCTCCGGCAGGATTGCGGAAAGCGTTGGCTACCTCATAATGCGGATCGCCAAACAGCCCCTTGGGATCGATGGCCAGCCAGCCACGGTCGGAGGAGATGATATTGTCGTGGTGCAAATCCCCATGCAGCGGAATTTCGGGCATGGGCTTGTCGAAGAGTTTTAAGGCAATACCGGCGGCCCTGGCATAGAGATCGCGCGCGGTATGCGGCCAGGCCCGCACATCTGTGTCGAACAGGGCGGTAAAGCGCTGGCGCAGCGGCATCAGGTCATGCGGAATATCAGGGCGCGGCCGATGCAGATTGGCGACCACGGCGGCAAAGGCCTGCATGGCTTCTTCGTCCCGACCATTGCGCGATGGCTCACCCAATGTCGGGCCACCGAGCCACTCCATGAAGGTGGTATCGCCGTGCATGTCGAAAACCGTGGCTGCGCCATCGCCAGAATAATAGTGCAGCAGGCGCATGCCCCTGCCCTCTTCCTCGGCCGCTTCGGGCTTGAGGATTTTCAGCGCGCCAAAATTGCGGCCATTCTGCTCCACCTTGAAAATCCAGCTCCGCGGCGTCTCCGCCACGGGCGTGGATTTGGTGAGCGACCAACGGATCATGGCCCGGCTCAAAGCCGTTTCGACAGGAGACTGATTCATCATGGCGCCATTAGAACAGAAGCCGAGGCAAGGTTCGAGCGGTGGCGCGCAAAGGTGATGAAAGTGGGGCGATAATCGCCCCTACTTGATCCTGTAGGCGTCTTTTGCCGCTGAATAGCTCAAATGTTTGGCGATTTCTTCGGCGGTCGATTTCGTAATCCGGTTTTCGCCTACCCAACGGCCCAGAAAGCCGCAAACCTCCCGACGCCAGACATCGTGCCGCGCCGGAATGGACAGGAGGGCGCGCGTGTCGTCGTTGAACCCGGCCAGATTGTAGAACCCGGCGGTTTCCACGACCTGATCGAGATAGCGACGAATACCCTGCGGACTATCATGGAACCACCAGGGCGGACCGATCATGAGGCTAGGCCAGTACCCGGCCATGGGCGCGAGTTCGCGCGCATAGGTGGTTTCGTCCAGCACGAACATGATGATCCGCAGGTTGGGTTCATTGCCGCAGCGAGAAAGCAAGGCGCGCAGCCCACCGACATAATCGGTTTGGCCGGGAATATCGGCACCGAAATCAGGCCCGCGCTCGGCGAAAAGCAGCGGATCGGTATTGCGGCGTGAACCGGCATGGATCTGCATGACCATGCCATCCTCGACCGAGAGCAGCGCCATTTCCGTCAGCATCTGGGCGCGGAACAGTTCGGCGTCATTGGCGTCGTGGCGGCCAGCCAGAATCTTGTCGAGCAAGGCCTGCTTCTCGACCAGAGGCAGATCAGCGGTATTGGCGCTTGGCACACCATGATCGGTAGCTACGGCACCGAAACGCCGGAAATATTCGCGCCGTTTGCGGTGGGCATTGATCAAGCCATCCCACTTGCTGATATCTTCGCCGGTCAGCTCGCCGAATTTTTTGAGATTATCGACAATGGCCGGGCGGCTGGGATCGGTGACATCATCGGGGCGGTAGGTGGTGCGGACCCGCCCGATATAGCCGTTGGCTTCCATCTTCTGGTGATGGACCAGCGGATCAAGCGCAAATTCGGTGGTGGCGATCACCTCGACATTGAAGCGATCGAGGATGGCGTGGGGGAGCAGTTCGGGCGTCCCGAGCTTGGCATCGATCGCGTCATAAATCCGGTCTGCCGTCGCGCCCGACAGCTCTTCGGTGATGCCGAACACGGCATGGAGCGAGTGGTCAACCCAGGTTTTGGATGGCGTACCGGCAAAGAGGTAATAGCTCTCGGCAAACAGACGCCAGGCTTTACGCCCGTCCTGTTCAACCGGCTTGCCGTCCTTGCGTGGAATCCCCAGCGCATCATAGGAAATGCCGCGGCTTTTGAGCATGCGCAGCACATAATGGTCCGGCGTCAGAAACAGGGCCGTGGGCGTCGAAAAACGGCCATTGTCGGCGAACCATGAGGGATCGGTGTGGCCGTGTGGGCTGACAATGGGCAGGTCCTTGACCGCCGGATAAAGGTCACGCGCGATGGATTGCGCGGGCTCGGAGGCGGGGAACAGGCGGTCGGCATGGAGATGAGCTGGCTGGGTCATGATCTGGTTGTGCCACGTTCGCACCCCGGATTCAACATCTACCATACAAGATAAGAATTGATGGCATTTGAAATAAATTAACTGCGTTGCAAGAGCGCGGTTCAGGCCGCGATCAAGCCGACATATCCTGCCCACATAGAGGGTAAGAAACAGCCCGGATCAAGGCGGCTGCCCAGAGGATTGCCCGGCGACAATGCCGGATGTCTTAGCGGAGGCCATATGTCCGATCTCGACCTCAACACTGCCCCACTCGACATGGAAATGGTGCACCGGCTGGCGCGGCGCAGTGCCCATGCGCAGCATGCGCGGGTCATGCTTGTCGCCGCAGGCCTCACCACATTGGGCATTCTGTCTATAGCCGGGGCTCTGCTGGCCAACGGCGCCTGATCGGGAGATCAGGCTGAACGACGCGGCTTGCCCGCTGGGAGGCGCTGCGAAAACACCCGTAGCAGGTCCGTGGCATCGCGGGCCGATACCGGGCGCGAAAAGAGGAAGCCCTGGCCCAGGGTGCAGCCCAGAGCGCGCAGCGCATCGGCCTGAGAGCGCAATTCAATGCCTTCGGCAACCACACGCATACCGAGGCTTTTGGCGATATCGAGGATGGCGCGCACCATCACCTCCCCCGCCTTGTCTTTCTCCAGCCGCTCCACAAAGGAGCGATCGATCTTGATGATATCGACGGGGAAACTCATCAGATGAGTCAGCGATGCAAAACCGGTTCCGAAATCATCCAGAGCCACCAAAATCCCCTGCCCCCGCAACGCCTCGACGGCGGTGGGTACGGTGGGGTCTTCATCGCCCATGAAGACGGATTCATTGACCTCTAGAACGAGATGGCTGAGCGGCACGTCATATCGTGTAAAAATGGAGCTTATCCGCTCGGCCAGATCACCACGCTGAAAGTCACCAGTCGTGACGTTGATGCCAACATGATGAAAGCGAATATCGGCATCCAGCCATCCGCGAATGTCACGCGCTACCCTGTCGAGCATATGACCGGTCATGTCATAGGCAATACGGGGATCGCTCAGCGCGGTGTGAAACTCCCCGGCACTGACAATGCGGCCATCCGGCATCACCAATCTGGCCAGCGCTTCGAGGCCAATGACTTCTGCCGTTTCAAGCCGTACCAGTGGCTGATAATGAGGCATAATGCGCCCCTCCGCCATGGCCGCGTCCAATGTACGAACCGTGGCGAAACGGTTCATCATCGCGGTTCGCAGGTCCTGCCGGAAGCCCAGATATCCAGCGCGGTGCGATTGCTTGGCCTGATAGAGCGCGAAATCGGCATTCTGGCAAAGCGTGTCGGAATCAACGCCGTCCGCTCCGAACAGGGCTCCGCCCAGCGTAACATGTGCCTCGATTGTCTGGCCGCGGACAGCAACCATCCCCCGCACCGCCGACAATATGAGCTGCGCCGCTCTCTCCAGCGCAGCATGATCGGCGCAGTCGGCGACCAGCAAGGCGATCTCATCACCGCCCATGCGACAAGCCAGAATGGCGGGATCACAATTTGCCGCGCGGCTGGCGACAGCGCGGATGAGGGCATCGCCAGCAGCATGCCCGATGGAATCGTTGACGAGTTTGAGATGGTCGATATCAAGCAAGATAAGCCCAAACGGCTTTTTCGCCTGAATACGGGCTGACAATTCCTCGTTGAAACGTCCACGATTGGGCAGGCCGGTCAGGGCATCGAAATAGGCGAGGCGATGATTGCGCGACCGCGCCTGATCGTGGCCGATCGCCAAAGCGCATAGATGCACGCAGACATCGACAACCTGACGCTCCAGTTCAGAGGGTCCTCGCGTGCCATCATAGTAGAAGGCAAAGGTGCCGAGCACGTTTCCATCGGCACCGCGAATGGGCGTCGACCAGCACGCGCGCAGCCCCAATGGCAAGGCAAGTGCCTTGAACTCGGCCCACAGCGGATCGGTGGCGATATCGGTGACTTCAACGGCTTGGTTGCGCCATGCGGCAGTGCCGCACGAGCCCACGACGGGGCCAATAGCGACGCCATTGATTGCTTCTGAAAAGGACTTCGCCAGGCTCGGCGCGGCCAAGGGGCGCAGAAGCCCGGCGTCATCCACCAGCAGGATTGAACAGGTCACGCCGGGCGAAATGTCCTCCACCTGACGGCAAAGAATGGCTCCGACCTCGGCCAATGCGTTGCCGAGCGCCACCGCTTCCAGAACATCGGTCTGCAAGCGCAACAATAGTTCGGTATTGCCGGCCATCCCGTGGGCCCTCGAGGAAACCGGGAAATACTAGGCCCTGTTGCGTAAATATAAGGTTTGTTCGCACCGTAACTATTGCAGCTTTTTGACGGAGCAGCGCTTCTGTCTAAAGCGCCTGCCCGGTCTCCGCGCCGAAGACATGCACCCTTTCAGGCGCTATCGACAGCCCCACATGATCGCCGGGTCGGATTTCGCTCCGCCCCGTCACCACCACTGTCAGATCCTGTTCGCCGGAACCGGTAAGGTAAGTGAGAGAACCCGTGGATTCCACGACACCGACAGGAAGGGTAATCGCTGCTGTCGAAATGGGTCCGATCTCCAGATGCTCGGGCCGCAGGCCGACAATCACCTTGCGTCCGGGGTCCTGGACCCCTTTGATGAACAGGTTTCCTAGCCCGTCGGCGTCGAAATGAACGCTTCTGCCATCGGCGCCGATGATAGCGGGAAGAAAGTTCATGGCAGGTGAGCCAATGAAACCGGCGACAAATTTGGTCGCGGGCCGATCATAAAGCTCCAACGGACTGCCCTGCTGCTCGATCACCCCGTCGCGCATGACCACGACGTGGTCTGCCATGGTCATGGCCTCGATCTGGTCATGAGTGACATAGACAGAGGTTGCCCCCAGCCGGTCGTGCAGGGCGCGAATTTCCTTGCGCATATGGACGCGCAGGGCGGCATCCAGGTTGGACAAGGGTTCATCGAACAGGAATGCCTTGGGGTGGCGGATGATAGCGCGCCCCATGGCGACGCGCTGGCGTTGACCGCCCGATAGCTCACGCGGATAGCGATGCAAAAGCAGCGACAGGCCGATGGTTTTGGCCACCTCCTCCGTCGCCCGTTTCATTTCTTCCTTGGAAACACGTTTGAGGCGCAGCGAATAGGTCAGGTTCTGTTCGACCGTCATATGCGGATAAAGCGCATAGGACTGGAACACCATGGCGACGTCGCGCTTGCGCGGCGGGACATCGTTCATCACCTCGCCGCCAATTTTCATGGTGCCGGTGGAAATGGATTCCAGCCCGGCCAGCGAGCGCAGCAGCGTGGACTTGCCGCAACCCGAAGGTCCTACAAGCGCCACGAACTGCCCCTTGGGAATGGTCAGGTTAATGTCCTTCAGCGCGTGGAAGCTGCCGTAATGCTTGTTGATGCCGACAAGCTCGATCTGCTTTTCTGCACTCATTTGAGGGCTCCCGAAGTAAGGCCAGAGACAATACGGCGTTGCAGGATGACGAAGATGGCGAGGATCGGTGTCACGTAAATCGTGGCATAGGCCATGATGTTGTTCCACTCGGTGGTATTGGGGCCCATGAAGGCATTGAGCCCCACTGAGGCGGGCTGCAGTTCGACCGCCTGGATGATGGATTTGGAATAAACGAACTCGCCAAAGGCCTGCATGAAGATGAGGATGGCCGAAACGAGAATGCCGTTGCGCGCCAGCGGCAGGACGATGAACCAGAAGGCGCCGATACGCGAATTGCCGTCGACCAGAGCCGCTTCTTCCAGTTCACCGGGCACAGACATGAACGTGGCCCGCACCAACACGACGAAGAAGGGCATGACCTTGGCGGTCACCGCCAGAATAACCGCCAGTTGCGGATGGTTGAGCAGGCCAAACTGGGAGAAGCCGACAAAGAGGGGCGTGATCATCAGCGAGGCCGGCAGAACCTGAAGCATGAGGACGAGGAACAGCGCCACATCGATCCAGATATTGCGATAACGGGCGAGCACATAGGCGCAGCCAGTGCCCAGAATGGCGGTGAGGGCCATGGTGCCGGAGGCGATGATCACCGAGTTCCAGAGGAACCGGCCCATGCCGCGCAATTCCCAAACATAGGCGAAGACACCCCATTGCGGGTTCGTCGGCACCATGCCGGGCGGGGTAGCGAATATTTCCGATCCGGTCTTCAGGCTCGTCACATACATCCAGTAGAGCGGAAACAGGTAGAGCGCCGCCAAGGCCAGCGCCACCAGAAGCAGAATGCGATTGGTCCATTTCTCGGTCATCCGCGCACCTCATGACGAGTTGAGCGCACATAGATGATCGAGGCGACGAGCACGACAGCGATCATGACAACGGAAATGGTCGAGCCCTTGGCAAAATCATATTGCCGGAAGGACTGCTCCCAGGCCCAATATTGCGCGACATTGGACGAATTGGCCGGACCGCCCGAAGTGATCGCCGCAAAGAGATCGAACTGCTGCAGCGTGAAGATCAGGCCCAGCGAAATGACTGCGCCAATGGTCGAGCGCATCATGGGCAGTGTGATGGTCCAGAAACGCTGCCATGCCGTCGCGCCATCGAGCGCCGCTGCCTCATAAAGATCGCGCGGGATGCCAGCGAGACCAACGGCCAGCAGGATCATATTGAAGGCAACGCCATTCCAGATATTGGCGATGACCACCCCCCAGAGCGACCATGCCGTATCGGACCGCCAGAAGATGTTTTCCGAAATGATGCCGAGCGATTTCAAGATGTAATTGAGCACACCGAAATCACCCGCCAAAATCCAGTTCCAGATGGCGCCGACAACGAGGCCCGGCATGACCCAGGAGGCCAGAAACAGGCCACGGATATAAGATGCGCCGGGGAATTTGAGCGTGAAGAACAGCGCCAGTCCAAAGCCGATGGTAAATTGGCCGGCAATGGAAACCACCACGAAAACCAGCGTATTGCGCATGATCGGCCAGGTTTCAGGCTGGCTGAAAACGGCAATGTAATTCTGAAAGCCGACCCAGGGCCGCGCGAACGTTCCGAGGCTGAACATATCAACCTCCTGAAAGCTCATCACGACATTGTAGATCAATGGCAGGCCCGAGAGCGCGAACAGAAAGAGGAGCGGCACCGTAACCAGTACGATGTCGAAACCCTTGCCGTCACGCAGGCCCGAGAGCAGACGATTCATAGCAGCCACCCCGAGATCGGAACAAAGATGCTGCCCGGTTTCCCGGGCAGCCAGTGGGCAGGGAGGATTTAGGTACCCAGAATGCCCTTGATGGTTGCGGCGGCCTGATCGAGCGCGGCCTGCGGGCTCTGCTGGCCGGTCAGAGCCTGCTGAATGGCGTCCTGAACGGCTTTGGAAATCTTGGGCCATTCAGGATGTGGACCGCGCGCCTGAGCATATTGGAGCTGTTCGAGGAAGACCTTAAGCGCGGCATCCTTCAGCGGCTCGCCGGTTTCGGGCAAGGCAATGTCAGACCGCGCCGGAAGCTGGCCGAATTCGGGGAACAGGCGATCATCCTGGCTGGCAAAGTATTCCAGCGCCTTGAAGGCTTCGTCCGGATGCTTGGATGATGCAAAGATGGCCCAGTTGAAATCGCCCATGGCCGAGGAACGGGCGCCGCCTTCGGTTTCGGTCGGCAGCAGCGTGACACCCCAGTCGAACTTTGCCTCTTCCACCATGCGGTTAAGCTCCCACGGGCCGGAAATGACCTGCGCCGCATTGCCGGAATTGAAGGTGCCGGTGGAATCCCACTGGCCGCGTGTCAGCGTATCGGGAGAAGCAAGCTTCTCGTCCATGATGGTTTTCCAGATTTCCAGCGCCTTCACAGCGCCCGGCGCGTTGATATTGTCGTAACCGCCGCCGCCCATCTGGGCCCATGGCAGGAACTGGAATGTGCCTTCTTCGCTGGCCTTGGCCGAGAAAGCCAGGCCATAGACATTGTTGGCAGGGTCGTTGAGCTTGCGCGACACTTCGACCAGCTCGTCCCAGGTCTTTGGCGGCTCGGTGATCCCGGCCTTGGCGTAAAGATCCTTGTTGTAGTAGAGCGCAATGGTGTTGGTGGCCTTGGGCACGCCGAAGAGCTTGCCATCCCAGGAGACGGAATTCAGCGGACCGGCAAAGTAGTTTACGGGATCGATGACATCGGATGCAGCAACGCGGTCGGTGATGTCGAGGAAGGCGCCGCGGGCCGCGAACAGGGCATGTTCGGGATTGTCGACGGCGATAATGTCGGGCGCCTGACCGGTGGCGAAGGCGCGCATGGATTCGGCCACCACGTCATCGAACTGGATTTCGCGGTATTCGACCTTGATGCCGGGTTCGAGCTCGTCGAACTCACGCGCCAGGTTCAGCGCCGGCTGATTGGCGTCATCGAGCGACCAGATGGTGATGGTGACTTCGTCCTGCGCCACGGCTGCGCCGAGCGACAGAAGCGATGTGGAAGCAAGGGCCAGCGCGCCCAGCAATCCGAAACGAATAGTCATGGTTTTCCTCCCAATGTGACAGGCCCCTCGCCTGCCGGTTTAAAACCCTGCCGCCGACCTCCTCGAAGGCGGCAGGGCAATTTGTCAGTCGCGGTTGTCGACGTAAGCGCCGCCGCGTGCGGCCTTGAGATGGTTGAGCGCATGGACCTGCCCGGTCATCTCCAGCGCATCCCGATAGACCGGGTCATGCCAGCCTTCGATGTCGATGGAGCCCGACCAACCGGCCAGACGCAGCTCGGAAATGACGTCTGCCCAATTGCTGTCGCCGAAACCGGGCGTGCGCATGAACACGAATTTCTCCTTGCCGAAGATGCCGTGCTCGCGGATGACGTCCCAGCGAATGGTCGCATCCTTGCCGTGGACGTGGAAAATCTTGCCGGCCCATTTGCGGATCTGCGGCAGCGGATCGATGAGATAGACCATCTGGTGGCACGGCTCCCATTCGAGCCCGATATTGTCATCCGGCGTTTCGTTGAACATCAGCTCCCAGGCGTCGGGATTGTGGGCGATGTTCCAGTCGCCGGTCTGCCAATTGCCGTCCATGGCGCAGTTTTCAAAGGCGATTTTGATGCCCTTGTCGGCAGCGCGCCTGGCCAGTTCCGACCAGACCTTTTTGTATTGCGGCAGGCTGTCGGTGAGAGGCTTGTTGCGGATACGACCCGTAAAGCCCGCGACGGTGTCGGCGCCGAAGTGGTGGGCATTGTCGATGCAATCCTTCCAGCCCTGCAGGGTCTGGCGGTCCATCTCCTGATCTTCGAGCGGATTGCCGAACATGCCGATGGTGGAGATGGTGATATCGCGCTCGCCAATGGCGTCCTTGCAGCGCTTGCCCAGTTCGGCAATGTCCTGCCCATTGGTGGTCTGCCAGAAGAATGGCTCGAAGCTCTCAAAGCCCATATCGGCAATGGTGGCGATGCGCTCGGCGGCCTTGCCGACGGTGGCACTGACCATAGTGCCGATACGAATGGATTTTGCGGGATCGCTCACTTGAAAAACCTCAGGCTGAAATAGTGACGCGCTGGCCGGTTTTCGCGCTCTCAATGGCAGCGAAGACCATGGCCAGGCTCTTGATATTGTCGTTACTCGCCGTTTCGGGGGCGCGGCCGCTTTCGAGGGCAGCGAGAAAATCGGCGATGACGCTGGCATGGCCATGCGTCTGGTCCGCGTCGGCAGGCGCGGGCACCTCGATATCCTTGAGATCGCGGAAGAAGCCGGTATCACCGTGGACGACACGGGCCTCGAAATTCTCTGCCCCGTCCCAGATCAGGGTGCCCTTGGTGCCGGTAATGCGCCAGGCGCTTTCCCAGCTCGTATTGGCGCCTTCGGCGGCCCAGGAGCCGCGATAATTGAACACCACGTCATCCTCGAATTCGAAGATGGCGTTGGCCGCAGCGCCGTGGCGATACCAGGAGCCGCGCGGATTGTTTTCAAGGCAATAGACTGCGCGCGGCGCCTTGCCCGCCATGAAGCGCGCGGCGTCGAGCGTGTGGATCGCCATATCGAGCAGCAGCACATTGTCCATATCTTCACGGAAGCCGCCGAAATGGGCGCCCACGAAGAAATCGCAATTGAGGCTGGTGATTTCACCCAAGGCGCCGCTTGCGATGACATGACGAATGCGCCGAACACCGGAAATGAAGCGCCGGTTTTGGACGATGGCGTGAACACGACCAGCAGCAGCGGCCTTGGCGATCAGGGCCTTGCCCTGCTCAATACTGGTCGCCATCGGCTTTTCGCTGAGGACGTGGCAACCATGGCGAAGCCCGGTCTCGACAACATTGCCGCGTGCGCCGGGCACGACCACGTCGAACAGCAGATCAGGTTTGGTCTGAGCGAGGACAGCGTCGAGATCGGAGCCGATCAAGGCCGTGGTCAACCCGAATTCGTCGGCACGCGCCTGCGCTGTGGCCAGATCGAGGTCGACCAACCCGACGATTTCGATGCGACCGGCCAGCAAAGGATGCTCGGCAATCGCCGAAAGCCAACCCTTTGACATGCCGCCGCAGCCAGCGAGCACCGCCCTTTTGACCAATCGATCCTCCCTCTGGACTTTCGTCATCGCTTGCCGTCTTTTGCGGCGTCGCGGAACGCAGTCCCGTAAACGTTTACGACGTTATCTGTGCGCCGATTGAGGTGTCAATAGGGTTTCGTAAACGTTTCAGGCGCGCTCGGCCGTTGTGGAGAAAAGTCGAAGAACATGACTGGTATCAGACGCTTGGCGCAGCAACTCAATGTTTCCATCGGCACGGTTTCGCGCGCGCTGAACGGCAAGCCCGATGTCAATGAAGAGACTCGCAAGCGCGTCATGGAGGCTGCGGCCGCCATGGGCTATGTGCCCAATCAGGCTGGCCGCGCGCTGCGCAAGGGCTCAACCGGCGTGGTCGGCTTCATGATGCAGACCGGCTCCGAAATCACCGGCGAGGGCGATGTATTCTTCATGAGCGTGTTCGATGGTGTGCAGACCGTGTTCGCACGCCACCAGCTCGATCTCGTCGCCCTGCTCTGCTCTTCACAAGAAGATCCGGACGCCTATATGCAGCGCGTCGTAGCGCGCGGTTTTGCCGATGCACTGATCATCTCGGCCACCAAGCGGGAAGATCACCGCATCGATTTTCTTGCGGAGCGGAAAATTCCGTTTGTTGCGCTGGGTCGTTCGGAAACCGATGCCGGGCAACCATGGCTCGATCTCGACTTCGAGGGCATGGCAGAGATCGGCGTTTCCCGCCTCATCGCCAAAGGCCACAGGCGGATCGGCGTTTTCGCGCCGCTTGACGATATCAATCTCGGCTTCGTTTTTGTTGATGCCTATCGCAAGGTTCTGGAACGACACGGTATCCCATTCGATCCTGAGCTGATCTTCCGCGCCCATCCCAATGAGCGGGGCGGTCACCAGATCGCTCATGCCATCGCCGCCATGCCCGAGAACAAGCGACCTACCGGCTTTGTCCTGACCAATGAAGTCATGTCGGTCGGCCTGTACAATGGGCTCTACGAAGTGGGCCTTGTGCCGGGCAAGAATTTTGCTCTTATCGGACGCAGCAGTCCGCACGCGCATTTTCTGGTGCCCAAGCTGACCTGCTTCCGCCTGTCATTGCGCGACCTCGGTATCGCGCTGGCCGAGGCCCTGCTGGCCACGATGCCGGAACACAAACAGACCTATCCATTGGGCGTGGTGCGCAAGATAATGCCGCTTGAACTGGTGGAAGGCGATAGCGACAACCCCGCCACATAGAGGGCGGCGCGCTCGAAAGCCTTACTCGTTTTTGTCGGAACTATGACCGCTTTTAGGCGTTGCGCCCTCATCACACAGAGGAGGGCTCAATGGCGACGCATGATCTATCGCACCGGGATCGCAAGGGATTTGGCTTCTGGTGGACCATGCTGGTCGGCATTGTGCTGGTCATTTTTGGCCTACCGATTGCGGCAGGCGGCGTCTGGCTCATCGCGCTGGGCGGGTCGTGGTATTATTTGCCCGCAGGCATTGGCCTGCTGCTCACCGCCTATTTCCTGTTCCGCCGGGACATGACGGCGATCTGGGTCTACCTCATCACCTATGTGGCGACGCTGATCTGGGCTTTGTGGGAAGCTGGCTTCAATGGCTGGGCGCAAGTGCCGCGCCTCGTTGCCCCCACCGTAGTGCTGCTGCTTGTGCTGTCCACCATCCCTATGCTGCGCGGTTCGATCCGACGCTATGGCACCGGCATGGCTGCGGCAGCCGTGACGCTGGTCGGCGCTTTCGGGGCCATCAATGTCGCCCAATATGGCGTAGAGCCGAGCCATGCGCAGGAAGAGGTGGTACCAGAGGCACCAGAAGCGCCAGCGGTTGAAGAGACACCCGCTGATGCGGCGCCCGTTACCACCCCAACGCCTGATCCTGTCGCCCCGGCCAATGGCGGCGTGCCGACGCCGGAGACGTCTCAGGCCACGAGCGAGGAAACCGGCGTAACGCCGGAAACTGTAGTCGAACCCATCAATTTCGCCATGCCTGAAGCCGGTGCTGACTGGCCTGCCTATGGCGGCACGCATCACGCGACGCGCTATTCATCGCTCGGCCAGATCACCAGGGAAAATGTGGGCGAGCTTGAACTGGTCTGGGAATACCGGACCGGCGATATGCCCGAAGAGGACGAGCGCTATTCCAACCAGAATACCCCGCTGAAGATCGGCAATCAGCTTCTTATTTGTTCGGCAATGAACAAGATTATCTCGGTGGATGCCCAGACCGGGCTGGAGCGCTGGCGTTATGACCCGCAGGTTTCGACCGATGCGATCCCCTATAATGCGACGTGTCGTGGTCTGGCTTACTATGCTTCGCCGACCCTGGACCCCGTTGATGAATGCGCCGAGCGGGTGATCATGAATACGCTCGATGCGCGCCTTGTCGCCGTCGATGTGCAGACCGGTCAGCTCTGTTCCGATTTCGGAACAGGCGGCCTTGTCGATCTCGAAGAGGGCCTCGGCCACACCGTTCCGGGCTGGTATGCCCCGACCTCCCCTCCCACCATTGTGCGCAATGTCGCCGTGGTGCATTCGCAGGTGCGCGACAACCAGCGCCGCGATGCGCCTTCGGGCGTGGTGCGTGGCTATGATGCCGAAAGCGGGGAGATGCTCTGGGCCTGGGATATGGGGCGTCCGGGCGAAAAGGGCCTGCCGCCGGAAGGCGAAACCTATACGCGCGGCACGCCCAATGTTTGGACGATCGCCTCGGGCGATAATGAGCTGGGTCATGTCTATCTGCCGTTGGGCAATTCGGCGGTCGATTATTGGGGCGGCATGCGCTCGGAAGAGGAAAATACCTATTCCACAGCGCTCGTGGCGCTCGATGTGGCGAGTGGCGATGTCGCATGGTTCTACCAGACCGTGCATTACGACATCTGGGACTATGACCTTGGCTCGCAGGGTTCGCTGATCGATTTCCCGACAGCCGGTGGCCCGGTTCCGGCGCTTATCCTGCCAACCAAGCAGGCCATGTTCTGGATTTTCGACCGGCGCACCGGCGAACTGCTGGTCGAAGTCGAGGAGCGTCCGGTGCCGCAGGGTGGCGTCGAGCAGGAACGCCTGTCGCCGACCCAGCCCTTCGTCGTCGACTTCCCCAATCTGCTCAAGCCCGATCTGGAAGAAAAGCACATGTGGGGCATGACGCCGCTGGACCAGCTCTGGTGCCGTATTCAGTACCGCGAGGCCTATTACGAGGGCATCTATACGCCGCCCTCGGCCGACCGGAACTGGATTCAATGGCCCGGCTATAATGGCGGCTCGGACTGGGGTGGCGTTGCCATCGACCCGGTGCGCAACATTATGGTGGCGAACTACAACAATACCGCCAATCTCAACCGACTGATCCCGCGCGAGGAAGTGGACGCCATGGGTATCCGCTCCATCGACCAGGGTGGCATCGAGGACGGCGCTCCGGACAATATCAATCCGCAGGGCGACACGCCCTGGGGCATCAAGGTCAATGCCGGCTGGCGCGTACCCTTCACCGACATGCTGTGCACCGAGCCTCCCTATGGCGGCATCACGGCCATTGACCTCAACACCCGCGAAGTGCTGTGGGACAAGCCGTTCGGCACGGCCCGCAAGAATGGCCCCTTCGGCATTCCCTCCATGCTGCCTTTCGATATCGGCACGCCGAACAATGCCGGAGCGGTGGTCACCGAAAGTGGACTGATCTTCATTGCTGCCGCGACCGACGATCTGATCCGCGCCATGGATATCGAAACCGGTGAGGTGCTTTGGGAGGCCAAACTGCCAGCGGGCGGTCAGGCGGGTCCGGCCATGTATGAGGTGGATGGCCAGCAATTCCTGGTCATCAATGCGGGCGGTCATACCTTCATGGAAACGCCGATCGGGGATTATTTCCTCGCCTATGCCCTGCCGGAGACGCATGCGGCGGTGGATGCGCTGACGGGGGAGAATGGGGCGGAGTAGCTCGGCCTCGATGTAGCACCGTCCCCCTTGCGGGGAGGGATGGGGTGGGGGATGAGAGCCTCGATATCCGGGCTCCTTCACCCCCTCCCGGCCTCCCCCGTCGAGGGGGAGGTGTGGGGCTGGTGGGCGAGACAGCATCGAAAGAAGAGCCGCAGCCCTTGTAACATCTTGAAGCAAACGGAACGGAAATGGATCAAGCGTCAGCCTTTTCCTTCGATATGAGTTATTGCGGGCCGTCGGCATTGCCAGATGATCTGTGGAGCCGGTGGAACTTCGAGCCTGGCCTGCTCGCGGGTCTTGTCATGGCGGCCTGCATCGGCGTGCTGCTGCTGCGCAGGGGTGCAAATGGCCGAAGGCTTGCCTTTGCGTGTGCATGGCTGCTGGCTGCAATTCTTTTCGTTTCGCCGCTCTGTGCCCTCACGGTCAGCCTGTTCTCGGCACGGGTGGGGCATCATGTTGCGCTGACCATGCTCGTCGCGCCGCTGCTGGCGCTGGCGCTTCCGGCCCATTGGGGGCGCTGGATGGGTCTTTTGCCCTCATTGGTCATATCCACCGCAGCACTCTGGCTCTGGCATAGCCCCGACCTTTATGCGGCCGCGTTCGGTCATCCTGCCATTTACTGGGCGATGCAATTGAGCCTTTTGGGTGCGTTCACCTGGCTGTGGCTTGGTCTCCTGCACTCAATTTCGCCGATGGCGGCGGGTCTGACAGCGCTGACCAGCGCCATGCAGATGGGCATGCTGGGCGCGCTGCTGGTCTTCGCCGCAACCCCGCTCTACATCCCCCACTTTGCAACCACATCGGCCTTCAATCTCTCACCAATGGACGATCAGCAATTGGGTGGCCTCATCATGTGGGTGCCGGCCAATCTACCGCTGCTGGCGCTGGTGCTGTGGCGGTTGCTGGACGGGCTGGGCCTGCGCCTGGAGGCCGCTGAGTGATCGCCATCTGGTTCAAATTTGTCCATGTCGCCAGCATTGCGCTGTGGAGCGCCGGGCTGATAGCCCTGCCCTTCCTCTATCTGCAAAGGAAGGGGCTGGAAGACGGTGCGCTGCACCGGCTGCACGGGTTCACCCGCTTTGTCTATGTCAACATCGTCTCGCCCTCGGCTTTTGTCGCCATTGGCTCGGGCACGGTGCTGATTTTCCTCATGGGAACCTATGAGGCCTGGTTTTCCGCCAAACTGCTGGCGGTATCGGTGATGACCGGCATCCATATCTTCTCGGGGCTGATGATCCTCAAGCTGTTCGAGCCGGGCCGGGCCTATCCGCTGTGGCGCTTCAGCATGGTCATGCCGCTGACCCTGCTCACAATCGCAACAATCCTCATTCTGGTTCTCGGAAAGCCGCGCCTCGAATGGCCGGGGTTTCTGGCAGAGCTTTTTGTGCCGGGGCAGCTGGGCGAATTGCTGGCCCCGTTCAATCCTTGGCAGAGATGAGGAGGCCGACCCCATGATCGAAAATCAGCTTGCCTCCATGCCACCCCGCAAACGCGGCGGCCATGCTGGAGAGAACCGAGAGCATCAGGCCATTGGGCAGAACACTTTCCGGCCAGTAAAGCCTAAGGCCGGCATTGGCCCCGACAATGGCCAGCATGACCATGGCCGCAATGGCGTGGTTCCAGCTTGCCACGCGCACCCGAATACCGGGAACAGCCAGCAATTCGGCCGTACCAACGATTGCCGCCAAAACCCCGAAGACGAAAGCTGCGCCAGCCGACCATTTTCCCACTTCGAGCCAGAAGGCATCGCCGGTGAACCAATAGAAAATGTCGATGCCCAGCGTCGAAATGACGAAGGCGATGGGGAAATGCACCAGCATGGCATGGATGGGGTGACCGGCCACGGCGATGGCCGAGGAAATATCCTGCTGGGCCACATCCCGAATATGGGGATTGGGATGGTCGGTGCTGGCCTCCTGCCCCTCTTCCAGCGCAATCTCGGCCTGCTCGGCCTGCCGCGACACTTCACTCATCGGATCACCCCCTGTTTCAAATTCGTTGCACTCTGTGCAACGCCGCTAGCGCTGGCAGGTTGCAGCGGCGAGCTTTCGACACTCGATCCCGCCGGGCCACGCGCGGCTAATCTGGCCCTTTTGTGGTGGGTGATGTTCTGGGGCTCATTGGCGCTGTTTGTCCTCGTCATGGCGCTGTTCGCGCTGACCTATCTGCGCAAGGACTGGATCGCGCGCTTGACCCCGGCGCAGTGGATCATCGGTGGCGGGCTGATCCTGCCAATCCCGGTGCTGGTGCTGCTCACCGGTACGGCTCTGGTGCTGGGCGAACAATTGCTGCCCCATGGCGAGGAACCGCTCAGAATTGAGGTCCATGCCAGCCGCTGGCAATGGAGTTTCACCTATCCAGATGGCAGCACCACGCCCGATGAGGTGCTGCACATGCCTGCAGGCCAGCCGGTCGATTTCATCATCACGGCGGAGGACGTCATTCACTCTTTCTGGATCCCGCGTCTCGGCGGCAAGATCGACGCCATTCCCGGCCATACCAATGTCATCCGGCTCGAAGCCGATGAACCAGGCACCTATTGGGGGCAATGCGCCGAATATTGCGGGATCGGTCACGACACCATGTTCTTCCGTGTCGAGGCGCATGAGCCGGGAGATTTTGCGGAATTGATGAGGGATGGGGAATGAAAGTGTTTTGCTCTTTCTCGCCCTTTTGCGGACAGTGGAGAAATTGGCTCTCGATCTCGCAATTCTCGCTGGAGGGACACCTCCCCCTTGACGGGGGAGGTTGGGAGGGGGTGCGGAAAGCCCCGATTTCCGAGCGCGTTATTCCCCCTCCCCATCCCTCCCCGCAAGGGGGAGGGTGCTCCATCGTGGTCGTTGCCGCATCGGATGGCCACCAGAAGCGAATTTTGCCATGAGCAGTTCCGGTCCCTCCCCCATCCGCCTGCACAAGCAGCTCGAACGCATCTGGATGACACCGCCCGGCATCGGTCGGCTCTCCAGCGTCAATCACACCGTGCTGGGCAAGCGCTTCATGGTGGTGGCACTGAGCTTTTTTGCCATTGGCGGGTTCCTGTCCATGCTGATCCGGGCGCAGCTGGCCACGCCCAACAGCGCCTTTATCGGGCCGGAAATCTACAACCAGATTTTCACCATGCATGGCACGGTGATGATGTTTCTTTTCGCCATTCCGATGTTCGAAGGCTTCGTCATCTACATGCTACCCAAGATGCTGGGCGCGCGCGACATGGCCTTTCCGCGCCTCACCGCCTATGGCTTCTGGTGTTATCTCTTCGGCGGGATGATCCTGATCGGGGCGATGCTGGTGGGCGCCGCGCCGGATGGCGGCTGGTTCATGTATACCCCGCTCTCCTCCAAGCCCTATACGCCCGGGATCAATGCCGATGTCTGGCTGCTGGGCATTACCTTTGTCGAAATCTCGGCAGTGACCGCCGCCATCGAAATTTTCGTATCCATTCTCAAGATGCGTGCGCCCGGCATGCCGCTGACCCGAATGCCGCTGATGGCATGGTATATGCTGGTCACGTCAGGCATGATGATTGTCGGCTTTCCGCCGCTGATCCTTGGATCGATCCTGCTTGAACTCGAACGGGCCTTCGATCTGCCCTTCTTCGATCCGACGCGGGGCGGCGATCCGCTGCTCTGGCAGCACCTGTTCTGGCTGTTCGGCCACCCGGAAGTTTATATCATCTTCCTGCCCGCCGCCGGGACGCTGTCCACGATCATTCCGGTGTTCGCGCAAAGACAAATCCTGGGCTATCGCGCCATCATCGCGGCCATCGTCGCCATGGGATTTCTGAGCTTCGGGCTCTGGGTACATCACATGTTCACCGTGGGCATTCCGCATCTGGCGCTGGCGTTCTTTTCGGCGGCCAGCGCGCTCGTCGCTATTCCCACGGCGGTGCAGATATTCGCGTGGCTGGGCACGCTGGCGTCGGGGCGTCCGCGCTGGGACATTCCCATGCTTTATGTCTTCGGCTTCTTCTTCGTCTTCGTTATCGGCGGGCTGACCGGGGTGATGCTGGCCATGGTGCCGTTCAATACGCAGGCGCATGACAGCTATTTCGTGGTGGCGCATCTGCACTATGTGCTGGTGGGCGGCTTCGTCTTTCCCATGCTCGCGGGCATCTATCACTGGATGCCGCATATTTCGGGCAAGCAGAGCCTTTACAGACTATCCATCCCCGCTTTCTGGCTGATCTTTATCGGCTTCAATCTCACCTTCTTCCTCATGCACCTGACCGGGCTGATGGGCATGCCGCGGCGCATTTCGACCTATCCTTCCAACTGGGGCTGGGATTGGCTGAACCTGCTGTCATCGGTCGGCGGCTTTATCCTCACCATGGGTTTCTGTCTGGTGCTGGCCGATATCGTGCTGCAATTTCGCTTCGGGCGTTATTTCCGCCGCGATCCGTGGGCGGCGCAGACGCTGGAATGGGCGACGCCCACTCCACCACCGAGCTATAATTTTGCTGCCATTCCACGTATCGACGAGCGCGCCGATGGGCTGGAGCCGGCAAAAATCGGCCCGGTTTCTGCTGGTGGTTTCGGCTATCTCGGCTTTGCCCGCAATGACGATCAGGAGACCATGGGCGTCGATATGCTGACCGGCGCAGCAGAGCATGTCATCGTGCTGCCGCGCCGCACCTTTCTGCCGCTCTGGACCGCAATTGCCACCGCGAGCTTCTTTCTCGCCATGCTGTTCGGCCAATATTGGCTGGCGCCGTTTGGTGCATTGGCAACGATCATCCTGTTCCTGTTCTGGCCGGTGACGCTGGGGCAGAAGCGGGATTTCGGCCCGGTGGACATCGGCATGGGCGAACAGGCCGTGCTTGACGTCGAATGCACCAGCAATGTCACCATATTGGCCAATCGCGCCGCGCTGGTGATGAATGCAACGCTGTTTTCCTCGCTCCTATTCGGCGGACTATTCCTGCTCGTCGTGGCGCCGAACTGGAATGACATCACGCCACTCGATTGGCCGCTCTGGCCAGCGGGCCTGGTCCTTCTGGCGGCAGGCCTGGCTGCGGGGACCGCCTGGGCGGCAAGGCGGGTCAACCAAAGCGGCGGGGCGTCAGGGACGCTTCTCGCCATCACGACGCTCTTGCAGATTTTCGCCACTGCAATTTTGATTGCCATGGCCTTTGCTTTGCCCGAGCCTACCGCTCATGCGCGGCAGGCCGTTATTTTCGCACTGCTGAGCTTTGCCGCCATTCACTGCGGGCTTGGGGCGCTTATGGCCGGGCATGGCCTGTGGCGGCTGAAGCAGGGCTATGTCTCGGCCAAGCGGCAGACGGAAATGGTGCTGGCCTGGCTGTGGAACGGCTATGCAGCAGCCACGCTGGTTCCTGGGCTTGGACTGGTCGTCCTCCTGGCAATGGCCGGAGGCGGACAATGATCGGGCAGGATATGCGCGCGCTGCTCCTGCTCATTGCGGGCTTCACCATCTGGTCGCTGGCATTCGTGCTGCTTTATGCGCTGCAGGCTCTGGGTTGCGCTTATGATTGGGGCGTATTTCACCGCCCTGTGCTGATCATCGCCTATCTGATCTCGCTGGCGCCATTGGTCTGGCTGGCATTTCGGCGACCATATGACAGCGGCGAGCCGCAGACATCGCTGTCCATTGCTGCGCTCTGGGCCAATCGCGCCGCACTGGTCGCGGGAACGATGGTCTATCTGCCGGTGACCTTTGCGACGGCGTGCATTTAGCTACTGATGCTTGAAACCTGTTGTGCGAGCCCGTAAGCCGGTCACAGGGAGAGCCAGATGACAGAATTTTACGAAATCATCGATCCGCGTTTCGGCGACAAGATCGGTTCTGAAGCCCATTTGGAAGAGCTTTATTCGGATTGTCTTTGGGCAGAGGGACCGGTGTGGTTTGCGGACCATCAATGCCTCTATTTCTCGGACATTCCAAATCAGCGCGTCATGCGCTATCTGCCCGCCGACGGCTCGGTTACGACCTTCCTCAACGCGTCCAATTTCGCCAATGGCCATACGCGGGACCATGAGGGGCGGCTGATTTCGTGCGAACACGGCACGCGGCGCGTAACGCGACTCGAGGCCGATGGCGACTTCGCCGTTCTTGCCGACAGTTTTGCGGGCAAAAGGCTCAATTCGCCCAATGATGTGGTGGTGAAGTCGGACGGTTCGATCTGGTTCACCGATCCTACCTACGGCATTCTGTCCAATTATGAAGGCTATCAGGCCGAGCCGGAGCAGGATGCTCACGGCGTTTATCGGATCGATGCGATCAGTGGCGAGATCACAAGGGTGATCGATGACTTTACCCAGCCAAATGGCATTGCCTTTTCGCCCGACGAAACGAAACTCTATGTTTCGGAATCCGGGTTTAGCCACGACCCCAATGTGCCGCGCCATATCCGGGTTTTCGATATCTTGCCCGATAACACTCTCGCAAGCGGACGGGAGTTCTGCACGATCGACGTCGGACTGGCCGATGGCTTTCGGTTCGACCGCGATGGCTGGCTGTGGTCATCGTCCGGCGATGGCGTGCAGGTCTTTGATCCCATGGGCAAGCTTGCAGGTCGAATCCTGCTGCCGCAAACAGCGTCCAATCTCACTTTTGGTGGACCCGACAAAAGCCGACTTTATATCACGGCGACCAAGTCTCTCTATGCAGTCGATGTGAAAGCCTTCGGCATCCAGCGGCCGTAAAAAAGCCGGCGCCCCGAAGGACACCGGCTGGCACTCATCAGATGACGAGAACCCTGGGTTTGGATCAGATCCAGTACGGGGTCACGCCATAATAGTCATAGACGCGACGGCCGTTCTCGGCGGTCCAGTAATCGTCGCTTTCGCTTTCATATTTCGGAGCGCCTTCGAGCTGTTCCCTGGAAATATCCACGCGATAGCCGCGCAGTTCCTCGTCATAGTTCAGCATGGACCAGGGCAGCGGATAGTGGTCCTGACCGATGCCGAGGAAACCGCCAAAGCTGAGTACGGCATAGGAAACCTTGCCACTGCGCTTTTCGACCAGAATCCGCTCGATTGAGCCGATATGCTCGCCCATAGGATCAAACACTTTTGTGCCTTCAACCTTGTCGGAGGCGATCAGGTCGTGGGTTTCCTTGAGGTCTGCATTTGCCACGCGGGCGTCATCATAGGCCATTTCGTTCTCCTTGCATGAGGTTGTGCAGGGACAACGCGAGGGTTGGGGATGGGTTTCCTCCCCAAAAGATTTGTGATCAGGCTACGAGCCGCGATTTGCGTGTCGGGCGCGGGCGATATTCGGAGATGAAGGCGGCGAAGGCTTCTATTGCCAGAGGCCGCGCAATTCCGTAGCCCTGCGCGAAATCCACCCGCCCACCGGTCTTGAGCGCGTCGAGCCGTTCGGGCGTTTCCACCCCTTCGACCACCAGAGCCCGGCCAGAGGCATGAACCAGATCGATCGCATGGTCGAGCATGCGCGCCATGACTGAGTCATCGGCCGCCATGGCAAACGAGCGGTCGAGTTTCACCCCATCCACCGCCAGACAGGCGAGATTGTGCATCGAGGAATAACCGGCGCCGAAATCATCGATATAGACGCCAATTCCGGCCTGACGCAGCTTGTCGATTTCAATCTGCGCAGTTTCCGGGTTCACCTCGGCCGTTTCGACCAGTTCAACCACCGGCAGGAAGCGGGAATCGGGACCGATAAATGGCGCAAAAACCGGAATGAGGCGGGCGGCATCCAGATCTCGCGGGAAGATATTGAAATTGAGCTGCAGGCGCACATTCTCGGGCAGGTGCCGAGCAAGATCGGCATGCGCGGCGGCGGCGACCATGGCGGTAAACCGCTCGGTCAGATTGTGGTTTTCGACGATGGACAGGAATTGATCCGGCATCACGATGGTGCCATCGACATCGCGCCAGCGCGCCAGAATTTCGCAGCCGGTTATCTGCTCATTGTGCAGGTTCAGCAGGGGCTGATAGGCACAGATCAGACCCTCCTTGTTGAACTGGCGCAGGAAACGCGCCTCAAATGTCCAGTGGCGCTCCAGGACGCCACAGACCTGCTGCGTCAGCCAGGCTGCCAGCACGGCGAGAGCCGCAACGACGAGGGCAATGGCACCGGCGCGCTGAGCCGCCATTGCCAAAATGGATGTCTGGCCTGCTACGCAATGTTCATCGGCCTCATCGCATGCGAACAAATAGACCTCGCCAGCCAAAAGACTGAGCGGCACGAAATGCGGCGCAAGCAGAGCCGCATCGTGAATACCGGTTTCGCCTGCCCGATGAATCCAGCCCTGCGCCCCCACCCGGTAGACCAGCTCCTGTTTCATCCAGTCCGGGCCGGCATGGGCGGGCAGGAATTGCGGCGGAATAGCAAGTGCAAAGACGCCGCGCCCGGCTATCGTGCCGATAACCCCATCCAGCCCGATAGCGTCGAGCGGGCGGTCGATCCACAAGCTGATGCCAAAAACATCGCTCGGCGCGATGTCGGGCGCGCCCAGATCGAGTGGAGTGTTCAGCGTACCGGCACTGCCCCCGCACAACACTTTTCCGCCCGGCGCATAGAGCAATTCGCTGATGCCATCGGGCAGAAAGGCAATACGGCGCATGGCATTGGAGAAGTCCACCGAGCAGGGTTCGGCGGTCAGCTCGGCGCTCATCGTGTCGAAAATGGAAACGATATTGCCGCGCAAGCTGCCATAGGTCTGCAGGCTGCGGGCGATTTCCACCCGCATGTTCTGCGCCAATTGTTCCATGCCAATCCAGCCAGCACCGAACAGCATGAGAGAAAAAAAGAGCAGCCAAATGCTCACCTGGCGCAGGCGCCGGTGCGAATTTGAAATCATGAAAGCGGCAAGCCGACCCATGCAGGGCTCTCCATTATGGCGCTATCAAGCGCCGTAACTTCTCAAAAGGTCGTTAAACTCCCGAACGTTGGGACGGAACCCGACAATGCCGGAATGCATTGGGTTTTCATGCGGCGCAAGAATTGCCGCCGAACAGGGAGATGATTGATGGCCGATCCGCATGTGAAAGAGGATGCCAAGGTCGATTTTCTCGTCGACGAAAACGGTTCCCATATCGATGTGCCGGATAATTCCGGCATCAAGGTCGCAGGCGAACATGACGCGACCGTCGGGGCGACCGGTCCCACCAATTGGTGGCTTTATGGACTGGCCGCGCTGGGAATCATCATTGCCATTCTGCTGGTCTTGCAGATGTTTTCGGGCGCCCCGGGCACCGATATGCAGCCAGGCACTCCGACTTCGGCTCCAGTGGTCGAAACACCGGTGCAATAAAAAACGCGGCCCGAGAGCCGCGTTTTCATTGTCAGATACGTCGCTTTTAACCGCGGATCGGGGAAAGCTGAATTTCCACGCGACGGTTCTGGGCGCGACCGGCTTCGGTTGCGTTGGAAGCGATCGGGCTCGAAGGCCCCTTGCCCTCGATATAGAAGCGGCGCTGATCGATGCCCTGGCTCGACAGAATGGTGGCAACGGATACGGCGCGACGCTGGCTCAGTTCCAAGTTGTGCTGGGCAGAACCGGTCGAGTCGGTGTGGCCGTAGACGTCGACAATGGTCTTGTCGAACTTCTTGAGCACCAGCGCGACAGAAACCAGCGTCTGGTTGAACTGCGGCTGTACCGTGGACTGGTCGGTGGCGAACGTGATGTTGGACGGCATGTTGAGGATGATCTGGTCACCCACGCGGGTCACCGATACGCCGGTGCCCTGAAGCTGGGCGCGCAGCTCGGCTTCCTGCTGGTCCATGTAATTGCCGATTGCCGCACCGGTGAGACCGCCAACGCCTGCGCCGATCAAGGCACCGACACGGGCGTCACCACCCACTGCCGCGCCGACAATGGCGCCTGCCAAGGCACCGCCGCCAGCACCGATCAGCGACCCGCCTGCAGTGTTGGAGATGCGGCTCTGGCCGGTATAGGGATCAGTGGTGGTGCAGGCGCTGAGCGCAAGTGCCGCTGCGAGAGCGACGAAAACCTTCGACTTCATAATTATCCCCCTGAAGGATTCGCAAATGGAGTGGCCGTGTGATGCCCCTTCATTAAGGCAGGAGCGTGGTAAGGCCAAGATGATGAACGGGGAATGAATGCCTAACCAAGCTTCGGCCATATAATTGCGGCCACGAAGGCTGTAACGAGCCCGCCGCCGATCATCGGATAAAGCACAATACCGGCATCGCTTGCGCTTAACGGCTCAAGGCTCAACAGCCAGAGATAATATCCCACGACGGGCAAGACTGCAGCGCCAGCAAGAACGGCGATAAACGCGGGTGCCGAGGCACGATTGCCCTTGAGGTAAAGATAAGCCGCCCCCGCCAGCACTGCTGGCAACATTGCGCCAAAGCATATCAAGAAAATCTGCGGGTAGAACAGGAATGGCCAGGCGCCGAACAAAAGGCCAAGCAGGCAATAGACCAGAAGGCAAATGCCGCTCGACCAGCTCAGAAATTTTCTTGCGCGCCTGCCCCGATTATCCATTCGCCAAATCGGCATCGACCACTAAGGCGGGCTCGGACGGTTCAGCCGTGTCGGCGACGTCAGTCACCGCGTCCGACTCGGAAGAACCCCTAGCGGCATCAGCGTCAACCACCAAATCTAGCTCGGCAGATGCGTCAGTAGCGTCAGCGTCGACCGCCAGGTCCGGCTCAGACGATGCGTCGGCGAGATATTGCACAGCATCCGGATCGCTATCGGCGCCAGCAGTATAGGCCTGTAGCGCGCCAGGACCGGCTGGAGAAGCGACGAGGGGCGTCAGGAGGATTTCGACGCGGCGGTTCTGCTCCCGCCCGGCGGGCGTGTCGTTGCTGGCAATCGGCTGGGTCGAGCCAAAGCCATCAGATTCGATGCGGCGCTTATCGATTTTCTGGGAGCGAAGATACACCGCCACACTGTCCGCGCGCCTCTGGCTCAAGGGTTGATTGATAGTGTCGCTGCCAGTGCTATCGGTGTAGCCGGAGACATCGATAACAGTCTGATCGAACGTGCCGAGGACCTTGCTGATGGAGTTGAGAACGTCATAGAAGTCGGACCTGATGTCTGCCGAGTTGGTGGCAAAGACGATGTTACCAGGAAGGGTCAGCTTGATCTGCTGACCGATCCGCTCGCTTCTGACGCCGGTACCCACCAGTTCAGCGCGCAACTCAGCTTCCTGCCGGTCCATGTAATCGGCAACCTCATCCTGAGCGAGGCCGACGACGCCAGATTTCAGCAGCACCTGAACTCGTGGGTCGCTGCTCGTACCAGGGGCCATGCTGCCCACCGGGGGAGCCCGCAGGGCGCGCTCGGCAACACCGGCTTTCGCGGCCTTGTAGCTCGTTGCGCCAGTGGACGCGCAGCCGCTGAGTGCCAGAGCCGCGACGCTGGCGAGAAGAATGAGTAGTTTCATCTATGCCCCCGATGGAGGCGGGACTCTCTCCCCGCTCTCAAGGCGAAGCAGATTCGCCGAGTCCAAGCGTCAACGCTAGCAATGGGCCCAGCCACCGTCTACCAGGAAGTTCTGCGCGCTGATCATCCTTGAATCGTCTGCAGCAAGGAACAGCGCCATGCGCGCACAATCTTCGGGCGTGAGGTGGCCGGAGAGGGCCTGACTGGCTTCAATGGCCTTGAGGTCTTCTGGTGTGATCCAGAGATCGAGCTGGCGCTGCGTCATCACCGCGCCAGGGACGAGGGAGTTAACGCGGATCGCGGCGCGGCCAAGTTCGCGGGCCATGGAACGCGTCAGGCCATGCACCGCCGCCTTGGCTGTCTCATAAAGCGGAATGGACGGCGTCATGATCATCCAGCTGATCGAGCCGAAATTGATGATCGAACCACCCCCGGCCTTTTCCATGCCCGGCGCAACGGCCTGAATGGCGAAGAAGGCGTGCTTGAGATTGACCGCCATGCGCTCGTCCCAATAATCGGGGGTGACTTCGGACCAGTCATGCCGCTGATCGTGCGCGGCGTTGTTGACCAGAACACGCGCATCGCCATGGGCCTCGGCAAAACCGGCAATCGCGGATTGATAGGCCGCAATATCGGTGACATCGCAGCGGGTAAATCTCACGGTCTGCCCTGCGGAAACCAGTTCGGCGGCAAGGCTCTCACCGGCCTGCGTATCGATATCGACAAAGCCGACACGCGCGCCCTGTTCGGCAAAATGGCGCACAAGCGACGCGCCAATCCCCGAAGCGCCACCGGAAATGACCACAGGACGATCCTTGAGGCTGGGATAATTTGCAAAGCGCGTCACGGGGCAAAACTCCGGCGTTTCAGGAAAACCATCCGTCCATACCGCGCCTGCAAAAATGCTTCAAGCGAATATGAGGTACGTACCTCATTTCTATATTCCACCACTAGCGCAACCGTTCGACCGATTGCGGCATCGTCCTTGGAGCCACCTCCCGGCGCTCCATGTCCTCAAGCAGGTCGAGAACCTTGTCGACATTGTCGAGATGGCGCTCCTCCACCGAGAAATTGAAGCTCACATGGCTGCGTCCGGGACAGAAGGTGCAGATATTGGCCGCCGGGTGCCAGGCGCCGCAAAAGATCGGCTCGACCAGGCCATGGGTGAGCGGCCCATAGGTGCGGTGCGGCGGCACCAGTGTCAGCACGATGTCGACAGCCCCATTGAAACGCCAGAAGCGTCGTCCCGGCAGGAAAGGCAACAGGCGGTTGATGCCGCGCAAAGCCTTGAACATGGCGTTCATCATCACCTGAAACGAGGTGATATCCTTCTGCTCGATACCGGCCACCGTGTCGTCGACCATGCGGACATATTCGACGAAATCCTCGATCACCGCGAATTTGGCTTCGAGCGCGCGAACGCGGAAAAAGTCGTCATCGGCGCTGTTCCGCTTGGTGTCCAGCATGGTGTAGGCCGCCGCGATGGTCTTGCCCGCAATATGTTTGCGCTGACCATTGCCATTGAGCGCATGCGTCACCAGCGCGAACATCAATGAGCGCTGCCGCACGCCAAGCTTGTTTGCCAGCAGCCGCAGGCGGTGCCGTTCCACGGAAAGCGTGCGAAAGCCCCATGGCTTGTCCTTGGGCGCGAGAATATTGGCGATGGCGATATAGATGAATGCGGACAATCCGCCTTTGAGCCCGCTTGCCAGCCGTTCGCGCCATGGCAGCTTGTTTTGCTTGTCCGACTGAGCGCCATGCGCGGCCAGTTGCGAGCGGGTCAACAGCGCTGAATCGGACCCCTCCAGCAGGGCGTGGCTGGAGCGCACCTGTAGGATGGCTGCGCGCCCCTGTGCATCGGGGCCATCGCGGCGCACCGCCGCCATGACGCGGAACAGCGGCAAGTCCTTGCGCTCGAAAATATCAGCCGATTTGCCCAGCCATCTATCGGGATAGCCGTCAAAATCGTCGACGACTTCAAGCGAAATGATCGCGTCGAGCAGGTGCTTGGGAAAGGGCTGGCCCGGTTGCGCGCCGACAAAGCCGTGGGTCAGCTGCGGCGCGAGAGCGACCATTTCGGCCACCATATTGCTCAGATCATCGGGCTCGTAAATTCGGGTGGAAAAGGCCGTAAAAAAGACCGTGTCCCGCGCCTCATAAAGAAACCACTGAAAGTCGCTGAATAATGCCTGTGCATCGCGCGACAGCAATGCCTGCGTCAACACGACGGCATCTGCATTGTGACCCGCAAAACTCGAAGACGAAAAACTTTTCACCTTCTGTCCCCCTCCAGAGATCTGCGATTTAAGCGCAACAAAGGCAGACTATCAACAGCAGCTGCATAAGCCGGTTAATCACCGTACGAGGACACAGAGGCCAATTTGTCCATGCATTCTTGTTGGCAGGGCGGGGCGACAACTTTAGAATGGGTCTGAAAAGAATCTCCTCGCCTCTTTTGAGACAAGGGCTTAGCCTCCGGCGCGCGTCGAATTGACCTATATCAAGGACGCTCGGACGGGATTAGGAGAGAGATGTATTCGCCCGGTCTGGCCTCTGCCCCTCTCGGACGCAAGCGAAGGAATTGCTTCATGGACTATCGCGGTATTTTCGAGGATGCAGTGGACACATTGCGGGCCGAGAAGCGCTATCGCGTCTTTGCCGATCTCGAACGCATCGCCGGGAACTTCCCCAAGGCGCTTTACCGCGACGAGGCGGACAATGCCCGCGAGATCACCATCTGGTGCTCCAATGATTATCTTGGCATGGGCCAGCACGAAAAGGTCGTGCGCGCCATGCAGGAAACTGCCGGGTCCATGGGCGTCGGCGCTGGCGGCACCCGCAATATTTCGGGCACCAACCGCCCGCTGGTCGAGCTGGAGCGTTCGCTCGCCGACCTGCACCGCAAGGAAGCTGCCCTGGTTTTCACCTCGGGCTTCGTTTCCAACGAAGCGGGCATTTCCACCATTGCCCGGCTGATGCCCGATTGCATCATCTTCTCGGACCAGCTCAACCACGCCTCGATGATCCAGGGCGTGCGCCAATCGGGCATGGAAAAGAAGATCTTCCGGCATAATGACGTGGCGCATCTGCGCGAGCTTTTGAGCCAGGTCGACCGCAAGCGGCCAAAGCTGATCTGCTTTGAATCGGTCTATTCGATGGATGGCGACGTCGCGCCGATTATGGAAATCTGCGATCTGGCCGAAGAATTCGGCGCACTGACCTATATCGATGAAGTGCATGCCGTCGGCATGTATGGCCCTCGCGGCGGCGGCATTGCCGAGCGCGACGGGTTGATGGACCGCATCGACATTATCGAAGGCACGCTGGCCAAGGGCTTTGGCGTCATGGGCGGCTATATCGCGGCCAATCGCGCCATCATTGACGCCGTGCGCTCCTATGCGCCTGAATTCATCTTCACCACCGCCCTGCCCCCGGCCCTGTGCGCGGCCGCCCGCGCCTCGATCGAGCATTTGAAGGGCAATGGCCATGAGCGACAGATGCATCAGCGTCAGGCGCGCCTGACCAAGGCCATTCTGGCCGATGCCGGTCTGCCTGTCATGGAAACCTCGACCCATATCGTGCCGCTGATCGTGGGCGACGCCCGCGCCGTCAAGGCCGCCAGCGACATGCTGCTCGACAAGCACAATATTTATATCCAGCCGATCAATTATCCCACCGTGCCCAAGGGCACCGAGCGGCTGCGCATCACCCCGACCCCGCTGCATACCGATGAGATGATCTTCGAATTGCGCCATGCTCTGGTCAGCGTCTGGACCGCTCTCGAATTACCGCGCGAAAAGGCCGACGCTGCCATCACGGCAAGCAAGCTGACTTCGGGCGACCTGACCCTGCCAAGCCTGGGCGGCTGATGACGCTATGGCGCCGTTCGGTTTCATCATATTCAGCGCGTTTCACGAAAACGGCCGCATCGATCGCATGCTTTTGCGAGAAGCCGAACTGGGTCCAATTCAGCGAGAAGAGCGCAATATTTCGCCCACGCCCAACGAAAATAAATGAGCGAATGCCTGATATTTTCAGGCGTTTATTCCGCTCGATAAAACAAAAAACCGGCTGAAATATCGCCCGCAACTTTCCCGATTGGGAAAAGCGGCTTCCTGGTTCGTCAATTGCAGCAGCCGGCCGCTGCCTTGACTTTGGCGCAATTGTCGTAGATGCTGGCATTCTACGTTTTCTGCCCCTGTTGGCGAACTGACGCTGCCGGCAGAGCCGGTTGTTTGGCTTTCCTTCCGAACTGCGAACGTTTTAGACCCCTGACGCATGTTGCGCTGGGGAAACCTGCTCGTTTGCGTGGCTTCGAGCTGTTCTGAGAGGCGCCATCATGATCACCGGCACCGTAAAATTCTATAATTCCACCAAGGGCTTCGGCTTCATCACACCAGAAACCGGCGGCAAGGATGCCTTCGTGCATGTTTCGGCTCTGGAACGCGCGGGCATTTCCGGCCTCGCTGATGGCCAGAAGGTCTCCTACGACCTGGAACAGAGCCGCGACGGCCGCGAGTCCGCCGTCAATATTCAGCTGGCCTAAGAGGCCTGCATCACGGAGGCGCCAGCGTGTGCCTCCGTCCACTACCAAGGAGCGTCCGATGTCGCACCGCTACAAGGTCGGCCAGATGCTGGATTTGCGTTCCGCGCCACGGCACAGCAATCGCCCGTCTGGTCCCTGCGAAGTCGTAGCCTGTCTTCCACACGAGAAAGGTCCGGTTCTCTATCGGGTCAAATCGTGGGGCGAGACCAATGAGCGCGTGGTCGAGGAAATCGATCTATCGCCAAGCGCGGCGATGAAGACCGTTTTTGCTGAAGGAGAAAGCGCGTTCAGCATCGCCATCGGCAAACGGTGAACGCGGCCATAAACTGGTCACAGCCAGCAGAACTCTATTCCAGCGCCGCCACATTCGGCGCGCGCAAAAGCCGCTATGTGCGGTTCCCCTCCGCCGCCGAAGCCATCCGCTTCGCTATCGAAGACCTGCCGCCTGCACAATTGCGCAGCGTAGCTCTCGAATGCGGCGACGAAAGATATGAAGGCGAGGCTATTCGGGCTCTGTATTTTTCTCCCGAATACCCCCTGCAGCGCGATAGCCGCTGAATGAACCCGGCCTCAGGCCGATAGAAAGACCATAATGAATATCCAGATTTTAAACGCCCCCGGGGAGCTTTTCCTCGGCAGCGACAGCGTAACTGCTTTCGCACAGGGGCCACGGCAATTCCGCTCTGCTGCCAAGGCGGTGCGCTTTGCAATCGAACAGGCTGCACCCGTCAGTCTGCACGGCGCCATGCTCAGAATTGGCACCCTTACCCTCGGCCCCAGGCAGATCAGGCGCCTGCATCGCGGGCTGATGGCCAAGGCTGCAAACTGACCATCAGTAAAAGTCTTAAATGACCAGCCGCTCCAGCCGCCCCTTGTTCCGCACGATATTCTTGTAGTCCCACTGGATCGTGCGGGCCTCGCTCAGCCAGCGGACAAGCACGGCTTCATCGACCTGATCGAGCGCCGTGTAGCGCTTTTCCGCCGCCTTGAATTTGCCTTCAAGGCTCAGCCCGGACGCTTCAAAGGACTGCCCGCTCCAGAACAGGAGGCGCACGCTGTCCTTGAGCCTGCTGTAGCCCACCAGCGGATTGCCGGCGAGAAACCAGACCGGATGGGCATGCCAGATTTTGCTTTCTGCATCGGGCAAGGCCGCGTCGATGATCTGGCGCAGTCGATCACAAATTTCGCGGTCGCCCTGATTTTGTGCCGCATTATAGGCGTCGATCGTGTCCGGCTTCATCGCCCACTCCTCAGTTAAAGGCGCGCACTTCCACCGGGGCGCGGCAGGCGATAGCCGCCTTGCGGCCCCATTCGAGCGCTTCGGCCTCGTCGGCAAGGTCTAGTACCCAGAAACCGCCGACATGTTCCCTGCTCTCGATATAGGGCCCATCAGTGGCGACGATTTCGCCATTGCCGCCGACAAAAAGGGTTTTGGCCTTATGCGCAGGGCCAAGTCCGCCGACAAAAACCCTTATGCCTACCGCGACCATCTCCCGGTTAAGGGCGCGGATGTCATCCACCATCGTTTCATCTTCAAGCGAGGGGTCATAATCATCGGGATGATGAATAGCGACCAGGTATTGGGTCATCGGGCCTCTCCTCTGGATTATTCTTTCGCGGTGCGTCTACCATCCCGACGCGTCGGTCATGCCAGTTTCGACACCGACCGAGGCGTTTGCCAAATCAATTCAGCGCCGGATTGGCCTCGCCTCGCGCCATTGCCCCGGCGCCAGCCCTTCGACAGTCCAGTCGCCAATGCGCCAGCGCACCAGCCGCAGCGTCGGAAAGCCGACGGCAGCCGTCATCCGGCGCACCTGCCGGTTGCGGCCTTCGGAAATGGTCAGTGACAGCCAGCTATCGGGCACGCTCTTGCGAAAACGGACCGGAGGATGGCGCGGCCAGAGATCGGGCGGGGCGATTCTCTCGACCCTCGCCGGGCGCGTCGGCCCGTCATTGAGCGTCACGCCCTTGCGCAAATGCGCCAGCGTCTCATCGGTCGGCTCGCCCTCGACCTGCACCAGATAGGTCTTTTCCAGTTTGAATTTGGGGTCGGCTATACGCGCCTGCAATTTGCCGTCGTCGGTGAGCAGCAGCAGTCCCTCGCTATCCTTGTCCAGCCGCCCGGCCGGGTAGACGCCCGGCACCTTGACGTAATTGGCAAGCGTATCGCCCTCGCCAGAAAACTGGGTGAGGGTGTTGAACGGCTTGTTGAGAAGAATGAGGCGGGCCATGGCCAGAGCCATGCAGGCAGGCGGGCGGCTTCGTCAAGCCTACACATCTGGCGGCTTCGTGAACGCGCCCTGGCTTGCACTGCCCTTGCCCGAACCGGCGGGGATGGGTATCCCCTGTTGCAACACGCCGCATCGCACCAAACGAGGAGCCCGTTTTGGCCAAACGCCGCCACCCGACATCCCTGCGCACATCGGGCGAAGACGTCGCCGTCTCGCTCAAGGCCCCAGATACCCCGCAGACGCGCAGCGCCGCCTATCGGCTGGCCTTTGCCGATGCCGAATTCATGACCTCGGAAGACACGCGCGGCATTCGCTTCCAGCTTGAATATCTCAAGCCCGAATTCCGCCTGCGCGAACATGGCATCAATTCTACCGTGGTCCTGTTTGGCGGTGCGCGCATTCCCGAGCCGGGCAAGCCGGCATGGGCGGCCAAGAACGAGACCCAGAAAAAGAACCTCGAAGCGGCCTCCCGCTATTACGATGAGGCGCGGCGCTTCGCGCAACTGGCCAGCCAGACCGCTGCGTCGATGGACTACAAGGAATATGTGGTGGTGACGGGCGGCGGACCCGGCGTTATGGAAGCGGGCAATCGCGGCGCTGCCGATGTCGGGGCGCCCTCCATCGGGCTCAATATCGTATTGCCGCATGAGCAGGCGCCGAACCTTTATGTGACGCCCGACCTCTCCTTCAACTTCCACTATTTCGCCACGCGCAAAATCCATTTCCTGCTGCGGGCCAAAGTGGTGGCGGTCTTCCCCGGCGGTTTCGGCACGCTGGACGAGTTTTTTGAAACGCTGACGCTGATCCAGACCGGACGCATGGACAAGGTGCCAGTCATCCTGTTCGGCAAGGACTTCTGGACCAAGGTGATCAATCTCGAGGCGCTGGCGGAAGCGGGCACCATTTCGCCCACGGACCCCGATCTGTTCACCCTCGTTGACGACGCCGAGGAAGGCTGGGACTGCGTGCGTAAATTCTACAATCTGCCGGAAATGAATAAACAGGCCCTGCGCGGCGATTGAGGGAAGCAAGTCGCGGATAAAGATCTGGCTGGGAGTTCACCAAGCACGCGGTGTGCACCCTCCCCTTGACGGGGAGGGATGGGGTGGGGTGTTTCCTAGGCTAGAACACCGTGGCTCATGCACCCCCTCCCAGCCTCCCCGTCGAGGGGGAGGTGTTCGTCCGGCGCTCGCCGAGGCAATCTGCACATCTGTCCTGCGCCAGGCCCGCTCCCGCAACCTTAACGGCACTGCCATACTCTTCCTCTAAAACTGGTGCAAACAGGCTTGGGGACAGTCACTTGGAAAAATTCGATCTCGTCGTCATTGGGTCGGGGCCAGCGGGTCGCCGCGCGGCCATTCAGGCGGCCAAGCTGGGCAAGTCGGTCCTCGTGATCGAGAACCGCCTGCAATTGGGTGGCGTTTCGGTGCATACCGGCACGATCCCCTCCAAGACGCTGCGCGAGACCGTCCTCAACCTTTCCGGCTGGCGCGAGCGCGGCTTTTACGGCCTCTCCTACCGCGTCAAGAAGGACATAGAGGGCAAGGATCTCGGCGCGCGCCTGCGCAAGACGCTCGAATATGAAATCGAGGTGCTGGAGCATCAATTCGCCCGCAATGGCGTGCGCACCTTTGGCGGCATGGCGCGGTTCAAGGACGAGCATCATGTGAGCGTCACCGATCATAATGGTGAAAGCCACACATTCGGTTTCGAGAACGCGATTATCGCCGTGGGCACGGCGCCCTATCGCCCCGCTAATATCGACTTCGACGGCCATACGGTTATGGACAGCGATACGCTGGTCAGCGAATTGCGGGTGCCGCGCAGCCTGACCGTGGTTGGCGCCGGCGTTATCGGCATTGAATATGCCACGATCTTTTCGGCGCTCGATGTGCCCGTCACCATCATCGAGCCGCGCGACAATTTTCTCGATTTCATCGACCGCGAAATCATCGAGGAATTCACCCATGACCTGCGACAGCGTGGCGTCACCATGCGGCTCGGCGGCAAGGTGGAGCGGGTGGAAAAGGACGCGCAGGGCTGGGCGATCGCGCATCTGAGCGATGGGCGGCAAATCCGCTCCGACATGCTGCTCTATGCTGCTGGCCGGGTCGGCGCAACCGCCGATCTGGGGCTCGACACCTGCGGCGTGGTTCCCGATTCACGCGGGCGTCTCACGGTCAATCCCGAGACCTTCCAGACCCAGATTCCGCATATTTACGCGGCTGGCGATGTCATCGGTTTTCCCGCGCTGGCCTCAACCTCGATGGAACAGGGCCGCATCGCCGCGCTGCACGCTTTTGGCGCCCGCATGCCGCCTGCGCCCGATTTCTTTCCCTATGGCATTTATGCCGTGCCGGAAATCTCCACCATCGGCCTCACCGAGGCACAGGTGCGCGAGCAGAAAATCCCATATGAATGCGGCGTAGCGCGGTTCCGCGAAACCTCGCGTGGCCACATTATGGGCCTGCAATCGGGCATGATGAAAATGATCGTGTCGCTGGAAACGCGCAAGCTGCTCGGTGTCCATATCGTGGGCGAAGGCGCGACCGAGCTGATCCATATTGGACAGGCCGTGTTGAACCTGGGCGCAACGCTGGATTATTTCGTCGAAAACACCTTCAACTATCCAACACTCGCCGAAGCCTACAAGATCGCCGCCCTCGACGCCTGGAACCGCATGCCGAGGGTCGCACCAGTGGCACCGGTGATGGATAAGGCAACGCCGACGCCGGATACGAGCCCGGATACGGCAGAGCCGGTGAAGACGTAGAGGCGAGCAAACAACCCTATCGGAAATCGTCACCACCCGGCTTGTCCGGGTGGTCCATGTATCTGCAAGATGGATTGCCCGGACAAGCCGGGCAATGACGATGAACTGATAAAGCGCTGGGTGTGGAGAGCCCCCTCAGTAACTCTTTTCCGGCAAAGGAATAAAATCCGTCTCGTCGGGCACCGGACCGAAGCGAGCCTGTTTCCAGTCTTCCTTGGCCTGTTCGATCCGCTCCTGGCTGGAGGAGACGAAATTCCACCAGATATAGCGCGGGCCTTCCAGCGCGGTGCCGCCGAGAAACATCATGCGGGCGGGCGTGGTCGCGGTCACCGTAATGGCATCGCCCGGCCGGAACACCAGCAGCCGCGGCCCTTCAAAATTGTCGCCGGCAATCTGAACATTGCCGCTGACCAGATAGATGGCGCGCTCCTCGTAATCATTATCCAGCGGGGCGCTCATGCCGGTGCCGAGTTGCACCTCGACATAGAACCAGTCGGACACGGTCTTGACCGGCGCCTGTTTGCCGAACGCCTTCCCCGCGATGATGCGTGCCAGGAGCCCATTGTCCGTAACGGTCGGCAGCATATCGGCAGAAAAATGCTGGAAACTCGGATCGATCTCTTCCTGCCCTTCAGGCAGGGCGATCCAGCTTTGCAGGCCCAGCAAAGTGTGCCCGTCGGCGCGCTCGACCTCTGGCGTGCGTTCGGAATGCGCGATACCGCGCCCCGCCGTCATCAGGTTCATGGCGCCGGGCCTGATGTCCTGCACATGGCCTTCACTGTCACGATGGGTAATCTTGCCATCGAACAGATAGCTCACCGTCGCCAGCCCGATATGAGGGTGTGGCTTGACGTCCATGCCCTGCCCGGCCAGGAACTGCACCGGCCCGAAATGGTCGAAGAAGATGAACGGCCCCACCATCTGCCTTTTGCCATGCGGCAGAGCCCGCCGCACCGGAAAGCCGCCGCCCAGATCGCGGGTGCGCGGCACGACGACCAGTTCCAGCGCGTCGCAGCTCTGTGTGTCTCCGGCAATCGGATCGTAATCGGGCAACCAGGTCATGAGCATCTCCTTTCGCACCGCAATGTGACGCCGATGCGATGGCCATGTCGAGGCGGCACAGGGATGTGACCTGTGATGGTTCGTGTGGCCACTACACCGTTCGCTGCGTGCCCCGCCCGCTCTGATTGGCGAGGCCGCTGATGGTCGCGCGCAATGCCGCTGGTTTCACCGGCTTGGTCACCACCGCAATGCCGCGATCCTCAGCCAATGTGCGGACGGCGGGAGAGCGGTCCGCCGTCACGAGGGCCGCCGGCAAATGTCCGCCCAGATTGTGCCGCAACCATTCAATGGCATCGAGACCGGAGGTCTGATCGAGGTGATAATCCATCAGCACCAGATCGGGATACCAGCCTTCGAGCAGGTGTTCCCGGTCGATCTGTTTGAGCGAGAGCGCCGTGCGCACATCGCAGCCCCAATGGGTGAGCAGACCCGCCATGGCTTCAAGAATGGCGCTTTCATTGTCGACGCACAGGATCTTGAGGCTGAGCGTGCCGAAGCTGACATCGGGCGCAGGCGCTTCGGCCTTGGCGGCGGGCCGGGCATTGCGCAAAGCGGGCAGATAAATGGAAAAGCGCGAGCCGTGGCCTTCGCGGCTATCCAGCTCCAGCGTCAGTCCGAGCGCGGTGACCAGTCGCTGGACGATGGAGAGGCCCAAACCCAGGCCCTGCGCCATTTTTGCGCCGCGTTCGAGACGGGAGAATTCGGCAAAAACCAGCTTGTGCTGATCCTTGTTGAAGCCGATCCCCGCATCGATCACATCGAGCCGCCAGCGATTGCCGCGCTTGCGCAGCCCCACCAGAACCTTGCCGCCCACCGGGGTGTATTTGATGGCGTTGGAAACCAGGTTCTGCACGATGCGGCCAAGCAGCGCCCTGTCGCCAAGAATGGTCGCCTTGGTCGGCACGATGCGCAGGGAAATCGAGCGCTCCCGGGCCATGGGCGCAAATTCCACCTCGGTTTTCTTGAGCAGGTCCTGCGCCTGCATGGGCACGGGCGCCGGCTTGAGTGCGCCGCTATCGATGCGGGAAATATCGAGCAGGGCCGACATGATATCTTCCACCGCCGTTAGCGAGGCTTCGATGGAATTGGCCAGTTCGGCAAAGGCGGTGGATTTGGCGCGCTCGATCAGCGTCGAAGTATAAAGCCGGGCGGCATTGAGCGGCTGCAGCAGGTCATGGCTGGCGGCGGCAAGAAAACGGGTCTTGTCATGGTTGGAGGCGTCGGCCTTGGCGCGCGCCACTTCCAGTTCGGCATTGACCTGCCGCAGGGCCGCCGTGCGCTCTTCCACCCGCCGCTCCAGATGGGCTCTGGCCTGCTCAAGCTGGCTTTCGACATGCACGCGGGCCGCCACATCGGAAAAACTGACCACCAATCCGCCATCGGGAAGGCGGCTGGAGTGAAATTCCAGCACCTGCCCGCCGCTGCCCAGCCGCTGGGTGATGGTGGTGGGCGAGCCGGTGAGAACATTGATTCGCTCAATGGCCAGCCGTGCAGCGTCCCCTGCCCCCATGTCACCGCGCTCGGCCATGAACAGGGCAATGTCGAACAGGGCTGTTCCCGGCCGCGTCAGGTCATCGGGGAGGGCGAGCAGATCATTATAGCCGCCATTGGAGGTGACCAGTCGCAATCCGGCATCGAATACGGCGATCCCGAGCGGAACATGCTCCATGGCAAGCCGGAGGGCCGAGGCCGGGTCTTCGGGATGGATGGGCATGAGGGTGCGCAATCGCCTATCGTTGGGTGCATAGGTTTATCGGCCGCGCAAAGGTTCCGTGCAAGACCACCCTTGGCCCCATTGATTTTGCCGCAAAAGCCCGGCAATCGTTAAGTCGGGTTAACCATTGTCCGCCCCCGACGGCGGCGAAGAAAGTGAGAAGGGCTTCCAATGAGCGGCTTTTTGAAGGAATTCAGGGATTTTGCCGTCAAGGGCAATATGATCGATCTGGCCATCGGCGTGATCATCGGCGCGGCCTTCGGCGCCATCGTCTCATCGATCGTCGATGACATTTTCATGCCCCTGATCGGCATCATTATCGGCGGCATCGATTTTTCCAGCCTGGTGCTGACCGTGGGCGAAGCCAAGGTCAATATCGGCCTGTTCATCAATGCCGTGGTCAAGTTCACCATCGTGGCCTTCGTGCTGTTCCTCGTGGTCAAGGGCATCAATTCGCTCAAGCGCGAAGCCGCCAAGGAGCCGGTTGAAACCACGCCCGCGCCCACCAAGGAAGAAGTACTGCTCACTGAAATCCGCGACGCTTTGCGCGCCCAGAACAAGAGCTGATTTACAAAAAAAGGCCGGTCTCGCACCGGCCTTTTTTACGCGCTCACCATAGGAATAATATCTGTTGACAGGAATATTATCCTCATTCATGCTTAGGCATAAGTGGTAGCCAGTATAGGACAGCAGCATCACTTAAGGCAGAATACAACAGCATAGAGATTCGAAAAATCTAGCTCCGGCAATCAATTATGGGGTCCGGCGCAAATATCAGCGGCTTCTTATACCTATATCGTCTCGCCTTAGATCACACGACGCAGAATTCTCGATTGGGTGACTGCGAGCATTTGCAAATGCACCCGTAAGACACTCGCCGAAAGGGGCTTAGGCATGAATACGCATTCCTATTATCACGCCTTTCTGAACCGTGACCGGCTGGTCCACATCGTGGATACCGATCTGGGAACGTGCGAGGCCCTGAGTATTCTGTTCCGCCTCGAAGGGTTCCAGACCAGCTTTTCGCGCGACCATGCCCATGCCAGCACCGCCGTGGCGCGCCATCCGCCCGATGTGGCCGTCATCAATTTCTCCATAGATGCGCAAAGCGGGCTGGACGTGTTGCGGCAGATCAAATCCCTGCGCACAGGCGCGCCGGTCATCATGCTGTCCAACACGCCCCAGGTCGATATTGCGGTCATGGCCATGAAAATGGGCGCGACCGATGTGCTGACCAAGCCGATCGACAGCGAACTGCTCCTCACCGTCATCCGCGACGCCTTGCGCCGGGACGTACATCTGGGCGCCATGAACGAGGGCCGCCGCCCGGTGGAAGTGCGCGGCTTCTCCCAACTCACCCCGCGCGAGCGCGAGGTGCTGCAATTGATCACCAATGGTCAATCCAACAAGGAAGCCGGGCGCGAGCTGGGCATTTCCCCCCGCACCATCGAAGTGCATCGGGCGCGCGTGATGGAAAAACTGGGCGCCCGCAACACCGCAGACCTGATGCGCATCGTGCTGACGAGTTAGGGAATATGCCCGGATACGGGGCAGGCTGGGTTACGCCGTCAACACTTTGGGGCGGATTTTGACGCAATTTCGGTCATTCAACAGATCTATACCGACCCTGAAAGCGGACATTGTTCAGCCCGTAGCGTCTCTGCACATTGGCGCCGATGCCGTTATGGTACCGGACCAGAAAGCAAGAAGCAGGAACAAAAGCTAAAAACGAGCAAGAAAGCCCTGGCTTCACTCCCGTCAAGAAGTGCCAGCAATTTGCCATCTGGCAAAGTCAACGAACACGTAGGCGAACCACACTAGGAGCGAAGGCACTAGCGCACCAAACAGTGCTTGCGCTCCTCCCAACCTACCTAACCTGAAATTTTGTCTGTCGGAATGGTTATGGAATGCACGATTTCTCACAGATACCACGAAGGAAGAAACGTCTTTATAGGGCACCGAAAAGGTACGCCGTTCGTCGTCTATTGCCACCGAATTCAACTCGTTCACAACGTTACTTCGCAATTGGCTAAAAAGCTCCGTTGAAAACTCCTCGTCGTAGCCTGAAACGTCAAAGTCTAATGTCGCTAGATTGAAGGTATTGTTTTTTTCGGAGTACCGATGAAGGAACTTCTTTAGGGTACCCAGTTCACCGGGAGCACTTTTGCTGTCAAACATTGAGGCGAGGAATGCGTGGGCACCTCGAAAATCGTTCTCGCGTGACGCGAAGATCAGCGGGCAGGCAACCGATATTCGCTCCATAAGCCGATATAGATACAGAAAACACTCTGCGAAATTTTCGTCATCGAGCGACTGTAGTAGGAAGGGCAATTCTTCCAATATCTCGGCATAGAAGCCCCGGTTCCTTGATGCCAAACGAGAGAAAATCGCGGTTAGTTCTGCCTCTTCGGGGCGTTCATCGAACAAGTATTCAAGGATTGTGTCGAGGCCTGGGGCCTCAACGTCATGATCTCGATTAATAAAATTCGTCTTTCCTAGGTAGCGACAATCTTCAGTCGCAGCGTCCCAAACGATTGCCGCACCAGAAAGCAACCGCAAGATCCTTATTAAGTCGGGTGGATTTTTCTCGAGCAAAAGCAGCGGGCTACAGCCGCCGGCCGGAGTGACGAACTTCTCCGCTAGTACGAGTTTCGCAATAGCCATATTAATTCGCGGTGAGTTCGAAAAAACGGTCGGTGAGCTGATACTCGGGTGCGTCCCGCAAAGATGCGATGTTTTCGATGAAATACTGCGCAAGCTCGCGCCGGAACTTCCCTACATTCACCTTTGAGGGATTGATTGCCTGGAAGGCGGATTCGAAAACAGTGATACTTTGTGAGAAATCTACGGGGTCAATGTCTGAGACGGCTTGAAACGAATGCTTTGCTCCAAGCGTAAAACCAATCAGGTTGTTCTCGTTGCGCAACCAGTCTCGTACGGTCGCCTCAGCTGATACTCGGTCGACCTGCCGAATAACGTCAGAATAGCTTACCGTCTCTTCGGTGATACCCGACTCCATCACCTTGCCTACTAGAATTTCATCGAGTTTTTCTTCGATGAAGCGCGAGTTTTGGTTGTGAAGGTTGTCAGTCAGAAAAGCCAAATAACCGGAAGCAATGTCTACCATTCTAAAGCTACCTTTACGGGTGCTTTGTTCGGTTTCCTTCTCAGTTAGGATCTCAATGTTTTGTAAATTTCCTTCTCGCATCGAGTTGATCAAGTTTCCTGTCAACATTTCTACCTGATGTCTCACCGACATAGGCTTTTGGCCGTTGTTCAGCGTTATCATCCGGTAAAGTAGCAGATCATACCTTTCCGCGATTATGATGTTAACAAAAATGGGCCGCCTATCGTCAAACTCGTCTTGTTCGCTGGCTGAATGGAGAGTGTTCAAGCGTTGCATGCCATCGAGGATATAACCCTCTCCAATGTTGCTTTCGATGAATGACGCGATGGTCTCCAGGTCCGCTTCCGAAGACATCGATTCATCGACAAAGGCGAGCGTGATGGCTGGCATGATACATCCGCTGAGAATGTCTTTCTTAAGTCGCTCGTAGAAGCGTGGCCTTTGCAGCTTTCTTTGCTCCTCGAAGCGATTGATCAGAGGAAAGAACCTTTCCAGAGCATCCCCATATGTCGTTCGAGCGCTGATAACCGCGCTACGAATGACCTCGTCTCTTCGGACATCAAATAGCTGCATCATAAATCCCGGTCCTGATTTGAGCCCATACTTCCCAGGAAAAAATTCCAGTCAATAGCGCGCGGCGCAAAATAGCCGATGACGCTGCGCCATCGGTGACTAGATAAATACACCGCGCCTCCCCCCGCTCCCCACCCCAATCCGCCCCCTCTTGCATCCAGGCGCAATAATCCGCATATAGCGCTTCGGGAGGTTGGCGCGGACGTGTTCCTCGCCAACCGGGTCAGGTCCGGAAGGAAGCAGCCCCAACGAGATCCTCACGGGTCGTTTGCCAGCCTCCTACTTCATCTGTTCACAAGTGGGCATATCGCCCCCGCAAAACCCTCTTGGCTTTTGCGGTCGGTGGCGGCTTGCCCTAAAGTGCGGCCATGAACAAAGGCAGATTCCCGATCATGCGGCGCAAGGATGTGAGGCATGGCTGAAAACCAGACATCGCCCTATCTCGTGCTCGCGCGCAAATATCGCCCGCGCGACTTTTCTACTCTGGTGGGGCAGGACGCGATGGTGCAGACGCTGGGCAATGCCTTTGCCCAGAACCGCATCCACCATGCCTTCATCATGACCGGCGTGCGCGGCGTGGGCAAAACCACCACGGCCCGCATTCTCGCCCGTGCCTTCAATTATGAGGACGCCACTGGTCGCCATCCCACGCTCGATCTGTCGGTAGAGGGCCTGCATTGTCGCGCCATCATCGAAGGCCGTCATGTCGATGTGGTGGAAATGGACGCCGCCAGCAATACCGGCATCGGTGACATCCGCGAGATTATCGACTCGGTCAAATATGGTCCGGTTTCCGCACCCTATAAGGTCTATGTGATCGACGAGGTGCACATGCTCTCGACAGCGGCCTTCAACGGGCTGCTGAAGACGCTGGAAGAGCCGCCGCCCTATGTAAAATTCATCTTTGCGACTACCGAAATCCGCAAGGTTCCGATCACCATCCTGTCGCGCTGCCAGCGCTTTGACCTGCGGCGCATCCCGGCCGAGATCATGTCGGATTATCTCGAAAAGATTCTCGGGCAGGAAGGCATCGGCTTTGAGGCTGACGCGCTGGCCATGATCGTGCGCGCCGGTGAAGGCTCGGCCCGCGACAGCCTCAGCCTGCTCGATCAGGCCATTGCCCATGGCAATGGCACGGTGACCTCCGCAACGGTTAAATCCATGCTTGGTCTGGGCGACCGGGCGCGGATCATCGACCTGTTCGAAGACCTGATGGGCGGGCGCATTGCCGAGGCTTTGACCGCCCTGCGCGAGCTTTATGATCTGGGTGCCGATCCGCAGACCATGCTGGCCGATCTGGCGGAGTTCACCCATCTCGTCACCCGCATCAAGGTGGTGCCCGCGGCGGCGGACGATGCATCGCTGACGCCTGATGAGCGCACGCGCGGCCGCGATCTCGCCAATCGGCTGACCATGCGGGCGCTGACCCGCACCTGGCAGATCCTGTTCAAGGGCAATGAGGAAGTATCCCGCGCGGGCAATGCCCTGCAGGCCGCCGAGATGGTGCTTATTCGCCTCGCTTACGCCGCCGACCTGCCGAGCCCGGACGAATTGATCACCAGGCTCACCCAGCAGGGCACCCTGCCCGCTGCTGCGCCCAGCACTCCATCCTTGCCGCCGCGCGGTCCGTCGGGCCCTTCGGGCGGGGCCTCGGCCATGCGCATGGAAGCGGTTCAGCCACAGGCCGAGCCGGTCATGGTCGTCGCCAATCCCAATCCGGCGCCGACTGCCATGGCGCAACCGGCGCTGGCGACCATCACCAGTTATAAAGACCTCATTGCCATTGCCGCCGCCAAGCGCGACATGCTGGTCAAGCTGGCGCTCGAAAGCCAGATGCTGCCGGTTTCCTTCGAGCAGGGCCGCATCGAAGTGTCGCTCCTGCCCGGCACCAATCCCAATGTCGTCAATAATCTGGCCGCCCGGCTTCAGACGTGGACCGGCCAGCGCTGGCTGGTCACTGTCTCAACCAAGCCTGTCGAAGGCATGACCATCAGGCAGGAAAAGGAACAGAAGCAGGAAGCGGCCACTGCCGCCGCGCATGACGATCCCCTGGTCAAAGCCATAATGGAAACATTTCCGGGATCGAAACTGGTCAATGTGTCGGTGCGCGAAGACGCCGCCGTGATGGCAGAGTTGCCACCGCCCCCACCCGAAGAGGACGACGAATGAAAGACATCATGGGCATGATGAAGGCCGCCAGCGAAATGAAGGGCAAGATGGAGGCCATGCAGGCTGAGCTTGCCGAAGTGGTGGTCGAAGGCCGCTCGGGCGGCGGCATGGTCGTGGTCGCTTTGTCCGGCAAGGGCGATGTGCGCGGCATCAAGATCGACCCCACGCTGCTCAAGCCCGAGGACGCCGAAGTCATCGAAGACCTGATCGTTGCCGCCTTCACCGATGCCAAGGGCAAGAGCGAAGCCGAGATGCAGCGCCGCATGGCCGAGGTGACCGCCGGTCTCCCCATCCCGCCGGGCATGAAATTTCCATTTTAGCGCCCCGCTTCCCCCTCTCCCCTTGTGGGAGAGGGTGCCCGAAGGGCGGGTGAGGGGTTTACCTCCACATCGCAGCCCCCTCATCCGGCGCTGCGCGCCACCTTCTCCCACAAGGGGAGAAGGGAGATCAGGTGATCACCTATGCCTTCCGGCGGACCCGAAATCGAACAATTGATCCAGTTGCTGGCCAGATTGCCGGGACTGGGCCCGCGCTCGGCCCGCCGCGCCGTTCTGCACCTGATCAAGAAGAAGGAGCAGCTCATGCTGCCCCTTTCAGCCGCGCTCGACCGGGCCGTCACTGCTGTTTGCACCTGCGAAATCTGCGGCAATGTGGACACGATCAGCCCCTGCTCGATCTGCGCCGACCCGCGCCGAGGTGAGAGCGGAATTCTTATTGTGGTAGAAGACGTTGGCGATCTGTGGGCGCTGGAACGCGCCGGGGTGGGCCAGGTCCGATACCACGTGCTGGGCGGGGTGCTCTCGCCACTCGATGGCGTCGGGCCAGACGATCTCAGCCTCGAAGCCCTTGTGGGGCGGGCGCAGGACTATGCCGAAATCGTCCTCGCCATGAATGCGACAGTGGAGGGCCAGACCACGGCCCATTACATTACCGACCGGCTGGACGGGACGGGCATAAAAATCACCCGCCTTGCCCATGGCGTTCCGGTTGGGGGCGAACTCGATTACCTCGACGAAGGCACGTTAAGTCAAGCACTTAGGGCCCGCACCGAGATTTAGAGCGTTTCCAGCAGTGGAAACGGTTTTGCGGTTCGGAAACGCGGCAAAACAAGGAGCTAGTGCAGGTCCGGCTTGAACTCCTCGCTGCCCTGCCAGACATGATCGTCATCGACAGGACCATCCTCGTCTTCCTCGTAAAACTCTTCCTCCCCCGTCAGGGCCTCGCGCGCATCCAGGTCATCGGGAGAAAGAGCCTCGAGGTGATCCGCCGGATCGGCTGACATGAAGGCGGCAGCATCACCGGTCTCATCGAGATTGTCGGCGTCGCCCTGCAATTGCTCGATGGCGCGATCAAGCTCATCCAGCATTGCGGCGGGGTCTTCGTCGCCAAAGTCGCCGCTTTCCCGCGCCGCCATTTCCTCGCGCATTTCGCGCAATCGCGTCACGCGATCTTCTACCGGGCGGTCATCTCCGTAGAGCAGGTCTTCGATTTCGTTCTGACTAAAGGGCTGAGCAATTCCGGGCGCGTCGGCGTTGTCGAAATTGGTCTCCTGCGGCACGAGCCTGCCAGGATTGTTGTGATGCTGGGCCATGATCTTTCTCCCTTTATGCCACTCGCAGAAGGGAAACGCTTTGGCGACCACCTGGTTCAATTACAGCTTCTAATTGAGGTCGCCCGGCTCATCACCCACCAGCCGCAAAGCCGGCTTGTCCTCGCTGCCGCCCTCCCAGCCCGATGGCAGGGATTTGCTGGATTTGGCGCCCAGTTCACGGAGCATCTCGACCTGCCGCACCACATTTCCCCGTCCGCTCGAAAGCTGGCTTTTCGCGTCATCAAAGCTTGAGCGTGCCTTATCGAGATGCCCGCCCAGCTTGTCCATGCTGGAAAGAAACCCCGCGACCTTGTCATAAAGCGCCCCAGCCCGCTCGGCGATATCTTCAGCATTCTGATGGCGTTTTTCAATATCCCAGACATTGCGGACGGTGCGGAGCACCGTCATCAGCGTGGTGGGCGTGGTGAGCATGACACCCTTGCTCATGCCGAATTCGACCAGCTTAGCGTCGTTCTGGATCGCAGTGGCGAGAGCCGATTCAATGGGTACAAACATCATCACGTAATCGAGGCTCGACTTGGCCGCGCGATGATAGGTCTTGTCGCCCAGCGTCGTGATGTGGGTGCGCACCGAGGCGATATGGGCGCGCAAGTGCTGCTCACGCTCGTCATCATCACAATTCACATAAGCGTCAAAGGCGGTGAGCGACACTTTTGAATCAATCACCAGCACATCGCCATTGGGCATGCTGATCTCGACATCGGTGCGAACGCGCAGGCCGTCCTCGCCGGTGTGGCTCTGCTGGGTGATATATTGCTCGCCCTCGCGCAAGCCCGATTGCTCCAGAATGGTGGAGAGGATCATCTCGCCCCAGGCGCCTTGAGTCTGCGACGAGCCTTTAAGCGCCCGCGTCAGGTTCTGCGCTTCAGTGGTGATCTGCAAATTGCTTTCCGCCAAAGCGCGAATACGCTCCGCCATGGCCGAGCGGTCCTCGATCAGCCCCTTGTGAAACTCACCAATCTTGTCCTGCAAAGGCTTGAGCAGCACATCGACCTGCTCGCGATTCTGCTTGGTGAAGGTCTCGCTATGGCTACGCAGCACATCACCGGCAATGGCCTTGAATTCATCGGTCATCTGCTGGCGTGCGTCAGTGAAGCGCTTGAGGTTGGCCTCATTCTGGCGCGCCTGTTCATCCAGCCGCGTACGCATGGCGGCCAATTCGGATTGCAGCCCGCCGCTCTTTTCCCGCTCCAGTTCAAGCTGGTCGCCTGCCCGCTCGCGCTCGCGCTCCACCTGCAGTTCAAGATCACGAATGCGAATGTCCCGCCCGGCAATCTGTTCCTGAAAATTGGCACGCAGGCCATCTGCCGCTTGGCGCGCCGCGGCATCGGCGCGTGACGCGCTGGCGCGGGCCGAAACAACCAGCAGCACAATAATGGCCGTCAGGGCCAAGGCTCCGGCCAAGACCAGCGCCAGACCGAGGCTTACCGGGACGTCGCCCAGAACAAAAAACGTGCGATTGAGATCATCCATGGGACCAGCTTAACCCGATTCTGATGTTCGCAAAATGTTCTTGTTTATTGATCCGATGCGACGGCCCTGCTGTTGACCGCAGGGCCGGAAATCGCCATATCGGGGGCAATCCTTTCTTCGCCGGACTTTTTTTGCCATGGCCATCCGCCCCATTCTCATCATTCCCGATGCCCGCCTGCGCGCCGTCTGCGACCCGATCATCGAAGTCGATGATGAAATCCAGACCCTGGCCAAAGACATGCTGGACACCATGTATGACGCGCCGGGCATTGGTCTGGCCGCGCCGCAGATTGGCGTGATGAAGCGCATCGTGGTGATGGATGTGGCTGGTGAAGGCGAGACACCCGATCCGCTGGTGATGATCAATCCCGAAATCACCTATTTCGGTGAGCAGATGCAGGTGACCGAAGAGGGGTGCCTGTCCATACCCGAACTCTATTACGAGGTCGAACGCCCCAATAATGTCACGGTGACATATACCAATCTTGAGGGCAAAGAAGTCGTCAAGGAAGCCGAAGGCAAGCTTGCTGTCTGTATCCAGCACGAACTCGATCACCTCGATGGCGTGCTCTATATCGACTATCTCAGCCGCCTCAAGCGCGACCGCGTCATCAAGAAATTCGACAAGGCCGCCAAGCGCGCTGCTGGTTGATTGCGCGCTTAACACGCAGTGCGGCGACAGGGTAAATTACAAAAGTCCAAGGGAATTCGGGCATGCGCGTCGTCTTTATGGGTACGCCCGATTTTTCCGTTCCCACGCTGACCGAGATCGTTTCGTCCGGGCATGAGGTTGTTGCGGTCTATACCCGCGCGCCAAAGCCTGCCGGGCGCGGCCAGGCCGAGCGGAAAAGTCCGGTGCATGAAACGGCCGAAGCCTTTGGCATTCCTGTTTTCACGCCGCGCTCTCTCAGGGGCGCGGAGGAGCAGGCGCAATTCGCTTCGCTCGATGCCGAGGTCGCAATTGTTGTCGCCTATGGCCTGATCTTGCCCAAGCCCATTCTCGATGCGCCCGAATATGGGTGCCTCAATCTGCATGGTTCGCTGCTGCCACGCTGGCGCGGCGCGGCGCCGATCCAGCGCGCTATCATGGCGGGTGACAAGCAGGCCGGGATCGTGGTCATGCAAATGGATGAGGGGCTTGATACCGGGGGCATGGGGCCGACCGAAATCATTCCCATCGGGCCAGACATGATCGCGTCCGAATTGCACGATCAGATGATGCGGCTGGGAGCGGACCTGATGGGCCGCGCCCTGTCCGCTTTGGAGCGGGGGAGCCTGCATTTCACCCCGCAGCCGCCCGATGGCGTCACCTATGCCGCCAAGATCGAAAAGGCCGAGGCCCGGATCGATTTCTCGCAAAGCGCCGAAGAGGTGCACAACCGCATTCGCGGCCTCTCGCCATTTCCCGGCGCATGGTTTGAACTGGACCTCGCCGGCAAGCCAGTGCGCATCAAGGCGCTGCGTTCCGTGCTCGTTGCAGGCGAGGGCGAGGCGGGCGCACTTCTCGACAATGAGTTGACCATTGCCTGCGGCTCTGGTGCGATCCGGCTCATGCAGGTTCAGCGCGAGGGCAAGGGCGCCATGGACGCGGCCACTTTCCTGCGCGGCGCGGGCCCCCTGCCCGCCAAAGTCAGTTGATGGCACGCTTCAAGCTTACAATAGAATATGACGGCACCTCCTTCTGCGGCTGGCAGCGGCAGAAGGACCGGATGAGCGTGCAGCAGGCGCTTGAAGATGCGATTGAACGCTTTTCGGGCGAGACGGTGACCACGCAGGCAGCCGGGCGCACCGATGCGGGTGTTCACGCACTGGGCCAGGTCGCGCATTTCGATCTGTCGAAGGATTGGGACGCTTTCCGGGTCCGCGAGGCGCTGAACTATCATTTGCGGCCCCATGCGGTCGCCGTGGTCGAGTGCGAAACGGTCGGCACAGATTTTGAGGCGCGGTTCTCAGCCAAGGCGCGTCATTACGAATATCGCATTCTCAATCGCAGAGCGCCTGCTGCCATCGAACGCAACCAGGTCTGGCACGTGCCCACGGCTCTCGATGTTGCGCGCATGCACGAAGCGGCGCAGCTCATCCTCGGATTGCACGATTTCACCACTTTCCGCTCGTCGGAATGTCAGGCCAAGTCGCCAATGCGCACGCTTGATGTGTTCGATGTGAGCGGAGACGGAGAGGTGATCGCCATTACGGCCAGCGCCCGCTCATTCCTGCATCATCAGGTGCGATCCATGGTCGGCTCGCTGAAGCTGGTGGGCGAGGGCAAATGGAGCCCAGCCGATTTCCGCGCAGCGCTGGATGCTGCCGACCGATCCCGCTGCGGTGGCATGGCGCCCTCAAGCGGGCTTTATCTGACGGGCGTCGATTACTAAATCGTTGGCACGGGCAGAAACAGGGCGAGGATGCCCAGAGCCAGAAACACGCCGACCGCCTGCGAGATGAACAGCAGCACGATCTGCATCGCCTTTAGCGTGACGATGAAGCGGCCGATATTGATGAAGGTCATCAGCGCCACGATGACCACGGCCAGCAGCACGACAAGCCCCGCACCGCCAAGCAATAGCGACAAGAGCAGCAGCACGCCCGAAATCAGCGTCACCCAATTGCTCGCCACGAGATAGGGCACAAAACCATCCTGCCGCCCCATCTGCCGCAGCACGACCCAGGCCATCGCCGCCTGCGCGATGAACAGGGCGCCATTCATGACGATGGACTGGGTGGGCATGCCAGCCTCTACCGGCACGCCGATCAGCATGGGACCGAACCCGGCAATCAGCAGGGCCAGAAGCACTGCGATGATGCTGCTGGCGAGGCCGCGCTGGGAAAAGTCAAACCATAAGGACGCATCCCGGCGGCCGATAACCAGCGCCCAGCAGCCGCGCGCGGCATTGATGGCTTCTTCGATGAACGTCTGGTTAGGCTGGGCCAAAGGTCTCGATCTCGTCTAGGCTATGGGCGCGAATGTCGTGGCTAGCATGTAGAGCGTCATGGGCAAACCGACAAGCAGAACCACGGTCAACAGGGCAAAGGCGGCGGAAACGCCGCGGCTCCATGGGCCTGCGACGCGACCCAGCCGATAGAGCATGTAGATAAGGACCAGCCAGAGCAGCGGCAGCAGGACGCCGATGATGAGCGAAACCAGCGAGCCGACCGCCAGATAGGCGATGAGGGCATAAATACCCGGAATCAGCACAGACAGCGCAGAACCCGATTGCTTCATGACAAAGCGCGTGCCGAACACCCCGATAAGCAGCGCAACGAGCCAGAGTGATTGCACGACCATGATATCGAGAAAACCCGATAGCGTCGGCACATCGAAACGTAGCGAGGCCAGCACCACGGCAAGGAAAGCAAAAATGTAGAACAGCACAAGCGCATTGACCAATCCGGCAGCGCTGATGCGAAATTGGTCCCGCCAATTGTCCTGACGGCGCAGGATCATCTGCCAGCCCAGAAACGCCTGTTGCAGGTTCTGCCAGATTTTCATGCCCCACCCCCAGCAAAGAACCGGCCAAGGAAAGCACTGTAAATATCGGTGAGGTTGGCCAGGTCCTTGAGCGCAATATGCTCGTCGGCCTTGTGCATGCTCGGCCCGACAAGACCGCACTCAACCACTGGCCCATATTGGGCAATGAACCGGGCGTCGGAGGTGCCGCCGCCGGTCGAATATTCCGGCGCCTTGCCGTTGCGCTCGGCGATTACCGCTGAAAGCGTCTCGATATCGGCGCTGAGTGGCGAGAGGAAGGCGCGGGACGGGATGCCGGAAATCTCAAAGCCGATGTCTGTGCCATTCGCGTCTATGCCCGCGATCCGCTCGCGCACCCATGCAGCCAACCGTTCCGGGGTCCACAGATCATTGTAGCGAACATTGAAGCGCAGCACGCCGCTCATGGGAATGACGTTGGAAACGGGATTACCGACATCGATAGTGGTCAGTTCGAGATTGGAGGCGGGAAAGTGTTCAGTCCCGTCATCGAGCTTTTCCGAAGACAGCGCGGTGGCGACGGCGGCCAGCACCGGCAGGGGATTGTTGGCTTTGTGCGGATAGGCGACATGGCCCTGTGTGCCGGTCACGGTGACCTTGCCCGAAAACGAGCCGCGCCGACCGATCTTGATGCTGTCGCCAACAATTTCAGTCGAACTCGGTTCGCCCACGATGGCGAAATCGAAGTGATGGCCATTCTCAGCCATCCATCGCACCAACTTTTCAGTGCCGTTGACGGCGTCCGCTTCCTCGTCATTGGTAATGGCGAGTTGAATCGTGCCCGCATCGGCGGGCAGTGCGGCACAAGCGGCAATGAAGGCCGCGATGCCCGACTTCATGTCGGCGGCACCGCGCCCATAAAGCTTGCCATCTGCGACGCGCGGCACAAAGGGGTCGCTGGTCCAATGCGCTACATCGCCGGGCGGCACGACATCGGTATGGCCGGCAAAGAGCAGTCGTCGCCCGGACTGCCCGCGCGTGGCAAACAGATTATCGACCGGATAGGAGCCGTCGCCCTCGAAACGCAGTCTGGTGACGGCAAAGCCGATAGCGGTCAGCTCGGTCGCCAGCAGGTCGAGCGCCCCGGCCTCATCAGGCGTTACCGATGGGCAGGCAATGAGGCGTTCGAGCAGGCTTTGCGGATCAATAGACACAAAAACTCCAGTTTGGTTCAGGCAGCGCCGTCCAGCGGATCGAGGCCATAGCCGTTCGCCCCGGTCGTTCCCTTGAGAAAGCCGAGCTGAACGAACATGTAGATGGCGAAAATGGCGTAGGCCAGATTGATCAGCCCCAACCAGATGGCGGGCACGGGCAGCACGACGCCCTGTCCTGCATCGACCAGGTCCACGCCGATGCCAGTGGCCTGCAGCACATTGATGATGATCGACCCGGCGATCAGGATCTTGAGGTCCGTGCCATCATTGTCGCGGTCATGCCGGCGTTTGATGCCGATGCAATAGGCCGGGTAAATCAGGGCAATATTGAGCAGCACGGCGAGCCAGCTCAACAGCGCGGCATTGCCAAAGCTCAGAATGCCCAGAATGATCGATGCGATGATCGAAATCACGACCATTGCGATCACGCCGATCCACCATTGCTGACGACCAATGCGCCCCTCGGTGGTGGTCAGAAGCGAAACGATCTTGTCCATTCAGTATCTCCCCATACCGGAATCAATTCCGTGCCCGCGGAAAGAATAGAACGCCGGCGCGGCTTGGACCAGCGCCGGACGCGGAAGATCAATCGCGCAGCAGATCGTTGATGGCGGTCTTGGAGCGGGTCTGGGCGTCGACAGTCTTGACGATGACCGCGCAATAGAGCCCAGGCCCCGGCGTACCATCCGGCAGAGCCTTGCCGGGCAGCGTGCCGGAGACCACGACCGAATAGGGCGGCACTTTACCGATGTGAATTTCGCCGGTCTGACGATTGATGATCTTGGTGGAGGCGCCGATGAAGACACCCATGGAAATAACCGAACCTTCGCCGACGACGACGCCTTCCACGATTTCCGAGCGCGCGCCGATGAAGCAATTGTCTTCGATAATGGTGGGATTGGCCTGCATCGGCTCCAGCACGCCACCAATACCGACGCCGCCGGAGAGATGGACGTTCTTGCCGATCTGGGCGCAGGAACCGACCCCGACCCAGGTGTCGACCATCGTGCCTTCATCGACATAGGCGCCGACATTGACAAAGCTCGGCATCAGAATGGCATTTTTTGCGATGAAGGCCGACTTGCGCACGATGGCGCCGGGCACCGCACGGAAACCAGCCTCGCGCCAGGTATTCTCGCTCCAGCCTTCGAACTTGGTCGGCACCTTGTCCCACCAGGTCGAATTGTCGGCGCCGCCGCTCATGGGCTGGTTGTCATTGAGGCGGAAGGACAGGAGCACCGCCTTTTTCAGCCATTGATTGACCTGCCAGTCGCCCCCGACCTTTTCGGCCACCCGTGCCTCACCCTTGTCGAGCAGGTTCAGGGCTGTATCGACCGCATCGCGCACTTCACCAGTGGTTGAAAAATTGACCTCGGCGCGATTGTCAAAGGCGGTGTCGATAATCTGGGCGAGCTGGGCGTGCGACATGGGAGCTCCTGAAATTGTGCTTGGGATCAAAATGGGGTAAGCGCGTCAACGCGGGGTGGACGCCGGATAGACCCCAAGGATGCGGAAATAATCGGTGAAAAACTTCAGCTCATCGAAAGCAAGCTGCACGGAAACATCGTCAGGATGGCCCTCGATATCGGCATAGAACTGGGTAGCGGTGAACGCGCCGCCGACCATATAGCTCTCCAGCTTGGTCATGTTGACGCCATTGGTGGCGAAGCCGCCCATGGCCTTGTAGAGCGCGGCAGGAACGTTGCGGACGCGGAAGACAAAGGTGGTTTTCACCTTCTCCTTCTGGGGCGCATTCATTTCAGTGGGCGAGAGGACGAGGAACCGGGTCGTATTGTGGTCGGCGTCCTCAATATTTTCCGCCAGCACGTTGAGCCCGTAAATTTCACCGGCAAAGCGTGAGGCGATTGCCGCCACCGACTTGTCGGCCTTCTGGGCGATCTCGCGGGCCGAACCGGCCGTGTCCACTGCATTGATGGTGCGCAGGCCATGTTCACCAATGAAACGGCGACACTGGCCCAGCGCAACCGACAGTGACTGCACGGCCTTGATGTCTTCAAAACTGGCGCCGGGAACGCCCAACAGGGTCATTTCCACCCGCAGATAGGTCTCGCCAATAATGAAGAGACCGCTTTCGGGCAGCAGATGATGAATATCTGTAATGCGCCCATAAAGGGAGTTTTCGACCGGAACCACGGCGAAATCGGCTCGACCGGACTGCACCGCAGAAAGCGTTTCCTCAAAGGTCACGCAGCCCACGAATTCTCCATCGGGAAAGACATTGGCTGCAGCCGCGTGGCTGAAAGCGCCGGGTTCACCCTGAAAGGCAATCTTCTTGGTCATTTAAGCCGTCCATGCACGAATTGCGCCCTGCGTTTTGGCGCGGGGGCAGGCCAGTGTCAATCAAGGGTGGCGTTCGTGGCCTTCTTGGTCAGGCTCCGTACCAGAGGGATTTCCAGCGTGGTGGCTGGTCAATATGATATCAGCGCTTAGATCTGTGTGCTTGGCCGTGCCATTCGAGCGTAGCTCTCATGGCCTTCTCGCCTTAAAACGCTCCGCTGGAGCGTTTTCCCGCTGGCGGACGGCTCGAAGTGTCGCACTCGGCCTTTGCCCTGTTGCACCTTGGGGGGCTTGATACTATCTTCCGCGCGCGTCGAGCTGGCCGGTTGAGGCAGATTCTCCGTTGGGGGATCGGAATTTGGGTCAGTTCCGTATAGTGTCCGCAGGGGATGGACTGGCAGAGAGACCAAATGGATTCGTTCGAGCTTAACAAGATTCTAGGCGCCGTCCTCGGCACCCTGTTGTTCGTCATGGGTGTCGGCTTTTTGGCCGAGGCCATCTACAACCCAATTGAAGGTCGCGGGCCTGGCTATGCCCTTCCCGAGCCCGAGGCAGTCGCTGCGGGTCCGGTTGAAGAAGTGCCGAGCGTTCCGCTGGCCGTGCTGCTGGCCAGCGCCAGCGTCGACCGTGGTGCCTCGGCTGTCCGCAAGTGCCAGTCGTGCCATAATTTCGGCGAAGGTGAACCCAACAAGCAGGGTCCGAACCTTTACAATATCGTCGATGCCCCCAAGGCTCATGCCGATGGCTTTGCCTATTCGGACATTCTGCTCCAGCAGAAGGCCGAAGGTCAGGTCTGGTCGTACGACAACCTCAATCATTTCCTTGAAAACCCGCGCGGCTATGCTCCGGGCACCAAGATGGCGTTTGCCGGGGTACGCTCGCCCGAAGAGCGCGCCGACATTCTGGCCTATCTGCAGACGCTGTCGAGCAGCCCGGTCCCCTTCCCCGAGCCAGAGGCCGAAACGCCAGCCGGTGATGTCGTTCCAGCCGAGGTGACCGAGCCTGCCGCAGAATCAGAGCCGGTAACGGCCCCGGCTGTGGTGACCGAAACCCCGTCCACGACGGCGGGCGATACCGTGGTGGAGGGCACGCCTGCCGAAGGTGGCGCTGCCGACGAGACCACCGCGCCGGCCATCGGCCAGTAATCGCTTCTGAGCTGACAAGACCATTCGGGCCGCGCCAAAAGCGCGGCCTTTTTCTTGAGGAAGACATTCATGCTGCTGCTGCACCTTTCCGACGTCGATGAAGCAAGCTGGGCCAATGCCTTTGCCGAACGGCTCAAGCCCTATCGCGTGGTGCGGCGTGGCGACGATTTCGACCCCAAGGATGTGCGCTATATCTTCGTCTGGAAGCCCAAGGCCGACGCCTTTGACGGGCTCGACAATCTCAAGGCCGTGCTGTCGCTTGGCGCTGGCGTCGATGCGCTGATGAAGCATCCCAGCCTGCCCGATGCGCCAGTGGTGCGCTTCGTTGATTCCGATCTCAGCCAGCGCATGAGCGATTATGTGGTCGCCCATGTCACCATGCATCATCGCCAGTTCAGCCGGTTCCGCGCCGATCAGAACGCGCGGCGCTGGAGCCAGTATTATCCGCCCGCCGCGCAGGAAACCGCTGTCGGCATCATGGGCATGGGGGTGCTGGGGCAGGATGCGGCAGAGCGCCTCAAGCCTTTGGGCTTTGAAATCCGAAGCTGGAGCCGCACCCCCAAATCCATTCCCGGTATTGCCGGATTTTCAGGCGCTGCCGAGTTTGACACGTTCCTTTCCGGCACCGATATTCTGGTCAATCTCTTGCCCCTTACCGCGGAAACCACCGGCATTCTCAACACCAATACATTCAGCAAATTGCGGCGCGACCGACTTCTGGGCGGGCCAGCGATCATCAACGCGGCGCGTGGCGGTCATCAGAAAGAGGCCGATATCGCCAAGGCTCTGGCCGATGGCACGCTGGGCGCAGCCAGCCTCGATGTGTTCGAGGTCGAGCCCCTGCCCGAGGACAGCCCGCTCTGGGATATCGAGAATTGCTATATCACGCCCCACATTGCCGCCATTTCCAATGAGCGGAGCGGCGTCGCCTATTTCAGCCGTATCATCGAGGATCATGAAGACGGCAAGCCATTGATCCATGTGGTGGATCGTCAACGCGGCTACTGACACACAAATTTCACTGGTACGATGACAAAAACCGGTTCAAGCATATAGCTTGAACCGTCGACCCCCGAGACTTGATGACCGAATCAACCACCGCGACCGCCAAGCTCAGTTTCTACGATCGCCTGAAACTGGCCACCAAACATCGATTTGCCGAGCCCATTCTGGCGGCGCTGTGTTTCCTCGAAGCGATGATCATCCCGGTTTTTCCGGAAATCATGCTCGCCCCAATGATCATTGCCGATCGGTTGCGCGCCTGGCGGCTGGCAACCATCTGCACCATCGCCTCGGTTACGGGCGGGCTGGCAGGTTATGCCATCGGCTATTTCCTGTTCGACAGCATCGGCAAGCCGATCATTGATTTCTACGGAGCCAGCGGCGGCTTTGAATCGCTGCGTCACAGCTTTAATGAGAACGGTCCTCTGATGATCCTGATCGGCGCGCTGTCGCCAATCCCCTACAAGGTCATCACCATCACCTCCGGCGTGGCCGGGCTCGATATCTGGACCTTTGTCATCTATGGGCTGATCGGGCGCAGCCTGCGTTATTTCCTGCCCTGTGGCCTGTTCTATTTCTTTGGGCCTGTCGCTGGCGAATTCATCGAAAAACACAAGAAATGGGCTGGCTGGGGCATGATCGTTCTGGTCGTTGTCGGCTTCGCCATGGCGCCGCTGCTCTTTCCCAAAAGCCACGGCCCGGCCACTGAAATCGCTGTCGAGCAAATGACCAGTGTGGACAGCGTCGTCCCCCGCGAGCTGCTGCCCAATCCGGGTGAATTGCTCTCAGGCGTCACCGGTGAGCCGCAAGCCGAAGATGCCGAAACGGCACCGGCAAACTGAAGCTCAACGATCAGACATGGATTAGCGGGATCGACACCAAAGCAAGGGTGACGATCCCGCTCAATCACATCGAATAACGGTCGCGGATCAGGGCATAGACGGCGCGGATGCCCTGATCGGTAGCGCCGACCGGACGGCCCGGTCGAGCTTCCGGGGCCCAGCCGAAAATATCGAGATGCAGCCATCTATTGGCCTTTTTGACGAAGCGCTGGAGAAACAGCGCCGCAGTCACCGAACCCGCATAGCCGCCGGAAGCGGCATTGTTGATATCGGCAATCTTGGAATTGAGCAGGCTGTTGTAATTGGCCCAGAGCGGCATGGGCCAGAACGGGTCTTCCACGAGCGCGCCCAGCTCGGCAAGCCGATTGGCCACGGCAGGATCGCTGGCATAGGCAGGCGGCAGGTCGGGCCCGAGCGCCACACGCGCTGCGCCGGTCAATGTCGCCATATCGACCAGCAGGTCCGGTGCCTCCTCATCGGCCAGCGCCAGCGCATCGGCAAGGATCAGCCGCCCCTCGGCATCGGTATTGCCGATCTCCACGCTTAGCCCGGCGCGCGAGCGCAATACGTCGCCGGGGCGGAAAGCGGCTCCGGCAATGGCGTTCTCGACAACGGGCAGCAGCACGCGCAGGCGCACAGGCAAGGACGCGGAGACGATGGCATGAGCAAGCCCGAGGACATTGGCCGCGCCGCCCATATCCTTCTTCATCATCAACATGCCGGAAGCCGATTTGATGTCGAGACCACCGGTATCGAAAGTCACCCCCTTGCCCACCAGCGTCACCTTGGGATGCTCGGGATTGCCCCAGGTAAGGTCAATCAAGCGCGGCGCTTCGGTGCTGGCGCGGCCGACGGCATGGATCATGGGGAAATTGGCGTTGAGCAGATCGTCTCCGGCGGTGACGCGAATATCCATGCCATTGCGTCGGGCAAAATCGTGGGCCGCCTGTTCCAGCGCATTCGGGCCCAGATCATTGGCTGGGGTGTTGATCAGATCGCGCGCCAGTGAGGCCGCTTCCACCTGCCGTTCCACTTCGGCATGATCGGCTGCCTCGGGCAGGATCAACTTGGGCACGGCGCGCGCCTCACGGTACCGATCGAAGCGATAAGCGCCCAGACGAAAGGCGATAGCGGCCAAAGTCGCGTCACCGATATCGCCCTCAAGCGTATAGGTCCCAGCCGGCAAGGCCGCAGCGGCCAGTCCAGCGAGAAAGGGCGAGCGACCATCCGGCCCGCCAACGCCAAAAAGCCATTGCGTCAAAGCCCCATCAGCATCGGGCAGCGCCAGAAGGCGGCCCTGCTGCCCGGCAAAACCATGCGCTAACGCCCAGCTTTTTTGCTGACTGCTCAATCCTGCCCCATCCAGTGCACCCTCGGCGATGAATGTAACGGGAATGACGGACGGCGTGGCCATGGCAAACTCCTGATATTTGTTCCGGTTCTAGCGAGGCGCGCGCTGCGCCGCAATCACCGTCCCCGCCGCTGCTTAACCGGGCGTTAGGGTTAATGACCTATTGCTGGAGACACCGGGCAAAGCGGGAAACCCGCGTTCTGGCGGGAGTTTATCGTGTCGCAGCTTCGCCATATCTCCAAGGTTGCACGCCCATTGCTGCTGGCGGGCGTTGCTGCGCTGGCCCTTTCGGCCTGTGCTTCCAATCGCGGACAATTGAGCGGCTCTGACTATGCCAGCCTCTCGGCGGGGCAAAGTCAGGCAAGCCTGCCGGACCTCACCGAACGCTATCGCCGCAACCCCAAGGACAGGGCCGTCGTCATCCAATATGCGACCGCCTTGCGCACTGCCGGACAGCCCCAACAGGCCATTGCCGCACTGGAACAGGCCATCCTTGTCCATCCGGGGGACCTTGCAATCTCCATTGCCTATGCCAAGGCGCTGACGGCAGCAGGTCGTTTCGAGCAGTCGCTGACCGTCATTTCCAACGTCATCCGCCCCGATGCCCCTGACTGGAATGCCCTATTGGTGCAGGGTGCGACGCTCGACCAGATGGGACAGAACGAACAGGCCCGACGCGTCTATGCGCAGGCGGCCGTCATTGCGCCCGGCCAAGCTTCCATCGAGACCAATCTTGGCCTCTCCTATGCCATGAGCAATGACCTGACACGCGCCGAGCACCATTTGCGCCGCGCCGTGCAGATGCGCGGTGCGTCGTCCCAGACCCGGCAGAATCTGGCGCTGGTGGTTGGCTTGCAGGGGCGCTTCAACGAAGCTCGGGCGCTCTATGCGGCTAATCTTGCGCCGGAACAGGTCGAATCCAACATGGCCTATATCCGCGCCCTGCTCACCCAGCAAAACCGTTGGGACCTGATCGACAAGAACTGATCTACCAGTCAGGGTAATCCGGATCGCCCGGCTCGGGCGGCTCCTGCCGTACAAACACGAAATAGGCGGGTATCAGGCCGATCACCACCGCGAGCGCCGCTATCGTTCGCAAGCCATCCGGCGGCAGGCTCCATCCCCAGAGACGCTCAACCCAAACTGAGCCCGGCAAAGCTATTGCGAGCAGCGCGCCCATCACGATCAGCCAGGTGCGCGCCGGTTTGGCTATGGGATATCTAAGGCGATACATCAGGCGCCCTCAGCCACCGCCCATGGTGGAGGCCACGGTGCCGGAGAACACCTTGATCATGGCCGGGGACAGAATGACAATGAACAGCACCGGCAGGAAGAAAATGATGAGCGGCACAGTGAGTTTGGGCGGCAGCGCCGCGGCCTTCTTCTCGGCCTCCATCATGCGGGCCTCGCGGCCTTCCTCGGCCATGACGCGCAGAGCCTGCCCCACGGAAGTACCATACCGATCGGCTTGAATCAGCGCCGTCATCACCGATTTGACGCCGTCGAGGCCGGTGCGTCGGCCCAGATTTTCATAGGCGCGCGAGCGATCTTCGAGAAAGGACAATTCGGCCATGGTCAGCGTCAGCTCTTCGGCCAGTTCGACACTTTGTGCGCCGATTTCGCGGGAGACACGCTTGAAAGCGTGTTCCATCGACATTCCCGCTTCCACGCAGAGCAGCAGCAGGTCGAGGCAGTCGGACCATGAGCGACGGATCGAATGCTGACGCTTCTGCGTGCGGTTCTTGAGCAGCAGGATCGGCAGATAGACGCCGATCAGGCCCGCGCCGACCGAATAGACCAGATTGAGATAGGCCGGACGGTCACCGGGCGCCAGAACCATCAGATAGAGCGCAGCAAACAGGAAAATGCCGATTGGCGTCACGAAGCGCCAAAACAGATAAGTCGTCAGTGCCCCCTGCCCGCGCAGACCGGCTCTGGCCAGTTGATCTATGGTGTTCTCATCCTGAAACGCCTTTTTGAGATCGAGGCGGTCCACCGCATTCTTCATATAGGATTTGGTTTCGGTGCCGCGACGGATTGATGCCCGCGCGTCAGGGCTAGCGGTGCCGCGCAGGCGGGCCATTTCCTCGGCGCGCATCTTGTCGCGTTCGAGTGCCACGCGCTTGATCCGCCCCTTCATCTCCTGCTTGACGACAAGCGATGATCCAAAGGTGAACACAACGGCAGCGGCGGAGATTGCGGCCAGAACCGCAATCAGAAAGTCGCTCCGCATTATCAGCTCGACAAAATTCATCGCTCAGATCTCAAACTTCACCATGCGGCTCATGAAGAAAATGCCCGTCGCCAGCATGAGAATGCCAATACCCAGGCACAATTGGCCAACCGGAGTGGTCACCAGCGGCAGCAGATAGGATGGCGAGACAATCGAGACCAGCGTCGCCACCACGAAAGGCAGCGAGCCAATAATACCAGCGGAGGCCTTCGCCTCGGACGACATGGCCTTGACCTTTTCTTTCATCTTCTTGCGATTGCGCAGCACGCGCGCCAGATTGCCCAGAGCTTCGGAGAGATTACCGCCCGATTGCTGCTGCACCGAGATCACCACCACGAAGAAATTGACCTCTGGCAAGGGCACCCGGTCGAGCAGAACCTGCACAGCATCGGTCATGGAAAAACCAAAGCTCTGCTGATCGAGAACGCGCCCGAACTCGGACTTCACCGGCTCCTTGGTGTCCTTGGCGACAACGCGCATGGAATCGTTGAGCGGCAGACCGGTCTTGACGCCACGCACGATGGCCTCAATGGCATTGGGCAATTCGTCGAGAAACCTGTCCTGATATTTCGCGCGTTTGCGCATCACATAGATGCGCGGCAGCAGATAGGCACCGGCGACGGCAAAGATCGCCGTGAAATAGATCGGCACCTGCACAACAAACAGCACGATGAACAGGACGACACCGAAAATCACGCTGTTGCGGATAAAGGTGGCCGGGGACATGGTCATGCCTGCCTGAAACAGCATGTCCGAAACGGTCAGCCGCTTCTTGGTGTTTTCTGCTGCCTGAGATTTCAGCGCTTCCTGCACGCTTTTGCGGCGGGATTCGCGGGTACGATTGGCTTCGACATCACGGCGCGCGGCGCGCATATCACCCTGAAACGCCTTGCGACGTTGATCGGCGCGCTTATTGCCCAGCGCCGAAGGCACCAGTGCAAAGCCGGCTGCTCCAATGGTGATCATGGCCAGAAGTGCGAGCAGCAAGGTTTCCATATGCCCTACCTCGCCAGAATTTCATGCTGTTCGATATTGGCCTTTTCCAGCGCTTCGACCAGATTGGCCTCTTCGTTGAAATAGCGGGCCCGCTCGGTAAATTGCGGCTTGGTGATGCCGGTCGAGCGATGCTTGCCGAGCAGCATGCCGTTCGCGTCTTCGCCCATGATGTCATAGACGAACACGTCCTGCGTCACGATCACATCGCCTTCCATGCCCAGCACTTCGGTAATGTGGGTGATGCGGCGCGAGCCATCGCGCAGACGGGCCGCCTGTACGACCACGTCGATGGACGACACGATCATTTCGCGGATCGTGCGGCTGGGCAGCGAATAGCCGCCCATGGTGATCATGGATTCAAGGCGGGAGAGGGCTTCGCGCGGCGAGTTGGCGTGGAGCGTGCCCATGGAGCCATCATGGCCGGTATTCATGGCCTGCAACAGATCGAAGCTTTCAGGTCCGCGCACTTCGCCGACGATGATGCGTTCGGGGCGCATACGCAGGCAGTTCTTGATGAGATCGCGCATGGTGATCTCGCCTTCGCCTTCAAGATTGGGCGGGCGGGTTTCAAGACGCACCACATGCGGCTGCTGGAGCTGGAGTTCGGCCGAGTCCTCGCAGGTGATGACGCGCTCGTCCTTCTCGATGAAGGCGGTCAGGCAATTGAGCAGTGTGGTCTTGCCCGAACCCGTACCACCCGAGATCAGCACATTGGCGCGCACGCGACCCAGAATGCGCAGCACTTCAGCGCCTTCGGCAGAAATGGAATTGTATTTGACGAGCTGCTGGAGCGTCAGCTTGTCCTTCTTGAACTTACGGATGGTGAGCGCGGCGCCGTCGATGGACAATGGCGGGGCGATGACGTTGACGCGCGAACCATCGGGCAGGCGCGCGTCACAGATCGGCGAGCCTTCATCGACGCGGCGGCCGACCTGGCTGACGATGCGCTGGCAGACATTCATCAGATGCGCGTCGTCGCGGAAGCGCACATTGGTGAGCCGCACCTTGCCGTCCACTTCGATATAGCATTTCTGCGACCCGTTCACCATGATGTCGGCGATGTCGTCACGCGCCAGCAGCGGCTCGAGCGGACCATAGCCCAGGACGTCATTGCAAATGTCTTCGAGCAGGTCTTCCTGCTCGGAAATCGACATGACGATGGATTTGAGCGCGATAATTTCCGAGACGATATCGCGGATTTCCTCGCGCGCGGCCTGGCTCTCCATGGTGGCAAGCTGGCTGAGATCGATAGAGTCGATCAGTGCGTTGAAGATAGCCGATTTGGTCTGGAAATATTCCTTGGCGCGCTGGGCGTCGGCGGGCGCGCGCACATCGAGCACTTCGTCGGTGGTGCGCATCCGCGCGCTCATGGCGTCGCCATCGCTGGCGCGACGCTGCAATTTCGGCGCCGCTGCCGCAATCTCGGCAGGCGGCGGGCTGGCAATCGGGCGCGGCGCTTCGCTGACGCCGGGCGTATTGCCTCCGAAGGTGGTGCGCTTGCCAAACATAGACGGCGTCCTTGTTATGCCCGTTTCTTGAACAGGGTTGGGAGCTTGAGCAGGCTGGAGGCCTTGCTCGCGCTATGGCTGGCCTGTCGGCCGGTCACCTGCATGCCGATGGACGAGAAGACCTCGTTGACCTTGTTATTGGCCGAGACCTCCGCAATCATCTGCCCGTTATTGGCGGCGGTGCCGAAAAGCGCCGCGTCGAAACCGATCTGGCCCAATAGGCGGCATTCCACCGACGAGGCGAATTCGGCAGCGCCGATTTCGGGCCGACGCGGCAGGCCCTGCTTGTTGATGACGATGCTCGCCGCATTCTCGCTTGGACGCAGCGTTTTGAGCGCATCGGCCAGGTTCTTGGCATTGCGCAGATTGGCAAGGTCCGGTTCGGCCACGATGACGACTTCATCGAGCGAAGCCAGCGTCTGGCGCGTCCAGGCAGTCCAGGCATGGGGAATGTCGAGAATGATTACCGGGACCGATTTCTGGCAGATTTCGATGATCGCCTCAAAGTCGCGCTCTTCAAAGTCCCAGGTGTGGTCCAGCGTGGCTGGCGCGGTCAACAGATTGACGTGGTTCGCCGCCTTGCTCATCAGGCGATCCAGCATGGTCTGGTCGACCTTCTGGCTGGCCAGAACCGCATCGGCGAGGCCATGCGGCGGATCCTGATTGAAGTTGAGCCCTGCCGTACCGAAAGGCAGATCCATGTCGACGATCAGGCAATCCTGCCGGAGCGAGGAGGCAATGGCCCAGGCGACATTATGCGCGACGGTCGAGCTGCCCGAGCCGCCCTTGGCCGAAACGAAACCAATGGTGCGCCCAATAGGCGCCGCGCCTTCGGCGACGTAAAGGTCGGCAATCGAGGTGACGATATCCTGCGCGCTGGTCGGCAGGACGATATATTCGGAAATGCCCGAACGAACCAGTTCGCGGTAGAGCAGCACATCATTGACATGCCCCAGCACGATGACGCGCGTGGATGCATCGCAGACCTCGGCGAGCCGTTCCAGCGTCCGCGGGATTTCCGCCGTCGGCAGCATGGTCTCGACAATGATCAGATTGGGGGTCGGGTTGGACTTATAGGTCTCCACCGCGCCATCAATGCCGCCATTATGAGTGGTGAGCGCCACCTTGGACATGCGGCGATCATGCAGGGCGCTTTCGACCAATTGCGCGGTCAGCGAGCTTTCGCAAAAGGCCTGAATGGTAATGCGCGGCACGAGACGGGCACCATGCATGATCTCGCCGACTGGTTCATCAGCCTTGGAATTATTGTCGGGGGTGAGGAAACTCATGGAAATCTTGCTCCTGATCCGCGATCAATCCAGAACGAAACCAACCGAACCGGAATAACCGGAGCGGAACTCGCCAGTGGCGCCAACGCCATACATGTGCTCAAGCCGACCGAGGAACACCGCCTCGGCATCGCCACCGATCAGCATAGTATCCGTGGGAACCGGGATGGAATTTACCGGGCTCGGATTGACCAGATATGGCGTGACAAGGATCACCAGTTCGGTTTGCTGGCTGCGATATTCATTGGAGCGGAACAGAGCTCCGAGGATGGGGATATTGCCCAGGCCGGGGATTTGATTCATGTCCCGGCTGGAGCTTTCGCTGAGTAGCCCGCCAATTGCCAGCGTGGTGCCTGCCGATAGCTCGACCGTAGTCTTCACGTCACGGCGGCTCAGACTTGTGCTGCCAGCCTGAAGTTCAGACACACCGGTGTCTACCATGAGACCGATCGACCCATTGGACTTAACCGTCGGCATGAAATTCAACTTCACGCCATATTCCTTGAATTCGGTCGTCGCATTTCCGTTGTCATCCCGACCAGCAATCGGGAACTCACCGCCAACGAGGAAAGACGCCATCTGACCCGACACCGCCGTGAGGGTAGGCTGCGCTAGCAGACGCAGCGCGTTGCGGTTTTCAAGGGCCTTCAGTGAGGCCGTAATCGCCATTCCACCAATAGGCATACTACCGTTGAAAGTCGCTGGACTACCGTTCTGGACGCTATTGAACCCGAATGTCGACGCTCCTATCGTGGCCGTGCCGGACAGATTGATGCCAAGTTGTTTAGCGACGTCGCGGCGAATTTCCGAAACGGTGACCTGCAGCATAACCTGCTGGGCCCCGGCCACATCGATCACATTGGCCACATTATCCGGAGCTCCGGCAAACTGGACGGCGACGGCCTGCGCGCGGTCCCTGTCTTCAGATGTCGGAACGGTGCCCGTGAGCACCACACGGTTCATGTCGCCTGACAAAGTCACCGATTCCACGCGGATGCGCGAGCCCGGTATGACACGGGCAAGAGCGGCTTCAAGAGCATTGCCAACCATGGAGGGCTGCTCGATCACACGCAGGTCGAGCACCTGAATGGTCCGGCCTGAATCATCGAGGAAGAAGATATTGGTATCGCCACCCGAAATGCCCTGCACGATGGCGCGGGTCCGGGTCCGCATGATGGCCGCAGCAACATTGGGCTGGGAAACGATGACCTCGGCCACGCCTGCGGGCAGATCGACGATCATGGACTTGTTCAGTTCCACATCCATCTTGCGCAGCGCGCCATAGGCATTTGCCGATATGGTCACCTGAGCCTGTGCCTGCGCAAAGGCAGGCAGGGCCGGAGCCAGCATCGAGATCAGCGCCGCCGACGCCATGAGGGCGGCGCGGACGGGGCGGCTTGGCGTGAAAGCGTTTGCGTTTTCCATCATATCGCCCCTATTGCGGCAGGACTTGCGGCATTTCAGATGCCTGTTGAAGCTGTGAATTGTCGACATAAACGGCATCGTCAGTCGCAACGAAAGCGGCCGCCTGCTGGCCTGCGGATGCGGCGCCGGTGATGACGCTCTGCTCCCTGCCATAGCGGATGATGCGGACAGCTTGGTTGGTCGTGGCCGTCAGCCCTGGATCGACGCGATTGAAGTCCGCGACCGAGCGCAGTGTCAGCGTCAGCTGGCCACGGGTTGAAGCATTGATCAGCGTTTCGGCCTGCGATGGGTCGAGTTCGAGCGTCGCAATGGTGCTGCTGTCAAAGGTTTGAGGCTGTGGGCTGGAGCCGTCACCTTCAGTATTGCCGCCGCTGGTGCCCATTTCACCGAGGCGCTTGCCAATGGCCAGAACACGCACATCCGAGAGAATGACTTCAGACCGCTGACCGCCCGCCGACGCCGTGCTGAGCACCACATCAACATGGTCGTTCGGCACCACGAAGCCACCAGCGCTGGACGCTGCCGTGACCCCGACAGAGACGCCGCGCTTGCCTTGCGCCAATACAGCGGACAGATAGCCCTGATCGGAACGGACCAGCTTGGCCTCGCGGATCGGCTCACCGGGGAAGAATTCAAAACGGGCCACCGCGCCAGTCATTTGCGAGGGTGCATCGGGCATGGCTGCAACGGTGACATATTCAGGGCGCAGCGCCCCTTCGGGCCAGTCCTGCCATTCGACAGAAGCCGGGACCAGCCGCTCACCGATGCCGATAGCAGCTCTGGCGACCAGAATCTGGGTTTTGGCCTCCTGCACGACCTGGGTCACCACCTGCGTCTGCTGGGCGGGTGGCGTACCACCACCGCGCGTGACCAGAAAGGCTGCAAGACCGCCGGCGACAAGAGCCACCACCACCAGGATAATACGCGCCGGTCTCATGACCCACTCCGGTTGTATCACCGGGCAATATGCCCAATTTCACCGGCCCGACTATGAAAGCAAAGGGTCAAAGTTTAGTTAATCATCGCTTTGCAAGAAGCGTTAACAACTTATGAATACTCGTATTTTGCGAATTAAAGACTATTCGCACGAACGCATAGTCCCTCTTTATCGTCATTGCAGGATTGTCCGGACAATCCAACTCCACCACACCACATCGTATGGACCACCCGGAGGAGCCGGGTGGTGACGGCGGGGGAGGGCATGGGATGAAACCCAATCGCAACGGCCTTCAGGCCGTAAGGCGCTCGAAAATAGCGGTATTGGAATAGGTCAGCAGACCAGCAATGGCCATGGCGATGCCATAGGGCACACCCTGCTTGGGATTGTGCAGACGGTTGAGCCATTCAAAGCGGGTAATCATCGGATTGAGCGGCATGCGGCGCAATACCAGAATGGCGAGGGTCAATGCGCCGCCAAGCAGAGCCGTATAGACGAGGTAAGGCAGGGTAAAGCCGAAGCCGAGCCAAAGGGTCGTTGCGGCGGCCAGCTTGGCATCGCCACCACCGATCCAGCGCATGGCAAACATGCCGAAGGCCACAACCAGCACGACAAAGGCGCAAAGGACATGCATGGCAAATTGCTGCAATGGCAATTCCACGATCAGTGCCATGACAACGAAACCAGCCGTCAGCACCAGAACCAGCTTATTGGAAATCCGCATCGTCAGTAAATCTGACGAAGCGGCAAAAGCCATAATTATCGGAAAGAATAAAAGCGCGATATATTGCAGCATCTCAGCCTCACATCCCTTTGCCCGTTCAAGAGCAGATTGAGGCTAACCGACAGGGTTTAAGAAACGACAAAGAGCGCTATCGAATGCTGTCAGAACGTGGTCGCGGCAACAACCTCATCACGAACATAGTTCCACATATCGCTTACACCACCGCCGAGAAGAAAGACGGAGCCGATTATCGCTGCAGATAGCAGACCGGCAATAAGCGCGTATTCTATGGCTGTAGCACCAATCTCGTCGTCCAAGAAACGGCGGAGATCAAAGGCTGATAAGAATACACATTGGCCGACCATTTGAATCTCGTCCCTATAGGAGCGAAAATTACCGGAAAGGGCCTCCCCCTACATGGGGAAGGCCCTTTTATTTCTAAATTTGATAAATCAGGTCTTAGGGGCGCCGGATTCAATACCGGACTGCTTTGTAAGCTCCGTATTGATACCCTTAAATACATTCTCAAGAGTGCCGCCCAGCGTGGACACGGCCACGATGATACCGACGGAGATAAGAGCGGCGATCAGGCCGTATTCGATTGCGGTTGCGCCGGACTCGTCCTTGGCAAAACGTGCGAAAATGTTCATTCCCAGGCTCCTTTTTTCTCGTTCTCGAGTGGCGCCTGAAGTTCGGATACGCCACACAATGAACATGAGGGGAAGCTAGCCATCACTCGTTGAAATAGCGTTAATCAGCAGAACTTGTTCGACCTGCATTTCCTATAGTAATCAACCAGTTAAAGTATAGGTTTGGATTTTATACAGCAACGCCCACCCATCGAAATTTTATTAAAAACCCTATGTATTTCAACAAAACGGGCACCGGACCGCTTCCAAATCTTTATATTTGATCAACACTTTCACTGGTGAAAAATCCTGCCGACAGCGTCACGTTTGCCAAGTATTTACCATTCGGGCGGATTGTAGGGGCAGCGTATTCAGTACCCGTGGACCTTACCATGACCCGTTTTGTCGCCCTGCTGCTCGTCGCCGGCCTGTTTGCGCCGATGCCCGCCTTGGCGCAGGATGGTGCGCCCATCAGCGTCAATGCAAATATGGCGCGCGTATTGCGCATAAGCGCTCCCGCCGCCACGGTGATCGTGGGTAATCCGGGGATTGCCGACGTGACCATTCAGGATCCGATGACACTGATCCTGACCGGCAAGAGCTATGGTCAGACCAATCTCATCGTGCTCGACAGCCGCGGCGAACCCATTGCCGATACGCTGGTCGAAGTCATCCAAATGCAGGCAGGCGTCATGACTGTCTATCAAGGTCAGGCCCGCACGACGCTGACCTGTGCCCCGGTGTGCCAGCCCGTCATCATGATGGGCGATGACAACGCGTTTTCGGCCAATACCCTGGCCTCATCCCAATTGGTGCAGTCGACCACCAATTAAGCGTTTATACGGCGTTTACCCTATTCAGCATCTGCCCGGCTCGTCAGCATCCCGCTAACCGGGAGTTAGCCCTGTGCCGCTAGCGTGTGTCCATACAAACGTCGCGCGGGCCATGAGCAATCCTTTCGCCATTCTTGGAGAACATTTTCGCCAGCGCGGCCGGGCGTGCGGGCGCAAGACGCGCCTGCTTGGCCGCGACGAGAGCGCCGCGACCGCTGTCGAATTCGCGCTTCTGGCCTTTCCGTTCTTCCTGATTATCGGCGGCATATTGCAGACATCGGTGATTTTCCTGGCCTCGCAGGTGTTGGAAAGCGCGGTGCAGGACGCTGCCCGCCAGGTCCGCACTGGTCGGATAACAGATAGCGACACAATAGAAACGTTCCGCGATCAGGTCTGTGACCGACTTTTCGGCCTCTTCCCAAATTGCGCGACATTGCATCTGCGTGTCGTTGAGGTCACCGATTTTCAGTCCGCCACCATGGTTGTTCCGGTTGATCCCGCCTGCCAGCAAAACTGCCAATGGACCACGCCGGAAACATGGTTGCCGGGCAAAGGCAGAAGCGTGGTTCTGGTGCAGGCTCACTATCGCTATCCGGTGGTGCTGCAATTCGGCCCGCTGGGCATGGCCAATCTGCTCGATGGCAACCGCCTGCTCGGCATGGCGGCGGTTTTTCAGAACGAGCCATTCTGATGATGACGCGGCTTGTTCAATTATTGCGACGCTTTCCCCGCGCCCAGCGCGGTGTCGCCGCCGTCGAATTTGCAATGATGCTGCCGGTCATGCTGGCCATTTATATCGGCGCCTTTGAGGCCAGTGCGCTGATCTCGATGGATCGCAAGGTGCAATCGGTTTCCGGTTCGGTCGGGGATCTTGTGGCGCGCAGCAATCAGTCCCTGACGACCGCACAGATGCGCGACTATTTCCGCGCCGCCAGCGGCATCATGACCCCCTATTCATCAGACGATGTGCTGCAAGTGGTTACCGCCGTTTCGGTCGACGATAGCGGCAGAGCTGTCGTTGTCTGGTCGCGCCAGTTCACCAATGGCATTTATTCGGCCACCACACCGCGAGCCAAGGATTCAGTGTTCCCACTGCCCGCTGAAATGGCCAATATTTCCAAAGGGCAAATGGTCATAGCAGCCGAAGCCTCCTATGATTATTCTCCGCTATTCGGCCTGTTTTTCAATCATCAGGTCAATCTTTACCGCTCCAGCTTTTTCATGCCCCGCTTTGGCGGCACAATCAGCATTCTCTGACGCCGTACTTGCCCGCAATGGGTTGCCATGGCACAAGCCAGCCATCTTTTCCCCATCCGGCTGGTCAGCATGAACGACACAATCATTCCCGTCTTTGATCTGGGCGGCGTCTTCGTCGACTGGAACCCGCTTTACCTGTTCCGCAAGCTGTTCGAGACCGAGGAAGAGGCAGTCTGGTTCCACCAGAATATCTGCACCGGCGACTGGAATCTGGAGTTCGACGCCGGCGAGATTTATGCCGAGGGCGTTGCAAAGCTCATCACCCGCTTCCCCAAATACTGGCGCGAAATTCAGGCGTTCGACCTGCGCTGGAAGGAAACCTTTGAGGGCTTTTTCCAGGGCACGATCGACATCCACAACGAGCTGATCGAGCAGGACATCCCCACCTTTGCCATCACCAATTTCTCCTGGGAAAAATGGGTGAGCTGCCTCGGCGAATGGCCGTTCCTCGAAAAATTCGACGGCGTGGTCGTCTCGGGTCTCGAAGGTCTGGTCAAGCCCGATCCGCGCATCTATCGCGTTTTCTGCGAGCGCTATGGCATGTCGCCCGAAAGCTGCGTTTTCATCGATGACAGCGAGCCCAATATCGTGGCCGCGCGCAAGTTCGGCATGCATGGCATCCATTTCAAGGATCCGGTGCATCTGCGCGCCGATCTGATCGCGCTCGGCCTGCCGCTCAAGGCGAAGTAAAAACACAAAACCCCGGAGCGATCCGGGGTTTTCTTTTGGTTATCGCGGACACGCTACTGAAAGCGCCCGCCCTTCTGGATGACTTCGATCTTGTAGCCATCAGGATCGGTCGCAAAGAAGAAGCGCGCCACCGGCACGTTGCCGTTCTTGAAATCCACCAATTTGCCGACAGTAAAGCCCTCGGCATTGAACCTGTCATATTCGGCCTGAAGATTGTCGACCACCACGGCCAGATGGCCATAGCCATCGCCCAGATCATACGGCTCGGTGCGGCCGTGATTGATGGTCAGTTCCAGCTCAAAACCATCGAGTTCGTGGGCCACATAAACCAGGGTGAAATCAGGAAATTCAAGCCGGTTGACGATCTCGAGCCCGAAGGCGCGACGATAGAAATCAACCGAACGCTCTTCATTGACGACCCGGATCATCGAATGGGCAAGCTTGGCCATTTACAACCTCTGGGAGTGGGTGGACGAGCGCAGCGAGGACTTACTTTGTGCCATACATGCGGTCGCCCGCATCGCCGAGGCCGGGCACGATATAGCCCTGTTCATTGAGGTGATCGTCGATAGCCGCCGTATAGACCGGCACATCGGGATGGACTTCGGTGAAATGCTTGACGCCTTCGGGCGCGGCGAGCAGGCACAGGAACCGAATATCGGTCGCGCCGACCTGCTTGAGCTTTTCGATGGCGACTGTTGCCGAATTGGCCGTGGCCAGCATCGGATCAACGACAATGATCAGGCGGCCTTCAAGGCTGGATGGTGCCTTGAAATAATATTCAACCGGCTCCAGCGTTTCGTGGTCACGATACATGCCGATATGGGCGACACGCGCGGCGGGAACGAGGTCCAGCATGCCGTCGAGCAGGCCGTTACCAGCGCGCAGGATCGAGGCGAAAACCAGCTTCTTGCCTTTGATGGCAGGCGACTTCATCGGCGCCATCGGCGTCTCGATGTCGATCATCTCCAGCTCGAGATCGCGGGTCACTTCATAGCACATCAAATGGGCGATTTCGCGCAGCAGCCGTCGGAACCCCGCAATGGAGGTTTCCTTGTTGCGCATGATCGTCAGCTTATGCTGGATCAATGGATGGTCGAGAACCGTTACTTTACCCGCACTTGCGCTCATCTCGATCACCTCGGCTTGGCTTATCAAAGAAAGGATTTGCCGTGGCGGCCGGGCGCGAGCCCCAGCCAGACGGCAATGCTTTCCCCAATATCTGCGAAGCTGGACCGAATGCCAATCTCTCCCGGCTTGAGGGCTGGGGAAAAGACAAGGATCGGCACCTGTTCGCGGGTGTGATCGGTACCCGGCCAGGTCGGATCATTACCATGGTCGGCCGTCAGCACCAGAAGATCGTCGTGACGCATGGCGGCGATGATTTCGGGGAGGCGGGAATCGAATAGTTCCAGCGCCGCCGCATAGCCGGGCACGTCGCGGCGATGACCATATTCAGAGTCGAAATCGACGAAATTGGTCATGATGAACGCGCGATCCGCCGCCATCTCCATGGCTTCGAGTGTGCGGTCGAAAAGCTGAAAAATTCCAGTACCTTTGAGCTTATGGGTGACGCCAGAACCGGCGTAAATATCGGAGATTTTGCCGATGGCGAAGACCTGATTGCCCGCGCTGGCATTGCGGTCGAGCAGAGTCGGCTCGGGCGGTTTCATCGCGTAATCGCGGCGGTTGCCGGTGCGCTTGAAGGTGTCCTGGCTATCGTTGATGAACGGCCTGGCTATGACGCGGCCGATATTGAGCGGCTCGGTCAATTCAAAGGCGATGCGGCAAATCTCATAAAGCCGCTCCAGCCCGAAATGGGTTTCATGGGCAGCAATCTGGAACACCGAGTCTACCGAGGTGTAGCAAATGGGTTTGCCGGTGCGGATATGCTCTTGCCCCAGTTCGGCAATGATATCGGTGCCCGAGGCGTGTTTGTCGCCCAAAATGCCGGGCAGGTCGGCGCGGCGGATGAATTCAGCGATCAGTTCGGGCGGAAAGGTTGGAACGGTCTGGGGGAAATAGCCCCACTCAAACGGCACCGGCACCCCGGCGATTTCCCAATGACCGGATGGGGTATCCTTGCCCTTGGAGATTTCACGCCCGACGCCGAAGCGTCCGCCTTTGGGTGTATCCGAAAGGCCGGGCGGCAAGAGGCCGGAGGACAGTTTCAGCGCCGCGCCCAGCCCCATGGCATCCATATTGGGCACATGCAAAGGACCGGCACGCAGACCCGGCCTGTCGGCCTTGCCTGCGGCTGCCCATTCGGCAATGTGGCCGACAGTATTGGCGCCAACATCGCCATAGGTCTCGGCATCGGGTGCGCCGCCAATACCGACGCTATCGAGCAGGCAGACAATGGCACGCGGCATTTGCATCACTCCTTAATCGGCACGGTAGTCTTATCAGGCGTCATTGCCCGGTTTATCCGGGCAATCCAATTCTCAGCAGGCGCTGCGCTATCGCATGGATCAAGTCCGAGGATGGCCGGGTGATGGCGCGGGGCGGTATCGGGCCTAATTTGCCTCGATCCGGCCAGCGATCAACGGATTGTCCGGGACCGCACTGCCAAACCCATAGGCTGCGCGCAACCGCGCCTCTGCGTCTCGTGCACTCGCCTCATCGGCGGCGTGAATGCGGGCAATTGGCGTTGTGCCATCAATATTGGCGCCCAGCCCGGCCAGCCGATCGAAACCGACGCGATGATCAATGGTGTCGGTCGGCGTCGCCCGCCCACCACCAAGCGCCACAACGGCCATGCCGACGCCGCGCGTATCGATGCCCGAGACCGTCCCCTGCCCTGCTGCAAATACATCACGAATGATCAGCGCGGGTGCGAGATAGGTGTCCATCTTGTCGATAAAATCTGCCGGGCCGCCGAGTGCAGCGACCATTTTGCCGAAATGCTCTGCCGCCCGACCGGAGTCCAGTGCGCCCTCGAACTGCGCCCCTGCATGTTCGAGCGAAGTTGCCTTGCCGCTCATCAGCACCAGTTCGGCACAAAGGGCGAGCGTCACTTCTTTCAGCCGCTTGTCCTGATGCGCCCCGGTGAGGAAATCGACGGCATTGCGTATTTCGAGCCCATTGCCCGCCGCGCTGGCCAGCGGCTCGTTCATATCGGTAATGAGCGCGCCGGTCTTGAGTCCCGCGCCATTGGCGACAGAAACAAGGCTTTCGGCCAGATGCTGCGACTTTTCCAGCGTCGGCATGAAAGCGCCCGAGCCAGTCTTCACATCGAGGATCAGCGCGTTCAGTCCCGCCGCCAGTTTCTTGGAGAGGATCGAGGCGGTGATCAACGAAATGGATTCCACCGTGCCGGTCACATCACGAATGGCGTAAAGCGTCTTGTCGGCGGGGGCCAGGTCGGCTGTCTGCCCGATAATGGCGCATCCGGCCTGTTTCACCGTCTTGCGGAACAGCGTATTGTCGGGGCTGGTCTGATAGCCGGGAATAGCGTCGAACTTGTCGAGCGTGCCGCCGGTATGGCCGAGGCCACGGCCCGAAATCATCGGCACATAAATGCCCAGAGCGGCAAGGATCGGCGCCAGCATCAGGCTGACATTGTCCCCGACCCCGCCCGTCGAATGCTTGTCCGCCACCGGGCCATCGAGGTCCGACCAGTCAAGCACATTGCCGCTATCGCGCATGGCAAGGGTCAGCGCTACGCGCTCATCCATGGACATGTCACGGAAATAGACCGCCATGGCAAAGGCCGCCGCCTGCGCATGCGAAACCGTGCCCTTGGCAAAACCAGCGATGAACTGGGCGATTTCATCGGACGAAAGCGCCTCGCCATTGCGCTTCCTGATGATGACTTCCTGAGGAAGAAAGACCATGGCCTATAACCGATAAAGCCGAACCGGCGGCTTGTCGGCCCGGGCGATAACTTTCTTGGCTTCCAGATCGAGCTGCACCGCCTTGACCCACCAGCCCGCCTTTTCTCCGCCGGGGAAAAGGTCCTGTGATAGTTTAAGCTTCACCCCGGCGATGAGATCGCTGACGGACAGGCCGGGCGCGTCGCTCGGCAAGGTCGCCAACACTGCCTCTTTCACCGCAGCGAATTTGACCGCATCGACGCGGTAAATCTTACCCGGCTGGCCGACATTTTCAATTTCGATCTTATCGGCCATGGCTCACGCTCCGTAAGGAATCCATACATTCTTCACCTGCGTCGCCCGCGACAGGAAATAGTCGCCGGAGAAACGGGAATTGGTCAGATCGTAATCCAGCCCACGGCTGGTCCAGGTCTGTTTGAGATTGCCCGTCGAGGCTTTTTCAACCATGGCAGAACCGTCCGCCGAACCCATGAACCAGAGCCCATCCACCCCATCATGCTCGGCAAGGGTTTTGGCCAGTGAGAGGCTGTCGCCGGTGACGATATTGACCACGCCCGATGGCATGTCGGAGGTTTCGAGGACCTGATAGAAATCGGTCATCGAGAGACCGTGACCCGAGGATGGCACAAGGACCGCCGTATTCCCCATTGCGATTGTCGGCGCTAACAGGCTGACAGCGCCAAGCAGCGGATTGTTATCTGATGCGACAATTCCCACCACGCCCAGCGGCTCGATCATGGCGGCAGCAATGGCCCGCATGGGCGGATTGTGCACCGCGCCATCGAATTTGTCGGCCCAGCCGGCAAAAGCGAAGAGCCGCTCAACCGAAAGCGCCACTTCCTCGGAACCGTCTTCACCCGTTTGCGCCTTGAGGCGAGCGGCAAATTCCTCCCGGCGATAATCGAGATTTTCTGCAAGGAAATAAAGCACTTGCGCCCGGGAATGGGCAGCCGTATTGGCCCAGCCAGAGGCGGCGCGCGCCGCTTCCACGGCATTGCGGATATCCTTGCGATTGCCATCCCCGACTTCGCCTACCAACTCGCCCTTGGGGCCATGGACCGGGCGATTATAGCCCGAATCCGGCCGCGCCTGTTTGCCGCCGATATACATCTTGGCGGTCTGATCGAGATGGCCACCATCAAGCGGATTGGCAGCTTTCGCCGGAACGGCCTTGGCGACCGGAGCAGATTTTAAATCCTTTTCCCACAAGGGCTTGAGGTAGGCGCCCATGCCTTCTCGGCCACCTTCCCGGCCATAGCCACTTTCCTTGTAACCACCAAAACCAACCGCCGCATCGAACTGATTGGTGCCGTTGATCCAGATCACGCCCGCCTTGAGCTTGGGCGCTATGTCGAGGGCGAGGTTGATGTTTTCGCTCCAGAGCGTCGCCGCAAGGCCGTAGCGCGTATTATTGGCCAGAGCCACGGCCTCTTCGGGCGTGCGGAAGCTCATGGCCACGAGCACCGGCCCGAAAATCTCTTCCGAAACCAAGGTATTGGCGGGCGACACATTGGTGACCAGCGCAGGCTTGAGGAAACAACCCTCGGCCGGAAGCTGCCCGTCGGGCTCATAGACCACCGCGCCTTCGGCAACGCCACGTTTCATCAGGTCCTTGATGCGCTCGACCTGAACCGGGGCGACCAAAGCGCCGATATCGACAGATTTATCAAGGGGATCGCCGACGCGCAGCTTAGCCATGCGGGTCTTTACCTTGGCGATAAAGCGATCCGCGATGCTTTCCTGCACCAGAAGGCGCGAACCAGCGCAGCAGACCTGCCCCTGATTGAACCAGATCGCTTCGACCAGCCCTTCAACCGCGCTATCGAGATCGGCGTCTTCAAAAACGATATAGGGCGACTTGCCCCCCAATTCGAGCGACAGGCCCTTGCCGGACCCTGCCGTGGCAGCGCGGATGATCTTGCCGACATCGGTGGACCCTGTGAAGGCAATTTTGTCGACATCCGAATGGTTTACCAGCGCCGCGCCGGTATCACCCTCGCCCGTCACGATATTGACCACGCCCTTGGGCAGGCCAACGCGCTCGCAAATTTCGGCGAAAAGCAGCGCCGTCAGCGAGGTGAATTCAGCGGGTTTCAAGACAACCGTATTGCCCGCCGCCAGCGCAGGAGCAATCTTCCAGGCCAGCATCAAAAGCGGGAAATTCCACGGAATGATCTGGCCGCAAACCCCATAGGGCACCATGCCGGGAAATTCCGTGTCGAGATGGGTAGCCCAGCCGGCATGATGATAGAAATGGCGCGCCGCCAATGGAATATCGGCGTCGCGGCTCTCGCGGATCGGCTTGCCATTATCCATCGTTTCGAGCACGGCAAAGAGCCGGGCATGCTTCTGGATCATACGGGCGATGGCATAGAGATATTTGCCGCGCTCGTAGCCGCGCAGGGCGCTCCAGCCTTTGAAGGCGGCGCGGGCGGCTGTCACCGCAGCATCGACATCGGCGGCATTGCCATCGGTGATGTCTGCGAGCTTTGTGCCATTGGCCGGATTGGTCGAGGCAAAGCTCTTGCCCGGCTTGGTCCATTTGCCATCGATGAAATGGCCGAAAGCGCGGTTCTTGCTATCGAGCCAGGCATTGGCCTGATCGGCAGCTTCGGGGGCCGGGCCATATTCGAGACTATCGAAGATTTGCGCGATCTTGTTCATTGCTTGAAGGCTCCTCTGTCCTTCTCCGAACCCTCCCCGCCGTCATTGCCCGGCTCGACCGGGCAATCCATTCTACGGCAGCTTGGGTATGGATTGCCCGGTCGAGCCGGGCAATGACGATGTGGAGGGGTTTCTGTTCCCCTTCGAATTCAGTTCATCACACCATTGGCTGGCGGTAGTCGGCCGCATAATGTCCGGTCAGGCCATGCTCCAACTGCCGCTCGATATCGGTGAGCAGCGAGGACGCGCCGAAGCGGAACAGGTGCGGCTGGAGCCAGTGATTGCCCAGTTCTTCCTTCATCAACGCCATATATTTGAGCGCATCGCCCGCCGTAGCGATGCCGCCAGCGGGTTTGTAGCCGATCTCGATGCCGGTCTCCTCGGCGAACCAGCGGATCATGCGGATCATGGTCAGCGAGGTGACGAGATTGGCATTGACCTTTTCCTTGCCGGTCGAGGTCTTGATGAAATCGGCCCCGGCCAGCATGCAGACCAGGCTCGCCTTGGCGATATTGGTCTGGGTCGCCAATTCGCCGGTGCCCAGAATAGTCTTGATGTGCGCGTCGCCGCAGGCTTTGCGGAAGGCTTTGACCTGATCGTAAAGCGCCTGCCAATCGCCGCGCAGGACCATGCCGCGCTCGATGACGATGTCGATTTCCTTGGCGCCGTCCTTCACAGAGGCTTCGATCTCGGCGATTTTTGTTTCGACGGGCGCCAGGCCATGGGGGAAGGCTGTCGAGACCGCGGCGACGGGAATGCCTGTGCCTTCAAGGGCTTGTACGGCGGTTTGGACGAATGTGTGATAGACGCAGACCGCGCCGGGCAGGATGCGAAGGTCGCCGATGCCGAGTTTTTCGCGGATTTCGGCGCGCAGCGGATTGCGGGCCTTGGCGCAGAGCCGTTCCACGCGCCCATCGGTATCGTCTGAATTGAGCGTGGTCAGGTCGATCATGGTTATGGCCTTGAGAAGCCATGCCATTTGGTAATCTTTCTTGACCGTGCGGCGCGCGCCGATGGAGCCGGCGCGGCGTTCGAGGGCCGAGCGGTTCATGCGAACACGCTCTACCCAATCGAGGTCCAGCGGGAAGCCAGGATTGCGTTTATGAACGGCTTCCGAATGCGAATTGTCGACGATCTTGAGACTCATCGATCCTCCTGTGGGACGATGTTGGTTCTCGTCCCTTCTTGTCTCTTCATGGTCGCGTTTCCGAACCATAAAAGTGGTATCCACTTTTCTTGGAAACACTCCTTAGCGGGCAAAGCTGCCCGAATTACGACGGCAGATATTCGGGGCCAAAACTGTGCGGCAGCAATTGGCTGAGCGTCTGCACCAGCGGGGCGCCATCGACCCCGTGCGAAATGACTTCAACATCCAGATCGGCAAATTCGCGGATGCGCTGACGGCAACCACCGCAGGGCGTGACCGGCATGGTGCCCGGTCCGGTTACATAGATGCGTTTGATGCGCTTGCCGCCCCCGGCCAGCATGGCGGCGATGGCACTGGGTTCGGCGCAATTGCCGACCGGATAGGCGGCGTTCTCGACATTGCAGCCAGCATAGATTTTGCCGTCATCGGCGAGAACGGCCGCGCCGACCTGAAACTTTGAATAGGGCGCATAGGCGTTCTTGCGCACGGCCTCGGCAGCGGCAAAGAGGGTTTTGTCAGTTTCTGTCTTGGTCATAGCGTCGTAGCGCCAGCCTTTCGGCTAGCGCTCCTTGGTGTAGGGAATGCCCACGGATTTGGGGGCAACGGCGCGGCCCACGAAACCGGCCAGCAGAATGACGGTCAGAATGTAGGGCAATGCCTGAATGGCCTGAACCGGAACCTCACCGATCAGCGGGAAGGACTGGCCCTGGATGCGGAACTGGAAGGCATCAAGGAAACCGAACATGAGGCAGACCAGCAGCGCCGGACCAGGCCGCCACTTGGCAAAGATCAGCGCCGCAAGGGCAATATAGCCACGGCCTGCCGACATGTTGTTGTTGAAGCCTGCCGATTGCGCGATCGAGAGATAGGCACCGCCGACGCCCACCAGAACGGCGGTAATGATCAGCGCCTGATAGCGCAGCATGGTCACCGAAATGCCAGCCGTGTCGATGGCCTTGGGGTTTTCACCCACGGCACGCAGGCGCAGGCCAAAGCGCGTTCGGAACAATATCCAGGCGGTGGCCGGTACTGCGAGGAAGGCAAAATAGGTGATGATATTGTGGCCCGAGATCAGCTCCCAGTAGATCTGGCCGATGACGGGGACTTCGCGCAGTTCATTTGCGAAGGGGAGAGTGATGGGGCCGAAACGCTGGTCACCGCTCAATTGGGGCGTATAGCCGCCACGCTTGAACCAGGACTGGCCAAGAAAGGTGGTGAGACCGGCGGCGAGGAAATTAAGCGCCACGCCCGAAATGGCCTGATTGCCCTTGAAATTGATCGAGGCCAGACCGTGGATTCCGGAAAATACCAGCGCGGCACCGACACCGGCAAACAGGCCGAGCCAGGCCGAGCCAGTGACAGCCGACATGGAGGCGGCCGCGAAAGCACCGGCGAGCAGCTTGCCCTCCAGCCCGATATCGACAATGCCCGCGCGCTCGGAAAAGAGCCCGGCCAGACATGCAAGGATCAGCGGCACGGCAAGGCGGACCGTTGAATCGAGAATGAGGGTCGCATCGACGAGGACTTGATCCATTATCTGGCTCCCGCGCTTTGGTCAGGTCGGGACAGAAGGCGCGCCAGCGGCGTCCGCAGCATGTCGCCCATGGCACCGGTGAAAAGAATGACGAGCGCCTGAATGGTGACGATCATTTCGCGGGTAATGCCCGGCATCTGGAAGGCCAGTTCCTGCCCACCCTGATAGAGAATGCCGAAAAGCAGCGCCGAGAGGCCAACCCCGATGGGGTGCGCCCGGCCCATAAAGGCCACGGCAATACCGACGAAGCCTGCACCATTGACGAAATTGAGGATCAGGCGACCCTGCACCCCGCCGACATTGTTGACGGCAACCATGGCGGCGAGAGCACCGGCCATGGCCATGACGATCATGATCATCTTCTGATTGGAAATGCCGGCATAATTGGCCGCGACCGGATTGTTGCCGAGGGCGCGCACGGAATAGCCGAACTTGGTGCGCCAGATCAGCCAATAGACGAAAACCAGCGCCGCAATGGCGAGGAAGAAGGTGAGGTTGACCGGCGAATTGCGGAACAGTTCGATAAAGCTGCGCAATTGAGGAACGCGCGTAATCGCTTCCAGAGGCGCGCTTTCATCGGAATTCACCCCTGCAGGCTTCAACACGCGGCTGATGAGATAGCCCATCAGCGAGGTGGCGATGAAGTTGAACAGGATAGTGGTAATGACGATGTGGCTGCCGCGTTTGGCTTGCAGATAGCCGGGAATGAAGGCCCAGGTGGCGCCAAAGGCGGCGCCGCAGACGATCATCAGCGGGAAGACGATGGCCCAATGCATGCCATTGAGCGCCAGACCGATGAGAATGACGCCGAGACCGGCGACATAGGCCTGACCTTCGGGGCCGATATTGAACAGGCCCGCATGATAGGCCAGCGACACGGCCAGCCCCGCAAAGATGAAGTCGGTGGTGTAATAGAGCGTATAGCCAAAGCCCGAACCATAGCCGAACGCGCCATAGAGCATGATGCCCACGGCCTCTATCGGGTTCTGGCCGACAGCCAGCACGATAAGCCCGCCAATCAGGAAGGCGAGAACGACATTGAGAACGGGCAGAAGTGCGACATCGGCCCAGCGCGGCAAGGTGTTCATCAGTTGGTCTCCCTGCCGGAATTATCCTTGGGGCTCATCTGCACCATGGTCTGCTGAATGGGCGTTTCGTGATCGGGCAATGTGCCGGGCTCGGTGACCTTGCGATCCGGGTGGGAGCCGGTCATGAGCAGGCCCAGTTCTGTTTCGTCGGCGGTCGCCGGATCGGCTTCACCCACGACATGGCCATCGAACATCACCAGAATACGGTCGGAGAGCGAACGGATTTCGTCCAGCTCCACCGATACGAGCAGAATGGCCTTGCCAGCGTCGCGCATGCGGATGATCTGGTTGTGGATGAATTCGATGGCGCCAATGTCGACGCCGCGCGTCGGTTGGCCGACGATCAGCACATCGGGATCGCGTTCCATTTCGCGCGCCAGCACGATTTTCTGCTGGTTGCCGCCGGAGAAGTTCGAGGTCTTCAAATCCAGATTGGCCGGGCGGACGTCGAATTTCTTCATATAGTCTTCGGCGGTGGCACGGGCCTTGTCGATGTCGAGGCCAAGGCCGGCGCCATATTTATCCTGATAGCCAAGAATGGCGTTTTCCCAAGCGGCAAAATTGGTGACTAGCCCCATGCGCAGCCGGTCTTCAGGCACATGGGCGAGACCGGAAAGGCGGGCGCGGGCAGCGCCATCGTCGCCGTCGAGCGAGAGCGGCTTGCCGTTGAGGGAAATGGTGCCACCAAGCTGATCGCGCATGCCGGCAAGGGATTCGAGCAATTCAGATTGCCCATTGCCAGCCACACCGGCAATGCCGACGATCTCACCAGCGCGCACCTGAAAGCTGATATTCTTGACGCGCGGCACCTTGAAATCGTCGGTGACGATCAGGTTTTCGACGTCGAGCAGCACCTTGCCGGGATTGGCCGGGCCTTTCTCAACGCGCAGCAGCACGCGACGGCCAACCATGAGTTCGGCCAATTGCTCGGGGCTGGTTTCAGAGGTTTGCAAAGTCCGGACCATCGCGCCCTGACGCATGACCGAGACTTCATCGGTGATCGCCATGATTTCACGCAGCTTGTGCGTGATGAGGATGATGGTTTTGCCTTCTTCGCGCAGCTTGCCGAGAATGCGGAACAGATGATCGGCCTCTGCCGGGGTCAACACACCGGTGGGCTCGTCCAGAATAAGGGTTTCGGCGCCACGATAGAGCGCCTTCAGAATTTCCACGCGCTGCTGCTGGCCGACCGAGAGGTTCTCGATGATGGCATCGGGATCAACCTCCAGCCCATAATCGCGCGCCAAAGCCTTGAGCTGGTCGCGTGCTCTATTGAGCGTGGGGCGAAGCAGAGCCGAATCCTCGGCGCCAAGCACGACATTTTCGAGGACGGTGAAATTGTCGACCAGCATGAAATGCTGGTGCACCATGCCAATCCCGAGCGCCAGGGCATGGCGGCTGTCGGTGATGGTCTGGACCGTGCCGTTGACGCGGATTTCCCCGCTATCGGCAGTGTAAAAACCATAAAGGATCGACATCAGCGTGGACTTGCCAGCGCCGTTTTCGCCCACAATGCCATGCACCGTGCCGCGCCTGACTGCGAGGTCAATGTCACGATTGGCGTGAACCGGGCCAAAATGCTTGTTGATGCCGATAAGCTCGATTGCGAGCGGTGCGGCAGCGACCCTTTCGGGCCGCTGCGCGTTTTCCGGGTTCAGACTTGTCATGCTAAGTCCTGACCCCTTTTCAGTTTAGAGAGACGGGCACTGCTTGTCGTCGCGGAAGTCGTGAACGGTCACGGCGCCCGAGATGATGTCAGCACTGGCCTTTTCGACCGCAGCTTTCATTTCATCGGTGATGAGCGAAGCATTGTTGTCGTCGAAGGCTGCGCCAACGCCGCCTTCAGCAAGACCAAGGACGACCAGGCCCGGCTCCCAGGTGCCATCAGCAACGCCCTTCATGGCGTTGTAGGTAGCAATGTCCACCTGCTTGACCATGGAGGTCAGGACCGAACCGGGATGGAGGTGGTTCTGGTTGGAGTCCACGCCGATGGAGAACTTGCCAGCATCGGCAGCGGCCTGAAGCACGCCGGCGCCAGCGCCACCAGCAACCTGGAACACCACGTCAGCACCCTGATCGAGCTGCGACTTGGCAACTTCGGTCGCCTTGACCGGGTCGTTAAACGCGTCAAAACCGGAACCGACATAGGTTTCGAGAACCTGAATATCGGGGTTCACGGACTTGGCGCCCTGAGCATAGCCGCACGCAAAGGCTTCGAGCAGGTCGAAGTTGAAGGCCGGGATCACGCCAATCTTGCCGGTTTCCGACTGCATGGCAGCCAAGACGCCGACGAGGTAAGAGCCTTCCTGTTCCTTGAACACGACAGACTGCACGTTTGGCAGGTCAACCACGGTGTCGATGATGGTGAACTTGGTATCGGGGAATTCCGGAGCAACGGCACGCAGAGCGGTTTCCCAGGAGAAGCCGGGCAAGACGATCGGGTTGTTGCCGCGCGAAGCGAACTGGCGCACGGCCTGTTCACGCATGGCATCGCCCGAGATTTCCAGGTCCTGATAATTGCCGCCTTCGGCCTTGAACATTTCGGCGCCGTTGTAAGCGGCCTCGTTGAACGACTTGTCGAACTTGCCACCGCCATCATAGACGAGAGCGCCATCGGCAAAGGCCGCACCGGCCATCAGCGCGCTGAGTGCAACGCCGGAGGCGACAGCCTTGGTAAGGGTCGAAATTTTCATTGATTAGTCTCCCTGTATCGCAATCAGTATCGGAAACTTGGGTCCGAGGCACAAACTGAATGCGCTAACAAAGGATAAAACCGTGCAATGGGTTCGCCCGCAAGGGGGATTGCGCGAAATTTTTCCGGTTGGTCAAATTTCGTGCGCAATGTCGTTAATCAGGGCAGGGAAACGCCCACAGGATACGCAAATATCCTAGATACGGTCCAATATTGCCTGAAACAATGTCCCCAGACCACCATCGGCATAGAGCGTGATCAGCACGAAGAACGCAGCAATCGCATAAAGCGCCAGAGAATCGCGGGACTGGGAGGACATGGATCGGATTTGACACAAATTGAGTGGACCCGATCTGTGTATCGCATTACCGGCGGCTGAAACGTGACCAAATCACGGCGAATTGCGACATGGTTACGCCCGCGTAAACACCACCTTATTCCGCAGCCAGCGGGGCAATATCGGCCCCCATCGCGCCGGCAAAACGTTCAAAAAATCCGTCGATGATCTTTTGGGCCGAATTGCCGATAATGGCCTTGCCCAGCTTCATGATCTGCCCCGATGCACCGCCATGGGCGGTAAAGGCCAGGATGGTCGCGTCACCCTCATCGTCCAGCGTGATGTCGGCAGCGCCTTCGGCGAGGCCCATGATCCCGCCCTTGCCGCGACCGGAAAGGGTATAGCTTTGCGCCGCAATGACGTTGGACAGCGCCAGCTCGCCTTTGAACACCGGCTTGACCACGCCCAGATTGACGCTGATTTCAAGATCGAGACGATCCGGGCCAGCCCAGGCGATCAGGGTGCAACCGGGAATGGCGGCCTTGAGCATGTCGGGGTCATTGAGCGCTGCCCAGACCGCCATGCGGGGGGCTGCAATGCGATAGCGTCCGCCAAATTCCATTCAAGAGACCTGTCTGAGCATGTTTTAGCCGAAAGAGAGCGAAAAACAGTTCGGAAACATTGCAGACACCGATCTTTACCTGCGGCTTTTTCGCACCAATATGACCTAAATAGTTGGCCATACCCCTACTTGCAATTGTCAGGCGGCTTGGCAGACGCAATCTAGGGCAAGGCGCCATGCCAGACTGACCCATAGCTAGAGGGATACAGGAATGACCGACCAAGTGACCAATACCGCAACCAGTGCCGCTTCCGCCGTGACCACGCTGGCAGAAAAGCCGTTGCAGTATCTCGACAAGGCGGTCAACGCCATCCGCGACCTCGGCATCTGGCCCGAGCAGCAGGGTGAGCAGCCGATTACGGGCCTGCTCAGCCAGATCACCGAGCTGGACGAAACCCGCGTCATTCTGATTGGCCGCACGCTGAGCCAGGCCAGCGCCTTCAATGAAGTGGTGCGCGAGCAGGTCGCCGCCATGAAGATCGGCGAGCGCTACGAGGACATCACCAAGGGCTTCGATTCCATCCGCGACGACGCCAAAGCCATGGTGGACCAGCTTTCCGACAACAAAATCGACCTTATGGAGCGCGTCTCCAATGTCTGGATGAAGGTTTCGCGCGGCGACATCTCCACCCGCTTCAACAAGATCCGCGACACCTATCTGGAAGTGACACGCGACACCAAGGATCAGATCGACCGCGAACAGACGATCCTTGAAGCCTATCGGGACTTCCGCGGCGCGCTGAAGCAGGCCGAAGTGATGGCGCTCGAACTTCTGCAGGTCGCCGAAAAGCGCCTCGAAGAGAAGAAAAACATCCTGCAGAAATCGGCCGATGAGCTTGCCGCCTATGCCGGTGATGTTCCCGCTGATCGCGCGCGCCTGGAAATGGCCCGCGACGAACGCCTGCGCGAAATGCAGAACGAGGAAAAGCGCTACCAGATCGCCAAGGATCTCTCGGACAACCTCACCATTTCCTACAATACGTCCGAAGTGGTGATGGCGCGTCTGATGCAGACGACCAATGCCAAGGAGCGCGTCTATCAGCAGTCGATTTCGTTCTTCTCGACCAATGAAACCGTGCTGACCGCCCTCTCGGCCTCGTTCACCGGCATGTTCGGCCTGCATGAATCGACCGAAACGCTGAACGCGATGAAGGAAGGCATGTCCAAGAGCCTCGAAACGCTCTCGGAAATCGGCGACAAGGTGCAGGAAGAAGCCATCAAGGCCGGCTATGGCCCGACGGTGCGCGCCGATGCGGTCAAGAAGCTGGTCGATAGCGTGGTCAATTTCCAGGAAAAGAGCCGCACCATCATCAACGAGATGCGCGTGGCCTCGACCAAGAATTCGGCAGAAATCCGCGATGCGGTGGAAGACGGCAAGCGTCGGCTGGCAACGCTCGCAGCAGAGGGCAATGCCCTTCTGCTCGAAACCAAGAACTGAGGCCTCGGACATCAGGGGCGATAGACAAACATGAGTGACGCGACGGCAAAGCCGGCTGCACCGCTTGATGAAGTCATGCTGGCGATGGACGTGGTCGACACGCTCCGTCACCGGCAGGATCTGGTGACGCGCGAACTCGACGGAGTGGCGCGCGAAAAGCAGCTGATCGAAAGGCTGCGCAATATCTATCACCAGCAGGGCATCGAAGTGCCCGACCATATCCTGAGGGAAGGCGTCTCGGCCCTGGCCGAGAGCCGCTTTACCTATGTGCCCCCTCAACCCGGTTTCAAGACGACACTCGCCCGGCTCTATGTCAGCCGCAAACGCTGGGGCCGCCCTGTGCTTGCGGTGCTGTTCGGGGCCATTACCCTTGGCATCGTCTATTTTGGGGTGTGGCAACCGATCCAGAACAGTCAGGCCGAGCAGGCCCGGATCGAGCTGGCAGAGACGCTTCCGGCGCAAATGGACGCGCTCTACCAGTCCATTTACGATGAGACCAAGGTGCAGCAGGCCGTGGTGCAGGCCGATGCGCTTTTGGCGCGTGGCAAGGCGCTGGCTGCCGAGGGCAATCGAGACGGCGCGCAGGATGTCATCGAGCGGCTGACCGGGCTGCGCGACCAGTTGCGCCAACAATATAGCCTGCGCGTGGTCAATCGGCAGAATGTGCAATCGGGCTTCTGGACCTTCCCCGAGATCAATACCGAAGCGACCAATTATTACATTGTCGTCGAGGCCCTCGATCCGGATGGCAAGGCGCTGACCCTGCCCATTCTCAACGAAGAAAATGGGCAGACGGAGAGCGTGGCCCTGTGGGGCGTGCGCGTGCCCGAAACCGTTTACAACGCCGTTTCAGCCGACAAGCTCGACGACGGCATTATCCAGGGCAATCTGGTGGGCAGGAAGTCGGAAGGGTTTCTGGACGTGGAATATCTGATGCCCGTCATGGGCGGCGCGGTAACACAGTGGTAATGTCATGAGCATCCGTGGACCCCAGGCGCTGGCCAGCCTCGAAGAAGCCATGCGCGACATCCGCCGCGAAGAAGACGAGCTGTCCAAGCGCGTGTCCCGCTCGGCCGAACGCGTGACCAAGGTCAAGGAAAGCGAAGCCGAGCTGTTTCGCCAATTGGCGCAATTGCGGCTTGATCCCGCCATTCAGGGCGAGCTGGATGGCCGTATTTCAAGCGCGGAAGCCAAGGCGCGCGACATGCTCAAGGGCCATGCGCGCGATGTGAGCAAGGCCGAAAAGGCCATGGAAGAACTCGATGCCAATCGCGCCGGTCTGGTGGAAAAACGCAGCGCCGCTCTGGCCCTGCTCGAAGACCAGCAGCGCAAGCTCAACGAGCTGACGGCGAGCCTGTCCGGCACTTTGGCCAACGACCCCGATTTTCAGGCGCGCAAGGCGGAAACCGAGGAACTGGACCGCGTCGCCGAGCAATCGATGCGCAAGACCGAACTGGCCGAAGCCGATCGAGAAGAGAAGGGACGCCCCTATCGGGACGATCCGCTGTTCATGTATCTGTGGGATGCCGGCTATGGCACCAGCGCCTACAAGGCTGGCAATCTGGCGCGCTATTTCGATGGCATGATCGCCAATATGGTCGGCTTCCAGAAGGCGCGGCCCAATTATGCCATGCTGAACGAAATTCCGATGCGCCTGCGCGAACATGCCGAGCGGCAGGAAGCGCTGGTGCAAGCGGCCGAAGCCGAACTGGCGGCCATGCAGATCGCCGCCGTGGACAAGGCCGGTGGCAAGCCCATCCGTCAGGCCATCGAAAAGATGCAGGACGAAATCGAGACACTCGACGCCGCAATCCTTGAAGCTGAGGACCAGCGCGACAATGCGGCCTCTACGCTGCAAACACTGGCCGAAGGCAAAGACCCGGCTTTCGAGACGGCGCGGGCCGAACTGGCCGCGGCGCTGGGCCGGGAAGACATCCAGACCCTGCTCGCCGCAGCGCGACAGACGCGCACCGGACAGGACGACACGATCGTCGCCCAGATCGATGAGGCCCGCACGAGGCTGCGCGAAGAGGAAGAAGAAAGCCACGAGCAGCGTGAGCGCCTCAAGGTGCTGGCGGCGCGACGGCGCGAGCTGGAAGACATTCAGTGGGAATTCAAGAAGCAGCGCTTCGATGATCCCACCTCCAGCTTCAAGGAAGACAGGCTGGTCGGCGACCTGCTCGATCAATTCCTGCGCGGCGGCATTTCGGCGGCGAGCTATTGGGACCAATGGCGGCGCAGCCAGAACTGGGCAGCGGGCAGCGAGTGGGGCGCGGGCTATAAAAGCACACGCCAGACCCGCAATACCAATACCGCCAACAGCACCAATCCCTGGCCCAAGAGCGGCGGGTTCAACTGGCCCGATGGCAGCTTTGGCGGCGGCGGTTCAGCCAAAAAGTCCAGCAGGCCATCCGGTGGTTTTGGTGGCGGCTGGGGCGGCGGCTCATCGTCGGGCGGCGGTGGCTTTTCCCGGCCTCGCACGGGATCGTCAGGTGGCCGCAAGAGCGGCGGGTTCAAGACCGGCGGCGGGTTTTAGCGCGTAGAGCCGCAGGTCGTCTGCGCCGAAAGAGTACCCCCACCCGGCCTCCCCCTGAAGAAAGGGGGAGGAGAAGACGGGCTTATCCCAATCTTTTCGGCAAACTCGATCTATCCCTCCCCCTTCTTCAGGGGGAGGTTAGGTGGGGGTTCTGCGAGCTCGGCTGACCCCGGCCAGCCTCAACTGGCCTTTGGCGTGGCCATCACTTCCCAGACATTGCCTTCGCTGTCTTCAAAATAAGCCGAATAACCCCATTCGGATTCCGTGCCGGGGGTGATGACGGAGCCACCGACAACCAGAACCTTGTCGAGGATGGCGTCTACTTCTTCGGCGCTTGCGGCACGGTGGCTGAGGACAAAGCCGGGCGTTCCCGCGATGGCTTCGGGCTTGCCAGCCGTCTGGGCGATATCGGAGCGCGGAAACAGCACGAAGCTGAATTTGTCGTCGAAGAAGAAGGCGACGTGATCTTCACCGGCGCCGATCTGTTCGTCGGCAATGTCAAACAAGGCCCGGTAAAAGCCGAAGGCGCGCTCAAGGTCGTCAACGCCGACGGTGATGATGGAGATTTCTGGTTTCATGAGGAGGCTTTCTCGGCACCGGTAGAAAACAGCGCCTCGAACTGACCATCCTCAATGCGCGCCGCAGCGATCACCGCCTGGGTGCGGCTATCGACGTCGAGCTTTTGCAAAATCGCCGAAACATGCGCCTTGACCGTGGCTTCAGAAATGGACAGCTCATAGGCGATCTGCTTGTTCATCAGTCCGTCGCTGAGCATCATCAGCACCCGCACCTGCTGCGGCGTCAAGGTCGCAAGCCGCTTCATCAGCGCGCTATGATCATCCTCGCCGCCCAGCGTCATGCCTGCGGGCACGAAGACTTCGCCGGAGAGCACGGTTTCAATCGCCCGGCGGATTTCGGTTGGCCCCACCGATTTGTGCAGATAGCCAGCCGCGCCCAGCTCAAAAGCCCGGCGAATGACGGTGCCGTCCTCCACAGCGGAAATGATCATCACCGGAATATCGGGATATTGCGCGCGCAGCAGCAAGAGGCCCGAAAAGCCGCGAACGCCGGGCATGTTGAGATCGAGCAGCACAAGGTCGCAATCGCGGTCGGTGTCGAGGGCCGCACTCAGCCCATTGAGGTCTCCCGCCTCCTCGACGCTGACAGTCGCATCGCCTCCGGCCAGGGTCTGACGCAGGGCAGCGCGGAAAAGCGGGTGATCGTCTACGATGATGATGCGCCGACGCGTCATGAAGCTCTACCTGTCCTTTTCGTCCGTAATAGCCGGTATTTCTCGGCCATTGTGCATATCAAATTTGCATAATGCAGCCATGCTTAACGGCTTCTTTACCATGTTTTCTCAAGAGTGACCGTCATACCTTCGTGTTGAATCGCGAGGGGTCCGCGTATTTGTGACAGGGTCCCGAGATGCCGCGCGCCTATTCCCAAACGCAATTTGCCGAGCCGGAACGTGATGCCGGCCAATGGCAGGCTTTGCGTGGCGAACTTGTCGCCCTGCTCGACAAGGTCGAAAATCGCTATACCCAGCCCGATGAAGGCTTTGACGAACCCGCAGCCAGCGGTCTGGCGCAGCGCGTTCGCAGCCTGCGCGATCAGATGAGCAGCAGTGAGAGCGCCTCGCGGCGGCAGGAAGCCCTGCGCACCGTCAAGCGCACCGTCGACCGGTTCAGCGAGCGCAGCGCCTATTCAGAAGATACCGACGCGCTTGCGCTGGCCATTGCCGAAATTCGTGGCCGGCAGGGCGCGCAGGTTACGCAGGCGCGGCGGCTGGATGTGCCGGAAATCCGCGAATTGGGCAATCTCGTCGGTGGCATGAGCCAGCGGCTTGAGCGGCTGGAAGGCGAACTCAAGACCCAGCGCAGCAACAACGGTCATGTGCGCGATGTTGCCGGGCAGGTGGAGCAATTGACCCAGGTGGTTGAATTGCTGGCCGGTGCCATTGGTGAGACCGGGCAGGTCAAACGTCTCGAAAACCAGATTGCCGCCCTGGCTGGCATGATCGAAGCCGCGCCGCGGGTCGACCTCAACGCCATCAATGCGCGGCTGGACGATGTTTCGGGCACGGTCCGCAAGCTGGCCGAATTGCAGGCCGAGCAGCTCGAACGCGAAGTGGCGCGTGAGCAGAAGCGCAATGCCAGCCCCAAGAACGAACCCGTTGCGGCCCTCGCCCCGGCCATGCAGGCCATCGAGCAGAGCGTGCGCAATGTCTATGACCGGATCGATGCCATCGAGCGCAATGTGGCGGTGTCGTCCGGCGATTTCGAGAAGCTGACGGGCGAGTTGGCGGCCTTTACCAAGGCGATGAAAGACAAATCAGGCGCACCCGACGCGCTGGTCGTGCGCGTCGAGGCGCTGGCCGATCGGCTGGAAAATCTTGACCCCGGCAATGGCGATGTCGCCGCGCTTAAATCCGATATTGGCGCGCTGCGAGATGCCGTACTCAAGGGGATGGAGCCGCGCTTCTCCCGGCTCGAAAGCCAGATCGAGGCGCTGAACGGCAAGATCGATAGCGGGGCGGTGGAAAACCAGCTCAAGGCGCTGATGGCCCGCATGGATGACGCAGGCTCCCAGCTTGACGGGCTCGCCCGCCTTTATGGCAGCGGCGACGACCGGCCCGATTTCGAGTCGCTGGCCAATATGGTTGCCGAACGCACGGGCGAAGCCATGAGCCGCAAGGCCCCGGCGCCGGTGGCGGTGTTCGGGCCGGAAAGTCTAAAAAGCATCGAAGATCGGCTCACCGGGCTGATCAAATCGGCGGGCAAGACGCCCGATTACGACAGTCTTGCGGATCTGATTGCTACGCGCGCCTCTGAAGCGGTCGCCAAAACCAGCGCGCCCGGCGTTGAAACCGAAGACATGCGGGCCATGGAGCAGCGTATGTCGGCGCTGCTCAATACCGCCGGTCGAGAGACGGCGGAAAGACTGGCCCGGCTTGAGGCCATGCTCTCCCCGCGCACCGAGGCTGCGCCTATGCGCAAGGCGGAAGCCGCGCCGCAGCCTGCTGCTCAAGCGCCAGAGCCCGATGCATTCAGCGAGGCCAGCAAGCCGCGCCGGGACAGCAATGACAAGCTGGATTCTATCCTTGCGAACCTGACACGCGAGAAAAGCGATGCCATGCCAGCCAATCCGGCTGATGATGCGCCGCTGATCGATCCGGGCTTCAAGGCCGCAGAACCGGTTGCGCCGCGCAAGCCCGTCGTGCCGCTCCAGCCGAAAGTGGATACCGGTGCCGCGCAGGCGCCCGTGCAGCATCGCTTTGACCCAGGCCAGGCGCAAAAGCCCCCTCGGCCGCAGTCCAGTCTCGCGCCGCAGGATGCCGATCCGTTTGCAGAGCCCATTGCCCCTGCCGAACCGGTAGCAGCAGTTGCCGCCAGCACCAGCACGAGCACTTTTGTGGCTGCTGCGCGCCGCGCCCAGCGGCTCAAGCAGGAGCAGGTCGAGGCCGAGCCGGTCAACACGTCCATCATCAGCCGCGCCATGGCCCGCGTTCGTCCCAAAAAGGACGAGAGCGCGGCCAAAAAGGCGGTTCCGGTTGAAGAAACACCCGACGCGCCGGTTATTGCCGTCGAGCCCAAGCCGGAACCCAAAAAGCGCCCCAAAAAGGCCCGCGCGGCCGTCGCGCCGCTGCCGGACATGCCGGTTGCCGAGATCGAAAAGATCAGCTTCCTGACCCGCCACCGTCGCCCGCTCTTGCTGGCGGCAACGCTGGTGGCTGTTTCCATGCTGGCGCTGAACCTCGTCATGCAGCGGACCGGCGCGCCAAGCGCTTCCGTGCCGACAGAAGCAAGCAATCAGGCGCAACCCGGCGCCGCCAACCCTGCACCCTCGGAAGATCAGTCCGCCGTGGTTCCGCCTCGCATTATCGATCTGATCGACACGACGGCGACCGGCTCGATCAATCCGGGCGAGCCGATGAGCTTTGCGCGCACCGGCGCGGCGACGATATCCACGCCGCAGCCGCCCAGCCTCATCGGTGACATGGGCAGGATCAGCCTTGAAGCAGCGCCGGAAATCACCGGGTCCATCGCTGCCGGGACAAGTGCAGTTGAAACGTTCGAGCTGCCACCGGAAAATATCGGACCGCTCGAACTGCGCGAGGCTGCCGCCAAAGGCAGCGCGCAGGCTCAGTTCGAGATTGCCGCCATTTTCAGCGAAGGCCGACAGGCCGAGAAAGACCTCGCAGAAGCCGCCATCTGGTATGAGCGCGCCGCCGCACAAGGCTTTGCGCCCGCACAATACCGGCTGGGCAATCTTTATGAGGTCGGCTCCGGCGTCGAAAAAGACATGGAACAGGCCCGGCTCTGGTATCAGCGCGGCGCTGAGGCCGGAAACCGCATGGCCATGCACAACCTTGCCGCGCTCTATGCTGGCGGGCAATTGGGCGATCAGCAATTCGAGCTTGCCGCCCAATGGTTCGAGCAGGCTGCTGCCTTCGGCATGACCGACAGCCAGTTCAATCTGGGCATGCTCTATGCACGTGGTCTCGGGGTCGAACAGAGTTTCGAGCAGAGCTTCAAGTGGTTCTCGCTTGCTGCCCGCAATGGCGACAAGGATGCGGCGCAGGCCCGCGACGATATTGCCAAATCGCTTTCCGCCGATGCCGTCAGCCGCCTCACCCAGGAATTGGGAAGCTGGAAGATGACGCCGGTCGATCTGGCCGCCAATTTCGCACCTATCGGCACCTGGTCGAGCGGTTTTGATCCGGGCGAGACCATTACCGGCCGCGACATTATCCTCAAGGTTCAGCAAAGCCTGGCCAAGCTTGGCTTCGATGTCGGCACTCCGGACGGGGTCGTCGGTCCCAGAACCAGCGAAGCCATCAAGACGTTCGAGCGAGACACCGGCATGCCAGCGATCGGGCAGATCAATCCGCGACTTCTGGCCGTTCTGGGCAGCCAGCCGGTTTAGTCATCGCCCCGATTTGATAGCATCATGGCCCAGACCTCGGTTTGGGCCACAAGTTTTGCCATAATTGGCGCGGCCTTGACCTCTTGTTGACGGACCGTCCTCTAGGATGGTCGGCGAACCAAATTTACGGGACAAAGATCTTGCAGATCTATCTGCCGATCGCCGAGCTTTCCGTGAACCTCTTCTTTCTCGTGGGGATCGGAGGGGCCGTCGGCTTTTTGTCTGGCCTGTTCGGCGTCGGCGGCGGCTTTCTGCTCACCCCATTGCTGATTTTTTCGGGCGTGCCCACCGCCGTGGCCGTTGCCTCCGTCACCGGGCAGGTGGTGGCTGCATCAACCTCGGGCGCGCTGGGCCATTACCGGCGTGGGGGCATTGATTTCCATCTGGCGCTCTATCTGGTGCTGTCCGGCGTCCTGGGGGCTTTTGGAGGCGTTGCGACCTTCTCGCTGCTGCGCAATGCAGGCCAGCTCGATCTGATCATCGCGCTGGGTTTTCTGATTCTGCTCGGATTTGTCGGCGTGATGATGCTGCAGGAATCAGCGCGGGCATTGCTTAAACGGCGGCAGGGCATTGTGGTGCGCGAGCGTCTGCCGCATCAGCACACCTGGATGCATGGCTTGCCATGGCGCGTGCGCTTCAAGAAAAGCCGCCTCTATATCAGTGTCCTGCCGGTGCTGGTCATCGGCCTGTTCATCGGCTTTGTCGGCTCGCTGCTGGGCATTGGCGGCGGCTTCATCATGGTGCCGGCGCTGGTCTATCTGCTGCGGGTGCCGGGCAATGTGGTGATCGGCACCTCATTGGCGCAGGTGGTGGCGATGATGGCGGCGACGACGGTTTTGCATGCCGTGGAGAGCCAGAGCGTTGATATCCTGCTCGCTTTCTGCCTGATGGTGGGCGGCGTGGCCGGAGCCCAGTTCGGTGCGGCTGCGGGCAAGCATCTGCGCGGCGAGCAATTACGGGGGCTGCTGGCCTTGCTGGTTCTGGCCGTGGCGATCCGCTTCGGCCTGTCGCTGGTGCTGACGCCGGGCGACATCTATTCCATGGCCGTGACGAGTATCGTGCGATGACCCGGCTGTTCGCGCTCCTGTTCATTCTCGCCACGCTGACACTGCCCACGCAGGCGGAACGGCTGATTTCGGGCGTGTCCAACGATAGTGTCGAGATCACGTCCAGCTTTGACGGCGAACGCCTGACCTTTTACGGCACCATCGCCCCGGAGGCGGGGACCGGGCAGAAGACTGTCGAGGGACCATTTCAGGTGGTCATCGTCATTCTTGGCCCGACACAGGACCGCGTGGCCCGGCGCATGACCAATAATTTTGGCATCTGGCTCAACACCGAACAGGTCGAGTTCAAGCGTTTCCCGAGCTATTTCCACGTCCTGTCCAGCCGCCGCCTGCTCGACATTGCCGATATTGCCCTGCTCAACGCCAATTATATCCTGCCCGAATCCCACGCCATGGTGCCCAATCCCGCCGGGTTTCTACGGACGCTGAATTTTGGCCGCGAACTGATCCGGCTGATGTCGGAGGAAGGCCTGTTCGGCGTGCAGGAAAGCGGGGTGCACTTTCTGTCGGACACATTCTATTCGGCACAATTGACCCTGCCGAGCAGCGCGCCGCCGGGGCCCTATATCGCCCAGACCTATCTGTTCAAGGATGGTCAGGTCATCGCCCGCAAGTCAGAGGGCTTTGCGGTGCGCAAGATTGGTTTCGAGCGGTTTCTGGCTCAGTCGGCGACGCAGTTTCCGCTGCTTTATGGCCTTGCCTGCGTGATCCTGGCCCTGTTCACCGGCTGGCTGGGCGGCATTATTTTCAAGCGATAACAGGCGCTTAGCCGCCAACAAGACGCTGAACCGGCACCGGATAGGTGCGGTCGCGGCCGAGCATGGTGACTTCGAGCGACGGCATGTGGAAGAGGCCGAAAAAGGCTGGACCAAGAATATTGATGGCGCCGGTCGAGCTACCATAGGCTGGCAGGATCATCAGGCGATTGTCGTGGACGAAACAGGGTTTGCGGGACGAGCGGCCATTGATGGCGACGCGGGCGGCGGGGTGTAAGTGCCCGGAAATCAAGCCGGTTTTGCCCTTGCGCGGTTCGTGGACGAAGGTCAGACCGTCGATTTCGATTTCGGGCAGGCAGGTGCCGCCGATGGCATGGGCCACAGGATCGTGATTGCCCGCAAGCCATACGCATTGGGTCGCTTCGACGATGCCATCCAGTCGCATCCGATCGGAATTGGTTAGCAGACTGCTAGCGTCGGCACGATGGAAAGTGTCGCCCAGCGAAAGCAGGGTCACGGCCCCGGTGCGACGCAGGTCGGCTTCGAGCCGGGTGAGCGTCATGGCTGTATCGTAGGGGGGCAGCATCTGGCCGCGTCGGGCAAAGCTCGCCATTTTTTCAAAATGCAGATCAGCGACGAGCAACGTCTGGTGGGCGCGCCAAAACAGGGCGCCAGAGGGGAGCGGCTCGAAATTGTGACCGGCAAAACGCAGCACGGGATTTTCCGGAATGGGGTCAGCGAGGGCAGCGTTGTTCATATAGGTTTGTGTGTTCCAAACGAAGGCCCTCTCACCCGGCGCTGCGCGCCGACCTCTCCCCCAAAGGGAGAGGTAAGGAGAGTTCAGTGTTTGCCCATGGCTTCCTGAAGAAGCTCTTCAGCAGCATCAGCCATAGCTGATTCCCGGCCTTCGCCGAAGATGGGTTCCTTGCCGATATCGAGCATGACCGGGACGGCGAGGGGAGAAATCTGCAGCAGCGGTTTATGCACGATATGGGAGCGGATGCGGGCCAGCATATGGCCGAGGCGTTCGATATCGAGCAGGCCACGGGCAGCGTCGCGGCGTGTGGCCTGAATGAGGATGTGGTCGGGTTCGTGTTGGTAGAGCACATCATAGATCAGGTCCGACGACATGGTGATCTGCCGCCCGGTCTTTTCCTTGCCGGGGTGGCGGCGCTCGATCAGCCCGGCAATGATGGCGCAATTGCGAAAGGTGCGCTTCATCAGGGCGGATTCATCGAGCCAGGCTTCCAGATCGTCGCCCAGCATATCTTCGGAAAACAGCTCGTCCAGCGACAGGCGATTGGTGCGGATCAGGGCGGAGAGATCGCCCAGCCCCCAGATGGCCAGAGCATATTCGGAAGCGACGAAGCCGAGGGGGCAGGCCCGCATGCGCTCAAGGCGGCGGGTAAGCAACATGCCCAGGGTCTGGTGCGCGAGGCGCCCCTCGAAGGGGTAGCAGACAAGGAAATTATGCGCGCCACGCGGAAAGGTCTCGACGAGCAGACTATCGCGGGCGGGCAGCACCGAAAGGTCGCGTTGCAGGCGCAGCCAGTCGCTGACCTGATCGGGCAGTTTGTGCCAGTCGCCGGGGCTATCCATGATGTGGCGGACGCGTTCAGCCAGATAGGTAGAGAGCGGGAATTTGCCGCCCATATAGGACGGGATCTTGGGGTTCTTCGAGACGGCGCGGGAAACGAATGCCTCATTGTCCTTCATGCCCTCGAAGGCGACCACTTCACCGCCGAACATGAAGGTATCGCCCAGCGAAAGCGTGCCGAAGAAATATTCCTCCATTTCGCCGAGTACGCGCCCGCCCGCGCCGATAGGGCCGGTGGTCTTGCCCTGTTTCTGGCCCCGGCTACGCACCAGCCGAACGCGGACCATGGGCTCTTCGATGATGGTGCCGATATTGAGCCGATATTGCTGGGCGACCTGCGGATTGGCGATGCGCCATTTGCCATCTTCGGTGCGGCGCAGGCGGGCATAGCGCTCATAGGCCCTGAGCGCGTAACCGCCGGTGGCAACGAAATCGAGAATACGGTCAAACTGGGCGCGCGGCAGTTCCCGATAGGGCCAGGCACGGGTGATTTCGGCAAAGAGATCATCGGCATGGAAAGCATCGGCGCAGGCCATGCCCAGCACATGCTGGGCGAGAACGTCGTAGCCGCCGGGGTGAGGATCTTCGCTATCCTGATGGCCTTCGGACACGGCCTCGACGGCGGCTTCGCATTCGAGCACTTCAAAGCGATTGGAGGGCACCAGCAGGGCTTTTGAGGGATCATCGAGCCGGTGATTGGCGCGGCCGATGCGTTGCAGCATGCGCGACGACCCCTTGGGCGCACCGACCTGCACGACCAGATCGACATCGCCCCAATCGATGCCCAGATCGAGGGTGGAAGTGCAGACGACGGCCTTCAATTTCCCCGAAGCCATGGCCGCTTCGACCTTGCGCCGCTGTTCGACCGAGAGCGAGCCATGGTGGAGGGCGATGGGCAGCATGTCCTCGTTAATGTCCCAGAGGCCCTGAAACAGCATTTCGGCCTGAGAACGGGTGTTGACGAAGAGCAGCGTGGTCTTGTGCTGCTGGATGATGTCGTAGAGCTCACGATGGGCATAGCGCCCCGAATGGCCCGCCCATGGGAGGCGCTCTTCGGTTTCGAGAATGGACAGCTCGGGCGGTGCGCCGCCCACCATGCGCAACAGATCGGTCGGGCGATCCGGATGAGGCTGGGCGATCCAGTCACGCAGCAGATCAGGCCTTGCCACCGTGGCACTGAGCGCGGTTATCCGCATATCGGGCGCGAGATTGGCGAGGCGGGCGAGGCCGAGCGAGAGCAATTCGCCGCGCTTGGAGGTGACCAGCGCATGAAGCTCGTCGAGCACGACGCGGCGAAGGGAGCCAAACATCAGCTCGGCATGAGGATGGGAAATCAGCAGCGCCAATTGCTCGGGCGTGGTCAGCAGCACCTGCGGCGGCTTGATACGCTGGCGGGCGCGCTTGGCGGCGGAGGTATCGCCCGTGCGCGCCTCGACGCGAATGGGCAGGCCCATTTCAGTGATGGGAGTGGACAGGTTGCGCTGCACGTCCACCGCCAATGCCTTGAGCGGGGAAATGTAGAGCGTATGGAGGCCATCGAATTTGCCGTCGACCAGATCGGCCAGCGTGGGGAGAAAACCGGCCAGCGTCTTGCCCGCGCCAGTGGGGGCGATGAGAAGCTGGCTGGCGCCAGCCTGGTAGGAGGCGAGCACATCGAGCTGGTGCTGGCGGGGGGACCATGACCGGGCGGCGAACCAATTGGCGATGATGGGGGGGAGGGAGGGGGTGGCCATTTCAGCCATCGCCAGGCGCGCGGTTACGAAGATGAACGCCTGGATGCCCAATACGCGCGATGCGGCACCCTCCCCTTGACGGGGACGGCTGGGGAGGGGTGGTCACCAAGTGGATTTGAGCGTTTTGGCACCCCCTCCCATCCTCCCCCGTCAAGGGGGAGGTGCCGCTACGGTGGCTATGGATGCTCTGCGCGCTTGCCTCATGGCCGCGATGTAGTCCTGAGATGGAAGCCCCCCTCATCCGCCCTTCGGGCACCTTCTCCCACAAGGGGAGAAGGGGGCACCGCGTTTTTACATAGCCCGGCTCACCCCTCTCCCCTTGTGGGAGAGGGTGGATCGGCCATAGGCCGAGACGGGTGAGGGGTTGGGACGTCTGCAAAAACTCATGGCTCGATGATAGGTCAGCACCCTTCATCCGCCCCTGCGGGGCACCTTCTCCCGCAAGGGGAGAAGGGAGGGCCGGCGATTGTGGCGAGCAATTTGACACCGAGCACCTAATACAAATCAACACGAAGCCTATATGATGGGGCTGACGCTGCCAAATGGAGCCCTGTCATGACAGAAGATACTCGACCGCAATCGCGTTCCGGCCTTGAACGGCTGATGGGCGGTCGCCCCGCTTCGGTGATCATCAAGCTGGTGCTGATTTCGCTGCTGGTGGGCTTTGTGATGTCGGTGTTCGGCTTCAATGCGGCCGATCTCGTGCGCGGCGCCGTAGAGATGGTGCAGGACGCGATCAAGGATGGCGCGGGCGTGTTCCGGCAATTGGTTGCCTATATCATCGCGGGGGCGGCAATCGTCTTGCCAATCTGGCTGTTGCTGCGACTGACGCGGGGGCGCTGAGATGGGCGAGACCATCCGACTGACGCCACAGGAAGCGCTATCGCGTCTGGTGCCGCATATTCTTGAAATGGAAAGCAAGGCAGACGGAAAGCGCATCGCCATTGGCATGGCGGGTGGCCCGGGCACCGGCAAATCCACGCTGGCGGCGGAACTGGTGACCATGCTCAACGCGGTCAAGCCGGGAAGCGCGGCATTGGTGCCGATGGACGGCTTCCATATGAAGCATGCCAAGATCAAGGCGATGGGTGCGACGGATCGCAAAGGCGCCCCGCATACATTCGAGGGCGCCGCCTTTGTCAGCTTCCTGCACCATTTGAAGCATGCCACAGAAGCGGTCAGCGGACCGGGTTATAGCCGCAAGATCGAAGACACGGTCGATGATGCCTTCACTGTCGCGCCAGATGTCCGGGTGCTGGTGGTGGAGGGCAATTATCTGCTGCTGACCGAAGGGCCATGGGCAGGGGTAAAGGCATTGCTCGACTATGCCGTCTTCGTGCATGTGCCGCGCGAGATTGTGCAGGCGCGGCTGATGAAGCGGCATGGCGAGGAGGGGCTATTTTCCGAGGAGCGGAACAAAGCCCATATCGCGCGCAATGACTTGCCCAACTACGATCTGGTGGAAGGCTCGCGGGAGCGGGCCGATGTGGTGTTCGAGATGGATGTGGCGGAGTAGCGTCCCGGGGCTGAACCCCTCACCCGTTAAGGATGCGAGGGCTGCGATCTTTGGCGGGCAATGAGCGTGGGTAGCCATTCGCGCATAGCGCTCATGGCCTTCTCGCCTAAATTCGCTCCACCGGAGCGAATTTGCCTGCGGCTCGGCTCGAAGCCCCTCACCCGTCTCGCGCTGTGCGCGATCCACCCTCTCCCGCAAGGGGAGAGGGACGAAGGAGCCTAAACGTCCTGCCCTTCGCCGCGCGCCCATGTATCCGTCTTGCTGCCAACCAGCTCGGAAATGTTACGCTTGCCCGCGGCACGGACGCCGGCGACCAGACCGCGCTTGATGCGGTCGAGCAGGTCGAGGCCGCCGAAGACCAGAGCCGAATAGAGCTGGATGGCATTGGCGCCGGCTTCGAATTTGGCAAGCGCGCTCTGGGGCGAGTGGATGCCCCCTACCCCGACCAGCGGCAAAGCGCCGACGCGCTGGCGCATCTGGGCGAGGCGCTGGGTGGACAGGTCGAACAATGGTTTGCCCGAGAGACCACCGGTTTCGGTGGCGTTTTCCAGCCCCATGACAGCATCGCGGCTGATCGTGGTGTTGGAAACGATGAGGCCATCGAGATCGGTATCGAGAATGACCCGCGCCACAGCGTCCATGCCCGCCTCGTCCAGATCGGGGGCAATCTTGAGCAGGACCGGCACCCGGGTCCTGGCCTTGGCGCGGGCGGAGAGAACCTCACCGAGCAGACGGCGCAGGGCTTCATCGGCCTGTAGATTGCGCAGGCCCGGCGTATTGGGCGAGGAAATATTGACGGTGAGATAATCAGCCTGATCGGCAAAACGGGTAACGCCGAGGACATAATCGGCAACGAAATCCGCGCTGTCCTTATTGGCTCCGATATTGACGCCGAGCGCGGCGGGCACGCGCAGGCCCTTGAGGCGCTGGAACGCGGCGTCATGGCCTTCATTGTTGAAGCCCATGCGATTGACGACACCTTCGGCCTCGGGAATTCGGAACAGGCGCGGCTTGTCATTGCCCGATTGCGGGCGCGGGGTGACGGTGCCGATTTCGACCATGCCAAAACCCATCAGCGCCAGTGGGCGCGGCACTTCGGCATTCTTGTCGAAGCCAGCGGCCATGCCGACAGGGTTTTTGAGATCGAGACCGCAGAGGCTCGTGGCCAGCTCGGCCGGATCGGGGTGTTGCTGCTGAGGGGCAAGGCCGAGGCGCAGGGCGGTGATGGTGGCGCCATGAGCAGTTTCAGCATCCATGCGCAACAGGCTATCGCGGGTCAGATTGGCGAGACCGGCATTGCGCAGGAGCGGCGAGAGGGCGGAAAAAATCATTGGACGGCCTCCGGCAGGGTGCAGTTTCCGTCGGCATCGACGCTGACAATGGCGTCCCATTCCACCGCATTCATAGCCAGCGCCTGCCCATATAGGTGCGGGAACAGCTGACCATTGCGCGACGGCTCCCAGACCAGGGCATCGCCCAGATCGGCGGTGCGCACGGCCAGGATGACCAGATCGCTTTGGCCCTTGAAATGCAGGCGCAGCGTTTCGGCCAATTGCGCCGCAGCCGAAAAATGCATGTAGCCGTCGCTTTCATCGATGGGCATGCCAGCATAATGGTCGGAATGGCGGGCCGATATCAGCGAGGCGGGCGTGGCGATCTTGTAGATGAGAGGCGGATTTTCGTGGGTCATGGGCGCAACCTGGCGTGGGATGAAGCCGGGGTAAATCGTAAAGGTTCTCTTTACAAGGTGCGAGGCGGACAATACGTTAGGACTGAATTCCGCACATAAGATATATTTCCTCTCAAGGCGCGCCGAATGCTTTCACACAGGGCCATATGGGATGGTATCGACGCCCTCGCGCGTCGGCACGGCCATTCAGTTTCGGCGCTGGCGCGGCTGGCGGGGCTTGATGCCACCGCGTTCAACGTATCCAAACGGGTCAGCAAGGATGGGCGCGAGCGCTGGCCCTCCACCGAAAGTCTCGCCAAAATCCTTGAGGCGACTGGCGAGAATTTCGAGGTGTTCCTGTCCGGCACCGGCGCCTATATCCAGTCCAGCGGCTTTGCCGAACCGTCCCAGCCCACAGTGCCTTTGCTGGGTCTGGCGCAGGCGGGCGCAGGCGGCTTTTTCGATTCTGCCGGGTTTCCGGTGGGTCAGGGGTGGGACGAGATCGAGCTTCCGACACCCACCGACAACGGCATTTATGCGCTGGAAGTGGCCGGAGACAGCATGGAGCCGCTGTACCGGGAGGGCGACCGGATCGTGGTATCGCCCACCGAGCAGGTGCGGCGGGGCGACCGGGTAGTGGTCAAGACGCGCGATGGCGAGGTCATGGCCAAGATATTGGCGCGCCAGACCGCAAGGCAGATCGAGTTGCATTCGCTCAACCCTGTCTATGAGCCGCGCATACTCGATCTGGCCGAAGTGGAATGGGTGGCGCGGATCATCTGGGCGAGCCAATGAGCGAGGTGACCGACACCAGACAATTGGCGCGGGTGGCGCGTTGTTTCGATGCCAAAGGCAGACTGCAACGCTGGCCGTCCAAGCGCGCGGACCGATTGCTGGTGCTTTGGGTAGTGTGGTGGCAATTGCCCGATGACCGGCAGATGAGCGAGGCCGAAGTCAGCGCCATGCTGAAAGGCTGGCATGATTACGAGGATTACGCGCTGCTGCGGCGCGAGCTTGTCGATCTCGATCTGATGCGCCGCACGCCCGATGGGAAGGTCTACCGCAAGATCGGCAAGAATATGCCGCAAGACGCAGAGCGCCTTGCGGAGATGTTTGGATAGGCTTGGCCGGGCCTATTCGGCCTTTTGCCATTCGAGCCTTGTTCGCTCAAATCTCTCCACTGGAGAGATTTGCCCTTTGGGGACGCTCCAAGCTCTCATGGCCTTCTCACCTATAATTGCGCCACTGGCGCAATTATTCCTGCGGGACGGCTCGAAGCTTGCCCGCCAGCGCATCGGCGATGAGCCTGCGGGTATTGTCGATGCCATAGAGCGCGACGAAGGAGCCGAAGCGGGGGCCGCGTTCCTGCCCGATCAGCACCTGATAGAGCATCTGGAAGAAGTCGCCGGAAACGCCGGGCCCGCCAGTGGGACTCTTTTTGGTATGATCCTGATAGCGCTCGATCGTGCGCGCCACGTCGAGCGCCGTGTTCTGGATGGTCTCATTGCCAGCATCTGCCGGAAGCGCGGCAAAAGCGGCAGAGAGCGCTTCAAGAGCGGTACGCTCAACATCGTCGGGGGCGCGATAGGTCTTCTGCACGAAGTCGCGGAAATAGCGCATGGCATAGCCGACCAGCGCATCGAGCTGGGGATGGGTCTTTGCCGACACGCCCGGCGCATAGGCCGAGATATAGCCCCACATGACTTCGGGCGTTTCCGGATTGGACGCAGTGGCCAGATTGAGCAGCAGCGCGAAGGTGACCGGCATGTCGACCTTGGGCACGTCGCCGTAATGGATATGGAAGGCGGGGTTTTCCAGCCGTGCGGCGGGCTCCTGCTTCTGGTAGGCGGCGACATGGGCGAAATATTCGTCGACCGCGCGCGGGATGACATCGAAATGCAGCCGCTTGGCGACGCGCGGCTTGCCGAACATGTAAAGGCCCAGGCTCTCGGTCGAGGCATAGGTCAGCCATTCATCGATGGTCAGGCCATTGCCCTTGGACTTGGAAATCTTGCCGCCTTCGGCGTCGAGGAACAGCTCATAGACATAATGCTCGGGTGGCGTACCGCCGAGGATCGAGCAGATCCTGTCATAGATGCCCTGATTGGTCTGGTGGTCCTTGCCGAACATTTCGAAATCGACGCCGAGCGCTGCCCAGCGCATGCCGAAATCGGGCTTCCATTGCAGCTTCACATTGCCACCGGTGACCGGGACGGTGGTGTCACGGCCGTCTTCGTCGGTGAAGGTAATCGTGCCATCCCTGGCGTTGACTTCCTTCATGGGCACATAGAGCACGCGACCAGAAATCGGGGAAATCGGCAGGAAGGGCGAATAGGTCGCCTGCCGCTCGGCCCCAAGGGTCGGCAGCATGACCTTCATGATGTCGTCATAGCGCTCGGCGGCGCGCAGCAACACCGCATCGAAGCGGCCCGACCTGTAATAATCGGTGGCGCTGGCGAATTCGTAGTCGAAACCGAAAGTGTCGAGAAAGCGCCGCAGCATGGCGTTATTATGCTCGCCAAAGCTGGCATATTCATTGGTCCACGGGTCCGGCACCGAGGTCAGCGGCTTTTGCAGATGCGGCTCCATTGCCTCCTTGGAGGGAACGGTGTCGGGAATCTTGCGCATGCCATCGAGATCGTCGGAAAAGCACAGTAGCCGGGTCGGAATCTGGTCCCGGGTGAGCAGGCGGAAAGCCGTACGCACCATGGTGGTGCGGGCAACTTCGCCAAAGGTGCCGATATGGGGCAGGCCCGAGGGACCATAGCCAGTCTCGAACAGGGCCTCGCCCTTGCCAGACTTTTCCAGCCGTTTGACGATCTTGCGCGCTTCCTCGAACGGCCAGGCGCGCGCAGTCTGTGCGGGCTCGAAAAAGGAGGGGTCAAGGGCGGGCAAAGCGGCTGGCGACACGGGCTGGCGGCCTTTCGGGACGGTGGGAAGAGAATGAGGACGGGTAAGTGCACGTTCTCCCCCGCTGCGTCAATGTCGCAGGTGGTTGCGTGGGCGCACGCCAACGCCTAGTTGTTGACGAGTATTGAAGCGAGACCTGTTCCATGACCAGCCAAGCCCATGACGCGCTCATCCACCTGATGATCGTCGCCGCCACCTCGGACAGCGCCATTACAGAAAAGGAACTGACCCGGATAACCGCCCTGATCGAGCGACTGCCGGTTTTCGAGGGTTTTGACGGAAGTCGGCTGGAGAGTGTGGCCAACCAGTGTGCCGAAATCCTCAACGGGCCGGACGGGCTCGACCGCGTGCTGGACAGCGCCATCGCGTCGCTTCCGGTCAAACTGCAGGACACGGCCTATGCACTGGCGGTGGAAGTAACGGCTGTGGACCTGTTTCTTGAACAGGAAGAGCTGCGCTTTCTCGAATTGCTGCGCGACAAGCTGAGCCTTGACCGGCTGACCACCGCCGCCATCGAAGCAGCGGCGCGGGCACGGCACCGGAAACTGCCGGTTTAGTCATTCGCCGGTCTTCCCCGCATGCGCAATGCTTGTGAAAGCAGCCCTCATCCGCCCTTCGGGCACCTAGCCGTTCGGGCATAGCCCTCATGGCCTTCTCTCCTAAATTTGCTCCACCGGAGCAAATTTGCCTTCGGCCGGTTCGAAGTCCCGCAAGGGGAGAAGGAAGAACGCCCCTTAATAAAACCCGACGGGGAACCAGCGCAGGTAAAGCTCGTCCAGCGTGCCGCTCTGCTTGAGGCGCACAAGGGCCCAGTCAACGGCGTGGCGCACCGGATCATTGCCCGCCGGGAAGGCTATGGACAGGCCTTCGCCAAAGAGGCGGGGACGGAAATAGGCGCCCCCGGCAAAGCCGCAGCAGCCCAGATTGTCGTTGAGCCAGAACGAGGCACGCATGGCGTCGCCGAAGTAAAGATCAACGCTGCCGGCTTTTACCGCTTCCAGCGCGGCAATTTCATCCTCAAAGCCGACCTGATCCGCTGCGGGCACATAGCGGGTCAGGAAGTCCTGATGGGCGCTGCCAGCGCGCACGGCAATGCGCTGCCCCAAAAGCGCGTCCTGCCGGAAGCTCTCGATATTGACGGCGCGCGCCACGAAGCGACCGGGCAAGGCAAGATAGGAGGCGGAGAAATCATAATGCGCGCCATTCTCCGCGCTCATGGCGAGACCGGCGATCAGTGCATCGCCCTGATTATCCGCCAGCGCATTGGCCGCCTGCTCCCATGGCCAGGCCTGAATGGTGCAGGCGACATTGACCTCGGCACAGATACGGCGGGCCAGATCAACATTAAAGCCGACCAGTTCGCCCGTGGCGTCGCGGAAATTAAAAGGCGGGAAATCCGCCGTGGTGAGGAAGCGGATGGCCGGAACCGGCTGCAGATTGGGCAGGATTTCGCGGGCATCGGGGTCGGAATGGTAGGGGATGGGCTGGGCGATGGCGGGGGTGGTGAAGGCGAAGGCCAGCACCGCCAGCAAAGCCAGAAGTCGTCGCATTGCTGCACAGTGCGTCACCCTCGGGCTTGACCCGAGGGGATTGTTCTTGAGGAGATGTCGCAAAGTGCAGAGCCCTCGGGTCAAGCCCGAGGGTGACGACCGGTGTGTAGAGTGACTTTGGTCGGCCAACCCAGCCATCAAACCTGATCCAGCCCATACATCAGATCGGCAATCAGGTCGTCGGGGTCTTCCAGCCCGACTGACAGGCGCAGCAGGCCGGGGGTGACACCGGTTTGCAGGCGCACGTCTTCGGTCAGGCGCGCATGAGTGGTGGTGCGCGGATGGGTGATCAGCGACTTGGCATCGCCCAGATTGTTGGAAATCAGGATCACCGCCAGATTATCCGAGAGTGCGAACGCGCCTTCCTGTCCGCCCTTGACGTCGATGGCCAGTAGCGTCGAGCCGCGCGTCATCTGCCGCTTGGCCAGCTCATATTGCGGGTGGCTGGGGTGATGCGGGTAAATGACCCGCTCGACCTTGGGATGCCCGGCAAGCGCCGCCGCGACTTTTTCGGCGCTATCGGTCATGCGTTCGACGCGCAGGCTATAGGTTTCAAGGCCCTTGAGCAGCAGCCAGGCGTTGAAGGCGCTGAGCGTAGCGCCGGTCTGGCGAAGGAAGGTGTGCACATCGCCTTCGATCAGTTCCTTTGAGCCCAGCACGACGCCACCGAGCACCCTGCCCTGCCCGTCGATATGCTTGGTGGCCGAATAGGTGACGAGATCAGCGCCCAGCTCCAGCGGCTTCTGGTACAGCGCGGTGGAGAAGACATTGTCGACGATGAGTTTAGCGCCATGGGCGTGGGCGATTTCGGCGACGGCCTTGATATCGACCAGTTCCAGCGTCGGATTGGTCGGGGTTTCGATGAACACGACCTTGGTATTGGGCCGCATGGCGCGGGCGAAATTTTCTGGATCGCGCCCATCGACCAGCGTCGATTCAATGCCGAAGCGCGGCGCATAATCTTCCACCACATAGCGACAACCACCGAACAGGGCCTGCGCGGCAACGATGTGATCGCCAGCCCGCAATTGGCTCATCACCGCATTGGTGACGGCAGCCATGCCTGAGGCGAAGGCTTTTCCAGCCTCGGCGCCCTCGAGCAGCGCCATGCGGTCCTCGAACATGTCGACGGTTGGATTGGCGAAGCGCGAGTAATTGTGACCGCCCGCGATTTTGTTCTGGAACAGCAATTCGGCATGTTCGGAGCTGGGATAGGAATAGCCCGAATTAAGAAAGAGCGCCTCGCTGGTCTCATTGAATGATGACCGCATGCCCCCACCATGAACCATCTGCGTCGCTGCCGAGAGCTTTTTTGGATTGTTCAGGGGATTGTTCTTTTTGGACATGAGTCACGCTTTCAAAACAAAAAACCGGCACGCATAGGGCGGCCGGTTCCAAAACGGTCTTTAGCATTTAATCCAAAACCGCTTTTGAACGATTTTGAGTGGCTGCAAGCGACCGGCCAAATCACCACTATTCGTTACCCTAAAACCATACATATCGCGGCGTCAATCAGCTCCCCCCAGCAATCGTCATTGCCCGGCTTGTCCGGGCAATCCAGCTTTGGCACAAGGGGACAGATGGATTGCCCGGACAAGCCGGGCAATGACAGTCGCGGAGAGAGCCTCGATATGACGGAAATCTGGCCCCAAGGCGTCTTTCCGGCGCGGTTGATCGAAAAGCTGCATCAGGAAGGCGCGATTACAGCGGCTCGTCCGTTCGACGCCGATCAGGTGCAGCCGGCCAGCCTCGATCTGCGGCTGGGCAAAACCGCGTTTCGCGTGCGCTCCAGTTTCCTGCCCGGCCCGGCTCATTCGGTGGCCGAGCGCATCGAGGCGCTGAAACTGCATGAGATCGACCTATCCAAAGGCGCGGTGCTGGAGCGCGGCTGCGTCTATCTGGTGCCGCTGGAGGAAAGCCTCGACCTGCCCGAGGGCGTCAGTGCTTCGGCAAATCCCAAAAGCTCGACCGGCCGACTGGATGTGTTCACCCGCGTCATTGGCGACCGGGCGCGCGGTTTCGACCAGCTTCCCGCAGGCTATAAGGGCCCGCTCTATCTTGAAATCAGCCCGCGCACGTTCCCGGTTCTGGTGCGCACCGGCTCGCGGCTGAGCCAGATGCGGTTCCGCTGTGGCGACAGCAGGCTGTCAGTGGCCGAGCATCAGGCGCTGCACCAATCCGATATTCTGGTGATCGACGGACAGCAGCCGGTCGATCATGGCGTGGCGCTCTCCATTGATCTCAAGGGCGAAGGCCGAAACGGGCTGATCGGTTTCCGCTCGAAGCGCCATACGGCGGTTATCGATGTGGACAAGAAATCGGCGCTCGATGTGCTCGATTTCTGGGAGCCGCTCTATTCTCGCGGGCGGGAGGAGCTGATCCTGGACCCGGACGAATTCTATATTCTGGTGAGCCTGGAAGCGGTGCATGTGCCGCCGACCCATGCTGCGGAAATGGTGCCGTTCGACCCGCTGGTTGGCGAATTCCGCGTGCATTATGCCGGCTTTTTCGATCCCGGCTTCGGCCATTCGGCGGCGGGCGGCACCGGCAGCCGCGCCGTGCTCGAAGTGCGCAGCCGCGAAGTGCCATTCCTCTTGGGGCATGGACAGATCATCGGGCGGCTGATCTACGAAAATCTCGCCGAAACGCCGGACCGGCTCTATGGCAGCGATCTGGGCTCCAATTATCAGGCGCAGACGCTCAAGCTCTCAAAGCATTTCAAGGCCTTCGAGGGCTAAACGCCTCTCAGAAATAAAAACGCCCGGCTTATGAAGCCGGGCGCTGCATGTTCAGATCAATTGCCGACTATTCAGCCGCGTAGTCGAAGAACCAGTAATTGATGCGCTCATCGAGCCAGCCTTCCTCGCGCAACTGATCGAGGGCCGCGTTGAAGGGTTCGACCAGATCAGAGCCCGGGGTGAGGATGAAGCCGAGCGGATCGGACTTGATGCTCTCGCCCACCTGCTTGAAGGCACCAGGATCAGCGCCGATATAGCCGGTTGCCGCGGCCTGATCAGCGATGACGGCATCGACATCGCCAGCCTTCACGGCCTGAACGGCGGCACCGAAGCTGTCGAAAGTCTTGACGCGCGGATTGGCTTCGTCGCCATCCAGAACATCATAAATCGCGGTGTAGAAGGAGGATGTGCCCGCCTGCGCGCCGAACAGCAGATCGGTGTTTTCGGCAAAGCTATCGGCGCTGGAGATACGCTCTTCATCGGCACGGACGAGGAAATATTGCTCGACGGTGATGAAGGGTTCGGTGAAATCGATCTGCTGGGCGCGATCTTCGGTGATGGTGATGCCATCAGCACCAATATCGAACTGGCCGGTGCGCACGCTCTCGATCATCACGTCCCAGGCCGTCAAATCCCATTCGACCGTGGCATTGAGGCGCTTGGCGACTTCGTTGATGACATCATATTCCAGCCCAATGCCATTGCCATCCGGGCCGGAGAAATTGAGCGGGTAATAGGCGTTCTCGGTCACCGCATGGATGACGCGGCCCTCAAGGTCCGGCAAGTCCTGCGCCAGGGCGGGCGCGGCAGTCAGAACCAGCGCGGCGCTGGCGAGAAGAGCAGAAATCTTGATCATGAGATGGACGTCTCCCGGAATGTTGCGCCGGGAGACTAGACCAAGACAGTCGCCTTTGGAAATAGATCAGGCGACGTCGTTGACGTCAGCGCCCGGGCCGTTGTTCTTCAGCGATTCAATGGCATTCTTGGCGCTGGCCTTGGACGTATAGGTCTCGGTGCGGACCATGGTTTCGCCATTGGAAGCGACGAAGCGCACGAAATGCTGTCCGTCCTTGGAGGCGACGATTTCAAAGCGATAGCCGGAGCCGGTTTCGTCCTTGGAGAGGTCCACCACAATGGCCTCGGGCGCGTTCTTTTTCAGCGATTCAATGGCGCTTTTGGCGCTGGCCTTGGCCTTGTAGTTTTCAGACCAGAAAATCTTCTCGGAATTATAGGAGAAGTCGAACTTGAACTGCTCATTCGCCGCAGCGGTGACGTTGAACTTGTGTGCCATGACGCTGGCCTCCTGTTGAATCTCATACAAAAGACTAGCGCAATGGGTGGAATTGAAAAGGCACTATTTCTGCGTGCCGATCCGATCCACATGGCCCAGGTCACGCTCGGGATCGATCCGGTCGCGCACCAATTGCTTGAGCGCGCGGCTATCGGGAAAGCCGCCGTCACGCTTGCGCTCCCACACCAGTTCATCATCGATGCGGATTTCAAATATGCCGCCGGTTCCGGGGGTTAAACTGACCGAGCCCAGTTCCAGCGAAAAGGTGGAGAGCAATTCCTGCGCCATCCAGGCCGAGCGCAGCATCCAGTTGCATTGGGTGCAATAGGTGATCGAAATCACTGGCTTGGACGCTTCGCTCATTTCAACTTTCGGCCCGTTTCATCGGAATCGACAAGGCTCGCCAGAATCTGGTCGACCAGATCGAGATCCTGCCTCTTGCCTGCCGCCTGCTGTTGCAGATCGACCAGATAGGATGTGGTGTAATAGAGCCGCCGCGCCAGCATGGTGGCGATATGCAGCGCAAATTCAGGGTTCTTATCGAGAAAGCTCAGCGCGTCCGGCACTTCATAGGCCTGGACGGCAGACAGGGCCCGCACCGTGGCCGAGTGGGGCATGTCGAGCAGCACCGCCATTTCCCCGAAAATCGAGCCGGGCTCATCGATATGGGTGACCTGAGTACGCTCGCGCAGCACTTCGACCTGCCCATTGATGAGGATCAACAATTTCCCCAGCCGCTCGCCTTCGGGAAGCATGACCTGCCCCGGCTTGAAACTGGCTTTATCGAGCCCCTTGCACGAGTCGAGAATGTCGCCCATTGCCCCACCTTCGCCCTGTCGTGCGGGCGAATTTAGAGCATGGGCAGTCTCCTGCAAAGCCTTGCTGCTCACAGCAGCTTTTCGATCTCGGGCGCGATTTCGGCAGGCTCGGTCTGCGGCGCGAAGCGCGCATGCACTTTGCCGGTGCGATCGATGAGGAATTTGGTGAAATTCCACTTGATTGCCTCACTCCCCAGAAGGCCCGGCGCTTCGGCTTTGAGCCATTTGTAAATCGGGTGGGCCCAGCGGCCATTGACATTGATGCGCTCAAAAACGGGAAATGACACGCCATAGGTCAGCGAGCAGAACTCGGCGATATCTGCCGATGTGCCCGGCTCCTGCCCGGCAAACTGGTTGCAGGGGAAACCGAGAATGACCAGACCCTGATCCTTGAACTGGCGATAGAGCGCTTCGAGCCCTTCATATTGCGGCGTGAGACCGCATTTGGACGCGACATTGACCACAAGGATTACCTTGCCCGAATAGGCCGCAAGGGACTGATCGCTGCCATCGAGCAGAGGCAGAGTGAAATCGGCAAGGCTGGTCATGATCGCTATCTGGTCAGGTAAGGGAAACCTTGAGGTAGGCCCGCAGGGGGTGGGCGTCAAGAACATGCGAACGCTGCGCCCTCGCCGCACAAAGTGGATATAAAGAAATCTTTATATCATTATTGACACATCAGACACCCTCGGTCATCTTGAATGGGTCCACGGTCCCCGCGAGGGGATAACAGGGAATCCGGTAAGGGGTTGATCTCAAGTCCGGAGCTGCCCCCGCAACTGTCAGCGGAGACGGATAGCCACAAGCCACTGGTGCAAGCCGGGAAGGCGGGTATCCGGTTCGATCCGCGAGCCAGGAGACCTACCGTGGAATTGAGTTTCACTCCGTGCTGATCGGGCGGATCGGCAAGAGGATACGCCTATGACGACATATCGTCTTCCCAACCGAATGCGACGCTGAGCCCGGGTAACGCCCGAGCCCCTTTTCTCCAGTCATCAGCCCTTTCCCGCCCGCGTCTATACGCCGGGCGTCGCTTCGCATCGGACACATCATGACCCGTTCCGCCAATCTCGGCTTTCCCCGTATCGGCCTTCATCGTGAACTCAAGAAGGCCCTCGAATCCTATTGGAAGGGCGATATCGACGCCCCCGCCCTGCACCAGAGGGCCGCCGAACTGCGTGCCCGCCACTGGACATTGCAGAGCCATGCCGGGATCGACATCATCCCCTCCAATGATTTTTCGTTTTACGACCATGTGCTGGACACGTCGGTACTGGTCGGTGCGATTCCGCCGCGCTTTGCCGGCATTGATGACCCGGACCAGCTCTATTTCGCCATGGCACGCGGCAATGATGCCGCCCCGGCCATGGAGATGACCAAGTGGTTCGACACCAATTATCACTTCATCGTCCCTGAACTGCATCGCGGGCAGCGCTTTGCCCTCAATGCGCAGAAGCCGCTCGCCCATTATCGTGAGGCCAAGGCACTGGGCCTCAGCACGCGCCCGGTCATTCTGGGGCCGGTCACCTATTTGAGCCTCGCCAAGGCCAAGGATGAGGGTCTCGACACGCTGGAGCTGATCGATGCGCTGATCCCGGTCTATGCCGACTTGCTGACCCAGCTCGCCGCAGAGGGCGCCGAATGGGTGCAGGTGGATGAGCCGGTTCTGGTGCTCGATCTCAATGACAAACAGCGTGAGGCGTTTGGAACGGCTTATGACATTCTGGGCAAGGCAGGGCCAAAGCTGCTGCTGACCAGCTATTTCGGCGCGCTGCGCGACAATACCGATCTCGCCGCCAATCTGCCGGTGGCGGGGCTGCATATCGATCTGGTTCGCGCGCCAGAACAGCTCGAGGCGGTTCTTTCTGCTTTGCCTGCCGACAAGCTCCTCTCCGTTGGCGTGGTGGACGGCCGCAATATCTGGCGCACCGATCTTGAGGGCGCGTTCAGCCTGGTCAGCCGAGCATGGGACAGGATCGGACCGGACCGGCTTGAAATTGCGCCCTCCTGCTCGCTGCTGCACACGCCAGTCGACCTTGATGCGGAAACCACGCTCGACGCCGAACTGAAATCCTGGCTGGCTTTTGCGAAACAGAAGCTGGAAGAAATTGCCGCCATTACGCTCGCCATGCAGAAGGGCAAGCCTGCCGCCAAGGCGGCATTTGCGGCCAGCGCCGCCGCAATCGCGGCCCACAGGACCTCACCGCGCATCCATAAGCCGGAGGTGAAGGCCCGTTCGGCCGAAACCATTGGGCTCGACCGCGCATCGCCTTTCCCCAAACGCCGCGAGCAGCAGCGCGCCCGCTTCAATCTGCCCGCTTATCCCACCACCACGATCGGCTCTTTTCCGCAGACCAAGGAGGTGCGTGAAGCGCGCGCATCTTTCAAGAAAGGCCTGCTGGACGCCGCCGGCTACGAAGCCTTCCTCGAAGCGGAAACCGAAAAATGCGTGCGCATTCAGGAAGAGCTTGGCCTCGATGTGCTGGTGCATGGCGAGTTCGAGCGTAATGACATGGTGGAATATTTTGGCGAGCAGCTCGATGGCTTTGCCTTCACCAAAAATGGCTGGGTGCAGTCCTATGGTTCGCGCTGCGTCAAGCCGCCGGTCATTTATGGCGATGTGTCCCGGCCCGAACCGATGACGGTGCGCTGGTCGGCCTATGCCGCTTCGCTGACCGACAGACCGATGAAGGGGATGCTGACCGGCCCGGTCACTATCCTGCAATGGAGCTTTGTGCGTGTTGACCAGCCGCGCTCGGAGACCTGTCGCCAGATTGGCCTGGCTATCCGCGACGAGGTTATCGACCTCGAACAGGCCGGAATCGGCCTTATCCAGATCGATGAGCCGGCTCTGCGCGAAGGCCTGCCGCTGCGCCGCAAGGATTGGGACGCCTATCTGCGCTGGGCGGTGGATTGCTTCCGCCTGTCGGCCTCGGGCGTGGCCGACGACACGCAGATCCACACCCATATGTGCTATGCCGAGTTCAACGATATCATGCCTGCCATCGCCGAAATGGACGCAGATGTGATCTCCATCGAGACCTCTCGCTCGGACATGGAATTGCTCGAAGCCTTCCGCGATTTCAAATATCCCAATGAGATCGGCCCCGGCGTCTGGGATATTCACTCCCCACGCGTCCCCGGCCAGTCGGACATGGAAAACCTGCTGCACAAGGCCGCCGAGGGCATTGCCTCCGACCTGCTCTGGGTCAATCCCGATTGCGGCCTCAAGACCCGTGGATGGCCGGAAGTGAAGGCATCGCTGACCAATCTGGTCAATGCTGCCAGAGCCTTGCGTGACTAGCAGCATATCTGCTTGATGACGCCTCCCTCTCGCAAGCGAGAGGGAGGCGCTCGTGCCACTCGCAACCGATCGCATTTTAACCATCGTCCTGAACAAATGCGCCCGACCCCAAGGCGAATCACACCTGTTGCAGGTCAAGGGGAACACTTGTGCAACTCGCACCATGTTCTGGTAGCGGAATCAGAATTGTCATATACTATATGTAGTGTTCGAGGTTCCGCCCTTCTCTAGGAATGGCGGCTAAGACGGGAACCCGGTGCGGTTTCGCCCTTGCGGCGAGCGCCAAAGCCGGGGCTGCCCCCGCAACTGTAAGTGGTGCGTTTCTGTTCGATTTCGTCACTGGGCCGCAAAGCCTGGGAAGGCTGAACGGGAGCGATGATCCACGAGCCAGGAGACCTGCCCCGAACGAAACGTCCACCGGCGGGGTGCCCGGTCAGGCGAACGGATTTGTACGGGCAATTGCGCCTGCCGTTCGTCTCCTCGTGCCCCGCGCCAAACTATTCCGCGAGGGATTTTCGATGACCATCACCGTTTACTCCAAGCCCGCCTGCGTCCAGTGCACCGCCACCACCCGCGCGCTCGACCGCAAGGGTCTTGCCTATTCCATCATCGATATTTCCGAAGATGCCGAAGCCTATGCGCGCGTCGAAGGCATGGGCTATCGGCAGGTGCCGGTCGTCGTCGCCGGTGATCAGCACTGGGCCGGTTTCCGCCCGGACATGATCGGCGCGCTGGCCTGATCAGACCATGAGCGAGCTCGTCTATTATTCCAGCACATCGGGAAATACCCATCGCTTTGTCGAAAAGCTGGGGATGAAGGCCACGCGCCTTCCCGTCGATGCCGGTAGCGAGCCGCCAGAGGTCAATGAACCCTTTGTGCTTGTGCTGCCCACTTATGGCGGCGGCGAGAACAAAGGCGCGGTGCCCAAGCCGGTTATCCGCTTTCTCAATGTCGAGGCCAATCGCAGCCTCATCCGCGGCGTCATCGCCGCGGGCAACACCAATTTCGGCACGGCTTTCTGCATCGCAGGCGATATCGTTGCGAGCAAATGCGCCGTGCCTCTCCTCTATCGGTTCGAGCTTCTCGGCACCGAAGAGGATGTCGCCAATGTCAAAGAAGGACTGGAACGGTTTTGGACACGCTCACACTAGATCGCCCGGCAAAGTCGGCTGAAAAAGTTCAGGACCAGGATAAGGATCAGGCGCTGGATTACCACGCGCTCAATGCCATGCTCAATCTTTACGATGAGCAGGGCAATATCCAGTTCGACAAGGACAAGCAGGCCGCGCATCAGTACTTTTTGCAGCATGTGAACCAGAACACGGTATTCTTTCACAATCTGCGCGAGAAACTGACCTATCTCGTTGAAGAAGGCTATTACGAGCAGGACGTGCTCGATCAGTATAGCTTCAACTTCGTGCGCGATCTTTATGACCACGCCTATGACAAGAAGTTCCGCTTTCCGACCTTCCTTGGCGCGTTCAAATATTACACTTCCTACACGCTCAAAACCTTCGACGGTAAGCGCTATCTCGAGCGCTATGAAGACCGCGTCTGCATGGTGGCGCTGGCCCTGGCGCGCGGTGATGAAAAGCTGGCGCAGAGCCTGGTCGACGAAATCATCGCAGGCCGTTTCCAGCCCGCGACACCGACCTTCCTCAATGCCGGAAAGAAGCAGCGCGGGGAACTGGTCTCGTGCTTCCTGCTCCGCGTCGAAGACAATATGGAATCGATCGGCCGCTCGATTAACTCGGCGCTGCAATTGTCCAAGCGCGGCGGCGGCGTGGCGCTGAGCCTCACCAATATCCGCGAGATGGGCGCGCCCATCAAGCATATCGAAAACCAGTCCTCGGGCGTGCTGCCGGTGATGAAGCTGCTTGAAGATAGCTTCTCCTATGCCAACCAGCTCGGCGCGCGCCAGGGCGCGGGTGCGGTGTATCTGCACGCCCACCATCCCGACATTATGCGCTTTCTCGATACCAAGCGCGAAAATGCCGATGAGAAGGTGCGCATCAAGACGCTGTCGCTCGGTGTCGTCATTCCCGACATCACGTTCGAATTGGCCCGCGACAACGAGGACATGTATCTGTTCTCGCCCTATGACGTGGAGCGCGTTTATGGCGTGCCGATGACCGAGATCTCGGTCACCGAAAAATACCGCGAAATGGTCGAAGACAAGCGCATCAAGAAAAAGAAGATCAAGGCGCGCGAATTCTTCCAGGTGATCGCCGAAATCCAGTTTGAATCCGGCTATCCCTACATCATGTTCGAGGACACGGTGAACAAGGCGAACCCGATTGCGGGCCGCATCACCATGAGCAATCTCTGCTCGGAAATCCTGCAGGTCAGCGACGCTTCGCTGTTCAACGAGGACCTCTCCTACGAGCATATGGGCAAGGATATTTCCTGCAATCTCGGCTCGCTCAACATCGCCAATGCGATGGATTCAGCCGACTTCGGCCAGACCATCGAAACCGCGATTCGCGGGCTGACCGCCGTGTCGGACATGAGCAATATTTCCTCGGTCCCCTCCGTCGCCAAGGGCAATGCCGAAAGCCACGCCATCGGCCTCGGCCAGATGAACCTGCATGGCTATCTCGCCCGCGAGCGCATTTATTACGGCTCGGACGAAGGCGTCGATTTCACCAATATCTACTTCTATACGGTGACCTATCACGCCATCCGCGCGTCCAATCTCATCGCCACCGAGCGCGAAGAGACCTTCAAGGGTTTCGAGAACTCGAAATATGCCTCCGGCACCTATTTCGACAAGTACACGACCCAGGAATGGAAGCCCGCCACCGAGCGCGTCACCAAGCTGTTCGAGGATGCCGGCATTCACATTCCGACGCAGGAAGACTGGCTGAATTTGAAGGCCAAGGTCATGATGACCGGCCTTTACAACCAGAACCTGCAGGCCGTGCCGCCGACCGGCTCGATCTCCTATATCAACCACTCGACGTCCTCGATCCACCCGATCGTCTCCAAGATCGAGATCCGCAAGGAAGGCAAGATCGGCCGCGTCTATTATCCCGCCGCCTTCATGACCAATGACAACCTGGAATATTACCAGGACGCCTATGAGATCGGCCCGGAAAAGATCATCGACACCTATGCGGCGGCCACACAGCACGTCGATCAGGGCCTGTCGCTGACGCTGTTCTTCCGCGATACCGCGACCACCCGCGATATCAACAAGGCGCAGATCTACGCCTGGAAGAAGGGAATCAAGACCATCTATTACATCCGCCTGCGCCAACTTGCCCTTGAGGGCACCGAGGTTCAGGGCTGCGTTTCCTGCGCGCTTTGAGGACTGATAAATGAACGTTCACGTAAAGCCTCTTTCCCGCGTCCGCGCCATCAACTGGAACCGCGTTCATGACGAAAAAGACCTCGAAGTCTGGAACCGTCTGACGTCCAATTTCTGGCTGCCGGAAAAGGTGCCGCTGTCCAACGATATCCCGAGCTGGGCAACGCTCAACTCGGTCGAGCAGCAGCTGACCATTCGCGTCTTCACCGGCCTTACCCTGCTCGACACCATTCAGAACGGTGTCGGCGCGGTGCGCCTCATGGCCGATGCGGCCACCCCGCATGAAGAAGCGGTGCTGTCCAATATCTCCTTCATGGAAGCGGTGCATGCCCGCTCCTATTCCTCGATTTTCTCCACCCTGTGCCTGACGCCGGACGTGGACGACGCCTATCGCTGGAGCGAGGAGAACGAGTTCCTGCAGCGCAAGGCGCAGCTGATCATGGACCAATATGACAGCGGGGATTCGCTCAAGAAAAAGGTCGCTTCGGTCTTTCTCGAAAGCTTCCTGTTCTATTCGGGTTTCTATCTGCCCATGTACTGGTCGAGCCGCGCCAAGCTCACCAATACCGCCGATCTCATTCGCCTCATCATCAAGGACGAGGCCGTGCATGGCTATTATATCGGCTACAAGTTCCAGCGCGAGATCGAGACCCTGTCCGAAGAGCGCAAGCAGGAGATCAAGGATTTCGCCTTCGACTTCCTGCTCGAGCTTTATGACAATGAAGAGCGCTACACCGAGGAGCTTTATGACGGTGTCGGCCTCACCGAAGACGTCAAGAAATTCCTCCACTACAACGCCAACAAGGCGCTGATGAATCTCGGCTATGAAGCCCTGTTCCCGCCCGAGGCCTGCAAGGTCAACGCAGCGATCCTTTCGGCCCTGTCACCAAACGCCGACGAGAACCACGACTTCTTCTCGGGCTCGGGTTCGAGCTATGTCATCGGCAAGGCAATCTCGACCGAAGACGAAGACTGGGATTTCTGATCCCGATTGCTATCAGGATTTAAAGGGCGCTCTCCAAGCGCCCTTTTCTTTGTCTATACGAGCGAAACAGACAGACGTGCGCACCGGCTGGACATGACAAAATCCCCGTCTTCAAGGGGCAAGGCTATCACATATGGATTTTCACCGAGAGCCGAAGGCCCCCTCACCCGGCTCGAAGGCGAGCCGACCTCTCCCCCAAGGGAGAGGTAGAGCCAGATCAGGCGGAAAGAGTTGACTCAGCGGATGGCGTTACCTTGGGCGTCGAAAACATGGGCCTTGGCCGGATCGAGATAGGCCGGGAGGGTTGAGCCTAGTTCGACGCTGCGCTGGCCTTCCAGCACGATGGTCAGTGCCTGTCCATCGGTCGTAGTGGCGTAAAGCACAGTCTGACCGCCAAGGTTTTCGACAAGATCCACCCGCACATCGGCGAATTTGACGCCCGCGCCATCGGCCACGGTAATATGCTCGGGGCGGATGCCCAGCGTTGTCGCGCCGGCCACATCGCGGCCCAGCGACAGCACTGTTCCCGCCGCCTTCAACGATCCGTTTTCGGCGCTTGCGGTGAGGAAGTTCATCTTGGGCGAGCCGATAAAACCGGCCACGAACAGATTGCGCGGATTGTTATAAAGCTCGAGCGGGGCGCCAGCCTGTTCGATGATGCCAGAACGCAGAACCACGATCTTGTCGGCCATGGTCATGGCCTCGACCTGATCATGGGTCACATAGATCATGGTGTTCCCCAGATCATTGTGCAGCTTGGCAATTTCGACGCGCATGGCGACGCGCAATTCGGCATCGAGGTTTGACAGCGGCTCGTCAAACAGGAAGATCTTGGGCTCGCGCACGATGGCGCGGCCGATGGCGACGCGCTGGCGCTGACCGCCCGAAAGCTGCTTGGGCTTGCGCTTCAAGAGCGGCTCGATCTTGAGGATTTCGGCCGCCCGCTGCACCCTCAGCTCAATTTCAGCCTTGGGCATTTTTGCCGTTTCGAGGCCGAATGCCAGGTTCTGGTAGACATTCATATGCGGGTAAAGCGCATAGGACTGGAACACCATGGCAATGCCGCGTTTGGCGGCGGGAACATCGTTCATCCGCTGCCCGTCGATCAGCAGATCGCCACCGGTGATCGGCTCCAGCCCGGCAATCATGCGCAGGAGCGTGGACTTGCCGCAGCCGGAAGGGCCAACGAAAACAGTGAATTCGCCGGGATCGATGGTGAGGTCGACGCCGTGGATCACTGCCACGTCACCATAGGCCTTCTTGATCTGCTTGAGTTCGATACTGGTTGCCATGGATGTGTCTCCTCCCTGCCCTGTTCTTATCGGTATTGTGCAGGCACCCAGCTCTCATAGAGCGGGTGGTCTGGTCCGAGTGGCAGTACGACTTCGGTGTGGGTTTCGGACGAATGGTAGAAGGCGGTCACCAGCTCCAGCGCGCGGCGGGAATCCTGGCTTGTCACCGGCAGCGCGGCCTTGCCCTCGATCGCGTCATGAAAGCGCGCCATCTGGGTCTGGAAACGCGAGGGAACATGCTGCCAATCGGCCAGCAAAGCGTCAATTTGCGCCTTCACTTCATCGTTTCGCGGCAGGATTTTCCAGAGCGCATTGCCCGGATTATAAGGCGCATGATCGCTTTCGAGGGTGACGTTTTCAAATTGCAGGCGAATGCGGGTGATCTCGTCAACCGAGCCGAGCGTCGCGGTGAAGCTGGCCAGCGCGCCGCTCTTCATTTCGAGTGAAGCGGAGATCACGTCTTCCACTTCGATTGGGTTCACGCGCGTTGCCACGCGGCCGAACATGCGGGAAATATCGCCCATCAGGTAAGTGAAAATATCGTGCGGGTGGATGGCATGACCCATGAGGACGCCGCCCAGCTCGGTCTTCCACTTGCCGCGCCATGGCACCGCATAATAGGGCGCTTCGCGCCGCCACATGGTCTCCACCGTGCCGCAATAGGCCTTGCCGGCAATCCCTGAATCGATAATGGCCTTGGCCTGTTCGATGCCGTCGCCGAAGCGGTATTGGAACACGGGCATGAGGAGACCGGTAGAGACTTTTTCGATCTCCATGATCGCGTCGACATCCCTAAGCGAGCCGACCAGCGGCTTCTCGCAGACGACATGCTTGCCCGCCCTCAGCGCCGCCGAGACCATGGGCAGATGCGCGCCGGGCGGGGTGCAGACATCGATGATGTCGATATCGTCCATGGCCAGCAGATCGTCGAAATTGAGAATCCGGCGCTCGACGCCGAATTCGTCGCCGACCTGATCAAGCCGTTCCTGATTGAGGTCGCACAGCGCTAGAACCTTAAACTTGTCGGCATTGGGCAGATAGCCCTCGACAATATGGGAGCGGCCAATGCCGCAGCCGACGACGGCAACATTCAATATGCGGCTCATTGTGCCCACTCCGTACCCTGTTCGGCCAAGGCCTGCGCCGTCAGCGCCATCTTCATGGCGTTGTAGCAGCGCTGCTGCGGCATGGCTGTCTCGGTGCGGTTGCGCACATCATCAAGAAACTGTCGACCAAAGGGCAGATCGACAGCGGAGCAATCGATATGTTGAGTACCCTTCCTGTCGACCAGGAACAGGTGGTTCTCGCCGGGGCGCCCTGCGATGTCGACATATTTACGCAGCTCGATATAGCCCTCGGTGCCCAGAATGGTCAGGCGACCATCGCCCCATGTCGGCAGGCCTTCGGGGGTGAACCAGTCCACGCGGATATAGCCGGTGGTCTTGTCGGTGCGAATGTGCGCATCGCCCACATCCTGCAGGCCGGGGCGGTGCGGATGGTTGCGATTATAGACATTGGCCGAAGCCACTTCGCCGTCCATGGCGCCGGAGAAGAACAGGAATTGCTCGAACTGGTGGCTGGCGATATCGCAGAGAATGCCGCCATAGCGATTGCGGGTGAAGAACCAGTCCGGGCGATTGTTGAGGCGGAGCGAATGGGGGCCGAGGCCAACCGTGTTGACCACTTCGCCAATGGCGCCTTGCGCGATCAGATTGCCGGCTTCGACAGCGGCGGGCACTTCAAAATGCTCCGAATAGAGCACCGAGAAAATGCGTCCGGTTTCCTTTTGTACGCGCTTGATCTCGTCGAGCTGGGCGAAGGTGGTCATGCCGGGCTTATCGGTCAGCACATCCTTGCCGTGCTTCATGGCGGCGATGCAGATATCGGCGCGGTCGCCGGGAATGGCGGCGGTGGTGATCACCTGAATGGCAGCGTCTTCAAGGATTTCACGCGGATCGGCAACCCGCCTTGCCTCGGGATATTTGTCGCCGAAGGTCTTGGCCAGATCATCCTCGATGGCATGGAAGGCCACGAATTCGGCCCCGGCACGCAACAGGCAATCGACCTGACCGTAAATATGGGCGTGGTTGATGCCGATGGCGGCAAATTTGATGTTAGTCATAGATTCTGGCCTTGGCAGTCGAGACTGTGGAAGCACCCCTCACCCCAGCCCTCTCCCCAAAGGGGCGAGGGGGCAGGTGTGGTGGGCATGGCACCATGGCGCCCAATGCACGATTGGTCCCCTCGCCCCTTTGGGGAGAGGGTTAGGGTGAGGGCGTCTTCGTATAGAAAACTCATCGCTTCATGCCGGTGGTAGCGATGCCTTCGATCAGCAATCGCTGGAACAGCATGAAGAAGACGAAGATCGGCACGAGGCTGAGTACGCTCATGGCGAACATGCCGCCATAATCGGACATGCCGGTATTGTCGGTGAAGGTCCTGAGGCCCAGCATGACGGTGTATTGGCGCAGATCGCTGAGATAGATCAGCGGCCCAAAGAAATCGTCCCAGGTCCAGATGAAGGTGAAGATCGCCGCTGTGGCCAAAACCGGCGTCGACAGGGGGAGGATGATCTTCCAGTAAATGCGCCACGGGCCCGCGCCATCCATGCGCGCCGCCTCATCAAGCTCCTTGGGCAGGCCGCGGAAGAACTGCACCATGAGGAAGATGAAGAAGGCATCGGCCGCGAGGAATTTCGGCACGACCAGCGGCAGAATGGTGTTCACCCAGCCCAGGTTCAGAAAGAACACATATTGGGGGATCAGCGTCACCTGATAGGGCAGCATCAGCGTCATCAGCATCATGGCGAACCAGAAGCGGCGACCGGCAAATTCCAGTCGCGCAAAAGCATAGGCAGCCAGCGAGCAGGCGATGACATTGCCAATGACCGACAGGATCGAGATGACGAAGGAATTGATGAACAATTGCCCGAAGCCGACGCGCAGGCCATTCCAGCCACGGATGTAGGAATCCACGGTCCAGCTTGTCGATGGCAGGACCGACACACCGGAGGTGAAGATCTCGTTTTCCGGGCGGAAGGACGAAGCCATCAGCCAGAGCAGCGGATAGAGCATCACGATCGATGCGCCGATCAGCAGCACATGCGAGACAATGGAAATGATCTTGCGGCGCGTGGGCGAGGCAGCGGTGACCACGGTCAGGCGCTCTGCATCAGTCGTCATAATGCACCCAATATTTCGAACTCAGGAATGAGAAGGCGGTAAAGAGTGCGACAATACCCAGAAGCACCCAGGCAAGCGCAGAGGCATAGCCCATGCGGAAGAAGCCAAACGCCTCGTTGTAGAGATAGAGCGTGTAGAACAGGGTCGAATTGATCGGCCCACCGGTGCCGCCCGAGATGATGAAGGACGGGGTGAAGCTCTTGAAGGCTTCGATGGTCTGGATAATGGCGTTGAAGAACACGACCGGCGTCAGCATCGGCAGGGTGATCTTCCAGAACTGACGCCATTTACTGGCGCCATCCAGACTTGCAGCCTCATACATATCCTGCGGAATTTGCCGCAAGCCCGCGAGGAAGATGATCATGGGCGAACCAAACTGCCAGACGGCAAGGATGATCAGCGTCCACAGCGAGGTGTTGGGATTGGAAATCCAGCTCGGCCCCTGAATACCGAAATTGGCCAGAATCTGATTGACCAGACCGTTGCCGGCAAACATCTGCCGCCAGAGGATGGCAATGGCGACCGAGGCGCCCAACAGGCTCGGCAAATAGAACAATGCCCGGTAAAGCGGCAGGCCCTTCATGCCGCGATTGAGCAGCAGCGCCACACCGAGCGCGAAGGCGAGCTTGAGCGGCACCGAGAAGATCACGAAGACGAAAGTCACGCGCATGGACGCAGCGAATTTCGGATCGTTGGTGAACATGCGCGTGTAGTTGTCGAGGCCAGCCCAGCGCGGTGCGGTGAGCAGGTCGAAATGAGTAAAGCTCAGATAGAGCGAGGTCAGGATCGGGCCAATGGTGAGACCGAGAAAACCGATCAGCCAGGGCAGAAGGAAGAGATAGCCCGGGGCATGGCTTTGCCACACCCCAGACCAGAAGGATGGAGTGGCCACGCGGCCGGCTCCGGTTGAAGCACTGTTGTCGACCTGCGTGGCCATGGTCTCGTCCCAGATCAGCTTGCGCGCTGCAGAATGGCAGCCGCTTCGGAAACGAAGTACTGGCCAGCATCTTCGGGCGAACGTGCACCGAAGGCGACTTCCTGGCTCAGCGTACGCAGAAGCGAGATGTCGATTTCACCAGCGGCGGCTGGCGGCGGGGGCGGCAAAGGCCCGAGCAGGTCGCCCAGATTTGCCACGAAATCGAGCGCTATCTGATCGGCTTCATCAAGTTCGGGCGCCACTGCTTCACGGGCCTTGTCGATGCAGGGGATACCGCGTTCAACGCCGAGCACCTTGGCCGCTTCAAGATCATTGATGAAGAAGCTGAGATATTGCGCGGCCAGTTCCTTGTTGGCGGACGAACCACCGACAGAGAAGAACATGGAGGGCTTGCGATAGTGACCACCGCCAACGCCGGGCGCGATGCGCGGATAGTTGGTGATCGTCAGATTGTCGGTCATCAACGTGCGGAACGCCACGAGCTGGTTCGAGTTGGACGGCATCATTGCGGCCTTGCCCATCACCACCATAGTGGTTTCGAGCGGACCATTGGTATCCAGCGCCTGATCTTCAGCAGTCACGCAGATGCCGTCATCGCGCAGCCCCTGCCAGAGGGTGAACCATTCGACAGCCGCATCGGCATCGAAACCGAGCTGACCTTCGGCAGTGTAGAGGTCCAGTCCCTTCTGACGCAGCCAGTTGTCGAGCATGGGCTCCGAACCTGAACCGTCGGCGATAATACGAATGCCGCCGCGGATATTGGCAGCCTTGAAGGCTTCGCCCTTTTCGCGGATTTCGTCATAGGTGGTGTCGCGGTTCGGCGGCTCGATACCGGCTTCTTCAAAGGCCGACAGGTTCACCAGCTGGGCAACGGAATTGGCGCCGAGGCTGATGCCGTAGAGCTTACCGTCAACCCTGCCGCCTTCGAGCTGGTCAGCGTCGAAACCGTCGAGCTTGAGGGCGCCGCCGACATATTCGTCCAGCGGGGCAATCGCGTTACGCTTGGCGTATTCGACGATGTAGCGATAGTCCATCTGCACGATGTCAGGGGCATTGCCGCCTGCGGTTTCCGTGGCGAGCTTGGGCCAGTAATCGCCCCAGCCAAGGAAGCTGCTGTCAACGGACGAGCCCGTTTCAGCCGCGAACAGATCATTGACCGCATAGGTGCGGTCGGCGCGCGCCTGACCACCCCAGAAGAACTGGCGCAGGTTGGCAGCCTGAGCCCAAGACGGACCAACGCCCACTGCGGCAGCAGCAGCCAAGGCCGAAGAACCCATCAGAAACTGACGACGTCCAAGACGAATGCTCATGTATATTCCTCCCATGAATCTTTGCTGTTCCGATAAAGAACAGGAACACATTCCAGCGGCCTCCCCGCCGCTAACTCACTAATCAGTTACTAAAGGATTTTATTCAAGCCCTTTTCAAACATGGATCAGGAAACCTGTTCAGAATGAGCCATATCCTCAGCAAATAACCAGACAGTTACGGCTTAACACGGAAAAGTCGGGCAGAGCAACCGCCTTGTATGGAAGCCTCTAAAGGCAAAATCGCGCCCATTTTCCCGGCCTGTCGGGCCTGTCTTCTGGAGTAGAAACCTCGCTGCTTCAAAAATCCAATGGCATGGCGGCAAAGATTGCGCCGCGCATACCTCACAGCAATCTGGCGCAAAAAATCATCATAGAAAACTACGAAATCTCCGGCCTATTATAGAAAAAATCTATAGCAGTGACGGTGCGCTCATGGACAAATTACTGACCCAGTTTATCGCGGTGGCCGATGCGGCCAGTCTGAGCCGGGCAGCATCGGCGCTGCTCATTACGCAGCCGACGCTGACCTTCAATATGCGCAAGCTGGAGGAAAGTATCGGCAGCCCGCTGTTTGAGCGGTCATCGCGCGGCGTGCGACTGACGCGATATGGTGAAACGCTTTACGAAAACGCCCGGCTGATGCAGCGTTTATACGACAATACGCTGGCCAATATCGCCGATCAAAAACGCGGGATCGAGCAGGGTCTGGCCATTGGCACCGGCTATTCCTGGTGGACGCTTTTCCTCAAGGACATGGTCCTGGAGTACCAAGATGAATATCCGGGCTCGCCGGTTCAGGTTAGCCTCGGGCATCAGTTCCGGTTGCTCGATCAATTGCTGTCCGGCGACATCGCGCTGTTTCTCGGGCACGAGACAAAACGACTGCACCCTTCTGTCGATACCGATTTCATTGCACTGACCGAGGTCCATAACGGTTATTTCGTGCGGGAGGGCCATCCGCTACTCGGCGCGGCACGCAGCCGCGAGGAGATCGAACACTATCCGATGGTGACGAGTACGCCGCCGGAAAGCCGCCATGAGCGCTTTTTCGATCCCAATCGCTGGCGCGCACGGATGAAGGCGCTGTTCGATCAGGCCGATTTCGCCTTCGGCTCCAATTCGCTAGCGGCCTGCGTCGACTATACTCTAGCAACCGATGCGGTATTGCCCCATTCCCACGTCATGCGCGACAGTTTCGAGGCGCAGGGCCTTCGGCAATTGGAGGTCTTGGACGAAGCCACCTATTTTATCGTCGGGGTTCACGTCTTGCGAGAAAGGCGCGGTGAAGAGCGGGTCGAACCGCTGATCGAGCGCATCAAGCAGGCCGCCGCCAGGGTCTTGCCGCCGGTCGGCTGAGCACACTAGCGGCGAGGTCCGGCGAAAGTGATCTCTTCGCAAGCAAGAACTGACATGTTAGCGTTCCGCCATGCAGCAAGCCCCCGCCTTTTCGACCCAGCCCCATGCTCCAGCGGCAGACCGTCTCGCTGCCGGTGAGCGCGTTGCCGCCCGTCTCAAGGGACAGGTGCGCGGGCAGATTCACACCGATCCGCTAATGACTTATGCCTGGAGCGGCGATGCCAGCTCCTACCGGCTGATCCCGGCCGTGGTGGTGTTCGTAAACTCCGAGGATGACGTACGGGCCGTGTTCACAGCCGCGCGCGCCGAAGGACTGCCGGTGACGTTCCGGGCAGCAGGCACCTCGCTTTCGGGACAGGCGGTGACCGATGGCGTTCTGGCCGTTCTGGGCGATGGCTGGCGCAAGCTCGCTATTCACCCCGGCGCCGAACAGATCACGCTCGGACCAGCGATTATCGTTGCCGAGGCCAATCGGGCGCTGAAACAATTCAACCGAAAAATCGGACCTGATCCGGCCAGTCAGGCCACCTGCAAGATTGGCGGGGTGGTCAACAATAATTCAAGCGGCATGTGCTGCGGGGTGGCGCAGAACACCTATCACACAATGGACCGGCTGCGGATCGTGCTGAGTGACGGAACCATGCTGGATTCTGGCGACGCGGCGAGCCGCGACGCCTTTCGGCTGAGCCATGCCGCTATGCTGGCGGCACTGCATCGCCTGCATCATGAGGTGATGGAAGATGACGAGCTGGTGGCGCTGATCCGGCGCAAATATCGGATCAAGAACACGGTCGGCTATTCGCTGAATGCGCTGGTGGATTTCCACGACCCGCTCGACATTCTTATTCACTTGATGGTCGGCTCGGAAGGCACGCTCGGCTTCGTTTCGGAAGTGACCTACAACACGGTGCCCGAACATCCGTTCAAGGCGACCGGGCTGATCCCCTTCCCCGATCCGCAATCGGCGGGACGGGCCATTATTGAAATGGCAAATGGCGGGGTGCATGTCACCACCGGCATCACTGCCGCTGAATATATCGAGCGGCGGGCATTGGCGACCGTCGAGCATTTGCCGCCCATGGCGCCGCTATTGCCATGGCTGACCGACAATTCGCCAGCCGTGCTGATCGACGTCACCGCGCCGGATGCCGAAACGCTGGAGGTCGAGCGGCAAAAAACCATCGATCTGCTTACCCGACATGGCGCGACCCATATCGAGCTATCCACCGATGAGCAGCGCAGTCATGCACTATGGGATATTCGCAAGGGGTTTTTCACCTCGGGTGGCGCAGCACGGCCCAAGGGCACCTCGATGCTGACCGAGGATGTGGCGGCGCCGATCGAGCGGCTGGCCGATTTCGTGGTCGATATGCGCGACCTGCTCGACCGGCATGGCTATGACGACGCGATCATTTTCGGCCATGCCCTGGCGGGTAATCTGCATTTCCAGATGAGCGATAATTTTGCGCAGGCTGGTGCGGCCGAAAAGTTCGACGCCCTCAATCAGGAATTATCGCAGCTCGTTTCCATCCGCTATGGCGGATCGCTCAAGGCAGAGCATGGCACCGGCCGCGCCATTGCGCCCTTTGTCGAGACGGAATGGGGCGCCAAAGCCTATGCGATCATGCACAGGATCAAGGCGCTGTTCGATCCTGAACGGCTGCTCAATCCGGGCGTATTGCTCAATGACGATGCCAAGGTTCATGTCAAGAACCTGAAGGTCATGCCGCTGGCCGACGAGCTGGTTGATCTCTGCATCGAATGCGGCTTCTGCGAACCGGCCTGCCCCAGCCATCACATGACGCTGACGCCGCGCCAGCGCATTGCCGTGACCCGCGAACGCGCCCGTATGCGCGCCAGCGGCGAAGACCCGGCGCGGCTGGCCCGGTTCGAGGCCGATTTCCAATATGCGGGCCTGGATACCTGCGCGGCCTGCAATCTCTGTTCGCTGCGCTGCCCGGTGGGCATCGAAACCGGCACCATGATCATGGGTGAGCGTGCCCGACGCCGCGGCGGCACGGCGCATAGCATGGCGCGCTTCGCCGCTGATCATCGTGGCGCGGTCGAAACCATGATGCGCGGCGGCGTGGCCATGGCGGACGCGGCGCGCAGCATTATCCCGGCGCCCGCAGTGGAAGCGATAAGCGAAACGGCGCGGCGGCTGACCGGCAAGAGGGTGCCTCGCATCTCCAGGGCATTGCGGCACGGGCCGGGCGCGCCCAAAGCGCGTGACAATCGGCAGGATCCCCGCCAAACAGGGTTCCCGGTACCGATTGCCCAGACGGGGCGGCCCTCGGTGGTTTATTTCCCTGCCTGCCCCAGCCGCATGTTTGGCGCGCCAAAGACCAGCCATGACCTGTTACCGACGCCCCAGGCCATGGTGACCCTGCTGGAGCGGGCGGGCTATGACGTCATCATTCCCGAAAAGCTCAATGGCCAATGCTGCGGCCAGCCGTTCCAGTCCAAGGGTTTTCCCGAAGAGGCGACGGAAGTGGGCGGCGCACTCAAGGCTGAGCTGTCTGCGCTCAGTGACGCGGGCCGCCTGCCGGTGGTGACCGATGCCTCGACCTGCGCCAAGCATTTGCAGGAATTTCCCGGCGATGCAGGGGTGGCCGATTCAGCGCAATTCCTATTGGCCCATGTGCTGCCGAAACTGACCATTACGCAGAGATTGCCGGTCGTGGCGGTGCATCACAATTGCTCGGCCCAGCGACTGGCGGAGCAGCCGATGACAGAGGCCATCGCCGCCGCCTGTGCGCAGGAGGTTGCGGTGTTGAGTTCGATCAACTGCTGCGGTTATGCCGGGGATAAGGGATTGTTCGTGCCCGAACTCAATGCTCATGCGACGCGGCGCGTTGGCAATGACATTCCCGCGGGGTGTGAACTGGGTGTGTCCACCGTATCAACCTGCGCCTCGGGGCTGAGCGAACATGCGGGCGTGCCCTTTGTCGGGCTGGCGAGCCTGTTGGAATGGGCGAGCAGGTGAGGGCTGGGTGTAGAGGCAAAAGAGACCCCCACCCGGCCGCCCCCTGAAGAAGGGGGAGGAGCAGGGGTGAGCCGCTGATGGTTACAGGGGAGATCAGCGGTGGTCTTTGAGACCTCAGTCGAAATCCTCATTGGGATAGACGCCCCACAGCTCTTCCTGGCGGACCCAGCCGGTATAGGTGCTGCGCTCGCCCGGTTGACCGGCTGCGGCCTGACACCAATTGCCATTGCACTCATTGATCGAGACACGGACGCCGGCGGCAAGCCGGGCGCGGATGGCGGCCTCATCGGAGGGGTTGGAGCGCATGGCGACTTCGCCATTGGCAATGAGCGGGGCGACATAGCCCGCACGCGCGCCCGCAAGCAGGCTCTGATGTACCCAGCCTTCATCGCCTTCGCTGTCGCGGATTTTTCGCCAGGTGTCGAATTCCTGAATGATTTCCACCGGCACGCCGGGCACGAGGAAATTCCACGCGATCTCGTAGCGCGTGCCGGGGCCGACACGCACATTGATCGGGCTGGACCGGGTGGTGACGAAACGCGGCAATTTGAGGCCGCTGGGATTATCCTGCGCCAGAATCACCTGCGGCGCGGCGGGAAGAGCCAGCGCCAGAACAATAACGAACAGAAAAAATGGGCGCATAAGGCCCGAAATGGCGGGCAAACGGAACATCACTTTGCAGACGGAAAGGAATTGCCCTATCACTAGAGCATGATCCTTAATGGTCGCTAAAGGGTTGGCGCAAGCCGCGCCCGGCCGCTCTTATCCGGTACGCATGACATCCAGCAAACCCAAGATTCTGGTCACGAGACGCCTGCCCGCGAGCATTGAAGCCCGCATGGCCACTTTATTTGAAACCGATATCAATGATGCCGATGCGGCGCTGACCTCGGACGACATTCTGGACGGCCTTGCCGACAAGGATGTGCTGGTCTCCACCATCACCGACCGCATCGACGCCGGGCTGATCGCACGCTTGCCCAAGAGCGTGCGGCTGATCGCCCAATTCGGCAATGGCGTCGACAATATCGATCTCGATGCCGCCTGGTCCGCAGGATTGACGGTGACCAATACGCCCTCGGTTTTGACGGAAGACACGGCCGACATGGCGACGGCGCTGATGCTGGCCTTGCCGCGCAGGCTGGTTGAAGGCACGCAGATGCTGTTGCGCGACCGGACATGGGCCGGATGGTCGCCAACCTCCATGCTGGGCCACAGATTGCGCGGCAAGGCGCTTGGCATTGTCGGCATGGGCCGTATCGGCACCGCCGTGGCCAGCCGCGCCAAGGCTTTTGGGCTCTCCATCCATTATTTCTCGCGCAACAGACGCCCGCCCGGCATCGAAATGCCGCTGGACGCCACATATTGGCACGATCTCGACGCCATGCTGGCTGAGGTGGATATCGTCTCGCTGCACACGCCGCTGACGCGCGACACCCATCACATTCTCTCTGCCTCCCGGCTGGCCGCCATGAAGCCGGGGGCGCACTTGATCAATGTCAGCCGCCCCGAATTGCTGGACGAGCCGGCGTTGATCACCCAACTCGAAGCGGGCCATCTGGGTGGCGCGGCGCTCGATGTATTCGACAATCAGAATGGCATCGACCCGCGCCTTCTGACGCTGGCCGAACAGGGACGAGTCATTCTGACCGGCCATATGGCCTCGGCTACGCTCGAAGCGCGGATCGAGATGGGCGAGACGGTCATCGTCAATATCCGCACCTTCATGGATGGGCATCAGCCTCCGCACCGCATCCTTCCGGACTCACCGCTGCCGCGCTCGGCCCAGGGCTGAGTGTTGCAGCAATTCCGCAGGGCAAGGCCCATCGCGGAGGCGCTGCCGCCGCGCGCTTGCATCCTTCTGGTTTCATCCCTAATCGTCACCATGTCGGTCATATGCAGGGGGGCGCAGAGGACCAGACAAGGAGAGGCTCTATGCCTCACGTTCCGGGTTTAGGAGAGCCCTGTGCCGATTATGAAGCCTGCTGTCATTCTGACCACCGCCCTCTTGGCCATGCCTGTTCTGGCTCAGGAGGCTGGCGCTCTGCCCTTGCAGGCCGAGGCAGACCAGTTCGTGCTCACCGTATTCGACCAGCAACTCAAGCTGCCGCTGCCCGACTGGCTGGAATTGGCCGACGCGACGCCCGACGCGCTGCTGGAGCGGGTTTCGGTCAATTTTCGGGAAGACACCACACAGGCCCGCGTCGAAATCTATCCGCGCGGCGAGGGCGAGGCCTTGTGGAGCCGCCTTTACGGCGCGCGGATTTTCCAGCAGCCGGAGCTGACGCTGGCCGACCTGCGTACGGCGGTCATCGATGTCTATGGTCGTACCTGCAAGCCGGAAACGGTGGCGCTTTTCCAGCTTGAGCCCGATGACGGCGACTATATCCCGCCGCTTGGCTTTGTTTGCGGCGCACACCGGGACCGGCTTGGCTACGAGGCACAGGGCGAAGTCATGATCATCGGGTTTTACCGCTCGGCTTCCGGCGTCGCCATGGTCTATCAGGAGTGGCGGGGCGAGACATTTGACCCGCAGGACGCGGCCACCTGGCCGGTATCGGCAGAGCAGGTCGAGGCACGGGTGGCCGAGTTCAAGACGCTGGCCGGATTTGACCCAGCGGATTGACGGCGGGCGCTGGAAAGCCTAAGCCGCTTGCCCATGAAAAAAGACCACAAGCAAGCCACTGGCCCCAGCCAGCGCATGTTGCGCGTCGGCGAATTGGTGCGCCACGCACTGGCAGCGCTGTTCGCACGCGGCGAAATAGAAGATGAAGCCCTGCGCGGCGCGGTCGTGACCGTGCCCGAAGTGCGCATGACGCCCGACCTCAAGATCGCCAATGCCTATGTGATGCCGCTGGGCGGCACCCATGCAGAAGAGATCGTTGCGGCGCTCAACCGGCATCGCAAGTTCATCCGTGGCCGCATCGCGCCGCAGATCGACCTCAAATATGCACCCGAAATCCGTTTCTTCGTCGATGAGACCTTCGAAGAAGCCGGCAGGATCGATGATCTGCTGCGCTCGGACCGCGTGAAGCGCGATCTGGACACCGATTCCGACGACAGCACCGAAGGCTGACCTTGACGCAAGCCAAGTCCAAGAAGCGCGCCATCTCCGGGTGGATCGTGCTCAATAAACCATATGACATGACCTCCACGCAGGCCGTCGGCAAGGTGCGCTGGCTATTGTCTGCCGCCAAGGCCGGACATGCGGGCACGCTCGATCCATTAGCGACCGGCATCCTGCCCATCGCACTTGGAGAGGCGACCAAGGCCGTGCCCCAAGTGCAGGATGGTACCAAGATCTATCGCTTCACCATTGGCTGGGGCAAAGCCACATCGACCGACGACATCGAAGGCGAGGTCGTGGCCACCTCCGACGTGCGACCGGAGCGGGCGGCGCTGGAGGCCGTGCTGCCGCGCTTTACCGGCACGATCATGCAGCGGCCTCCTGCTTTTTCGGCCATCAAGGTGGATGGCGAGCGCGCCTATGATCTGGCGCGGGCGGGCGAAACCGTCGAACTGGCCGCGCGGCCCATCGATATCGACGCCATTGCGCTGGTCGAGCATGGCAGTGAAGCCAGTGTTCTAGAAGTCACCTGCGGCAAGGGCACCTATGTGCGGGCGCTGGCCCGGGACATTGCCGAGGCACTGGGCACTGTGGGCCATGTGACGAGCCTGCATCGTGCGGCGGTCGGCCCCTTCAGCGACGACAATGCGATCACCATTGAAGCACTGGAGGCCGCCGAAGCTGGGGCGGATCGGGACAGGCTCATAGCCCCGGTTGATATGGGGCTGGGCGACCTGCCCGAAATCCGGCTCGATGCGGGACAGGCCGGGGCGATCAGCCATGGCAATGCCGTGCTGCTGACCGGCGCCAATGCCCCGGCGATGCTGGATGAATGCTGGGTGAGCTTCAAGGGCAAAGTGCTGGCGACCGGCTCGGTCGAATATGGGCAGTTCAAGCCGCGCCGGGTGTTCAATCTCTGATTTGCCGCTCAGCGCGGGCCGGGGTCCATCAGGATATGGATGCGGTCCGCGCCCATGCGGGCGAGCTTGAGCATCAGCGTCTTGCGCCGGGCGGGCGCGAGCGGGGTATCCGGGCTGTCACGCAGGATGGCCCCATCGTGGCCATCGGCAACAATCAGCCCCTCGCTTTCGGGGAAGATTTCGGCGTCGAGTTCGGGCGGCTTGGCAAAGAAGAATTTATCGGAAAATTCCCGATATTCCGGCCATTTGCGATCGACCTGAAAGTCGATCAGGCTCGATTTGATCTCGATAATCCAGATTTCGCCCTTGGGACCAACGGCCAGCACATCGGCGCGCCGGCCATTGGCCAAAGGCACTTCGGCATAGCAGGCCATGTCATGCCGCTCACGCAGCATGCGCATGACGCCGCGTTGAACCCGCAGCGCCGTTGCCGATTGACGCAGATCGACAATGGGCGGCAGGTCTTCAGCCATTGGGACCGATCGGCTCCGGCGGCAGGCCCGCGGGCGCATCAATTTTTTTGGTGCCCAGAGCGAAACTCGACGCCCAGAGTCCAGCCAGCAGCAAGGGCAGGCAAACGAGGTAAGACGCGCGGATATTGATGAATTCGGCGACAAAGCCCAAAAGCGGCGGGGCGAGGAAGAAGACGACGAAACTCACCTGTCCGAGCGCGGCGACATTGACCGCAGCCGGACGATCGGTGCGCTGCGCCGCAGCCGACACCGCCAGCGGATAGACCGCCGAGCACCCTGCCCCCATCAGCGCGAAGCCAAGAAGCGCCAGTTCCGGCGAGGGTGCAGCGCCGACCAGGAGCGCACCAAGGCTGGCAAAGCTCAGCATGACCATTGCAACATTGCGCGGGCCATAGCGGGCGACGATGGGATCGGCAGTGAGACGCATCAGGGCCATGAAGAAGGCGAACAGCGTCAGCCCCATTCCGCCGACAAAGGGTTCGACGGCAAAGACATTGCGCATATAGATAGCCGACCAGTCGATGCCCGCGCCTTCGACCAAGAAGGCTGCAAAGCCGATAAGGCAAAGCGGCAGCAGCCCAAGCGTGGGGAAGGCAAAACGGTGCTGGTCGGTTTCGGCGCTGGCTCGCACCGGCTTTGGCGCATTGGTGGCGCCATAGATGAGATAGCCGCCCAGAACCAATACGATGATTGCCAGAATACCCATATGCAGGCCCGCGGAGAGCCCGGACTGGCGGATCATGGCGCCGAAGAGTGCGGTGACAAAAAAGCCGACGCTCCAGAAGCCATGCGCGCGGTTCATGAAGCGCTTGCCGCTCTGCGCCTCCAGCCGGTCGATCTCGACATTGAGATTGATCTCCAGCGCGCCGGACAACAGCCCAACCACAAAAAGCACAGCGAACATGAACGGCGCGGCGGGAAGCCATGGAATGGTGGCGAACAGGACCGCCGGGCCCAGAGTGGTGAAGAAGGCGGTGGTGCGGAAGCCCAGCCGCTCGACCACAGGGGCTCCGATGGTCAGCGAAATCAGCGAGCCGATGGCCATGCCGATCATGGTGAGACCAAGCTGGCCTTCACTGATGCCGAAATGGGTCTGAATATCGGGCAGGCGCGCCATCAGCGCGCCAGTAGTGACGGCAAAGAAGAAGAAGCAGGCATAGATGCGGTGTTGCGGGGCGATCATGGCGTTACCACCTTGGTCACCGGGCGCGGCGCCAGCACATGGGCCGTGGCAAGACCCAGAACGACCAGAGGCAGGCCGACCCCGAACGTCCACTGAATACCGTAATGCTCGGCGACGAAACCAAGCAGCGGAGGCCCAAGCAGGAAGGCCGTGAAGGAGAATTGCGCCAGAGCCGCCACGTTGATGGCTGCCGGGCGATCCGTCTGTTGCGCCGCGGCGGACATGGCGAGCGGGAAGAGCGCGCTTGAGCCGATGCCGATCATGGCAAAGCCCAGATAGGCTGCCCATGCCGAGGGCGCGAGGAAGACGATGACAACGCCGACGCCCAGCACGCAGAGCAGAGTGCGCGCCACGCTGACCGGGCTATAGCGCTCGACAAAACCGTCGGCGAAGAAGCGGGCAAAAGCCTGCGATCCGGCGACGACAGCAACGGCAAAACCGGCCCAGAACGGCTCGGCGCCAAAAATATCGCGCATATAGATGGCCGACCAGTCGATGCCCGCGCCTTCCATGAGCATGGCCGAGAGGCAGACGCCGACCAGCATCATGATAGTGAAAGTGGGCTTGGCCAGACGCGGCGTTTCCTCGGTGCTGGAACCGGTGCGATGCGGCGCGGGCTGAAATTTGCCAAGCAGGAGCAGGGCGACAATCAGGATGACCGGGATCATGCCAGCCAGATGCATCTGAGGCGAGATGCCCATCTGGGCGATGAAGGCGCCGACCATGCCGGCGGAGAAGAAGCCCAGACTCCAGAAGGCGTGGGCGCGGCTCATGATGCGCTTGCCCACGGCATGCTCAACCCGGTCCGCCTCGATATTGATGATGATCTCGATGGCGCCGATGGTCAGACCAACCGGCACCAGTAGCAGGAAGAACATGAGCGGGCCGGTGGCCCACATGGAAATTGCGTAGAACACCGACAGCAAAGGAATAGCCACCAGCAGCACGCGGCGATAGCCGAATTTTTCGAGGAAGCGGCCAGCAAACGTCAGCGAAATCAGCGTGCCGACAGCGGAGCCGATCAGCGCCAGCCCGAGCAGCCCCTCGCCCACGCCCATTGCGCGCTGGATGTCAGGGAGGCGCGGGAACATCGATCCCATGCAGAACGAATAAACGAAGAAGGCCCCGAAGACTGTGATCTGGGGCGGCAAGGCAAGGCCGAATCGCATGTCAGGAAATGCTCAAAAGATCAGTTGGCCGCCAAGCTATGGCATTTTGCAGCGGGTGAGAATGGGCTTGTTGTAACGTTACTCTTGGGGCACTCGGCTGGCCTGGTCGGAAGGCAGACGAAATTGAGCACGGCAAGGGTCTGAATTGAAAAGGGCCGCTCTTCTGAGCGGCCCTTTTCAACGTCCTTGGGAGGAGACGAATGCTTTATTGCTGCGCAATGCAGACCGAAGTTACACCGCGATTGCGGAAGCCGAGCGCCGTAGCGGCGGCTTTGGACAGATCGATGATGCGCTTGCCGTGGAAGGGACCACGATCGTTGATGGTGACTTCAACCGAATTGCCGGTGTTCTGATCGACGACTTCGACCTTGGTGCCGAATGGCAGGGTACGATGGGCCGCCGTCATGGCGTTCTCGTTGAAGATTTCTCCCGAGGCCGCGCGCTTCCCATTGAAGCCGGGACCATACCAGGAGGCGCCGCCACATTGGGCATAGGCTGCACTGGAAAAACTCAAAACACTTGCAGCACAGATGGCGGCGATAACGGCTTTCTTAGTCAATGATCCTGGCTCACTGAAGTTAACGATGCCGGGGTGATAAGGGGGGGCGGGGGCCAGAATGTGAGCAAATCCGGCCATCTCCGCCACAAAGGGCGCGCTGTTGCCGGTTTGCCGCAGGTTTCACAGTGAAAACTGTTAACTACGACAAGTAGACTCTTGGAAACCGTAGAAATGGAATCCGCAACACAACCGAATCAACGCCATATCGGCGCCCAATTCCCGTAATTGGGAGAACCAGTTTGCGAGCTGTGGCCAATGGGCAACGGTTCCCTCAAAGCTGGCGAAAACAGCGGTTTTGTCGGGTTGCCTGTGGGAAAAGTGCCCGAAATCTGGCCTTTGCGGCGGAGTTTAGGGCGGAAATGTGGCGGAATGGAGCGGTAGGTGGAGGCAATTCTACATGCTGGCCTACAACCCGATTGTCACCCCGGCGCAGGCCGGGGCCCATCTTGAGATCTCGTGATGGATCCCGGCCGGAGTTTATCCTCGGGCGCGAAGCGACCCGGGGGCCGGGATGACAGCAGGTGGGTGAGGTAGTTTTCGTGCCAACTGATGCCTTAGGCGCTGCGACCCCAGCCTTCGCGCCAAAAAAGAAAAGGGCGATGGCATGGCCATCGCCCAGTTGGTCAGGGAGACCTGAAAGTGGTGTCAGCCCTTGGGCTGGGGAACGATGCGCAGATAGGGCTTGAGTTCTTTCCAGCCGCCGGGGAATTTGTCCTTGGCCGCTTCATTGGAAACGGCGGGAACGATGATAACATCTTCGCCGCTCTTCCAGTTGACCGGGGTCGCAACCTGATGCTTGGCGGTCAGTTGCAGGCTGTCGATGACGCGCAGGACTTCATCGAAATTGCGGCCGGTCGATGCCGGATATTCGATCTTGAGCTTGATCTTCTTGTCGGGCCCGATGACGAAGACCGACCGCACGGTCAGCGTATTGTCGGCATTGGGGTGGATCATGTCATAGAGGCGAGCGACCTTGCCTTCGGTATCGGCCAGCAGCGGGAAGTTCAGGGCCGCGCCCTGGGTTTCCTCGATGTCCTTGGCCCAGCCGCCATGATCCTCAAGCTTGTCGACGCTGAGGCCCAGCACCTTGACGCCGCGCTTCTCAAATTCGGGCTTGAGTTTGGCGGTGTAGCCCAGTTCGGTGGTGCAGACGGGGGTGAAGTTCTTGGGATGGCTGAACAGCACAGCCCAGGAGCCCTCGATGAAATCATGGAAATGGATCGTGCCCTCGGTGGATTCGAGGGTAAAATCTGGGGCGGTATCGCCAATCAGGATCGCCATAATCGTCTTCCTTGCCCGCCGATGCGGGTCCATATGCGCTTGTCGTCAGAATATCGTGCTCTCGCCGCCTGCTTGAAGCGGTGGGGAGCGGAATGGTTTTGCCTTGTTTGGCCGATGATGGGCAAGCCTTTGCAAGGCAATGATGCGTACCGAAATCGCCGAATTATTCGCCCTGCACAATGGTGGAGCCCGGATTGGCGCCGCCAGTCGGCGCGCCATTCTTCCAGGTGACATCGGCGCCATTGAGGGAAACGACCGACAGGCTCATCTTGCCCGAACCCTGCTGGATTTCGCGGGCGTGAGCGAGATAGATCAGGGCATTGTTGGCGCTATCGTAAAGCCGGGTCACGCGCAGCGACTTCCAGATCAGCGAGCGCCCTTCCCTGAACACTTCCTGCCCGCCCGCGCCGGTGCGGATATTGCCGATAGTGATGGGGCCAACGGCCGAGCAATCGAGCGCCGAATAGGACGGGTCTTCAAACCAATTGCCCTGGCTCATGCGGTCGATGAAGGAGCGATTGAAGAAGGCGAGATGGCAGACGACGCCATCGATATCGGGATCGGCCACGGCCTCGATGGAAATGTCATTGCCGGTCCAATCGACGCCGACATTGCCCACCTCTCCGCCCCGACCGCAGGCGGCCAGCGCCAATGCGGCAGTTGCAAGAACGGCGAAGCGGGACAGTTTGCGCATGGCGACCTCCGGAGATACGGAAGCAAGATGGGGACTGAAGGGCAGCGACGCAAGACAGAGCCCGAATGGACCCGATTATTGTCCAACCGCCTCGCGTCGTTCCAGCCAGCGCGCCATTTCGCCAATTTCGCGCTCCTGATCGGCAATGATCTGGTGCGCCAGCATGGTGACGAAGGGATCCTGTCCATATTGGATGGCCACCCGGGCCATATCGACCGCGCCCTGATGATGGGGCAGCATCGAACACAGAAATGCCGCATCGAAATCGCTGGCCGCCAATCCGCGCATCATGCCGGTATGCATCGGCTCCATCGTGTCGATCAGCGCGGCATGACCCGGCTCTGCGCCCGCTGCCATGGCCTGCATATGGGCGGCCATTTCCGTAGCGCCATGGGTGCCGTGATCCTGTCCGCAGACAGCCATGTTCAGCACGACATCCTGCGACGGCGGCGGCTCGTTTCGCACCAGCAAGGCGCCGACAAAGGCCAGTCCAAGCACGATTCCGGCACCGATTCTGATGACATCCATCTCAAACTCCTTGCCCAATGCGAGGGCCAAAGCCCAGTCTTCAAACCATTGCATAAACACAAAATACGCCTTAAGCCAGTTTAAACATGACTAGAGTATGCATGTTATAAGAGATGCACCGCCCCCGATTTCGGCGATTGGAGATGCAAATGAATCGTGCCCACAGAACCCTCGGCCTCCGGCGGCTCCTTGCCGGTCCGGTTCAAGCCCGATGGCTTGCGGTCCTCGCCACCCTGATGGCCGTTGCCACGCCGGTTCCTGCCTTTGCCCATGTCAAATGGTTCGCCCCTTATGTGGTCGGCGCCAGCCCTGCTCCGGTCACGGACACATTGAGCAATGTCTGGTTCTGGCTGGGCATCGCGCTGGTTCTGGCCTTCTTTGCCGTCGCCATCATTATCGAACGGCACGCAGTGGGCGACACGATTGCTGCGCTGATCGACAAGGCGACGGCTCCGCTCTGGAGCCGCGCCGACGATTTCATGCGGGTGGTCATCGGTGCATTTTTCGTGGCCATTTTCGCAGTGGGCGGCGTCTATCTCACACCGGACCTGCAAACGCCCAATGAATGGGTTTCATGGCTGCAATTGCTGATCGCAGCACTGATCTTTTCGCGCCGCACCATGCCGCTGGCCGCAGCCGGTATTATCGGGCTCTGGGTCATCGCGCTGCGCGATTATGATTTCTTCCACCTGCTCGACTATCTGGCTCTGGGCGTCGGCGTTGCCGCCTATCTGGCGCTCGCCGCCTTCCCGGGCAGCAAGTTTTACGACAAGCGGTTCCTTATCCTGCGCTGGGGCGTGGGCATTGCGCTGATGTGGTCGAGCCTTGAAAAATTCGCCTATCCCGAATGGTTCTATCCTTTGGTGGAAGAGCGGCCCTTCCTGACACTTGGCGTGCCGCGCGATCCATTCATTCCCATGGCGGGCGTTGCCGAATTCACCATGGGCTTCGGCCTGCTCTGGACGCCGCTGGTGCGCAGACTTTCGGCTATCGCCCTGCTCATCATCTTCACGCTGGCTGTCTATCCGTTCGGCCGCATCGACCTTGTCGGCCATGCGCTGATTATGGGCACACTGCTGCTGATCGTCGCCGACCCGATGCATCTGACGCCGATCGACAACAAGGACTGGCTGGCGGTGCTCAAGGTGCCATTGGCGCTTGCGGCGGCAATCGTGATCATTGGTGGCGCTTATTGGGGGCTGCATGGCCTGTTCTATGCCAATGCCCCAAGCGAGCTGCCGCCTGCCGCGGAGCGATTGACGCACCTGCCCAATCCCGAGCATCCCCATGGGCAGGCACCAGCAGCGGCGAGCGGCCAATAGCGGCACTGCGACAAAGTAATGCGGGCGGGAGAGATTGCAGTGGCAGCTTTCCCGCCCGACATTAGGAGCGTCAACGACAGCTCTTTCTCAGGACCGCCATGCGCCTCACTCAGTTTACCGATTATGCGCTGCGCCTGTTGATCTTCGCCGCGACACACGAAGACCGCCTCATCACCATCGAAGAGACGGCAGAGGCCTATGCAATTTCGCGCAACCACCTGATGAAAGTGGCCAACCACCTTTCACGCGCGGGCTATATGAAGTCCATGCGCGGGCGACATGGTGGCCTGACACTGGCGCGTCCTGCCAATGAGATCATTCTGGGCCATGTCATTCGCGCCACGGAGCCGGACTTTACGATGGTGGAATGCTTTGGCGCAGAAGACCGCTGCCGCATAACGCCATCCTGCCGCCTCAAGGGTATTCTGGGCCGCGCATTACAGGCGTTTCTGCACGAAATGGACCAGCACACGCTCGCCGATCTGGCCGTCGATCCAATCCATTTCGGCATAGAGCGACCAGCCGCCTGACAGGCGCGACAAATTGGCATAGTGCCGATTTCAAAACATGACTTTCAAATACATATTATCGGTGTATAGACAGGATCACGCCGCCACGCGGCCATAGTTCCTGGATTTACCCATGCCTGCTGCCTTTGCTGCGGACGGTGCATCATGACCGATGCTGCCGCTACGCTTTCACGCGCGCCTGGACTGGCGCGACCGTCCCTGCTGACACTCGCACTGCTCGCCCTGCCTATAATTCTGGGTGTGACCGCGCTTTGTCTGGGGCGATATATGGTGTCGCCGGGCAATGCGCTTTCCATCCTGCTCAGCCAAGTCCTGCCCATCGAGCCGCATTGGGAAGCGGTCGAGGAAACGGTCATTCTCAATATCCGCCTGCCGCGCGTGCTGATGGCATTGGTGATCGGTGGCGGTCTTGCCGTTTCCGGTGCAGCCTTTCAGGGCCTGTTCGGCAATCCGCTGGTCAGCCCGCATATTCTGGGCGTGTCCTCGGGCGCCGGGTTCGGCTCTGCCCTCACCATCCTGATCTTCCGCCATATGGCCTTTGTGCCCGCGGGCGCGCTGGTGTTCGGCATTGTGGCGATGATGGTTGCGCTGTGGATTTCACGGCGGGGCGGCCGGTCTTCGCTGTTCATGCTGATCCTGGGCGGCGTCATCACCGCCGCCATGTTCGAGGCGCTACTGTCGCTGCTCAAATATGTCGCCGACCCCAATGATACGCTGCCAACCATCGTCTACTGGCTGATGGGGAGCCTCACCTCGTCATCTTATGAACAACTGGCCTGGGGCGTGCCATTGATCGCCATTGGCATGGCGGTGCTTTGGGTGCTGCGCTGGCGGCTGAATATCATGTCGCTGTCGGAAGTGGAGGCACGCTCGCTCGGCACCGATGTGCAGAAAATGCGCTGGGTGGTCATTTTTGCCGCGACGCTGGTGACGGCTACAACCGTGTCGCTGGCCGGTATTATCGGCTGGGTGGGTCTCGTCATTCCCCATATCGCCCGCATGCTGGTTGGCTCGAACCATGCCGTCCTGATCCCGGCCTCGATTTCAATCGGCGCGATGTATCTGCTGCTCATCGACACGCTGGCGCGTACGGCGACAGGCGCAGAAATTCCGCTCTCCATTCTCACGGCCATTGTCGGCGCGCCTTTCTTCGCCTATCTGCTGAAGCGCGCCAAGGGAGGCTGGTCATGAGCCTTTCCGTCAAGGCGGCCAGCTATGGCCACAAGCCGGGCAAGCCGTTGTTCTCCGGCCTCGATTTTGCGCTCTCACCCGGCCAGATCATGGCCGTGCTCGGGCCCAATGGCGCGGGCAAGACGACCCTGCTCAATACAATAACCGGCATGATGAAATGGCAGAGCGGGGAAACGCTCATCCATGGCAAGCCACTTTCCGCCTATGGTGAGCGCGCGCTTTGGCGCCATATCGGCTATGTGCCGCAGGCCCGCGCTAATGCCTTTGCCTATACGGTGCTGGACATGGTGCTGCTGGGGCGCTCGGCACATCTGGGCACCTTTGCGCGCCCGGGTGACGGCGACAGGAAGATTGCCCTCAGCGTGTTGGAGCGGCTGGAAATCGGGCATCTGGCCGAGGCCCATTGCAACGCCATCAGCGGGGGCGAGTTGCAATTGGTGTTCATTGCCAGAGCGCTGGCGGGCCAGCCATCGATCCTGTTTCTCGACGAGCCGGAATCGCATCTCGATTTCAAGAAACAGCTGATCATCCTCGACATCATCGAACGCCTTGCCCGCGAAGACGACATGATCTGCGTGATGAACACGCATTTCCCCAACCATGCCCTGCGCATCGCCGACCGCGTGCTGATGCTGGGCAGCGACGGCACCCATCGCTTTGGGCCTACGGATGCGGTGCTGACCGAAGATTCACTGCGCGCCTGTTTCGGCGTGAACGCCCGGATCGACACGCTTGAGGCCGAAGGGCAGGCGGTGCGCTCGATCTATCCAGTTTCCCTGTACACGCCCCAAAAACATGTCCAACCGGAGCATTGAACCCATGTTCAAATCCTCGCTGCTGCCTGTCCTGTTGACTGGCATTGCCTTGTTCGCCGCGCCCGCATTGGCGCAGGACACCCAGACCGTTACCGACCGCATGGGTCGGGAGGTCAAGGTGCCGACCGAGATCGATCGTATCGTCACCCACTTCCTGCCCTTCCCTTCGGCCTGGTTCATTTCCACCGGCTCGGCGGAAGAAATCATCGGCATGCATCCCGATTCCAAACAGGTGGCGGAGCGTTCACTGCTTGGCCGGATCGCTCCCGAGGTGCTCAATGCCGATACCGGCTTTACCGAAGGCAATACGGTAAATGTCGAGGAATTGCTGCGGCTGTCGCCCGATATCTTCGTGTCCTATGAGACCATGCCCGCCATTGCCGATGTCGAGCGTATCGGCGTTCCCGTCGTGGCCATGGATGTGCTGTCCAATTCGGGCGGCAATGTCATCCAGACCTATGGCGGCTGGCTGGAACTGCTGGGGCAGCTTGCCGGGCAGCAGGATCGCGCCGCGGAAATCATCGCCTATGCCAATGACGCGCTGGAGCGCACCCGCGCCCGCGTTGCCGCCATTCCTGAAGGCGAGCGCCCAGGCGCATTGTTCTTTGCCCGCCTTGAAGATAACTCGCTCAAGATCAACTCCGCCGGTCATTTCGGGCATTTCTGGGTCACCGAGGGCGGCAATCGGAATCTGGCGCCTGAAGGCGTGCCTCCGCTGGCCGATATCGACATGGAGCAGATCTACAATCTCAATCCCGAGGTGATTTTCATCTCCAATTTCTCGCCGACCAAGCCTGAAGATCTCTACGAGAACCGTGTGGCCGGGCAGGACTGGAGCCACGTCAAGGCAGTTCAGAACAGGCGCGTCTACAAGGTGCCGGAAGGCATTTTCCAGTGGTATCCGCCGAGCGCCGATGCGCCGCTCATGCTGCAATGGATCGCACAGGTCACCCATCCGGACGTTTTCAACGACTATGTCATTGAGGACGTGATCCACGACTATTACCAGCGCTTCTACAATTACGATCTGAGCGCAGAAGACGTCGCTCTGATCCTTGATCCGCAATTCTAGAATGCGACCAGGCCCGCCAGAGCGTCTGGCGGGCCAACCCATAATCGGTGACCGACATGTCCTTTCCCGCTTTCTTTGACGAAGCGCCAACCCTCACAGTCCGCGATCCCCTTGCTGCTTTTCTGGGGGCGGCAACAGATGGCGTGATCGAATATCGCTATGCCGACGCGGTACGGCTGGCTGGCCATTCCTGCCCGGCCGTGGCCGGCGCCTATCTCATGGTGCTCAACGGCCTTGACGCGCTTTACGACGAAGAACTGCCTGAGCGCGGCGGGGTATCGGTTTTCATGCGCAATGAGCGCGATCACGCTACGACCGGCGTCCTCGCCTCAGTGGCGACGCTGCTCACCGGCGCGGCGCAGGAAACCGGTTTTCAGGGCATTGGCGCCTCACACCGCTTCGCGCGTAAAGACCTGCTGCATTTCGATACCGATATTGACGGCACGCTGGCACTGCGCCGGAACGATACCGGCAAAGGCGTCGTGGTGGACATCAATACCGAGCATGTGCCGCATGAATTGATCATGAGCCAGCTCATACCCAAGGCCGTCTCTGGCAAGGCCAATGCGGCCGAGCTGGCCGAATTCGCGCGGCTTTGGCAGGATCGCGTCCGGCGGATGCTGATCGAGCATCACGATGATCCAAAACTCATTCATATCTATGACTGGAATGAAGCCGAATGAGCCCCGCCCGCCCATGCTGGCCGCAGGGGCTGGTCGCTTATAAACGCACGCCGGAATTTACCGAAGCAAGTGTTCCCGCCGGCCTGCTCAAGTCCCATTCCACCAAGGCCGGCGTATGGGCAAAAATCCACGTTCTTTCCGGCCAATTGCTGTTCCGCGATCTGCTGCATGGGCAGGATCACCTGCTGGAGACAGGGCAGCATCAGCTGATTTTTCCGCAGGCCGAGCATGAAGTCGCTCCCATCGGCGAAACACGCTTTTTCGTGGAATTCCATCGGCACGCATAAAGCCGCCCCGCACGATCAACCCGGTTACGGCAGGTTTGACAGCAAAAGAAAAAACCTTTAACCAAAGTGCGCAAAGGTTTTCTCATGTCAGATACGCCACGTTCCAGAGTCAGGATTTATGATGTCGCCAATGCGGCAGGCGTCAGTATTGCGACAGCATCGAAAGCGCTGAACGATACCGGTCGCATGGCCGAAAATACGCGCGAGCGCGTCAAGCGCATCGCTTCTGAGCTCGGCTTCCGGCCCAACGCCATGGCGCGCGCCCTGATCAGCAAGCGCAGCTTCACCATCGGCCTGCTCACCAATGACACCTATGGCCGCTTCACGCTTCCGGTCATGGCGGGTGTCTCCGAGGCTCTGGTCGATCAGGGCGTTTCGGTCTTTCTCTGCACCATTGAAGACGACCCTGCCCTTGGCAAAATCCATGTCGACGCCATGCTCGACAAGCAGGTCGATGGCATCATTGCCACGGGCAAGCGCATCGACCGGCGCCTGCCGGTTGACCTGTCTCATCTCCATGTCCCGGTGGTCTATGCGTTTACCGAGGCGCCGCCGGACGCCGTCAATCTGGTGTCCGACGATGCGCAGGGATCGCTTGCTGCCGTCGAATGGCTGCAATCGCTGGGCCGCAAAAACATAGTCCATATTACCGGCCCCCAAAGCTTCGCCTCCGTCGAAGAGCGTTCCACCGCCTTTCGCGCCGCGGTCGATGGCGGCTCCGTATTGTTTGGCGAGTGGTCTGAGGCCTGGGGTCATCAGGCCGTCGCGCAATTATGGGACCGGGATGGTCAAAAGCCCGACGGCGTGTTTTGCGGCAATGACCAGATCGCGCGTGGCGTGGTCGATGCCCTGAGGGAGCGCGGCGTGCATGTGCCTGACGATGTTTCCGTTGTCGGCTTCGACAATTGGGAAATCGTGGCGGCAGCGACGCGTCCGCCCCTGACCACGATCGACATGAATCTGAAAGAACTCGGCCGGGAAGCCGGTCGACTGATCCTAGCGCTGGCAGGCGGAGAATCTGTCGAGCCGGGATTGCGCAAGCTGCCCTGCCAGCTTGTCGTGCGCCAATCCTGCGGGGGTGGTCCCCGCCAGTGATGCAAAGTGCCGGGTTGAGGAGCCCGGCCAATGGGAGGAGAGAAGAATGATCCGAAAATTGCTTGCCGCCACATCTGTGGCGAGCCTGTGCCTTGTCTCAAACGTCATGGCACAGGAAACCATCAATATGTGGGTGCGGACCGGCATCGGCACCGCGTTCACGTCACTGGCCGACGCCTATAATGCGAGCCACGAAAACCAGATCGTGCTGACAGAAGTGCCATTTGCCGAACTGGTGCAGAAATACGCCACCGCCATTGCCGGCGGGCAGGCGCCCGATGCGCTGTCGCTGGACCTGATCTACACCCCCGCCTTTGCAGCCGCAGGTCAATTGGAAGACCTGACCTCCTGGGCCACGGGCCTCGACTATTACGACGATCTGGCCCCGTCCCATGTCAATCTGGGCACTTATGAGGGCAAGAATTACGGTCTGCCGCTGCTGGTGGAAACCTCCATTCTGGCCTGGAACAAGGGGCTCTACGAACAGGCTGGGCTCGATCCCGAGAAAGGCCCGACAAGCTGGGCGGAGGTCGAAGCCAATGGCGAAGCCATTCGCGCCCTGGGTGGAGACAATTACGGTTTCTACTTTTCGGGCGGCTCCTGTGGCGGCTGCATGATCTTTACCTTCACCCCGCTGGTCTGGGCATCGGGCGCCGATATTCTCTCGGCCGATGGCCAGACCGCTACGCTCGACACCCCGCAAATGCGCGCGGCGGTAGATGCTTACCGGTCCATGGTCGAAAAGGACCTGATTCCCGAAAGCTCGGCCACCGACAATGGCGTCAACTTCATGAGCTTCACCAATGGCCGGATCGGTCATCAGAGCATTGGCGCTTTCGGCCTTGGCTCACTGGTGAACGATTATCCCGATGTGGATTTCGGCGTCACCATGATCCCGGGCATCGAGGGCGGCACATCCTCGTTCGCGGGCGGGGATAATATCGTCGTCACCAAAGGCACGCCGCGTCTGGCCGCAGTGCAGGAATTCATCGAATTCGCCTACTCGCCCGAAGGCCAGAAGGTCATGGCCCAGAACGGTTCATTGCCGACCCGCCTCGATATCGTGACGGAAACGCTCGAAGGGCTCGACCCACGCCTGCAAGTGGCCGTCGACGCGATCGCTGTCGCCAAGACGCCCTATACCCTGTTGTTCAACGACCTGATCAACAGCGCCAACAGCCCATGGGCCACCTTCACCAATGCCGCCATTTATGGCGATGACGTGGATGCAGCCTTTGCCGATGCACAGGCGGAAATGCAGTCGATCATCGACAACGCGCCCTGACCCAATCCGGCCGGGAGGGGTGTCCCCTTCCGGCCACGCATCCGCGCCGGAGCCCATCTGATGACTATCAACGCGGCCAATTCCGCCAAGCGCCGCCGTCCGCGTCTGTCGCGCCAATGGCAGGGCCTGCTCTATATCGCGCCAGCCATGGTGCTGGTGTCGATCTTCTTTGTCGCGCCCGTCGTGTTCACGGTGTGGATGAGCTTCCATAACTGGCCGCTTTTGGGCGCGCCAAGCTGGATCGGGCTCAACAATTACCTGCGCATGCTCACCGATAACCGGTTTCTGTCCGCGCTCAATTTCACCGCCTATTATACCATCATCGTCACCATAGCGATCTTTGCTCTGGCGTTCCCACTGGCGCTTTTCGTCGAGCGGCAAAGGCGTGGCGTCGGGGTCTACCGCACGATTTTCTTCATGCCGGTGGTGGTGGGTCTGGCGACCGCTTCGCTGCTGTGGGTCTGGCTCGCCAATGTCGATAGCGGGCTGTTCAGCCCAATCCTGCGCATGTTCGGCGTCACCGGCCGCAGCGCCAATCTGCTGGCGACTTTCGACAATGCCTTTTTGACCATCGTGGTCATGGTCGTGTGGAAGATCGTGGGCTTCACCATGATCATCCTGCTGACAGGCCTGCAATCCATTCCCGCCGACCTTACCGAAGCCGCGCGAATTGACGGGGCCAATGGGTGGCAGCGCTTCCGTTATCTCACCCTGCCGCTGATGCGGCGCACTCTGGCCCTGGCACTGATCCTGTCCGTCACCGGCTCGGTTCTGGCGTTCGACCAGTTTTATATCATGACCAGCGGCGGCCCCCAGAACCGCATGATTTCGGTGGTCTATTACATCTTCAACCAGTCATTTGTGTCCTTCCAGCTTGGTTACGGCTCTGCCCTTTCCATCGTGCTGCTGGGTATTCTGGTGGCGCTCAGCGTGGTTCAGCTCTGGTTGCTGCGCGTGGGAGACGACCGATGAGCGCCTCGATCAAACAAGCACGTGCCCGCCGCAAGCTCTGGGGCAATGTCGGCTACCATTCGTTCGGCATCTTCGCCGCCTTCTTCTTCCTCGCCCCGTTTCTATGGGCCGGCCTTTCTTCGCTGCGGCGCGGCACCGAGGCGCAGACACCGCCTTTGCCGCCATGGCCAACCAGCGGCATCAGTTTCGACAATTACGCCACGCTCAACCTGTTCGGCGCCGGCATCTGGCAGCACCTGCTCAACTCGCTGCTGGTGTCACTGGGAACAGTGGTGCTGACAGTGATCGTGTCGCTGCTCGCTGGCTATGGGTTTTCGCGCTACCGGTTTCCGCTCAAGAACGTTTTCTTCGTGCTGATCATCGCAACACTGATGATCCCTTTTCAATCGATCCTTACGCCGCTCTTCATCATTCTGGCGAAGCTGGGCCTCAACAATTCACTGATCGGGCTGACGCTCGTTTATGTAACGCTGCAATTGCCCTTCTCTGTCTTCATGATGCGCAATGCATTCCATGCCGTGCCGCGTGAAATCGAAGAGGCGGCCCGGATCGACGGCGCGCGCGACTTCAAGCTGCTGGTTCGCGTCCTGCTGCCACTGGTCATGCCGGGCGTCGCAACCGTAGCGATTTTTGCCTTCCTCAACGCCTGGAACGAGTTTCTCGCGGCGCTGATCCTCTTGTCCGACAACGACAAATATACCCTGCCCGTGCTGATGACGGCGGTTCGCGCCGGTCGGCTGGGTGCAATCAATTGGGGGGCCGTGCAGGCCGGGGTCATGGTCATGACCATCCCCTGCCTTTTCATCTTCCTTCTCCTGCAACGCTATTACATGCGCGGCCTCATGGCCGGCGCCGTCAAATGAAAGTGGACAAGCCATGACCTCTGAAAGAAAGCGCCAGTTCCGTCCGCTCCCCGTGCCGTCCGTAACGGTCGGCGGCTATTGGGGCGATTGGCAGGACGCGGTCTGCGACTATACCGCCGCCGCACTGCTGGACCGGTGTGTGGAGGCGCGCATGCTGGAACAGATCAATCTTGATGTGCCCAGTCCCGGTATCGTCATTCCAATCCTGCACTGGCTCGGCACCCCGCAAATGTTCTGGGACAGCGATCTGGGCAAATCGATCGAAACCATCGCCTATTCGCTCTACCGCAAGCCCAATCCCGCGCTTGAGGCACGGGCGGATGCCATCATCGACATGTATGAAAAACTACAGGATCCCGATGGCTATCTGAGTTCGTTTTTCCAGCGCATCAAGCCGGAGTGGAAATGGACAAACCTGCGCGACTTCCATGAATTGTACTGCGCCGGGCACATGATCGAAGGTGCTGTCGCCTATTATCAGGCCACCGGAAAGCGCAAGTTCCTCGACGTCATGTGCCGCATGGCCGACTATTGCGTGAAAAAGTTCGGGCGCGGGCCCGATCAGGTGCGCGGCTATTGCGGCCATGAAGAAATCGAGCTGGCTCTGGTCCGGCTGGCCCGCGTCACCGGCAATCAATCCTATATGGATCTGGCAAAATTCTTCGTGGATGAGCGGGGACAGGCGCCAAACTTCTTTATCGAAGAAGCCATTGCCCATAACCGCGATCCCAAGGGCGTGCAGAAGAACACGCTCGAATATAACCAGTCGCATCTGCCGGTACGCGAACAGACCAAGGTGGTCGGCCACGCCGTGCGGGCCATGTATCTCTATGCGGCCATGGCCGATCTGGCGACCGAGTATAATGACGACAGCCTGACCAAAGCGCTCGAAACGCTCTGGGCCGACCTGACGCAGAAGCAGATGTACATTACCGGCGGCATCGGCCCGGCGGAGGCCAATGAGGGCTTCACCGACTATTATGACCTGCCCAATGACACGGCTTATGCAGAGACCTGCGCATCGGTCGGGCTGGTTTTCTGGGCCTCGCGCATGTTGGGTCGCGGGCCGGACCGGCACTATGCCGACATAATGGAACAGGCGCTCTACAATGGCGCCATCACCGGCCTTTCCACCGATGGCCGCACTTTCTTTTATGACAATCCGCTGGAATCAACGGGCAGACATCATCGCTGGACATGGCATCCCTGCCCCTGCTGTCCGCCCAATATTGCCCGTCTCGTCACCTCGATCGGCTCCTATCTTTACGCCGTAGCCGACGATGAAATCGCCGTACATCTCTATGCCGAGAGTGAGGCTCGGGTGAGCCTGGCCAATGGCGCCGAGTTCACGCTGACCCAGCACACGGATTACCCATGGTCGGGCGCCGTCCGCATCGATATCGCCCCCAAGAATCCTGCCCGCTTTGCCGTTTCATTGCGCATCCCGGCATGGGCGCGGGGCGCAAATCTCAAGGTCAATGGGGAGGCTCTGGACCTGAGCAGCGTCGCTGCAGATGGCTATATCCGCATCGAGCGGGACTGGGCCAAGGGTGATCATCTGGCGCTCGATCTGCCGCTGGAGCCACGCCTGCTCCGGGCCAATCCGCGCGTGCGGCAGGATGCAGGGCGCGTTGCAATCATGCGCGGTCCTCTGGTGTATTGTCTTGAGGGTACCGACAATGGCGCGGGTCTAAATTCCATCCTGCTACAGAATGGCCTCGGCAAGGCGCAGACGGCCACCATACCGGACCTGCGAGGCGCCATTGCCATTGATATGCCGATCCTGCGGGAGCAGGCCGAAGCATGGGGTGAGGCTCTTTACGCGGAGAAATCGCCCGAAACTGAACCCGGGCAGGCGCGCCTCGTGCCTTACCATTTGTGGGATAACCGCGAGCCGGGCGAAATGCTCGTGTGGATGCGGCAGGCAGCGGAGTAGATCATGCGCATTGCTACCGGGATGGTACTGCGTCAGGTGCGCAAGAGCTTTGGCAATGTCGAGGTGATCCACGGGGTCGATCTCGATATCAAGGCGGGCCAGTTCGTGGTTTTTGTCGGCCCTTCCGGCTGCGGAAAATCCACCCTGTTGCGCATGATTGCAGGCCTTGAAGACGTCACAGATGGCGAAATCGCCATTGGTGGCCGCGATGTCACCGATCTCGATCCGTCCCAGCGGGGCATCGCCATGGTGTTTCAGTCCTACGCGCTCTATCCGCATATGAGCGTGCGCGACAATCTTGGTTTTGGCCTCAAAATGGCCAATACGCCCAAGGGCGAAATCGATGAACGGGTGGCCGCCGCCGCCAGAATTCTGAAAATCGAGCCACTTCTCGAGCGTCGACCGGGACAATTATCCGGCGGCCAACGCCAGCGCGTCGCCATTGGACGGGCCATTGTACGCAAGCCAGATGTTTTCCTCTTCGATGAACCCTTGTCCAATCTCGATGCTGAGCTGCGCGTATCCATGCGCATCGAAATTGCCCGCCTGCACCGCGAGCTGGGCAATACCATGATCTATGTCACCCATGATCAGACGGAAGCCATGACATTGGCAGATGTGATCGTGGTGCTGCGTGATGGACGGATCGAGCAGGTCGGCACGCCGCGTCAGGTTTATGAGGACCCGGCCAATAGTTTCGTCGCCGGATTCATCGGCTCGCCCAAGATGAATTTCATCCGCGCCGAATTGGACACGAATGGCATGGCGAGAACCGCAGACGCTGCGCTTGGCACTAATATCCTGGGCAGGAAAGAGGCCATATTGCTGGGGCTTCGTCCCGAACATGCTGAGCTGTCGGCGCCAGATGGACCGGGGCTCAAGGCACAGGTCGATTTCATCGAATATCTGGGCGGCACCCGCTATCTCTACACACGCCTCGCCGATGGTCAGGCGGTCGTGGCCGAATATCGTCAAGGCGAGGATCTGGCTCCCGGCGCTTTGGTTTCGATCAATGCCCGACCCGAGCGGCTTCGTCTCTTTGTTCTGGACGGAGAGCGGCTGCGCTGACGATATCTTCTTCGTTTCGCCTCAGCCGAGGAAGACGCAGCAAGCGCCTACCGCAAAGCCTCAATTGCCGGACATGGACACTTTAGTGCCCATGCTCATCAGCCATGCCAGCGGCGAGTTAGGCGCAAAACGGGGATGACCGCAGAGATAATTCCTGACGTCCAGCACCTCGTCGGGAAAGCTGCCGCCGCGATGGTGGTCGGCGCGCAGGGCTGGTGTAGTGTTGGCGGCGCGGTCGAGCCTCGCTCCCGAGGAAGCGGTTTTCGAAGTTTCGTCAAATTGCCATCTGGCACCCAATTCCGACAAGTCCAGGCGCAGGTTCACGATCAATCATCTTCAGACGCCTGAAGCCGAGCTAAAAGAAGCCAGGAAAAGCTCCTGCGCCCGGACATGCAGTTGCCGGGCAAAAGCCTCATCGTCCTGCCAATGGCGATGGAATACTGCGATGCACGCAGCGTGAGGATGTCGCAGAGGGGTCGGAACACGACGGCAATAGACCCACACCCCCGTCGTTTTAGGTATTGGTCCAGGACCTTAGCTGACCGAGGCGCAGTTTCTACACAGGTGTGCGGCACATTTTGTGGCTCTGCCCATAGCACATGTTTTGGTGGCAGCGATGCTGGGCCGTGCTTCCATCACAGAAAATCTGTGACAAAATAGGTTCTTAGCTAGTCTTTCGACTCAGGGAATGGAGCGGGTGAAGGGAATCGAACCCTCGTCATCAGCTTGGGAAGCTGCTTCTCTACCATTGAGATACACCCGCCCGTTTGAGGGCTTGTTCCAGTCGCAAACGCGCTGGCACCGTGAGGTGGCTTTTATCGATGATCCATGAAGCGGGCAAGAGGTTTGGTCGGAGATGCATCGGGATCAGTGCGCCATATGACCCCACTCGTAGCAGAGACTCCGACTGTCCGGACATAAACCCGGAAAAGCAAAAAGGGTCCCGAAGGACCCTTTGCACCCAAGGCTTGCCTACCTTGGGAAACTGGAGCGGGCGATGGGATTCGAACCCACGACCCTAACCTTGGCAAGGTTATGCTCTACCCCTGAGCTACACCCGCGCTCCACGCCCCCGGCACTTGTAAGTGCGGCGACGGGCGCTATATGCCCAATCGCCGGACTGAATGCAACCCAGTTTTTGCTGTGATCGCCATCTTATTGAAAGCCTGTGGGAAAGAGGGCTTGCAACGGGCATGGTGCAGGGCGCAAAAAGGCCGGAATAGAGCCAGTTTCAACATGATCGAGGGCCGCTCGCCATGACTATCAATCTCAATGCCGCTCCCGCAGGCGCGCCAAATCCCGCTGATCTTGTTCGTGATGGCAGCGATGCCGGTTTCAAGGCAGACGTTATTGACGTGTCCCACGATGTGCCGGTGCTGGTCGATTTCTGGGCGCCCTGGTGCGGGCCTTGCCGTCAATTGGGGCCAGCCATTGAAAAAGTCGTGTCCGAAAAGGCCGGGCAGATTCGCCTAGTGAAGATCAATATCGACGAGCATCCCCAGATTGCCGGGCAATTGGGCGTGCAATCCATTCCTGCCGTGTTTGCCTTTGCCGGCGGCCGCCCGGTCGATGGTTTTATGGGCGCCATGCCAGAGGGTGAAGTGCGCCGCTTTGCCGAAAAGGTCATTGCGGGCGCAGGCGCGCCACAGCCACAGGCCGAATCACTGGAAGGCCAGGTCGCAGAAGCGCTAAAAATGGCCGAGGCAGCGCGAGATGCCGGAGAGCTTGGGCAGGCCGCGCAGATTTACGGCATGATTCTTGAGCGCATGCCGGACCATGCCGAAGCCATTATAGGGCTCGCCGGGATTTATCTTAGCGCCGACGAGGCCGATCAGGCGCGAGCCATTCTTGACATGCTGCCGGAGGACAAGCGCGTTGGCGACGCCTATCAGGCACTGACCAATGCATTGCGATTGAAGGATGAAGCCGCCGGGCTCTCGGAAGCTTCGGCGCTGGAGGCGGCCCTTGTTGCCGATCCGGACAATCATCAGGCCCGTTTCGACCTGGCTATCGTCCTCAATGCCGATGGCAAGAAGATCGAGGCGGCCGAAGCGCTGGTGGCCATTATCAGGAAAAACCGCGACTGGAACGAGGACGGCGCGCGCAAGAAGCTGATTGAACTCTTTGAGGCATGGGGCCCGAAAGACCCGGCAACGCTCAAGGGACGTCGCCTCTTGTCCACAGCGCTGTTTTCCTGATCGGAGCCTATTCATGCCCAAGCGCCCGCTTCAGCCCGCCGATCTGCCGCAAAGCGTGCCGCTCTTTCCTTTAAGCGGGGCGCTGCTGCTGCCATTTGCCCACAGGCCGCTCAATATTTTCGAGCCGCGCTATATCGATATGATCGACGCGGCTCTAGGCGGGGATAGACTGATCGGGCTGGTGCAACCCGAAGACAGCAGCGAAGAGAGTCCCAAGGGCGATGTGCCCTTGCAGAAAATCGGCTGTCTGGGGCGGATCACGCATTTCGAGGAAAGCGGCGACGGGCGCTATTTCATCATTCTGGAAGGCGTTGCGCGTTTCCGCCTGGCCACAGAACTGACGGTTGGAACCAGCTATCGTCAGGCCGAAATCAGCGCGGTGGATTTTGCTACCGATTTCAATCGCAATTACGGTGAAGACGCGGTGGATCGTTCCCGATTCCTGCGATTGATGCGCGACTATGCAGAATTCGCCAAGATCGATCTCAATTGGGAAGAGATCGAAAATACGGGCACGGCAGATCTGGTAAATTTCTGCTGCATGGTTTCACCCTATGGGGCGGCGGAGAAGCAGGTATTACTGGAAGCGCAGACACTGGAAGCGCGGGCGGAAACGCTGATCGCCATGACCGAATATGAAATGGCGCGGGGCATGTCCTCGCCAATCAATTGATGAGCGAAGTCCCGCCCGATACACGCCATAATGTCAGCCCGCTTGCGCTGGATATGCTGGTTTGCCCGCTGACCAAGACGCGCCTGACACTATCCGCCGACAAGGGCGAGCTGATTTCCGTCGCCGCCCGACTGGCCTTTCCCATCGTTCGCGGCGTGCCGCTGCTGAGTCTGGATGAGGCACGCAGCATTGAAGGCGATGAACTGGCGCAATTGACCGGGCGCCAGCACTAGAAGGCGTCATTCGGCTCGAGGTTTGCGGCGGCCCAGAATGGCGGGCGCATATTCGAACACATAGAGCCCAAAGGCCAATATCCAGAACAGCCCGCTCAACTCGACCAAGCGCATGTAATAGTCTGGGAACAGATTGGCAGCAGGGCGCAGAACCGTGGCCAGCAGGAGCAAGGCATAGCTGAGGGCCGTACTCCAGGGCGCGGTGAGCGGCAAGCCCGTATGCCCGCGCGTCGCCCGGCTCATCACGGCCAGCGTCATCAGGCCGATTGCGCCTACGGTAAACACATGCAGCGCCGCAGCCGCGTCGAGCCAGCCAACAGGCACGAGCGCAATCGCAAAGAAGCCAAGTGGTATGAAGAGATAGGCAAAGTGGAGCACCAGGACCATACGCTCCGCTCCGGTTTGCCAACCCTGCCAGCGGCCCAGCCGCCAGAGATGCAGCAAGCCGGCAGCAAGGGCTGCGACGGTGGTCAGCCAATGCTCGGGTAGTGCCACCCAAAGCGCCAGAGCCGGGAGCGCGCCCAGTAGGGCGATTGTGTCCAGCCGGTCGTAGGGTGCGGGCAGGGAAATGACATGGCGCTTGGCCAGCCAATTGCGAGTAAAACTAGGGACGATGCGCCCGCCGACAATGCCGATCAGCATGATATAGGCCGAGACCGCAAGGCGGCTGGCCAGACCCGGATCACTGTTCCAGACGACAAGTGCATGAAAACCGGCATTGGCCAAGGTCAGGGCGGCAAGCCCGGCCAGAACCTTGAGGTCGCGCCATTTCTTGCCAGCCACGATTTCGCGCAGACAGATAGCCAGAAGCAGCGGCAGAAAGGCAATGTCCAGCGCAATGGCCAGCGGCAGGCCGAGCGTATCGGGGAAGATCAGCGCCAATCGGCCAACAAGCCAGACGGCAAAGAGAATGGCCAAAGGCAGGCCGGACACTGGCAGGCGCCCGGTCCAATTGGGAATGGCAGTGAGCAGGAAGCCTGCCAAAGCCGCCGAGGTATAGCCAAAGAGCATTTCATGGGCATGCCAGGCCGCGCCGCCATAGGAGCCGCCAATGGGAAAACCTGAAGCCAGCGCCACAATCCACAAAGCCATGGCAGCAATGGCCCAGATGCCTGCTGCGAGGAAAAAGGGCCGGAAGCCATAGGCGAGAATGATCGGGCCGGTATGGGCGAGACCACGGGGAACGGGTTTGCGGGGCGGCGCGGCAGTCATCAGGACCTCGGGGGGATGGTTCCGGTACTGAGCTGAGGGCTAGAGGGCTTGGCGAGACCCGTCCTTGTCGTGGCGCAAAGTGGGGCGGCGAGATACGCGAAAACACCGCATTCGACGCGAATTGGCGACGACCGTCCGAAGGTCAGCCTTCGCCTTCTGCAAGTGCTTCGAGACGCGCGCGGTCCTTGACCAGCAATTTCTGACGACCACCCTTGGCAATGCCCTTGGCATCCCAGGCACTGAAAATGCGGGAAACAGTATGGAGGGTCGTGCCGGTCATTTCGGCAACGTCCTGCCGGGTCAAAGGAAAATCGATGTGAACCCCTTCCGCCTCATGCCTGCCGGCCTGATCCATGAGGCGCAGAACGGCATGGGCCACGCGGCGCTCGACTTCCTCGGTTGCCATTTCACGAATGCGGGTATGGGCTTCCTGCAGGCGCTGACCAATGGTGCGCATGGCGTTGACGGCCAGATGTGGGTTCTGTTCGACAAAACTGCCCCAGACATCATTGGGCCAGCAGATGACCAGACTTTCGGTGGCGGCAATGGGGGTGCCGGGATAATCGTCGCGCTGGAGGGCCTGTGCGAAACCGAAAAGGTCGCCGGGATGCACGACGCGGACGATAATCTGCTGCCCCTCGGGCGTAACCTGCACAACCTTGAGGCGACCGTGCAGCAGCAGAAAGAACTGCGTGGCCTTCTGACCCTGTTCAAAGACATTCTCGGCGGGCATGACGCGACGCATGCTTGCCCGGGCCAGCAGGCGATCAAGATCGGCATCGGCCATATTGGCAAAGAGCGGCAGGGCACGCACAAGAGAGCGGTCGATATCGGCCAATGCGCTGTCCTCCAGCTTTTGATGTATTGGAGATACATCAAAAGCGTGGACAGGAAAACCTGCAGTGCTGCCGCACCCCCGCCGGATCATAGACCGAAGCGGGCGAGCACCTGTTCGTACCATGCGGGACGCCGCACAAGACGGAAGCCCAGATTATCCGGCGGCGTACCCACCGAGCAGCCCCCACTCTTCGCATCGCGGATGAAGGTGCTCATCGGGGTACGATGCTGCCCATTGAGCATTTTGACCGTGCAGGCGCTGGTCTGGCTCACAATCTCATTGGCAGCATCGATATGCGTCTTGCTGTAGCAGGTATCGGTCCATTCCCAGACATTGCCGCCAATATCCATGACGCCGCTCTGGGTGGCGCCGAAGCTGCCCAGAGCGCGGGGTGCAGGATCGGCGGCGCGTTTGCGGGCCGCTTCCTTACGGTAATCGGCGATCCAGCGCAGTGCTGGATTGGCGGTGCCGTCTTCAAGGCCCAGCGCATCATCAACAAAACGCTCGCCAGCGGCATAGGCCCATTCTGCGTCGCTTGGCAGCGTCCAGGCCTGCCCTGTTTCCGCCGAGAGCCAGGCGGCATAGGCGACCGCGTCATTGTAGTTGACGCCGGTGGCGGGAACGTCGCCCTGCCCCATATTGACCGGCTCGGCCGGAGCGCAGGCATTGGCGGTCACGCATGCGGCATAATCGGCGGCGCGGACCTGATATTGCATGATTGTCAGCGGTTCGGTGATCGCGGTTTCGATCAGCGGCGCATCGACCTGATGACCATTGCGCAGGTAAACGCCGGGTCCACGATAAGTAAGATGTCCCGGAGGCAGGGTGACCGTCTGTGGCGCCAGTGCCGAAGCATTGGGCCAGAGGGCGGGAAGCGGTGCGAGTTGGGTTGCAAGCCCGCCCAGTGCCAGGAGCAACAGCAATCCTGGCAGTGCGAGGTTGGTCACATCCTTGTTGAGAACAGCCTTGGTCGGCATTTCCTGTCTCCGGGATTTAAGCCGACGCCCGAGGGAATGGGCGTCGGCAAGGCTTGTATGCGCTCTGGCCGCCTAGATTGCCGTTGGGGCCAGCACGCTGGTCATCAGGTCGTCGTCCCATTCGCCTTCGACCACGAAGTGACCGGCAGCGCCCAGCTCGAAGGCTTCGATAAGGTTGTGGTTCACATAGGCGTACACACCGGGCTGGAGGAAGGTGTAGAAGGCTGCGCCGGCTGCACCGCCAGGGATGAACCAGGTTTCCTGATCGACATCGGGCGGCGTGTGGAACTTGCCCGTCGGCCAGACAAAGTCGCCATGGCCGCCGATCAGGTGAGGCCGCGTGTCGCGGTTAGCCTGCGAATGCAGGATCAGCACCTTTTCGCCCACATTGGCCTTGAGGGCATTGTCGCCTGTCAGCGCGCCGACCTTGCCATTGAACACAACATGGCTGGGCAGCAGGGTCCGCATGACTTCGAGCGTATCGGCATAGCCATCGCCGATGCTCTCATAGCTCATGTAGTTGCCGTCTGCGTCCTTCGGCACATAGAAATCCTGCTCGCCGACATAATAGACGCGGTCATAGGTGAGCAGATTGCCTTTGGCATCCTTGAGGCCATCGCGCGGCAGCACCGTGATGGCGCCGTTCATGCCGGCGGTGACGTGCCAGGGGACCATGCCTTCGGGTGCACAGTGATAGACAAAGACACCGGCCTTGGTGGCCTTGAAGCGCAGGATGGCCTTTTCGCCCGGATTAACATGGGTGAGGCCAGCCCCGCCCAGCGCACCAGTGGCAGCGTGGAAGTCGATATTGTGCATCATCAGATTGGTGTCGGGATTGATCAGCGTCAGCTCGACATAATCACCTTCATGCACAACCATCATCGGGCCTGGGATCGAGCCATTGAAGGTCATGCCCCAGACTTCGACGCCGTCTTCAACCTCGTGCAGCTTTTCTTCGATCGTCATGGTGAATTCGACGATCTTGGGGCCGCCGGTTGCGACCTGCTCATGGGCGTGCACGAAGGGCGGAGCGACCAGATCGACCTTGACGCGTTCGAGCGTATTGATGTCGACAGGACCTGTTGCGGCGGCCGCAACTTCTTGCGCTGCTGCTGGCAATATTGTGGCCAACTGGGCCGCAGCACCGACCGCCACTGCTCCTGTCAATAAAGCGCGCCGCGAAACCGTGTTCTTGTCCGCCATTTTCTTCTCCATCATCTAACGCGGACGCCCCGCGTCTTTCGAGTGCAAACTATTCCTCCCAGAGTGCAAGACATTGATCCTGATCAAACAATGATGCATTGTTTGTGCATCTTTTTCCGAGCAGTTTGATCACGGTCAAAGTGGCTTCATATACACCCCTGATAAGAAGAGCGCGAAGGGCAGTCCTCCCCGACCTTGGCCCACTTCCCGAAGGAGAAAGAAATGCGCGTTTTCGCAAAGACTTTGATCACCGTTGCTGCCCTCGCTGCATTTGCAGCCCCGGCATTTGCGGCCGATTATGAAGTCCACATGCTCAACAAGGGCGAAGCTGGCGCAATGGTGTTCGAGCCGGCCCATCTGCAAATCCAGCCCGGCGACACCGTGACTTTCATCCCGACCGACAAGGGTCACAATGTGGAAACCATCAAGGATCTGATCCCTGAAGGCGCCGAGACCTTCAAGAGCAAGATCAACGAGAATTTCACGGTCGCCTTTGACGTGCCTGGCATCTACGGCCTCAAGTGCACCCCACACTATGCCATGGGCATGGTGATGATCGTGGCCGTTGGCGAGGGCAATGAGAACCTCGACACCGTCAAGGGCGCCAATGTGCCCAAGAAGGTTGGCGAGCGCTTCGCCGACGCTTTCGCAGCGCTCGGCCTCTAGTCAAAATCTCAAGCAGCGATCATCGGGCGGCCCTAACGGACCGCCCGAATTGTTTCCGGAAGGTCGTAGAAATCCTGCTCAAGCCGGGGGCCGCTCCGTGAGGGGATGGCGGCATTCCGCAGGTATGATGCTTTGTACCTGTAGATCGTGCGGAAAGGACACCGCTGCAATCTTTTGGGTCGGCGCGCTTTGTCGCTACCGGACCAAACGCGGGAAAAGGCTTTACGTCCGGGCAAGCGCCGGATAGGCGAAGAGGGATGACATTAAAGGCCATCCTCTCAAATTTGACCTGTTGATGACCCGACATTCCCGCCGACCATCGCTGTTCGCCCGCCTGCCCTACTGGCTTCTGGCGATCATGTTGCTGTTCGTTCTCGGCCTTTGGGCCATTACGGCGAACCAGACCTATGCGAGCATCTTCAGAACGCTTACCGGCGGCGTCCTCACCACACTCTGGGTAACCTTTGTCGCCTTTATCTGCGCGACGCTGCTAGGATTGGCCATTGCACTGGCGCGAACCTGCAATATCCGTCCCCTGCGCGAGATTGCGACATTTTATATCGAGATCATTCGCGGCATTCCGATCCTGGTCTTTCTGTTTTACGTCGCCTTCGTCGCCGCACCGGCCATGGTCGGTGCCTTTAACTGGCTGACGGCGCCGCTGATTGAATGGGGCTGGACCGAACCGGCAACGGTGCGCGGCTTCGATTTTGTCTGGCGCGCCATTTTTGCGCTCACGGTCTGCTATTCGGCCTTTATCGCCGAAATTTTTCGTGCTGGTATCGAGGCCGTGGGACGCGGCCAGATTGAGGCAGCGCGATCCCTCGGGCTATCGCGCTGGCATTGCTTTCGTTTCATCGTCTTCCCGCAGGCGCTCCGCACCATATTACCGCCCCTGGGCAATGACTTTGTTTCCATGGTCAAGGATTCAGCGCTGGTTTCAGCGCTCGGCGTGCAGGACATTACCCAGCTCGGGAAACTCTCGGCGTCGTCGAGCTTTCTGTTTTTCGAGACCTATAATGTCGTCGCCTTCCTCTATCTGACCATGACCATCACGCTCTCGTTGCTGGTGCGCTGGCTTGAACGCTACATGGATCAGCGGGTCAGGCGCTAAAATAGATCGCCGCTCAGGGCTCGGCAGACTTATCCCCGCTGAACAATGAGACCGCAGATTAGGCCCCAGTGAAAACCGGAGCCTAATCTTATGGATCATACTGCCCGCCTCGACCTGCCGTTCATCATGGCCGGACAGGCCCTCAAACACATCACGCACAATGACGCGCTGGAGCGGCTGGATATGCTGGTTCAGCCGATCATCGAAGCCCGTGACCTAAACACACCGCCCGCCACGCCTTTACCCGGTGAAGCCTGGATCGTGCCGAATGGGGCGACAGGCGCATGGACCGGGCACACCGACGAAATCGCTGCCTTCCAGTCGGGCGCATGGCGCTTCTACGATCCAGCGCGAGGCTGGCAGGTTTTCGACCGTTCCGAGGATGTCCTGCTGATCTATTCCGGTGCGGAATGGGTGCCTGTTGCGGCCCTTGGCGCAGGTTTGGCGCAATTGGGCGTCAACAGCATATCCGACAGCACCAATCGCCTCGCTGTATCGTCGGAGGCGACGCTTTTTACCCATGACGGGGCCGGTCATCAGCTCAAACTCAACAAAGCCGCGATCGAAGAAACAGCAAGCCTTCTGTTCCAGTCCGACTGGTCTGGCCATGCCGAAATGGGGCTGATGGGCGATAATAATTGGCGCATCAAGGTGAGCGCCGATGGCGCAGCATGGGTGGATGCCCTCACCATTAACGTCGGCAATGGCACAGCCAGCTTTATTGCCTCTCCCCGCCCGGCCAGTGACAATTCGATCAGTCTGGGCGCCAGTGGCGCGCGCTGGTCGGCGGTGTGGGCCGCTACAGGGACCATCCAGACCTCTGATGCCCGGCTCAAAACGGAAATCGCCCCGTCCGATCTGGGGCTGGATTTCATTCTTGGTCTCAACCCGGTGCGTTTTTCATGGGTCAAGGATGACGGTCAGGTCCATTATGGATTGATCGCGCAGGAGGTCGAAGCGCTGCTCGGCGGAAAATCTTTTGGAGGGCATATCATTGCCGATGACCAGCATGCGCTGCGTTACGACCAGTTTATCGCCCCGCTGATCCGGGCCGTGCAGGAGCTGTCCACACGGCTCGAAGCACAGAACGAATCAATCAAGGCATGATCAGAGCATGGCCAATACCGCATTGCGCAGCAGCGCCAGATCCTGTTCGCGGCTAAGGCGATGGTCGCCGTCAGGCACAAGCGTAAAGGTCGCGGGATCGTGCAGGATATGGGTTAGCACTCTCTGCCCGTGGGCGGCGGGCACGTCGGGGTCCTGGCCGCCGTGAAGAATATGAACCGGGCAACCGGTCTCGATGACCGAGCCGAAGAGGCTGTGATGGGCGCCATCGTCGATAAAGCGCTTGGTATAGCGATACATGCCATCGCCATAAGCGCTGTCACGCTCGAAAAAGCCTTGGCGCTCCAGATCACGCTGCTGTTCGGCGCTCATACGGGCGGGCAGCAGCGTGGTGGTGGCGTCGACGGCGGGCGCGATCAGCACGAGACCTTTGAGCGGACTGCCTATCGCCAGTTGGTGCCGGGCCAACAACAAGGCAATCCAGCCGCCCATGGACGAACCGCAGACGATCTGCGGACCCTTAGTCAGGGCAAGGGCGGCTTCTGCTTCTTCAAGCCAACGGCTGATCGTCCCATCTTCAAAGCGTCCGCCGGACTGGCCGTCTCCGGAATAGTCGAAACGGGTGACGGCAAGACCCTTTTCAGCGCCAAATGCGTCGAGCGTCACGGCTTTTGCGCCGGTCATGACCGAGCGGAAACCATTGAGCCACAACAGGCCCGGTGCGCTACCCAGGCGCTGTTCAACGGCGATTTCGCGCATTTCCGAATCTCTGCCGACCGGGAGACGAAATCGATTGAGGGAACTCTTGGGCAACATGCGGCTTTTCTCTGACGGAACCATTGGCGTTTCCTGCGCGCAACAGCTAAGAATTCGCTTGCAGCGCCAGTTGACTTATTGAGCCGCTACCACGATTTTAGGGCCGATTTCAGCCCCGCCTGATAACAGAATAAGGAAAGCTTGCCATTCGCCGTCCCATGAGACCCGTTGCGCCCCAGAAAGATGGGCCGCTTGCCAACGAGGATATCACCAGCCCCGACGTCCAGCTCATCGATGCAGAAGGTGAAAACCGCGGCATCGTACGCACCCGCGACGCGCTGACCGAAGCGCAGGAGCAGGGGCTTGACCTTGTCCTGATCGCCGCCAATTCGCAGCCCCCCGTGGCCAAGATGCTTGATCTTGGCCGCTATAAATATGCCGCACAGAAGAAGGCGGCCGAGGCGCGCAAGAAGCAGAAGGTCATCGAGGTCAAGGAAGTTCAGATGCGTCCGAACATCGATGACCACGACTATGAAACCAAGATGAAGGCCGTGCATCGGTTCCTTGGCGATGGCGACAGGGTCAAGGTGACGTTGCGCTTCCGCGGCCGCGAAATGGCGCATCAGGATCTGGGCATGCAATTGCTGATCAAGGTCCGCGAGCAGACCGAAGCCGTGGCCAAGGTTGAAAGCCAGCCGCGTTCGGAAGGTCGTCAGATGGTCATGGTGCTGGCGCCCAAATGAGGCGATAGCATCGACAAAATTAGAAGCGGGTCGCAAGGCCCGCTTTTTTTATGTGCCGCTGGGCCGCAGATCCGGCCCGGCAAGGAAGGGCATGATGTCCACCCCATCGCCGGGGAAGACGTTGAAATGGGGGTGGTCGCGGAAGAGCCGGGCCGCAGCCTCGATCGTTTCCGCTTCGACGATGACATAGCCGCAGAACTGGTTGGTATGAGCGCCAACGCCGTCCTTGGTCACGCGTGTGGTCTTGCCCACCATGCCCCCAAGATTGGAGAGAAAGGCAGCATTGCGCTTTTCCCAATCCTCCCAAAGCGGCAGGCCGGCCGCGTCAATTCTGTCCTGCTCCGCCTTGGGCATGCTGCGGAAACGCGCCAGAGCCTCCGGCTGCATCGTATAGACAGCAAGAAAATGGGGCATGGAGCATCCTCCCGTCGTTTCCAACCGGGATCAGCCTAGACGAGAGCGAGGCCGAAGTCACTTCACAGAGTGGCTTGCGCCGCGCTGGCGAGGTCAGTTGCGTAGAACCGCGTCTACATCCGCCTTCATTGGAATTGCCGGCTGCGCCCCCGGCTGGAGACAAGCGAGACTTCCCGCGACGGCGGCGCGGCGCATGGCCGCTTCCAGATCGAGACCGGCATCGAGCGCCGCAGCCAGATAGCCGCAGAACGTGTCGCCAGCGCCAACTGTATCAACGGGCTCGACCTTGTGAGCAGCAACAGAGAGCATCCCGTCTGGCGTCACCGCGCGGGCGCCATCCGGGCCAAGGGTAACGACGATGGTGCGGCCGGTCTCCTTGACCCAATCCGCCATGGCCTGGTTCAACTCGCTGATGGGACGGCCCGAGAGCAACGAAAATTCGGTCTCATTGGCAATGACGATATCGGCCAGCGGGGCAAGCTCGGCTGTGTCGGGCAGATAAGGCGCGGTGTTGAGCACGCTGCGCGCACCCTTTTCCCGCGCGATTTCCAAGGCCCGGCGCGTTGCCGCCTGCGGAACTTCCTGCTGCACCAGCAGCGTATCGGTGGATGAGAGAGCATGCAGGCCGGTTTCGGCATCCTGCGGGCTGATCGTGCCATTGGCGCCCGGCAGAATGGCAATGACATTTTCGCCTTCCGCATCGACAAAAATCATGGCGATACCGGTGGCCGCTTCGGCGGTGCGCAACAGGGAGAGATCGACACCGCCCCTGTCGAGCAATTCGGTGGCGAGCCCGGCAAAGGCGTCATTGCCGACCGCCGACACATGCAGAACGTCGGCTCCGGCGCGGCGGGCAGCCAGTGCCTGATTAGCCCCCTTGCCACCTGCTGCCATGGAAAAGGTGCCACCAGCGACCGTCTCGCCCGGCTTGGGCAGGCGGGTGACGGTGCCGATCTGGTCGAGATTGGTGGAGCCGAAAATGGTGATCATTTCAGAATCTTCTCTATCGTGTTCCAGTTGCGCATCGTGTCGAGAGCGCCTTTGCCAAGCCGGGCGTAAAGCGGCTTGAGCACGTCCTCGACATGTTCGGTATAGCGACCATTGGATTGCTTGTAGGCGGCGATATAAAGGTCGCGGGCGTCGATACGCAGAATTTCGGTATTGCCCGGCAGGTCCGCAAGCTCAAACTGTTCGGGAAGTGGCCTGTCAAACATCAGCACATGGCGCGTGAGGTCTGCGTTCGGGTCAAGCGCCGCGAAGGGATGACCGTCCAGCATGGTTTGGAGCTCGGTTTCAGAGCGCAGGACCACGCCAACCTTGAAGCCAAACTGCTTTTCTATCGCCACTTCGAGACCTTGCTTGATCTCACCCTCATTGCCCTCGGCAGAAAAGCGCACATTGCCACTGGCCAGCACGGTCTTCACATCGGCAAAACCGGCTGCTTCAAGGCAGGTTTTGAGCTCGGCCATTTTCATCTGCCGTTTGCCCAGATTAATGCCGCGCAGGAATGCGCCCCAGACCGGCATCAGGCCTGCTCCAGCTTTTGCGGATAGATGGTTTCGCCGCGCGCCAACATGGCGACGAGGGTTTCGATTTTCTTCCTTCGACCTGCTTCGGTCTTGAGGCTGATCGTGCGGAAGGTCAGCGCGAAGCGGTTTTGCGCGGTCAATTGCCCGTAGATTTTCTGTGCTGCCGGATTTGCCGCTATGGCGGCGATAAGATCATCGGGCGGGGCTTGTGTCGTTGCATAGGCAGCGTCCCAGCGTCCATCCTGCTTGGCAGCATCGACATGCACGAGACCATGCTCTGTCATCAAGCCCGCTTCGCTGAGGCGAGCGACATTGTCACGATTGATCTGGCTCCAAACCGATTTTGGCCGACGCGGGCAATAGCGCTGGACGAAGGAAACCTCGTCCCAGCTCTTCTTGATGGCGTCGATCCAGCCCCAACAGAGCACCGCGTCAATTGCTTCGACCGGCGTAATGGTGGGACGGCCGCTGGCCTTCTTGAAAATGCGGACCCAGATTTCATCTTCCGCGTGGTGATTGAGCGACAGCCATTCGTAAAAGGCCCTGAAATTCGCAAATTCACGCAGCTTTTCGGCCGGGACGGTAACGGGCGCCATAGATCTAGACTTCTGGCTCGGATGCAGGCGAAGGCACATCCGGCAAAAGGCGCTCGAGAGCTGGCTCCAACCGCTCATCATTGGGCAGGACCAGACCGAATTCCTCCGTCAGAACCGAGCGCAGGCTCTCCATGCTGGTGATTTCCCGCTGTTCCTTTTCGCCGTCCACAGGCTGAATGGTGAAGGTCGTGTTGAGCAGCTTGAGCCGACGGCCCCCGGGAGACAGTGCCACGCGCAGGCCGCTGACCATTGGCGAACTGGCCGATGTTGCCATTGTCTGGTTGCTGGCAGCAATTTCTGCATCACCTGCCGTGTCGAGCGCAAAGGCATAGACTGGCCGCCAATCATCGCCGATCCGAACTTCCAGTGTCCAGTCCGGGGCGCCACCCACCAAACGGAAGGTCTCGTGCGGGGTCACCTGCTCCACGTCGGCACGCAAGCGCAGCGGCGTGGTCAGCGTCAGTCCACCATGACCGACATCGGCCAGATAATTCTGCCCGTTCATCTCTACCAGGAGCACGAGATGGCTGAGCTTCTGATTGTCCGGACTGGTCCAGAGACCGCGCGCGAGAAGCGGGCGCACCGTATAATCGAGGTCGCGCAAAATGCGCATGAACAGGAAATTATGCTCGAAGCAATAGCCGCCCCGTTTTTCGGCGAGCAGCTTGCGCTCCAGACTCGGCTGATCGAGGGCGACGCTCTCGCCTATCAATGGCCCAAGATTTTCAAAGGGAATGGCGGCCGGATGCAGCGCATGCAACATTTCCAGCGTCGCCAGAGTGGGGGCAATGGAACCGGAGAAACCGATTCGTTCGAAATAGGCGTTCAGATTGACCTTTTCGGACATCGACCACCTTTTTTGCTGTTTAAACCAGCCCCAATATGGGCACGCAAAATGGCTTTGTCACCACGGCGCATTGTCACCGGATGCACACGGAGGCGCTTGACAGACCGGGATCAGGCTCGGCCCTAGACGGGTGCCTTGCGTACACGGATCACCACATCGACATATGCCACTTCCATGCCCGCCGGCGGCTGAGGCAGTGCCTTGAACTCCACCGCGTCAGCAGGAATATCGATCATCCGCTGTTCGTCTTCGACGTAGAAATGGTGGTGATCGGAGGTATCGGTGTCAAAATATGAGCGAGACGCGTCGATTGCGACTTCGCGCAGGAGCCCGGCTTCATGAAACTGATGCAGGGTATTGTATATGGTTGCCAGCGACACATTGACGTTCGCCGTGGAGGCTTCGCCATGCAGTTGCTCGGCGCTGACATGGCGGTGCGGCCCACCAAACAGCAATTCGGCCAGAGCCACACGCTGCCGTGTCGGGCGCAGTCCGGCCATGCGGAGAACCGCCGTCAGGCAGGGTTTGCGGGACGGATGGGGCCGGGCGGCAAGGCTGCGTTCGGTCATGGGGCCGGGAATGCTCGTCATAATGTCCAAAATTCCAGCTTTTCTTATAGAGTGCTGCGCCCTGCGGCACAAGTTGCCCTGCTAACAGTCTTGAACCCGCAACCTTCGGCTGGCTTGACCCTCAAACCCCACCTCTATACGAAACGAGGCTTAAGTGAGAGCAGGAATGGGCCATGACCGAGCGGCAACACGCATTTGGATATGACGATCTTCTGGCCCATGGCCGTGGCGAATTGCCGGGACAGGGCGATGCACGCCTGCCCGCGCCGCCCATGCTGATGTTTGACCGCATTACCGATATTCAGGAAAGCGGCGGTGCGCATGGCAAAGGCTATGTGCGCGCCGAGCTGGACGTGAACCCGGACCTGTGGTTCTTCAAGTGCCATTTCATCGGCGATCCGGTCATGCCGGGCTGTCTCGGGCTCGACGCCGTCTGGCAGATGACCGGTTTTTTCCTCTCCTGGATCGGCCAGCCCGGCAAGGGGCGCGCACTGGGCGGGGAAATCAAGTTCCAGGGTCAGGTGACCGATGATGTCAAGCTTGTCGAATATGGCATCGATCTCAAGCGCGTCATGCGCTCGCGCCTGACGCTGGGCATTGCTGATGGCTGGGTAAAGGCCGATGGCAATATTATTTATGAAGCCAAGGATCTGCGCGTCGGGCTGTTCACCGACGCCTGAGACACTTTGTCAGAGACTGCCGGACCTTATTTCCGGCATCAGGTTACCTATATGGATGCGACGCAACCCCAAGTGCGGAACCATCGAATGATTGAAGCGAGACCGAAATGAGACGAGTTGTCGTAAGCGGCATGGGTATCATTTCCTCCATTGGCAATTCGCTTGATGAGGTCACGACGAGCCTGCGCAATGCCACTCCGGGCATTGTCTTTGCCGAAGACTATGCCGAGCTGGGTTTCCGCAGCCAGGTCAAGGGCGATCCACGCCTCGATCCGTTCGAGGTGCTCGACCGCCGCGTCACCCGTTTCATGGGCAAGGGCGCAGCCTGGAACTATCTCGCCATGCAGCAGGCGATTGCCGATGCCGGACTGGACGAGAGTGACATTTCCAATCCCATGACGGGGATCGTCATGGGTTCGGGTGGTGCTTCAACCCGCACGATCGTGGAAGCGGCCGACATCGTGCGCAAGAATACCAGCCCCAAGCGTATCGGACCGCTGGCCGTGCCCAAGGCGATGGGTTCGACGGCTTCGGCGACGCTGGCCACGTCCTTCGGCATCAAGGGTATCAATTATTCGATCACCGCTGCCTGCGCGACATCCAAGCATTGCATCGGCAATGCCTATGAGCAGATCATGCTGGGCAAGCAGAACATCGTTTTTGCCGGTGGGCATGAAGATCTCGACTGGACGCTGAGCGACCTGTTCGACGCCATGGGCGCGATGAGTTCCAATTTCAACGCGACCCCGCAGGTGGCCTCGCGCGCTTACGATGCCAATCGAGATGGTTTCGTCATTTCCGGCGGCGCGGGCGTATTGGTGCTCGAAGAATATGAGCACGCCAAGGCGCGCGGCGCAAAAATCTGGGCCGAAATTGTCGGCTATGGCGCAAGCTCTGATGGCGTCGACATGGTGGCTCCCTCGGGCGAAGGCGCTGAACGCTGCATGCGCATGGCGTTGCAGAACATCAAGGCGCCCATCGACTATATCAACCCGCATGCCACCTCGACCCCGGTGGGTGACCTCAAGGAAATCGAAGCCCTACGCGCCGTCTTTGGCAATGAAGACAAGTGCCCGCCCATTTCCGCGACCAAGTCGCTGACCGGCCACAGCCAGGGCGCTACAGGCGTGCATGAATCGATCTTCTCGATCCTGATGATGAAGCACCGTTTCATCGCCGAGAGCGCCAATATCGAGACCCTTGACCCAGCGTTCACCGACATGCCAATCCTGCGCCAGCGACGCGATGAGGTCGATCTCGGCTATGTGCTGTCGAACTCGTTCGGGTTTGGCGGCACCAATGCGGCTTTGGTGTTCAAGAATCCCGACGCCTGAAGCTATCAGGCTCATGGCAAAAACCATTCGTCACCCTCGGGCTTGACCCGAGGGTGTTTTCTTTTGTGCGCATAAGATTTCTCGTTTCACGACGGCCCCGGCGCAGGGATGAAGCGGGAAAGAACTAATATTCCAGCGCGGTGAACCCACCGTCTTTGCCATCATAGAGCAGCACTCGCCCAATCAGCGGCGTGCCGATGCCGGTGATGAGCTTGATCGCTTCCATAGCCATCAACGAGCCAACGATGCCGGCCACCGGCCCCAATATGCCATTGGCTTCGCAGGATGGGAGGGCATCGTCATGTGCTTCCGAAGGATACAGCGCGTCGTGACGGGGCCCGCCGAGGTGCGGCGCGAAGACGGTGATCTGCCCCGAAAACATCGAGACCGCGCCTGAAACCAGCGGGATACGCAATGCTTCGGCCGCGGATGCGACGATGCGGCGGGTGGTCAGATTGTCCGTGCCGTCGAGAACGATGTCGTAACCCGACAGCACTGCTTCGGCATTGTCGCCATAGACGGCCTCGGCGCTCAGCTCGAGCTGCACATGCGGATTGAGGGCACGCACAAATTCGCCGGCGCTTTCAACCTTGGCCTGGCCAAGTCCAGCAGTGGTGTGAATAATCTGGCGATGGAGATTGGAGAGCGATACGTGGTCGGCGTCGACTATCCCCAATCGGCCGATACCGGCGGCGGCGAGATAGGCAATGGCTGGACTGCCAAGGCCCCCTGCGCCCACGATCAGAACGCGGGATGTTTTCAGTTTCTGCTGGCCGGCCCCGCCCATGCCTTTGAGCACCAGATGCCGCGCATAGCGTCTGGTTTCGTCCGGCGACAATGGCTGCTCAGAGGCCAAGGGGAACCGCCAAAAAGCGCCGGTCCGGACCTTCAAAGCCACGCGGGTAGACGGAGACAATCGCTACCGCATTGGCCAGAATTGCCCCACCAAAAGGCATGACAACACCATAGAGGCGGTAATCGACCGGGCATCCACGGGACCGCGGCAGGTTGTCGTCGCGGTGCACCAGCCTTTGGGCGCCGCTGTCGCTGATGTCCAGCTGATAGCCTTGCGGATCAAGGTCGAACCATTCCGCGCAAGGGCTCGTAGCTGTGGTGGGGAAGGTCGAGAGACTAAGCGTATAGTCGCCGATAACCGCGCCCGGTTCATAGCCCGGGGCGCCAAAAGTCAGGCTCTTGCCGTCAATATCGGGGGCGCCGTCGCCGATGAGCGCGGCGATTTCTACAGGAATATCAATGCTGAAGCCGGCAATATGGCTTTGAGCCTGCGCTAGAGCTTCGGCGCGGATTGCGGCGAGGCTGCTCTCTTCGGCTTCGGCCTGCACGCGGATCGGCGTGCCGACAACCCAGGAATCGCTTTCCAGATCAACGACATAGAGATTGGCATAGGCAAAGCCCGAGCCGTCCTGAATGCCGAATTCCTCGAAAGCGAAATAGCGGAAATCCTGCGAGAAGCCGATATAATCGATTAGCGCCCGGTCGCCGCCAAGGGCGGCGCCGGGAGCCAGGAGTGCCAAGATGAACGGGAAAATGGCGCGGTTTCGCCGTCTAGCCCCGTCCGGTCGATCCAAACCCGCCTGCGCCGCGCTCTGTTTCGTCAAGTTCGTCCCCCACGATAAAGGTTGGCTGCACCACCGATGCCACCACCATCTGGGCGATGCGCTCGCCCCGTTCGATCCTGAAGGAATCTTGACCCAGATTGACGAGGATGACCATCACCTCGCCGCGATAATCTGCGTCGATCGTGCCGGGCGAGTTGAGCACGGTGATGCCATGCTTGGCCGCAAGACCGGAGCGCGGGCGCACCTGGGCCTCGTAACCCCGCGGCAGAGCCATGGCAAAACCGCAGGGTACGATGGCGCGCTGACCCGGCTCGATTGTTAGCGGCTCGGCGGACGGCACCGCCGCACGCAGGTCCGCTCCGGCGGCCAGGGCGCTCGCAAGAGCCGGCGGGGGAAGACCCTCGCCATGCTCAAGCCATTTAAGACGAATGGAAACGGGTGCCTGCATCAGGGCGCACGCACCACGGCGTAAAGCTCGGTCGGCAGCTCAAGCGTGCCATTGATGAGATCAAGCATCGGGATCACATGGCTGACGCTCTTGCCATCGGCGGCACGGGTCATATTGGTATCGGTGATTTCGGTGCCCGTGAAGGTGACCGTGATGTTGTGGCCTTCAAAGAAAGCGAGCATCATCTGCTTGGTTTCTTCGTCCATCTCGTCATCAACGCCGAGTTCGGAGGTCATATCAGCTGTCGGCAGCGCAATGCGGACAAGGCCCGGACCGGCTTCGGTGAACGTCATGCCGCCTTCGTCCTGTCCGAGGTCGAGATCGGCAAACGGGCCTTCTTCGACGATCGAGCAAGTTGCGGTGCCATCGGCGTTTTCGGTGAGCGTACCTTCGTCACAGAAACCGGCTTCCTGGCTCTCGCCGCTCTCTTCGCTCATCTTGACCATGGCATAGAGGTCGGCGCTCATGGTCTGCGTCATGGTCGCGCGCGCGGTGGTTGCGCTGGTCAGCGCCACATCGATATCGACATCGACGCAAGCCGAAAGACCCAGAGCCAGAGCGGCGACGCCTGCCAGCTTACCGAACAGATTGAAGTGCATGTATTTGTCTCCCAAGGCGGGCAAAGCCGCATTTGACGCTATCTAGTGGGAGATGCAGCCGCCCGGCAAGTCTGGCGGAGGCAAAAGCCTCAGGATATTAGGGCCAGCCGCAGCGCAAGATAGGCCGCCGCCCCCAGGGCCAATATGGCAAAACCCAGAGCCACCACCGTCATGGTGCGCATCAATGGGTCGCGCGGACGGTTCATCATGGCGCGGTGTTCGGCCATGGTCAGTTCCGCCTGCGCAATGAGATTGGGGACACGACCCAGGGCTTCGCTCATGCGGGTGAAGTGGCCGGCAAAATCCTCGAGACGGCCCATCGGCCCCTCTTCGCGGCGCAGCCAGTCGCCAACGACCGGCTCGGCAATGGTCCAGATATCGAGCTCCGGATCGAGATTGCGCGCAACCCCTTCCACCAGCACCATGGACTTCTGCAGCAACACCAGTTCGGGCCGGGTCCGCATTTCAAAAAGATCGGTGATGGCGAAGAGTTGGCCCAGAACCTTGGCCATGGAAATCTCGGTTGCCTTGCGACCATGCAGCGGCTCGCCAATGGAGCGGATGGCGAGGGTGAAATCGTCAACCGACTGATGAGCGGGCACATAGCCGATATCGAAATGGCGCTGCGCCACCAGCCGGTAATTGCGGGTGATGAAGCCATAGAGAATGTCGGCGAGGAAGCGGCGCTCGAACTTGCCGATGCGCCCCATGATGCCGAAATCCACCGCGATGACATCGCCGGTTCTTGGATCGGCAAAGAGATTGCCCGGATGCATGTCGGCGTGAAAGAAACCGTCGCGGATGGCATGGCGCAAAAAGCCCTGCAGAACCTTGGCGGCGAGCGCCTTGCGGTCAATACCGGCAGCGTCGATGGCGGCATGGTCGCGGATGGGAATGCCGTCTACCCAGGTTGTGGTCAGAACGTTCTGCGCCACCTGATCCCATTGCACTTCGGGGATGCGGAAGCCGGTATCGTCCTTGATATTCTCGGCCATTTCCGAAATTGCGGCAGCTTCGAGCCGCAGGTCGAGTTCGAGCCGCATGGAATGGTCGAGCGTCTGCACCACCTGCGTCGGCTGCAAGCGGCGACTGGCGGGCGAGAAGGTTTCCGCCAGACGCGCACCGGCATAAAGCGCCTGCGTATCGGCGTGGAAGCGTTCTGAAACGCCGGGGCGGAGCAATTTGACCGCGACCACTTTCGGCGCTTCCCCGGACAGGCGCAGCCTGGCCTTGTGGACCTGCGCGATAGACGCGGCGGCAACAGGCTCGCTGATCTCGGTGAGCGCCGCCGCCTTGACGCCCAGAGCGTCCTGCAGAATTCCCGGCACCAGCTTCGGGTCGAAGGGGGGCATGCGATCCTGCAAGCCGGACAGGTCGGCGGCGGCTTGCGCGCCCACAATGTCGGGCCGAGTGGCCAGCGTCTGGCCGAATTTGACGAAGCTGGGGCCCAGCTTGTGCAACGCCGCATTGAGCCTTTCGATCGAGCCGGTCTTGCGTACGGATCGGCGCTCGACCAATCGGCCCATGCCGACACCAAGTTTCATCATCGGCGGCAGCGATTCTACCGGCAGGATGGACAATGCGCCTTCGCGCGCCAGCACCCAGCCAGCATGGATCAGGCGGAAAGTGGAACCGATAGACATTTCTTACCTCTCCCTTTGGGGGAGAGGTCGATCCTTGCCCTGCAAGGAGCGGGTGAGGGGACCTTGTGACAGGGAAGGAGGCAAAGGCCCCCTCACCCGGCCTTGCAGGCCGACCTCTCCCCCAAAGGGAGAGGTGTAAGTGCGCGTGAAACCAGCCATGTCCACCATCAGATCTTCCAACCGGAGAACAGCGTGGCGATATTGCCAGTAAAGCTCTGGTGCTTGGCGCGCCTGAACCCGGTCCTAGCAATCAGGGCAGTGAAATCTGCCGGATTGGGGAACTTGCGGATCGACTCGATGAAATATTGATAGGGCTGCGCATCGCCGGTCACGAGCTTGCCCATGGGCGGGATAACACTGTCGGAATAGATTTTATAAACCGCGTCAAAACCCGGCACGTCGACCTGGCTGAACTCCAGCACTAGAATGCGCCCACCACGCTTCAGGACACGATGGGCTTCATCCAAGGCCTTCTGGATACGCGGCACATTGCGAATGCCGAAGGCAATTGTGTAGGCGTCAAAGCTATTGTCGTCGAAAGGCAATTCCTCGGCATTGGCTTCGAGGAAACTGACCTGACCGGGGTAACGCCAGCTTTTGGCGCGCTCGGCGCCGACGCGCAGCATGTCCGAATTGATGTCGGAGACCACGACTTCGGCATAGCCCAGAGAGCGGTTGACGATGCGCTCCCCGATATCGCCAGTGCCGCCGGCCATGTCGAGGACCTTATAGGGCCGCGCGCCAGATTTTGGAGGCGCCAGCTCGGCCACCAGGGCGTCTTTCCAGAGCCGGTGCACACCCGCGCTCATCAGGTCGTTCATCAGATCGTAGCGATCCGCCACATCGTGAAACACCTTGTCGACCAGCCCCTGCTTCTCATCAAGCGCGACTGTTCTCTCGCCGAAATGGGTGGTTTCGCTGGGCTGGGCCATGATGGGACCTCGATGGTCGAAGAATTTGCGCGCACCATATATAAGGCATTGGAAAATGCCCATGCGCAAAGGCGCGCAGGGTGAAGGAGTTTTGTCATATGCCCGAATTGCCCGAGGTCGAGACCGTCAGGCGCGGCCTGGAGCCGTGGCTAAAAGGGGCAAAAATCGAATCGGTGACGCTGAACCGCAGGGATTTGCGCTTCCCTTTCCCTGAAGGCCTCAAGACTGCCCTCGAAGGACAGATTGTCGAAACCGTGGGCAGGCGCGCGAAATATCTGCTTCTTGGCCTGTCCAATAACAAGACGCTGCTGAGCCATCTGGGCATGACCGGCTCCTGGCGCTTTGCCGAACACGGCATCGACAAACCTCCGCGCTATTACGAGCCGGGCACCGAGCCCAAACACGATCATATGATCTGGACGATCAGCCACCCCAGCCACGGGCAAAGCCATCTCATTTACGCAGACCCAAGACGCTTCGGCTTTATCGACCTTTATGATGACATCGAACAGAGCCCCTATTTAAAAGGTCTGGGGCCAGAGCCGCTGGGCAATGATTTCAGCGCCTTGTCTCTGGCCACCGTCTTCAAGGGCAAGAAGGCACCGATCAAGGCCGCGCTGCTCGATCAGCGCGTGGTGGCGGGCCTGGGCAATATCTATGTCGCCGAGGCGCTGCACCGGGCACATATTCTGCCCGATATAGAGGCGCGAACCCTGGTTCAGGCCGATGGCTCACCCAAAAAGGCGCTGGACGAGCTTGCATCAGCGGTGCGCGAAGTGCTCATCGCGGCCATCGAGGTTGGCGGCTCCACTATCCGCGATTTCCGCAGCGTCGAGGGTGCGGGCTATTTCCAGCACAATTTTGCAGTCTATGACCGGGAGGGCGATCCCTGTCCGACGCCGATGTGTGGCGGGGTGGTGAAAAGAATCGTGCAATCGGGGCGCTCGACCTTTTATTGCCCCGTGTGCCAGAAAGCGCATTGAAGGCAGGGCCGAAATCCACGTTCCGTCGTCATTGCCCGGCTTGTCCGGGCAATCCACCTTGCGGCATGGACCACCGGGACAAGCCGGGTGGTGACGATTGTGGGGCGGTGCGGCACAGCACGATGGCACCGGATGAGGGGTTGGGATGGTTCATCAAACCCCTCACCCGCCCTCCGGGCCCCCTCTCCCGCAAGGGGAGCGGGGAAGAAGAAGGGGAATCCAGTTGACGCCTCCCCACCTATCCCCTATAGACCCAGCGACTTGGCGGCAGCGTGCCGCCGCTTTCATTTTATTCCGGCAGGTGCTGGCGTCATGGATGGCGCAGAGCTTGCTGGCAGGACGCTCAAGAGGACCACATGGCCAATACGCCGTCAGCCAAGAAGGCCACCCGCAAGATTGCTGCCCGCACCGCGGTCAACAAGTCGCGTCGTAGCCGCGTGCGCACGTTCATCCGCAAGGTTGAGGAAGCCATCACCGCCGGTGATCACGCTGTCGCCTTCGCCGCACTCAAGGCTGCCGAGCCGGAAATCCACCGCGCTGCCGGCAAGGGTATCGTTCATACCAATCTTGCATCGCGCAAGGTCTCGCGCCTCAACAGCCGCGTCAAGGCTCTCGCAGTCTGATTGCACTGAGCCACGGCGCCCCAGAGGCTGACGTGGCACGACGAAAACGGGCTCCGCAAGGAGCCCTTTTTGTTGGTAGATGCGAAGCATGCTTTTTCGTCGCACTGCGCTCGCATGACGATTTGATGACAAAAAACCGGCTGGCGGAACGTTTGGTGCACGCGGCTTTTTTCTGATTGAAATCAGCAGCTTGCTACGTCACTGCCTATGCTTTCAGCACATGTGATGCCCCCTTGTTTCAAGCGGGCTGGAATAAATTTTTCATTCGGCAAATCCCGGATAAGTGTTGGAATCTGCCTTGAGTCACAGGCTCTTGCCGGAGGGTACTTTAGTTGGGGATAGGGCAGGAATTTCGCTAGTTCAGAGTCAAGCCCCTATTTCAGTGATTCACGTGTTGCGGGGGTCAAAACCAGCCTCTAAAGTATTTTTGCCGACGGAGAAAAAGAGGGGTGGAACGATCCTCTGGACCGATGGCTGACCTCCTTGGCGGGGTCAAGTTTGGGGCAGTACCGGTCATGCCGGGGAGTAAAAACCAATGTGGAATTTGTCGGTCGCCTCAGGCGGCGATCGGGGAAATCGGGATTGGCGTTCGTTCACGAGACCACCGGCCGGGTCAGGCCGGGATCAAGGGATAGGTCAATAGGCAAGCGGCAGAGATAGCCGCTGATTATGTGTGCTCGCTTTGTGAGTGCAGGGGCGAAGCTGTGTCCAAAAGGCCCATGAAGGGTCAGGGCGCAGCCGGATAATGAAACAATCACTGCCGGACTTTGCGGACCGGTCAGGGCAACAGAATGGGGCTACCAACAATGACGCGACAGGCGACTGCGGGAAGAAGCGATTGGGCTGATGCCGACGCTGCTTCTCTTTCACTTTCCCAAAAAGGCAATGTTCCTGTCATGTCCGATAATTCCACCGAAGCGCAGCGTGATCTCTGGACCCGTGTTCGGGCACAGCTAAAAGCCACGGTTGGCGAGGATGTCTTTACCTCCTGGTTTGCGCGTCTCGAGCTGGAAGAACTGGTCGACGACCTGGTCCACCTCTCCGCGCCGACCCGCTTCCTCTGCTCCTGGGTTCAGTCCCATTATGCCGAGCGCATTCTGGAAGCCTTCCGCAATGATGTGCCCGAAGTGGCGCGCCTGCAGGTGACCATGCGCGTCAATGGTCAGGCTCGCCCCCGCATCGCGCCCGTCGCCGAAGTCGCGCCAGAAGCCCTCTCTGCCACGAGCACCGCATTGCCCACTCTTGCCTCGGCAGCCCCCGCAGCTGCCCCACGTCTGGTTCGGGACAGCGCCAAGGGCGATGCCCTTTCGGGCAGCTCCATCGACCCGCGCATGACCTTTGAGAGCTTCGTGCCCGGCGCGGCCAATGAAATGGCCTTCGGCGTCGCCAAGCAGCTCGCCAATGCGGCGATCAACAATACCGTGACCTTCAATCCGGTCTATATTCATTCCACCGTTGGCCTGGGCAAGTCGCACCTGCTCAACGCCATTGCCCATTCGGTGTCGCAGGCCGATCCGTCCAAGAATATCGTCTATCTGACGGCCGACCATTTCATGTACCATTTCATCACCGCCGTGCAGCGCCAGAGCGCGCTCGGCTTCAAGGAATGGCTGCGCCGGGTCGACCTGCTGCTGATCGACGACATGCAGTTCCTGCAGGGCAAATCCGCCACCGAATTCGGCCATACGCTGGGCACGCTGCTTACCGGCGCCAAGCAGGTTGTGGTGGCTGGCGATGCGCCGCCGCGCGATCTCGAAATGCTCGATGAGCGCGTCCGCTCGCGCCTCTCGGGCGGACTGGTCGTGCCGATCTCCACGTTCGACCTCGATCTGCGCCGCGACATCGTGCAGCGCCGCGCCGAGCAGGTGAATGCCCGATTCGGCATGCAATTCCCCAGCGCCGTCATCGACTATATCGCCCGGGCCGTGGTCAGCCATGGCCGCGATCTCGACGGCGCCGTCAATCGCCTCGTCGCCGCCAATCAGTTGACCGGTGAACTCATCACCGTGCCGCTGGCCGAAAAGACGCTGGCCGACCTGATCCGCGCCCGCGACGCCAAGCGTGTCCGCATCGAGGATATTCTCAAGGCCGTATCGCGCCACTACAAAGTGCCGCGCAATGAATTGCTCTCCGCCCGCCGCAGCCGCGATGTGGTGCGCCCGCGCCAGATCGCCATGTATCTGGCCAAGGCGCTGACCGCCCGCTCGCTGCCCGAAATCGGCCGTCGCTTTGGTGGCCGCGATCATACCACCGTGCTGCATTCGGTGCGCAAGGTGGAGCAGATGATCAAGGATGACCTGGAACTGGGTCAGGAAATCGAACTGCTCAAGCGCATGCTCGAGGAATAGGGATAAAGAGCGGCAAAGAGCCGCCTGCCCTTGCCTTTTCGTCCATGAATTGTAAATGTCCAAACCCCGCTTCGGTGGGGTTTGCGGCTTTAAACGGCGGCTCTTGTCGGTCAGGAATAGGTTGGGAAATGAAAGTCACGCTCGAACGCAATCATCTGCTCAAGTCTCTGAGCCATGTGTATCGCGTGGTCGAACGCCGCAACACATATCCGATCCTGGCCAATGTCCTGTTCAAGGCCAGCGATGACCGGGTCGAGTTGCGCGCAACCGACCTTGATATCGAAGTGACCGAGAGCGTTCCGGCCATGGTATCGACGCCGGGGACGACCACCGTCCCGGCCCACACGCTTTACGAAATCGTGCGCAAGCTTTCCGATGGCGCCGAAGTGCGGCTGGAAACCGATGGCGGCGAGAACATGGTTCTCACTTCGGGCCGTTCGCGCTTCAACCTTGCCTGCCTTAACCCCGATTCATTCCCCGATCTCAAGTCGGGCGCCTTTGCGCATGAATTCGACATTGCAGCCGCATCGCTGCGCGAATTGATCGAGCGCACCCAGTTTGCCATCTCCACCGAGGAGACGCGCTATTATCTCAATGGCATCTATTTCCATGCCATCGAAAACAGTGCCACAGGCAGCCTGTTCCGCGCTGTCGCCACCGATGGCCACCGCATGGCCCGCGCCGAAATCGCCGCACCAGCGGGCTCGGAAGGCATGCATGGCATTATCGTGCCGAAAAAGACCGTTGGCGAAGTGCAGAAGCTACTCGATGGCGTCGACGGCGATGTGCATGTGGAAGTCAGCGACACCAAGATCCGCTTCACCGTGGGCACCGTGGTGCTGCTTTCCAAGCTGATCGAAGGCACCTTCCCCGATTACGATCGGGTGACGCCCAAGAACAATGACAAGCAGATGCTGGTCGATAAATCCGGCTTTGCCATTGCCGTTGACCGCGTCTCCACCATTGCTTCGGATCGCGGCGGCAAGGCCGTCAAACTCGCTGCCAGCAATGGCCTGCTGGAATTGTCGGTGACCAATCCCGACCACGGCACGGCCAGCGAAGAAGTGGCCGTCGATTTCGATGTCGATAGTTTCGAGATCGGCTTCAACGCCCGCTACCTCTTGGACATCATCACCCAGATCCGTTCGGAAAACGCGGTGTTTCTGTTCAACGACGCCAATTCGCCCACACTGGTAAAAGAAGAAGGCGAAGCCAACGCGCTTTACGTGCTGATGCCGATGCGTGTGTGAGGAGGGGCAGGAATGCTCGTCTTCCCTTCTCCCCTTGAGGGAGAAGGTGCCCCGAAGGGGCGGATAAGGGGTTTCGAGCCGTGCCGCAGGCAAATTCGCTCCGGTGGAGCGAATTTAGGAGAGAAAGCCATGAGAGCTAAGCTCGAATGGCGGGCGCTATCCCCATCGTCCGATGCATGGACAGCCCCGAACCCCTCACCCGTCTCGCGCTGCGCGCGATCCACCCTCTCCCTCAAGGGGAGAGGGGAAGAAGGGGTCCCATGATCCGCCACATTTCCCGCCTGCGCCTCACTGCGTTCCGCAATTACACCTCGGCGGCGCTGGATCTCGATGCGCGCCATGTCGTGCTGACCGGCCCCAATGGCTCAGGCAAAACCAACCTGCTTGAAGCCGTCTCAGTGCTATCGCCCGGGCGCGGACTGCGCGGAGCGAGTTTTGATACACTGCAGGCGCAGGGCTCCGATCTGAGCTGGGCCGTTGCGGCCTCGGTGGAAACCGATGATGGGCCAGCCGATATCGGCACCGGAGCCACGCCGGAAGGCGGGCGGCGGGTGCGCATCAATGGGGCCAATGCCCGCTCCATCGAGGCGATGAGCGATTACCTGCGCGTGCTCTGGCTGACACCCGCCATGGACGGGCTGTTTTCCGGCCCGGCAGGCGAGCGGCGGCGGTTTCTCGACCGGCTGGTGACCACGCTTATTCCAGCCCATTCCGCTGCCGTTTCAGACTTCGAAAAGGCCATGCGGCAGCGCAACAAGCTACTGGAGGAGGATGCTGATCCGCGCTGGCTTTCGGCTGTGGAAGCGCAGATGGCTGAACTGGCCGCATCTGTCCACCTCAATCGCGCCGATAGTCTGGTGTCCCTGCAGGCATTGATCGCGGAAAGCCTCGACGATGCCAATTTCCCGGCGGCTATTCTGACATTGACGCCGCTTTTCGAGGATATGGCCGAGCCCGCCACATCGGCGGAACTCGAAAACCTGCTGGCGCAGCGCTGGCATGAATTGCGCGGGCTTGACCGGGCAGCAGGACGCACCACATCGGGTCCGCATCGGGTCGATCTCGAGGTCATGCATGCGCAGAAACACATGCCCGCAGCTCTGGGCTCGACAGGGGAGCAAAAGGCCCTGCTGATCGGCCTTATCCTGGCTCATGCGCGGCTGGTGCGGTTACGGACCGGCATTGTGCCATTCCTGCTGCTCGATGAAATCGCCGCCCATCTCGATCCCGACCGCAGAAGAGCCTTGTTTCAGGCGCTGGATGGGCTGGAAACCCAGTGTTTCCTGACCGGCACCGACGCCATTCTGTTCGAGGCGCTGGAGGATCGGGCGCAGCGGATTTCAGTGCGCGACGGGCGGCTGACACGGGAATAGGACGACAAGACTGACACCCCAGGATTGCCTGGGGCCTTTTGCCCGGCAAAAGCCTAGGAAAACCGCAAATTCCTTGGGGTTTCACCCCCGTTCCGCTAGAACAGAATTTGAGTTTTAACGACTGATTCGGACCTCATGAGCGACAGCGAAAACCCGACCCCGAACGATTATGGCGCAGACAGCATCAAGGTGCTCAAGGGCCTGGATGCCGTGCGCAAACGCCCGGGCATGTATATCGGGGATACCGATGACGGTTCGGGCCTGCATCACATGGTCTATGAGGTGGTCGACAACGCCATCGACGAGGCGCTGGCTGGCCATGCCGATCTCGTCACCGTGACGCTCAACGCCGATGGTTCGGTGACCGTCACCGACAATGGTCGTGGCATTCCGGTGGGCATCCACAAGGAAGAGGGCGTATCGGCCGCCGAGGTCATCATGACCCAACTGCATGCCGGGGGTAAGTTCGACCAGAATTCCTACAAGGTCTCTGGTGGCCTCCATGGCGTGGGCGTGTCGGTGGTGAACGCGCTCTCGGTCTTTCTCAAGCTGTCCATCCGCCGCGATGGGCAGGTGCACGAGATGAGCTTCACCCACGGCGTCGCCGATGCGCCGCTGGAGGTCGTGGGCGATTATGAAGGACGTTCGGGCACGGCGGTGACGTTCCTGCCGTCCACCGACACGTTCACCATGGTCGAGTTCGACTTCAAGACGCTCGAACATCGTCTGCGTGAACTGGCATTCCTCAATTCAGGCGTTCGCATATTGCTGGCGGATCGCCGCCATCCCGAGCCCGTCGAGATCGAGCTATTCTATGAGGGTGGTCTTGAGGCCTTCGTCAAATATCTCGACAAATCCAAGGCGCCTGTCATCGAGACGCCAATCGTCATGCGCGCGGAAAAGGACGGCATTACGGTGGAAGTGGCGCTGCAGTGGAATGACAGCTACCACGAAAACGTCCTCTGCTTCACCAACAACATCCCGCAGCGCGATGGCGGCACGCACCTTGCGGGCCTGCGTGGCGCGCTGACGCGTCAGGTGACGGGCTATGCCACGTCCTCTGGCATTGCCAAGAAGGAAAAGGTCGAGCTTTCGGGTGACGATACCCGCGAAGGCCTCACCTGTGTGCTCTCGGTCAAGGTGCCGGACCCCAAATTCTCGTCGCAGACCAAGGATAAGCTGGTTTCCTCCGAAGTGCGGCCCGTTGTCGAGAATATCGTCAACGAGAAGCTGGGCCAGTGGTTTGAAGAGCATCCCAACGAAGCCAAGATTATTGTTGGCAAGGTGGTGGAAGCCGCAGCGGCCCGCGAAGCCGCCCGCAAGGCGCGTGAGCTGACCCGCCGCAAGGGCGCGCTCGAAATCTCCTCCCTGCCCGGCAAACTGGCCGATTGTCAGGAACGTGACCCGGCCAAGTCAGAAATCTTCATCGTCGAGGGTGACTCGGCAGGTGGCTCGGCCAAGCAGGGCCGCGACCGCTCCAATCAGGCGGTGCTGCCGCTGCGCGGCAAGATTCTCAATGTGGAACGCGCGCGCTTTGACCGGATGATTTCGTCCGATCAGGTCGGCACGCTGATTACGGCGCTCGGCACCGGCATTGGCCGCGAGGAGTTCAACCCCGACAAGCTGCGCTACCACAAGATCATCATCATGACCGACGCCGACGTGGACGGCGCCCATATCCGCACCCTGCTGCTGACCTTCTTTTATCGGCAGACACGCGAATTGATCGAGCGCGGCCATATCTACATCGCCCAGCCGCCGCTCTACAAAGCCACGCGCGGCCGTTCCGAGCTTTACCTCAAGGACGAGGTGGCGCTGGAAGATTACCTGCTGCAAGGCGGGCTGGAAGACGCCGTGTTCAAGACCCGCAACGGTTCTGAACATGCCGGGCACGACCTGTTGAGCATTCTTCAACAGGCGCGCGACATCACCAAGGCGATCAACAATCTCAATACCCGCTATAACCGCAATCTGGTGGAACAGGCGGCGATCGTCGGTGGGCTCGATCCGGATGGCATGTCTGACAGAGAAAAGAGCGCTGAGACATTGACGCGCGTTGCCGGACGTCTCGATCGCATTTCCGACGAGCTGGAGCGTGGCTGGAGCGGTGAAATCACCGAGGACGAGGCTCTGGCCTTTTCGCGCACCGTGCGCGGCGTTACCGAAACCCACCAGATTGACCGGGCGCTGCTGCAAAGCGCCGATGCGCGCAAGCTGCGCACTCTCGCGGGTCGGCTGGACGAACTTTTCGGTGGCGTACCGACGCTGACCCGCAAGGGTGATAGTGTCAATATTTACGGGCCGTCATCCCTCTTCAAGGCGGTTACCGATGCCGGGCGCAAGGGCGTGTCGTTGCAGCGCTATAAAGGCCTGGGCGAGATGAATGCCGAGCAGCTCTGGGAAACCACGCTCGACCCCAATGCGCGCACCCTGCTGCGCGTCGAGATGGGCCAGACCGACGAAGCCGACCAGATTTTCACCGCCCTCATGGGTGACCTGGTGGAGCCACGCCGCGACTTCATCCAGGACAATGCACTCAATGTGAGCAATCTGGACGTCTAGGCGCATGGCAACGCCCTGTGGCGCGAAAACAGGTTAGCTGCCGTTGCCCGTGTCGACCTCGGGCGCGGCCTCCTCTGCGGGCAGCGGTTCATTCAGGGTTGGATTGTCGCGCAGCAGCACCGTCACCTCATTGTCGAGCGCGGATAGGAACGCGCTGATGCGCGTGCCATTGCTGCCGAAATCGATGGGCGCGCCAATTGAGGCCGAGCGCATATCCACCTGACCACCTTGCGCGGTGGGGCGGACGGCAAGCACGACCTCATCCTGCCAGCCGGGCAAGGTCATCACCCGCGCGTTGATGCGGCCTTCTCCCAGGACATTTCGTGGCTCGATGCGCCGGCGCATGTCCCAGCCCTCGGCTTGAACCAGCCGCTCCACCAGAGCAAAGAGCTGCATGACGTCGAGCGGATAGCCCCGTGTTTCCGCATTGGGGAAAATGCGCCGCTGCTCATTTGCAGGCAGCAGTCGCGCCGGCGGCATTATCGCCGTGTCCGGTTCAAAGATGAGCGGCAGATCAGCGCGCGAGGCGGTCGCAATGTCGGTGACCGCCGGATAGCGCCAGGCCTGTGCGCCGTAGATGGCAAAGGGGGTAAGGCAGATGAGCCCCAGAACCAGCCCGCCCAGAGCCCTGCCCCAGCCCTGATCGCCACTGAACCACAGGCGGACAAGCGCAGCGAGAGCGACCAAAGCGGTGAGAGCCGCCACGATACCGGCCAGGATGATCAGGACCAGAAAAAGGTTAGAATCGATATAGAGCTGGCGATGCATGAGGATAGGCAGAACGAGCAGCGGCACGGCGACGCTGCCCAGCCGCTGTGCCCAGATAGCCCATTTCGATGTTCTGATCCTGATCCGCAAGGATGCCGTTTTCCTGTTATCGCTTAGCAGTTTACCGAAAAGGTCTTTGGATTGTTTGAACGCCGTCTAGCGTGGCGCGTTCAGGCTGCACATTGTGCGGATAGATTGCCATTCGGCATCTGAGAAGGGCGCGTCGAGCCCTACTGGTCGGTCCTGTCCCAGAAGGGTGAGGGCGGCGAGGCGTTCATCGGTCAGGGGATGGGTGTTGAAAAGCGCCAATGCGCGGTCGGCATTGGTGATTACGGCGACCCGGCCGATGAGATTGGCCAATGCCCAGGGCTGGAAATCAAATTTCTGTGCAACCCGAGCGGAGAAACGGTCCGCCTCATATTCGGCTTCGCGGGAAAAGCGCGCATCGATAATGGTGGCGCCCAGCCCTGCGGCGACTGAAATGCCGGTCATATCGCCGAGGATGAACCCGACAAGCAGGCCGGTGCCTGCGGTAGAGACCAATTGCTCCATGCCGTGACGATGGACCACATGACCCAGTTCATGGGCAAGGACGCCAGCAAATTCGTCCGGTGTGCGGGCCGCATTGAGCAGCGCGGAAAAGAAATAGACCCGCCCGCCCGGTACGGCAAAGGCATTGGGAATATCGGAATGCACGACACGAACGTCCGCGGCGAAGGGCGAATTGGTCTCGGCGAGAGCGGCTTGTGCAAACCGGGAAATGGCGCGATTGGCGAGGCTTTGCGGATCAGCATCGCAAAGCGGCAGGCCATTCTCGCCGCCCAGAGTTGCTTCGATCTGGCTGGCGACGGTCTGGCCAATACCCTCTTCCCAGCCAGGGGGAATGAGTTGCACGAGACGAGCGGCAATAAGGGGCACGCCCAGGATATAGACCGCAATGACAGCCGCCAGCGCCAGTGTTGAAAGAGCGGCGAGACGGACCTGTTTACCGCGTTCCTGCTGTTGGCGCTGGGCCAGCAAAGGCAGGGTGGCGCGGATACGCCCGATATGGTCCTTTCCCGCCACGACAATCCTCGCACCATCAGGCGCATGGACGGAGCCAAGCCGGATTTCATTGCGGCGGGCTGGCACGAGATAGAGATCCTGCGCAGGCCAACGCGCCAGCGGCAGGCCTGACACAGAATCGAGCACCACAAGCGTTCCGCTATCGCCTTCACGCTCATAGCGCAGCTCGGCAGCGTGCAATGCCGAAATCAATCCATCATGAAAGCGGGCGGCAATGCTCATTTAGTAGCCCCCCACATTCAGCGCATCGGCAAGGCCTTCCCCGGCCAGCGCCTTATCCTCGGCGCGGGCGTGGACATCGTCGAGACTATCAAGACCGGAAATGGTCGCGCCGCGTAAAACGAGATGCCAGAAGCCATATCCGAGCACCAGTTCGGAGACGAAGGTGAAGGCGGAGAACAGTAGCAGATAGCCGGTGATGATGGCGAGCAGCGTTGCCACACTCGACTGCATCGAGACCAGAAGCATATCGAGATCAAAACTGTCTCCGGCAAAGGCCTCCGGCGCAACGAGCCCGAGAATGACGAAACCGCCCAAGGCCAGAACCAGACTGGCCGCCACCAGAGAGACGGCGAATAGCCCATATTGCGCCAGCAGCCTGATCGCGGAAAGGCGGAGATGCAGGGCGGCCTCGCCCAGACGGATCGAGGAGAACATGCGCGTCATTTCGCTGGCGCGATAAAGGGTCACCAAAATCAATGCCAGCACCGCCAGAAACAGCAAGGCAAGATAGCCGTCCGGATCGGCTTCGAGCGGCGCTTCAATCAGCCCCGATTGATCGGCCATGACCAAAGCCGTGAGCGCGATGATCACCACGGGCAACCATGTCAGGTAATATGGCAGGGCAAGCTGGCGCCAGGAACCGGTAAAGGAGAACTGGCGGTCGCCATACCATGTGTGCCGATAGCGATAGGACCAGAGATTGGCGGCCATGAACGGATAGGCGAGACCCAGGGTCGCCAGGTTGAGCAGCCACCAGAAGAAGCGCCGGGCGCCATAGCGCCAGGCGCTGCCGGTCTGATCGAAGCGAATGCCGCGCCAGAGTGTGCGCGACAGCCGAAAGTCGCGGGCGCGATATTGCGCATAGCCCTGCAAAAACCAGATCAGCACGGCGACGGCGCCATAACCGATCATGATGGTTTCGACCGATTGGGTGGAAAGATAGAAAAAGACCCCATAGAGCGGCAGAAAGACCGCCAGGGCCATCATGAACCCAAGCAGCAATTGGCGCGCATCGCCGCTATATTCCAGCGCGTCACCACCGATTTCGCTATTGCCCCAATAGAAGCGCCGCTTGCGCGTGTTCAGCCAGAAGCGGTTGAGCCCGATCGTGGGGACCATTAGCAGATAGCCGCGCAGGAGTATTACTGCCAGATCCCAGCGGGACCCGGTAAAGATCACATTCTGCTGCCTCGCCTCTGACTGCTGCATCCTCGCCCCCATGTGAGGGCAGTTTTAGGCGAGGGGGCCGGAATTGGGAAGGCACCCCCACCTAACCCGCCCCTGAAGACGGGGGAGGCCGTGATTTATCGATTGATCTAAGGATAAAGCCGCGCACGATCCCATGGTGCATCGGCATTGTCCCGCGTGAAGCGAACGCGATCATGCAGGCGGAACTCGCCATCTTTCCAGAACTCGATTGCGGTCGGCACAAGCCGGAAACCGGACCAATGAGCCGGACGAGGCGCATCTGCGTCCCCGATCCTGCTGGTCAGCGCCTCGACTTCTGCCAGCAATTGCTGGCGGCTAGCCAGCGGGCGCGATTGCCGGGAGGTGGAAGAGGCAATGCGGCTGCCCTTGGGGCGGGTGGCGAAATATGTGTCGGCTTCGTCAGGGGTTACGATTTCCACGGGACCACGCATCCGCACCTGTCGGCGCAGGCTTTTCCAGTGCATGACCAGAGCAGCCTGCGGATTGGCGAGCAGTTGGCGTCCCTTGTCGCTTTCAAAATTGGTGAAGAAGCAGAAGCCCCGCGCATCGCGGGCATTGAGCAATACCACGCGCACATCTGGCAAGCCGGTCGCATCGGCCGTTGCCAGCGCCATGGCGTTCGGATCGTTGGGCTCGGACTCCTGCGCGAGGGCGAACCATTCCTCGAACACGGCGAAGGGATCGACGCTGGAATGGTCATTGTCGTCGAAAAGACGCTCGGTGAGGATTTGCAGCATGATGAAATTCCCGCTTTTGCCGCTTCTCGAAACTGGACAAGGCCCGAGGGCGTGGCCATATAGAACCCAGATTAGGGGGCAAACAATGCCCCAACGCAAAGATTGGACCTGAATGCGCGATCCTTACACCGTACTCGGGGTGCCGCGGTCCGCAAGCGAGAAGGACATCAAGTCCGCCTATCGCAAGCTGGCCAAGAAATATCACCCCGACCAGAATCCCGACGATCCTTCCGCCCACGGCAAATTTGCCGAGGCGACACACGCCTATGACCTGCTCAATGATAGCGAAAAGCGGGGGCAGTTTGACCGTGGTGAAATCGACGCCGAGGGCAATCCGCGTTTTGCCGGGTTTGGCAATGGCGGTGCACGCGCTGGTGCACGGCCCGGCGCAGGCGGCGCGAGCGGGTTCTCCGCCGAGGATATTCTCAAGGAATTCATGAGCGGCTTTGGCGGCCAGCAGCGGGCAGGCGCGCGCGGCGCAGCCGGCGGCGCGCAATGGGACCCATTTACCGGCGCATCAGCAGGCGGCGCGGGCGCGCGCATGGGCAAAGGCGATGACGTCATCGTCAATATCGCCGTGTCCCTGGAAGAGGCGCATAAGGCCGCGTCGGTTCCGGTCCGCATGCCCAATGGCAAGATGCTGAACGTCAAACTGCCCGAAAAGGTCGAGGAAGGTCAGCAGATCAGGCTCAAGGGCCAGGGCGTCGCAAACCCCTTCGGCGAGCCGGGCGACGCGCTGGTGACGGTGAAATTCGAGAAGTCGAAGCTCTTGCGCCGCGATGGACAGGATGTGCGCACCGATGTTGCAGTAACGCTCTACGAAGCCGTGCTGGGCGCCAAGGTGCGCGTTCCCACGCTGGATGGTTCGGTGGAGCTTAATCTGCCGCCGGGCGTCGATACGTCAAAAGCGCTCCGGCTCAAGGGCAAGGGGCTTTATGGCGAGGGTGATCTCTACGTCAATATTCGCGTCGTGCTGCCCCCCGGCGGCGACGCAGACCTTGAAGCGCTGGCCCGGTTCATGCGGGATCAGAAGCCGTACAAGGTGAGAGACTAGAGCAGAGCGCCCACACTATTTCGGTCCGATGCCCTAGAAAGTTTCAGGCTTCAATAGATAGAGCCGCCAATTCTGAATCAAACGGAAAGCGTCTAAATACGTCGACGGTAAGCACGCGCCGGAGCCCGGACCCGCCTGCTTCTCGCGGCGGGGATCGTATATCGCTGGAGGCTGACCTGATGCGGCGTCTTCCACCAATGGAAGGGCCTTCTGACAAATTCATACATGGCCCTGATTGTGGCCCCGCTGATCAGGAACCAGTAAAGCGGCAGCAATAGCTGCCGCCAGCGAAGAGCGTATTGGCGCGTCCGCGACAGTCCGACAAGGTTGGAGATCAGCGCCGTGCCATATCCAAGAACGAATATCATCATGCAGGCAATCAGCCACGGCCCCATGGCGGGCGCATCTCGCTGACCGCTGAATTGGGCCCAGATGAAAATGGCGACAAAGGACGTGTGCAGGAGCGGCGCCAGCAACATGCCCAGAATGGTGATCTGAAAAATAGCGAAGCGCCGCCAGCCAAGATCGGCAAGCAGGCGCAGCGGCCGGCGATTGTGGACCACGAAAGTCTGCATCCAGCCCTTGATCCAGCGGGTGCGTTGGCCCATCCACACATTGGTACTGGTCGGCGCATCCTCCAGCGTCAGGCTGATATTGGTGGCGGTCCGCAGGTTGCGGCGCGCAAGCCGCACGCCGAGATCGGCATCTTCGGTCACATTATAAGCATCCCATCCGCCCAGCATGCGCAAAGTGGCGAGGCGGAAATGATTGGATGTGCCCCCCAGCGGCATGACCACATTCCAGCGCGCAAACGCTGGCAGGGTGATGGTGAACAGGCCGGCATATTCTCCGGCGAAGAGGGCTGGCAGGAAGCCCTGTCGTCCATTTCCGATCACTAGACGCGCCTGAATACAATGCACGTCTTCTTCACGCCTGAACTGGGCAACCACCCTGCGCAATTGCTTGGGCTCGGGCTGATCCTCGGCGTCGTAAACGACGACGAATTCTCCCCGGCAAAGCGGCAAAGCAAAATCGAGCGCCTTTGGTTTGGTGCGCGGGGCAGCATCGGGCACGACGGCCAGACCAAAGCGGGCATCGTCCAGATGACGCCGAACAGCCGAAATTGTCTCGGGCGAGCGGCTTTCGACCACAAAGATGATCTCGAGTTTTTCACGCGGATAATCCAGCCGCCCCAGGCTCATATAGAGCTGATCGACCATATTGGCCTCGTCTCGAAGCGGCACCAGAATGGAATAGAATGGCAAATCCACATCATCGATGCGCTGACGCGAAGGGGGCTGTCGGGTGAGCGGCGTGGCCAGCGCACAAATTCGCAACACGATCGGCACGGCCACCAGCGTGAACCACAATGGCAATAGCCAGAGTTGGCCGGTCAATGGAGCGATCAGCACCAATATTGCCAGCGCCACCAGCACAAAGGTAAAGCCCCAGCGCACCGGCGTTTCCAGATCGAGTTGGGCGGCGGCATGGGGCCAGGCCCGCAGCAGGTTCTGGCGCGCGCCATCAATCAGCGATTCCTGGGCCGCATCGACGAGCAACTCGCGCAGGGCCGGATAGGGGACAATGCACACATATTGATGCAGTGTCGGCTTGGCCTCATAGGCACGTTTGAGGCGCAGGATGCCGAAAAAATCCGGCGTGGCGAAAGCGACGTCCCGGTCTAGCACCTTGATCCTGAACATGCGGATTTCGGCCAGAATTTCGAGCCGCGGCGGTGCAATATCCGCCGGAACCAGCCGGGGCACGACATTGTAATAGGCCAGACCGAGCCAGCCTGCAGCGCGGCGCATGACCTCTGATTGATTGATGCCAAGATGCACGGCGCACCAATGCAGCGGATCGACTTCACAGGCCAGAGCCTCGGCGAGAAAGGCTTCCGCATCGGGCGCGCTATAGTCGGGCCCGATCACTGCCAGCATCAAGCTGACCGCTTCGGACATGGCACGCCTCCTTGCCGGAGCGGCTTGCCGGTCAGCGAACCGGCCTGATGTCCCTCAAAAAGCACTTGCACAGGTTGGCCTCCACGTCCCCCATCAAGTCCAGTTCAGCCACCTGCGAAGCAAGCGCCAGGCAGATCGATAGACATGCCATACCGCCGCCCGGGCGCAGGCGCGCAACAATGTCGGCCGCAGACAAGGCAGCAACCCGACAATCTAAAGCGAATGCAATTTCAAGAAGTCTCTACCCGTCAGCCAGAGGTAGAATTGAGACGGAATATTTCCAGCGCCACAACAGCGCCATATGCTCTTTAATGTTTGCCACACAATCGGCAAGCAAGCCGAAACGCCCCTTCCCCCGTCAAGACAGAAGCAGTGTGCCGGTTTAAATCGATGTTGGCAAGCCTATGGCAGCACCCAATATTTTGGGTGCTGCCAGCACATCATTGCTGAAACTGATGCGGGTTGAAGCGGTAGGCTGTCGAACAGAATTCGCAGACCACCTCTATTTCACCGTCGACAGCCATATCCAGGCGCTCCTCTTCCGAGAAGCTATTGGCAAGCATGTCCTCGATCCGATCGACGGAGCAGGTGCAACGCTCCTCAAGCGCCTGAGGTGGGAACACCCGAACGCCCGTTTCATGATGGAGCCTGAACAGCAGCCGTTCGGGCGAGATATCGGGGTCAACCAGTTCAAGGTCATCGACCGTCGCCAGCATGGACCGGGCCTCGGTCCAGCCATCGGCCTCGACATGACCAGGGTCGGCCATGGCAGGATCGTTGAAATCGCCATTGCCCGGAAGATCGGCCATCACGCCGATGCCGCTGGCGGGCAGGTGCTGAATAAGCAGGCCACCGGCGCGCCAGCGCGGGCGATGATCGCCTTTGGTGCTCATCTGCGCCACCGCCATGCGTACACGGGTAGGAATCTGCTCGGACTGCATGAAATAGGTATGGGCGACCTCTTCGAGCGAATTGCCCTCAAGCGCCACAATGCCCTGATAGCGCTCCATATGCGCGCCCTGATCAATGGTCATGGCCAGATGGCCATTTCCCAGCAGCTCGGCGGGACTGGTCTTGCCAGCTTCGGACGCCTTGAGCAGGGCATCATGATCAAAGCGGGCATAGCCACGCATACCATTGGGCGCCTCGAAATCGACCACGATCAGATTGACCGGACCATCGGTCTGGGCCTGCAGAATAAAACGGCCTTCAAATTTCAGCGACGAGCCGATCAAAGCGGCCAGAACCACGGCTTCGCCGAGCAGGCGTGCCACGGGCAGTGGATAATCATGGCGCGACAGGATGGTATCAAGCGCAGCGCCCAGCCGAACGGCGCGACCGCGCGTGTCGAGCTGATCGAGGGTGAACGGCACCACGGCATCATCCCCGGTCTCGGGGCGGTCAAGGCCGAGGGCAGTGAGGAAGGTCTCGGGCATATTGGTTTGCGTGGTCATCTCTTGGTCTTTCCTTAGGCTAAACCCAAGGATCGTGACGCGCCAGCAGCACCAGAACCGCCCTTTCCGCCCATGCGGAACCTCCGTTCAAAACAGAGCCCCCCGCTTTCGCGGGGGACGGCAGATTGCTACTGGCAAACAGACGGATAAATCCGCCTAGTTCGTCTCGACCCCGAAGGCCCAGCACAGAACGGCTTTTTGGGCATGAAGGCGATTTTCGGCCTCGTCGAACACCACCGATTGCGGGCCGTCGATCACTTCGTCGGTCACCTCATCGCCGCGATGGGCGGGCAGGCAGTGCATGAACAGGGCATCTTTTTGTGCCAAGGCCATTAGATTGGTGTTGACCTGATAGGGTTTCAAGACCCGACGACGCTCGGCGGCATCGACGTCGCCCATCGACACCCATGTATCGGTGATAACGAGATCAGCGCCTTCCACGGCCTCGCGCGGATCTTCGATCAGCCTGACCCAATCCCCGGCCCGCTTGATGTCCTGCATCAGGTCTTTTTCGGGGCTATATTCATCGGGAACGGCAATGGTCAGCTCGCACTCGAACAGCTCGGCGGCGTTCACCCAGGAGTGCAGGACGTTGTTGCTGTCGCCGACCCAGGCGACTTTGGCGCCCTTGATCGAACCGCGATGCTCTTCAAAAGTCATCAGATCGGCCATGATCTGGCAGGGATGCGCGCGGCGCGTCAGGCCGTTGATCACCGGAACGGTTGCGTTCTCGGCCAGCTCGAGCAGGTCGGCATGGCTGAGAATGCGGATCATGATGGCGTCGACATAGCGGCTCATGACCTGCGCCGTATCGGCGAGGGTTTCCTCGCGGCTGAGCTGCATTTCCTGACCGGACAGCATGATGGTTTCGCCACCAAGCTGACGCATGCCGACATCGAAGCTGACACGGGTACGGGTGGACTGACGCTCAAAGATCATGGCGAGAACCTTGTCTTTGAGCAATTGGGGGCGGTCGCCATCCTTTAGGCGGGCCTTGAGCGCGCCGGCCTGATCAAGCATGCCGCGCAATTCGGTATAGGAGAAGTCGTCGATGGACAGAAAATGCCTTGAGGCGCCGGTCGTCATGGGCCGGGTTCCTTTTGCTGACGCTTTGTAAAGGGTGGGCGCCGTCACCATGGACGATGACGGCTAACAAAACATGTCAGCGGCTTCGGCGGCGTCCGAAGTGATAAAAAGTCAGATACATCAGGATGCTGCCCCGGCTGCGGCGGCCGTTTCCGCCTCGATGGCATCGAAGGCAGCACTGATCTTGCCGATAGCCTCTTCAATATCGGCTTCGGATACGATCAGCGGCGGCAAGAGGCGCAGAACATTGTCGCCTGCGCTCATGGTGAGGATCTGATGATCATCGCGCAGGCGCGTAACCATATCGCGCACCGGGGTGGCAATCTTGATGCCGGAAAGCAGGCCCTTGCCACGCAATTCGAGCACATGGTCGGGATATTTCTGGGCAAGCTGCTGGAGATGCCAGGTCAGCTTCTGACCCATGGCATTGACCTGATCGAGGAAACCCGGCGCAAGAATGCGGTCAAGCACGGCATTGCCGATGGCCGTTGCCAAAGGATTGCCGCCATAGGTGGAGCCATGCGTGCCCGGAACCATGGAGGCGGCAACATCACCCCTGGCCAGGCAAGCGCCGAGCGGGAAGCCACCACCGATCGCCTTGGCGACCGCAACGATATCGGGGGTGATACCGGACCATTCAAAGGCAAAGAAGCGTCCGGTGCGGCCAAAACCGCACTGAACCTCGTCAAGGATGAGCAGCATGTCGTTTTCGTCGCACAGCGCGCGCAGGCCCTGCATGAATTCGTTGGTCATGGCGGAGACACCGCCCTCGCCTTGCACGGGCTCTATAAGAATGGCGCAAGTCTGGGGCGAGATCAAAGCCTTGACCGAGTCCAGATCGCCGGGCATTGCATGCTTGAAGCCGGGCGTTGCGGGACCAAAGCCCTGCAAATAGTCCGGATTGCCACCGGCGGCGATAGTGCCAAGCGTGCGACCATGGAAGGAGCCGCTAAAGGCGATCACTTCGTAGCGGTCTTCCTGCCCCTTGGCCCAGTAATAATGCCGCGCCGTCTTGATGGCGCATTCCAGCGCCTCCGCGCCGGAATTGGTAAAGAACACGGAATCCGCAAAGGTGGCATCGACAAGCCGTTGGCCCAGCCGTTCCTGCTCGGGAATGGTGAAGGTATTGGCTGTGTGCCAGACCTTGTCGGCAGCAGCCTTCAGCGCGCCGACGAGATGGGGGTCGGCATGGCCAAGCGCGTTGACGGCAACGCCGGAATGGAAATCGAGATAGTCTCGGCCATGCTGGTCATATAGGCGCATACCCTCGCCCCGCTCGAAAGCGAGATCGGACCGGGCATATGTGCCATAGAGCGCAGACATGATGAGATTTCCTTTTGCTAAGAAGGCGCGTTGACAAGGGGCGTGGCAAAGCTGCCACAAAAGACAAAAACGCGCCGTTCGGCAGCGCGTTTGGTCGGAAGAATTAGGCGAAAATCGCTCCGCAAGTCAATGAGCCACGCCCAAGTGCCTGATTTGACTCATGGATTGTTAGGACAATCTTAACCAATGAATAAACGGGGAAAATCGTCGCCCAGACTTGATCCTGATTCCTGCCATGGCGTAATCTCCGAGGCGTTGGGGACACGACATCTCGTGCGGCGGACCCGCTCAACATACGAGCTGTAGATTCTTAAAGTTGCCGAAGGTTTTTCGGCAACGCAATGAAGGATTCTGTTTTGACGATGGTTTCAGGAGCACAAGCGGCGGGCTGGACTGACGAGCGCGTCGAACTTTTGAAAAAGCTCTGGATGGAAGGCCTCAGCGCCAGCCAGATTGCAGGCGAACTCGGCGACGGCGTAACCCGCAATGCCGTGATCGGCAAGGTGCACCGGCTGAAACTGTCGGCGCGCGCCAAGCCAACCAATACGACGCCGCGCCCCCGGCCCGCGGCCCGCCCGGCCGCGCCGCGCCGCGTTTCGAGCCCCTCTGCCGGCATGAGCCATATCAGCGCCAAGCCGCGCCCGAGTGTGATGCCGCGTCCACAGGTCATGGGTGCAACCGCTCTGGCCATGGCTCCGGATATGGAAGCCGAGCTTTATGTGGCACCCGCCACGCAGGAGCTTTTCATTCCCGAAGACAAGCGCCTCAACCTGCTCCAGCTCAACGAGCACACCTGCAAGTGGCCTATCGGCGACCCACTGACCAAGGACTTCTACTTCTGCGGCCAGCACAGCCTTGAGACCGGCCCCTATTGCGACTTCCACTCGCGCCGGGCCTATCATCAGGTCGACAAGCGCAAGCGCTGAAACAAACAATATTGAAAGGGTGCTCAGGCACCCTTTTCCATGGGCAGAATAAACCAGCGATGGGTCTGCCATCCCCAATGCCAGCCTCCCCTTCCGGCTGCGCGCCTTCGAAATAGGGGCGTTGAGCGGATAAACTTATCCTCGCCCTTCTGGCTGGAGGCACACTCTTCCCATCAACCGGGCAAAGATGGAGTTGCAACGATCAACTGCCCAGTGACAGTCGGGAGGCTCCTGAATCGTTACGGGAGCTGGGTCCGGGGATGGGAAATTCCGGTGAGAGCCGGCCCTAACAGCACCCCCTGCCAGAAATCCCGGCGCCCCGAGGCGGTTGTCGTCTCATATTATTACTACTCAGAGGCGGAAATCGTCTCGGGGTACCGTCAATCGATATGAAACCGGCGGCGTCCCGCCAGCCGGCGCTTTTGCACGAGCCGATGGAGTGACGTGAGCCTTAAGCCAGCACAGGCCCTCTTGCCATCAGGGCAGCAGCACATCCACGCGCAGACCTTCGCCGGGCGCGGATTTGATGCTCATCTGTCCGCGATGGCGCTGGATGATATGCTTGACGATGGCAAGGCCAAGGCCGGTGCCCTTTTTCTTGCGGCTGGTCTCGGCATCGATGCGATAGAAGCGCTCGGTCATGCGCGGCACATGTTCAGGCTCGACGCCCGGGCCATGATCGACGACGCTCACCATATGGCGCAGGCCAGAACGATCGATCTCGCTCAAGGTCACCTCGACGGTTTTGCCAGTGGCGCCATATTTAATGGCGTTGTCGATCAGGTTCTCGAAGACTTCATAAAGCTGCCCGCGATCGCCAATGACCTGCACGGCGTGGTCCGGCACTTTGAGAACCACTTCCAGTTCCGCCGCGCGCGCCTGCGTCTGCAATCCCTCGCGCACTTCGCGCAGCAGGGCCGCCAGATCGACAGCGCCGGTGGGCCGCACATGCTGATGCATTTCAATGCGGGACAGGCTGAGCAGATCATCGATCAGCCGGCTCATGCGATCAGCCTGCCCGCGCATGATGGCAAGGAATTTTTCACGCGCCGCCGCATCCTTGGCGGCGGGCCCGAGCAGCGTATCGATGAAGCCCATCAAGGAGGCGAGCGGCGTACGCAATTCATGGCTGGCATTGGCGATGAAATCGGAGCGCATGGCATCGACACGCTTGAGTTCGGTCAGGCTCTGGAACGTGACCAGCACCTGGCGCTCATCGTCTTCGAGCCAGTTCATGTCTCGCTGGTGAAGCGGGGAGACCTGCACCTTGTCCCAGGTTTCGGCGGGGAAGGTTTCGTGCAATTCAAAACTGCGCGCCTCCCCCAGTCGCACGACCCCTTCTATGGCTGCCACGAGTTCGGGATTGCGCAATACCAGCGTCATTACCTTGCCCCGCTGCAAAGAAGGAAATTGCCGGGCGGCAGGAGCATTGCCGTATCGCACCATGCCGCGCCGATCGAGCACGAAACAGGGATCGGCAAGCGCATCGACAAAGGCAGCCATCGCACCGTCATCGGAGGAGGTGATCGGCGCTGGCACTTCCACGGTTCGGGTCAGCGTTACCACCGGCAGGGGCAGGATCGCCAGAATGCCAATTGCCAGAATAAAACCGACAAGCGCCAGAGCGGGCTGAAGATTGCCAAGCAGCATGAAGGCGAGGATAATTCCAGCAAGCCCAATGATCAGAGGCCCATAGCCCGTGAGGCGGCTGCGCATGGCCTGCGCCATGGTCAACGGGGAAATGGAATTAGGATCGTCCATGGGTGGAAAGCTGAATCACTGTTTGCCCGCATCTTGCGCGGGAAAGGGCCGTTTAGCACGCTCAATATGACAATGGAGAGACAGGTTGACCGATCCGTTTGACGGTTTTGACATAAACGAGCCCGAATTGCCCAAAGCCATCAAGAAAGCGGCGCTCGGCTCGGGTGGTTTTCCCTATGCGGAAAAGCTTGATGACGCCGATTATGACACCGATATGTACGCACTGCAAAAGCAGCTGGTGCTGCATCAGGCGCATATGTCCAAGGCCGGCACGCGCACGATCATCATCTTTGAAGGCCGCGACGCCGCTGGCAAGGGCGGCACAATCAAACGCTTCCTCGAAAACCTCAATCCCCGCTACAATACCATCGCCGCCCTGCCTAAGCCCAATGACCGGGAGCGCACGCAATGGTATTTCCAGCGCTATGTCGACTGGCTGCCTGCGGCGGGCGAAATGGTGCTGTTCGACCGCTCCTGGTACAATCGCGCCGGGGTTGAACCGGTCATGGGCTTTTGCACCCCGGAGCAAACCACCCATTTCCTCGATGAGGCGCCGGAGTTTGAAAAGCGGCTGACCAAGGATGGCATTCGCATCTTCAAGTTCTGGCTCTCGATCGGGCGGGAAATGCAGCTCAGGCGGTTCCATGATCGACGCCATGATCCGCTCAAGACCTGGAAGCTATCGCCTGTCGATCTTGAAGCGCTGAACAAGTGGGATGCTTATTCCAAGGCGCGCGACGAGATGCTCGAACGCACCGACAGCAAGCACGCGCCCTGGACCATCATTCGCGCCAATGACAAGAACCGCCTGCGCCTCAATGCCATCCGCACCATGCTGCATGGCGTGGATTATGCGGGCAAGGATGAGCAGGAAATCGGCAGGATCGACAGGAAGATCGTCTTGAGCGCCGATGAATTTCTAAAGATCGAGGGGGAATAGGGCGACATCAGACTGTCACCCTCGGGCCTGAGCCGAGGGTGACCAGCGCAGAGCTTGGCCTTAGAACGCCCATTCACCCTTGCGCATGACTGGCTCGGTTGACCCGTCGGCATGGACGCCGTCGATATCGACGTGATCAGAGCCGATCATCCAGTCGATATGGATAAGGCTCTTGTTGCCGCCCTGCGCGAAAATCTGGTCCTGGGTGAGCGTCTTTCCGTCCTCGAAGCAATCGGCATAGCACTGGCCCATGGCGATGTGGCACGAGGCGTTTTCGTCGTAGAGCGTGTTGCAAAACAGGATGCCCGAGGCCGAAATCGGCGAGGAATGGGGCACCAGCGCAACTTCACCCAGACGGCGCGCACCTTCGTCGGTGTCGAGCACCTTGTTGAAGACATTTTCGCCCTTGGTGGCCTTGAGTTCGACCATGCGGCCATCTTCAAAGCGGGCCTGAATGTCCTCGATCAGAGTGCCATTGTGGCTGAGCGGCTTGGTGGCCGCGACCGTGCCTTCGACACGCAGGCGATGCGGGGTGGTGAAGACTTCTTCGGTCGGAATATTGGGATTGCAGGTGACGCCATTCTTGGCTTCGGACGCCCCGCCCTTCCATTTGTGGCCATCGGCGAGGCCAATGGTGAGGTCAGTGCCCGGCCCCGTATATTTAAGCGCCGAGAACTTCTTGCCATTGAGCCATGTCCAGCGCGCCTTGAGATTGGCATTATGCGCCTGCCAGGCGGCAATCGGGTCATCCTGATCGACGCGAGACGCCGCGAAAATGGCATCGGCCAGCTTGGCGATGGCCACATCTTCGGAATCGTTGGGGAAGACCAGCTTGGCCCAGTTGGGCGTGGGGTAGGAAACGATATTCCAGTTAATGTCGAAGCCCGTAATCAGCTCCAGCGCCGGACGATAAGCCGCCGAGTTGGCACGGTTGGCGCGCGACACCTTGTCCGGGTCCTGCTCGGCGAGCATCATCGGATTGTCGCCGGAAATAGCGAGACGGGCGGCGTTGTTCTTGAACGCATCGGCCATGCCTGAATAGAGCCAAGCGGCAGCGCGGTCGAAACTGGCATCCTTGGCATGGCGGAAGCGGGCCAGGGTGGCTTCTTCGTCCGAATAGATCGTGGTGACGAGCCCGGCACCGGCCTTATAGGCATGTTCGGTGATGCGGCGCACCAGCGGCGCTGAGACCAGCGGAGCGGTGATGATCAGGTCCTGACCTTCGGCGAGCTGGAGGCCGACCTTGATGGCGACTTCACCGAGCTTATCGAGTTTGACCGGATCGATGGGGGAATTGCTCATGGGGCAATACCTTCTTGTTCTTGAATCGATGGGCGGAGCCTAACGCCCCCGCGAGCGCCGCGCCACCCAGCCAATTCGTAAAAACCGTTGACTCAGATCAAAGTTTAGCGCTGCCGCGAATGGGACAGAAAGACCGACCTACAGGAGGCTTTCATGGGCATGATGTTTCTTATCGCCGCCGTGCTGTTCATCTTCGGTACTTTTGCGGCGGCTCTGGCGTTCGGCCAGATTCAAACCCGCGGGATTGTTGCGCCTAGCGCCCGCGCCCTCGATTGATCTCTTCCCATTGCCGGAACCTGTCGGGGGGCTAAACGGCAATGGCAGCCAGGGCGTCGTTCATAACCGCCTGCGCCGCGAGTGTGGCGCGCCTGCATCAAGAAGCGGTCATGAACGATAAACGCCATTGGCAAGGGCGGACGGTTTGGTTACAAACCGTCCGCCGCTTTATTTTGATACAGGGAGGCGTTGCATGACAGCATTTACATTCGCTTCCCCTGCGGACAAGCACCGGCCTTAGGTTCTTGCTCCGCGTGGGCCGCCTCGGATGCAGTCCGGGCCACGCCCCCAAAGCGGTTCTTTCCGTTTCTCTCGCAGCCAGCACGTCATTTTTGACGATTGCCCTTTGGGCTGGCGCTGCGTCTTTCATATTCCCTTTAAAGGAACCGGCGACCGGAGAACGGCGCCGGAGGCAAAAAATGAGTCGCAAGAAACTCGATTTCCGGGCCGATGCGTTCCGCACTGTGCTCGGCTTCACCTTCCGCCATTGGCAACACCAGCCCGTGCGTATTGCGGGCATTGCAGCTCTGGTGCTGACAGCAACGCTGGCCGAGGCGATGAGCCCGATCTTTGCTGGCCGACTGGTGGACGCAGTCGCCTCCGGTGAAGCAGGCTGGGATGTTGCCGTCTCGGCCTTTTGGCTGATGTCGGGCCTCTATCTCGCTTCAATCGCGCTGCGCCAATTGGTGTTTCTCAACATCATTCCATTGACGCTCAAAATGATGAGCGATGTGGCTGCTCAAGGCTTTTATCGCGTGCAGCGTTTTTCGACCGATTGGCATGCCAACAGCTTTGCCGGCTCGACCGTGCGCAAGATCACGCGCGGCATGTGGGCGCTGGATCTGCTCAACGACACTTTACTGCTCTCGCTTCTTCCCTCGGTGGTCATGCTGGCAGGCGCCACGATCATTCTTGGTTCGTCCTGGCCGGTCATGGGCCTTGTGGTGGGCGTTGGCTCGCTGATCTATATCGTCGTCACGGTGTGGATGTCGGTAGGTTTCGTCGCCCCGGCGGCCACGCTTTCCAACGCCTGGGACACCAGGGTGGGCGGCGCGCTGGCTGACGCGGTGAGCTGCAATAGCGTCGTGAAAGCCTTCGGCGCGGAAGCGCGGGAAGATAGCCTTATCGACCGGGTCGTCGACAAGTGGCGCAAGCGCACCCGCCGCACCTGGCGGCGCGGCACCTTCAATGGCGGCATTCAGGGCGTCATGATGGTTGCCATGCAGACCGCCATTCTGGGCACAGCCCTGATGCTCTGGCAGGCGGGCCTCGCCAGCGCCGGTGACATCACCTTTGTACTGACCATGTTCTTCCTGTTGCAGGGCCATCTGCGCGATGTCGGCCAGCATATCCGCAACCTGCAGAAATCGGTCAACGACATGGAGGAATTGGTGAGCCTTCACGCCCAGCCGCTGGGCATTGCCGATCGCGCTGGTGCACGCCCGATTGCGATTGGCGCCGGGCATATCCGCTTCGACAATATCACCTTCCAATATGGCTCGCACCCGAGCCCGCTCTATCGGGACTTTTCTGTCGAGATCAAACCGGGTGAGCGTGTGGGTCTTGTTGGGCATTCGGGCTCCGGCAAGACGACATTCGTCAAGCTGATCCAGCGCCTTTATGACATCAAGGACGGCGCAATCACCATTGATGGGCACAATATCGCCGAAGTGCAGCAGGCCTCGCTGCGCGGTCAGATCGCCATCGTGCAGCAGGAGCCGATCCTGTTTCACCGCACGCTGGCCGAAAACATCGCCTATGCAAGACCTAATGCCAGCCGCGCCGAGATCATCGAAGCGGCCAAGCAGGCCAATGCACATGATTTTATCGTCAGCATGCCCAAAGGCTATGAAACACTGGTGGGCGAGCGCGGGGTGAAACTGTCGGGCGGGGAACGCCAGCGCGTCGCCATTGCCCGGGCCTTCCTCGCCAATGCGCAGATTCTCATTTTCGACGAGGCCACGTCCAGTCTCGACAGCGAAAGCGAAGTGATGATCCAGCAGGCGATGGAGCGGCTCATGCAAGGCCGGACCACGCTGGTCATCGCGCACAGGCTCTCAACCGTGCGGGCGCTTGACCGGCTTCTGGTCTTCGACAAAGGCAAGATCGTCGAGGAAGGCAATCACGAGGCCCTGATCCGCCTCGATGGCGGCATCTACCGCCGCCTGTTCGAACGCCAGGCGCTGGAGCTAACCAAGGGATTGGTGGCCTGAACACTAGGGCGGGTCAAAACACCCGCCCTTGCTGCTCCTCCATATAGGCGGTTTCTTCCGGGGTGCTTTCTCGCCCCAAAGCTGCATTGCGGAAGGGGAAGCGGCCGAAGCGTTTGATGGTATCGCGGTGACCGATCATGAATTGCAGGCTGTTTTCGTCGCCATGCAGCTCGAACAGGCGCACGCCTTCGTTCTGGATGATCAACGATTCAGCATGCATGAAAGGCATGTAGAAAAACGGCACCCAGTCGCGTTCGACGGCATCGTCGGCACCGGTGGCGATGGCTTCCTGCGCCAGGGCGAGCGCCATCTTGTCCTGTGCGAAGGCCTCGGGCTTGCCGCGATGCAATTGCCGCGAGAACTGGTCGAGCAGGATCAGTTCGGCCAGCCGACCCTCGGGCGTTTCGCGCCAGGCCCAGGCTTCGCCCCGCGCGACTTCTGCATGCAGATCGGCAAAACGGTGGCATTTGACATCAAATTCGGGATCACCGGCGAACCAGTCTTCATAGCCATGTTCGACGAACCAGAAATGGATGAGCGCCTCGGGGCCTTGCATGGGTGTCTCCAATCGTGGGAATGAGCCGGGGGGCACAATCGGCATCTGCGAGCTCTGTGTAAAGGCGGCTAAAGGCCCGCACGTGCGGCAAGCGCGCTCCATTCTTCAACGAGGCCATCGCGTGCGCGCAATCCGCCAGAGATTTCATGCCGCTGCTCGTCCTGATTGAGGCGAACAAAGACGATTTTCCGACCGGCCTTTTCTGCCCAGCCGACATACCATCCCCACCCCTGTGCATAGTCGAAACTATAGTCTGCGCGGCGCGGATAGGCCGAGCCGGTCTTGCCCCAAAGCTGCCAGCCATCCGCATGTCGCGCACTTTCCAAAAGACCAAGCGCTCCGTCGATGGCATGCCCGGAGACCGGCAATTGGCGTTGAACGAGCGCGGCGACAAATCCGGCCTGCTCCAGCGGCGAGACTTTCAAGGACGATGAAATCCACGCCCGTTCCAGCCCGTTATTACGACCGGGATCACCTGAGAAATCCGCATTGCCATAGCCGAAACGGCGCGCATATGCGCTCAGCGTTTCAGCACCGAGTTGTTCGGTGAGACGTTGCGAATACCAGACATTGGAATTGTGCATCCACATCTGTGGATCGGTATCCTGCCGCCAGGACGCGATCCAATCCGGATAGCCCGGTTTGAACGGCAAGATGGGTTCATGCGCCGAGGTGATGAGGCCAGCATCGAATGCCATGACGGCGAGGGGGAGTTTAAAGGTCGAGGCAGGTGTGACCCGGCTTTCGCAATCACCCTCGCTCAGCAGCACTGCGCGGCTTTCCGCATCGGCAAGGAACGTGCAGATCGTGCGCGCCTGCACCATGCTGGTCGGCGCGAGTGACACAATGAAACCGATCAGAAGTGCTGCAAAGTTCAGGCGCATGATTATCCTCTCCCATCCCGGTTTCCCATCGCTGCCGATTCAGGCCAAATGGCGGCCATGCTCGACCGTCATTTTTTTGATCGCCCGGTTCTCGACGTCTCCCGCGACCTGATCGGCGCCACACTGCTCGCCGACGGCGTTGGCGGCGTGATCGTTGAGGTCGAGGCCTATGACCAGACCGACCCGGCATCGCACAGCTTTCGCGGCCCCACGCCGCGCAATGCGGCAATGTTCGGCGAGGCGGGCCATGCCTATGTCTACAAGATTTACGGCATCCATTATTGCCTCAATTTCGTCTGCCAGCCGGGTAGCGCCATTCTCATCCGCGCCCTGCAACCCGTTGCCGGCATCAAGACCATGCATGAACGGCGGGGCGGGGTGAGCGAAAAGCAGCTTTGTTCCGGGCCGGGCAAGCTGGCGCAGGCTTTGGGCATTGATCTTAGCCAAAATGGCTTGCCGCTCGATGCGCCACCCTTTGAGATTTCGTCTGCCGAAGAGGCGTTCAGGATTGCGACCGGCGCACGGATCGGCATTACCAAGGGTGTCGAGACGCCGTGGCGCTTCGTGCTCGAGGGGTCGCCCTTCCTCAGCAGGCCTATGCCGGGAATGACGCGGGATTTGTGATCGGGCAGTGGGCAACCCGATAGTGGCCGAGCCGTTCTTCTCGCAGGCCGACGCGCGTCAACCGGACATGGTGGTATAGGACATGGAGACAGGTTTTTCCGGTTTCCCGCTCCAGCCTCTCAACCAGGCCCAAGTCCTTGTCCCATCCGCGTCGGCTCTTTTTATTCACGAGGTGACATCATGCCCCAAGGTGATAAAGGCGCCTATACAGACAAACAGAAACGCAAAGCGGAACATATCGAGCAGAGCTACGAGGAGAGCGGCGTCTCCCATAAGGAGGCCGAGCGCCGGGCTTGGGCCACTGTTAATAAAGATGATGGCGGCGGCAAGAAGTCCGGCTCTGGCCGCGGCAAGGAGACGGGTCATCCTGCATCGCACAAGGGTGGACGCGCAGGCGGACAAGCTTCCGCAAACCGCTCAGCAGCAGAACGGTCTGCTTCGGCCCGCAAGGCCGCTGCGGCGCGCAAACGCAACGAAGCGTCTGCGCATCGATAAGGAAACAGCTTGTGGCCTGATTACTCCTCCGCTGCCCAATTCCCATACATGATCGGCATAAGGCCAACGAGCGCCTTGAAGCGATCCCAGCTTTTGCGCTCAGGCAGCGTCCAGCCGGCTTCGGCTACCGCGGAAAGACGCGGAAAGACCAGACGGTCGAAGATGGCGCGATCTGTCATGCTTTCGGACCAGATGCAGCTTTGCACACCCAGAAGATGGCTCAGCCCCGCTTCTGAGAAGCCTTCACGGGCTTCGAATTCGTAGGTCTCCTGCGGGCCGGACCACCCGGCCCAACCGGCTCCCGGCTCTGCCCATTCGACGCCATTGGCCATATCGAGATAATAGCGCTGGCCCGGCGACACCACGATATCGAAACCGCGCTCGGCCAAGGCTGCGTTGATTTCCACATTACGCCAGCCGATGACATAGGAGCTGGCCTTGTCCACCGCATCGCCATGTGCCGCCTCTTCCCAGCCGCCGGTGATCGCACCCTTGGAAGCGATATATTTGTGCACGCGCTTGATGAATTCAGCCTGCAAAATCGCCGTTGGCGAGCCTTCGATTTCATCGGCGCCGTGGTGATTGCCAAGCTGGTTGAACTGGGCCTCATGCTTTGCACGCATGGCAGGGCCGGCAAGCTTTTCGAGCATATCGAGGGCCAGCGGCGAGCCGGACCATGCGGCCAGTGGCACTTCATCGGCGCCCAGATGGAAAATACCGGCGGGAAACAGGTCGAGCGTTTCGTCGACTACGGTCTCGATGAATGTGTAGACCGGCTCATGTGCGGGATTGAGGCTGTTATTGGGAAAGCCTTGCACCGATTGATATTCGCCCGTCTCGGCGGGGTCGCGCAATTCGGGCAAGGCCTGCAAGGCTGCGTAGAAATGGCCAGGCATGTCGATTTCAGGAATGACCTCAATGGCCAGATCATCGGCCAGCGACACGATCTCGCGCACAACATCCTTGGAATAATAGCCGCCGGTCGGTTGAGGGCCGGAGCCGAGCAATGGCGGCAATGCCTTACCATGGCCGCGCCATGCCGCAATTTCCGTGAGGGCCGGATAAGCGTCGATTTCCAGCCGCCAGGCTTCATCCTCGGTCAGGTGCCAGTGGAACTTGTTCATCTTGTTCCAGGCCATGATGCGGATCAGGCGGCTGACTTCGGCGCCGGTATAAAATTGCCGCGCCACGTCGAGATGGGAACCGCGGAAAGCAAAGCCCGGCTCATCAATGATCGTGCCGCCGGTCGGCCAGGTAAAGGTGCCTGGATATTGGCGCGCCCCGCGCAGCATATGACCGAGCGTCACCAGACCATAAAAGAGCCCGGCATAGCTGGTGGCGGAGACACCGGCACTGTTTTCGGCAAAGACCAGCTCATAGGCCTCATCACCCAGCCCATCCTTCTGCGTCACATATACGGCCAGGCCGCCTTCCGACGCCGGGCGAACGAGGGCTTCAACCGGGAAAAGCTCGGCAGTCAGATCAGCGAAGGCATCCGTAGCGCGAATGGCCAATTCGCCTTCCGGCTGAAGATTGAAGCCGACCGGCGCGATCCGGCTACCAGTGGTCGCAACATGTCTGGGCCATGGAATGATGGAATGAGCCACTGGCGCCCTCGCAGGCACTGGGAAGCGGGCAGCACCTTTGAGCAGCGGTGCGTTGTGGCCCTTGCCTTTGGTAGGTGCGATGGCAATGGAGACAATCCCGCCATCCTCCAGAACCACATAGGCCGAGTTGGCACCATCGCTCCAGTGCCGCAGGCCATAGGACAGACCGCGAGCGGTTGCCACCCAGGTGTCGCCGGGCTCAAGCACAAAGCCATCGGGCGGCGCAATCAGCGTATGGTTGGAGAGGCGCTTGAGCAGCTTGCCGTTTTCCAGCGTTGCATGCGGATCGATGCGCGCAGGCCCGGAAAAGCCAAGTTGAAAATCGCTGACCGGCGTGTCGCCATTATTCGTCAGCTCGATGCCATAGCCGAGCGGTTCGCTTTGCGTGGCAGGAGACCAGGTGGTGACGAGGGAAAAAGCGGGCATGGCGAAATCCTGTGAAGTCAAAAATCGGGTATTCGAGGCGTGCTGGAACGCTCAGCCGTCAGTCACCCAGAGGCTGGGCGTCGTCGCCGTCACGATTGACGACGAGCTGGTGCTTGATGCGGCGCATGGATGCGACGGCGGGCGGCCCCATGCGGGTGGCGACGGTCTGGGCGAGAACGTCGACTGTGGCGAGAAAGGCGTAGCGGCCCGGCGTCGGGCGCAAAATATCGGTATTTTCGTGCCAATTGACCGGCAGCAAGATATCGGACTGCGCCGAGACCATGGAGCCTGACCGGGTCGCAACAATGCGGGTAATGCCATATTCGCCTGCAACGGTGAGCGTCTTGGCAAGCTGGGCATTATTGCCCGAGAGCGAAAACGCCACGATCACCGTGCCGGTCGGGGCAGCAGCAACGCGCATGAGCTGCAATTGATGATCGTCGGTAGAGGCGACTTTCAGCCCAAGCCGAAAAAGACGCGTCTCAATCTCTCCCGCCATCATCGAGGAGGCGCCACCAGAGCCGAAAGACAAGACAAAGCTCGACTTGACCAGGCTTTCAGCCGCGCGCTCAACCGCCTTGAAATCAAGGTTCTCAAAGGTCTCGTAAATGATGGACTGGATGCCATTGACCACGCCCTGCGCAATTTCCGGCACGCTGGAGGGCCCGGCTGCGGGGGCGAAATAGCGCTGCCCGACAAAGCGGGACTGGGCCAGTCGTACCTTGAAATCGGCATAGGAATCGCAGCCCAGCCGCCTGCAAAAGCGGGTCACCGTGGGAGGAGACACTTCGGCCTGTGCCGCCAGATCGACAATGGACATCTTGAGCACACTGTCGACATCGGACAGCACGATCTCTGTCAGGGCCCGCTCCGAACGCGTAAAAGCGTCCTTTTCCGTTTGCAGCAGTCCCACAATATCGAGCATTGCGCTCTCCCCCTCGCCGACCTGCCGCGCTTAATACACCGCAAGGCCCTTTGCGTCGAAAAGATGCACTTTGTCGATGGAGAAGTTCATCGTCACCGTCTCGCCATCCGACAGGTTGGGATCGCCTTCAAACAGTCCGATAAAGTTTTCGCCGCCCGGCAGGGTCGAATAGGCGATGGTGTGGATGCCAAGATGTTCGACGATATTGGGCGTGATCTGAAGTGAGAACTCACCCGCTCCCAGAGCCAGATGCTCGGGGCGGATACCCAGCGTCACGTCCTCGCCGGCAATGGATGTATTGGTGCGCGGCAATTCGATGGCGCCCAGCACGCCGAGATCGACAATCGCCTTGCTGCCATCGGCCGAGCGAACCTTGCCGGAGATGAAATTCATCTTGGGGCTGCCGATAAACCCGGCGACGAAGAGATTGTCGGGCTTGTGATACAGATCGAGCGGCGAGCCCACCTGAGCAATGGTGCCGGCATCGAGCACAACGATCTTGTCGGCCATGGTCATGGCTTCAACCTGATCATGGGTCACGTAAATCATGGTGGAGCCGAGGCGCTTGTGCAGCTCCATCAGTTCGATGCGCATTTCGGAACGCAGCGCCGCGTCGAGGTTGGATAGCGGCTCGTCAAACAGGAAAATCTTGGGCTGCCGCACGATGGCTCGGCCGATGGCGACACGCTGGCGCTGGCCGCCTGAGAGCTGGCCGGGACGGTGCTGCAAGCGGCTTTCGAGCTGGAGTACCTTGGCGGCGGCGGCGACGCGCTTGTCGACTTCAGCCTGCGGCAGTTTTTCAACGCGCAGCGGAAAGGCGATGTTTTCATAGACGCTCATATGCGGATAGAGCGCATAGGACTGGAACACCATGGCGATGCCGCGCTGCACTGGCGGCAGATCGTTGACCACGCGGTCGCCAATCTCGATTTCACCGGCCGACACGTCCTCCAGACCCGCGATCATGCGCAGCAGGGTGGATTTGCCACAGCCCGAGGGACCGACAAAAACCACGAATTCGCCTTCGGAGACATCAAGGTCGATGCCCTTGATGATACGGGCTTCGTTGAAGGACTTTTCGAGGCGCTTGAGGCTCAACTGCGACATATTTCGCGTCTCCGGCGATGCGTTTGTCTTTAGGGTGCCGCCGCCCCTCAAGGGCGACGGCGAAGGTCTGGGAGTTGCCATTCGAGCATAGCTCTCATGGCCTTCTCGCCTCAAATCGATCCACCGGATCGATTTGCCCTTGGGGAGGGCTCGAAGTTATTTATACTGTTCAAGCTCGCCAGCGGCACGCTCAAGAGCTGCTTCCGGCTCGGCAGCGCCGGTGACGACCGACTGCACCATTTCGATCATGACGTTCTGCAGACCGACATAGTCTTCGAACAGCGGCTCAGGACCACCGAACTCGATACCGTCGAGGAACGGCTTCCAATAGGGCAGCTCGGCAACCAGTTCGGAAGTCTGCGGCTCAAGCGGGCGAAGCGGGGTCAGACCCTGCAGCATTTCCGCATCCCACTGACGTTGGCCATCGGTGAGGAACTTGGCGAGGCTGATGGCCTGGTCTTCAACACCGGTGCCCTTGAAGATGGCCAGGGCGTCGGTGATCAGCAGCGTGCCGGGGCCCTTGGCATCGGGACCGAGCGGCAGGTTGGCAACGCCCCAGTTCATACCGGCCTCTTCGGCACGGATCGCGGCACCGGGGGAAGCTTCGATCATGGCAACGCCGCCGTCGAGCCAGATGGCGCGAACTTCGTTCTGCTCATAGGCAGTCGGGCCTTCTTCGGAATAGGGCACGATATCCTTGAGCGCAGTCAGGGCAGCCAGAACCTGCGGCGAGTTCAGCGTGATATTGCCGTCGGCATCGATGACCAGACCGTCATTGGTGTAAACCCAGTGCAGGAACTGGTGCAGGGTGTTGTCAAAGGTCTTGGCGACAAGACCGTAGCCAGCAGCATCGGTGTTTTCGGTGATCTGCTTGGCGAAAGCGATCTTTTCTTCCCAGGTCTTGGGCGGGGTTTCAGGATCGAGGCCAGCAGCTTCGAACAGGTCCTTGTTCCAGAACAGGGCCTTGGTGGAGAAAGCCACCGGAACGCCCCACTGGGTACCGTCGAACGTGACGGTTTCAGGAACGTAATTATAGTAAGCGGCCTTTTCGGCATCGCTCATCGGCACCGGAACGATCAGGTCGTTGATGGCGAATTGCTTGAGCGTGCGCGAACCGACATAGGCAAGAGCAACCGGCGTGCCGGCAGCAGCAAGCGTCGTCACCTTATCCTGGCACTGGCCCCAGCCCACGATTTCGGGCACGACCTTGAAACCGGGATTGGCGGCTTCCCATTCGGCGAAGCTTTCAGCATAGCCCTGGGTCAAGGTGTCGCCGCAATTGATGAAGCTGATTTCCTTGTCCTGTGCATAGGCTGCCGGTGTGGCACTGGCCAGAGCCAGCATCGATACGGCGACCAGACTAAGCGTCTTTTGCATTTTGGTAGTCTCCCTTGGTATAGGCCCCTCGGCCCTTCCGGAGCCATTCAGCGTGGGATGCCGAACGATCTCCAAACCCTTGTTTTGCGCTCCAGAAACGGGGGCATATCCACCCCGTGTCCCTCGGCCCTCTTACTGCTTCACGGCTCCGGCGGTGAGACCGGCGACGAGATAGCGCTGCAGGAACACGATCACGATCATGACCGGCAGGATTCCGACGAAAGACGCTGCCATAAGCTCATTCCAGATCACCTCCTGCTTGCCGAAGAAGGCGAAGAGCCCGATCGGCAGCGGCATGAATTCGGTCTTTGAGTTAAAGGTCAGCGCGAAGATGAATTGCTGCGCATAGGCACCGATAAAGGTCATGATGGCGACCACCACGATACCCGGCATGGCCAGAGGCAGGATAACCCGACGCAGGGTGTAGAGACGCGACGCGCCGTCGACCCAGGCGGCCTCGTCCAGCTCGCGCGGAATACGCATCATATAGGTGCGCAGCAGCCAGATGGATGAGGGAATGAGAAAAGCGGCGCCCGGCACGATCATCGCCCAATAGGTATTGAGCAGACCCAGAGAGCGCATCAGGCGGAACAGCGGGATGAGCAGCACGGCGCCCGAGAACATGTTCACCGCCAGAAAACCGGCCAGCAACAGTCCCGCACCGGCGAAATTGAAACGGGCGAAGGCATAGGCGGCCGGCACGACGACAATGACGACGATGGCCGTCACGATTGTCGAGATGAAGAAGGAGTTGAAAATGTGCAGCCCCAGCGCCGGCACCGATTGCCACATGGTGACATAGGCGTCGAACGAGCCATTCCTGGGAATGAAGCTATAGGGGGTCGAGAAGAGCTGAGCCAAAGGCTTCAGCGACACCAGGAAGCCTTCAATGAATGGCGCCAGCACGAAGAACAGGAACACGGCAATTCCGGCATAAAGCCCTGCCAGTTCGTACCATTTGTATCGGTCGATCATGGGCTTGACTGAACGAGCGCGCGGACGGCGGGCATTCACTTCGGTGCTTGCGCTCGCTGCTGCAGCCAATGGATTGGCACCTGCAGGCAAGGTCGCCTTGGCGTTGTCGGCACTCATTTGGCCTCTCCCTGCTGAAGCTTGCGGACGGCGCGGAAGTAAACGATGCAGAAGATGGTCACGAAGATGGAGATGACCACGGCGCGCGCGGCGCCTTCGCCATATTTCCGGCTGCCCATGGCCGTCTTGTAGGTGTCGATGATCATCGTGGTGGTGGAGCCGGATGGGCCACCCTGCGTCAGGATCCAGATGATGTCGAAGGAATTGAAAGTGGCGATGAGCGAGAGCAGGCTCATGGTGATGACGGCAGGCACCATCATGGGCAGGGTAATGCGGCGGAAGCGATAGAGGCGCCCCGCCCCGTCCGTCCACGCCGCCTCATAGAGGTCCTTGGGGATCGACTGCATGGCTGCGAGAAAATAGATGGTGACCATGGGCACGCCGATCCACACGTCAGTGACGATGGTGGCCCAGAACGCGGTATTGCCATAGGCGAGGAATGCCAGCGGCCCGTTGATCAGACCAAAATTCTGCAATAGGCCGGAAATCATCCCGAACTGGCCGTTATACATCCAGCCCCACATGAAGATGCCGATGGCCATGGGCACGACCCAGGGTGGCATGGTGAGGATACGGAACAGGGTTTGGCCGGGGATGGCGGCATTGAGCAGCACCGCGCCGCACATGCCGATGATCATTTTCATCGAGACCGAAAAGAAGGTCCAGATGAAGGTGCGGATGATGACTTCGGTAAAATTGCCCGCCCCGAAAATGCGCTGATAATTGGCCCAACCGACCCAATCATATTCGGCGCGCAGGGACGCGTTTGTGAAGGAGAGGATGATCGTATCGACCAGCGGATAGGCGACAATGATCAGAATATAGATCAGGGCCGGAGCCAGCAATGCTAGGGCGAAGAGTGCGGCGCTTCTGGTGCTGGTCATTGCCGATCCCCCTTACTTGCGGCCAAGGGCAGCATCGAAGCGCTGCCAGATGGGAGACATGTCCACCACGGACTTGTTGCGCATGGCCTCATCCATGGAGAGCGCCAGAAGCCCGGCCTCCAGAGCATCGGTAACAGAGACAGGGAGCGGAGCACCTTCAAGCACATGCTTGAGGATATCTTCGGCCATCTGCTCATCGGCCCCGTAATGCTGAGACAGCTCGGAGGTCTTGTAGGTCTTGTCTTCCAGCTGGTCCTTGGTGCGGGCATCGGTGACCTTGAAGTAATTGCGAATGAAATCGCCTTCGGCCATGCCCTTGGCGCCGATTACCGCGAAGCGACGGAAATCGTCCGGCACGTTCATATTGGTGTGGAAGGTCAGCGCAGCGCCGTTCTCATATTGAACAATGGCAGTCTGGAAATCGATGATGTCGCCATCACTGTCGAAGACCTTGTCACTGCCCTGCCAGCCGGAGGGCTTGCTGTGATAGACCTCAAGATCATTGGCACCAGCACCCTGAGGTGCGTTTTCCGGAACGAATGAGCGGCGACCGCCAAAGCTGGCGACATAGCGCGGACGACATCCCATGACACCATTATAGAGATCGAGGTCGTGGCAGCATTTTTCTAGCATGAAGCTGCCCGCATATTTTGCATAACGCCGCCAGTCGCGCATGAAGAACGCGCCATGATAGGGCGGAATATGCTCTGAGGCTTCGATGGAAGCGATCTCGCCCAGCTTGCCTTCGGCCTGGGCCTTGCGCAGATCAACATAGAGCGGGGCATAGCGCAGCACGAGGCCCACCATGACATTGTCGGAACCGTATTTGCCGATCAACTCGGCCAGCGCCATCGTATCCTCTATCGAGGTAACAACCGGCTTCTCGGCAAAAATCTTCATGCCGCGCTCAAGGCCGACACGAATATGGTCCAGATGCAGATGATTGGGCGAGCCGACCATAAGCAGATCGAGATTACCCTCCTCGATCAGCTTTTCGAGGCTCTCAAACTGCCGACCGACAGAAACATTATGCTGCCTGGTATAGGGCAAGCCCGCCGGAGCAGGGTCCACATAACCCACGACCTCGAAATCGTCCCGCGCCGCGGAAAAGACCCGCGCAAGATAACCAAGACGATAGCCAAGGCCGATAATGCCTACCCGCATAGCAACAATATTCCCTGCCTTATTAGACCGCCGACCTCTTGTGGGCCAGTGACGTTTGTGTAAACGATTTTCAAGACTAGGCGTCTTCCTGACGCAATGTCAACACACATTCGACGCCAATACAATACCAATTAGAGCCACGCAGAATCTTTGCTCAAATCCGCGCCAATTTGCCGTATTTCTAGGCCATTTTTAGCGTCAGAAACGAGGTATGGGTGTGGACAATTCCACTGCAAAAAGGCAGCATGTTGCAATTGGTATCCATGTGGCCTCATCCAATAGGCTACAAATGGATGACACATATGAAAATTTGAAACAGAGCTGATGAACGTGCACCAGACAGAGCATCGGCACAAAGAGAGCGAAATGACTCTTTCATCCAATCCCTTCCCGCACGACCCAGACCGCTCCGCAATCTGGACCATGTTGGTGGCGCGCGACATCAAGGCCTATGTCGATGCCGACTGGTCGATGGTGGCCGACGATTTCATCGCCGATGACTTCATGGGCATCCATGGCAACAAGCAGGCCAATCCCGACGGCTGGACCATCAGTTTCCCCACGCTTGCCGATTATCGTGATGAATGGCTTCGTCAGGCGCATGAAGGTCAGAGCGTCGCCTATGCCGAAGACGTCGAGGCGGGCATTCACCGGGCCACCAGCCTCACCGAAATCGAGATCAAGGGTGAGCGGGCCGTCGCGCACAAGAAGTTCGACGGGGAAATAAAGCTGGCCGATGGCGGCGTCGACAGGCTGAACTGGCAGACCATCTATTTCTGCCGCAAGGTCGGCGCGCAATGGAAGTTGACCGGCTTCATCGGCTATTTGCCGTACCCGATGGGCTTGGCGGCGTCCCGTTAGGGCAAATCGCTCCAGCTGAACGATTTGAGCCGACAAGGCCATGAGAGCTGTGCTCGAATGGCGGGGCAAGCCCCCTCATCCGCCCTTCGGGCACCTTCTCCCACGAGGGGAGAAGGGACATCCAGTCTGGACATCCACCACGCCTCCCCTCTCCCCTTGTGGGGAGGGTGGATCGGCCGAAGGCCGAGACGGGTGAGGGGTTTACCTGAGCACAAACGAAATTTCCGGTGGTCAAATGCGCCTCCTCTCTCCCCAACGCCTGATCATGCTGGTCTTTTTCCTCCAGCCCGTGGCTTTCGGCTCCTGGCTACCCCGCATTCCAGAAGTGCAGGCAAGCCTTGGCATGGGACCAGCAGCCTTGGCTCTAGCGCTATTGGGCATGCCGCTCGGCACCCTGCTCACCTTGCCCTTTGCCGGGCCCTTGGTGGGCAGGATCGGGGCGCGGACAACCATCATGGTCGGCTTTATCTATTACGCCATTGCCGTGAGCCTACCCGCCTTCTCGACCGACCCGATCGTACTCTTCATCGCGCTGATGCTGGCAGGTTCGGCGATCTCATTTCTTGAGCTGGGCCTCAATGTCGGCGCCGACGCCATCGAGAAATCGACCGGCTCGCTGATCATGACCAAGTCGCATGGCTTCTGGTCCATTGGCATCATGGTGGGCAGCCTTGTCGGCTCCGGCATGGCCGGGCTCGGTATCGCGCCACAATGGGCCATCGCGGCCATTGCTCTTGTTACGCTGCCAATGGGGATTGCGGCCGGTGGGGCCTTGCCCCGCATGGAGCGCGAAACGCCTGGAGCGGATGCATCTGAACGGTCCGCCTGGTCGCTGCCCAGTCCTGCTCTGATCGGGGTTTGCCTCTTTGTCTTCGGCATCACCATGACCGAAGGCGCCATGGCTGACTGGTCGGCGATCTTCCTGCGCGATGCGCTCAGCGCCGAAGGCGGGATTGTGGGACTGGGTTACTCCGTCTTTGCCTTCATGGTGGCGGCGGGCCGTTTCAGCGGCGACAGCCTCAAGGCAAGGCTGGGCGCAGTCGGCACCGCCAGGCTATGCGGCGCGCTGGCGGTATTCGGCGCAGTCCTTCTCTATGTCGCGCCCAATATCACCCTCGCCCTGATCGGCTTTGGCACCATCGGCTTTGGCGTCTCGGTCGGCTTTCCTCTCGCTGTCACCGCCGCTGCGGGTATTGGCGACCGCGCCGCCTCGGCCAATGTCGCCGTATTGTCTTTCGTCGCCCTGACCGGCTTTCTCATCGGTCCGCCCATGATTGGTTTTGTGGCCGAACACAGCAGCATCCGCATCGGCATAGCCTGCGTCATCCCCTTTCTCCTGTTGAGTCTTGCGTTGGCCGTGCGTCTCAAGCCGAAGCCGATCTCGACCAAACACAATCCTGAAGCCGATATAGCCGGAGTTCTCTAATGCGCATCGCCGTTGCCGGGCTGCATACCGAATGCAGCACCTATAATCCCGTCCTTGCCCGCGAAGCCGATTTTCGCGTGTTGCGCGGCCCTGCCATGCTCAAAGACCAGTATTTCGACTTTCTGACGCATTTTCCGGCGGAGTTCGTCACCCTGCTGCACGCGCGCGCCATTGCTGGAGGACCGGTGGAGCGCACGCTTTACGAGCGCTGGAAAGGTGAAATCCTCGACGGTCTGCGCGCGGCCCTGCCCGTTGATGGTGTTTATCTCGCCATGCATGGGGCCATGTTCATCGAAGGCATGTTCGATGCGGAAGGTGACTTCATCGCCGCCATACGCGCGGTGGTTGGGCCAGATATGCCAATTGCGGCCAGCTATGATCTGCATGGCAATATCAGCCAGACAATCATCGACAATCTCGACATTTTCTCCACCTATCGCACGGCGCCCCATATCGATACGCCCGATACGATGCGCCGTGCCGTGACCATGCTGGTGCGCGCCATACGGACCGGCATCACGCCAAAGCTCGGCTGGGCGCCTGTGCCGGTGCTTCTGCCGGGCGAGCGCACCAGCACCCAGGATGAGCCGGCGCGTTCCTTCTACGCGCAGATCCATGAAATCGAAGAGCCGACCGGCATCTGGGACGCATCGTTTCAGGTGGGCTATGTCTGGGCCGACGAGCCCCGCACAACCGCCTGCGCCGTCGTCACCGGCACAGACGAGGCTGCGATGGAACAGGCTGCGCTGAAACTGGCAGAGGATTACTGGACTATCCGGGAACGTTTCGTTTTCGGCATGGAAACCGGCTCCATTGCCGAATGCGTCGACCGCGCCATTGCCAGCCCGACCCATCCGGTTGTGCTGGCCGAGTCCGGAGATAATCCGACCGGCGGCGGCGTTGGCGATCGCGCTGAAGTTCTGGCGGCATTGATCGAACGGGATGCGCAGGGGGTTATCTTTGCCGGCATTGCCGACAAGAGCGCAACCGACGCCGCTTACGCAGCCGGGACCGGCGCTCAACTCAAACTTCACATTGGCGCCAGCCTTGATAGCTCCAGCATTCCGGTCGACACGGAAGCCGAAGTGATCTTCCTCCTTGCAACCGAGGATGCACATCTGCGCGAAACCGTCGTGCGGATCGGTGGCATCGACCTGGTGCTGACCGCAAGGCGGCGCCCTTTCCACAATATTGCCGACTTCACCCGGCTGGGGCTTGATCCGCGCAGCGCCAGGATCGTGGCGGTAAAGTCGGGTTATCTCTCGCCCGAACTTGGCCCCATCGCCAATCCCGGCATCATGGCGCTGTCGCCGGGCGTCGTGGATCAATTCGTGGAGCGCACCGAACGGCTGCATACGGCACGGCCAAGCTATCCGTTCGACAAGGATTTTGAATTTGTGCCGCAGGTGAAATGGTCAAAGAGAGCGAGCGGCTAGACTTCCCCGTCTTTCCGCTTTCGTTTATGCAAAAAGCGAAAGCAATGGAACGATCATGAACCCCTCGATCAGACAGGCGAAAATCGTCGAACTTGCCCGCCAGCACAGTGAGGTGAGCGTCGAGCATCTGGTGGAGGCCTTTGCCGTCACGCCGCAGACCATTCGCAAAGATCTTAACGTGCTATGCGAGCGCGGCGCGCTGAAAAGGACGCATGGCGGCGCGATGCATCCGTCCGGCGTCGAAAATGTCGAATATGAAGCGCGGCGGCAGATTGCACCGGCGGAAAAACGCGCCATCGGCAAGGCAGCGGCGGCGCTTATTCCCGACAATGCCTCCCTCTTCATCAATATCGGCACCACGACTGAAGCGGTGAGCCAGGCCCTGGCCGATCACCGCGGCCTTATGGTCATCACCAATAATATCAATGTCGCCAATCACCTGCGCGTCATGCCCGGCACTGAAGTGGTGATCGCCGGTGGCGTGGTGCGGCCCGCCGATGGCGGTATCGTGGGCGAGGCAGCGGTCGATTTCATCCGCCAGTTCAAGGTGGACTTCGCCATTATCGGCGTTTCAGCCATCGACCCCGATGGCGCATTGCTCGATTTCGACTACCGCGAAGTCAAGGTCGCGCAGGCCATCATCGCCAATGCGCGGCATGTGATCCTGGTGTCGGACGCAACCAAATTCACCCGCACCGCCCCGGTGCGGATCGGCCATCTCAGCCAGGCCCACAGCTTCATCACCGACCATTGCCCGCTCGATTCCATCCGGCAGGTCTGCGCCGAAGCGGGTGTGCGCCTGATCGAGACCGGCTCTTAAAAGGTCAAGCCGGACCTGCACGACGTGCATCCAGCGCCGCGCGCAAAGCGGTGACCATGCCCGAATTCGTCGCCTTGCGACTAGGGCTGGTGAAGCCCAGTCTTTGAGCAGGCGCGCTGGCAGAATCGGCCGCCAGTCCGCAGGCGCCGTGCACGGCCAAAAGAGGCACCTGATCGAGAAGCGCCGCAAGTGTCGCTGCATTGATACCCGAGCCTGCCATGATGGTGATACGCCCGGCCGCAACCCGGTGCGCCAGCGCCAGTTGGTCGACACCTTCAGGCGCGGTCATTGCCCGCCCCGATGTCAGTATGGTGTCAAAGCCCAAAGCAATGGCCTGCTCCACCGCTTCGGCCATATCGGGCACGAGATCGATAGAACGATGCAAAGTCCGCTTGAGCCCCGAGGCCGCATTGCAGAGAATGGCCAGCATATCCAGATCCAGCCGCCCATCCGGCAGGCTCGCACCCAGCACGACGCCTTCCAGGCCGCTCGCGCGCACATGAGCAATATCGGCGAGCATGGCCTGCAAATCACTCTCGGAGAAGACAAAATCGCCCGGGCGCGGGCGGATCATCACCCGCACCGGAACATTGGCATGGGCGGCCAAAGCAATGAGGCCGGGCGTCGGGGTCAAGCCGCCCAATTCGAGCACCGAGCAGAGTTCAACCCGGTCGGCACCGCCTTCGATGGCCGTTTCGAGCCCCGCCGCATCGTCAACGCAGATTTCGAGCAACGTCATATGCCGTTCTCCGAAAAGCCGAGAGCTGCGGCCCCCAAAAGCCCGGCATCGACCGTCAATTGCGCAGGAACCACCAGCGGACGATCGATCCGACGCAGAATGCGAGCCCGCACCGCCTCATCGAGACGGGCAATGAGCGGCGCACTATTGCCGAGCCCGCCGCCCACCGGGACAATGTCGGGACCGACAATATTGACCACCAAAGCCAAAGGCTGGGCGACAAGTTCGACGTAAAGATCAATGGTCTGGTCGGCCGCTGCCGCGCCCTGGGTCCAGCTTTCAACGATTGTGGTGCTGGGCAGGCTTACGCCATGCAGGTGCTGGTGCAACCGTTCGAGGCCACGCGCGCCCCCGATTGTGTCGAGGCACCCGGCCAAGCCACAGCCGCAGGCAAAATGGGGCAGATCATAAGGCGGCACTGCGGTTTTCGTCGCAACGATCGTGCCATGCCCCCATTCGCCGGACAGCCCGCCCGCCCCGCGAAACAGCTTGCCATCGGCAACGATGCCTCCACCGACCCCCGTTCCCAGAATCGCGCCGAAAACCACACGATGGCTTTTTCCTGCCCCGGCATGCGCCTCGGCCAATACAAAGCAATCGGCATCATTGGCGACGACGACGGGACGACCGAGCGCCACGCCCAGATCAGCCGACAGGTTGCGCCCGTCGATACAGGGAATATTGGCGACAGTGACGCGACCTGTCTCCGGGTCAACGACGCCGGTTACCGAGATCGCCAATGTCTGCCCCGGTGCCGCGCCACCGGCTTCGATCATGTACGCAATAGCAGCGGTGAAGGCGGCAAAATCGTCGCGCGGCGTCGGTACCCGGCCCAGCGCTTGCAGATTTCCGGGATCAGTGGCCAAAGCCGCCTTGATCGTGGTGCCGCCGATATCAAAACAGGTGATCATATACAGGCCTTTCGACCAGCATTTAGGATCAGACCCATACGAGGATCAAGCGGCATGAATGGGGGGCGATAGGGAACTGATGAGCAAATAGCAAAGCGCGTTGCTCATCAGCGCCCAAGCGCTACATTATTGCCCGACGCAACCCATTGGAGCTCGCGGTGAGCAAAGATAAGCCTGTCAAAACGCCTGATGCCAGCCCGCCGCAGCCCACAACGGCCGATCGCGCCTTGCAGCATCAGAACATGCCGACACAATCGGACCCATCACGCGAACAGGCGGTGCAGCAACAGCAGTGATGCCCCGCCATTTGGCTCAGGATTTCTCCAGCAATTTGTAGAGTGCGGAATGATCCTTGTCGCCGAACCCTTCGGCCAGCGCCTTGTTCATCAATTGCTGCAGACTGCCCGAATGCGGCAAATAAAGCTCCAGCGCCTTGGCTGCGTCCATGGCAAGACCAATATCCTTGCGGTGCAGGCGAATGCGGAAGCCGGGGTCAAACGTGCCCTTGACCATGCGGTCGCCATGCACTTCGAGGATGCGCGACGCGGCAAAGCCGCCCATAAGTGCTTCGCGCACCTTGGCCGGGTCCGCTCCCGCCGCCTTGGCCAGAGCCAGCCCCTCGGCAACGGCTTCGATCGTCAGGCCCACAATCACCTGGTTGGCAACCTTGGTGGTCTGGCCTGCTCCCACATCGCCAATACGCGTAATGTTCTTACCCATCAGCTCGAACAGCGGCCAGGCGCGATCAAAGTCAGCTTCAGAGGCCCCGACCATGATGGTGAGCGACGCCGCCTTTGCACCCACTTCCCCGCCCGAAACCGGGGCATCGACATAACTTGCGCCGAGCGCCTTGATGCGCGTGGCAAAGTCCTTGGTGGCGACAGGTGAAATCGAACTCATGTCGATGACCAGCTTGCCCGCCGAAAGGCCCGACGCCACGCCGTTGTCGCCAAAGAGTACGGCTTCGACATCCGGCGTGTCGGGCACCATGAGGATGATGACATCGGCAGCTTCGGCAACAGCCTTGGCGCTCGCCATTGCATTGCCACCGGCATCGACCAGATGGCGCGACACATCTTTGACGCGATGAAGGAAAAGCTCGTGCCCGGCAGCGATGAGGTGGCCTGCCATGGGGCGTCCCATGACGCCAAGGCCAATGAAACCGATCTTCATGCGCGTGTGCTCCAATCCTTGAACCAGCCGAGACCGGCAGAGGTGCCGTTCATCGGCTTATATTCGGCGCCGACCCAGCCATTGTATCCGGCGGCGTCCAGTGCCTTGAAAATATTGCTGTAATTGATCTCGCCCGTGCCCGGCTCGTTGCGCCCGGGATTATCGGCAATCTGCACATGGGCGATACGCGATTGCAGGCGCGCGAAGGTTGGCAACAGATCGCCCTGCACGATCTGCATGTGATAGAAATCGTATTGCAGGTAGAGATTGTCGTGTCCGACCGCCGTGGCAATGCGCTCGAAATCATCGGTGGAATTGACGAGAAACCCCGGAATGTCGCGGGTATTGATGGGTTCGAGCAGCAGCTTGATCCCGGATTCGGCCAGACGCGGCGCGGCATAGGCGAGATTGTCGATCAGCACTTGTTCGGGCGCGGCGCGATCATGGCACCGCGGCGCAATACCGGCGAGGCAATTGATCTGATCGCAGCCTGTTGCCTTGGCATAGGCAATGGCGGTGTCGACACCCTCCCGGAACTCCTCGATCCGGTCCGGATGGCAGCCAATCCCACGCTCGCCAGCGGCCCAATTTCCGGCTGGCAGATTGAACAGCGCCTGCGTCAGACTATGCTGCTGCAACAGGCGCGACAGCGCATCTTTGTCCTGATCATAGGCGCCGACATATTCTACGGCGCTGAAACCATCAGCGGCGGCGGCGGCGAAGCGGTCCATAAAGGGCAGCTCGGTATAGAGCATTGAAAGATTTGCGGAAAACCGAGGCATGGATCAGGCTCCCTTCAGTGGGCCGGGGTAGGGGATGAAATCACCGCCCCGGCAGGACTTGAGATAATTGAGCGCGTGGACCTGACCGACCATTTCCAGCTCCTCGCGGTAGACAGGATCGTGCCAGCCTTCGATGTCGATGGCACCTGTATAGCCAGCGAGGCGCAGTTCGGAGATCACGTCAGCCCAATTGGTATCGCCGAAACCGGGGGTGCGCATCCAGACAGCTTTCTCCTTGCCGCCAAAGCCGTGCTTCTTGATCACATCCCAACGGATGGTGGCATCCTTGCCGTGGACATGAAAAATCTTGTGGCCCCATTCGCGGATTTGCGGAATGGGATCAATGAGATAGGCCATCTGGTGGCAGGGCTCCCATTCAAGGCCCAGATTGTCCTCGGGCAGTTCGTTGAACATCATCGACCAGGCATCGGGATTATGGGCGATGTTCCAGTCGCCGGTCGTCCAATTGCCCCCGTGCATGGCGCAGTTCTCAAAGGCTATTTTGACGCCCTTGTCAGCGGCGCGTTTGGAGAGTTCGCCCCAGACCTTCTTGAACTGCGGCAGGCTTTCTTCGATGGGACGGCCACGGATGCGGCCAGTGAAACCGGCAATGCAGGTGGCCCCGAAATGGTGGGCATTGTCGATCAACATTTCCCAGCCGCGCAGGGTTTCGAGGTCTTTCTCCTTGTCGTCCAGCGGGTTACCAAACATGCCGAGCGTCGAGATGGTGACGTCGCGGTCGCCAATGACGTCCTTGAAACGCTTGGCGAGTTCGGGGAGGTCTTTGTTGATGGTCTGCCAGAAATAGGGCTCGATGCTTTCAAAACCGTGCGGGAGAATGCTTTCGAGATAGGTGACCGGATCGGGCTCATGGCCGCGGATCATGGTGCCAATGCGAATGGCTTTGGGGTCTATGGTCATGAAATATCTCCTTAAATAATAATTTCGACGCGGCGGCCCTGCTCGCTGGCGTCGATGGCGCCCAGCACCATGGCGAGGCTTTTAATGTTTTCGCTGCCCACGGTTTCAGGAACCGGACCGCCCTGCACGGCAGCGAGAAAATCGCTGATGACACCCATATGGCCGCCGATGCGGTCGGCGGGGTCTAGTGCAGGAATATCAAGCACTTGGTTGTCGGGCAGGAGCTTACCGGATTCATGCGGTAGGCTCCGCGCGGCGCGGATATCCTCGGCCCCATCCCAAAGGATCGAGCCCTTGGTGCCGGTGATGCGCCAGGCGCTTTCCCAGCTCGTGCGCAGGCCCGGCGCACACCAGGAGCCACGGTAAGTCATTACGGCGCCACGCGAAAAGCGGAAGCTGGCAAAGGCCGAGCAATCCCGTTCATACCAGGACTCCTGGGGGTTCCATTCCTCTGCATAGGCGGACACCGCAGCGTCGTCTGCGAGGAAGCGGGCGGCGTCAAAAGTGTGGACGGCCATGTCGAGCAACAGCACATGCGGCATGGTTTCCCGGAAGCCGCCGAAATGCGGATCAAGGAAGAAATCGCAATGAATTCCAGTGACTTCGCCGATCCCGCCCGAGGCGATCAACCGGCGAATGCGGCGGAGCTGGGCAAGGTAGCGGCGGTTCTGGATGACGACATGGAGACGGTTGGCGGTATGGGCCCGAGCGACCAAATCCCTTGCCTGATCAAGGGTTTGGGCCATGGGCTTTTCTGAAAGCACATGGGCGCCGGCTTCAAGGGAAGTCGAGACGATGGAATGACGCACGGCGGGGATGGCGACGTCGAGCACGATCTGCGGATTATGCTTTGAAAGCATGGGCTTGAGGTCAGTGCCGATGTCGGGATTGATCCCCTGCTCGGTGGCACGAGCCTCGGCATTTTGGGGGTTGAGATCGACGATGCCGACAATATCGACACCGCCGATGGTCTTGATGCAATCGAGCCATTTCTTGCTCATTGCGCCCGCACCGACGAGCACGGCCTTGGCATTTGACGTCATTTGGCTAGCAGACTGTTCACGTTGAGAGTGTGGAAAGGCGCGTGCGGTGCAGCATGCGCTTGTTACGGGGATCGGGATTGGGAACGGCCGAAATCAGGGCGCGGGTATAGTCCTCGTCGGGGGCCGTGCAGATCTTTTCTGCGGCACCGGTTTCGACCAGCTTGCCGCGATGCATGACCGCCACCCGGTCGCAGAAATAGCGAACCACCGAAATGTCGTGCGAGATGAAGATGAAGGAGAGACCGAGCCGCTGCTGGATCTCCAGTAGCAGGTCGAGAATCTGGCTGCGGATGGAAACATCGAGCGCGGAGGTCGCTTCGTCGGCGATGATGATGCGCGGGTCGAGCGCGAGGGCGCGGGCAATGCCGATGCGCTGACGCTGACCACCGGAGAAGGCGTGGGGATAGCGCTCCATGACATCGGGCGAGAGGCCGACAAGGCGGAGCAGTTCGGCGACCTTTTCTTCGATCTGCCCGGGCGTGTGTTCTCCCTGCACCACCAACGGATCGCCGATAATCTGGCGGATGGTCATGCGGGGGTTGAGCGAGGCATAGGGGTCTTGAAAGATCAGACGCACATCGGCGTGGAATTTGCGCAGGCCAGCTTTGTTAAGGCCGGTCACGTCAACGTCCTTGCCCTGCCGGTCCCGGTAGATGACTTTGCCGGAGGACGGCTCGACGATGCGCAGGATAAGGCGCCCCAGCGTGGTCTTGCCGGAGCCGCTTTCGCCTACAATGCCGAGATTCTCGCCGGCATGGAGGGTCAGGCTGACATCATCCACCGCCTTGACGGCAAACTTGGTGGTGCCAAGAAACCCCTTGGCTCCACCATAGGTTTTGGCGAGGTTCTCGATCCTGAGGATCGGCTGGGGGTTTGCATCACGCAGGGCGCGGATTTCGGCAGGCTGTTCGAGTTTTTGGGTCGAGGCGAGAAGACGCTGCGTATAGGGGTGCTGGGGGCTATGAAAAATAGTGTCCACGTCACCGGTTTCGACGATTTTGCCGAAGCGCATCACCGCCACATCGTCTGCCACTTCGGCCACCACGCCCATATCGTGGGTGATGAGCAGCATGGCCATGCCACGCTCATTTTGCAGGCGCTTGATGAGGTCGAGGATTTCGGCCTGTGTGGTCACATCGAGCGCCGTGGTCGGCTCATCGGCGATCAGGATGTCGGGATTGCAGGCGAGCGCCATGGCAATCATGGCGCGCTGGCGCATGCCGCCGGAAAACTCGAAGGTGTAGCGATCGGCCATTTCGGCGGGATTGGGAATCTCGACCTGCCCGAGCAGCTCGATGGTGCGAAGCCGCGCGGCTTTCTTGTCGAGGCCGGAATGCAACCGCAAGACTTCATCGATCTGGCTGCCAATGGTGTGCACCGGCGATAGCGAAGACATCGGCTCCTGAAAGATGAGGCCGATGCGGGCACCACGCACGGCGCGAACCTGCGCACTATTGGCATCGAGGCGGGCAAGATCGGTCTCCTTGCCCTCGGTCCGCAGGATGATGCTGCCGCCAACCATCTGGCCGGGGCGATCGACAATGCGCATGAGCGAGCGGGCAGTCACCGACTTGCCGGAACCGCTTTCGCCCACCAAGGCCAGTGTGCGGCCACGGTGCAGCTCGAAGCTCACATCGCGCACGGCATGCAGGATATGGGTGCGCAGATGAAAATCGAGGCTGAGATTTTCGACGCTGAGAACGGGTTTTTCCATTTGTCTATTCCTCAGGTCTCGTAGGGGTCGGCCGCGTCACGCAGGCCATCGCCGAAGAAATTGAAGGAGAGCACGGCGATAACCACGGCCAGGCTGGGCCAGATCAGCAGCCAGGGCGCGGTGGAAATGGAGCGGATGTTCTGCGCGTCCTGCAACAGAACGCCCCAGGACACGACGGGCGCCTTGAGGCCAACGCCGAGGAAGGAGAGCGAGGTTTCGGCGATGATCATCGAGGGCACCGCCAATGTCACCACCGCCAGAATGTGGCTGGTGAGCGAGGGCAGGATATGGCGGAAGATGACGCGGCGTTCGCCCGAACCATCGAGCTTGGCGGCAGTGACGAAGTCTTCGTTGCGGAGCGCAAAGAACCGTCCGCGCACTTCGCGGGCAAGGCCGGTCCAGCCCAAAAGGGACACGATTATGGTGATGACGAAATAGACGTGAAGCGGTGACCAGGTCAGCGGAATGGCCGCGGCGAGGCCCAGCCAGAGCGGAATGGTGGGCATGGCCGAAACCACTTCGATGACGCGCTGGATGGCGGTATCGACCCAGCCGCCGAAATAGCCGGAGATCGACCCCAGAACCACGCCGAGAAACAGCGACATGGTGACCCCGATCAGGCCAATCGACATGGATACGCGGGTGCCATAGACCAGCCGCGAAAGCAGATCGCGGCCCAGCCGGTCGGCCCCCAGCAGATACATGGTGTCATTGGGATCGAGCGGGCCGATCAGGTGGCGATTGGCGTCAAAAATATTCCAGAGCTTATAGGCAGGGCCTTCGACGAAGAAGCCGATGGGGATGATCACCTCGTCATCGACCACGAAGGTACGGCGGAGCGCGGCCTGATCGATCTCGACCTTGTAGCCCTTTACATGCGGCTGGAACTGGCCATCCGGCGTGAACAGGCCAATGCTTTGCGGCGGGGCATAGGTATATTGCGCGCGGCTGGTATCGGGCAGGCCGGGCGCCAGAAACTCGGCGAAGGCGGCGACCAGATAGAGCGCCAGAATGATCCCGCCGCAAAACAGGGCGACCTTCTGGGCGAGGAATTTGCGCCAGATGAGTTTCCACTGTCCGGCAGCGGCATCGGAGATGGGGTCCATACCGGGTTTGAGGCCGGAAATGGCCGGGCCTTCTTCCATGATCTTCTGATCGAAGGCGGGAGACGTGGTCATGCCATCACCTCAATTGTACCGGATGCGCGGATCGAGCAGCGCAAGCAGGATGTCGGAAATCAGCATGCCTACGAGAGTGAGGACGCTGAGGAGAAGAATGAAGCTGCCTGCGAGGTACATGTCCTGCGCCACGAGAGCCCGCAGCAGCAGCGGGCCCGCCGTGGGCAGATTGAGCACGATGGCGGTGATGGTGACGCCGGAGATCAGGTCCGGCAGCACCCAGCCAATGGCCGAAACAAAGGGATTGAGCGCAATGCGCACCGGATATTTGAGGATGACCTTATATTCGGGCAGTCCCTTGGCGCGGGCGGTGACCACATAGGGCTTGCTCAGTTCATCGGTGAGATTGGCCCGCAGGATGCGGATCATGGCGGCGGTGCCGGACATGCCGATGACCAGAATGGGTATCCACAGATGCAGGATCAAATCCCACAGCTTGGCCCAGCTCCATGGCGCGTCGACATATTCAGGCGAAAACAACCCGCCCACCGACTGACCGAAGAAACGGAAGGACACATACATCAGTGTCAGGGCGAGGATGAAGTTTGGCACTGCCAAGCCGATGAAGCCGAAAAAGGTGAAGACGTGATCGCCGATGGAATTGCGGCGCACGGCCGAATAGATGCCGATGGGCAGCGACACCGCCCAGACCAGCAGCAGAGCCGCAAAGGAAATTGCCAGGGTCGAGCCCATGCGCGACCAGATCACTTCGGAAACCGGCTGGTTCCACTCAAACGAGAAGCCGAAATCGCCGCGGGAGAGAATACCCCACATCCATTTGCCATATTGTACCCAGACCGGTTCATCGAGGCCATATTGGCTGCGCAGCCGGGCGACCGTGGCCGGATCGATCGGCGCGCCACCATCGGCCAGCGTGGACATGAGCGAAGTCAGATAATCACCCGGCGGGAGCTGGATGATGGCAAATGAAATCAGCGACATGCCGAACAGGGTCGGGATCATGTAGACCAGTCGCTTCAAAATATAATTCAGCATTGCCGTTCCTCTTTCGGCCTTGCGGGGTGACCCGGCGTTTGGCGCCGGGTCGGGATATTGGTGTGGGAACCACCCCCACCTAACCTCCCCCTGAAGAAGGGGGAGGGACAGTTCGCGTTCGCTTCACTCGTGGTGATGCACTTCTTCTCCCCCCTTCAGGGGGAGGCCGGGTGGGGGTCACCCCCAGACGAGATGCACCACTTCCATGGTTTCGATTTCCGCGATGTCGAGAGTGACACGGTTGCCCTGCCTTGCAATGCCAACCTCCTGGCCTGCCACAAGAAGTTTGGCTTGCGCGACGGATTTCCCCTCCGGCACCTCGATTGAAACCTTGAGCGGGCCGACCGGCCAGGTGTCGCGCAGTGGGCCTTTCATCATCATGGGATTGGTGAGATTGAGCAGGCAAAGCGTACGGCCCCTGTCGCTGTCATGCAGGCCAAGGTCGAACACGCCCTTGCCCTCAACCTCGACTTCGGGGGTCTTGCCCAAAGCCCATTTGACCGCATTGGCGATGAGACGGCCCTGATCGGGTGCGAGATAGGTCCAGAACACCTCGCCGATATTCCATGGAATATAGACCACACGCCCCCCGGCGGATGTGGTGCGGGCCGAGACACCGACGCCTTGCGGCGGCAGACGCGGATAGACCTCTTCCATCGGCAGATCGGGAAAATCGGGCACGGTGAGGAAGGGCTGCTCCACATCTGTCGTGGGTTCGACTTCGATCAGTTCGGTGCCGCCAATAATACGCCTGGCGCCGTCATAGCCCGCATTGATCGGGTGCGTGCCATTGAGCGCCACATAGGAATTGCGAACGCCGAAGCGCGGCGGGGTTTTCATGGTGACGCCAAAGATATCGGCCAGACCGAAATCGGCGCGGGCTTCACCTTTCTCGTCATAAAGCGAGGTCTGGTGCGCCGCGACGACCGAGCCGCCAGCGGTGACATAATCACTGATCGCCTGGCACTGTTCGTCGGACAGGTAAGTGGCGTTGGCGAGCACCACCAGCTTAAAGCGCTTGAGCGCCGCGGCCGTCATCACCTGATCGGAAATGAACTCGAAGGGGAGCCTTGCTTCGACCAGCGCCTGATAGAAGCCCATATCGTTGAGCTCGGCGAGATGACGTTTGTCCGGATCCCAATGGCGGAGCGTGGTTGCGGGATCGATGATGGCGATTTCAGCGGTGGGCTGGGTGCCGGTCAGCGCTTCCTCAACCCTGGCATGCAGGCGGAAAGCATTGGCGGTGGGTTCGACCCAGCGATCATCGGGAATGCAGGCATTGAACTTGGTGAACCAGGGGAAGAGACCCTGCGTCACGCCAGCATTGATCCATTGCTCGATTTCGGGGCCGCTCTGCACCGAATCCTTCCAGCGCGGGATTTCCTCGGGGCCGATGGAGGTGATCAACCCGACCGGGCGGTCGCGGAAGGTGGCCCGGATGCGCTTGCCATTGCGGCCCGCCGACCATGCCGGCTCGACATTGCGGCGGCCCTGATGATCGACAAACAGAATGGGGCAATGCTTCTTGATGACGGAAAGATCGAATTCCATCAACGACGAGCCGCTCATATTGGGAATGAAGCTGGCATGCGGCTTCACCTTTTTGACCTCATCGTCCCAATGGGCGACGAGACGGGTCAGCGTCGTGCGGCGCCAGGCGGCCCAGGCCTGCCAGACGGGATCGGCGGCGACGCTGGTTTCGGGCAATTCATAGCCGGAATAGTCGCGGAATGAATCCTCGCAGGCCTTGCAATAGCAGACGCCGTGTCCCTGCCAGCGATTACCGAACAGCGCGTCGATATCGTATTTTTCGGCGATCTCAACGATGACGCGTGTGGTGAAATCGAAATTGTAGCTCGAATAGGCGCAGGTGACGTAAATGCCGGGCAGCGCCCAGTGCTCGCGCGGCTGGCGGTCGACCGTCAGCGACACCCATTCGGGATGCGCCTCGGCGGCGTCGGCATGGATGGCGTGCGGATCGACGCGGGCCATGACATGCATGTCGAGTTTTCGCGCCTCGTCCACGAGGCGACCGAAGGGGTCAGTGTCGCCGATATATTTGGAGACGTAGTGCAACGGGATTTCGCTGGGATAATAGGCGATATAGCCGCCCGCCGAGAGGCAGAGCGCGTTGGACTGCGTGCGCTTGAAGACATCGACCCAGAAGGCCGGATCATAGTTCTGCGGATCATCCTCGACAAAGGTGAGCTGGGTCCAGCGGGTGGCTGACTTGTACCAGTCGGGGCTGCGCAGGCCGGGCATGGCGGGGCTGTCTTCGAGCTTGAGCATCGGAAGGAAGGTCCAGTTTGGAATAGGGGCACCGGCGGCTGGGAAAATCCGCCGGTGCAGGAGGCTGACAGGGAGGGCGTCAGCGGATGAAATATTGCTCCGGATTGGTCGGAGCAGGCGTCGGATAGCCCCATGAATTGGGCATGGACGGCGCCACATTGTGCAGGCGGTTGGAGACCACGCCATAGCCATCCATCGGCAGGGTGACGCCGAAGGAATAGAACTGGTCGGCGGCGATCTGGATGATCTCGGCCATCAATTCGGCCTGGAGGGCCTGGTCGCCGGTCTGGCGCACCTGATCATAAAGATCGAACTGACGCTTGGTCTCTGCGGGGGGCTCGACCGCATCCGGGGAGGCGGCATTGTTGTACCAGATCTGCCAACCCTTGGCGTAGAAGGCCTCGGTGGTGTTGGGGAAATAGTAGCGCGGATCGAGCACGGCCGAGATGCCGCTATTGCCGCCGAACTTGTGCACGGTGGCGTCGAATTCGCCGCCTTCACGCACACGCACGGTCCAGAGCGAGCGATCCATGGTGCGCATCTGGGTATCAATGCCGACGGCGCGGAACATGGGCAGGACGAGCTGGAAGCTGTCCACGAATGTCTGGCGGGCCTGATCGATCTCGAACACGATGGTCAGGCGCGTGCCATTGTCCATCAGGCGATAGCCTTCACCGTCCTTGTTGGGGATGATGGTATCGAGCAGTTCATTGGCACGAGCCGGATCGAACTCGGTATATTGGGTCGCCAATTGCTCATTATAGAGCGGGTCGCCCGGGCGGATCGAAGGCTGAGCCGGGGCACCCTGGCCGATGAACACGGTATCGATAATGGCCTGCCGATCGAGCGCATGGCTCATGGCAATGCGGAAATCCTTGTTCTGGAACAGTGCGCGTTTGGCCTCGTCCGGATGGGTCATGTTGAACTGGAACACCATCTCGTTCGGCTCGGTCGAGGTGGTGGTGTAGAAGCCGTAGCGGCCCTGCTCCTGCCCGTCATAGAGCACGGCGCGGTTGGCCGGGGTGGCGATCCACTGATCGATCAGATCGATCTCGCCCTGCAGGGCCTTGAGCAGCAGCACTTCATTGTCGGCGGCGACGGCATAGGTGACGCGGTCGATATAGGGGAGCTGATTGCCCTCGGTATCGACCTTGAAATAGTAGGGGTTGCGGTCGGCAATGGTGAAGTCGGCGGACTCCCCGATAGGCTGAACGATCTTCCAGCCGTAAAGGGTAGGCATGTCCTTGTTCTTGAAAATCTCGCCATCGACCGAGATGCCGCTCTTGATCTGGAAGAGCTGGACCCAGCCGGTCAGACCCTGCTCCTGAGCCAGCTTATCCGCATCGGGATTGTACTTGATGTGGAACTGCTCAAGGTAGTGACGCGGCGTACGGGTCGCGCGGTCGTCATTGGCCCATGACAGACGCAGCGGCAGCAGGCCATTGGGCTCGGGGAAGACGATGCGGAAGGTGGTCGCATCCACCTTCTCGAACTGGGCAATGCCGCCGCCAAGCGTGCGCAGCGGTGTCGGCGCGCTGACCGTCAGTTCTTCATGCAGCAGCACGTCTTCGTAGAAGAACATGATGTCGTCGGTGGTGAAGGGCTGGCCATCGGACCATTTGTGGCCCTCACGCAGTTTGAAGGTGTAGATTGTGGCATCCTCATTGGCCTCGAAGCTTTCGGCCACATTGGGGATGACGCCGGTAAAATCAGGCGTATAGCGCACCAGCGGCTCGTAGCCCTGATAGCGATGCATCATGTTGAGGGCGCCGCCGCCAACAAGGGCCGCGCGCAAATCGCCACCATATTGGCCGACGCTATCCAGCGGCTGCACCACCATGGGGTTGAGCGGCAGACGATCCGCCAGAGGCGGCAGACTGCCAGCAGCGACAGCATCGGCCAGGGCAGGCGCTTCCTTGAGCGGGGCCTGCGCAAATACGGGAATGGCGGGGAGCAGAACAGCGGCGCCGGTCGCGGCCAGAAATGTCCTGCGGGAAATATTGGTCATCGTGCTTCCTCCTCAGCCCGGGCAACCTGACGTCACTCTTCGAGCTAACACGAGCCTCTCATTGCCAAACTGTTAGGTCAATACGTTTTCCAAAATCGTTATTGAAGTTGCGGAGACATGCGATAAACGCCTGATATTTCTTGGCATTATCTGCGTAAAACATGGGGCTTTGCGCATAATAAATGGCGTGATACAACCTAACAAACGCCAGAGGCCCTCATTTGAAAAAAGTCACCCTGCAGGATATTGCCGATCATCTGGGCGTGTCGAAATTCGCGGTCTCGCGCGCACTTTCGGGCAAGGATGGCGTGAGCGAGGAGACCCGCCAGCGCATCCATGGCAAGGCCGTGGAGCTGGGATATCTGCGCGCCGCCGATATCATGCCAGCCCAGCCCATTATCCAGATCGTCTTTGCCGACCACGATCCGGTGAACAGCGAATTGTGGATGCAGATGCAGAACGGCATTCAACGCGATGCCTCGGCAGCAGGGTTTCAGGTGCAAAGCCATTGGGCTCCCGATGTGGATGCGGCCACGGCCATTGCAGCCAATAGCGCTGGCATCGTGCTGATCGGCCAGCATGGCGGGGACATCATTGACGCCTTTGACGCGGCGGGGCGGGCCGTGGTGCGGCTGGGCTGGGTCTCGCCGCTGGAACAGACCGATCAGGTGACCGGGGCAGACCATGAAGCAGGCAATGCCATAGGGCAATATCTGCTGGCGCGCGGCCATCGCCGCATCGGCTTCGTGCATGGCAGCCGGGTATTGCGCGGACGCATGGAGCGCCTGTTCGGGCTGCGCGAGGCGGTGCTCGCACAGGACAATGCTTCGGTGTGTGAAATTCAGTTCAGCGCCGACAATCCCTTTGCGCAGTCCTTTTTAGGCCTCAAGGTCGAAGGCGAATTGCCCACGGCCCTGTTCTGTTCACATGACAGTCTGGGCGTGTTCGTCGTGTCCGAGCTACACCGGCTGGGCTATCGCGTGCCGGAGGATGTGTCGGTTATCGGTTATGGGGATTTTGCCGCCGCGACGCAAATTTCGCCCATGCTGACCACATTGCGCCTGCCCGGCGGCGATATGGGCGTGGCTGCGTTTCGCCTGCTGGTGGAGCGCATGGACGCCGACAGACGCCAATTGCCGCCGCGACGGCTGATGCTGGTGCCCGAATTGATCGAGCGGGATTCGGTGGCTGACTTGCGGTGAGGATTGGGCCAATTGAGCGGGGCTCGTCCACCCTCCCCCTTGTTGGGAGGGCAAGCAGAGCTTAGGTCCGAAAGGACCTTAGCGACGCTGGGTGGGGGGCTGCGGCCTGAAAAAAAGCCTGTGCTTTTGGAGGTTCCGACACCCCCACCCCAGCTTCGCTAGGCTCACAAGAGCCAAGCTGCGCTACCCTCCCCACAAGGGGGAGGGTGAGAAAGAGACGACAGGCTTGAGCCTAAGCCGGGAAAAGCTGCCAGCGCTTTGGCCTAAAGGCGATGCGGGAGCGCTCGCCGGCGGGATGATCGAATGGCAGGTCGATTTCGACACGATCAGCCTTGCCGCCCAGCTCGAGTTCGACGCGGCGCGTGCCCCCTACCCTGCGGCTGGAGACCACCACGCCTGCCAGAGCGGCATCGCCTTCAACCAGTTCGATATCGTGCGGACGGAAAAAGAGCCGGGCTGCCCCCTGATCGGCAGCGCCGGAAATGCCCAGGGGCCGGTCGCCCAACCAGATGTCACCCTTTTCGATATTGACTGCCAGCTCGCTCGATTCACCGATAAAGCCGAAAACGAATGGGGAGCTGGGCGTATCATAGACGCTATCCGGGGTACCGACCTGTTCGATCCTGCCCTGGCTCATGACGCAGAGCCTGTCGGCCAGTTCGAGCGCTTCTTCCTGATCGTGGGTCACGAAAATCGTGGTGTGACCGGTGCGATCGTGGATTTCGCGCAGCCATTTGCGCAGCTCGCGGCGCACCTGCGCATCGAGCGCCCCGAAGGGCTCGTCGAGCAGCAGCACTCTGGGCTCGATGGCGAGGGCGCGGGCCAGCGCGACGCGCTGGCGCTGGCCACCTGAAAGCTGGTTTGGATAGCGCTTTTCAAGGCCGGACAACTGGACCAGATCAAGCAGTTCCAGCGCGCGACGACGAATTTCACCAGCAGGGGGCCGGCTGGAGCGCGGACGGACCTTCAAACCAAACGAGACATTTTCGAGAATCGTCATATGCCGGAACAGGGCATAATGCTGGAAGACGAAGCCGATATTGCGCTCCTGCACGCTCTTTTCCGAGGCATCTTCATCGCCAAAGAAAATCCGGCCGTCGGTTGGGCGCTCAAGGCCTGCGATCAGGCGGAGCAAGGTGGTCTTGCCCGAGCCCGAAGGGCCAAGCAGCGCGATCAATTCGCCCGAGACGATATCCAGCGACACATCATGCAGCGCCGGAAATTTGTCGAATTCCTTGCGGACGTTTTGTACCCGAACTTCCATTAATCTTCCCTGTCAGTGACCCCGGCCGGTGGCGGCGAGTTCATCGCCATAACGCCATTCCAGAACCGACTTAAGCACGAGAGTAACCAGCGCCAGCAAGGCGAGAAGCGACGCCAGCGCAAAGGCCGCCGTGCCCTGATACTCGTTATAAAACATTTCCACCTGCAAGGGCATGGTGGTGGTCTGGCCGCGGATTTTGCCCGAGACCACCGCGACCGCACCGAACTCGCCCATGGCGCGGGCATTGCACAGCAGAACGCCGTAGAGCAGGCCCCATTTGATATTGGGCAGCGTCACCCGGAAAAAGGTCTGCCAGCCCGAAGCGCCCAATGACAGGGCGGCTTCCTCATCGCCGGTCCCCTGATCCTGCATCAGCGGGATCAATTCGCGTGCGACGAAGGGAAAGGTGACGAAGATGGTGGCCAGCACGATGCCAGGCACGGCGAAGAGAATTTCGATATTGTAGGATTTGAGCCAGGGACCAAGCAGGCTGCCCGAGCCGAAGAGCAACACATAGACGAGGCCCGAAATCACGGGGGACACCGAAAAGGGCAGATCGATCAGGGTAATCAGGAAGGCTTTGCCCTTGAACTCGAACTTGGCGATGGCCCAGGAGGCGCAGATGCCGAAAACCACATTGAGCGGCACGGCAATAGCCGCGACCAGCAGCGTCAGGCGAATGGCCGATTGGGCATCGGCGCTTTGCAATGAGGCGAAATAGGTGCCGATACCGCCGCGCAGGGCTTCGGAAAAAACTGCCGCCAGCGGCATGACCAGAAACAGGGCCATGAACAGGAGCCCGAGCAGGATCAGCGCGTAACGGACCCAAAGCGGCTCATTGGTGGGCGAGACGCGGCTCTGGCGGGCGCGCAATCTAGTGGCCATAGCCATACCTCCTGCGGCTCCAGGCCTGAATGAGATTGATGATGAAGAGCATGAGGAAGGAGATGGCCAGCATCACCGTGGCGATGACGGCGGCGCCGGAATAATTGAACTCTTCAAGGCGGATGACGATCAGCAGCGGAGCAATTTCGGAGACGAAGGGAATATTGCCGGCGATGAAAATGACCGAGCCATATTCGCCAACGGCACGGGCAAAGGCGAGCGCAAAGCCGGTGAGAATGGCGGGAGCGAGGCTGGGCAGCAGCACGCGCGAAATGGTCTGGAAGCGATTGGCGCCAAGCGTGGCCGAGGCTTCCTCGACCTCCTTGCTGGTTTCCTCGAGAATGGGCTGGATGGTGCGCACGACGAAAGGCAGGCCAATGAAGATCATGGCGATGGTGATGCCGATGGGCGTGTAGGCGATCCGCACCCCCAGAGGCGCGAGCAATTGGCCGACAAAACCATTGGGCGCATAGATGGCGGTGAGCGCAATGCCCGCCACCGCCGTTGGCAGCGCGAAGGGCAGATCGACCATGGCGTCGAAAATGCGGCGACCGGGGAAGCGATAGCGCACCAGCACCCAGGCGATCAGCGTGCCGAACACCACATTGACGCCTGCGGCGATAAAGGCGGTCACAAAACTGGTGCGCAGCGAGGCCAGTACGCGCGGATCGAGCGCCGTGGACCAGAAACCGTTCCAGCCGAGGCCCGCCGAGCGCAAAACCAGCGCAATCAACGGCACCAGAATGATCAGCGAGAAATAGGCGATGGTGAAGCCAAGGGTCAGCCCGAAACCGGGAATGACGCTGGGCTGACGAAAACGGACGGCGCTCATGCGGCGCTCTCAACAAAACTTAAAGGTCGAAACATCTGCCCGGCCTCCCTCAACGCCATAAGACTATGCGATCGGTCGTGTTTCTCAAGTTCACGATGCGGCAAGTTTTGCGGCTAATGTAGAAATTCGTTCCGGGACTGACCAGAAAAAAGGCGCGCTCATTGCGCCTGCCTTGTCGAGTGGCGACGAAGCGAGAAAATCAGACCCCGGCGGTTTGGGCGAAAAGGTGGCCAGTACCGGCACTGGCCACCCTCTTGCACCTTACTGGGTAGGACCGGAATAGATCTGGTCGAACACGCCGCCATCGCCGAAGAAATGCGGCTGGGCTTCGCGCCAGCCACCGAAATCATCGATAGTGACAAGGTTCACTTCGCCGAAGCGGGCAATGTCTTCGGGGGCGGCAGCTTCGGGGTTGGACGGGCGATAGTAATGCTTTGCCGCGATGGCCTGTCCTTCGTCGGAATAGAGATAGTCGAGATAGCCCTCGGCCAGTTCGAGATTGCCCTTGCGCTCGGCATTGCCGGGGACCAGAGCAACCGGCGGTTCGGCCAGGATGGAAATCGACGGCGTTACGATATCGAAGGCGTCGGGGCCAAGCTCTTCAAGGGCGAGATAGGCTTCGTTTTCCCAGGCAAGCAGCACGTCACCAATGCCACGCTGCACGAAAGTGGTGGTGGAGCCACGCGCGCCGGTATCGAGCACGGGCACATGCTTATAAAGCTCGGTCACGAAATCCTGGGCTGTGTCATCGCTGCCGCCATCCTGCGCCTTGGCCCAGGCCCATGCGGCAAGCAGGTTCCAGCGCGCACCGCCCGAAGTCTTGGGATTGGGGGTGATCACCTCCACGCCCTCATCCACCAGATCGCCCCAATCGGCGATGGCCCTGGGATTGCCCTTGCGCACGAGGAAGACGATGGTCGAGGTATAGGGCGCGCTGTTATTGGGCAGCAGGGTGCGCCAGTTTTCCGGAATCAGGGCCGGATTGGCGTCGGCAATGGCGTTGATGTCGCTTTCAAGCGCCAGCGTCACCACATCGGCCTCAAGACCATCGATGACGGTGCGGGCCTGGCTGCCGGAGCCACCATGGGTGACCTGAATGGCGACGCTTTCGCCCTTGGTCTCCTGCCAATGCTTGACGAAGGCGTCGTTATATTCGCGGTAGAGTTCGCGCGTGGGATCATAGGAGACGTTGATCAGCGTCTTGTCCTGCGCATGCGCGGTGACGGCAAAACCCATGACCAAAGAGGCGGTAAGGGCGGAATAAGCGATAATCCTGGCTGTCCGGTTCATCTGAACCTCCCATTTGACAATATACAAACCCTATCAAAATAGTCGTGATTGAAAAGGCTCCACCTTGCGCCATGTCGGGGTGAAGTGAGAAAATTTTACTCGAAATGCAATGCTGAACACAACGGATCGCAATGACGTTCCGAAATCCTGCGGCTTGTGACGATTTCGTTGCGCGGCAACTGAGAGCTGCCGTGGCATGCATCCGATCGGGAACGCATTGCGTAGTGATAGGCAAAGAGGAGCAGGACATGTCGCAGGCTGAGACTATCTGGATCATCGGAGGCAGTAGCGGGATCGGCGCGGCTCTGACCGAAGCCTATGCGGCGCGGGGCGCAAAAGTGGTCATCTCCGGCCGCAAGCAGGCGGCGCTGGATCAGGTGCTAACAAGGCTTGGCCCGGGCCATCAGGCGATCGTGGCCGATGTGAATGACGTGGCCAGTCTTGAAAAAGCGGGCGCAGCTTATGGGCCGTTCGACAAGGTGATCACCACGGCGGCAATCTATGCCCCCGGCGCCGTGCTGGAGGCGGATCAGGGCAAGGCTGAAGCGATCATCGTCGCCAATCTCACCGGCACGTTCAATGTGGCGCGCGTGGGCGCGCGGCATGTGCGCAAGGGCGGGCAGATCGTGCTGTTCGGTTCGGCCGCGGCCATTTTCGGCCTGCCACAGGGTCAGGTCTATTCGGCGACCAAGGCGGGCATCGTCAATCTGGCGCAGAGCCTGCGCGCTGAATTATGGCCCGATATCGATGTACGGCTGGTGACGCCCGGCTTTGTGCGGACGCGGCTGACCGACCAGAACCAATTCGAGATGCCCGCGATTCTGGAGCCGGAGGAGGCGGCGCGGCGGATAGTGCGCGGCCTTGATGGCAGGGGCTTCGAGATTGCGTTCCCGCGCCGGTTGATCTGGCCGCTACGGCTGCTCTCCGCCCTGCCCAAGCCGCTTGCCTTTGCGCTGAGTGCGCGGCTCAAACAGTGAGCCGCGCTGCCCAATAGCCGCCAAGCGCGGCAGCGCCGGTAATGAAGCCGCCCCAGAGCAGATCAACGGCACTGACTTTCCATGACCAGTTTTTGAGCGTGGCCAGATTGGTCATGTCATAGGTGCCATAGGCGAGCAGGCCAAGGGCAATGCCCGCCACCAAGGCCCAGACCCATGATTGCGCATTGAGCGCGGGGATGACGGCGAAGCCGACAATGCCGACGACATAGAAGAGATAGAACGCGCCTGCGGCGAGAACATTTGGCCGTTCAAGCAGCAATTGGCCGATTTCGGACCGATAAAAGCCGATGGCGAGGAAACCGAGCCAGATGAAATCGAGCGCGAAAAACACCACAGCGGAACCGGCATAGGCGGCGAGCAGTGTTCCAATCGAAAATCCGGCCATGCGATGCTCCTCAAATTCCCAAAAATGGCTGAACCAGACGCACCAGACGGCTACGGAATTTGAGCGGCGCATCGGTGATTGCAAGGCAGATGCAATCTTCCTCTGTCCCGGCAATGGGCTGATGGGTCAGATCGCCATCAGCATCTTCGAGGTCGCCGGGGCCGAAATTATCCACCTTATCGTGGAAGCTGCCCCTGAGCACCAGGGTCAGTTCGCGCCCGCCATGACTATGCTCGGGCACCGGCTTGCCGGCGGCGATCTTGAGCAGTCGCGCCTGTGTTTCGCCATCGGCGGTCTTGATCAAGACCTGCTGGGCATTGCCCATATTGCGCCATTTGATGTCTGCCAGATTGCCGACATAGGAGCGCAGCGGTTCAGGCAGTTCATTGCTCGAAGCGGCCGGTTTGGGCGCGGGCGCGGCAGGCGCCTCCTGCCCCTGCATGCGCGCCATCAGATTATCCCAGGAATCGACGGGGCCATCGACCGGGGCGAGATTGTCCACCAGCGCGCCGCCAGCGGCTTCGGCAAGGGCCAGTTGCGCACGGCATTGCGGACACATGGCCAGATGCGTGGCGACGGCCAGGGACCAGCCCTCGGCCAGATGACCGGCAGCATAGTCGAGCAGCAATTCATCGCTGACATGGTGCCTGATGCTCATTTGCCTTCCTCCAGCGCGGTGCGGAGGCGTCCGAAAGCAAGCCGGATGCGCGACTTGACCGTGCCAATGGGCAGGCCAAGCTGTCTGGCGATCGTGCTGTGGGAGACTTCGTCGAAGAAGGACAGGCGGATCAGTTCGATCTGTTCCTTTGGAAGAGTTTGCATGGCTTTATGAAGGGCATCGCGGCTTTGCCGCTGTTCGATAAGATTGGCTGCATCAGGCTCTGGCGCGGCGGTGAGGGCAGGATCGTTCGGATCAAGCTCGGGGCGCCGCTGTTTGCGCCACGCATCGATCCAGATATTGCGGGCAATAGTGAAAATCCACGCAGAGGCGGGGCCGCGCGCGGGATCATATTGCGCGGCCTTGCGCCAGATCGCCAGCATGGTTTCCTGCATCAGATCTTCCGAGGCCTGCGGATTGCGGGTGAGCTTCAACAGATAGGCGCGGATGCGCGGCGAATAGGTCTGAAACAGGGATTGGAAGGCTGCCATATCGGCACTGCCCGCAATGGCCATAATCTGCCCGCTGACATCTTCGGCCGAAGAAACCCCGGCCTGTTCCTGGTCGGTCTTCACCTTCAGTTTTCCACTTCTGATCCGCGACGCGAAATAGCGGCGCGCTGGTAGCGCACCATTCTCGCACGGACCGGAAAGGGGGTAAATTGCAAGTGTCATGCCTCCTCTACGCCGGGCGGGAAAAGGCGGATCACCACAGCCGGAAAATTTCCACGCGCGCAGCCAAACCAAGATATTTCGCCGCCAGCACTGATCCGGAACCCGTACTCGCGCGTAGAGCCCTCATATAGTTTGGGACCGCATAATATGTATCACGACCCCGCCGCTGCTTCTGGTTCACGTCGCCTGCGTCAGCGTATTGCCGTTGTGGGCAGTGGCATATCGGGCCTGTCAGCCGCCTGGCTGCTGTCCAAGAGCCATGATGTGGTGATCTACGAGGCCGAAGGCCGCGCGGGCGGACATTCCAACACCATCGACGTGCCGGGGACCGGACCGGTCGATACCGGCTTCATCGTCTATAACAACCGCAATTACCCAAATCTCGAAGCCATGTTCGCCCATCTGGGCGTAGACAGCATCGCCACGGAAATGTCGTTTGCGGCTTCACTCGACAATGGCGATTTCGAATATTGCGGCGAGGGATTGATGGGCATGCTGGGCCAGCGCCGCAATGCGTTCCGCCCCCGCTTCTGGAGCCTGTTCCGCGATCTGCTGCGGTTCTACAAGGAAGCACCGGAAGTGCTCGACCGGCCCGACATGCGCGGGCTGACGCTGGACGAATATCTGCGCAGCAACAATTATTCGCAAAGTTTCGTCGAAGGGCATTTGCTGCCCATGGCGGCGGCAATCTGGTCGTCCAAGGCTCAGGACATCCGCTCTTATCCGCTGCTCGCCTTCGTGCGCTTCTTCGAAAGCCATGGGTTGCTGCAATTGCGGGAACGGCCGAACTGGCGAACGGTCAAGGGCGGCAGCCGGGCCTATGTCCAGAAGCTGCTGGGCCAGTTTACCGGCGAAATCCGGCTCTCGACGCCGGTTGCCAAAGTGACCCGCGACGCCAAAGGGGTCACGGTGACCGATGCGCAGGGGCAGACGGACCGCTTCGACAAAATCCTGATTGCCAGCCATGCCGATCAGGCGCTGAACATGCTGGATACACCGAGCAGTCTGGAGCGCGACCTGCTTGGAGCGTTTCAATACACCCATAATCTGGCCGTGGTGCATAAGGACGCGAGCCTGATGCCGCGCCGCCGCCGCGTCTGGTGCTGCTGGAATTACATGTCCAATGGCACCGAAGATCGGGACATGCTCTGCGTCACCTATTGGATGAATGCCCTGCAAAACCTCAAGGGACAGGACATTTTCGTGACGCTCAATCCCAATCGTGCGCCAGCGGACGAGATTGCGCGGTTCGACTATACCCATCCGCTGTTCGACAGTGCCGCCATCCATGCGCAGGAAAATCTCTGGCGCATTCAGGGGGTGAACAATACCTTTTATGCAGGGGCGCATTTCGGCCGCGGTTTCCATGAGGACGGGCTGCAATCCGGGCTCGCGGCCGCCGAAGAGATGGGCGCCATGCCCCGGCCCTGGTCATTGTCGCAGCCATCGGGCCGTATCACGCTGCGGCCACTGGAAGAACTCGTTGCATGACACCTGGCTCCGCCATTTATGTCGGCCATGTGGTGCATCAGCGGCACCGCCCGAAAAAGCATTCACTGCGCTATCGGGTGTTTTCGCTGCTGATCGATCTTGATGACCTGCCAGCGCTGAATAGCCTGCGCTGGTTTGGGCACAACAGGGGCGGGCTTTTCTCGTTCCGCGACAGCGACCATGCCGATGGCGGCGATCTGCGCGACTGGGTAAAGGGGCAATTGAGGGCCAAGGGATTGCCCGCACCGGGACGGATCAGGCTGCTCTGCTATCCGCGCATTCTTGGCTATGTGTTCAATCCGTTGACGGTCTGGTACTGCGACGGGTCGGATGGTGCGCCGCTGGCGACGATCTACGAAGTGCACAATACATTTGGCGAGCGGCACAGCTATGTGCTGCCGGCGGCGGCGGAAAAGCAGGAGGCCGTCAAGGCGTTCTATGTCTCGCCCTTCATCGACATGAATTGCCATTATGCCTTTAAACTATCCGCGCCCGCCGAGCGGATCATGGTAGCGATCAACGAGACGCAGGATGGCGCGCCGCTGCTCTATGCGGCTTTTACCGGCAGGCGGGCAGAGTTTTCAGATGCCACATTACTGCGGCTATTCTTCAGCCACCCGCTGATGACGCTGAAAGTGACGGCAGGCATCCACTTCGAAGCGCTACGGCTGATCTTAAAGGGGATCAGGATACGGTGGTATGTGGATCGGAAAAAAGCAATTGCGGGGCGCAGATAGGCCAAGCTGTCCACACCGCTCCAGCGATATGCCTTCTAATTCGGCAAGCCATCAAGTTAACATGCAATCGCTTACTCCCACCTCGTAGTAATTCATAAATATATTTGCCGTTATATTTTCTCTTCAAGAGACGGTGCGAATGTCTATTGCCGTTGCTGCGATCGAAGGTGATCCCATGGCGACATTAGCTGATGATAATGCTCTGAAGAAATGCGCAGCAGTGGTGTTTGCGCCCGATGCTTCGGGCTCGGCCATGCTGGTCGGATTGGCGACCAGTCTAGGCTTCGGATATGCGGCCGACTACACGGATGTTGCCAATATTCCGCAGGCGGCTTTGCCGTTTTTCATCGTACATGGCGATTTGCCGGAGCCGACCCGTATTCGGCTGCTCGCCTCGATCCGCGCTTCCAAACAGATTACGCGCAAATATGCCCCTGTCATCTGCGTGCAACCTTCGGGTCCGCGCCATCTGATCGTTCGGCTGGTCGAACTGGGTTATGACGAAGTGCTTTTCCTGAGCGATCCGGTCGATGCCCTGGCGCGAAAACTTGCCGAGCAATTGCGGCGCGATGTCATCTTTGTGGAAACGGCCAATTATCTCGGACCAGACCGGCGTCGGCTTGAAATCGTCGACCGGGGCGATACGCGGCGCAAGCTGGGGGGCAGAGGCGGCTTCCGTCGCCTCAACGTGCTGCGCAACCCCGATCAGGGCATCAGCGTGCACTATATCAGCTAGCGTCGTGTCTCGATGACGTCGCGCCCGGCGCCACCCGGGGGTATGCTCAGGGTAACGGTCACATTGGCCGCTGCCGCCACTTCGGGCACCCGTGCGGCCCATTCCACCAGCACGATTGCTTGTGCATCATCGAGCAGGCCCAGTTCGTCCACTTCGGAGGCATCGGCCAGCCGGTAGAGATCGGCATGCAGTACCGGGCCTGTCTTTGTGTCGTAAGGCTGGATGATGGCGAAGGTGGGGGACGGCACTTCCAATTCTGAATCCGCCGCTAGCGCCCGGATGATCGCCCGGGCCAGCGCCGTTTTCCCGGCCCCCAGATCACCTTCAAGACTGACGATATCGCCCGGCCGCAATGTCGCGGCGAGCTGGGCCCCGAACCGGGTCGTGGCGTCGTCGTCGGGGAGGAAGGTGTGGATCGGCTCAAACATGGCGGCTCCTGCGCGAACCTATTCAGCCACGCCTGCCAGGGCGATGTCGAGCGGCAGGTTGACGATGATCCGGCTGCCCCTCGGCTCGCGCTTCTCCGCCGAAATCGTGCCGCCATGCAGATTGACGAAGGTACGGACGATGGAGAGCGCCAGGCCGGCGCCGCGCTGACGGCCACCCGTCTGCGGGACATCGAGCCGCGTCAGGATCGCCGCCTTCATGTCGTCGGTAATGCCCGGGCCCTCGTCTTCGATGACGAAGAGCATGCGGCCGCCGCGATGGGATATGGCAAGGCGGATTTCCGCGCCGGGCGGGGAGAAACGCGCGGCATTGGAGAGGAGATTATAGAGTACCTGCACGATGCGCGTACCATCGGCCACGAATTGGGGCAGGTTCGGCTCGATATCGACCACGAGATTGGGCGCATCGCCCGCCCCTTCGGGGAAGGTCGCATCGATCCCGGCGCGGGCCTTGTCGATCAATTGGTGAATATCGAGAATTTCGGGGTTCAGCTCGGCAATGCCCGCATCGACCGAGGCGAGATCGAGAATATTGTCGATCAAGACGCCCAGCGTCACCGATGAGGCGCGGATATAGTCGATATATTCGCGCTGGCGGTCATTGAGACTGCCCCCTTCCATGCCCGAAAGCAGGTCGGCAAAGCCGATGATATTGGTCAGCGGGCTGCGCAGTTCGTAGGAGACGTTTTCGACAAAGGCGTCCTTGAGCCGGTCGGCGGCCATCAGCGCATCATTGCGCTCCTTGAGCACCTTGGAATAGGACGCGCCCTCGGTGACATCGAGGAAGGTCATCATCGTCTGCCCGTCCGGCAGGCGGGTAATGGCATAATCGATCAGACGGCCATCCGAGCGGTTGATACGGCCATTGCGATCGGTGCGCGTCGGGTTGAGATCGACAATGGAGCGCTTGAGATCGCGCCAGATGCTGGCGCCATCCTCGGGAATGGCTGCGCCGCTGGCGTCGGCAAGCTGGTCGATATGCGGGTTGGCGCCAAGGGCATTCAGCGGCAGCTTCCAGAGCGTGGAGAGCTGGGGATTGCTCAATGTCAGCCGCCCATTGGTGCCGAACACGGCAACCGCTTCGCTGAGCGCATTGATGGTTTCGCGCATCACATTGGTGAAGCTGCGATTGGTGCTTTCCAGTTCCAGCCGCTCGGTCAGGTCTTCGAACACATAGATGACCCCGCCTTCCGGCCCGGCGGGCGCGGAAATCACCTTGATCGTACGGCCATCGGGCAGATGCCACGGCTCGGCTTCAAAGGGGGTCTTGCGGTCATAGCTCTCAAGATGCCTGGTCCGCCAGGTGTGATAATCGACCAGATTGGGCAGCATGCCACGCGTGCGCAGCTTGTCGAGAATGGCACGCTCATCAAGGCCGGGGGTCAGATAGGTGCGGTCCAGGTTCCACAGGCGCGCATAAGCTTCGTTGAACTGGGTCAGCTCGCGCCCGGCATTGAAAATGGCGATTGGCGTGCCCAGCGCGTCGATAATGCCGCCGATATGGGCCTGTCCGCCTTCGCCGGTTCTGACTGCCGGTTCCAGCCGCCGCAGATAGCCGGCCCGGCCGCAGGAGAGGTCGAACTCCACCAGCTCGAAGCGACCCTGTGAGGCAAATTCAAGCGCATTGGTCGCGCTGTCGCCCTGCCCCATATCGGAAATTTCGGCGGGAGCAGTCTCGCTTGAGGCGCGGCCCAGAGCCTTGGCCAGCGCACAATAGGCGGGATTGGCGAAACTCAGCCGACCATTGAGGTCGCGGATAAAGGCAGGCTTGTCCAACAGGCGCAGCATGGTGCGAATATTGTCCAGCTCGCTGCTGGCCGCTTCGTTGCGTGTGTCGGCAAGCAGTGCCACTTCGTCTTCGGGTTGGCTGAAGGCCGGTCGCAGCCGCAGCGCGGCACCACCGCCCATGGCCCAGCCGGTGGCCCGCACCAGCTTGCCCTCCAACGTGCGGACGCTGGCGGCGAAACCGCGCCCCTGAAGCCGCAATTCATCCAGCAGGCTGGCAAGGCGATTGGCCTCGGCGGCACCGAGCCAGGAATGCAGGTTCAAAACGCTTTGCGGTTGCCGTCCGGCAGGCAATACCGCCCCGGCCTGTCCCAGAATGCGCGGCGAACCCTGACCGCTCCACAATATGGTCAGCTCGCTGCTGCCCGCGACGAGGTTTTCATATTCATCCACCAGCGCCCGCAGATCGGCAATCTGTTCGGCAGCGCGGCGGCGCGCGGCCTTTCCGTCGGCCAGCGTCGTGCGAATGACGGCCATGGAAATCAGCGCAAAGCCGCCCGCACCGATAGCGACGGCCAGAGGGGCGATATTGCTCAGACTGGCCGGAACAAAGCCTTGCGCCAAAGCCGGAACGGCCATGCACAAAGACAGGGGTGCAGAGACAAGCCCCGCGAATCCCAATTGTTTCCGGCGCCGATCCGGCGTCATGCCATACCCTCTTGCTTGGTGTGCTGATGATCCGGCCTGGCCGGTACGCTACTCGATGGGCGCGGCAAACGCGGAATCGGAGAGATTCCTGCTACCCCCAAATCAGGCTGTGTGTCCCGCACACCCCGAATCACCAAACCATAGCGGTCACGCGAATCGGGCAAAAGAGTCTTCGTGGCTGTGCGTTGCGGGCAAATTGGCAGGAAAGCGCTTGACGGTGGAACGAAACAGAAACCTTTAAAAAGTGTAAAAGCCCGGCACAAGGACCGGGCTTTTCGCAGATTTCTTTTTTGGGCAGAGCACGCACTCTGCTTTTTCTATCGTCATTGCCCGGCTTGTCCGGGCAATCCAGCTCGTGGTGGGATGGATCACCCGGACGAGCCGGGTGATGACGAAGGCCGGGAAGCGACCCGACGCTCTTAGTAGCGATATTCGCCCGACTTGAACGGGCCTTCGACCGGCACGCCGATATAGTCGGCCTGTGTCTTGGTCAGCTTGGTCAACTTGGCCCCCAGCTTGGCCAGATGCAGCTCGGCGACCTTCTCATCGAGATGCTTGGGCAGCACATGCACCTTCTTCTCGATCTTTTCGCCATTGGTCCACAATTCGATCTGGGCCAGCGTCTGGTTGGCAAACGAAGCGGACATGACAAAGCTCGGATGGCCCGTGGCATTCCCAAGGTTCACCAGACGCCCTTCGGAGAGCAGGATCAGGCGATTGCCATTGGGCTGCTCGATCAGATCGACCTGCGGCTTGACATTGGTCCACTTGAAATTGCGCAGGCCGAGCACATCGATCTCGTTATCGAAATGGCCGATATTGCAGACAATGGCCATGTCCTTGAGCTTGCGCATATCGTCGACCATCAGCACGTCACGATTGCCGGTGGCTGTCACGACGATATCGGCGCGGGGGGCGGCCTCTTCGAGCGTCACGACCTCAAAGCCTTCCATGGCCGCCTGCAGCGCGCAGATCGGATCGACTTCGGTGACCAGCACGCGGGCACCGGCGCCGCGCAGCGATTCAGCCGAACCCTTGCCCACATCGCCGAAGCCGCAAACGATGGCGACCTTGCCGGCCAGCATCACATCGGTGCCGCGACGGATGGCGTCGACCAGCGATTCACGGGTGCCATACTTGTTGTCGAACTTGGACTTGGTGACCGAGTCATTGACGTTGATGGCCGGGAAGGGCAGCTCGCCCCTGGCATGGAGCTGATAGAGGCGCATGACGCCCGTCGTGGTTTCTTCGGACACGCCACGGATGGAAGCGCGGATGGTCGAGAAGAAGTTTGGCGACCTGGCCAGGCGGCGCTTGATGGTGGCAAAGAAGATTTCCTCTTCTTCATTGCCCGGCTTGTCGAGAATGGAAATGTCCTTCTCTGCCTTGGCCCCGGTCAGGATATACATGGTGGCGTCGCCGCCATCATCGAGGATCATGTTGGGCGTGGTGCCCGGCCAATCCATCATGCGGTCGGTAAAGTCCCAATATTCTTCCAGCGTTTCGCCCTTATGGGCAAAGACGGGAATGCCAGCGGCAGCGATCGCGGCTGCGGCGTGGTCCTGGGTCGAAAAGATGTTGCAGGACACCCAGCGCACGTCGGCGCCGAGCGCCACCAGCGTTTCGATCAGGACGGCGGTCTGCACGGTCATGTGCAGCGAGCCGGCAATGCGCGCGCCCTTGAGCGGCTGGCTGGCGGCATATTCCTCGCGGATTGCCATCAGGCCCGGCATTTCGATTTCGGCAATGGAAATCTCCTTGCGGCCGAAATCGGCGAGGCTGATGTCCTTGACCGCGTAATCGGTCGGGCTCTTGGTCATGGTCGGCTCCAGAAGGATTTTCTCTTGGGCCTTCTATACTGGAGCAGGTGTTACCGATCAATGACGGATATAAAGAGTTTGTTATATGTCTTGAGCGCCAGACGAGAATGATTTGACTAAGCCCGATAAACCCGGCCACGCTGCCGCCGCTTGAAGGGCAGCGCGCAAAAGCGCACGAGGCCGGACAGGGCCAGATAGCCCAGCAGGAACCCGGCTCCGGCATAGAGCACGCCCTCCACTGTTACAGGGATTGCAGGCTTGTAATTTTCCAGCGTGCGGCGTCCGATATCGGTGTCGAGATAGTCCGGCAGCGCTTGCAGCCGTTCCACCGGCCCTGCCCCGCTGATCCGCGCCAGCGTCTCGCTGAGATCGGCATAGCGGGTGAAGGTCTGGGCCATGCTATCACCGCGTCCGGCCAGAAAAGCATCGCTGGAGGCATTGTAGCGTTCAAGCGCCGCCTGCCTCTCCATGCCATTTGCCGTCGCGGCCCGGTCAAAATCTTCAGTGATGACACGCAGTTCGTCGACGGCCCCGCCCAGCCGCTGGGTATATTGCTGCGCATATTCAGGAAACTGGCTGAGGCTCGCCGCCAGGGCGATGCCGCCCACACCCGCAATCAATCGCCGCATCAAACCGGTCTCCCTCGTCACATCGCCGATTATGTATCGTGCAAACGGCAAGAAAAAGTCATGAGTTCCAGAAGGGTGCGCGTGGCGGGGTGTTGCCTGTGGGCTCTAGCCCTCTCACCCCCACCCGACCTCCCCCTGAAGCAGGGGGAGGAGCCTGCCGGTGGCTCACTGACATTGAAGCAAACTCGATTTGTCCCTCCCCCTGCTTCAGGGGGAGGCCAGGAGGGGGTGTCTACTTCCGGCCATAACTATAGCGATACTTGACCAGAGGATCGCTCAAGCCTCCGCCCCGTCCACATCCTCGTCAAAGCCGTTATTGACCAGCTCGGTAATGGCTTCGAGCGCCTCGCGCGCCTGTTTGCCGCTGGCCTGCACCAGGATGGTCGAGCCCGGCCCGGCCCCCAGCATCATCAGGCCCATGATGGAATTGCCGGCGACCGAGGTGCCGTCCTTGATGACGCTGATATTGGCTTCAAAGCATTCGGCGGTGCGCACGAAACGCGCCGAGGCACGGGCATGCAGCCCCTTGCGGTTTAGAATCGTCAATTGCTGGGCAACGGCCCTGCTGGCATCCATGGATCAGGCACCGCCCAGAACAGCATTGGCGACGGTGATATATTTCTTGCCCGCTTCCTGAGCGATATTGACCGCCTCTGCCATGCTCATCTCGCCGCGCACGCGGCCGAGCTTGACCAGCATGGGCAGGTTGACCCCGGCAATCACTTCCACATTGCGGTTCTGCATCACGGAAATGGCCAGGTTGGAGGGCGTGCCGCCGAACATGTCGGTGAGGATGATGACGCCGCTGCCGCTATCGGCGCGGTCAATGGCCGAGAGAATATCCTCGCGCCGTGTTTCCGCATTGTCTTCGGGACCGATGGCGATGGCTTCGATGAAGTCCTGCGGCCCGACCACATGCTCCATGGCCAGCTTGAATTCGTCGGCAAGCGCGCCGTGGGTCACCAGAACCAATCCGATCATGCACTTTCCCCAGTCAGCCGACGCACATTTCTAATGTGCTTCATGTCGGTTATTGAGCCCCAGCAATTGCTGCCGCCGGGCGCTATCTGGCGGCAGGCCCACAGTCTTGTCTCCACCGCCTGCGCTTGCAAGGGCTAAATTGTCACGTTCTGGTTGGAACAAGGCTTGCGCGCACGGCTTCCACCACCAGCAATTCCTGATGGCCCAGACTCACTACTCCGGCATAAGGCACGGGTGCGCGGGGCAGGACATGGCCGAAAAGCTCGGTTTGCAGGTCTTCTTCTTCCACCTGCCGGATCAGATCGGGCACAAGATCGATAACCAGATGCAGGCGCGCGCTTTCCACATGTGGCCGGGAAACGATGCCGCGTCCGCGCAATTCGATCAGCCCGGCAAGGCGGGGCGGCGCCAGCATGGTCAGCGATTCGCCAAAATTGCGAATGTCGACCCGGTCGTCTGCGACGAGGAACGCGTCCAGTCCGCGCCCCTCCCAGCGATCCAGCAAAGCCATGGACAAAACGGACTTGCCCGCGCCCGATGGGCCGCGCAGCAATATTCCGGTCTTACCGAGGACGAGACCCGTCCCGTGAACGTTTTGGGGCATGTTCATATGCCAAGCTTATTTGCGACCGCGCGGCAAGACAATTGTAAAAACGGCGCCGGAACGATCGGTTCGATTGTCCGCACGGATCGTGCCTTTATGCGCATCCACGATCTGCTTGGAAATCGACAGGCCAAGCCCGGAATGATTGCCAAAGGACTCGGTTTCGGGGCGATCTGTATAGAAGCGCTGGAAAACCTTGGCGGAATCGACGCTGATCCCCGGCCCTTCATCGGTGACGGTGACAGTGATCGCCTCGCCCTCGGTGGAGACGGCGACGCTCACCGTGCCGCCCGGGGGCGAGAAGGAAACGGCGTTGTCGATCAGATTGGCAAAGACCTGGGCCAACCGACTTTCATGGCCATTGATCGTGGTCGAGCCGCGGCCCATGCGCCTGGTCATCACCACGGCAACATCGCTGCCCACGGCCATGTCCTTCTGGATCGACACCATGGCCTCGGCCAGTTTCTCGACATCCACCAGTTCGGCACTTTCGCGCGCCAGTTCAGCATCGAGGCGGCTGGCGCTGGAAATATCGGTGATCAGCCGGTCCAGCCGCTTGATGTCGTGCTGAATGATCTCGTTGAGCCGTTTCTGGTCCTCGGGCCGCTTGGCCAGCGGCAGGGTTTCGACTGCCGAGCGAAGTGAGGTCAGCGGATTTTTCAGCTCATGCGCCACGTCTGCAGCAAAGCGCTCGATGGCCTCGATCCTGTTATAGAGCGCATCGGTCATCCGGCGCAGCGCGCCCGAAAGGTGGCCGATTTCGTCGGGCCGGTCGGACATATCGGGAATTTCGGCGCGGGCATTGCCAGCGGTCTGCACCCGCTCCGCCGCCGCCGACAGCCGCCGCATCGGCCCGGCGATCGTGCCGGCAAGCAGCAGGGACAGCACGATCTGCACGCCTGCGGCGATGAGCGCGATGCGGAACAGGCTCCAGCGCTCCTGCGCCACGATGGAATCAATATCGCCCGGCGCGGTCGAGAGCAGAATAGCCCCGACAATGGCGCGCAGACGCTGCACCGGCACGGCGACCGACACCACCAACTGCCCCTGGCTGTCCACGCGCACGAAATCGGCAGGCGCGCCCTGCAGCGCCGAGGCGACCTCGGGATAGCGGGTGCCTTCGTCGGCCTGATATTCCTGATAGGTGGGGTAATTGTCGCCCGGCGCCCAGGACACCACCGCGTTCCACCAGTCGGCGAGGAAAAAGCGCGGCTGGCTGGTGTCGATGGTGCGCCGCAGGACCTCGCCGCGCGCATAGATATTGTCGCTGTCCAGGATCAACAGCCCGCCCTGATCATAAATGCGGGCGCGCGTGCGGGTCGGGGTGATCAGATTGCGCAGGAGCGGGGCGACCCGTTCCGGGCTGATGGGGAATTCCAGCGTCGGATCGAAATAGGACAGGGGCGAAACATTGGCCCCCTGCGCATTGAGCAGACGGTCGGGATTGATGGAAATGATATCGCTGTCCACCGTCGCCGAGGCGGCAATGGCAGCGGAGATGATTTCGCCCTGTACGCGCAGCGATTGCACACGCGCGTCGATCAGGCCCGCCCGCCACTGGTTGAGGTATAAAATACCTACGACCAGCACCAAAAGGCCCGCCATGTTGAGCACGACGATGCGACGGGTCAGGCTGGAGAAAATGGCGAAATCGACAAATCGCCTTATGGCGTTGAACAGTTTGGCCACCGGACGCAGAAAAACACGCCGCCGCGCCCGGCCCGAGGGTTTTACCTCACTGGCCGGGTTGCCCTGTTCGGGTGTGTTCTGTTCAACGTCCGGGTCGATAACGGCCACTTGGTGCCTTATTGCTCCTTGAAGCGATAGCCGACGCCGTAGAGCGTTTCGATCATCTCAAAGTCGTCGTCGGTCACCTTGAACTTCTTGCGCAGCCGCTTGATGTGGCTGTCGATGGTACGATCGTCGACATAGACCTGATCGTCATAGGCCGCATCCATCAGCGCATTGCGCGACTTGACCACGCCGGGGCGAAGGGCCAGCGCCTGCAGGATCAGGAATTCGGTGACGGTCAGGGTCACGCGCTGCCCCTTCCAGGTGCAGGTGTGGCGCTCCTCGTCCATTACCAGCGCGCCACGCTCGATCAGCGCCTTGCTTGGCGTTGCCTCGGTGCCGCCAATTCCGGTGCTGCCAGCTTCGCGCGGGGCGGAGCGACGCAGGATTGCCTTGACGCGCTCGACCAGAAGCCGCTGGCTGAAGGGCTTGGTGATGAAATCATCAGCGCCCATTTTGAGGCCGAACAATTCGTCGATTTCCTCATCCTTGGAGGTGAGGAAGATCACCGGCACATCCGATTTCTGGCGCAGACGGCGTAGCAATTCCATGCCATCCATGCGCGGCATCTTGATATCGAGAATGGCCAGGTCGGGCTTATCGGTCGTCAGGCCCTCAAGGCCGGAGACGCCATCGGTATAGGTGGCGACCTGATAGCCTTCGGCTTCCAGGGTCAGCGAGACCGAGGTCAGAATATTGCGGTCATCATCCACCAGGGCGATCTTTGGCATGGTCTGCCTTTCTCTTCGTGACGCTTGTCTATTCGTTGCGCCTGGACAGCCAACATTGTGTTGAGTGACCAGACAGATGTTGAGCGACGTTGCAGGCGACAATTACGCATTAAATAAGGCACGGCCAAGTCTTCTGCCAGATAGGCCGCACTTCCATACTAGATTGTTTCGGTGCAACTTCAGTCTTACGACCCATTGCCGGATGGTTTCAGGCCGCCTCACGCTCCTATTTTCCCTCCATCGGTCGCCTTGTTTTGGCGGCGAAGTGGAGATGAAAATGACAGCGTTCGATCACCCAGCCCTTCGGAACGCCATTGTCGGCGCTGCGGCGTCGCTGAGCGACAACGACATAGCCCCGGCTCTGGTTGCCTTGTCCATCGGGCAAGGCAATGGCGTGCTTACCGCCGATGGCGCGCTTTCGGTCCGCACCGGCGCCTTTACCGGCCGCTCGCCCAAGGACAAGTTCATCGTGCGCGATGCTCTGACCCAGGACCGGGTCTGGTGGGACAATTCGGGCGCCATCAGCCCGGCCCATTTCGATCTCCTGCTCGGCGACATGCGCCAGCACCTGTCGGGACAAAAGCTGTTCCGTCAGGATCTGCTGGCCGGTGCCGATCCGCGCCATCAATATGGCGTCACCGTGCTGACCCCCAGCGCCTGGCATGCCCTGTTCATTCGCAATCTGCTGATCCGGCGCGGCGAAGACATTCCCACCGCCGCCGACGCGACGAAAGTGACCATTGTCCATGCGCCCGATTTCAAGGCCGACCCGGCCCGTCATGGCAGCCGCACCGAAACGGTCATCGCGCTCGATATGAGCCGCAATATCGTCCTCATCGCTGGCACGCTCTATGCGGGCGAGATCAAGAAGAGCGTGTTCAGCCTGTTCAATTTTCACGCTCCGAGCAAGAACGTTCTGCCCATGCATTGCTCGGCCAATCTTGGCCCCGATGGCGAGGCGGCGCTGTTCTTCGGTCTTTCGGGCACCGGCAAGACCACGCTCTCCAATGATCCGGCACGCCCGCTTATCGGCGACGATGAACATGGCTGGAGCGATGACGGGGTTTTCAATCTGGAAGGCGGTTGCTACGCCAAGACGGTCAAGCTGTCGGCCAGTGCGGAGCCGGAAATTTTCGCCGCGACGCGCCGCTTTGGCACCGTGCTGGAAAATGTCGTTCTCGATGCGCATTCCGTGCCGGCATTCGATGATGTGACACTCACCGAGAACACGAGAGCAGCCTATCCCATCGATGTCCTGCCCTCGATTGCAAAGGGCAGCGTCGGCGGCACCCCAAAGACCGTGGTATTCCTCACCGCCGACGCCTTTGGCGTGTTGCCGCCCATCGCCCGGCTCACCCCGGAACAGGCCGTCTATCACTTCCTGTCAGGCTATACTGCCAAGGTGGCAGGTACCGAGCGCGGCGTGACCGAGCCGCAGGCAACCTTCTCGGCCTGTTTCGGCGCACCCTTCATGCCGCTGCATCCTACAATCTATGGTGACATGCTGGCGGAACGGCTTCGCCAAAGCGGCGCACAGGCATGGCTGATCAATACCGGCTGGACCGGTGGCGGCTATGGCGTGGGCAAGCGCATCGATATCGCGTCCACTAGGCGCCTGTTGACCGCGGCCCTCGATGGTTCGCTCGATGATGCAGATATGCGCTTCGATCCACTCTTTGGGTTCGAGGTGCCGCTCAACGTCCCCGGCGTCGATGAGCGCCTGCTCGATCCGCGCCAGACATGGGCAGATCCGGACGCTTACGATGCGCAGGCGACAAAACTGGTCGAGTTGTTCCGCAGCAATTTCGAGAAGTTCGGCCCTGAAGCCAATGCCGAGGCCGGTCCCAGATTGCAGATGGCGGCGGAATGAAACCAAACAAAAGGGCGCTTCGAGCGCCCTTTTGTTTCATGCCTGGCCGCCCTCTCGCAGAAGGCCGCATTTTGAAACAATCTCATCCACCACTTGCCCGACGGGCACATTGGTCTTTATGGCCGTCGCTCCTTTCGGGAGACCCTCTTTGGTCTCATGCAAATGCAGCACCAGTTCGCGCTCGATTGACCTGCCGCCGAACTCGTCTTCTGGTCGCCCCGCAAGTCGCCGGTTCAGCGTCGCAACGTCGACATCAAGGATAAAAACGCCGTCAAATAGTACGATGAACTGATCGGCATTTGCCGAATGCCCGCAGAAAAATGACGCCGATGTCTGCTTGTCGGCGATCAGGCGCTCAACCTCTCCGACCGGCCAGATCCAGTGCTCATAGCCCCATCTGACGGCGTCCATTTGATGGTCAAATGAAGGTGCCTGCATGGGCTCGCCGGTATTGGGATCGCCATAATAGGCGAGAACCCGATCCCCATGAACAACATCATAGCCGCGCCGCTGCAATTCCTCTGCAACACTGGTCTTGCCTGTCCCCGATCCACCCTCGATCAGGAAATTTCTAACGCCCATAGCGTGTTCTCTTGGGAAAAGACGGCACAATCCCTCATTGCCCCGACACAGCGGCGCTTAGGCCAGCGTGTAACCACCGACAAGAGGTAGAGGGAGCCCGCTCTCAGTTCGGCGAATAGAAAATATGGGAATCGACCGCCGCGACCCGGCTGAAGGTGTGCGACCAGGTCGGGGCCACGGCGGTGGTGTGATAATAGAGCGCCGAACCCGGCAGCACGCCGATATCCTTGCCGGTGGCAAATTCGGCATACACTTGCTTGGCCAGGTTTTGCGAGGCGGCCCAGGCCCGGCGTTCACCCGGCGTATTGTCGCGGCCATCGCAGGCAAAGGTGAACTGGCAGCGATAAAGGCCCTTATTGGCGTTCTGGTAGATCACGCCACACAGCGAATCGGGGAACTGGCTGGAACGGGCGCGATTGACGATGACATTGGCCACGGCCAATTGCCCTTCGGCGCTCTCCCCGCGCGCTTCATGATAAATGGCCTGTGCAAGGCAATCGCGCTCGGCATTGGCCGTGTCGATGCGCTGCTCCATCGGCTGGTAGCCCGCCTGCACATAGGCTGACACCATATCGGCCGTGACCGAAGGCTGCGGGCGGGTTGCTGGCGCGGCAAAGCTGGCAATGGCCGAGAGTGCGTGATTGCTGCCCATCGAAGCGCCGCTGATATAGCCCATCACCATGTCCGAGGTGAGGTCCGGCATCGGACCGGCCAGCGTCACATCCACCGCACGCAAAGCCAGCTGACGCTGGCCATAATTGGCGAGCAATTCAGGGGTCAAGGCCAGTTCGCCCGGGGCCAGAGGCACAAAGCTGGCGCCCAGCGCGGGCTGAAGGCGCAATTCGGCAATGGCTTCAGGAACGGATTCCGGCAGGAGGACATTGGTATCGGCACGGGCAGGCGAGAGAGTGACAAACAGCACGAGTGCAGCAGCGCAAATAGCCAGTACAGGCGAAAGGGCGCGCGTAATAATCTGCTGCCGGTTCGATCTCAATGCCTCGTCCTTGCCCCTGAGCCCGACCGGCCATATCCGGTGGACCTTCTGACGATCGCCATTTTGAGGCGCTCGTCTAATCCCGGCTGCACACTAGCCAAGCCTTGGCCGGGATGGAAGTCGAAATTTACGGCTGATTAACCATAGCAATTAGCGACTTAAGACTGGGTTAATGCAGCCGGCGCCTCAGGGAAACCCTTGAATTTTATGGATTTTGCTCGTGCTGAACGGGCCCTTACCGCATTCGGTAAGGTTTTATCTATTAGCGGAGATGGTTAATCACATCTTCAGCCGCGCGGAAACGCCGCGATATGGACATGCATCAGGCTCTCAACCACCGAAACGCCCAGCGCATGAATTTCCGTCGTGGGATGGACGAGGTCCGGCACCATGATGGTCTGCATGCCTGCAGCATGGGCGGCCCTTACCCCGGCATGGCTGTCTTCCAGCGCGAGACAGGCCACAGGGTCGATACCAAGGCGCTTGGCAGCCATCAGATAGGGTTCGGGATGCGGCTTGGGATTGACCACATCGTCGCGCGTCACCACGGTTTCAAACAGGTCGAGCAGCCCCGCCGCGCTCAAGTGATGGGATGCATGGGGATTGCGGGAGGAGGTCGCAACAGCGGTTGGAATACCGCGATTGCGCAATTCGGTGACGAATTCCACGGCGCCGGGCTTCACCGGCACCCCACCATGGCTGCGCTCGCGCATGATCACCCGGCACTTCTCGTCAAACAGCGAATAGGGGAAAGCGACGCCATAGGCTTCGATGAGCATTTTATTGGTGTGCTCATGGCTCGACCCCACCATGGAGCGATGCACATCATCGGTCATTTCGAAGCCCAGCTCCGAACAGACATCAAAAACGATGCCCTTGAACACCGATTCTGTGTCGAGCAAGGTGCCATCCATATCGAAAATGGCAGCTTCAAAGGGGCGAAGGCGGAGCGTATCGGAGAAAAGCGTCATCTCTATCTCTATAGGCCGCAATTGTGTCGTTCGCCAGACGATCACGCGCAAACCGGCCCTGCGTGGCGACGCGGTCCCGACCACATGCTATTGTATAGGCCATGAGTGATTTCCGCCCCGCCCGTCGCCATGAGCAATTGGGCGACGCTTTTTATGATCGCGTCGCGCCTGCAGACTTTCCCAAAACCATGCTGCGGCATCGCAACCAGCGCTGGGCCGAACGGATCGGGCTGGGCGATTTGTCCGAAGCACAGTTTCTGACCCATTTCGGGCGGTTCGAGCCATTGCCCGGCTCACTGCCCCAGCCCCTGGCCCTGCGCTATCATGGCCACCAGTTCCGCTCCTACAATTCCGATCTCGGGGATGGACGCGGTTTTCTGTTCGGCCAGTGCATTGATCCTGTCGATGGACGCCTGCTCGATTTCGGCACCAAGGGGTCCGGCAAGACGCCTCATTCGCGCGGCGGGGATGGTCGGCTGACGCTCAAGGGCGGGGTGCGCGAAGTTCTGGCCACCGAGATGCTGGAAGCGCTGGGCGTCTATACGTCCAAAAGTTTCGCGCTGGTGGAAACCGGCGAGCAGCTCTATCGCGGCGATGAGCCGTCTCCGGCTCGTTCATCAACGCTATCCAGGCTCAGCCACAGCCATATCCGCATCGGCACTTTCCAGCGCCTCGCCTTTCTCGAAGACGAGGCGAACCTGGCCAGGCTGCTCGATTACTGCATTGCCAACTACTATCCCGAACTGGCAACTACCGCCGACAAACCCGCCGCATTCCTTGAAGCGGTGGTTGCAAAAGTCGCCCGGCTCGGCGCGCAATGGACCGCCGCCGGTTTCGTGCATGGCGTGCTCAATACCGACAATATCAACATAACCGGCGAAAGCTTCGACTACGGCCCGTGGCGGTTCCTGCCGAACTATGATCCTGATTTTACAGCAGCTTATTTCGATGAAACCGGCCTTTACGCCTTTGGCCGCCAGCCCGACACTTTGGCCTGGAACCTGACGCGGCTGGCCGAATGCCTGCTGCCGCTCTCGTCCATCGACAATCTCGAGCCAGCGCTCAACACGATCTGGCCCGTTTTCCGCGAAGAATTACCCGCCCAGATGCTGCGCCGGCTGGGCCTGCAATCGCGCGAGATCGAGCAGGACAGCGCCTTGATCACTGCATTGTTCGGCTTTCTCTCGACCAGCAAAGCCCCATATGAGCAATTCTTCTTCGACTGGCGCGGCGGCAGGCTCAGTGCCGAGCGCGCCGCGAAAAGCCCATCAGCGGATCACTATGCCAGCGAAGCTTTCCGCCCGGTCGCCGACCTGATGGAGGCCTATGGCCCCGCGGATAACCTTAATCTCGACCACGCCTATTTTGCACGACCCCAGCCACGCACCATGCTGATCGATGAGGTCGAGGCCATCTGGTCCCCAATCGCCGAGAACGACGATTGGGACCTATTCGAAAGCACACTTTCGCAAATCGAGCAGATGCGCGATGCATATGGCATCGTGCCTTAGGAGGATCACATGCCCATCTATTCGCTGGACACTATCGCGCCCCGGATCGATCCCGATGTGGGCTTTATCGCCCCCGACGCCGTGCTGGTCGGTGACGTGGTGATCGGTGCCGAGGTTGGCATCTGGTTCGGTGTCGTGGCGCGGGGGGATATTGAAACCGTCAGCATCGGCGCGCGCACCAATGTGCAGGAAAACGTCGTGCTGCATACGGACACCGATTATCCGCTGGTCATCGGAGACAATGTCACCATCGGCCATGGTGCAATCGTGCATGGCTGCACCATTGGCGATAACTCATTGATTGGTATGGGTGCGACGGTGCTGAATGGCGCGAAAATCGGCAAGAACTGCCTGATCGGCGCCAATGCGCTGGTGACGGAAAACAAAATTATTCCCGACAATTGTCTGGTTATGGGCGCGCCCGCCAAGGTTGTGCGCGAGATTGACGCGGCGGGTGTAGAGGCCCTGGCTGCCTCAGCTGAACGATATGTGAACAATGCGCGGCGCTATGCGGCGGGTCTTCGGAAAATAGAGCGAAGCGAGCCGAATTTCGATCCGGCCTAAATCATCAGCTTGTCGTCATTGCCCGGCCCGTGCGGGCAATCCACACTTTGCGGCATCGACCACCGGGACAAGCCCGGTGGTGACGGTGATGGGGGTAATTGCGGCCTAGCCGATTTCATAAGGCACGACGCTCCGCCGGTCGGCTGGCACAGAGATGCTCGCCGCCAGCGGCGGTACCGAGCGTTGCGGGCAATTGCGCCGCTCGCAAATGCGACAGGAAATGCCGATGGGCTCGAAACTGGCCCTGGCGATGTCGAGATCGTCGGCATAAACCAGCCGCCCGGCGTGAGAAATCTCGCAGCCCAGCGCATAGGCATAGCGCCGCGTAGTGCCGCGATAGCCGCCCATGCGCTTTTCGTGGCTCCAGGCGAGACAGAGATATTGCTTGCCATCCGGCGTTTCGGCCAATTGCCGAATGATCTGCCCATGCGCCTCAAAGGCGCGATGCACATTCCACAAGGGGCAGGCCCCGCCGAACCGCGCAAATTGCAGGGCGGTCGCCGAATGGCGCTTGGTGATGGTTCCCGCCGCATCCACCCGCGCGAAAAAGAATGGCACGCCCCGTTCACGCGGCCTTTGCATGGTGGAAAGCCGGTGCGCAACCTGTTCGAGACTGGCCCCGAAAACCCGGCCCAATTCCTCGATATCGAAGCGATAGGCATCCGCAGCTTTGACAAAGGCGGCGTAGGGCATGTGCAGCGCGCCCGCAAAATAATTGGCCAGCCCCATTCGGGCAATGGAGCGGGCTTCTGCGGTCTTGAAGTTTGCGTCATCGAGCAATGTATCGAAAAGGGTCGCCTGTTCCAAACCACCCAGGGCCGTGGCAATGCGAAAGAACTGGCTGGGCGGATCAAGATGAGCATTGACCCAAAGCGTGCGCCCTGCGCGGTCGAGCTCCACCAATCTCTCGCCCTGTGCCGGGGCGCTCAGCACCACGCGGATGCCATGGGTTTCCGCGCAATAGTCGATGAGACGCCGCAGACGGTCCGGGCCGAACGCGCCCAGCTCGCTTGCCAGCGCCTCGGCTGCCCGATCCAGCGGATCGATATAATTGTCGGCATAGTGGAAGAAGTCGCGCACTTCCTCATAAGCGCTGGTAACAGCGCTTTGCGGCTCGCGCGACAGTGCGGCATCCATCCCCGCCAGCCGCTCATTGCTCTTGCGGTAGGCGTCATAAAGCGCCAGCACCGCGCGGGCCATGTCGGGTGAATTGCTGGCGACGCTTTTAAGCTCCTGCAGATTGGGCACGGTCTCGCCAAAGACGGGGTCGGCCAAAGCCTCGCGCAGATCGATCACCAGCCTGTCCGATGCATCCGTGGCAAGACTGGTAAGGTCGAGATTGAAATTCTCGGCCAGAGCCAGCATCACCGAGGCGGTGAGCGGTCTCTGATTAGATTCAATCTGGTTGACATAGGAGGCCGAGATATCGAGCCGCGCCGCCAGCTCGCCCTGAGTAAGCTTGTGTTGCGCGCGCAGTGCCCGCAGCCGGGCCCCGGCAAAGACCTTTTTCGGCGCCAAATTCACAACCCCACAAAATTACAAGAGAAGCTTTGTGTGATTGTAGCATGCCCGCCCTTTCCTGTCTTGGGGCATGGGGCCGGCCGCGTTAAGCTGCCAGCGCCATGATACGGGAGCACGCCCATGCAGAACATTATCTCTGCCCTTGAAACCAAGCGCGACAATGCGCGGCTGGGCGGTGGACAGCGGCGCATCGATATTCAGCACGGCAAGGGCAAGCTCACGGCCCGCGAACGGCTCGATGTGCTGCTCGATCCGGGCTCGTTCGAAGAATACGACATGTTCGTCACCCATCGCGCCCGCGATTTCGGCATGGAAGACACCATCATTCCCGGCGACGGCGTGGTTACCGGCTGGGGGACTATCGATGGCCGTCTGGTCTATGTCTTTTCGCAGGATTTCACGGTTTTCGGCGGCTCGCTCAGCGAGACCCATGCGCAAAAAATCTGCAAGATCATGGACCTCGCCATGCAGAATGGCGCGCCGGTGATCGGGCTCAACGATTCCGGCGGAGCCCGCATTCAGGAAGGTGTAGCCGCCTTGGGCGGCTATGCCGATGTATTCTGGCGCAATGTGCAGGCGAGCGGGGCCGTGCCGCAAATCTCGGTGATCATGGGCCCCTGCGCGGGTGGCGCTGTCTATTCCCCGGCCATGACCGACTTCATCTATATGGTCGAGGATTCGAGCTATATGTTCGTCACCGGCCCCGATGTGGTGAAAACGGTCACCAATGAAATCGTCACCCAGGAAGAGCTGGGCGGCGCTTCGACCCACACAAAGATTTCCTCGGTGGCCGACGCCGCCTTTGCCAATGACATCGAGACATTGCTCGAAGTGCGCCGGCTGTTTTCATATCTGCCTCTGGCGGCCGGGCAGAAGGCGCCCCGCCAGTTGACCCATGACCCGATCGACCGGCGGGACGACAAGCTCGACACCATCATCCCCGACAGCGCCAATAAGCCCTATGACATGCGCGAGGTCATCGAGACCGTTGCCGACGAGGGTGAATTCCTCGAAATCCAGAAGGACCATGCGGGCAATATCCTGTGCGGCTTCATCCGGCTCGATGGCAACACAGTGGGCGTTGTCGCCAATCAACCGCTGGTGCTGGCCGGGTGTCTCGACATCAACGCATCCAAAAAGGCCGCGCGCTTCATCCGCTTCTGCGACAGTTTTGAAATCCCCATTCTGACCTTTGTCGACGTACCGGGCTTTCTCCCCGGCGTGGCGCAGGAATATGGCGGCATCATCAAGCATGGCGCAAAACTGCTCTTTGCCTATTCAGAAGCCACCGTGCCGCTGGTGACCGTCATCACCCGCAAAGCCTATGGCGGCGCTTATGACGTGATGGCGAGCAAGCACATCAAAGCCGACGTCAATTATGCCTGGCCCTCGGCAGAAATCGCCGTCATGGGCGCCAAGGGGGCGACGGAAATCCTCTATCGCTCGGAACTGGGCGACAAGGAGAAGATCGCCCAGCGCACGGCGGATTACGAAGCGCGGTTTGCGAACCCCTTCGTGGCGGCAGAGCGTGGGTTTATCGACGATGTGATCATGCCCCACGGGACGCGTCGGCGGGTGATCCGGGCTTTTTCGACGCTTCGGCACAAGAGCGTGCAGGGGCCGAAGAAGAAGCACGATAATATTCCGTTGTGAGGGGAGGTGGTCAATGACCGAAAACGGCCAGTCAGCATTTCGTAGTGATGAACACCTGCGATCCTCTATGGGGCTAGGGTTAGAGGTTCACAAGTACTTGGCTTCAGCGAGCTGGGCACCGGTGGTTCTCTTCGTTGCAGGACTTGAATTTGGCAGATCAAACAGCTCGTGGCCCATCAAAGTTTTGCTGACCGTCGCGGTGATTCAGTTGATCGTTGCTGGATCAATTTACTTCCAATCCTATCTCCGAATGAGCAACAGCTATGCTGCCAGCCTTGCCCCTTCAACGATGATTGACGAGGCTGAAGCCATAACGCCCGGAACAAAGAGAGCGATAGTTGGAGACATAATTCTCGCTCAACGTTTTGGGCAGATGGCCGCCAAGGTTGCATTCCCGCTAATGACTCTTGGTTACGCTGAAGTTGCCTTGGTTGCCCTCCTAACTCTCTGGGGGCTGTGAATGAAAATCCAAAAACTCCTCATCGCCAATCGCGGCGAGATCGCCTGCCGGGTTATCAAGACGGCGCGTAAAATGGGCATTGCCACGGTGGCGGTCTATTCGGACGCCGACCGTGAGGCGCTGCATGTGAGACAAGCCGACGAGGCCGTCCATATCGGCGCGTCGCCGGCCAAGGATTCTTACCTGCAGATCGACAAGATCATCGCGGCCTGCGAAGCGACGGGCGCGCAGGCGGTGCATCCTGGCTATGGGTTCCTGTCGGAAAATGCCGCCTTTTCCGCGGCGCTTGAAAAAGAGGGCATTATCTTTGTCGGCCCGCCGCCCAAGGCAATTGAGGCCATGGGCGACAAGATCACATCCAAGAAGCTCGCAGCCGAAGCCGGTGTGTCTACCGTGCCCGGCCATATGGGGCTGATCGATGACGCCGAGCACGCCGTCACCATCGCCTCGTCCATCGGCTATCCGGTGATGATCAAGGCCTCTGCCGGTGGCGGGGGCAAGGGCATGCGCATTGCCTGGAACGATGCGGAAGCCCGCGAAGGTTTTGAGCGGTCCAAGTCGGAAGCCGCCTCATCCTTTGGCGATGATCGCATCTTCATCGAAAAATTCGTCACCGAACCGCGCCATATCGAAATTCAGCTCATCGCCGATGGCCATGGCAATGCGCTCTATCTCAATGAACGCGAATGCTCGATCCAGCGGCGCAATCAGAAGGTGATCGAAGAAGCGCCCTCGCCTTTCCTTGACGAAGCCACGCGCAAAGCCATGGGCGAGCAATCCGTCGCGCTGGCCAAGGCCGTGGGTTACCAGAGCGCCGGGACGGTGGAATTCATCGTCGACAAGGATCGCAATTTCTATTTCCTCGAAATGAATACGCGCCTGCAGGTGGAACATCCGGTGACCGAGATGATTACCGGTCTCGATCTGGTCGAACTTATGCTGCGCGTCGCCAATGGCGAAAGGCTGCCGCTCAGCCAGGAGCAGGTGCAACGCAATGGCTGGGCCATCGAAAGTCGACTTTACGCCGAAGACCCCTATCGCAATTTCCTGCCTTCCACCGGCCGGTTGACGCGCTATCGCCCCCCGGCGGAAAGCGTTTCGGAAACGCTGGTGGTGCGCAATGATACCGGCGTGTTCGAGGGCGGCGAAATCTCCACCTTCTATGACCCGATGATCGCCAAGCTCTGCACCTGGGCACCGACGCGCATTGAGGCGGTCGATGCCATGGCTGTGGCGCTGGATAGTTTCGAGGTGGAAGGAGTGGGCAATAATTTGCCTTTCCTCTCCACCGTCATGGAGCAGCAGCGTTTCCGCGATGGGCGGCTGACCACCGGCTATATTGCCGAGGAATTCCCCGAAGGCTTTTCCGGCGCGCAATTGAGCTCGGATCATCATTTCGATGTGGTCGCTGCCGCGGCGCTTCTCATGTCCCGCCGGGAACAGCGTCGCAACGCGGCAATGGTGGAAAGCCGCTGGCAGGTGCAGGTGGGCGAACGCAGCGAAAATGTGGTTCTGCACCAGCATGGCCATGACATTCTGGTCGATCTCGACTGGCGCTCCGAAGCCGTGCGGCTGAGCTGGCAGCCGGGGGATAGTCTGGCCCATCTCGATTGGTCGGGTGGCCGTCATGCCGCCTTGAAGGTCAATCCCACCACATCGGGTTTCCGCATCCGCTATCGCGGGGCGGACCTCAAAGTGCTCGTGCTGCGGCCCCATATCGCGCAATATTTGAAGCATATGCCGGTGAAGGTGCCGCCGGACATGAGCAAGTTCCTGCTTTGCCCCATGCCCGGTCAGGTCGTGCGGATCGATGTGAAGGAGGGCGATGTGGTCGAGGATGGCCAGACCCTTGCCATCGTCGAGGCCATGAAGATGGAGAACGTGCTCAAGGCCGAGAAGCGGGCGCGTGTCAGCAAGGTCCATGTTGTGCCCGGCGCGGTGCTGGCGGTCGATCAGGTCATGCTTGAGTTTGAGGCGTTGTGATGGTGCGCGATTCAGCAGTCGTCACCCTCCCCCTCGCGGGGAGGGATCAGGGGTGGGGGGTGAGAGCCACGATATCCGGGCTCCCGCACCCCCTCCCAGCCTCCCCCGTCGCGGGGGAGGTGCCGTCCGGTGTGCGTGGAAATATGGAGTTCACCCATGTCTAGCCACGAAAAATGGGCCGCCCTCGCCCAGAAGGAACTCCGCGACACGCCGCTTTCCGCGCTAGATCGGGACTATGGTGGCATTCCCGTCAGCCCGGTCTATCTGGGTGACGACGGTGAAATCCCCGGTGTCGAGCCGTTTACGCGCGGCGTGCGGGCGACCATGTATGCCAACCGGCCCTGGACCATTCGCCAATATGCCGGGTTCTCGACAGCGCGGGAGTCCAACGCCTTTTATCGTGCGGCGCTGCAAAAGGGGCAGAAGGGCCTCTCGGTGGCCTTCGATCTGGCCACCCATCGCGGCTATGACAGCGACCATCCGCGTGTCACCGGCGATGTCGGCAAGGCCGGCGTCGCCATCGACTCGGTCGAGGATATGAAAGTGCTGTTCGACGGCATTCCGCTCGATCAGATGAGTGTATCCATGACCATGAATGGCGCGGTCATTCCCGTGCTCGCCATGTTCGTGGTTGCCGCGGAAGAACAGGGGGTGCGGCAGGATCAGCTGGAAGGGACCATCCAGAACGACATTTTGAAGGAGTTCATGGTCCGCAATACCTATATTTACCCGCCCGAACCCTCCATGCGGATCATCGGCGACATTATCGCCCATACGGCGCGCCACATGCCCAAGTTCAACTCTATTTCGATCTCGGGCTATCACATGCACGAGGCCGGGGCCGATGCGGTGCAGGAGCTGGCCTATACGCTCGCCGATGGCATGGAATATGTGCGGGCGGCACAGGCCAAGGGGCTCGATATCGACGCCTTTGCCGGGCGGCTGAGCTTCTTTTTCGGCATTGGCATGAACTTCTTTCTCGAAGTTTCCAAGCTGCGCGCCGCGCGCCAGCTCTGGAGCGAGATCATGACCGGGCTGGGCGCAAAAGACCCGCGCAGCAAAATGCTGCGCACCCACTGCCAGACCTCGGGCGTGTCGCTGACCGAGCAGGACCCGCATAACAATGTCATCCGCACCACCATCGAGGCTTTGGCCGCGACGCTGGGGGGGACACAGAGCCTGCACACCAATTCCTTCGATGAGGCGATCGCCTTGCCGACCGAGTTTTCCAGCCGTATTGCCCGCAATACCCAGCTCATCCTTCAGCATGAAAGCCGCATTACCGATGTGGTCGATCCGCTGGGCGGCTCCTATTATGTCGAAGCGCTGACGGCGGAACTGGTCGAGGGTGCGCGCGCCCTGATCGAGGAAGCCGAAGCCAAGGGCGGCATGACAGCGTTTGTTGAAACGGGCGGCCCGAAAATGGCCATCGAGAAGGCGGCGGCTTTGCGTCAGGCACGGGTCGACCGGGGCGAAGATGTCATTGTCGGCGTCAATCGCTATCGGCTCGATGTCGAAGACGAGATCGAAGTCCGCGAGATCGACAATGCCAAGGTGCGTGCCGAACAGGTAGCGCAATTGCAGCGCATTCGTGAGACGCGCGACGAAGACAAATGCCAATCCATGCTGGCCGCATTGCGTGAATTTGCCGCCAAGGACGAAGGCAATCTGCTTGAAGCCGCCATCGAAGCCGCCCGCGCCCGCGCGACCCTCGGCGAGATTTCGCAGGCCATGGAAGATGTCTTCGGTCGCCATCGCGCCGTCACACGCGTGATTTCCGGCGTCTATGCCGGGGGATATGGCGACGATCCGCAACTGAAATCAGTCACCGACCGCATCGAGAGCTTCAAAGCCTCAAAGGGACGCCCGCCGTCGATCTTCATCGCCAAGATGGGGCAGGACGGGCATGACCGCGGCGCCAAGATCATCGCCAGCGCATTTACCGATCTGGGCTTCACCGTCCATATGGGTGATCTGTTCGAGACCGCGCCGGAAGTTGCTGCCCATGCCGACGAGTTCAAGGTCGATGCGGTCGGCGTGTCCTCGCTGGCTGCGGGCCACAAGACATTGGTCCCCGAACTGATCGCGGCCCTTCAGGCACGCGAGCTTGGCGATGTGACCGTGGTGGTGGGCGGCGTCATTCCCGAGCCGGATTATGACTTCCTCTACGAGGCCGGTGTTGCCGCCATTTTCGGCCCCGGCACCAATGTGCTCGATGCCGCCTTTGCGGTGCTCAACGAAATCGAGGGAAGGCTTTCCAATAGATGATCGGACGGCTCAATCATATCGCCATTGCGGTGCCCGACCTTGCTGCCGCCGCCGCCAAATACCGCGACCAGCTCGGCGGCAATATTGGGGCGCCTCAGCCCCTGCCCGAGCATGGCGTGACGGTGGTGTTCATCGACACGGGAAATTCCAAGGTGGAACTGCTCGAACCGCTGGGCGAGGGCTCGCCGATTGCCGCTTTCCTCGCCAAGAACCCAACAGGGGGCATGCACCATATCTGCTTTGAGGTGCCTGACATTGCCAGCGCGATTGCCCGCCTGCAAAGCGAAGGGGCACGCGTTCTGGGCGATGGCAAGCCAAAGACTGGCGCGCATGGCAAGCCAGTCATTTTCCTGCATCCCAAGGATTTCGATGGCACGCTGATCGAGCTGGAAGAAACCGGCCGATAATGTCCTGCTCGTTTGCCGGGCATTTACCACAAAACCATGTCAGTTCAGGGATAAATCAGTCTTAAAGTCCGGCTACCTATCATGGCGCACACCAAGCAAGAACGTTGCTCGAATGAGTGTGAATGAACAAGGCCTATAGCAGCGACACAAATCGCGCAGACTGGCGGCGCACCATGTTGGTGCCCGTTCTGGTAGCGCTCGTCGTTGTCTCACTGGTCGGGATACTTTTAGACCGGCAGAACCTGCTGCTGGCAGAAGGCAATCTACGCGAAGCGACTTTAGCCAAGGTTTCGGTCATCCGCGCCAAGCTTGAAGGCAATATTTCGAGCAATGTGCAATTGGTGCGTGGGCTTATCGCCACGATTGCCACCGAACCCGACATGAAGCAGGCGCGCTTTGACGATCTGGCGCGGCATGTGTTTCAGGAGGAAAGCCAGCTCCGCTCCATTGCCGTCGCGCCCGGTCTCGTCATCACCATGACCTATCCGCTTTCCGGCAATGCAGCGGCCATTGGCATGGATTACCGCACCTCGCCCAGTCAGTGGCCGGCCGTCGAGCAGGTCATGCGCAGTGGCGCAATGAACATTGCCGGTCCCGTTGATCTGGTGCAGGGCGGTCTCGGCTTTATTGCCCGCTTCCCGGTCTATATCGGAGATGGTGAGACCCGCCGTTTCTGGGGGCTGGTTTCCGCCGTGGTGGATACGGAGCGCCTCTATCGGGACAGCGGCCTGTTCGATCCCGACCTGGGACTTGCCATCTCCATTACCGGACATGACGGCACGGGGAGCGTCGGCAGCCGCTTTTTTGGCCCGGACCTCAGCGGCAAGCGCCCCATTCTCGTCGATGTGGTGCTGCCCTCGGGCGCCTGGCAGATCGCGGCAATGCCTGAGAAAGGCTGGTTGCCGGACACCGGCAGTATCTGGCTGCAACGCGGGCTGATGTTGATCGGCGGGATACTCATCCTGCTCCCCATCGGCATTACGGGCCGCATGGTGGCGCAGCGGCACGATTATATCCGCGCTCTCAATGCGCGTGAGGCAGAACTGGCGAAGCTGACCGAGCGGCTCAATCTGGCCATGGACGTGTCCCGGGTTGGTGTCTGGGAAATGGACATGGCCACCGGCAAGGAAACCTGGGACGACCGGACCAACGAAATCTATGGCCTGCCCCAGGATGATGGGCCGCGAAGCCACGATCATTGGCGCACCACTGTCCATCCAGACGACCGAGACCGCGCTGAAGCCGATTTCACGACAATGATCGGCACCGGCCGGTACCAGTCCGATTATCGTGTCGTGCTTCCCTCCGGCGCGCTTCGCCATGTCCGGTCCAAGGCAGCGCTGCTTTCGGAGCCGGGCCGCCCCGACAAGGTCATCGGCGTCAATTGGGACGTGACCCCCGATGTGCTGCTGAATGAGGATCTGCGGCAGGCCAAGCAACAGGCCGAAGCGCGCGCCAGCGAGCTTGAACTGGCCCGCAGCCGTATTGAATACAACGCGCTTCACGACAGCCTCACCGGCCTGCCCAATCGCCGTTATCTCGATGAGACACTGCAAAAACATGCCGGGGATGGCTATCAAGGTTCTGGCTCGATTGCCCTGCTGCATATCGACCTCGACCGTTTCAAGCAGATCAATGACACGCTTGGGCATGCGGCGGGCGATGCCATGCTGATCCATGCCAGCCGGGTTCTGCGCGCCAGTTGCCACGAGACAGATTTCGTCGCCCGCATAGGCGGCGACGAATTCGTTATCGTCTGTAGCGCCGGGTCAGGCGATCAGCGGCTCCACGAGCTGGCGGACAGCATCGTCAAGGAAATGCGCAAGCCCGCTCTGCATGAAGGCCATGAATGCCGTTTCGGGGTCAGCATCGGCGTCGCCGTGAACCGCCATTGTGATGCCGACGTCAAACAATTGCTGATCAATGCCGACATCGCGCTTTATCGTGCCAAGGCACGGGGTCGGAACCGGCATGAGTTCTTTTCCGAGGCCCTGCAGGCCGAAGTCATTCACACCAAGCGTGTCGCCGACGAGGTGTTGACCGCGCTCGATAGCCAGGCGTTCATCCCCTATTATCAACCCCAGTTCGACGCCCATTCCCTCGACCTGGTCGGGGTGGAGGCGCTGGTGCGCTGGCAGCATCCCGACGAAGGAATAAAGAGGCCGGACAGCTTCATGGCGGTGGCCGAAGAGCTCAATGTCATGGCCCAGATCGACGAGATCGTGCTCAAGCGCGCGCTCGCAGATTTGCAACGCTGGGACGGACTGGGCATGGCCTTGCCCCGCCTGTCGGTCAATGTGTCCCTGCGTCGCCTCAACGATGAAGACCTGATCGCGGGGCTGAAGGCGCTCGACCTGCCACAGGGCAGACTGGCTTTCGAGCTGGTTGAATCGATCTATCTCGACGAAAGCGAGGGGATCGTGGCCTGGAATATCGAGCAGATCAAAGACATGGGCATCGACATCGAAATCGATGATTTCGGCACCGGCTATGCCTCCATCGTCTCCTTGCAGAAACTGCATCCGCGCCGCCTCAAGATCGACCGGCAATTGGTCAATCCCATTATCGACGAGCCAGCGCAGCGCCAGCTCGTCGCCTCGATTGTCGATATCGGCAAGAGCATGGATATCGAGATTGTCGCCGAGGGCGTCGAAACCAGGGAACACGCCCATATCCTGCGCGATCTCGGCTGCGACATCCTGCAGGGCTACACCTTTGCCCGGCCAATGGACGCAATGGCCTTTGAGGCCTTTGTTCGCAGCAAGAGCTGGCGGCAGGCCAGCTAAAGCGACCTACGTTCTATCAACACGGGTCGCTCTATCTTTTTATCTGCGCATCAATCCACGAGGAAATAGGTGATGGTGGTCACCACGCGCACCTTTTTGTCGATCTGTTTTTCCGGGCGGTCATTGGGAATTTCGACGGCGGGCAGCACTTCAAACACACCCTGATTGGCGCTCTGGATATCGCCGACCTGTGCGCCTGATTCCGTGGCGAACTGGGCAGCGGTTTCCTTGGCGCGGGTGGTCGCCTCGGTCAGCATCTCGCTTTTGAGATCATTGATATTGGTGAAGACGAAGGACGCACCGGCGCTGTAGCTGTCCGACGAGAACACCACCCCCTGCCGCAGAAGATCGGCCACCGAGCGGCTGGCATCGGCCAGTTCTGTCACCCTGTCGGTGGTCACCAGCATGTCTTCGGTCAGAACGAAACGATATTCATCGGGCGTCGAACCCGCATTGTAGCCGGCGGCGCGATCCTCGACCAAAACGTTCTGGACCTGGATTTCGCTTTCGCCAAAGCCGCGATCATTGAGGAAGCTGCGCACGGACCGCTCGGAATTTTCAAGGCTGGCCCGCGCGGCTTCCAGCGTCGGCCCGGTGGCGACAAATCGGATCGGCCAGAAGCCGAGATCGGCCTGCACGGCGCGCTCGGAGAGACCCTTTACCGTCACGGTACGCAGCGGTTGGCGGCTTTCCACCAGTGATGTGCCGACGAACCAGCCAGCCAGAGAAATGCCCACAGCAACAAAAAGCGCTGCAACAACACCGACGAATTTCATGATAGTCCCCTATTAACCCCGTATTCCGGGATGGAGCGCTGCGATAATGGCGCGACAAAGGCATAGGAGGATGCGGCTGAATGGCAAATGAACATGAGCGTTTCGGTCTGGGCGTGGTCGGCGCTGGCATGGGCGCCAAACCGCATGCTCTGGCGCTGAATGCACTCCGCGACACGGTTGATGTCCGGGGCGTCTGGCGGCGAAATGCGGCCGAGCTGGAGCAATTCTGCGCGACCTATGATTTCCCCATCGCCGAGAGCTATGAGGCGCTGCTGGCCGATCCTGCGGTGAACGCCATTCTGGTTCTCACTCCACCCAATGCCCGCGAGGATATCGCGGCCGCTGCCGCCCGGGCCGGCAAGCATGTGCTGATGGAAAAGCCGGTCGAGCGCTCGACGGCGGCTGCTGAACGGATCGTCAAACTCTGCGATGATGCGGGGGTAAAGCTGGGCGTTATTTTCCAGCATCGCTTTCGGGCGGCTTCCAAAGCTTTGGCGGAACAGGTCGCCTCCGGCACTTTGGGGGCGCTTTGCGCCGCCCATCTCGTTGTGCCGTGGTGGCGGCCGCAACAGGGTTATTATGACAAGCCCGGTCGCGGCACCTTGGCACAGGATGGGGGCGGCGTGCTGATAACGCAGGCCATTCATTCGCTCGATCTGATGCTGAGCCTTACCGGGCCGGTGAAGGCGGTGATGGCGCTTACGGCGACGACGGCGTTGCACCAGATGGAGACGGAGGATTTCGTCGCCGGCGGCATGGAATTCGCCAATGGCGCTGTTGGCGCACTGATGGCATCCACCGCAAATTTCCCCGGAGGCGCAGAGAGCCTGACGCTGAATTTCGAAAAGGCCAGTGCGACGCTGACCGGCGGAAACCTGACGCTAAACTGGATGGATGGGCGCGCCGAAACCGTGGGGGAAGCCAGCAATTCCGGCGGCGGCGCCGACCCCATGGCTTTCCCCTTTGACTGGCATCAGGCGCAGATTGAGGATTTCATCGCGGCCGTCCGCCAGGATCGCCAGCCGCTTTCAACCGGCCACAGCGCCCTCAAGGTGCATCGGCTGATCGATGCGCTGATCCGTTCGGGCCGGGAAGGGAAACGAGTGGAGGTTTGACGCCGTCTTTTCCCTCTCCCCTTGAGGGAGAGGGACAGATTTTTCTGCGTTCAGCAGAAAATCAGGGTGAGGGGTTCTCTCCGCAAATACAAAGTGCGTGGCGCTAGCCAAAACCCCTCATCCGCCCTTCGGGCACCTTCTCCCGCAAGGGGAGAAGGAAATGCCGTGTGCCTCACGCTACCTTGGAAATATCCGGCACCGCGTCGAGCAGCATGCGCGTGTAATCGGCTTGCGGATTGTCGAAGATGGAATCGGTCGGGCCTTTTTCCACCAGCACGCCATTGTGCAGCACGCCGACGGCAGTGGACATCTGGCGCACCACGGCCAGGTTATGGCTGATGAGCAGATAGGTCAGGCCGAATTCGTCCTGCAATTCCTTCATGAGGTCCAGCACCTGCGCCTGCACGGAGACGTCCAGCGCCGAGGTCGGTTCGTCGCAGACGATGAATTCGGGCTGGCTGGACAGGGCGCGGGCAATGGCGATGCGCTGGCGCTGACCGCCGGAGAATTCATGCGGGAACTTGCGCATGACCGATGGATCGAGCCGCACGCGGCGCAGCAATTCGGCCACCCGATCGTCGACTTCGGTGCGGTTCCGGGCAATGCCCAGGGTCCGCATCGGTTCGGCAATGATGTCGGCGACGCGCCAGCGCGGGTTGAGGCTGGCATAGGGATCCTGGAAGATCATCTGCACGCGCTTGCGGCGTTCCTGATGGCCCTTGCCGCCAGCCCAGATGTCGTGCCCATCCACGGTGATCTGCCCCGAAGTCGGGGGCAGAAGGCCCACGATCATCTTGGCACAGGTGGATTTGCCCGAGCCTGATTCACCCACCAGCCCGAAGGTTTCGCCCTTGGGAATGGAGAAGCTGACCTCATTGACGGCACGGAAGACTTCGACCTTGCCGGGCAGGAGCCTCGTAAAGCTGCCGCCGCCAATTTCGAAATCCCGCACCAGGCTTTTAACCTGCACATAGGCGCTATCGTCATTCGCCGCGGCCTCAGGGGCAGGCGCATCGCCCTGCCGCTGGATCGTGGGAATGCTGTCGATCAGCTTGATCGTATAGGGCTCGCGGGGGCGGCGAATGATGTCGCCGACAGTGCCGGTCTCGACCACCTTGCCCTGATGCATCACCACCATGCGGTCCGCTGTCTGGGCGATGACGCCCATGTCATGGGTGATCAGCATCACCGCAGCGCCACGGCTGGAGCAGAGCTTTTTCAAGACCTTGATGATCTGGGCCTGCACCGAGACGTCGAGAGCCGATGTCGGCTCGTCGGCGATGATCAGTTCCGGCTCGGCCGCAATAGCCAGGGCAATCACCACGCGCTGGCGCATCCCGCCCGAAAACTGATGCGGATAGGAATCGATGCGTTCGGCGGCTTTGGGAATACCGGCCTCGACCAAGAGGTCGATAGCCTTCTGACGCGCCTCGGCTTCGGACAGCGGCAGATGCGTACGGATGGTCTCGATCAGCTGCTCGCCCACCGTATAGAGCGGGTTGAGGCTGGTCAGAGGATCCTGAAACACCATGCCGATGCGCTTGCCGCGCAGTTTGGCCTTCTGTTCCTCGGCCAGATTGTCGATGCGCTCACCCTTGAGAAGGATTTGCCCACCCGCAATATGGCCGGGACGATCGATCAACCCGATGACGGCAGAACCCGTCATCGATTTGCCGGCGCCTGATTCACCCACAACGCCGACGACTTCGCCGGGCATGATGTCGAAGGAAACGCCATTGACGGCGGTAAAGACGTCATCGCGGAAGGGGAACTCGACGACGAGATCCTGAATAGAAAGAACGGGCTCGGTCATCAGCGCAACTTCGGATTGAGGGCATCACGCAGCCAGTCACCGAGCAGGTTGACCGACAGGGCGAGCAGGATGAGGGTGATAGCCGGGAAGAGGATGATCCACCATTCGCCAGAGAACATGAACTGCTGGCCGATACGGATCAGCGTTCCGAGCGAGGGCTGGGTCGGGGGCACACCGACGCCCAGATAGGAGAGCGTGGCCTCCTCGATGATGGCGAGAGCCAGACTGATCGTGCCGATGACCAGAACCGGGCCGGTGACATTGGGCAGGATGTGGCGCAGCAGGACGATGATCGGGTTGACGCCCAGAATACGGGCTGCCGCCACATAATCCTTCTGCCGTTCTACCATGGTTGCGCCGCGCACAGTACGGGCGAACTGTGCCCAGTTGGCCAGACCGATGGCGACGATAAGCACCCAGACGGCAGCACCTTCCTGCTGGTTGGGCGGAATGATGCCGCGCGCCACGCCGAAGATCAGCAAGGCAATCAGAATGGCGGGGAAGCTGAGCTGCACGTCGGTGATGCGCATGATGATGGCATCGACCGTGCCGCCGACATAGCCCGAGACAAGGCCGAGACCGACGCCCATGACCATGGCGAACAGCGTCGCCATGAAGCCCACGAACAGCGAGACCCTCGAGCCATACATGATGGTCGAAAGCATGTCGCGGCCCTGGCTGTCGGTGCCTAGCGCGAAATATTTGCCGGAGAACGAGGTCGAATTGGGCGGCGTGAAACCGTCCATCAGATTGAGCGTGGCCGGATTGAACGGATTATAGGGCGCCAGCAGGGGCGCCAGCACCGCCATCAGGACCAGAAGGAGAGCCACGATGGAAGCGACAATGGTCACCGGGGAATGCCGGTAAGACCAGAAAATGTCGGACTTGAGGAAAGTCTTCCAGCGAGAGGTTTTGACAGCCACGACCGGCGGTTCGGGCGAATGGGGTAGATCGGTCATGATGCTACCTTCCTGACTTGGCGCCGTCGCGCAGGCGCGGGTCGACGATGAAATAGAGGATATCAACGAACAGGTTGATCACCACGAAGACCAGCGCCACGAAGACGAGATAAGCGGCCATGACCGGCACGTCCACGGCGGCGACGGAGTTAATGAACAGCGAGCCGACGCCCGGCCACTGGAACACCGTCTCGGTAATGATCGCAAAAGCAATCACCGAACCAAGCTGCAGACCGGTGATGGTGATCACCGGAACCATGGTGTTCTTGAGCGCATGGCCGAAATTGATCGCGCGCTTGGACAGGCCACGGGCCCTGGCAAAGCGGATATAATCGGTGCGCAGCACTTCGAGCATTTCAGCGCGCACAAGGCGCATGATCAGCGTCAACTGGAACAGGGACAGGGTGATGGCCGGCAGGACGAGGGAGCGCAGACCCGACTGGGTCAGCAGGCCCGTCCGCCACCAGCCGATCTGCACCACTTCACCGCGCCCGAAGGAGGGCAGCCATTTCAGCTCGACGGCGAAGACATAGATCAGTCCGATACCGATGAGGAATGTGGGCAAGGACACGCCGACCAGCGAGGCGGTCATGATGACGCCAGAGGAAAAGGCGCGCGGACGCAGGGCGGTATAGATACCGAGCAGCACACCAAAGACCAGGGCGATGGTCGCCGAGGCAAAGGCAAGCTCGATGGTTGCCGGCAGGCGTTCGAGAATCAGCTGACTGACAGGCTGCTGCAAACGGTAGGAAATACCGAAATTGCCCTGCAGCGCGTTGGCTACGAAATAATAGAACTGGACATAGAACGGCTGGTCGAGGCCGAGGCGCTCGCGGGCAGCGTCGTAGTCAACCTGCTTGGCGTCCTGACTGAGCAGGGCGGCCAGCGGATCGCCGACATAACGAAAGACCAGAAAGGCAATGAACGCCACGACAAGCATGACGATGACGGACTGCACGAGCCGCCGGGCGATGAAGGCGAGCATGGCACCCCCGCAAAATACGAACCGCCGCGTGAGACAGGGCTACACGCGGCGGTTCTGGATTGAAGATAATTAGTCGAACTTGACCGTGGTCATGTGCGGCTGGTTCTCGGGCTGGACCGGCAGGGTCACGCCGTCGCGCATTGCATAGGCCAGAACCTGATTGTGGACTGGCAACAGCACGCGGTCGGCCTTCACGACTTCCCAGATCTCGGCAACCGTGGCGTCACGGGCTGCGATATCGTCCATGGTGCCGAGAGCGATGATCTTCTCGTCCAGTTCGGGGTTGGAATAGAGACCAACGTTATAGGTGCCGTGCAGATCGGTCTTGGAGTGGACCAGATCGTTGAACACATAGGCCGAGTCAAAGGTCGGAACGCCCCAGCCGAGCAGGTAGAAGTCGGACTGGTTTGCCAGGATGATCGGGCTGTGTTCGGCAACCGGGCGCGAGGCCAGGGTGACGTTGATGCCGATCTGGCCGAGCATGCCGACATAGGCCGTCGAGATGGCTTCGTCGTTGACATAGCGGTTGTTCGGGGTGTCGAGCGTCACCGAGAAACCATCGGCATAGCCGGCTTCGGCCATCAATTCCTTGGCCTTGGCAATGTCGGGCTGCGGGTAGGCGTCGAGCTCGGGGGTCCAGCCGTTCACGAAGGGCGGGTTGGGGATACCGGTCGGGATCGACTGGCCACGCATCACGACCTGCTTGATGGCGTCACGATCGAGCGCCAGCTCCATGGCTTCACGAACCAGCGGGTTGTTGAAGGGGTTGGAGTCGGTGATGTTGGACGAGTTCAGCGGCTCATCGCCGAACTTGTAGCCGAAATAGATGAAGCGGTTTTCAGGGCCAAGCTCGACCTTGAAGCCAGCGGTGTTGCTGAGGCGCTCGATATCCTGCGGCGGCACGTCCTGCACGATGTCGATTTCGCCCGAGAGCAGAGCCGAGATACGGGTCTGCGCATCGGCAATGGTGAGGTATTCGATGGCGGTCACTTCGGGCTTATCGCCCCACCAGCCTTCGTTGTAGGCCAGCGACGTCTTCACATCGACTTCACGCGAGACGAGCGTGTAGGGGCCGGTGCCGTTGGTGTTGAGCACCGAATAATTGGTGGCGCCAGCGGCAAAGTCCTGAACGACGGCGAGATCATGCTCGTCCGACCAGGTCTTGTCCATGATGAAGGTATTGGTCAGGTTGTTCGGGTAGATCAGCGCCGGGCCGGTCATCTGGAATTCGACGGTGTAGTCGTCGACGGCGCTCACCGACTGCACTTCAGCGTGCAGCTGCTTCATGTTCGAGAATTCGCTCTTGGCGCGTTCGATCGAATAGACCACGTCTTCGGCGGTGAAATCATTGCCATTGTGGAACTTGACGCCTTCGCGCAGCTTGAACACCCAGACGGTCGGATCGCCGTCCTTGAGACCCCATTCGGTGGCGAGGCGCGGCGTCAGGCTACCATCATTGTCACGGCCCAAAAGGGTTTCGTAGACGTGGTGTGCGACGGTGTGGGTATTGCCCTGATTCTGCGAATGCGGATCCATTGTCAGCGCATCAGACGAGCGCGCCCAGCGGATCGTTTCGGCATTTGCAACACCGGCAAGCATCGTGGAGGCGATAAGAACCGCCGCGATGCGGGTCAGTGATGAGTGCATGGATAGTCTCCCATTCCTTGAATTCACGCCTTCTCAGCGCGAGCGCCGGAGGCTTGGGCCACACAAAAGCCTAGATTGGCCAGGAGCGCAACGATATTCGCTGACCAATTGGTCAATTCCGCAACCTGCCTAATAGCTATCCACAAGTACGAACGGTTTTTCAGGAATCGGTTCGGCAGCATTTATCCTGGAGCGCGAGCTTTGCCTTTACTTTTGAGGCATGCAATCCTGCGGAAGGGTTCGGTCCGTGCGGCGGCGGAGCCTTTCGGTTCCGGCGCTTGCTTCGGCAGGTTGCTTTGTCTTGACCTCGAACACCTGTGCTTGCGTTATGTCTGAGCCCAATCCCCCCATGAAAGATATTTTTGACCCCGAAGGCCGGGCCCTGCGGCACAAGGGGTTGCGACGTGCCAACGAAAAGACCGTGCTGCGGGCCGTCGGGTTCAATGCCGGCGTCTCAAATGCGGAAATCTCCCGCATGTCGGGCCTGGCGCCACAGACGGTTTCCGCCATCCTGACCGGGCTGGAACGGAACGGCTTAATAGAGCGCGGCCCAGCGTTGCGCGGACGCCGGGGGCAGCCAGCCACCCCAATCCAGCTGCATGCCAATGGCGGCTTCGCCATAGGCGTGGAATTGAGTTGGCAGCATACCGAAATTGTTCTGATCAATATGCATGCAGAAGTGCTTGGTCATCGGCGGCTGACTTATGCCTATCCCGATGCGGCAACACTTTTTGAGGCCATTGGTACCGTGGTCGATGAGCTGCGCGGGCTGCTGCCATCCCATTCTGCGAAACGACTTCAGGATCTGGGGCTGGCCATGCCGGTCGGCCTGTCACAAAATCTTGATCTGCTGGGGATGCCCGAAGCGCAGATAGCGGCGTGGCGGCAAATCGACGCCAAGGCCGTACTTGCGGCCTCCAGCGGGCTTGAGGTTTCCGTGCTCAATGACGGCAACGCCGCCTGCTGGGCGGAGCTGATCGCCCTGCCCCGGCCTCGTCCGGCCAATATCATCTATTTTCTGGTCTCTCATTATATTGCGGCCGGTATTGTCGGAGAGGGCGCGCTCTGGCGCGGCCTGACCGGCAATGCGGCCAATCTGGGCTCCATGCTGGTTCAACTTGATACCGACCAGCCCAGGCAGGTGCATTTCATCGCATCCCTTTCAGCCCTGAAGGAACGGCTGGAAAAAGCAGACAAAGCGCCCGGCGGCGCCAGCTGGTCGGAATGGAACTGGCCGGACATTGCCGAGGACGTCGAAAACTGGACAAGGGACAGCGCCCGCGCGCTGGCGCGCTCCTTGTTCAATGCCACCACAATGGTGGAAAGCCCCCTGGTCATTATCGACAGCGTGCTCGGAGCCGATTTTGCCGAAAAGCTGGTCGCGGCCGTGCGGGTCGAGCTGGCGGCCTTGCCGGTGCGTGGCTTTAAAGCACCTGATGTCGTGGTGGGGCGGCATGGCGGCAGAGCGCCTGCCATCGGGGCGGCGGAACTACCCTTGTTTAATCGTCACTTTTAAGCGTTCCGGCCTTGGCCGCGCGGTCCAGTGCGGCACGAATTTTTGCGCCCTGAATGAAGACGACGGTCTTGTGCGGCACGATGGCGTGTTCCTGCCCGGTGCGGGGATTACGCCCAATGCGCTCGGCCCGGTCGCGCACCTGCAGCGTGCCAAAGCCGGTCAGCTTGACGCTTTCCTCATTCATCAGGGCATTGCCGATCAGCTCGAACATCCGCTGGCCAATATCGGCCACTTCAGGGTGAGCAAGACCCGTCGCAGTCGCTGCGGACTTTGTAAGCGTTGCGCGCGTGACAGTTTTGCTCACCGGCGGGATCCTCCGAGACTTAAATTCGTAATAGGAACATAAGAATTTGTCCAGCACTTGCCGGGACCCGTAATCATGATACTTGCCTTCAAGATTATTTGACATTTTTTAGAATGGTTATAAGCTAGGGCATGAGTTAAGAGAGATTGGCCGATCGAATCCGGCCTTTGACGCCAAGGAAAACGCCCGTGAGACTGACCCGCCAATCCAACTACGCCATCCGCACTCTGGTTTATTGCGCGGTGAACGAGCCCGGACTGAGCCGGGTTGCCGAAGTGGCCCGGGCCTATGGCATTTCGGAGCTGTTCCTGTTCAAACTGATCAAGCCGCTGGTTGAAAACGGCCTGCTTCAGACCGTGCGCGGCCGTCATGGCGGGATCAAGCTGGGCAAGCCCGCCGAACAGATCACCCTGCTCGATACCATTCGCCTGACCGAGGAAAATTTCGCACTGGCCGAATGCTTTGAAGATGGCGCCGATTGCCCGCTGATCGGGGAATGCGATCTCAATGGCGCATTGCGTGAAGCGCTGGGCGCCTTCTTCGAGGTGTTGAGCCGCCACACCATTGCCGATCTTGCATCCAAGAAGCGCTCAATTCGTGAGCGCCTGGGCCTCACCACCGCCGAGGCGGTTTCCGAGGACGTGCTGGCGCAGATTTCGGCCGCCTGAGGCGCATCAGAAAAATCTGACAACAAAACTCAAATATGAGTTTGACAATCATGTTATGACGTGGTTGATAGTGGTCATGGCGCTGGAGACCCCTTGGGGCCTGCGGGTCCGGGCGCTGTACCACGACGGGGCTTGCTGCTACCGTCTCCCCGGGCCGGCCAGGATCCTCAACGTCCTGTCCGGCCTTTTTCTTTGCCGTGATTGATCTGATCGGCCCGCTATGATCTATCCGGGCCAGTTTTGTCCGGACACACCATGGCCGCTCCTCCACTTCTTTCCCTTCAGGATATTCAGCTGACCTTTGGCGGCACCCAATTGCTGCAATCGGCTGAGCTGATCGTGTCGCCCGGCCAGCGCATTGCCCTTGTGGGGCGCAATGGTTCGGGCAAGTCCACTTTGCTCAAGATCGCCGCAGGCCTCGTCCAGCACGATGGTGGCAAGCGCTTCGCCGAGCCCAGCGCCACCATTCGCTATCTGCCGCAGGAGCCCGACCTTTCCACTTTTGCGACGACACTGGCCTATGTGGAAGCGGGCCTTGCGCCGGGAGACGACGCCTATCGCGCGCAATATCTGCTCAATGCGCTGGGCCTGACGGGCGAGGAAAATCCAGGTAGCCTGTCGGGTGGCGAAGGTCGCCGCGCGGCGCTGGCGCGGGTTCTGGCGCCCCAACCCGATGTGCTTCTGCTCGATGAGCCCACCAACCATCTCGATCTACCGGTGATCGAATGGCTGCAGGACGAGCTCAATCAGATGCGCTCTGCCATGGTGCTGATCAGCCACGACCGGCGTTTCCTGTCTGATCTGACCCGCTCCACCGTCTGGCTGGACCGCGGCCTCACCCGGCGCATCGAAAAAGGTTTTGCGGCCTTTGAAGGCTGGCGCGACGAGGTCTTGGAGCAGGAGGAAAAGGACCGCCACAAGCTCGACCGCCAGATCGTGCGCGAGGAGCACTGGCTGCGCTACGGCGTCACCGCGCGCCGCAAGCGCAATGTCGGGCGGCTCGAACGGCTTGCCAATCTGCGTCAGGATCGGCGCGACCAGCGCAAGGTCACCGGCAATGTCACCCTGGCGGTCAGCGAAGGCCGCACGTCAGGCGCATTGGTGGCCGAGGCGGAAAACATCACCAAGAGCTTCGGTGATCGCACAATCGTGCAGGATTTCTCGACGCGCGTATTGCGCGGTGACCGCGTCGGCATTGTCGGCCCCAATGGCGCGGGCAAGACCACAATCATCAAGATGCTTACCGGCCTGCTCGAACCCGATAGCGGCACCGTCAAACTGGGCTCCGCGATCGAATTGGCCATGCTCGACCAGGGCCGCGCCCGGCTGGAGCCCGAAACGCGCCTGCGCGACGCGCTGACCGGCGGAGGCAGCGACACGATCAAGGTCAATGGCGAGCAGAAGCATGTCATGGGCTATATGCAGGATTTCCTGTTCACGCCCGAACAGGCCAACACCCCCATTGGCAAGCTTTCCGGCGGGGAGCGCGCCCGCGTGGCGCTGGCCCGCGCGCTGGCCCTGCCCTCCAATTTCCTCGTGCTGGACGAGCCGACCAACGATCTCGATCTTGAAACCCTCGACCTGCTCGAAGAAATGGTCTCCGACTACGCTGGCACCGTAGTGGTGGTCAGCCACGACCGCGATTTCCTCGATCGCGTCGCCACCTCGGTGATCATGGCCGAAGGCGATGGCCGCTGGACCGAATATGCCGGCGGCTATTCCGACATGGTGGCCCAGCGCGGCCAGGGCGTTACCGCCCGCGCGTTTGAAAAGAGTGCCAAGGCCGACAAGCCCAAGGCCGAGCCTGCCGCACCAGCCAGCACCGCCAAGCGCAAGCTGAGCTTCAAGGAAAAGCACGCGCTCGAAACCCTGCCCAAGGATATCGACAAGCTCGATGCCGAGATCAGCGCACTCAACAAAGCCTTGTCTGATCCTGCCTTCTACACCAAGGACCCGACTGGCTTTGCCGCCAAATCAAAGGCGCTGGAAGCCGCCGAGGCCAAGAAGGCCGCTGCCGAAGAGCAATGGCTGGAACTCGAAATGCTGCGCGAAGAGCTGGAAGGCTAGTCCTTCCACTCGAATTTGGGCTGCGCCAGATAGTGCAGCCCTTCGGTGTCTCCGGAAATCTGCCTGAGCAGAATACGTCCCAGATTGCGGCCGGCATCGGAGAAATCTTCCTGCACGGTTTCGGCATTGGGCTGGAACTGCATGAACATCGCCGTCGATTGCTTGGTCACCACATGGGCGTTTTGTCCCAGCACCAGGCCGGCATCGGTCAGCGCTCCGATCACTGCCAGGGCCGAAATTTCGGATGCGCAGATATAGCCATCGGGCGGATCGGCGCGCTTGGCACGCTTCATGATATAATTGCGGATCGCGTCGGTCGGGCTGGTCAGGTTCACATCGGCGGCGAACTCATAGGCAATTCCAGCTTCCGTGGCAGCGCGCGCAATGCCTGCGCGCAGATGCTCGGTATAGTTGAGCGCCGAATCGGGCAGAATGGTCGAGACCTTCTTGCAGCCCTTGCTAGCAAGCCGAAGTGTGGCCTCATAGGCATATGCGTCATTGTCGAAGTCGACATAGGCATGCTGTTCCGGCCACTGACTGCGCCCATGGCTGACAAATGGGAAGTCATTGTCGAGCAGAAACCGGACGCGCTCATCGAAGGATTCGGTCTTGGAAAAGATGACGCCATCGGCCATGCGGTTGCGCACGATATGACGAACCGGCTCCAACGGCTCCACATTTCGAAAAAGCGGCGTGATGACCAGATGATAGGGCGTGTCGCGCAAGGCCTCGGTGATTCCGGTCACCAGATTGGTGCCAAAGCCATAAATCTGCTCGTCCGGCTCAAGGATCAGCGTAATGACATTGGTGCGCCCAGTCTTGAGACGCAGGGCGGCGCGGTCAGGCAGATAGCCGATTTCCGCGGCGATCTTCTGCACGCGGTCGCGGGTTTCCTGCGCCAGTTCGGGCGCATTATTGAGCGCGCGCGAAATCGTCGTAACGGCGAGACCCGTCATTTGCGCAATGGTTTTGAGTGTGGGCTTGCCAGACGGCTTTGCACCCCGCTTACCGCGCGTGGCGGGCGGTAACTCTTGGTCGGACACGTTTCCCCTCCCACCCGCTATCCTGTAGCGGGGCCGCTGATCAGGGGAAAAACAAGAACAGATTGCAAGACTTTGCGCAAGCGCAATGCGACCTCATTAACATGACTTGAAAAGTCCGCTTATTACGGCTAGACCAAAGTCGAGCAGGGTTTTCTGCTTTTTCGCGCATTTACGCATCGCCACGCACTGGCAAAATCGCAAATGCTCCCCTATCTTGCCTTTGCTGCGCCGTATTGGCGTGGTCAAACCCTGATCGTCCAACACCGCAAGGAAAGGAATGACGATGCCGACATCGACGCCCTTCACTCTCCATGCCACGTGTTCGACCGTAGTACTCCGAATTACCGGCGCCAAACGCTGGCAAGGATGCTGTCGCCAGAAACGAATGTGATCTTCGTCACATCCCCGTCTCACAAAACCGATAGAATCCGCGTCGCTGGCTCAAGGTGCAGCCTCCCAAGGGGAGCGCGCCCGTCGATGGCCCGACGCGCATAGAGTACACAATATGCAGGAAAACAGTTTAAATCGGGCCGAAAGACTGAGGCCTATCGTGATCGAAGTCGGTGGTGAACCGCAGGGCGTCGTCGTGCCGGATGCAGAGGGCTACCGTTTTCTCGCCGTCAAGCTGCCCGCGTTCGCCATTGACGGTCAGCGCTTCCCCAATATCGAAACCGCACATTTTGCGGTATCACAGGCCGTTCAAAACGGTCAGGCAGCGTAAAAAAGCCGGTGGCATGACCACCGGCTTTTGTTTGTCCGGCTAACGACATTAAAGCTCAGGCCCTAGCCGTCATTAGTGGCGTTGAGTTCATCGGGACGCTTTCCCTCTGAAATTGGCGGCACAGGATCCAGCGCCTTGTCGACCGCCTCGGCGAGGGCTGTCACATCAATGCGGGACGCCCCTGCCTGCGCCTGACGTTCAAGCTCGGCGGCAAGCGCGGTGGCAATGGCTGCACGCCTGCCGGCCTGGTTATTGTTAGCCGTTTCCATCGATGGAAATTCCTGTCTCATCGACACGCACTTCAATGCCCGGGCGAGCCTGTTCCTGCTGATAGGTATAGAGGGCAAAACCCACAACTGCGATGGCCAGAACGGCGATCACGGCAATAAGACCATTACGAGACACTGAAAACTCCTGACGCTTTTGGTTCCATCACAAACCAACGCGCCAGAACCTGAAGAGTTCATTCCTCGGCGATTTGGCGCAGCGTCATGACAAAAGCAGTAACGCCTATGCCCAGGGAACTGGAATTATCGATCACGATAGGGCTGACATCAGCGGGCAAGGCTGCGCCTTCACGGGCCAGCCGCGCCACGATCTGATCGCGGTTTTCCCGTCCCCGTTTCGCCAACCTTTCAGCGCGCAGCGAAATCTCGGCCGAAATCTGCACCACCCGGCACCGGGGATATTTGACGATGGCCTGCGGAACGGCATGTCGGGAAATATTGGCGACCACGACCCGGCCCAATGCCAGATCGGTATCGACACCGATGGGCAAGGCATAATCGAGCCCATGAGCCTGCCAGGTCAGGGCAAAGCGCCCATTGGCCTGGGCTTCGGCAAATTCAAAAAAATCGAGGCTGACATGATCTTCCAGATCGATGTCGGCAGGCCGCGTGACCAGTCGCCGCACAAAGCTGAAGCGCTTGTCACCGTCCAGCGCCGTGCGGGCTCCGCCAATCAGGGTGTCCTTGCCGACCCCCGAAGGGCCGATCACCAGAACCAGAACTCCGGGGGGCCTGTCGCTCAACTGACTCGCTGTCCTTCGCGCCACACCGCCCGTACGATTGGCAGCGGCGCATTGGCAGCGACGCGGACCAGATCGGCTCTCATGCCCGGCGCAATCTCGCCCCGGTCATTCAACCCGGCGGCGCGCGCCGGATTGCGCGTAACGGTAGCCAGGGCCCGGCTCAGGTCAAGGCCTTCCACCTTTTGCGGCAGCAGGAACGCGGCCTGCAGCAGCGCAAAAGGCACATAGTCGGAGCTTAGAATATCAAGCAGGCCCGCCGCGACCAGATCGGTGGCCGAAATATTTCCTGTATGCGAGCGCCCCCGCACTACGTTCGGCGCGCCCATCAAAATAGCGAGGCCGGCATCATGGGCGGCCGCGGCCGCTTCCAGCGTGGTCGGAAATTCGGAAATGGCGACGCCGTCTTCCGAGGCTTCCTCTACATGGGCAAGCGTCGCGTCGTCATGGCTGGCCAGGGCCAGCTCCAGCTCGCGCGCCCGTTCAACGATGGCCTTGCGGTTCGGCGTCGAATAGCGCTCGTGCTCGGCCTGACGCGCAAGGATATAGGCCTGCAATTCTTCGGGGGTGGCGCCCATCTGCTTGGCGTAGAAGCGCTTGTAATCGACCATGGAGCGGAATTGCCGCTGCCCCGGCGTGTGATCCATGACCGAGGCCAGCCGCGTCAGGGGGTGATAGGCCAGAGCATCGAAATGCTCCACCACGTCATGGCTGGGCAGTTCGCAGCGCAGATGGATAAAATGGTCGGCGCGTAGCCAGCCGCCTTCTGTTCCGGCGCGGATAGCCTGCACCAGTTTTTCGGCATGCTGGAGCATTTCGGGCATGTCGACATCCGAGCCGATCCGCACCGCGTCGAACACAGTGGTAATGCCCGATCCGGCAATCTGGGCATCATGGGCATGCAGCGCCGCCAGCGGGTCCCAGAACACGCCGGGGCGGGGACGGTAATGGTTTTCCAGATGGTCGGTATGCAATTCGACCAGCCCGGGAATCAGATAATCGCCGCCAAAATCCTCGCCAATACGCGCCGTGCCTGTGTCGATGGCGGTGATGCGTCCATCGGTAACGCTGACGCTGCCGGAAATAACCTCGTCCGCGAGAACGATCCTGGCATTGGTGAAGACCTGTTCAATCAATTGCGTCATCCTTTGAGCGGGAAGTCGGCGAGGCGACGGAAGGGTTTGCCGCTTTCCGGCTCATGATAAAGCACCAGCCGGTCGAGCAGTATTGTTTCCCCCAGGATCGGCCCGAACCAGGTCTGGGCGGCCTGTTGCAGCTCGTCGCGGTCTTCGGCGGCAAGCCGATCAGTCAGGGTCATGTGGAAGCGGAATTGATCGAAAACATAGGGATAGCCGTAAGCATCGAGCAGTTCCAATTGCCGTTCGCTCAAGCCGTCGGCGCGGGCCGCACGCTGACGTGCATCGAGCGGGGCGCGAAATGGCTCGAAATGCTCGACCACCAGCGCGGCAAAATCCTGCAAGGCATCGCTTTGCATTTGCGGCACAAGGGCGAGAAAACCATGCAGGTCAGCGATCTGCACAAGCCCCAGATCGACTGGCGCGGCGACGCTGGCAAACGCCTCCAGCTCGGCGCGAATATGCTCTTCGCTCATGCCATCGGCCAGGGCCATCGGGGATTTGATCGTGGCGTGAAAGCCGTAGCGCCCCGCCGACTGGGTCAGGTTGAGCAGCCGCGTTCGCTCGATACCGGCCACGCCGCCTTCGATCAATGCCGAGGTCTCGGCGTCCCGGCCAAGCCATATCGAGGCGCGGTCCCAAAGGGCGTCATTGACGTCGGGCGCGTAATAGATGGCGAATCTTTGCGGCATGAAAACTCCTGAACCGGGGGGCTAATGGACCTGTGTGACGCTTGTTTGACAAGCCGGTTTACCGCGACCGGGCCATCAGGGTGTTAGGTCTGGACAAAACAGCCCATGCTGGCCACAAAAGCCGGGTTCCCTATCCCAGCCTGAAACTGCCCGCCATGGACCGTCTATTGCTTGAAAAACTCTTTCATACAGCCGTGGCGCAGGCGCAGCCGGCTTTGGCCGTCGAACGGCATTTGCCTGAAAAGCCGAAGGGTAAGACGATCGTCATCGGCGCGGGCAAGGCCTCGGCACAGATGGCGCGGGCGTTTGAAAAGGCATGGCCGGGCGAGATAGAGGGGCTCGTCGTAACCCGCTATGGCTACGGAGAAAAATGCGAGCGCATCGAGATTGTCGAGGCGGCGCATCCCGTGCCCGATGCGGCCGGGCTCGCGGCCGCGCAAAGGCTGATGCACCTGGTCTCCGGCCTCAGCGAGGACGATCTGGTCGTGGCGCTGATTTCGGGGGGGGGCTCGTCGCTGCTCCCGGCCCCGGCGCCGGGCCTGGACCTCGATGATGAACAGGCGATTAACCGCGCCCTGCTCGCTTCGGGCGCACCGATCGGGGTAATGAACCTCGTCCGCAATCAATTCTCCACCATCAAGGGCGGTCGCCTCGCCGCTGCCTGCGCTCCGGCGCGGGTAGCGACCCTTGTGGTTTCCGACGTTCCCGGCGACGATCCGGCGCTGGTCGCCTCCGGCCCGACGCTGCCGCTGGCCGGTGGCCGCACTGAGGCCCGCCGCCTTGCCGGGCTCTATCGGCTCGATCTGCCAGACGCCGCCGCCCGCCTGCTCGCCAGCGACGACAATTTGCCCCCCGAAGCCTCCGACCCGATCTTTGCGCGCAACAGCGTCACGACAATTGCTTCGGCGGCCCTGTCGCTCGAAGCTGCCGCCGATCTGGCGCGTGCCAATGGCATCGAGGCGGCCATTCTTTCCGATTCCATCGAGGGAGAGGCGCGCGACGTTGCCCTGATGCACGCCGCCATGGCCCGCGAAATCGCCGAACGCAACCGGCCATTCAGCAAGCCTGTCGTGCTGCTGTCGGGCGGGGAAACCACCGTCACCCTGCGCGGCAAGGGCAGAGGCGGGCGCAATGGCGAATTTCTGCTGTCACTCGCCATTGCGCTCGACGGCGTTGCGAATGTGTCTGCTCTGGCGGGCGACACCGATGGCATCGATGGATCCGAGGATAATGCCGGCGCCTATGTCGATGGCACCACGGCCCGCCGCATGCGCGAGGTGGGCGTCGATCCGCAGGCCGCGCTCGCCAATAACGACGCCTATACTGCCTTTGAGGCCATTGGCGATCTGTTCGTCACCGGCCCCACTGGCACCAATGTCAACGACTTCCGGGCCATCCTGATCCGCTGATCGCTGATCTTGACAGGATAAGGCCGGAGGCGGACGCTCCATCTACCCCATAATGGGAGGAGCAGATGGCAAAGATCACAGGCATAGGCGGCATCTTCTTTCGCTCGCGCGACACGAAATCGCTCGCCACATGGTACGAAACCCATCTCGGCATTAGCGAAATCTGGATGCAGGACGCCGGCATGACGGTCTTTGCCCCGTTCAAGGCAGGGACCGATTACTTCCCTGCCGACAAGCAATGGATGATCAATTTCCGCGTCGATGATCTCGACGCAATGATGGACCAGCTCAAGGGTGCCGGGATTGCAATCGAAACCCGGCCCGAAGAATGGGACAGTCCCGAGACCGGACGCTTCGCCCGCATCCATGACCCGGAGGGAAACCAGATCGAACTCTGGCAACCTGCGCCCGAGACACACGGCGCATAAAAATCATACTTTTCTGCATGCGCCATCTTGGCAGCAGGGGCATGGCTCTGCTCTATAGCGCCCACCGGATTTGAGGGAGCCTCCACATGGCCAAACGCAAAATCGCCGTCATTGGTGTCGGCAAGATCGCGCAGGATCAGCATCTGCCAGTCATTGATGCGTCCGAGGATTTCGAATTGGCGGCGACGGTCTCGACACGCGGCATCGGCCATGGCGACGTGCCGGTTTTCCGCACGCCGGGCGAGCTTTACAATGCCATGCCCGAAATCGGCCTCGTCTCCATCTGCACCCCGCCGGGCATCCGCCACACCTATGTCCGCGAGGCGCTTGACGCCGGCAAGGATGTGATGATGGAAAAGCCGCCCACCACCACGATTTCCGAGCTGGACGACCTTATCGCCCATGCTGCCCGGCTCGACCGGGTGCTGTTCCAGACCTGGCACAGCCAATATAATGCCGCCGTGGACCGCACCAAGGTGCTGCTGGCCGAAGAAGGCGTGCAATCGGCCCGCATCGATTGGCGCGAAAGCGTGCGCAAATGGCATCCGGGGCAGGATTGGGTGTGGGAGCCGGGCGGCTTCGGCGTCTGCGATCCGGGTATCAATGCCTTTTCCATTTTCACCAAGGTCATGCCCTTCCCGGTCTTTGTGCAAAGCGCGAAGCTGACCTTCCCCGGCAATCGGCAAACCCCGGTCGATGTCGAGATCGGTTTCAAATCCGGCCAGGCCCACCAGCCCGAACTGTCCTGCGGGTTCAACTGGCTCGAAGAGAGCGGCGAAGTCTGGACTATTGCCTTCACCACCGGCAAGGGCAACAGCGTCGCGCTCGAACGCGGCGGGCGCACCCTGCGCATCAATGGCGATGTCGTGCTCGAACATGGCGACGCCGAATATGCCGGCATTTATGACCGCTTCGCCGACCTGCTCGACGCCCACAAAAGCGATGTCGATGCTGCCCCCCTGCGCCTGATGAGCGACGTATTCCTCATGGGCGCGCGGGAGAATGGGCCGGATTTCGAGTGGTAGCGCCTAACCCCGCCTGACCTTCCCCTGATAGGGGGAGGAACGATCCAGTGCGTTGAGCCTCCAGTGACGCACCGCTTCTCCTCCCCCTTCTTCAGGGGGAGGCCGGGGCCTATCTCCAACCTGCTCAACAAACCCGGCGGATATTGTGGTGCCACATCAGGATAGGCCCCGGCCTTCGCCGGGGTGACAGCCGGTGGGGGTGGTGCAATTGTACCGGCGGGGGACCGCGCATGTATTTCGTCTACATGATGGCCAATCGCAAACATGGCACGCTCTACACAGGCGTGACCAATGATCTGCTGCGTCGAACTCATGAACACCGGGAAGGATTGGTGCGGGGTTTCACCAAAAAGCATGGCTGCAACATGCTGGTCTGGTTCGAGCCGTACGACGCTATCGAATTTGCCATTGCCCACGAGAAGCGCCTCAAGAAATGGCATCGGGCTTGGAAAGAACGGATGATTGAAGATCGCAATCCGGATTGGCGGGATTTGTGGTGGGAGATCAGTGGCTAGGTCAGCGGCGCCGTAGTTATCCCGCATCATCATCACCCCACCACCGGCTGTCACCCCGGCGCAGGCCGGGGCCCATCCCCGACCTGCTCAACAAACCGGGCGGATGTTGTGGTGCCACCTCAGGATAGGCCCCGGCCTGCGCCGGGGTGACAGACAGTGGGTGTTTGACACTGGTTTTAGAAGGCGGGCTAGGAGTAGCCCTGCCTTCCGCCCGAACTAATGCGCCTCATCCCAATTCTTGGCCGCATGCGCGTCCACCTGGATCGGCACTGACAGCCTCACCGCCGGTTCCGCTGCGCCTTCCATGACTCGCTTGATCACCGGAATGGCCGCCTCTTCCGTGCCTTCGGGCACTTCGAAGATCAGTTCGTCGTGGACCTGCAGCAGCATGTCGGCTTCGACGCCCGCCTTTTTCAATTCGCCTTCCATGCGGATCATGGCGCGGCGGATGATGTCGGCAGCGGAGCCCTGGATGGGGGCGTTGATGCTTGCGCGTTCGACGAAGCTGCGTTCGCTTGGATTGCCGGAATTGGCGTTGGGGAACTGGATTTTGCGGCCGAAAATGGTGGTGACATGGCCATCGGCCTTCACGCGCATTTTCTGGGCGTCCATATAATCCTTGATGCCGGGGAAGCGCTCGAAATAGGTCTTGATGTAATCACCTGCCTCGCCGCGCGGAATGGACAGCTGATTGGCAAGGCCGAAGGCGGAAATGCCGTAGATGATACCGAAATTGATGGCCTTGGCGCGGCGGCGCACCTCGCTGGGCATGCCTTCCACCGGCACGTTGAACATTTCGGACGCCGTCATGGCGTGAATGTCCAGTCCCTCCTCGAAGGCGTCCTTGAGCGCCTGAATATCGGCGATATGGGCAAGGACGCGCAATTCGATCTGGGAATAGTCGGCGGAGATCAGCACCTTGCCGGGCGGGGCGATGAAGGCGGTGCGGATCTTGCGGCCATCGCTGGTGCGGACCGGGATATTTTGCAGGTTCGGGTCGTTTGACGACAGGCGCCCCGTAAGCACCGACGCCTGCGAATAGGAGGTGTGGACCCGGCCGGTGCGTGGATTGATATAGGTGGGCAGGGCGTCGGTATAGGTGCCCTTGAGCTTGGTGAGCTGGCGCCAGTCGACAATGGTGCGGGCCAGCGGAATGCCCTTCAATGCCAGGTCTTCGAGCACATCGGCGCCGGTGGACCAGGCGCCGGTCTTGGTCTTGGTGCCGCCTTCAAGACCCATCTTGTCGAAGAGGATTTCGCCCAATTGCTTGGGGGAGCCCAGATTGAAGCTCTGCCCGGCCAGCTCATGCGCCTCGGCCTCGAAGGCCGCGGCGCGCTGGGCGAAATCGCCGGAGAGGCGGGCGAGAATCTGCCGGTCCACGGTGATGCCGCGCGCTTCCATGCGCGCCAGCACCGGAGCAAGCGGGCGTTCCAGCGTTTCGTATAGATTGGTGGCGTTTTCGGCGGCGAGGCGCGGCTTCAGCACATGCCAGAGACGCAGGGTGATGTCGGCATCCTCACCGGCATATTTTGCGGCGGCGGGGATTTCGAGCTGATCGAAAGTCTTCTGGTTTTTGCCGGTGCCGGCCAGTTCGGTAAAGGTGATGGTCTTGTGGCCGAGCCAATGGTCGGCCAGCACATCCATGCCATTATAGCGCGGACCATCGAGCGCGTAGGAAATGAGCATGGTGTCGTCGATGGGCGACAGGGCAATGCCGTAGCGCTCCAGCACTTCCATGTCATATTTGACGTTCTGGCCGATCTTGAGAATGGCGCGATCTTCCAGCACAGGCCTGAGCGCGTCGAGCACGGTGCGGATGGGAAGCTGGCCTTCGACCAGACCACCGCCGCCGAGCAGATCGCCGGGGAGCTGGTGGCCGACCGGAATATAGCAGCCCTCGCCAATTTCGGTGGACAGGCAGATACCGACGAGATCGGCCATTTGCGGATCAAGGCCAGTGGTTTCGGTATCGACGGCGACGTGTCCCTTGGCGATGATCTTTTCGACCCAGCGCGTCAATTGTTCGGCAGTCCTGACGGTTTCATAGGCGTCGTGATTGACCGGAATGGCCTTGATGCGGGCATGTTCTTCGGCGGCGTGGCGGGCCGGACCGGAACCGGCTGGCACACCTGCGGCCAGCTTGGCCTTGGCCATCGAGAGCGAGGTGGATTTCTGCGGTGCGCCGACATCGGTCGTGCCACCCGCTTTCAGCTCGGGATCGGCCTCGAAATCATCCGGGTTGGCTTCAAGCAGGGTGCCAAGGCGCTTGGTGATGGTGGCGAATTCCATCGCCTTGAGAAACGGAAAGAGCGCCGAGGGGCTCATGGGCTGGCGGGCAAGGCCATCGAGATCGATCTCGACCGGCACCTTCTGTTCGAGGGTCACCAATTGCTTGGAAATGCGCGCCAGATCGGCATTGGCAATCAGCTTTTCGCGGCGGGCGTTCTGCTTGATCTCGGTGGCGCGTTCGAGCAGGGTTTCGAGATTGCCATAGATATTGATCAGTTCGGCGGCCGTCTTGACGCCGATGCCGGGAACGCCGGGAACATTGTCGACGCTATCGCCGCACAGCGCCTGCACATCGATGACCTTGTCCGGGGTGACGCCAAATTTGGTGAACACCTCATCGGGACCGATCCAGCGCAGCGGCGGCTGGCCGGGGCGAGGAATGGTATCGAGCAGGCGAATGGAGCCATCGGGCTCGACCAATTGCATCAGGTCCTTGTCGGATGAGGCGATGGTGACCTTGAAGCCGGCATCGCGCGCCATCACGGCATAGGTGGCCATGATGTCGTCGGCTTCCCAGCCTTCCATTTCGATGGAGGGAATGGAAAAGGCACGGGTGGCCGAGCGGGTCAGGGGGAATTGGGGCACCAGTTCTTCGGGCGCAGGCGGGCGCTGGGCTTTGTACTGGGGGTAGAGATCGTCGCGGAAGGTCTTGCCCTTGGCGTCGAAAATGACGGCCATATGGGTGGGGGCCTCGTCGGCATCCATGTCCTGTGTCAGCTTGAACAGCATATTGCAGAAGCCCTGCACGCAGCCCACGGGCAACCCGTCCGACTTGCGGCTGAGCGGCGGCAAGGCGTGGAAGGCGCGGAAAATATAGCCCGAGCCATCAACGAGCAGCAGATGCATGAGACGATTCCTCTTTATTCGTGGCGGCGACCTTATCGCTTCGGGCACAAGGATGGCACCCATTTTTGACCGCAGTTGTCAGCAGACCATTCGGGCACGCCAATTGCGGGGTGACGCATCTTCGCCACTATCCTAGGATAGATTTTAACGGCGGCGGAAAGTGGATTACCCTTTCCCGAAGCGATCTTGCGGAAGGTCGGAAGGACATCTCGTGCAAACCAGCTCGGATTGGGTTTCCAGAACGACAATATTGGTTGTGGACGACGACGCCTTGATCACGCTGAACATCGTCGATCAATTGACCGACCTTGGACATAGCGCAATTGAAGCCTATTCAGGCAGCGAAGCGCTGGGTATTCTCCAGGCGCGCAGCGATATCGACCTACTGATTACCGATTTTTCAATGCCCGGCATGAGCGGCGTGGAACTGGCCGAGGCCGCAATGGCGCTGCATCCCAAACTGCGCGTATTGCTGACAACCGGCTATTCCGAATTGCCCGAAGGCACAGCCTGCTCCCTGCCCCGTCTGGAGAAGCCGTTTCGGGAAGAAGAATTGAAGGCCAGGATCGCCGAACTGCTGGGTGCTCTGGCCTAGATTCAGCGCAGCCCGCTCTTTTGCAGCAGGCCAAGACGCTTGGCGTCGTAATAATAGCCGCGCGCATAAAACTGCACGGCCCGATCGTCATTGCCGCCAGCCGTCACGTAAGCGCCGGCGAGATAGCGCACCGCGTAGCGCAGATTGGTCTCTGCATCGAGCAATCCCGCCGCTTCACCCTTGAAGCCCATGCCGCGCGCCGTGGCGTGGCTGATCTGCATGAGGCCATAATAGGGGCCGTTGCGGGCGGCCGGATTATAGCCGCTTTCACGCATGATCACCCGGCGCACCAGGGCTTCGGGCACATCATATTCATTGGCATAATGGACAATCAGCCCATCAAGTTCGCCGCGATTGCTGTCGGCATAGGCGAGGACGAATTCGTCGCTGGCATGGGGCACGGCGGCAGCGGGAGGAACGTGACCTGCTGCCGTTTCAGAAACAGTCGGCGCAATATCGGCGATAGCCTCGCTGGCGCTTGGCGTCGCCAGAGCGGCGCGGTTGCCCGGCAGAGGCTTCACACCGGCAATCGAGCAGCCCGCCAGAGCGAAGGCGAGAGCGAGCGTGGCAATTATGGTGAGCGGCCGGGCCGTCATGCGCGTTCCTTTATGCGCCATTCTCATCAAGCAGGCGGCTAAACGTCAATCACGGCGGCTTGATGGCGGAAATGCGACGGGGCTGCAAGTGTTATCGCCAGCACGGCGTCCGGGTCGGGTGGTTCTAACAAAATCAAAGACCGCTTCGCTCCCCTCCCCCTTGAAGGGGACGGGAGCGAGCATCACCGCTTCTGTGACAAGCTGCGACGATCCGGCCGTCATTCGCTCAGCGCGGCATGGGCGTGAAGTGGCGGCCCGAAATATGCGACAGCACGGTATAGGCGAGAACGCCAAGGCCGTAATAGGAGGCCGCCGACGCTTCCTCGCGCGGCATGACGATCATCTGGTTTTCCCGGCAGGCATGCAGGAACTCGCAGAAGCCGGGCATGACTTCTTCCAGATATTTCACAGCATCAGCCGGGGTCTCCAGCGTATCGGTACGGTAGGTGGCGAAAATGAAGTCGGCGTCCATTTCGATCAGCGCCTCGCCGCTCAGGCGTTCAAACGCGCCCTCGGCAATGGTATCCACCCGCTCGGGGAAGGTGAAGCCGGCGTCGCGCAGCAATTTGCCCAGGGCACCATAGGTGCGCCACACCGCCAGCTCACCCTCGACACCCTGGATAACATTGACAGAAATCGAACCAGTGTTGATCAGCCGCTTGATCTGCTCGACCTGCCCCTCGTAACGGCTCTTGAGGATGACGAGGCGGTCCTCGGTTCCGGTAATGTCGGCCAGCACGTCATGCATTGCAAATTCATGCCGCACGGCGCTGTCCAGCACGACGGTCGGGGCGATGGCGGCAAGCTGTTCGACCGGGGCGGTCTGCCAGGGCGTGGTCAGGATCAGGTCCGGCTCAAGCGCCGCAATGGCTTCCACATCCGCAGGCAGATTACCCACGAATTCAATATCTGAATTGGTGAAGTCGATACCCGTCAGTACCGCGCTGGAGCGGATGAAAGGCGCGCCTTCCGCCGTGGTGCGACCATGGGAGCCAGCGGGGATAACACCCAGTTCGAGCAGCGGCAGAGTGAGAGAAACATCGTGCAGTGAAACGATGCGAAGCGGGGCAACGGGAATATCTACGGTCCGCCCCGCATCATCGGTAAAGCTGCGCATGTCCTGCGCCAGGGCAGGCAGGCTCAGCGCGGCGATGAACAGCGCACAGGCCAGGGATTTTAAATTGGGCATATCAAGCTCCGGTGGTGAAATCAGGTGGGGCCTGAAATGTCGAGGTTTGTGGGCTGGCGGTGATGCCATCTAGGCACCAGCGCAACATGGTCTGTCCGCCGCCCTCGGCGACAGTTTCGCAATTGCCCTGCACGAGAAAATTGCGGGCATGCATGTGGATCGCCAATTGGGCGCCGGGCAGGTCGGCCTGCAAGGTCAGGCCGGTGCCGTCTTCGGCATGTTCGGGAATGGCGCCCTGCAGCGATATGGCATAGAGATGCTGGCCACGTTCAGCGGCCCAATTGAGCGCTGCAAGTTCAGCAACCTGAGCCGGTTCCGGCTGATCGGAGCGTCCCTTATAGGCCGGCAGATAGATGGCGCCTCGCTCCAGCGCTGCCAGGAAGTGCGGCGCGTGTTCTGCCGTCATGCGCCCATAACGCTGACGCTGCGGCATGACGACGAGCGAGGCGGCGAAACGGCAGCCGCCGATATGGGTGCATTGCACGACGTTGAAACGCGCCGGGTCCGCGAACTTGACCAGCGCCTTATAGGTGGAAAAGCCATAGCGGGCGCAGCAGGCGTCGCGGCGGCTATCGGTGCAACAGATGATGGTGGTGCGCGTGTCCTCTATGCCTTGGAACATGCGCCCTTCGACATAATTGCGGATAGCCGCGATCAGTTCGACTTCATCGGTAAAGCTGGCGAAAACATTTTCGGGCTGGGCGTGCAGGGTGGGCAGAGCGTCTTCCGCCTCAACCTTGTCGATCAGCCCGACATAGAGGCCCGCCATGGCGGCATCGTGGATCGTCGCACTGAGGTCCACGGACATATCCGTGGATTCCCAGCGCGGTGCACGCCATTTGGCCCGTGGCCATGCAAGCAGGAGGGCGCGCTGCGGCGCGTCCCCCGTGCCGGCCAATGGCTCGGCCCGCTCGTGACACAGATCGGTGCAGAAGACATGCTTGCCCATTACTCGGCTTCGATGAAGGGGGTGAAGGGCCGCGCGGCGATATTGCTTTCGATCAGCTCCAGCGCCAGATCGAGACCGGCCATGGTCGGACCAAAGGTCGGGCCGGGCAGCAGCAGGAACTGATTGTTCTGGCAGGCCGTCAGCGCCTGGCACCAGCCCGGAGCAAAGGTTTCATAGGCGGCGCGGATGCTGGCCGGGGTGGCATCGGGCTGCTGCCGGTAGAAGCCGAAAATGAAATCGGCATCGAGATCCTGAATCAGCTCGGCGCTGAAATTGGTTTCATTGGCGGGGAGTGCAGCGACAGCGGCGGTCTGCTTGAAACCAAGATCGCGCACCACCTGGGCTATAGCGCCCAGATTGCCGCCATGCTTATAGACCCACATTTCGGCCCCGGCCGGAAACACGAAGGTCATGGTGACCGAAATTTCCTCGGGGTTTTCCAGCCATTCGCGGGCCCGGGCCACATTGTCCTCGTAGCGCTGAAGACGAGCGTCGAAATTGCCGGACTTGCCGGTGATATCGGCAAAGGTCCGCATGGTCTCGATCAGGCCCAGCTCATTGTTGTTGATGAGCAGGGTGGGTGCAACGCTCTGCAATTGCTCGGCCACCGCAGTATCGGTGTAGGGACCGCCGATGATCAGGTCCGGCTGCAGCGCGGCGATGGCTTCGACATCAAGGCTATTGAAGCCGCCGATATAGGCAATATCGGTATTGGCATAGTCGATGCCCAGCGTGTCCATGCCGCCGCGCAGGAAGTGATTGCCATCGGCATCGGTGCGCCCGGCGCTGCCGACGATCGGCGCACCCAGCTCCCAGAGCGGCAGAGCAACGATCTGGTCATTGAGCGCCACGATGCGCTGCGGCGCGACGGGAATGTCGAATGTGCCATTGGCGGCAGTGAACGAGCGTGTCTCCTGCGCCAGTGCGGGGGCGGCAAAGCTCAAGGCCAGGGCGAGCAGGGTGAGAGATTTACGAAACAACATCAAAGGCTCCGAGATTGCGCCTCGCCATGCGGGCGCGCCATAAAACTGGATTACTGCAAATCGCCTTCTACGGGCGTCGCCGGATCGCCATCGGCGGCGGCTTCCAGCAAGGGCACGAGGAAATCGACAGAGACGGGAATGGACAGCAATTCCTGCCGGGCAATGGCCGAGAGATGCTCGTCGGTCAGAAACACTTCGCCGCCATTGGCATAGGCGTTAAGGAACGGGCGCGCCGGATAATCAAGCGACGCCTGAAGGCCCGAGGAGCCGCCATACCAGACCACGACATCGGCATTCATGGGCTCGATGATTTCGGGAGACAAGGCGTTGTAGAAGGAACCCTCGGTGATCTCGTCCAGAGCCGCCGGTGTCACGAAACCGAGTTCGGCCATGAATTTGGCGCGGATGTCGGTCTTGTTATAAGCGCTGAACTTGCCATCGGTAATGCGCCCGACCACGGCGGTCTTGCCTGCCCATTCGGGGTGGCTCGCGCGCACGTCGGCAAAGCGTGCATTTATGGCGTCGATCTGGCTCTGCGCCTCGTCTTCCAGCCCGAGGGCGCGGGCGGCGATCAGGGCGCGCTGATCCCAGGGCAGTTCATAATCACCAATGCCATCGGGAATGGCGACGACCGGAGCGATCAGGCTGAGCTTGGCATAGAGGTCTTCGTCAATGCCCGAGGCCAGTGCAATAATGACGTCCGGATGGGTGGTGGCGACCAGTTCGGGATCGATCTCGCCGGCAAAGACCACGGGCTCGGTGGTGAGCAGGTGTCGGCCCCAGGGCGGGGTGGTGAAAGGGAAATTGTCGCGGAATTCGCGCACGATGAGCGGGCTGACGCCCAGGGCCAGCAGATTGCCGATACCGCCATGGTCAACGCTGGCGACGCGTTCCGGCTTTGCCGGAATGATCGTGGTGCCGAATTTGTGCTCGATGGTGACGGGAAAGTCTTGCCCCAGCGCGGGAAAGGCCGTTGCAAGGCCCGTGGCGGCGAGCAGGACGGGAAGCAGGTAGCGCATGGGGATCTCCAATTTCTAGTGAGCACTTGCAGGTCGGCTGCGGATCAGCAGCACGACGAATACGGGGACGCCAATCAGGGCGGTGAGGAGCCCCGCGGGAAGCTGGATGGGGGCGAAGGCGGCGCGGCCGATAAGATCGGCGCAGAGCACGAGCAGCGCACCGATGGCAGCAGTGAGCAGCAAATGCAGCCCCATGCCCGCCGGGGCGATGCGCCTTGCCGCGTGGGGCGCGATAAGGCCGACAAAGCCGAGCGGGCCGACAACGGAGGTGGCGATGGCGGCAAAGCCGACCGCGACAACCAATTGCACATTGCGCGTCAACGCCAGCGGCGCCCCAAGACCGATAGCGCTCGCATCGCCGAAGCGTGCAACGCTCATCGACCGGCTGAACGCCAGCAGGAGCGGCAGCAGCACCGCGCCCCATAGCGCCAGTGTCCACACATCCGACCAGCTTGCCGCATTGATGGAGCCTGCGAGCCAGGCCAGAGCCGCCATGGCGCGATCAAGCTGGCCATAGGTCAGCATGGCCGATGTGATCGAGGAGATGAAGGCGGAGAGCCCGATACCCATCAGGATAAAGCGAATGGCGCTGCCGCCCTGACGGGTTTGCGACAGGCTTTTGATGGCAAGGGCAACAAGGATCGAGCCGGCAAAGGCGGCCCAGGGGCGGAAGGTGCCGGAAATATCGGGAAAAACGATGGTGAGGGTGACGACGGCAAGGGCCGCACCCTGACTGACCCCGACCAGTGACGGATCGGCAAGGCTGTTGCGCGTGGCGTTTTGCAGGGATGCGCCCGACAGGGCCATCATGGCACCGGCAAGGGCAGCAGCGAGCGTGCGGGGAAAGCGGAATTCCCAGACCACATTGTCGATGGCGCGCGAAATGGACATGCCGCGCAGGGTTTCCCACACATCGCTCAAAGCCACGCCATAGGAGCCGGTCGCCAGACTGAGACAGGTTACCAAGACAAGCGCGAAGCAGGTGAAGACCAGCACCAGCATGGCCCGCAGCGGCAGGCGCAGCGCTATTGTTTCGGCAGGACTGCGCAAAACCAGATGGCGGGGAGGATGAGTGGTCGACATCAGCGCGTCCTTTGCCGGACGAGATGGACGAAGAGCGGCGCACCAATCATGGCCGTGATGATGCCGGTGGAGATTTCGCGCGGCGGAATGGCGACGCGGGCGACAATATCCACCGAGATGAGATAGATCGCCCCGGTCAGGGCCGCATAGGGCACGATCCAGCGATAGTCCGAACCGACATAGAGCCGCACGACATGGGGGATGACGAGGCCGATAAAGCCGAGCGGCCCGGCCAATGCCACCGAACAGGCGGTGAGCACGACAACGACAGCCAGCAATTGGGTCTTGAGCAGGCCGGTGCGCACACCCAGTGCCTGCGCCACATCATCGCCCATGGCGAGAATGGTGACGCGGGAGGCCAGCAAGATGCCGCCGATCAGCGCCAGCGCCATCCATGGACCGACATGAAACAGCAGGCCGATATCGCGCCCGGCCAGTCCGCCGGTCAGCCAGACGCGCAGATTATCGAACGTATCGTCATTGAGCAGATGAACAATGGAAATGACTGCGCCCAGAAACGCGCTGATGGCGGCGCCGGAGAGGGTCAGGCTCAAAGGCGTTGCCCCGCCGGGCACCAGCCGGGCGATGACATAGACGATAAGCGCCGCGCCCAGCGCTCCGCTCATGGCGATCCAGGGAATAAGGGCCATGCTGGACAGCCCGAAAAGGGCCATGGTGACGACGACGGCAAAGGCCGCGCCCGAGGTGAGGCCGAGTAGAGCCGGATCGGCAAGCGGATTGCGCGTCACCCCCTGCATCAGCGCCCCGGCCAGCGCCAGGCTGGCGCCGACGACCAGCCCGATCACCGCGCGCGGCAGGCGCAGGTTGCGGATGATGACGTGATCGAAATTCTTCTCATCGAAACTGAACAGCGCATCGATGATCGTTGACGCGGCCAGCGGCTTAGCGCCGACAGCGATATGCAGCAGGAACGCGCCCGCCAGCACGAGCAGCAGGACCGGAACGCCCGACCAGGCGCGAACCGGATGCTTTTCGACGATGACGGCGCTGGACTGGTTCATGATGCGTGCTCGGGCACACGCCGCCGCGCGCCGAACGGCACGCAGACCGGCCTGCCACTGGCCGGATCGCGCAGCACGCTGGCATCGAGATCAAAGACATGTTTGAGCTTTTCGGCGGTGAAGATGGCGTCGGGCGTGCCCGCCGCAACGAGTGCTCCGGCCTTCATCATCACCAGATAATCGGCATAGGCGGCGGCAAGGCTCAGTTCATGCAGCACGATGACCAGCGTGCGCCCATGATCATGGGCAAGGCCGGTAAACAGGTCCATGAGATCGACCTGCACCTTGAGATCAAGGAAGGTGGTCGGCTCATCGAGCAGGATCAGGTCGGTTTCCTGCGCCAGAACCATGGCCACCCAGCAGCGCTGACGCTGGCCGCCCGACAGCGTATCGACGGCGCGATCGGCAAAATCGGTGATATTTGCGATGGCCATGGCATTGTTGACCGCGTCCTCATCGGCGCGGGTCCATTGCCGCAGCAGCGATTGGTGGGGGAAGCGCCCCTGCGCCACCAATTCGCGTACGGTCAGCCCCTCGGGCGCCACCGGCCCCTGCGGCAGGAGCCCGAGCGAAGCAGCGACGGCGCGGGTATTGAGCTGGTGAATATCCTTGCCGTCGAGCAGCACATTGCCGCGTGAGGGTTTCAGAATCCGGGCCATGGTCTTGAGCAGAGTGGACTTGCCACACCCATTGGGACCGATCAGCACGGTGACCTGGCCATCGGGGATGACCAGGTCGACATTTTCGAGAATGGTGACATCAGCATAGCCGGCCGCGAGGCCAAGAGTTTCGAGCCTGCTCATGGCAATGTCCTCATTGGTCTCAGCGGGTGGATTCGATGCCGTAGATGGCTTCGATATCGTCGAGCATCAGGTGGGCTGCATAGATGCCACCAGCCGTATTCCAGATGATCTCGCTGACGCGCTGGGCCTTGCCGGCCTTGACGCCTTCAAGATTGAGCCAGAGCGGGTCGTTCAGCCAATCGTTGAGATTGGTCGTGGCTTCGTCGCTGTTGAGATCGTCCGAGAAGTAGAAAATGCGATCGTCTTCCATTTCAGGAATGCGTTCCTTGGTCACTTCCTCGGCAAACTCGTCCTTGTCCTGCGCGGCGGGACGGGCAAAGCCGATCTGGCTGAGGGCCAGACCGCTGAACGTGTCCTTGTAATAGATGCGCGTGCGGTTGGGAGAGAAGCGGATCATCGAGATTTCCTCGTTGACCGCATCGCCCAGCGCGTCGTGAATCTTGGCAGTGCGCTCGGCAAAGCCGGCAACAGCGGCCTCGCCCTCGGCGCTCTTGCCGACGACATCGGCGTAGAACTTGAGATTGTCCTGCCATTCACCGCCAATGGTTTCGGTCATGACGGTCGGCGCAATGGCGGAAAGCTGGGGGTAGATGGCTTCCTGACGCACCTTAGTGCCCAGGATCAGATCGGGCTCCAGCGTGGCGAGGATTTCGAGATTGACCGCCAGCTCGGTGCCGAGCGCAACGGTGTCGGCCAGCGGGGCGGCAATGTGATCATACCATGGATCACCGCTCCAGCTCTGGGCAGCACCAACCGGCACGACGCCGAGATAAAGCAGGGCTTCGGTGCCTTCATTGGTGAGAATCACGACGCGCTGCGGATTGTCCGGCACATCGGTGACGCCCATGGCATGGGTGATTTCGCGGGCAGCGACGGGGCTGGCAAGAACGCCTGCCAGCAAAAGGATGGTGAAAAGCCTGCGTGTGAACATGGAATATGCCTCAGGTTATTCTTGACAGAATTTGTCAGAAATCGCATGGCCTCATGCATTGAAAATTAGCTGACTGTCAACATCATGATTTCAGGAATGCCCCGATGAATGTCGCTGCCATCGCGCCGCGCGAAAGCGGGCTGCGCCTGTCGAGAGGCGGCATTTATGGGGTTTTGATCCTGGTCCTGGCCCTCAGCTGGCTCGCCAGCATGACGCTGGGTTACCGGATCTATGGGCTGGATCAGGTCTGGGCCGCACTCGTGGCGCATGACGGCTCGGAAACCGCGGTGGTGATTGCCGGATTGCGCCTGCCACGCGCCCTGATCGCGCCTTTGGCAGGAGCAGCTCTGGGCATGGCCGGGGTGATGGTGCAAACTCTGTCGCGCAACCGCATCGCCTCGCCCGATACGCTGGGGCTTAATGCCGGCGCATCGATGGCCGTGGTGCTGGCTACTCTCGTCTTCGGCGTACAATCATTGGTGGGCCTGTCGCTGGCGGCGGCGTTGGGGGCGCTGTTGACCAGCGTGCTCGTCTTCGGAATTGCTGCCGGATCGGGCGGATTGTCGCCACTCAAAATCGTGCTGGTCGGGGTTACCTTTGCCAGCCTCGCCCATGCCGTGGTGCAAATCCTGCTCACCAGCAATGAAGCGCAGTTGCAGCAATTGCTGTTCTGGCTGTCCGGCGCTTTTGTCGACCGGCCGATCAGCCTGTTTTTCAACGGCCTGCCGGTCGTCTTGGTCGGCACGATCATCGGCTTCCTGCTGGCCGGAGCGCTCGACGCCTTGCAGGCGGACGATTCCACCGCGGCAGGATTGGGTGTGCCGCTGGTCGCGGTGCGGGGCGCGGCGTTTCTGGCCGTGTCGCTGCTGACCGGGGCTGCCGTGTCCATGGCCGGGCCGGTGGCTTTCGTTGGCCTGGTGGTGCCGCATGTGGCGCGCAAGCTGGTTGGATTGCGTCACCGCCACCAATTGGCCGCCGCAGCCTTGTCCGGCGCCATCTACACCACCATTGCCGATGTCGCCGCACGCTTCGTCATCTATCCCGTGGAAGCCCCTGTCGGCGCCATAACCGCAGTGGTCGGCGCCGTAGCCCTGCTGGTCCTGCTCAAGCGGAGGCTTGCATGAGCCAGATTGCTCCCTTGCCACGCGCCAACCGCATCGCACTGATCGCTACCGGCGCCGTGGGCGCGATTTTTGTGCTGATCTTTCTCGCGGGGATCGGCTTCGGCTCGACCTGGATTCCGCTGGAAACCGTCGCCAATGTTCTGCTGGGCGGCGGCGAAAAGACCGAGAAACTGGTCGTGCTGCAATTGCGTCTGCCGCGCGTTGCAGCGGCAGCAATTGCCGGTGGCGCCATCGCCTTCGCGGGTTATCTGCTGCAACGGATCACGCGCAATGAACTGGCCTCGCCCGGCGTCCTCGGCGTGGTGGATGGCGCAGCATTGGGCGTCATTATCTTCATGGCGCTGTTCTCGGGCGGCGCCAATTCCATAAATGTCTCCGTCGCCTGGCAGCCACTCGCCGCCGCTATCGGCGCCATCGCTGCGATCAGCCTCGTGTTCATACTGTCGGGACGGCAGGCCTCCTCGGCCATTCGTCTGTTGCTGTTCGGCATTGCCGTGGCTGCGGTGTGCAAGGCGCTGACGACCATATTCATGCTGGTGGGGCCTATCTATCAGGCCAGTCAGGCGGCACGCTGGCTGGCCGGAGCCGTCAACACGATCAATATCACCGAAATCTGGCTGATGCTGGCCGTCATCGTGCCGACTGGCATTGTCGCGTGCTTTGCCGCGCGGCACCTGCCCCCTGCCGATCTCGATGATATTTCCTCCCGCTCCATCGGGCTCAACCTGCCGGTCTACCGGATTTTCATCTTCTTTCTCGCGGCCCTGCTCACCGCCGGGGCGGTGGCCTTTGCCGGCGGCGTCAGTTTTATCGGCTTGATCGCTCCCCATCTCGCCCGGCTTTTGGTGGGGCGAGCCCGCGCGGCCGGGATCATCACCTCGATCCTGCTCGGCGCGATCATCCTGATCGGCGCGGACCTGTTGATCCGGGTGGTCTTCGCCCCGACCGAAGTGCCCGCGGGCACCGTCACCGCAATTATCGGTGCGCCCTATTTCCTCTATCTGCTTATGCGCAAGGACAAGACCAATGGATGATGTGCTGGCGCACCGTATCGAGGTGAAAGAGCTGACGCTGTCCTATGGCAGCGAGATCATTCTCGATGCCCTCAACCTGCCCATTCCGCGCGGCAAGATCACCGTGCTGGCCGGGCCGAACGGGTGTGGCAAGTCGACCTTGCTGCGCGCCATTCGCCGCCTGCACGCTCCCCAATCGGGGCAGGTGCTGCTCGATGCCGAAGACATTTCCAAGCTCAATGGCAAGGAATTGGGTCGGCGCATTGGCCTGCTCGCCCAGAGCCCCAGCGCCCCGCAGGACATGAGCGTGGAGGAACTGGTGCGGCTGGGGCGCTATCCGCATCAGGCCATTCTGCAGCCATGGAGCCCGCGCGACGATGCCGCAATCGCTGCCGCCATGGCGGGCACCGGGGTGGACAGCATGCGCCACCGCCGTATCGGCTCGCTTTCGGGCGGACAATTGCAGCGGGCCTGGATTGCCATGGTGCTGGCGCAGGAAACCGACACGATCTGTCTCGACGAGCCGGTCAACCATCTCGACATGGCCCACCAACTCGATTGCCTCGAACTGGTCTCCCGCCTCAACCGCGAAGAGGGCCGCACCATCATTCTGGTGCTGCACGACCTCAATCTGGCCGCGCGCTATGCCGACCAATTGGTGTTTGTTTCGGGCGGCTCGGTGCGCGAGCGCGGCGCGCCGGAGGCGCTGATGCGGGCAGACCTCATCGAAGAGGTGTTCGATGTCAGTGTGGAGATCATTGTCGATCCCGTGCACCAGCGCCCCATCTGCATCCCGTTCCGGCGCCGGACATAGCGCGGGCCAAAAGCCCCTCAGAACTGAGCCGAAACCTCGGGGCTCATCATGTCCGGGCCCCAGGGCGGGTCATAGGTCAATTCGACCTGCACCGCAGTCACGCCCGGCACGCTGGACGCCCGTTCGCTGACGGCGTCCTGTAGAAAGCCAGTGGCGGGGCAAAAGCGCGTCGTGGTGGTCATCAACACCTCGACCGCGCCTTTATCATTGACGCCGATGTCATAGATCATGCCCAGATCGACGATGTTGAAGCCCAGTTCGGGGTCGATCACCTCGCGCAGCGCCGCGCGGATATCGGCCTCGATTTCCATGCGGCGGAGCAAGCTCATTTCGGCGCTCCCGCCCGAACCATGAGGCGATAGGCATTGCCGGTTTCATCGAAATCGCCCACCCAGGCATGCCCGCGCGCCGTCAGCTCGGGAAAGAGGAACAATGGCTCGCGGCCAAGCAGGGCAAAAAGCACCTCCCCGGCCTCCAGCTCTTCGAGCTTGGCCAGAATACGCACCATGGGCTCGGGCGGATCGAGATCGGCGACGTCGAGATAATGGCTGGGCTCAGCCCATGTCTCGGGGTCTTCGGGGACCGATTCTCCCGAGATCAGCTCGGGCTTTTCCGGGGTGAAGATTACCTGCCAGTCGCCGCCCTCGATCTGGGTGGCATCAAAGCCGAACCCCTTGCTCTCCATGACCCGGAACAACGGCTCCGGCTTGAAAGTGGCAAACAGCTTGAAGCGTTGTCCGGGCGCAAGGCTGCTCACAGCGCCCATAATGGCGCCGAAGGGCTCGCCGCCATCGCGCAGGATGGGGCGAACGTCGAGTTCGAGATCGTTCATAAAAAGCTCCTTTGTCGGGGTAGGAACAGGCGGGGAGGCTGGTGATCGCGCCAGGCATCGGGCAGGTCGGCCAATAGTCTGGCGCGATAGAATTGATGGATCAACAGCAATACCGAGAGCGTCTGCATGCTGGTCGCCATCTGCAGGACTGCGCCCCAATTGGCGATCAGCGCCAAGGCGCCAAGCCCAAGCGCGGCAAAATAGAGGGCGAACCACAGTTTCGCATGGTCCTCACGCACCAGATCCTGCACGCGTGGGGTCGGCTTGCGGCCCATGAATGGGGCAAAGCATTCGAGCCAGGTCAGGAAGGGCACGATCTTGTAGAGCATGGCCAGACCCAGCCCGCCCAGCCAGCCCAGCGCCAGAATATAGACCGAGGCTGCCAATGCGCCTTCGCTGCCCAGCACCAGGGCCATCACCAGTACGAGCCCGCCAATGGGCAGCGCTGCAAAGGCGGCGACGGCCGAGAGCATGTGCAGCTCCAGCTCGCGCCGCCGCCGAGCCCGGTAGAATTTGCGCATATCGCCAATATAGGCGGCGATAGCCAGAAGGGCGGCCAATCCGGCAAGGCCCAGACTATAGGGGAGCGGCGCGTTGAAGGTCAGCAAGACGCCAAGGCTCATGCACAGCATGGCCAGCGCGAAGATCACGCCAAAAAATGCGGTCCGCGCCAGGGGGCCGTAACGCTCGGGCGCGATGAGGAACATCGAAACCAGCCGGTAGCTGACGCCCATGGCGGCAAAGGTCAGCCAGCCGCCCAGCCCGAACCCGGCATGGAGCGCCACCCCATGGGTAATGATCGCAACGGCAAAATCGCCGCCGAACAATCCGGCGATCGCACTGGCCAGCGTTTCCCCCAGCAGGGCGGTGATCAACACGCTCAGCACCGCGATGGCGACAAAGCCGGCGGGCAGCGGAATGGTCTTGGCATGCAAGAGCGTTGCAAACAGGATGGCGGCGGCAAGCGACAGGCCGATCAGCAGCAGGATGCCGCCCAGGGGCAGGATTTCGGGCGGCAGGGGCCAGCCATCAATGGCGCCGAAACCGGCGATCAACAGGCAGAGGCCAACGAGAAGAAAAACAAGCGCCACTGGCGCAAGCCCGGCCCAGCGCAGATGCCCGCCCACCAGAACCGGCAGGAACTGAAACAGCGCGCCCAGCATGAGCAGGGTCAGCCAACCGATGGCAAGCAGATGCACGATGATCAATGTCTGCGGCTCCATGAGCCCGACATGGGGATAGCCGAAGCCAGCCCCCATCAGACCCAGTGCGATGACCAGAGCGGTCAGCGCGCAGCCGAAATAGGCAAGGGTCCATCGGGATATGCTGGCCATCGGCATGATCGAAACTCCGCAGTTTTATGCCGCGACTTCGCGGCCAAGGGCGACGCGCCACACATCGGGACCGGCTTCGAGATAGGTCCAGGAGAACTGGCCCGGATATTCGGCGCTGAGCTGGTAGTGGAGCGGGCGCGGATCATGGTCGTTGACGATGACGAAGGCCTCGCCAACCTTGAGCCCATTGGCCTTGGCAAAAATCTGCGGGTGACGCTCGCGCGGAGCAATGGTGCGCACGTCGATGAAGTCGAGTTCGGGGGACTGATCTGTCATGTTTTCCGTCCTGGCCGCATCTGAAGGAGGCCCGGGCGGCGGCCAAGGCACCCGGATGATTTCAGGTTAACGCCGGTTCGGGCCGGGCACTTTGTCGCGGCGCAAACTTTGGCCGCGCCTCACCACAAACATGCATATTCTTGGCATCTTTGATCTAGATCAAAGAAAGCCCCAACCAAATCACTACGGCATGGGGAATGCGCGCGTGCGAACGCGCAGGGTTTCACGTCTGTTGAGGGCAAGTGGTCATGGTTGCTGATTTTACACGCAGCGAGAGGGTGGGTTCACTCATCCTGCTTGGTGCGCTCACACTGATAGGGCTCGCCATGGCAATAGCCGGGCGGCATGATCTGATGGGCGTTCACGGCTGGATCGTCACGGCTGCGGGCCTGGCCGGTTTCTTCGTCATGATCCGGGGCATGGACCTGCCCGAACCCTCCGCCGAACGTCTCTCGGAATATTATGATGCGCCGACGCGGCTTGGCCTCATCCTCACCCTGATCTGGGGCGTGGTCGGCATGGGCGCGGGCTTTTGGGTCGCTCTGCTGCTGGCCTATCCCGACCTTACCTTCGACGTCGCCTGGCTGAGCTGGGGACGCCTGCGCCCCATCCACACATCGGGCGTGATCTTCGGCTTCGGCGGCAATGCGCTGATCGCCACCTCGTTCCACGTGCTGCAGCGCACCACCCGCGCGCGCATGCCGGACGCCATCACCCCATGGTTCGTGCTGCTGGGCTACAACCTGTTCTGCGTCATCGCGGCCAGTGGCTATCTGATGGGCATGACCCAGTCCAAGGAATATGCCGAGCCCGAATGGTATGCCGACATCTGGCTGGTGATCGTCTGGGTGGTCTATTTCGCCATCTATATGCGCACCCTCGCCCGCCGCAAGGAGCCACATATCTATGTGGCGAACTGGTATTACATGGCCTTCATCCTGGTCGTGGCGATCCTGCATATCGTCAACAACCTTGCCGTGCCGATCTCGTTCGGCTCGTCCAAGTCCTATTCGCTGTTTGCCGGTGTTCAGGATGCGATGACCCAGTGGTGGTATGGCCATAACGCGGTGGCCTTCTTCCTCACCGCAGGCTTCCTGGGCATGATGTATTACTACCTGCCCAAGCGCGCCGGACGCCCCATCTTCTCCTACCGGATGTCGATCATCTCGTTCTGGGGCATCACCTTCATGTATATGTGGGCCGGTTCGCACCACCTGCATTACACCGCCCTGCCCCATTGGGTGCAGACGCTGGGCATGGCTTTCTCGGTCGTGCTGCTGGTGCCCTCCTGGGCCTCGGCGGGCAATGCGCTGCTGACGCTCAATGGCGCCTGGCACAAGGTGCGCGACGACGCCGTGCTGCGCTTCATGGCTCTGGCCGCGATCTTTTACGGCATCACTACCTTTGAAGGCTCGTTCATGGCCATCCGCGCGGTGAACTCATTGAGCCATTACACCGACTGGACCATCGGCCACGTGCATGCCGGGGCTCTGGGCTGGGTGGCGATGATCACCTTCGGCTCGCTCTATGCCCTCGTGCCATCGATGTTCAAGCGCGAGCGTATTTTCTCCAACAAGCTGATCGAGGTGCATTTCTGGCTCGCCCTGTCGGGCACCGTCATCTACGTCTTTGCGATGTGGAATTCGGGCGTCATCCAGGGCCTGATGTGGCGCACCTATGACGAGAGCGGAGCCCTCTCCTACTCGTTCCTCGACAGCCTCGTGGCCATGCATCCCTACTACGTCGTCCGCGCCTTTGGCGGCCTGCTCTTCCTGCTCGGCGCCCTTGTCGCACTCTACAATGTCATCATGACCATCCGCATGCCGGCCATCGGCACCGCCCCGGATGCTCATGGCGACGCGCCTGCCACACCCGCACTGCAGGCTGGAGAATAAGTCCATGTTTGGTTTGCATTATCGCCTTGAACGCAGCGCCATGGGTCTTGTGGCCTTCATCGTCATCGTCGCCTCCATTGGCGGCCTTGTCGAAATCGCGCCCCTCTTCACCATCGATGAGACGGTGGAGAAGGCCGATGACATGCGGGTCTATACCCCGCTCGAAGTGGCTGGCCGCAATATCTATATCCGCGAGGGTTGCTACGCCTGCCACAGCCAGATGATCCGCACCCTGCGCGACGAAGTGGACCGCTATGGGCCCTATTCGCTGGCCGTGGAGTCCAGCTACGACCATCCCCAGCTCTGGGGCTCCAAGCGTACCGGGCCGGACCTGGCGCGGCTGGGCAATAAATACTCGGACGCCTGGCACGTTGCGCATCTGAACAACCCGCGTGATCTCGTGCCGCAATCGGTGATGCCGGCTTATCGCTGGCTCTTGCGTGACCAGCTGCGGACCGATGATCTGGGCGATCACCTCAACGCACTGCGCACAGTGGGCGTGCCCTATAGTGACGAGCAGATTGCCAATGCCACCCGCGACGCCTACGGGCAGGCCAACCCGGACAGCCCGGAAGCCGCCGGTGTCGCCGAACGCTATGGCGAGGATACCAATATCCGCGCCTTCGATGGCACGCAGGGGCCGCTCACCGACATGGATGCGCTGGTCGCTTATCTGCAGGTGCTCGGCAACCTCACCAATGTCGCCCATACCAGCGAGCAGACGGAGATCGAATAATGCCTTTCGACCATGAAACTGTCGTCGGCTTCGCCAAGTCGTTCGGCCTGTTCTATCTGCTTGGCCTCAGCGCCATCTGCCTGGCCTGGACCTATTGGCCATCCAACAAGAAGGGCTTCGATGAAGCCGCTAAAATGCCGTTGCTCGAAGAGGAAGACCGGCCATGGCGCTGAAGGAACGCGACGAATTTTCGGGGCAGATGACCACTGGCCACGAATGGAACGGCATCAAGGAGTTGAATACGCCGGTTCCGCGCCTCTTGTGGATTTTTCTGATCTCCATGGTGCTGTTCGGGCTGGTCTGGACCGTATTGATGCCGAGCTGGCCGGGCCTTAGCGGTTATTTCCGCGGGGTTCTGGGCGTCGATCAGCATGTGGCCGTGCGCCAGAGCCTCGCCGAAGCCGAGGCTGAACGCGCGGTCTGGGCTGATCGTCTGGCCAGCGAGGATTTTGAAACCCTTGCGGCTGACGAGAGCATCATGAATGTGGTGCGCCAGGCCGGTCCTGCGCTGTTTGTCGACAATTGCGCCGGTTGCCACGGCGTTCAGGGCACCGGCAATGTCGGCTATCCCAATATTGCCGAAGCGCCCATGATGTGGGGCGAAGACGCCGACACTATTGCCGAGACGATCCGTGTCGGCATCAATGCCGAGCATCCGGAAACGCGCTATGCGCAGATGCTGGCCTTTGGCCGCGACCAGATGCTGTCGAGCGAAGAAATCAGCCTGCTTGCCGATTACCTCGTGGCTCTGCACGATGGCCCGGCGCTGAGCGACGAGGAGATGGAAGGCGCCGTCGAGCTATTCGCCAATAATTGCGCCGGCTGCCATAACGAGGATGGCACGGGCATGACCGATACGGGCGCGCCCAATCTGGTCGATCCGTTCTGGACCTATGGCGGGGACCGCGCCGCTATCCGCCGGTCGATCTATAACGGCCGGGAAGGCACCATGCCCACCTGGGAAGGTCGCCTCAGCACCGCACAGATCCGCATGCTGGCGCTCTATGTGCTCGATCTGCGGGGAGCCAATCCATGAGTGCGGCGGGCGAAACCAGTTCCGCCCGCAAATGGTGGCGGATCGGCTGGACGATCGGCATTGGCATTGTCGCCGTGCTGATCGCCGCCAATGCCCACCTCGTCTATGTCGCCTTCACCTCACAGCCCGACTGCGTCAGCCATCTGAAACTGCCCGATGGCAGCAATGATCACTTCCGCGCCGCGAAATCGGGGTGTTGAGCAATGCCTCTGACACCCTCACCTCGCTCGATCTCCACCTCCTCCTTGACGGGGGAGGTAGCGTCGCTCGGCCCTAAGGGCCGCAGCAAAGCTAGGTGGGGGTGCGTGCCAGCAGGATTTGGCTTGTGTGAGCACCCCACCCCAACCCTCCCCGTTAAGGGGAGGGTGCCGCATCGAGCGCACCTTGCCTTTTCGCGCCCATCTTTTTTGGAACCGTCATGACCCAAACAGCCGACGTTATCCCGCCCTACGAGCCCGCCGCACCCCGGCTGGTCGACCACAACCGCCACCTGTCGGCTTCTGCGCCCCTCGCCTGGCTCGCCGCCGGTTGGCGCGATCTCTGGAACCAGCCGCTGACCAGCCTCACCTATGGGCTGGGTATCACGCTGGTTTCCTGGGGCATCATCTATCTGATGTTCACCTTTGGCTGGGCGCAGATCCTGTTTCCTGCCCTTGCAGGCTTTCTCGTCGTAGGCCCGCTCTTGGCTACCGGCCTCTACGTCAAGAGCCATCGTCTGGGCACCGGGGAAAAGGTGTCTTTCGGCGCCATGCTGTTCCCGCGCGGCGGCAAGCACCTGTTCTTTGTCGGCGCCGTCCTGATGACGCTGATGCTGGTCTGGGTTCGCGCTGCGGTTCTGCTTTATGCGCTGTTCTTCGGGTGGCGGCCCTTCCCCGGCTTCGATCAGATCATCCAGACCCTGCTCACCACGCCCGAAGGCCTCTGGCTGCTTGTCGTCGGCACCGCTGTCGGTGGGCTTTTCGCCGCCTTCTCCTTTGCCATCGGCGCATTCTCCATTCCGCTGGTACTGGATCGCAAGTGTGACGCCTTCTCGGCCATGGGGCTGTCGCTGTCGCTGGTGACCGCCAACATGCCGGCCACTCTGGTCTGGGCAGCATTGGTCGTCGGCCTCGTCACCATCAGCCTGCTTACCGGCCTTATCGGCCTCATCATTGTCTTCCCCCTGCTCGGCCATGCCACATGGCACGGTTATCTGGCGGTGAGGGGCGAGTAGAGGCGGACATGGTCGCGCGCGCGGGCAGACAGGTAAATCGCGGCGGGGTTAGCGCAGGATGCGCTCACACGCACCGGCCCAACACCTCCCCCTTGACGGGGGAGGCTGGGAGGGGGTGCGAGAGCCACGATACCGCGCGCGTGTCACACCCCTCCCCAACCCTCCCCGTCAAGGGGAGGGTGCAGATCGAGGCTGCGGCACTTACGATCGCTCATCCGCAATTGCCGGAGGCTCACCCATGAGCTGCTGCGCGCCCCCGCCCGAATTTTCCGAAGCTCTTGCCGGTGGTCCGGGGCGCGGTCCATCCGACAATGAAGTGCGCCTGGCCAGCCGGGCGCTGGACGACAATCTGCGTCAGTCCGAGTTTTCCGCGCCTGCCATTCATTGCGGGGCCTGCATCAAGACGCTCGAAGACGCGCTCGACGCCGTTCCGGGCATTGTATCCAGCCGCGTCAATCTCTCCAGCAAGCGTGTCACCGTGCGCTGGCGCGATGGCGACATTGTGCCCCCCATGGTCCGTCGCATGGTGGAGCTGGGTTATGAGCCTAATCTGTTTTCGCTCGAAGAAGCGGGCAAGGATAGCGGCCTTGGGCACCTGATCCGTGCACTGGCCGTCGCCGCCTTTGCCTCGATGAACATCATGATGCTGTCCGGCTCGGTCTGGTCCGGCGCCGACGGGGCAACGCGCGATATCCTGCATTGGATCTGTGCGTTCCTGACGCTGCCGGCCCTGCTCTATTCCGGCAAGGTTTTCTATCAATCGGCCTGGAGCGCCATTCGCTCCGGGCGCACCAATATGGATGTGCCGATTACCATCGGCATTGTGCTGGCCTTCGCGCTCAGCCTCTATGACACGATCTATTCCGGCGACCGGGTCTATTACGACGCCGTCGCCTCGCTAATCTTTTTCCTGCTGATCGGGCGCACGCTCGACCATGCCATGCGCGAACGCGCCCGCACCGCCGTCAAGGGGCTGGCGCGGCTCGCGCCGGCCGGAGCTCTGGTGCTCGACGGACCATCCGGCCCCGCCTATCTGCCGCTGGCAGACATCCGGCCCGGCATGACCATTTCGGTCAATGCCGGTGATCGCATCCCGGTTGATGGGGAAGTGATCAGCGGCGACAGCGCGCTCGACAGAAGCCTTTTGACCGGGGAAAGCCTGGCCGAAGCGGTCGGGCCGGGCCAGCCGCTCGCAGCCGGTGCGCTAAACCTCTCGGCTCCGCTCGTCATGCGCGCCATGGCAGACGAGAAAGACTCGACGCTGAACAAGCTCGTGCAATTGCTCGATGATGCTGAATCCAGCCGCAATCGCTATCGCCGTATTGCCGACCGTGCCGCGACCTATTATTCGCCGGTCGTGCATCTGGCAGCCGCCTTATCCTTCATCGGCTGGATGATGTTCAACGGCAATCTGCACGACGCAACCACTGTCGCCATTGCCGTCCTCATCATCACCTGCCCCTGCGCCCTTGGCCTCGCCGTGCCTATGGTGCAGGTCGTCGCAGCGCGCCGCCTGTTCGAGGCCGGCATCATGGTCAAGGACGGCTCCGCCCTTGAGCGCCTCGCGGAAGTCGACACCATTGTCTTCGACAAGACTGGCACGATCACCACTGGCCTTGCCACGCCCGTCGCTATCCAAGGTGACGACGCCACTCTTTCCATTGCCGCAAGTCTGGCCGCCCGGTCGCGCCATCCCTATTCCATGGCCATCGCCCGCGCCTACCAATTCAGGGCGCTCGACTGGCAGGATATTGTCGAACATGGCGGGCTCGGTATCGAGGCACGTCTTGAAGGTCGGCTGTATCGGCTGGGTCGTCCCGGCTGGTCAGGCGCTGCCGACGGTGCAGAAGCGGGCTCGAGCCTGAGCATTGACGGACAGGTGGTCGCGGCTTTTGTCTTTACCGACGAAGCCCGGCCCAATGCTGCGCTCAGCGTTAGCAGTCTGCTGACGAATTCCTATCATGTGCGCATGCTGTCGGGTGACCGTCCGGCCATCGTTACCGCCCTTGCCAATCGTCTCGGCATCGAAGGCAGCGGCGGGCTTATGCCCGATGACAAACTGGCCGAAATCGCCGATCTCGAAGCAGACGAGAAGCATGTGCTGATGGTGGGCGATGGGCTCAACGACACCCCTGCAATGGCTCGCGCCCATGTGTCCATGGCCCCGGCCAGCGCTGCCGATATTGGACGGTCCGCCGCCGATTTCGTCTTTCTACGCAATGACTTGATGGCCGTCCCGCAGGCACTCGCCATCGCCCGTGAGGCGCGGGAACTTGTGCGGCAGAACCTTTTCCTGGCCCTGCTCTATAATGCCATCGCCTTGCCCATCGCGGTTGCCGGGCTGGTCAATCCCTTCATCGCGGCCGTGGCGATGTCGGCCTCATCCGTCGTGGTCGTGCTCAACGCCCTCCGCCTCGGCTGGCATCCGTTCGGCACGCGCCAACAAGCTCTTCCCCGGGAGGTCACAGCATGACCGACTTCTTCTATCTCATTCCAATTTCTATCGTTTTGGGCCTGATTGGCTTGCTCGTCTTCCTGTGGACCCTGCGCAATAGCCAATATGACGATCTGGACGGCGCCTCCGAACGCATCCTTTACGACGAGGACCGCCCGCGCCCGGATCGTCCAGTTTGACCACGCTCAAAGCGCATGGCGCCGCTTGCCCTTATGGTGCGGAGCCTGGCTTGCACGAGGATGCTGAAATGGATGCGCTTTATCGCAGTTACGATCACATGCTCGATATCTGTAACCGACTGGAAAGCATTGCGGATTCCCTGCCGACCCATATCAACGCGACCTCTTGCGCCGCATTGGCCATTGAGCTTCCTGAGGCGCTGCAGCGGACCCATGACGAAGAGGAACGCGCCTTGCTGCCGATCCTCTCGGTTTCCAAGCTTCCTGAATTGCGCAATGTTGCCAGCAGGTTGCGCCGCGAGCATGCTCTCGATCAGGTCAATGCCATGGAAATTCGGGAAACGCTGCTCGCCCTCGCCAGCAACAGGCTGACCCTCTCGGGAGACGCTGCTGGCTATCAATTGCGCGCATTCTTTGAAAGTCTGCGGCGGCATGTCAGCGCCGAACAGGATATTCTGGCGCTTCTCGGCCATGTTCCTTCGTCCAACGGCTCAGTGCATTGATACAGTTCGCTTTATCTCTCGCGGTCTTTCTCGCGCTGCATTCGGTTCCGGCCATTCCCGCCATCCGGCAGGGCCTCATTGCCCGGCTGGGGCGGCGGACTTATCTGATTGCCTATTCCATCGCCTCGCTACTGGCCCTGGGCTGGGTCTTTCACGCGGGGTTCCAGCTTGATTATGTGGAGATATGGGCCCCCAGCGCCTGGCAGGCATGGTTCCCGCTGATCCTCACCCCAATCGCATTTTTCCTGCTGATTGCGGGGCTTATCAGCCCCAATCCCACTTCGGTCACGCTTCGGCGGCATGGTGATCAAGTCGGCACTATCGTCGCCATTACCCGCCATCCGGTACTCTGGGGCTTCCTGCTCTGGGCGTTCGGGCACATTGTCGCCAATGGTGATCTGCGCAGCCTGATCTTGTTCGGCGTGTTCGCGCTGTTTTCCCTGTTTGGCATGGTCATGGCCGACAGGCGCACGAAGAAGAAAACCGATCCAAGGGCGCTGGACGTGCAGGGCTCTACCTCAATTCTGCCCTTTGCCGCCATCGTGCAAGGCAGGGCGCAATTGCGCGTGGATCGCGCCATGATCATTGCCTTGGTCATTTCAGCCGTGTTGACGGCATGGATGCTGGTCGGCGGTCACGCCGTGCTGTTCGGCGCCGACCCGTTACTCATGACGCAGATCTAAGCCTCAAGCCCCTGCCAAGGCCGGGTTTCGGCAGCGCCGGGCAGGCGCAGCAGGTCGATGGCGCGAGCGGCGAGATGGTCGACGATGGCGGCCACATCTTCGGGCAATTGGTAAAAGGCGGGCACGGGCGGCATGACCACAGCGGCCATTTCGGTGACCGCCACCATATTGCGCAAATGGCCCAGGTGAAGCGGCGTTTCCCGCGCCAGCAGGATAAGCGGACGACGCTCCTTAAGGTGCACATCTGCCGCGCGGATAATGAGATTATCGGTGATACCGCTGGCAATGGCGGCCAGACTGCGCATGGAACAGGGCGCAACGATCATTCCCGCCGTCTCGAAGGAGCCACTGGCGATAGAGGCGCCAATATTGTCGCAGGAATGCAGCACGGACGCATGCTGCACTAGGCGGGCATTCGCATCGACGCCCACTTCATGGAGCAGGGTCCGCTCACCGGCAGGTGAAAGGATGACATGGGTCTCGATATCGGAGCGCTTTGCCAGGCGCTCGACAATGCGCAGCCCCAAAGCCGCGCCAGAAGCGCCGGTAATGCCGATGACGACGCGCCGCGTCATGCGCTATCTCCCAGTTCCAATTCCGACCATAGGGCGTCGACCCGTGCGGTGACCTCGGCGCTCATCTTGAGCGGGACGCCCCATTCGCGGTCGGTTTCGGCACCGATCTTGTTGGTGGCGTCTATTCCCATCTTGCCGCCCAGACCCGGGCGGGCCGAGGCGAAATCCAGATAATCTATGGGCGTATCGGGAATGACCACGAGATCACGCGGCGCGTCGAAGCGCGTGGAAATGGCCCACATGACATCATGCCAGTTGCAGACATCGATGTCGGGATCGACCGCAATGATCAGCTTAGTCATGCTGAACTGGGGCAACATGGACCATAGCCCCATCATGAGGCGCCGTGCCTGACCGGGATAACGCTTGTCGATGGCAACCACGATAGCTCGATAGGAACAGGCCTCGGGCGGCAGCCAGAGGTCGGTGATTTCGGGGAATTGCCGCTTGGCCAGCGGCACGAAAAGCGGCGTCATCGCCTCGCCCAGACGCGAAGGCTCATCGGGCGGACGACCTGTATAGGTCGAGAGATAAACCGGATTGCGGCGCGAAGTCATAGCCGACAGCGTCATGACCGGGAAATGCTCAACCCCGTTATAATAGCCCGTATGATCGCCATAAGGGCCTTCGGGCGCGGTCTCGGTGATTGATACGGAGCCCTCAAGCACCATTTCGGCCTCGGCAGGCACCGGCAGATCGACGGAGTGTGCCCGCCCGATAGCGCTGGGCTTGCGCCGCAGAATTCCGGCAAAGGTCAACTCGTTCATACCCTCCGGCAACGGCATGACGGCAGACAGAATGGTGGCCGGATCGGCACCGATGGCGACAGCCACCGGCATGTCCTGCCCCAGCTTCTGCCATTGTTTATGGTGACGTGAACCGCCACGGCTGGGCAACCAGCGGATGATCGCCCGATCGCGCCCCAGCACCTGCATACGATAGATGCCGACATTGATATCGGCGGGATCATGAGGTGAGCGTGTGATGACCAGTGGCCAGGTGATCAGGGGAGCAGGCTCGTCCGGCCAGCACCATTGAATTGGCAATCGCGTGAGGTCGATGGCTTCACCGGTCTCTATGACCTGCTGGCAGGCCGGACGGCTGACTTTTTTCGAGCGCATGGACAGGGCGGCATGGAGCAGATCGCGCTTTTCCCATGCTGCACCGAGAGTGCGGGGCGGGCTGGGCGCACGCATTTCGGCCATGCCTTCACCAAGGGCCGCAAAGTCGTCGATATCAAGACCCATGCCCAGCGCGATGCGCTCCAGCGTGCCGAAGAGATTGACCAGAACCGGCATGGATGCGGCGGTGCCATCGGCAAGTATTGGCTGCTCCACCAGCAGGGCCGGACCGCCCTGTCCCAAGACGCGGCGATGAATTTCGGTGAGTTCGTGCCGCACCGAGATGGGCGCAGCAAGCCGCTTCAGCAGGCCGCGTCCCTCCAGAATATCGATGAATTCACCAAGATTGGCGGCAAGTGGATGGCGGAGGGGCGGCAGGAGCGACATGACCGAAGCCTAAAGACGATAATGACCCGCTTCCTTGCGCTGCATCAAAGCGCCGCTGAGATGACCTGACTAGGGTCATCACAAGCCAATCGTCTGGACCGATATATCATGCTGCCTAAACGACTTGTTCTGGCAATCAACCATACGCCGCTGGCCCTGGTGCAGAAGGGCGTCGAGATCGCTTTCCGGCAAGCGCTCAGGCAGCATCCCGGCCTATTCGACCGGCTGGGCGAGCATGCCGCAAAATCCTTTGGGTTCAGCCCCACCGATCTTGATCTTGGTTTTGTCGTGCAGCCGGACAAGCCGATGATCCGCGCCTATCGCCAGCCCAAGATGCCGCGCGTCGATGCCGCAATGTCGGGGCCCATGGTGACACTGCTGGCGCTGCTCGAAGGCCGTATCGATGGCGATGCGGTGTTCTTCTCCCGCGAATTGAAAGTCACCGGCGATATGGAAGCCATGCTGGCGCTGCGCAATGGGCTGGATAATTGCGGCTTCGACCTGCCGCGCGATCTCTCCGCCCTGGCGGGGCCGCTGGCTTTCCCCGCACGCCGCATTGCCGAAAAGGTCCGTGAGCGGGCTTTGGCAGGGATGGCCTGATATGGAACTGATCTGCCCCGCAGGCACACCCGCCGCCTATCGTGAAGCGCTTGAAGCTGGCGCCGACGCCATCTATTGCGGTTTCCGCGATGAAACCAATGCCCGCAATTTTCCCGGGCTCAATTTCTCGCGCGAGGAAATGCGCGAAGCCATTGCTCTGGGCAAGACGCGTGGTGTGCAGACCTATGTCGCGCTCAACACATTCATGCGCGCCGGATCGGAAGACATCTGGTATCGCGCGGCGGACGATGCTGTTGCGGCAGGCGCCAGCGCCGTCATTCTCGCCGATATGGCGCTGATGGATTATGTCGCCAGCAATTACCCGGAACAGCGCCTGCATGTCTCGGTGCAGGCTTCGGCCTCCAATGCCGATGCCGTCAATTTTCTGGTCGAGAGCTTTGCCGCCAAGCGCCTGGTGCTGCCGCGCGTGCTGACGGTGGCTGAAATCGCCAATCTGGCGGCCAATGTCGATTGCGAGCTGGAAGTCTTCGCCTTTGGCGGGCTCTGCGTCATGGCGGAAGGCCGGTGTTCGCTTTCCTCCTATATCACCGGCAAATCGCCCAATATGCAGGGCGTGTGCTCGCCAGCCAGCCATGTGCGCTATCGTGATGATGGCGATGACATGGTGTCCGAGCTGGGCGGGTTCACCATCAACCGTTTCGGAGCGGGTGAGCCTGCGGGCTATCCAACCCTCTGCAAGGGGCGGTTCCATATTGCTGACGAGGAAGGCTATGCCTTTGAAGATCCGGTCAGCCTCGATGTGATGGACCATCTCGATGCACTGCGCGAGGCCGGTGTCTGCGCCCTCAAGATCGAGGGGCGGCAGCGCGGCAAGGCCTATGTGGCCGAAGTGGTTTCCAGCCTGCGCAAAGCGCTCGACCTGCCAGCCGAACAGCGCGCGGGCCACCTCGCGCAGCTCCGCCGCCTCAGTGAAGGGCAGCAGACCACGTCCGGCGCTTACGAGAAGAAGTGGCGCTGAAGATGGGCGAGACGAAAAAACTCAAGATTGCCATGGGACCGATCCCCTATCTCTGGTCCGGTGAAAAATGGCGCGATTTCTATTACCGCATCGCTGAGTCGGGGCATGTCGATGCGGTGACGCTGGGTGAAGTGGTCTGCTCCAAGCGGGACCACTTCATCCGGCCCTTTCTGCCTCAGGTGGTCGAGCGGCTGGAACAGAGTGGAAAAAGCGTGGCCATCGGCTCGCTGGCGCTGGTGACGCAGGAGCGCGAAATTGCCGCCACGCGCCGCCTCGCCGCGGATACCGCTCTGGTGGAGGCCAACGATCTCTCCGCCCTGCGCCTGCTGGCCGGTCGCGCCCATCATGTCGGGCCGTTCGTCAACGTCTATAACGGGGCGACGGCGCGGCTGCTGGCGAAAAAGGGCGCGACGCGCATCTGCCTTGGGCCGGAACTGCCCGCCAGCTCGATTGCCCAGATCATCAGTGGCGCTCCGGACGTCGAATATGAAATCATCGCCTTTGGCCGTCTGCCACTGGCGATTTCGGCGCGCTGTGCACATGCCCGCGCCAAAGGCCGGGACAAGGACCATTGCCAGTTCGTCTGCGGTGACGAGCCCGATGGGCTCGATGTCGATACGCTGGATGGGCAGGCATTTCTGACGATCAATGGCGTGCAGACCATGTCGCGCCATTGCCAGGTGCTGCTGGGTGAGCTGGACGCCCTGCAATCGATCGGCATCACCCATTTGCGCCTGTCGCCGCAGGATTGCGACATGGAACAGGTCGCAGCCATTTTTGCCGAAGTCCGCGACGGGATTATCGACACCGAGGCGGGGCTGGCCCGCCTGCATGGTGTCTATTCGGCGGCGCCCTACGCCAATGGGTTCCTGCATGGCAATGCCGGCATGGATTGGGTGGCCTGATGACACAGCTTGTGGTCGGCACACGGCCCAGCCTGAAGCGTATCATGCTGACGGTGATCGGGAGCGTGATGCTGGCGCTCGGTGCCTTGGGCGCGGTGCTGCCGCTTTTGCCGACAACGCCGTTTCTGCTGGCAGCGCTTGCCTGTTTCGCCCGCTCCTGCCCGCCGCTTGAGCGCTGGCTGATCAACCACAAGCGCCTCGGTCCGCCATTGCGCGACTGGCGGCGCTACCGTGCCATACCGGCCAAGGCGAAAACCATTGCCGTCGCCTCGATGATGCTGAGCTATGCAATCTTCCTGATTGCCTCGGATGCCGGAATTGGCCTGCAATTGGGCCTCGCGCTGATCCTGAGCTGCTGCTCCACCTTCATCCTCAGCCGCCCATCGCGGCCACGCGCCTGAAACCGGACATCGGCAGCGCGTGACGCCACTCGCACCCCGTCAGCGCGGGGCGCGCTTGGCCAGAATGCGTTGCAGCGTGCGGCGATGCATGTTGAGACGGCGCGCAGTTTCCGAAACATTGCGGTCGCACAGCTCGTAAACGCGCTGGATATGTTCCCAACGCACCCGGTCGGCCGACATCGGATTTTCCGGGGGGCCGGGCTTGTCTTCGCCGGTGGCCAACAGCGCGTTGATCACGTCATCGGCGTCAGCGGGCTTGCTGAGATAATCCATGGCGCCCAGCTTTACGGCCGTTACCGCGGTGGCGATATTGCCATAGCCGGTGAGAACAATAGCACGGGCATCGGCGCGCTTCTGATGCAGCGCCGAAACCACATCCAGCCCATTGCCATCTTCGAGGCGCAGGTCGACCACGGCATAGGCGGGGGGGCGCTCAGCGACAGCAGCAAGACCATCGGCGACACTGCCAGCAATGCGCACTTCAAATCCCCGGCGCGTCATGGCGCGTTCGAGACGGGAGAGAAATGCCGCATCATCATCGACGAGCAACAGGCTGGGATCGGCGGCGAGAAGGTCTTCGATCGTATTCATGCCATTTCCATAATCGCTTGCGGGGCTTACGTCAAAATTCAAGCGCCAGTTCGCTGGCGCAGATCGTCGCGGTTCCAGATGATAGTGACCCTGGCATGGCCGGACGGTTCGGCATTGTCGAAACGCAATCTGGCCCCGGTACGTTCAAGCAGGGTCTTGGCGATAAAGATGCCGAGACCAAGCCCACCGGGTTTATGCGCGTCGTTGCCAGCAGGATCACGCGGTCGGCTGGTGAGATAGGGTTCGCCCAGGCGGGCGATCAGTTCGGGCGCAAAACCATTGCCATCATCGATGATCGAGACAGTAATGGCCGACTGATCCCACGCGCTTTCGACCCGCACGCTCTGCTTGGCGAAATCGGTGGCATTCTCAATCAGGTTGCCCAGACCATAGAGCAGACCCACCGATCGCGGGAAGATCGGGGCCGGGCCAGCAGCCTTTTCCGAGTAAAACAGGATCACCTTGCCGCGCCCTTCGTGCGGGCGGGCGACTTCGTCGAGAATATCGGTCAGCGGCGCTTCGGCGAAAAGGTCGGCCGGCTCGCTCCCCAGATTGCGCAGCTTGGCCAGAATGGAGCGACACCGGGCCGATTGCGCAATGATCAATTCGACATCTTCAGCGAGCTGGCTGCCCTCTTCCACTTCGGCGCGCATTTCCTTGGCGGCAAGCGCGATGGTGGACAGCGGGGTGCCCAGCTCGTGGGCGGCAGCCGCGGCCAGGCCATCGAGCGCCGACAATTGCTCGCGGCGCGACAGCGCCAGTTCGGTTGCGGCAAGTGCATCGGCAATCTGACGCGAATCGTGGGCAACGCGGTTGGTATAGGCCGTAACGAACACGACGCCGCAAATGATCGAAACCCAGATGCCAATCACATAGATCCGGTTGAATATAAGCGGCTCTGCCGGGTCCCAGGGCAAGGGCAGATGCACGACGGAGATCAGCGAGGCGATCAGGCAGGCAAGTCCGGCGATCACCAGCGTCTGGCGTTGCGGCAGGGTGGTGGCCGAAACGGAGACCGGCGCCAGCAGCAGCAGCGAGAACGGGTTTTCAAGACCCCCGGTCAGCGCCAGGAGGCCCCCCAACTGGCAGAGGTCAAAGCTGAGCTGCACTGCCGCGATACGCGGCGAAAGGCGAATATTGGCGCCGAAACGCCAGACAAGCCCGATATTAAGTGCGGCCGACAGCGCGATGAGGCTGAAGCATTCCCAAAGCGGCAGCGGGAAGCCCAGACCGAGATAGACGAAAAGCACACCAATCGTCTGTCCGGCAACGGCGAGCCAGCGCAACAGAAGCAGCGATTGCAGCCGCAACGGCCGCCATCCGCCGGGCAAAAGACTGGGTGAAAACGCCTCGTTCATCATGGCGTCTTTCTTAGCGTATGGAAGGGCTCCGCGGATATGTTTTTTGCACGGAAAAGCCGCGCAAAAGGACGCTATAGGAAGGGTTTTTCGCATTTCAAGGTCGAAAAATCCTTAGGCACATTCTTGATCCCACCCTGGACGGGGCCATTTTAGGGTCATCGTGACTGGGAGACGAAACGACATGAACACTGCAATTATCAAACCACAATGGTCGCCGCTGACCATCGGCCTGATGGTCCTGGGTTTTATCCTCTTCTGGCCTCTCGGCCTTGCCGTCCTCGGCTACATCCTTTGGGGTGAAAAGTTTGGCGGCTCCGCTGAAAAGGCTCAGGCCTACTGGAACAAAGGATGTAGCTACGTGCGCAGCAATACCAAGCATGCCGGCTTTGGCGGCACCAATCATTCCTCCTCCGGCAATGCCGCTTTTGACGATTACCGCGCCGAACAGCTTCGCCGCATGGAAGAAGAACGCGCCCGTCTCGACGCCGAGATCGATGCCTTCCACGACTACATGGCCAATCTTCGCCGGGCCAAGGACCGCGAGGAATTCGACCGCTTCATGAGCGAGCATCGCGGCTCCCGTCAGGGCTTCGGCGATGAAGGTCAAAATAATCAGAACGATTGGGGCAACCCAAACCGGACCTGAGCCGTTATGACCTCCGGCTTCCCGACCTCCTGAAGCCGGTCATTCCCAACGGCCATTCTGGCGCCCCGCAAGGGGCGTCATTTTTTTCAGCGCCGTCCTGGGCGTCCGCATAGACTATGCGCACTGATTCCTCCTTTCATTCACTCCATGTTTTCTTTCCTGCGCCAGCGCCCGGAGCTTCCGCCCAAGATCACTCATATCGATCTCGATGGGGTGAGAACGGCTGTGTCGGTCAGGGTCAGCAAAAGGGCGCGCAGCTTTCGCCTGTCGCTGCCGGCCAGCGGGCCGCTGCTCACCCTGCCGGAGCGGGCGCGCTGGAGCGATGCTGAGGCGTTCCTGCATCGGCATCGGCACTGGCTGGCGGCGCGACTGCCCCGCACTGCCAGCGCTCAGGTGCTGGGAACGGGCATGGACCTGCCATTGCGGGGCGAACTTCACCGCGTCGAAGCCTCGGGCATGCTGCGCGGACGGGTCGAGCGAGGCGAGGACGAATTCGGTCCGTTTCTGCGGGTTCCGGGCGATGTGCAACATCAACCGCGCCGCCTTTATGACTGGCTGAAGGCCGAAGCGCTGGCCGAACTCCAGCAGCGCAGCGTCTTTCATGCCGAACGGCTGGGCGTCAGCGTCAAACAGGTGCGCCTGCGCAGCCAGTCGAGCCGCTGGGGCTCCTGCTCGTCCAATGGCAATATCAATTACAATTGGCGGCTCATTCTCGCGCCGCCTTTCGTGCTCGATTATGTTGCGGCTCATGAAGTGGCGCACCTGGTTGAGATGAACCATTCGCCCGCGTTCTGGAGCACTGTCAGCCGCACGCTCCCCGATATGGAGCGGGGGCGAGCGTGGCTAAAAGCACACGGTCGCGGGCTAATGGCGTGGCAGGCGCCGGGCGAGGCAGGCTAAAGGGAATTACGCCCTGTTCCTGCCGCAATCGCTCCCCTATCAGGGTGGCATGCAGCGTCTCGTGGCCCTCATTGCCGTGATTTTCACCTTTGCGACCCTTGCCGGGACGACATTGGCGCATGCGCATCGCTATGTCAGCACGCCGATCGTCGTCCTCAATCATGTGGACGCCAACAATGTGTCTATACCGGTCATCGTTCAGGTGCAGCGCGGCGATGTCGATCTTGGCTCCGGCATCATCATGCCGGTGGGCTCGCACTACGCCATTCCCGCCATGATCCCGCAAATGCCTGTGACCCAAGAGGGCGACAAGCCGATTGCAAAGCCCGATAATGTTGCAATCCTGTGGTCCGGCCAGGTTCCGCTGCGCCCGCCTAAAGCTGCCTGAGCGAATTCTCTTTCCCTTCATTCGCTTACGGCCCATCGGGCCAAGGATAATCTCATGTCTATCGTCTTTGACGCGACTCCGTCGCGCCGCGCCTTGCTGGCAGGTCTTGCCAGCCTGGGCGCTCTTGCTCTTGCCGGTTGCTCCACCACCGGCACGACGCGGGTCACTACCCCGGTCGAACCTGCTCGTCCGCTTGTTCCCGCCGACATGCTGGCCATGTATGCCGCCCGGCCCGAGGAGGAATATCCGGTGCCCGCCGCCGATATTTCCATGATCAACCCGGTCTATTGGCGGCAGGAGGTGGACAATATCACAGGGCAGCCCGAGGGCTCCGTGGTGGTCGATACCGCCAATTACTTCCTCTACTTCACCATGCCCAATGGCCGGGCCATGCGTTATGGCGTGGGTCTGGGTCGCGCCGGGTTTGAATGGAGCGGCAAGGGTCATATCGCCTATAAGCGCAAATGGCCGGTCTGGACGCCACCCTCGGAAATGATCGAGCGGCAGCCGGAGCTGGAAATGTATCGTCACGGCCAGCCGCCCGGCCTGCTCAACGCGCTGGGGGCACGTGCGCTCTATATCCACCAGGGCAACCGCGACACGCTTTATCGCGTCCATGGCACCATGGATGTCGTCACCATCGGCAAGGCGGTGTCGAGCGGCTGCGTGCGTTTGCTGTTCCATGATATCATCGATCTGCATGATCGGGTTCCCAATGGCGCGCCCATTGTGGTGATCTGATCGGAGCAGGATGATCAAAACAAAGGCCCCGGGAAACCGGGGCCTTTTTTATATCTCGAACCAGCGCAGACGGGGATTAATTGCCGAAGATCAGATCCATCAAGGTGCGTTGAGAGCCCTGCTGCTGATAGACCTGCTGCTGGCCCAGATCGGCGGGCGGCGCAAGTTGCCCCTGTTGCGGCTGCACATAAACCTGCTGGTTCTGCGACGCCGGAGCACTGGGCACCCAGACCTGCTGGCCAGTGGCGGGATCGGTGATCAGCGTCATCGGCAGGCCGGTATCGGGGTCGATGGGAGCGGAATTGTCAAAGCCATTGCTCTGAGCCTGCAAAGGATAGCCGGTAACCGGATCGATGGCCTGACCAAAAGCGTCATAAGTCACGCTCTGGTTCTGGTCGAACTGTTCCCAAGTCGCATCTCCGCCATTGGTCACCATCTGGCCGGTCGTCGCGTCATATTGCATGCCGGTCGCCGGATCGGTCATGATGCCGGTCTGGATCGGCGGATTGGACGACTGGCCCTGGATCGGTTGCAGGCCGGTCATGGGCTGACCGGTCGCCGGGTCAAGGGCATAGGTCTGCCCCGTCGCCGGATCGGTCATGGTCTGAACCGGCTGCCCCGTGCCGCCATCGACATATTGAACCTGCGGCTGACCAGTCGCCGGGTCGATCAACGGCATGCCCGTATTGGGATCGATCACCTGCTGGGCGATAAGCTGGCCCGCATAGGAACCACCCGGAATGGCCTGCGGCGAACGACCGGCATGGGCCTTGGTCATGAATTGCGACCAGATCGATGCCGGGACATTACCACCCGAAAGGCGGGTGCCCTTATTGTCGTCATTGCCCAGCCAGACACCGGTCACCATGGCCGAGGTATAGCCAACAAACAGCGCGTCGCGGGATTCCTGGCTGGTGCCGGTCTTGCCCCCATATTCCCAGCCGCCGAGATTGGCGCCGCGACCAGTCCCTACTTCCACCGCCGTTTCCAGCATGTCGTTCATTTGCGCCAGAACGGTGGGGTCAATCACCCGGCCCGGGCCGGCATCGGAGGCCTCGTAAAGGAGATTGCCCTCAACATCGGAAATCTTGGTGATGACGTTCGGAATGACGCCATAGCCGCCATTGGCGAAGGGGGCATAAGCGCTGGTCAGCTCCAGCAGATTCACTTCCTGCGTACCCAGTGCAATGGACGGCACCGCGGTGAGATTGGAGGAAATGCCCATGCGCATGGCCACTTCGATCACCTTTTCAGGGGTGACGTCGATGGCCAGCCGCCCGGCAATGGTGTTGAGCGAATAGGCCAGGCCCTGCCGCAGCGTCACCGTGCCGGCATAATTGCCGGTCGCGTTGCGCGGGCTCCAGCCATTATAGTCGAACTGGGCGTCTTCGGCCAAAGTGTCAGGCGTGTATCCCTTTTCCATGGCAGCCAGAAAGACAAAGGGCTTGAACGCCGAACCGGGCTGGCGCTTGGCCGTCACGGCGCGATTATACTGGCTGGCCTGATAATCGACCCCGCCCACCATGGCGCGCACCTTGCCATCGACATCCATGGCAACCAGAGCGCCCTGGGTGAACCCGCGATTACCCCCTTCATTGGCCACGGCTTCCTTGACGATGAACTCGGCATCGCGCTGCATCTTGTAGTCGATGGTGGTCTGGACGATCACATCGCTGGAAATCTCGCCGATATAGGCCGTCATCAGGCTTTCGACCCAGTCGGCGACATAGGATTCCGAGCCAGCGACCACGGTGCGAACCTGCTGTTCGGGATCGATGCGGGCTGCGTCGGCTTCTTCCTGGGTAATATAGCCTTCCTGCGCCATAAGCCCCAGCACCAGCCGCTGCCTCTCGGCAGCACGGGCCGGGTTGGTCTTTGGATTATAGACCGATGGTGCGGGCAGAATGCCGACCAGCATGGCCACCTGGCCCAAAGAGAGATTGCGCGCGGACACGCCGAAATAGGTTTGCGCCGCCGCCTCGATACCGGTTGCGCCCTGTCCGAAGAAGACGCGGTTGATATAGAGTTCGAGGATTTCTTCCTTGGTGTAATTCTGCTCCAGCCAGACGGCGAGGATCGCTTCCTGCACCTTGCGGCCCAGGGTCTGGTCCGGCGTGAGGAAGAGGTTCTTGGCCACCTGCTGGGTAATGGTGGAGGCGCCACGCGTGACGCCGCGTGCCTGCACCATTTCGCGGGCCACTGCCAGCAGGCCGATGGGATCGACACCGAAATGGGTCATGAAGCGCCGATCTTCCGAAGCGATGAAGGCGGCGGGGACATATTGCGGCAATTCGCGGAAGGTGACGGCTTCGCCACCGGTCTGACCGCGATTGGAAATCAGCGTGCCGTCTGCCGCCAGAATACGGATATTGGGCGGGCGCTCGGGAATGGCCCAGCTATTGGCGGCGGGCAATTGCGCGCCGTAATAGACGATGACGCCAATGACCGCCAGGCCGCCCCAGAGGCAGGCGACAAAGCCCCACCAGAGCAGGCCCATGAGGAAGCCGCCGGAACGGCGCTTTTTTTTCGGCTTGGCCGCTTCAGCTTTACCCCGGCGCGGCGGCTTGCCATTATTCCTGGGCGGTTTGCCACCCGCGCCACCGCTTCGTTCGGCACTATCGACGGAAAAGGCCATGGACTGGCCCATTGTCGGCTCTACGCGTTGGCCTTTGGCTGCAGGGCGTGCCTGCGGCTTGTTCTGCTTGGCAGCGGGGGCCCCAACACGGTCGTCGGCCGAAATGCGGAAATCCATCGGGCAAACCTGAAAAAGAAGAGTTTCGTGCCGCTTTTATCCTGTTCGCCGCCTAAGGGAAACCAATGGTAAGCAAGCAGTTAACGGAATGGGCAGTTTATACAAAAGCACCACACCCATTCAGCGGCTTTATCATTCCGCTTTTGCTGGGAAATTGTGGCCGGTTTATGTGGGTTCCGAATACCTGCTCCCTCTGTTGCATCTCCGACACACAAGCATGCATTGACGGATTATAGCGCCATCCGCGATAGAGCGGATATGTTGCGTCTGGTTTTTCTGCTGCTTGCCTTGCTGACTTTGCCCGCCGCCAGCGCCGAAACGCTGGTCCGACGCGCACTGGACGATGCCCTGATCGCGTTTCAGGCAGCAGTGCCGCATCTGGGTTCGATTGCCTTTGGCGTCGATGTGGCTGCCTATGGCGACGCGCTCCGGCATAACCGTTTCAATTCGGCCCATTGGGACGGCGTGATCGCGCTGGATGTCACTTCCGGCAATGAGGCTGACGCGGCGTGTAGGAGCTTTGCCGCCTATGTCACCCTGCCGCCGCACGAAGGGCGCGTCGCGCTGGTCACCTGTCCGCAATTCCGCTCGTCGGGCACTGACCCGCTCCGCCGCCTGACCATTCTGCATGAAATGGTCCATGTCGTTGCCGGACCGGACGAATGCCGCGCCATGGCCTTTGCGGCGCGGGTCGAACAGCTTGCGCTCGGCCAGTTCACGCCGGTCGAGCGCTATTGGCGCGCCAATGGCTGCCAGAACTCAGGCTTTTCACTGCCCTAGCGCCAGCCCAGACCCGGCGCGACATGGGTCAGAATGCTCTCGATGACATGGGCATTATAGTCCACGCCAAGCTGGTTGGGGACAGTCAGCAGTAGCGTATCGGCTTCGGCAATGGCCTCGTCCTCGGCCAGATCCTTGATCAGCTTGTCCGGCTCGGCGGTATAGCCGCGTCCGAACACGGCGCGCACTTCCGGCTCGATATAGCCGAACTGATCCTGCTCGGGCCGTCCGGTGCCGAAAAACATCCGGTCCTGGTCATTGACCAGCGCGAAGATCGAGCGGCTGACCGAAACGCGGGGCTCGCCTGCGTGACCTGCCGCTTTCCACGCCGCCTTATAGGCGCGGATCTGCTCGGCCTGCTGCACATGGAACGGCTTGCCGCTCTCGTCGAAAACGAGGGTGGAGCTTTGCAGGTTCATGCCCAGTTTCGCCGCCCATTCGGCGGTGGCCGTGGTGGCCGCGCCCCACCAGATGCGCTGGCGCAGGCCTTCGGAATGCGGCTCGAGCCGCAACAGGCCCGGCGGATTGGGGAACATGGGGCGCGGATTGGGCTGGGCGAAACCCTTGCCATTCAGCACTTCGAGGAAGACTTCGGCATGTTGACGAGCCATGTCGGCATCACTCTTGCCCTCTTCGGGCTGGAAACCGAAATAACGCCACCCATCGATCACCTGCTCGGGCGACCCGCGCGAAATGCCCAGCTGCAAGCGGCCCCCGGCGATCAGGTCCGCCGCCCCGGCATCTTCGGCCATATAGAGCGGGTTTTCATAGCGCATGTCGATGACGGCGGTGCCGATCTCGATCTTTTTGGTGCGCGCGCCGACGGCAGCGAGCAGCGGAAAGGGCGAGCCCAATTGCCGGGCAAAGTGATGCACCCGGAAATAGGCGCCATCAGCCCCCAAGTCCTCGGCGGCCACGGCCAGATCGATCGATTGCAGCAAGGCATCGCTGGCCGAACGCGTCCCCGATTGCGGGGACGGATTCCAATGGCCGAAGGACAGAAAACCGATCTTTTTCATGGCGCGTCTCACAAGTGTCTCTTGCCACCAGCAATAGCGGCCCCTGTGAGCTATGTCTTGCGCGCCCTGTGAACAATCCCTCCACGCGAAACGCATTGGCCTCTCTGGGTGAACAAAGGCGCACCAAAACCCCGGACAGCGCTGCGCTTCCGGCTTGAACAATTCGATGGTGACCCTGAGACGGATTGGCCTCTGAGGGAAGTAGGTGTGAGACACAATCCGCCTCAGGGCGTCGGGATTTCTGGCAGGGGGTTTGCTAGGGCCGGCTCTCACCGGAATTTCCCATCCCCGGACCCAGCCCCCGTAACGATGCAGGGGCCTCCCGACTGTCGCCCGGCGGTTGATCGTTGCAACCCCATCCTCGCCCAGCTGATGCGCCAAGAATAATGCGGCGGGCCGAGGCGGGGATAGATTTTCAGATGAAGCGGAGGGAGGGGGTGTTTTCTGACACGCTCGTCACGTCCAAAGGCGCGGTGCTGACGCGCTCGCCAGCGGGTTCGGAAGGCGTCTCGAACCTTGGATCATGCCGCCGCGACTGCGCCAACCGCTGCACCAATTTGGCGCGTAACTCCACCATACGCGCCGCCCGCGCCGCCGCTTCCATCTCCGCCTTGGCAGCCGCTTTCGCCGCCGCCTTGCTGCCCGGCTTTGGAGCGAGGCGCTTCAGCCGGTGAACCTGATGGTCATCGGCCATCCAGACCGGCTCGGCAAATCGCGCATCCCACTGACTATGCCGCGCCTCAAACGCCATCATCGCCGCCAGCGCCGCGCTCAATTGCCCAGCCAGCCCCGCACAATCATGCGCCGCCACCGGCAACTCGCCGCGCCGCCGGCCCTCGCAGAATGGCAGGGCCTCAAACAACAGTGCCTCCGCCGCCACGCGCATCGCCTCGGGCACCAGACTACGCGGCCGCCGCGCGGATATGGCCTGCACCTTGCGGGTGAGGGTTTGCAGTTTGGGGAACAGGTCCTCGTGCCGCTCGATCAGGCGAGGGGCGATGGGCTTGGGTTTTGCGGATTTGGGCATGAGACTCTCCTGTATGACAGGTGATGATAGGCTTGGCGGACGGGGTGGGGATTAGTTCCTGTTCAATTTGCTCCCGGCGGCTTGCCTTGCCGGGTCGCTTAGTTAATAGTTTGTCAATCGTTCTCGTTTTGTATCGGAACGGACGGAGCGCTAATATGACATCATTCACATCACTTGAAGTATGTGCTGGCGCGGGTGGCCAAGCCCGAGGCCTTGAGTTAGCAGGCTTCAAACACGCTGGAGTGGTGGAACTTGATGCGGATTGCTGCAAGACTTTAAGCCTGAACAGGCCGAACTGGCGGGTGCACAACGCCGATCTCAATGATTTTGATGCCAGCGAATATCAGGGTGTGGATCTCTTTGCGGGCGGCTTGCCCTGCCCTCCATTTTCAGTTGCGGGCAAACAGTTGGGCGCCGATGACGAACGTAATCTGTTTCCGGCTGCCATACGCATCATTGACCAGACCCGTCCCAAGGCGGTCATGATCGAAAACGTTCGCGGCTTTTTGAGCGCCGTTTTTGAAGATTATCGAGGGTTCATCAAAGGGGAGCTTCACAAGCTCGGCTATGAGACGCATTGGCGGCTACTAAACGCCTCTGACTATGGAGTACCACAATTGCGTCCCCGCGTCGTGATTGTGGCGCTACGTCACGACATCAAAGATGCTTTCGAGTGGCCCACTCCGAATTCACACGATGCTCCCTCTGTTGGGGCGACACTTTATGACTTGATGGCAGAACGTGGCTGGCTCGGCGCACGGCAATGGCAAATTCAGGCTGATGATATTGCGCCAACGCTCGTTGGGGGCAGCAAAAAGCATGGCGGTCCTGATTTAGGCCCGACGCGCGCAAAAAAAGCCTGGGCGAGTTTGGGAGTGAATGGCAAGTCCCTGGCCGACGAGGCCCCAGACTGGGACTTTGTTGGCATGCCAAGGCTTACCGTCAGGATGGCCGCCCGAATACAGGGCTTTGGCGACGACTGGTTTTTCCATGGACGTAAAACTGCAGCATATCGTCAGGTCGGCAACGCATTTCCTCCACCTGTTGCACTTGCAGTGGCGCAACAGGTAAGAATTGCAATGGAGCGTCGAACTGTATTCACCACTAGGTTGCTTGCGGGCTAGTTAGACCATTGGAGAGCACACATCCCGATTTTCTGATCCTTGATCCTATTGCCGGTGCAATAGTGAGGCGCGCTGGAGGCCTTGAGAGTTTGCGGCGGCAGATGCCAACGCTGGTGCAGGATGCTATCGATTTCGTTATCGATCCAGTCCGGACCGGGCGTACCAGACTGGTCGATCTCGACAATGTCGAGAAGACATTTGTCGGCTTGAAGGTAGAGCATTTTTTCCGCGATTTTATCGACGTACCCAAGGGCATCCGTGATCTTGAGATCGATGGGATTGACGTTGATATCAAGAACACAGTCGGCACGGCTTGGACAATTCCGCCAGAAACATATCGCAATAGCGAGCCTATACTGTTGTTCATGATAGCTGATGGCTTGGGCCATTGTTCAGTCGGATTGATGGTCGCCAAACCCGAATATCTTCGCCCCGGCGCAAATCGAGATGCCAAAAGATCTACCTCGGCGGCATCGAGACAACACATCTATTGGTTGGTTGAAAAAGAGAAACTCCCTGACAGCCGTTGGGCAGGTTTCGACATGCAGCGGTTTCGAGAACTTCGAAACATGCCGGGTGGAGCAAAGCGGGCAGCGTTGTTTTTTCAAGAAAATCTCGACAGACCGGTTCATCGTTCTGTCGTTCAGTCTCTGCTTCATGATCAGCATGACTATATGAAGCGCTTACGTGCAAATGGCGGTGCGCGTGACTATCTCGAGCCGAATAGAATTCTTCTGCTTTCTGGTACTTATGATAAGGCAAGCATTAACATGCTCGCTCTACCGGCAATTGGACTCGATGAATTTATTGCGCACCGGTGCAGCATAGAAGAGTGGGAAGCCCGCCACACCACCTAACCTCTCCCTAGGGGGAGGAACAGGTGGAATTTATAAAGGGCTGGATTTCTACGCACCCACCGACTGTAATCCTGGACTTGATCCGGGGTCCAGCTCCCGCTTGCCGGTGCGGTCCGATAGCGCGGCAGAAACTGAAATATCTCAGGATAGGCCCCGGCCTGCGCCGGGGTGACCTGCGCTCGACGGCAGAGGTGCCTTAGTTCGCCGGTGGTCACCAAAGTCTTGCACGTAGCGAAAGCGCATAAAATCCTCGATCATGTTGGCCGTCAGTTCAGTCGCTTGGTCAAACCATTCTACAATGCCGACAACCTCCTCATTGGATTGCGTATCGTTCGTGCCGTTCATATGAAAAAACAACGTCGACAAGCCCGGTCGTTCAATGAGCCCCGTTTTGATGTGGGATGCCGACAAATGCACAAAGGACGATGTGGTCTGATAAGCATGACTTAGGCCGGGGTAGTATTTGTCCAAATGCTGATGAAGAAGCGCATCATCCAGCCGCTTGCCGTCTCTCGACTTCAATGACCTATAGCTCTCATCGTTCATCAGCTTTGCGCCAGCGTCTTCAAGGTCGTCGATGAGGGACAGGCCGGAGATGCGAAGAGCGGTGTCTAGCTGGAGTCTGATAAGCGCCGTGGCAGCGAGTGTATTTTGGGCTCGGATCAAGAGGCTAAATGCGTGGGTAAGCGACCTCGTTTTTTTGATGGCGGCGAAAACATACCACGCAATATCGGGCACCTTGGTTCCGGTTGGCCCAATATACTTCGGCGGGATTTTTAGAAGCATCGCAGCCGTATCTTCGATCTTCTTCAGCGCCGCCTCAAGGTCGTAGTGGTCGGTCGGTGATTGCTGCATTTATGTACCCCCAACGCATAGATGCGATTTCTTACGCGGTTGGCAAGTAAAGCCCCCTCGGCTCAAGGCCGAGGGTGACGGTTTGTGAGTGTGGGGGGCGCGGCAGGAAGGAGCGTTAGTACCCCCACCTAACCTCCCCCTGGTATGGGGAGGGACACATCGGGTTTGGGGAGGGGCTGGGCCCTGCGAGCTGCCACTCGATCATAGGTCTCGTGGCCTGCTTCCCTAAATTTGCTCCACTGGAGCAAATTTGCCTTTGGCACGGTGCGCAGTCTCCGGGCCTGATCAGCTAAAATCGCTCCACCGGAGCGATTTTCCCGAAGGGACATTGATCAGTCATCACCCATCTTCAGCGCCTTGATGAACGCCTCTTGCGGGATGTTGACGTTGCCGTATTGGCGCATCTTCGCCTTGCCCTTTTTCTGCTTGTCGAGCAGTTTGCGCTTACGCGTGGCGTCGCCGCCATAGCACTTCGCCGTCACGTCCTTGCGCATGGCGCGGACGGTTTCGCGGGCAATGATCTTGCCGCCGATGGCGGCCTGGATCGGGATGACGAAGAGGTGCGGAGGGATCAGCTCCTTGAGCTTTTCGCACATCTGGCGGCCGCGCGATTCAGCCACCGTGCGGTGCACCAGCATGGCGAGCGCATCGACCGGCTCGGCATTGACGAGGACGGTGAGCTTGACCAGATCGCCGGTGCGGTGGGTGTCGAGCTTATAGTCGAAGCTGGCATAGCCCTTACTGATCGACTTCAGCCGATCGTAGAAATCGAACACGACTTCATTAAGCGGCAGATCATATTCGACCAGTGCGCGCGAACCGACATAGCTCAGATTGTTCTGGATGCCGCGCCGATCCTGACAGAGTTTCAAAATCGCGCCGAGATATTCGTCGGGCGTCAGGATCGTCGCCTTGATCCAGGGCTCGCGGATTTCCTCGATCTTCATCACATCGGGCAGATCGGCCGGATTATGCAGCAGCAGCGTTTCGCCATTGGTCTGGACCACTTCGTAGACCACCGATGGCGCGGTGGCGATGAGGTCGAGATCGAATTCGCGGGAGAGGCGCTCCTGAATGATTTCGAGATGCAGCAGCCCCAGGAACCCGCAGCGGAAGCCGAAGCCGAGCGCGGCCGAGGTTTCCATTTCAAATGAGAAGCTGGCGTCGTTGAGCCTGAGCTTGCCCATGGCCGAGCGCAGCTCATCAAAATCGGAGGCATCGACCGGGAACAGGCCGCAGAACACCACCGGCTGGGCCGGGCGGAAGCCGGGCAGCGCATTGGCGGTTGGCTTGCGATCCTCGGTAATGGTGTCGCCGACATTGGTATCGGCCACTTCCTTGATCGAGGCGGTGAAGACGCCCAGCTCGCCGGGGCCGAGTTCCTTGACTTCCACCAGCTTGGGCGTGGTGACGGCGACGCGGTCCAGCTCATAGACGGCGCCGGAGGCCATCATGCGGATTTTCTGGCCCTTTTTCATCACCCCGTCGATGATGCGCACGAGCACGACGACGCCGAGATAGGTATCGTACCAGCTGTCGACCAGCAGCGCCTTGAGCGGCGCATCCAGCTCGCCCTTGGGGGCTGGCAGGCGGGTGACGATGGCTTCGAGCACCTTGTCGATGCCGAGACCCGTCTTGGCCGAAATTTCGACGGCTTCACTGGCGTCGATGCCGATAACGTCCTCGATCTGCGCCTTGACGCGATCGACATCGGCGGCGGGCAGATCGACCTTGTTGAGGACCGGCACGATCTCGTGATTGGCGTCGATGGCGTGATAGACATTGGCCAGCGTCTGCGCTTCGACGCCCTGGCTGGCATCGACAACCAGCAGCGAACCCTCGACGGCGGCCATGGAGCGGGAGACTTCATAAGCAAAGTCGACGTGGCCGGGCGTGTCGATGAGATTGAGGACATAATCCTCGCCATCGGCCGCCTTGTAGTTGAGCCGGACGGTCTGCGCCTTGATGGTGATGCCGCGTTCGCGCTCGATATCCATCGAGTCGAGGACCTGTTCCTTCATCTCGCGCAGGTCGAGCCCGCCCGTCATCTGGATCAGGCGATCGGCAAGCGTGGATTTGCCATGGTCGATATGGGCGACGATGGAAAAATTGCGGATGTTCTTGAGCGGCGTTGTCATGGGGCGCTGATAGCAGAAGCGCGAGGGCGGAGAAAGATGGTTTCCGCAAGCTTAACGGGGCTTTTGCGCAACGCGAGGGCGTGAATTGGCGTTGTGGGGATCATGAATGCACCAAGCCTTGCCCTCATCGCCATTCTCGCCGCCGCCCAACCGCTGGCCGCGCAGGATATTTTCAAGCCATTGCAGGATTTCGTCGAAGAGTTGGCGCCGCCCCGCAGCCAGCCGCGCCCCGCGCCAAACCCGGTGACGCCGACGCCAAGTGACGAGCGGCCCGTTGGGGAGGCGGCGGCGGAGCCGCCTTTGCCGCGGCCTCGACCGGACGATGTGGAGCCCGAGCCCGACGATGCACCGGAGAATGCGGCGCCACCACCGGACCGGGTGTACCAGACCGCCTGCCCTTCATTGCTGGCGGGGAAAATCGTGGGCGAAATGCTGGCGCCGATCGCCGAGGGCATTTGCGGGGAACGCTCGCCGCTTGCGGTGACGGCCATCAATGTGAACGGGCATCAGGTGAGCCTGTCGAGCCCGGTCACCACCAATTGCGCCATGGCCGGGGCACTGGCCGACTGGGTGAGCGATGTCGATGCCTATGCCAGGGCGGCGCTCGATACGCCGGTGGCGGTGCTCAATACCGGCACCTCGATGATGTGCCGCAACCGCAATGGCGGGGACGAGGGCTTTGTGTCCGAGCACGGCTTTGCCAATGCGCTGGACGTGGTCGGTTTCACGCTGGCCGATGGGCGGTCCATTGCGGTGGAGAGCGATTGGATGCCCGCAGCCGCGCCGGAGGGAAAGCTGTTGCGGCAGGCGCATGGCGCGGCCTGCGGACTCTTCACCACCGTGCTCGGGCCGGACGCCAATGCAGAACATGAGGACCACCTGCATCTCGATCTCGGCTGTCACGGCCAAAGCTGCATGGCCCAGATTTGCGAATGATCAATCGCAGCGCGGATGATGCACCGGCAGGTCGGCCCATTCGCGCAGGTTGAGACAATCGGGGGGTGGCGTCTGGCCAATGCGCAAGGGCAGGCGCAGCCGCGCCAGCAGGCGGCGGAGCAAGGTCATTTCTGCCTCCGGGAATGATGATGATGTTCGGGCACATTGCGCCCCTGCCCCCGCATGCGCAATGGACAAGGTTTTTGCCGCACTATAGAAAATCTATATGAGCAAGAGCTTTCCCATTGCCCTGAACGCATTGCGTGCCATTGAAATCGTGGCGCGACGCGGTGCGCTGGCTCCGGCAGCGGAGGAACTGGGCGTCACCATCGGTGCGGTCAGTCAGCATTTGCGACGGGCGGAAGAGCGACTGGGCATGGAACTTTTTGCCCGCACACCGCAGGGGCTGAGGCCTCTTCCCGCCCTCGAAACGGTGCTGCCCCAGCTGACTGCCGGGTTTGCGCAATTGCAGGACGGATTGGCGGAACTGACCGGGGCCAATGAGGGCGTGCTCAATGTCACGGTGGGCAGCGTCTTCGCCTCGCGCTGGCTGATCTGGCGGGTGCGCAAGTTTTCAACGCTGCCGCAGGGGCTGGAAGTCCGGCTCAATGTCACCTCGGAAATGGTCGATCTGTCGCGCGCCGATGTCGATTGCGGCATTCGTTATGGCGATGGCATCTGGCCGGGCACCCATGCCAGCCTGATCGGAGGACAGGATTACCAGCCGGTCTGTTCGCCGCTGCTGCTGGAGCGGCTCAAAAGCCCGGCCGATCTGGCCCATGTGCCAGTGATCGCCGATGAAACCTCGCTGCTCGACTGGCCGGCATGGCTGGGCGCGGCAGGGCTCAATTCCGGGCTGAAGCTCACCGGCCCGCATTATTCGGATGCGTCGCTGGCTTTCGATGCTGCGATCGATGGTCAGGGCGTATTGCTGGCCGCAGACATGATGAGCGCCGATGCGGTGAGCGATGGGCGGCTCGTGCGGCCCTTTGCACGACCCCTCCAAAGCGCACGCGGCTATTACCTCGTTGCCGCCAAGGGCAGGCGGGAGCCAAACAAGCTGAAACTGTTCCGCAACTGGCTGGTGGACGAAACGCTGTCCAGCGCGCGGGGCTATCGGTTTCAAAACCCGGAATAAGGCGACTGAAAAGCATTTGGCGCGATATTATTGCAGGTACATTACCTTATGCGCCAATTTCCTTGCGCAATGTCCCCTCTCACCGCTGAAGATAGACGAAAACTCTTCGCCATGCTGTGTTAGGCTTGGCTCTGAACAAGCGGGGGGCTTTGATGAACGATGTGATCATTCTGGGCGCTGGCATTGTCGGCATTGCAACGGGTATTCACCTGTTGCGGCGCGGGCGCAGCGTGACGCTGGTGGACAAGAACGCGCCGGGCCGGGAAACCTCGTTCGGCAATGCAGGGATTATTCAGGCCGAAGGGGTGCGCCCCCATGCCTTTCCGCGCGATCTGCAAACGCTGTTGCAGGTGGGGCTGCACCTATCCACCGCTGCACGGTACGAACCGCTGGCTTTGCCGAAACTGGCGCCGCCCCTGCTCCGATATTGGTGGGAATCCTCACCGGACCATTATCGGAAAGTCGTGCAATCTTATGCCCCGCTGATCGGGCGCTCCATTCCCACGCATGACGACTTCATCAAGGCGGCGGGACCGGACGCTGAAAAGCTGATTTCGCGCTATGGCTGGCATCTGGCGTTTCGCAGTGCGGACAAGCTGGAAAAGGAAATCGCCAAGGCCCAGATCGATCATGATCAATTCGGCATTGGCTTTGAAGTGCTGGACTGGGCCGGGCTCAAGGCGATCGAGCCTGATCTTGTCGGTGGGCTGGCCGGGGCAATTCACTGGACCGATCCATGGACGGTGCGCGACCCGGGCGCGCTGGTCAGCGCCTATTTCAGCCTGTTTGAAACACTTGGCGGCAAGTTCGTCAGCGGCGCGGCCAATGCGCTGACGCAGGAAGGTGGGCGCTGGACCACGCTGGTCAATGGCGAAAAACTTTCCGGCGCGCAGGCGGTGATCGCCTTGGGACCATGGGCCCCGGATGTGCTGGAGCCTTTGGGCTATCGCCTGCCGCTGTTCGTCAAGCGCGGCTATCACATGCATTATGCCTCGCCCGAGGGCGTGGAACTGCAACATCTGCTGCTCGACCCCGAAGTGGGCTATGCGATGGCCCCGATGGCAGCGGGTATCCGCATCACCACTGGCGCGGAATTTTCACTGCGCGATGCCAAGCCAACACCGATCCAGCTTGCCAAGGCCGAAAAGGCGGCGCGCGAGCTGTTCCCGCTGGGCGAACGGCTCGATCCCCAACCGTGGAAGGGCGCGCGGCCCTGCACGCCGGACATGATGCCGATCATTTCCAAGGCTCCGCGCCATGACGGGCTCTATGCCGGGATCGGCCACGCCCATCACGGCTTTACCCTTGGTCCGGCAACAGGCGAATTGCTGGCGCAGATGATGACGGGCGAAGAAACCGCCATCGATGTCAGACCATTCCGCATGGGCCGTTTCATGGGGGCATAAGGCTTGGAGTTCAACTTTGAAGGGGAAGTGATCTATTGGCGCGGTCCGGCGCCCTTCCTTTTCGTTGCGCTGCCGCTTGCCATTGGTGCTGAAATTGAGGCTCTGGGTTCAGCCGTCAGCTATGGCTGGGGCTGTGTACCGGTGCTTGCCCGCATTGGCGAAGTGGCGTTCAACACCTCGCTTTTTCCGCGAAACAGCAGCTATGTGCTGCCGCTCAAGGTGGCTGCGCGCCGGGCATTGCCGCCTATGGATGTCGGGGATCGTCTCGTGGTCCATATGACCATCGTGCCGCGCTGACAGTCTGGAAATAACGCTCCCGGCCAAGGGGGCGTCCTTTGGCCGGGAGAGCATGGAGGGCGGAAGGAGACGCCCTCACATTCAGCCCTTCACCAGGCGGCGAAGCTTGGCGAGGGCGGTGTCGCGGCTTTCCCGATAGCCGATCGTGCCCTGGAAATTTCCATTGCGATCCAGCAGGAAAATCGACGCGGTATGGTCCATCGTATAGGCACCGCTTTCGAGCGGCACCTTGGCGTAATAGACGGCCCATGAACGCGCCGCCTTGTCGATTTCCTCCGGCGTGCCGGTAATGGCGGTGACATGGCCGGTCCAGGCCACATAATCGGCCATGAGCTCGGCGGTGTCCCGCTCGGGATCGACGGTCATGAAATAGGCTTTGAGGCCATTGGCCTCATCGCCCAGCGCCTCATACCACAGGGTCATTTCCGCCAGCGATGTGGGACACACATCAGGACAATGGGTGAAGCCGAAGAACAGCATGGACGGATTGCCGTTGAAACTGGCCCGGGTGAAGCTCTCACCCGAGGCGGTCATCAGCCGATAATCGCCCTGCCCGAGCCCATCAATGGGCGCGGGCCTGATCATGATCGTATAGGCATAGAGCCCGGTGGCGGCCAAAGCCGCCACAGCCACCAGCGCCCATAGACTGGCGCGCAGATGTGCGAGCCCCTTCATGCTCAATGGCTCGCGGGTGCGGCGGCAGCCGCCGGACCGGCAACCAGCTCAACCGTGACCGTGCCAGCCTTTTCAAAGGTCAGGGTCAGCGGCACGACATCGCCTTCTGCAATGGCGGTGTTCAGCCCCATGAACATGATGTGAAAGCCACCCGGTGCCAGGGCCACGACTTCGCCGGCGGGGATGGCCAGACCATCGTCCAGCTGGCGCATTTTCATGACATCGCCTTCCATGGCCATTTCATGGATCTGGGTTTCCTTGGCGATGTCGGAAGCAGCCGACACCAGACGATCATCTTCGGCGCCATTATTGGTAACGGTGAAAAAACCGCCCGCGACCGGCGCATTGGGCAGGGTGGCGCGCGTGAAGGCACCGGCAATGGCGATCTCGCCAATCTGTGCGGCGGGCGCATCGCTATGCATCGCCGGGGCTGCGGTGCCATGGGCAAAGGCGGGCATGGCGGGCATGGCGGGAACGAGGGCGGTGGCAAAAGCAAGCGCGATCAGGGGTAGACGGAGCGACATGATGTTTCCTTTCAGGGGAGGTTGATTTCAGTACCGAGCCGCGACAGCGCGAACCGATCAATACGAATATCGAGGACAATTTCCCAGAGACCGGGAAGCGGGATGGTCTGGCCCTCGACGCGCCAGTTTCCCGTATTGAGATTGATCGCCGGGACCGTGAACGGCTCGATGCCGAGGTCCGGCGAGGAAAAGGTCAGCTCCAGCGCCTGCACCATGAGCGGATTGCTTTCCATATCGGCGAGGGCAATATCGATGACGACCGGGCCGGAGCGGCCGGGCGCGATCACCAGATCGGCAAGGATTTTATCGTCCATGGCATGGGCATGGAGCGGTTTGACCTCTACCGCTGCGATAGCGCGCGGCGGCGGGGTAAAGCGCCAGCCCGCCGCCAGCCCCAGAATTGCCAATATGAGGATGATTTCAAACAAGATGGACAGGCGCAGGACCTGACGCGCCTGCCCCTCTCCCGCCAAAGCGGGCTGGGTGAGTTTCAGCCGGTTCCAGAGCGCCAGCGCCAGAAGGAGGGCGAGCAGGCCGAGTTTGGCGGCCAGAATATAGGCATAGGGCGAAAGCCAGGCCGGGCCGGGCGCGCCGAGCTGAACAATGGCCAGCGCCGTGCCTGAAAGAAGAATTGCGGCGACGGCAAAAGGAATGAGGCGCGAGAACTGCGCCAGCGCCCGGTCACCCTCCGCGCTTTTGTCACGCAGCCAGATCAAGAGCGGAATAAGCGCGCCGGCCCAGAACAGAATGCCGCCGACATGCAGGACAATGGCCGGGCGTGTCAGCCATTGCGGTTCAGCAGCGCCCGCATGACCGCTGAGCGTCAGGGCGATTGAGGCAAGCAGCAGCGCCAGAAAGACCAGCGGCCTAAAGCGATTGAGGCTGACCAGCGCCAGAACAAGGGCCAGAGCCAATAATAGAGCGGTCAGGCCATAGCTGGTGGAGAAGCCGGCGGCCCAGACCGAAGCGGAAATGATGGCAGCGGGCGTGACGCCCAAAGCATCGGCACCCTGCAGTGCAAGACTGAGTGGGACGGCGAGCAGACCCAGCACAATATGGCCGGTGATCATGCCATGCGCCTGCCGGGACAAAGGCGCGACCAGCGCGAAAATTGCGCTACCCACGCCGAGAAACAGCCCGGCAAACAGCGCCAGCTTGCTGGCCCAGAGCAGGCTGGAGGTGAGGCTTGAGCCGGTAGCAGTTTCGGGCGCGGCGCTGCCGGTCGTCGCGCCGATCGAGAAGATCAGCGATCCGGCAATCGGGTGGGCATCGACCGAAACCACTCGCCAGCTCAGCACATGCGTGCCAGCGCCGAGTTCATCGGGCAGGGCAATGGTGACCATGCTGCCGCTCTCGGTAGCGTGGATCAGATCCTGGGTGCTGCCATCGGGCCGCAGCAGCGCAATGACCAGTGCATTGACCGGCTCGTTAAAGCTGAGATGCAGGGCGGCAGGCGCTTGGTCCAGCACGGCATTGGCCACGGGCTCGCTCGACAGCAATTGCGCATGGGCAAAGGCTGGCGCGGCCTGAAGCAGTGCCAGAAAAATAACGAGGATGACGGCGGCAAGGCGGGGCATGAAGCGGGTCATGGCCTGTTCCTGTCTTTGAAGGGGGCGATCGGGCGGGGCTCAATGGCCCCGCCCATGCAGACCTTAATGGCCTGCGCCACCTTCAGCCGGGACCAGAACCAGGCTCGGAGCGGGCCTGCTGACGCCTTCGGCGCCGCTGGTATCGAGCCAGGCCTCTTCGCCGCTGGCGCATTCCTGAATGGTCGGGAAGTAGAATTTGCCCGGCTCAAGCGAGGCCGCAAAGGTGCCGCGGAACACGAATTCATCATAGAATTCATTGGGCAGATCGCCGCCCGACCAGACGATCTCCTTGACGCCTTCCTTCACCTCGGTGCCGTGATTGAGATAGGTGTTCTCGTAGGGTCCGGTGATGATTTCGAGGGTCCAGCCCGGTTTGGGCATGGGCTTGACCGCGAAGAAGCCTTCGGGAATTTGGACGCGCACCACATTGGTGGCTTCTGCGCCGCAGCCATGGGGCACGCGCAGAACGGCCTTATAGCCAGCGCCGAGTTTGGCTTCCTGACCGTCAAGCGTCACATGGGCGAAAGCCGGAGCCGCCAGAGCAATCAGAGTGGTGGCAGCAAGGGCTGCGCGAGCGAAAGTGCGGATCATTTCATGATCTCCAGTCAACAGGTCTGATGAGGCGGCAAGCCGCCGGTTTCAATCAGGCCGTGACAGGAGGGGCGCGCGATTGCCCGACATGATCGGGCAGGACGGGCTTATGGGGGATCAGCGCTTCGGCAAAGCGGATGACGTCAGTGGTGGTCGGCGGCTCGATCACCAGAACCGGCGGCAGGACAGCGGTGAGCTGGTGCTTGGCGACGCCGGTGGCCGGGCAGGTCAGGGCCGCCGCCGCAGCGGGGTCGCCATTCTCATCCTGCGCCATGGGCTGGCAGACCGACCACGAGGACAGGGTCGAATAGCCAAGCGCATTGAGGTCACGCTGCAATCCGGCGGCCTGATGCAGCGGCAGCAGCAGCGTCAGCACATAGATGGCCAGAACCGCAAAGGCGGTCCCCATCTCGCGCATCAGCTTGTGCCGTTTGTGGTGCATCTGGCTCCCCATCGATTCCGCAATAGCCCGAGGGCCGCGCGGTCACAAGCTTTATGCCATTACGGCCTGGCATGCACATTGTCGCAGCGCAAAAAGCTATTGCCTCTTAATTAGAATGGTTCTAAACAATAATTAGAACTATTCTAAACTATGAGTGCCGCCATGCTGCGTTTCTGGCCCGATAATCGTCGTGATTTTTCCACCCTGTCGGAGCGTGAAATCCTTTCGCTGGCCATTGCTGCCGAGGAAGAAGACGGACGCATTTATTCGGAATATGCAACGCGGCTGGGCGATACCTATCCGAGCAGCGCCGCCCTGTTCGAGGGCATGGCGGCGGAGGAAGACGAGCATCGTCGGCGCTTGCTCGATCTTTATGTCGCCCGGTTCGGCACGCGGCTCGTGCCCATTCGCCGCGAGCATGTGCGGGGGTTCCTCGCCCGCAAACCGGTCTGGCTGCAAAAGACGCTGACCTTGGAACAGGCGCGTCAGCAGGTCTGGGAAATGGAAGAGGGCGCCTATAATTTTTACCTGACCGCCGCCGATCAGGTCACCGATGCGGGCATTCGCAAGCTGTTGGGCGATCTGGCCATGGCCGAAAAAGGCCACGCCAAGCGCGCCGACCAGATCGACGAAACGGTACTGGGCATTGAAGGGCGCGAACAGGAAGCCAGCGAAAAGCATCGGCAATTCCTCCTGACCTATGTGCAGCCTGGCCTTGCCGGACTGATGGATGGCTCGGTTTCGACACTGGCCCCGGTCTTTGCTGCGGCCTTTGCCACTGGCGACACGCATCAGACCTTTCTGATCGGCCTCGCCGCTGCAGTGGGCGCGGGTATTTCCATGGGCTTTACGGAAGCTGCGTCCGATGATGGCAAGCTGACGGGGCGCGGCTCGCCGATCAAGCGCGGTTTCGCCGCCGGGATCATGACTGCGGTGGGCGGGCTGGGCCATGCCCTGCCCTATCTCATCCCCGATTTCTGGATCGCCACCAGCGTTGCGGCCTTTGTGGTGCTGATCGAACTCTGGGCCATCGCCTTTATTCAGCAGCGCTATATGCAGACCCCGTTCTGGCGGGCTGCATTGCAGGTGGTGCTGGGCGGCGCACTGGTCTTTGCCGCCGGAATTCTCATCGGCAATGCCTGAGGCTGGCAGGCGATCCATGCGCCCGCTATACCGGGCACATGGATATGTTCAATATCACCGCCAATGACGGCACGCCCCTGGCCTATGGCCTTGCCGGCCCGGCGCGGGGAACGCCCGTGTTGCTTTGCCACGGACTTGGGGCCGGTGGCGCCCAATTCGAGGCGGATGCGGATTTCTTCGCGGATCGCGGCTATCGCGTGATCGTGCCCGATCTGCGCGGGCATGGCGGCTCCGGAATGCCCAACCTGGTGAGCCGGGACGCATTCAGCCCTGCCCGCCTGCGGTCCGATCTCTACGCCATGCTCGATCATGCCGGCATGGATCGTGTGCACTGGGTCGGCAATTCTCTGGGCGGCATTCTGGGGCTGGGCGTAGCCGCAGAATGCCCGGAACGGCTCCGCTCGCTCGCCATTTTCGGCACAGCGCTGGCGCTGAACGTGCCAGCGGGCGGCTGGATGTTTCCGGCGCTCGACCGTTTCCCCGGCCGCCGGCCAATGGCCTGGCTGACAGCGCAGGCGACGACGACCAATAAGGCCGCCCGGCCGCTGATCGCCGACCTGCTCCACCGCTACAATGCGCGCGCCGCAGGCTTCGTTGTCGACCATATCCGCAATTATGATCTGCGCGAGGCAGCATATAGCTGGTCCGGCCCGGGCCTCGTTCTCGTTGGCGGGCGCGACCGCGCGGTCAATAGGGCGCTGCTCGGACAATTGGATGGCCTGCGCCATCGCCCCAATTGGCAGATCGAGGACTTGCCGGAAGGCGGGCACTGCGCCAATCTCGACGCAACAGCAGGCTGGCGCACGGCACTACTCAGCTTCTGGTCGGCAAAGGCAGGCTGAGCGCTTTCCGACGCATTCTCAGCCAGACAATGGCGGAAAGGCTGAGGATGAGCCCGATGGTCACAAGCGATTGGGACCAGCCTGCTTCGGGCCCGAAGACCACCTGATGCATGCGCCGACCGGGCAGGAAGGTGAAGGCTCCGGCCAGCATCAAGGCGCCAATATAGACGCCCTGCATTTCCGCCCTGTGCCGTCTGACATCGCGCCTGACGATGACGGCATGGAGCCCCTGCCCCACACCGATATAGGTAAAGAGCGAGAACAGGTGGATGGGACTGAACGGGCCGATCAGCTTTATTTCGTGAATAAACAGCGCGCTGGTGGCGGTGACCAGCATCAGCGCCACCCAGAGCCGCCCCAGCATTTTGTGCCAGAGCGTGCCTTTGCGCCGCCACAGCACAAATGCGCCGATCAGCGCAGCAGCGATGGCGGAAAAGGCATGAATCTGAATGGCGGGATCGGCGTGCAGAAGCGGCGTCAGGGTCATGGTCAATCCAGATGGGTTGCGCTATGCGACAAGCCTGTGTGCAGCTAGACTGTGCCGATCAACGTGCTTTTCTTGGATAACCGGCCCGCTTCGTGAACTGTAATCCGCTGCATTCCGCGCTTCGTGAAATGCGCGACCTCTGCACCTCTCGGCAGAGCTGGATATTTCTGGGAGTGCTCGGCCTCGTTGTCGGGCTTGTCGGCCCCTTTGGCACATTCGAGGCGGTCAATCTGGTGCCGCGCCTCGCCTATTGGACAGCCATTGTATTGGTGACGGCATTGGCGGGCACTTTTACCGCCAGCCTGGTCGAGGCATGGCTCCAGCCGGTCTTGCCGCTTTTTATTGTCGTCGTCATTGCGGCGATGGTGGCGGGACCGGTCATCGCGCTGATCGTTGCCGCGATCAATGTCGGCATATTCGGCCCGGTCCTTGCCGTTATCGATGTGATGACGCTGATGCTCTATTGCACGCTGATCTCACTTGCCGTGATCTCGGCAAGTGTGCTGCTGGAACGAAGCCCGGTAGTCCCCACGCCGGTATTGGCCAAGGATACAGCCGCCCCGCTGCTCGACCGGCTGACGCTGCCGCAACGCGGCAGGCTGCTGCATATCGCTGTCAGTGATCACTATGTCGATGTGACCACCGAAAAGGGCACGAGCCTGGTGCTCATGCGCCTCTCCGATGCCATCCGCGAAACAGCGCCGATTGCCGGATTGCAGGTTCACCGCTCCCACTGGGTGGCGCTGGACGCAGTCAGGCGCGGTGTCCGCCAGAATGGCAAAGCCATGCTGGAGCTGGAGAACGGCACGCTCGTTCCGGTCAGCCGCACCTATGTGGCAGCGGTCAAACAGGCGGGGCTGCTGGCCTAGAGGCTGATGCTTGCCATGGGCGCCATCACCTCGACGCGGCCCTTTTTCACCTTGGCCGCAAAGCTCTCGGCCGATTGGTCGAGCAGGCCAAACGTGGCGTAGTGGCAGGGAATGACCAGCTCGAAGTCGAAATAGCGATTGACCGCCAGAGCGGCCTCGTCCTGTCCCATGGTGTAATTGTCACCCACGGGAACGAGGCCGATCGTCGGCTGGTGCAATTCGTTGATCAGCGCCATGTCCGAAAAAATGCCGGTATCGCCCATATGGTAGAGCCGATGCTTGCCCGCCGTTACGATCAGCCCGGCCGGGTTGCCGCCGGGCATGAGCTTGCCGTCATCGGTGATGTAGGAGGCCGAATGCAGTGCCGACACCATGGCGACCGAGAAGGCACCGAAGTCGCGCCTGCCGCCGTAATTCATCGAATGAACATTGCTGCCTTCCTGGGTGAGTTCAACGAAGTCGCCCATTTCCGGATTGCAGATCAGCAGCGCGCCGGTCTTTTTGAGAATATCGAATGTGTCACCGAAATGGTCGTTGTGACCATGGGTCAAGAGCACGTGGGTGACATCGGCGATAATGGCTTCGTAATCGCCGGTGAATTTGGGATTACGGGTGAGGAAGGGATCGAACAGCAGCACCGCGCCATCGAGCCTGACTTTAAAGGCCGAATGGCCGAGATATTGAATCTGCATCTGTCCTCCTAATCCGCCGGGGCGAGGCGGTTGTCGATGATTTCCCCCACAAGAGCACATTCCTCCGCGATCTCGCGGACGAAATCGGCCAGCATGGGGCGTTCGAGCGCTGCAAGATTGCGCACCACCATGGCAGTATCACGATGCAGGGGCTCAAAATCCACCGGCGCAATCTCGACCAGCCGCCCGGCCCTGACATCTTCGGCCACTGCCGAATTGACGAAAAAGCCGAGCCCTTCGCCCTTGATTGCCAGCCGCCGCGCCGGCCCGGTGGGCAATTCCACACTGGTCTTGGCCAGCCGCACGAGTGACGCAGCCGTTTCCGGGTCTGCCTGCCACCACCGCAAGGAAATGACGCGGGGCACCTGCGCCAGGACCTCATCGATGGTCGGCTGACTGGAGAGCCGCGTGGCCACATCAGGCGAAACCACCAGCGGCACGCGCTCGCGCATGACAATCAGCGGTTCAAGGTCGACGATCAGCGGGTCGATATTGGGCCAGCACAGAATGCCCATTTCCACTTCACGCTCATGCAGCATGGCGGCGATCTGCGCCTGTCGCCCCTCGCGCACCACCACATCGACCGCTGGATATTTCTCCTGAAAGCGAATGAGGCTTTCGGTGATCAACGGCGCCACCAGCGTGCGCAGCGAGGCAATGGAGACCCGTCCCCGCTCTACCCGGCGCAGGGCCTCGCGGCCTTCCTGCACCGTGCCGATGATGCGCCGCGCATAGGGCAGGAAGGTCATGCCCTGATCGGTCAGCGTCACCTGTCGTCCGCGCACGAAAAGCGAAACGCCCAGAAGCTGCTCCAGGGCGCGGATACGCATGGAGGCAGTGGCCTGAGTGATATTGAGATAGGCCGCAGCCCGGGTGAAGGACTGGTCCCGGACGATCCGGTCAAAAGTGCGTAGCTGGTCGATATCCATAGGAAAGGCTTATGCGATGGGCGGATAGTTACCCATCTAACGCCCGCCCCATAGGCCCTGTCTATACGTCAGCCGACGCAGATCAGCCCCTATTCGCCAGTCTCGACTGCTCTGCGCGTTCCTGCTTGCGGGTGCGGGCTCTGGTGGCGTCTTCGGCGACGGCGTCGCCCATATGGGCGCGGCCGCGCTTTTTGGCCAGATCGATCTGTTTCTGCCGTTCTGCCGCTGCGGCGTGCTTGGCGCTGTCCTGCGCGCAGTGCGGGCAGGAGATACCCTCGTGATAGTCCTGATGCGCCCGGTCCGCCTCGGTCAGCGGATGACGGCAGGCGCGGCAGAGCGTGGCCGTGCCCAGTTCAAGACCGTGACCAACCGAAACCCGCTCGTCAAAGACGAAGCATTCACCGGCAAAACGGCTCTCTTCTTCGGGGATCACTTCGAGATATTTCAGAATTCCGCCCTTGAGGTGGAACACTTCCTCAAAGCCCTGGCTCAGCATGTAGCTTGACGCCTTTTCGCAGCGAATGCCGCCGGTGCAGAACATGGCGACCTTCTTGTCGCGTTTGGGATCAAGGTTTTTGGCGACGTAATCCTTGAACTCGACAAAGCTCTGCGTATTGGGATCGAGCGCCCGCTGGAATGTACCGATCCCCACTTCGTAATCATTGCGCGTATCAAGCAGCACGACATCATTGCGCTCGATCAGCCCGTTCCAGTCTTCGGGCTCGACATAGGTGCCGACCTGCCGGTTGGGGTCGACCTGGGGGGCGCGCAGCGTCACGATTTCGGGTTTGAGGCGCACTTTCATGCGCAGGAAGGGCGGGGTTTCGGCGAAGGAATATTTCAGCTCGACCCCGGCCAGCCGGGTGCCGAAGGGACCATTGACGAACAGGTAATCGCTCAGCGCGTCGATGGCCTCGGGCGAGCCGGCCACCGTGCCATTGATGCCTTCAGGCGCGAGGATCAGCGTGCCCTTGATGCCGCGCGCGCAGCAGAACTCGGCCAGCGGGCCCTTGAGCGCTTCAGCATCGGGCAGCGCGGCAAATTTATAAAGCGCCATCACCTTGTATGGATGATTGGGCTGGGGCAAACTGGTCATGGATCTATGAGCTTTGCGCATTCAACTGGCTCGCTCATAGCAAAGACGGCACCCGGCGTCACGGGCGCTTGCAAGCAATATATCGGGAGAACAAACATGACCTATCGGGCCGACACGGCACGTTACGACAACATGCCTTACCGCCGTTCGGGTCATTCGGGCCTGAAACTGCCGGTGATCAGCCTTGGGCTGTGGCAGAATTTCGGTGGCACGCGCGACTATCCCTCGGCCATGGAAATTCTGGGCTATGCCTTCGATCAGGGCATTACCCATTTCGATCTGGCCAATAATTACGGCCCGCCGGCAGGGTCTTCGGAGGAATTGTTCGGCACGGTAATGGCGCGCGATTTCCGCCCCTATCGGGACGAGATGATCATTTCCACCAAGGCGGGCTACAATATGTGGCCAGGCCCCTATGGCGAGTGGGGGAGCCGCAAATATGTGCTGGCCAGCCTTGATCAATCACTCAAGCGCCTCGGGCTCGACTATGTCGATATTTTCTATTCGCACCGCTTCGATCCCGATACGCCGCTGGAAGAAACCATGGGCGCGCTGGCTCATGCGGTGAAATCGGGCAAGGCGCTTTATGTGGGCATTTCCTCCTATCCGGAGCAGCAGACCCGCGAAGCACACCGAATTCTGAAAGAGATGGGCGTGGCGACCACCATCCACCAGCCGTCCTATTCGATGATCAATCGCTGGATCGAGAACGACAAGACCATCGATGCCTGTGGCGAACTGGGCATTGGCGTCATCGCCTTTTCACCGCTGGCGCAGGGCGTGCTGTCGGGGAAATATAACGCATCAGGCCAGGCGGCTGGATCACGCGGCGACAATCCCAATGGCACATTGCGTGCCAGCCATATCGAACCGCGCGTGCTCGAGGCGGTGGACAAGGTGGCCGAAATCGCCCGTTCGCGTGGCCAGTCCATGGTGCAGTTGGCGCTGTCCTGGGTATTGCGCCGCAAGGAAATGACCTCGGCGCTGATCGGCGTGCGCACGCTGGAACAGCTCAAGGACAATCTGGGCGTCCTCAACAATCTCGACCTGTCGGACGAGGAGATCGCCGCCATCGACGAGGCGACCAAGGGCGGGCAGATGGAATTGCATCCACGGCCACAGGGCTGGCTGCGCTAGCCGGGACTGAGAGCTGCCACACCTCTCCCCTTGGGGGAGAGGTAGAGAGCGGTCCTGGCCTTTGGGCAAAGCCACATCCTGCCTCTCGGGCCTTGCGCACGCCCCCTTAAACCATCATGGATTGCAGGGCGCCCATGGCGGCGAGGGAGCCCGAATTGCTGGCGAAGGTCACCGAATGCATGCCGGTTGTGAGATCGCCTGCGGCATAGATGCCGGGGCGCGAGGTGGCCTGCATTTCGCCGACCGCGATCATGGTCCCGGTAGGCGTCGGCGCCATATCGAGGCCAAGCTGCAAATGCAGGTCTGCGGATGGCCGGTTGTGGGGATGGGCATAGAGCGCGTCGAGACTGATCCGGTCGCCATGCTCCAGCACGACGCCACGCACCTGCCCCGCCACCTGGTCGATGGCGACCAGCATGCCTTCGACGATCTTGACGCCGCGCGCCACGAGCCTGGCCCGCTCCTCCTCCGCAATCTCGTGCCCGTCGAGAAACAGCGTGATGTCACTCGTCCAATTGGCATAGAGGACCGGCATATGCAGCGACATGGGGGATGAATAGACCAGACCCCAGCGTTTTCCCGCCATTTCATAGCCATGGCAGAAGGGGCAATGGATGACCGTCCTGCCCCAGCTTTCAGCGAAACCGGGCATGTCTGGAAATTGGTCGACAATGCCGTAGCTCAGGATCAGTCGGCGGCCTGAAAAACGCTCGCCATTGGTGGCTTCGACGGCAAAATTGTCCGGCTCACCGGCGACCATGCCCGCCTTGGCCGAAACGAGCTGCACGCTCGGATAGGTGGCAAGCTGGGTACGGGCGGCGGTAAGCAGATCGCCCGGCGGGGTGCCGTCATGGCCCAGAATATTATGCGCCTGCGCCGCGTAGCGATTGCGGTTGAGACCGGTATCGAGCACCGTGACCTTGCGGCGGGCGCGGCCCAGTTGCATGGCGGCAGTGAGGCCGGCAAAGCTGCCGCCTATGATGATGACATCCTGCATCTTCATATCCTTTCAGGCAAGCGAGTATCAGCGACCGGCGCCAATGGACGCAGGATCAAGATGCTTCGCGGTTCAACTCATTCAGTCGAGGCGGGGGAATCCCGCGCTCATGGCTTGGGCGGCGATGTCGCTCAGCCGGACACGCGCCAGTCTGGCGGCCAGCAAGGCTTCGGCATCATCGAGAAAATCGGTCATGACCCGGTCAACCGAGCGCACGATGGCGCAGGAGGCATCGCCCGGATCGCTCTCGACGCGCAGGAGGAGCCGCTCGCCCATGGCCGCATAGACCTGATGCAGCGTGATCTCTTCCGCCGGGTTCTTGAGCTGCCAGCCGCCATTGGGTCCCTTGCTCGCATCGACAATACCGGCATCGCGCAATTCGCCCAGCACACGGCGCACCACGACCGGATTGGTCATGAGACAGGTGGCGAGCGCGGTCGAGGTCAGCGTTTTTCCGGGCTGGGCCTGCAGATGCACCAAAGCGTGGAGGGCGAGCGAGAGACGGCTGGATCGTTTCATGTAACTTTTATTGTTACATATTAGCGCTGGCGTCAAGAGGGCGTTTCGTCCGCGCCGTCATTGCGCTATGAGATTATGGTTCCCGGGAGGATCACCATGCGCCTGCCTATTGCTGCCTTTGTCTTGTCGCTCGCCAGCACGCTGCCCGGGCTGGCCTTTGATGCGGACAGTCAAGCTGTCGTGGACCGCATGAAGGTGGGCAAGCCGCTGGCAATGGACGATGTGGTGCCGCTGATGCTGGGGGCGGAGCGCTGGTGTTATAGCCAGCAGGACGAGGAATGCGGCTGGTCCGAAATTTATCTCGAGATCGAGGACGACAAGCTGCATTACGAATTGTCCAATCCGTGGAACGATGCAGTGGATATTTCCTATGTTTCGGAGGTCGAAATCCGAGACAATGCCCAGATCTGCGAAATCGGCTTTAACTGGCTGCCGTCCATCCGCGCCTATACGCGCGAAACAGGCTTGTCCATCGAGGGGCGCGAATTGGCGGCACTGAAGCAGGATGTCTTTGCCATAGTCGATCCGGCCCTCAGTCATGACTGCTACAGCTATGTCTATGCCGGCATTGACGCAGAGGCAGAGACCATCACCCTGACCCAAAGGCAATATATTGGCGGGGCCTATGAGCCGGGCATGGATGCCGAGGTCGTGCTGCATTACGACAAGGAACGCGCCGACAATCTTGGCTGGTATTGGTAGGCCCAGCGCCTGCAACCGCCCTCGGTATTGATCCCGAGAGCGATGGCTGTCTTGCCCGGCTTAGCCCAGAAGACCGTCGCGCAGGCTGTCCGATAGGGGCGCGGGGCGCTCTACCGGCGTCTTTATGTCGACGATATTGCCATCGCGGGCGGCGTGCTCGAAGGCTTCCATAACCTCAAGAACATGCAGCGCCAGATCGCCATTGGCGCGGTGCGGGCGGTTGTCCAGAATGCCCAGCGCCATGTCGGCCACGCCCAGCGAACGATAATTGCCTTCGGCATAGGGTTGCTCAACCGGCACCGAAATCCATTGTTCGTCGCGTCCGCGCTGGCGCAGTTCCACTTCGCCCCCGAAATGGTTGGGATCGGGGACGATCAAGGTCTGCTCGGTGCCATAGATCTCGAGCGGCACATGCTTATGTGCGGTCACGTCAAAGCTCATGGCGATCTGCACGATGGCGCCATTGGCAAAGGCCAGCGTACCGGTGACATGGGTGTCGATATGCACCGGCATGAGCTGGCCCTTTTTGGGCTCCGAGGTAATTACCCGTTCGCTGCGCAGCCGCGACGACATGGCGGAAACCCGCGCCACCGGCCCGAACAGATTGACCAGATCGGTAATGTAATACGGCCCCATGTCGAGCATCGGCCCGCCGCCCAGATCGTAATAGAAGGCAGGATCGGGGTGCCAGCTTTCGTGGCCGGGGCATTGCATGAAGGCGGTGCCACCCACCAATTGGCCCAGCGCGCCACTATCGAGAACGGCGCGCGCCTGCTGATGGGCGCCGCCTAGGAATGTATCGGGCGCCGAACCGATGCGCAGGCCGGCCGCATTGGCGGCGTCGAGGAGCTTGCGCCCCTCGGCAAAGGTGATGCCCAGCGGCTTTTCGGAATAGACATGCTTGCCTGCCGCAAGGCATTGCAGCCCCACATCGACATGGGCGCGCGGAATGGTGAGATTGACCACGAGGTCGATTTCGGGATCGGCCAGCATCTGCTCGATGCTCAGCGATTTGAGGCCAAATTCATCGGCCCGCGCCGAAGCGGCTTCGGGGCGCATATCAGCAAGAGCCTTGATGTCGAGCACGGGGAAACCCGGCAGGCCATCCTTGCCCAGAATGGCCTTGAGATAGGCAGACGAAATATTGCCGGTACCGATGAAACCGATACCGAGGCGCTTGGCAGACATGCAGGCTTCCTCCCAGATGTACGTGCATCAACCTAGCGCCACGCGCGCGGAGTCGGAAGGGGATTTGTGTGATTTTTGGGGAGGGGGCCTCGTGCCTGTTCCCCACCCCCCGCTCGTCACCCTCGGGCCTGACCCGAGGGTTCTTTGTCTATTGAGGCTGAAGCAAGAGCCCTCGGGTCAGGCCCGAGGGTGACGATCTGGGATGGAGTGTCCATCGAGCCTCAATTGGGGCCCTACCCCATCTGTGCCTTGAGCCAGTTCGGGTCCGGCTCGATGGCGGTGATGATGTCGATGAGGATGCCATTGGGATCGGCGGCGATGACATGACGCTGGCCGAACACTTCGTCGCGCAATTGCTGGGCGATGGGAATGCCTGCCTGTTCGAGCCGTCTGGCTTCCGCGGCAGCATCATCGACGTAAAAGCTCAGGATCACGCCCTTGCTGAGCACCCGACCCTGCTGGGGAATGCTGTCATGCTCGTAATTGATGATCGCCAGTTCGTGCAGGCTGTCGCAATTGCCCTTGAGATGAATATACCAATCACTCTCAAAGACCGGCTCGAAGCCGAAATGCCTGCGGTAGAAATCTGCGGTGCCGGCCACATCCTCGACCTGCAGGAGCGGATAGAGATTGGTGAATAGCATGCCTGGTCTCCTTGCCTGAAATCCTGCGCAAATAAGAGCAGACCGCTGCGTCATAAGCTGGCAGCAAAGAAAACGGGGCCGAAGCCCCGTCTGATTTCTGTCGGTCAGGTGACCAGAAAGATGATGATGATCAGCCAGATCGGCACGCCGAGCAGCCAGAGCGCAAGACCTTTAAACATGGGGTTTCTCCTCTTTCTGCCGGGTTAGAAGCGACGGAAGACGTCGCTGAACACGCTGTTATGGTCGCGGTGATTGCCGCCCTTCTGGGCCGCCCAATAGGCGCCGATGGCCGAAACCAGCGAAGAGGCAGCGAGCAGGAAGGCGGCGATGATCGCGGTATTGCGGGCAATACGCGCCGCTTCAATGGCGTCCTGACGGGCCGCTTCGACATTGGCCGCAACAGCATCAACGCGCGTCTGGGCTTCTTCCGGCGTCAGGCCGGTATTGGCCGCCACGACATTGGCGAGATAGGTGCGGTCTTCGGCGCTCAGCGTGCCATCGGTAATAGCAGCCTGCGCGAAGATACGGCCAGCCTCATCGCGGGCGACGCCCGGATCAATCGGCGTATTGGCGCGGAACAGGGTGTCGATGAAATAGGCGTTGGGATCGGTCACATCGAGACTGTCTTCGGCCATGTTGGACGCGGCAATGGTCGCGGTGGAAATGGCCTGACCCGTCGCATTGGCCACGGCACCCACGCCGCCGAGAGCCAGCACCGCGCCGACCACCAGCGCGCCGCCCCAGACCAGAAGGCCGTGAGCGCCATCGCGCATATCGCTTTCATCTTCAGTGGCGTCGAAATTGCGACGACGCAGGCGCCCGGTGAGATAGCCGCCCGCCATGAAACTGGAGATCTGCACCCAGAGGAACCAGGATGCAGCGCCAATGGCGATGAGGAAGGCCGGTGCGCCTTCGCGGGCATGGAAACCGACGAAGTTGAGCCCGATGGCCGAGCCGAAGCTGATCAGCACCAGAGAAATGGCCGAGGCGAAAACGATGCCCGCGAAAATGGCAGGCCAGTCGACATAGCTCGAGGCATCACGACCCGAAGATGGGGTTTGCACGACGGCAATGCCGGATGGTGTTTCAATACTCATAATCTGTCCTCCGTTCTGGTCGGTTCTCACGCAAGGCCGATGAAGGACAGGATGGCCATGACGATGACGACCAGACCGACGAGATAGATGATTGAGTTCATTACGAAGCCCTCTTGTTGGATGACGCTAGTGGTCAAGCAACGGCGAGAAGGCGATTTTGTTCCGAATGGGGCAGGAGATTGGGCGAAGGGCAAAGCTCCGCAGCGTCCTGCCTGGGTTCTTCCACAGCGGCATGCCACCCACAGATCGTCACCCTCGGGCTTGACCCGAGGGCGTTGTACTTGCAGGCGGCACACAGAAGAGAAGGCCCCTCGGGTCAAGCCCGAGGGTGACGAAAAGTGGTGGTGCACCATGCGCGGCCGCCTTGGAACACACCCGGCAACAAAACAGGCGGGGATCGCTCCCCGCCTGTAGCATCACTATTGTACTGGCTTACTTGAGCCCGTCGGTCACGACCGTCGTATAGGCCCCTTCCGGCGTTGCCTTGATGATGTCCTGATCGAGCAGGGCCTGCACCGTGCGCTCATAGGTGGCCATGTCGAGCGCGGCGTCGTCGGCATCGACCAGCTTGGACACTTCGCTCACCATATAGAACTGGTGATCATATTCAGCGGCGCCGGTTTCATCCAGCTCGACCACGATCTCGGCGGCTTCTTCCGGGTTTTCGAGGGCATAGGCCCAGCCCTTCATCGACGCCTTCACGAAGCGGGTATAGGCATCCACCTTGGCCGGATCGTTGAGACTGTCCTCAAGCACATAGAGACCGTCTTCGAGCAGGTCATTGCCCATGTCGGTATAGTTGAAGATGGTCAGATTGTCGGGGCCGTAACCGGCGTCGAGCGCCTGACCATATTCGTTATAGGTCATCACCGAGATACAGTCCGCCTGGCCCTGGATCATGGGCTGAACGTCAAAGCTCTGCTGCAGCACGGTGACGCCGCCTTCCGAGCCATCGGTGGCCAGACCCAGCTTATTCATCCAGGCAAAGAACGGATATTCATTGCCAAAGAACCAGACGCCCAGAGTGTGGCCCGGAAAATCGGCTTCCGAGGTGATGCCGGTTTCGGTCGGGCAGATCATCATCAGGCCCGAACGCTTGTAGGGCTGGGCGATATTGACCAGCGGCACGCCCGATTCACGCGCGGCCATGCCCGCCGCCATCCAGGTGACGATGATGTCGGCGCCACCACCGGCAATGACCTGTTCGGGGGCGATGTTAGGGCCGCCGGGCAGGATGGTGATGTCGAGGTCTTCCTCGTCATAGAAGCCCTTGGCTTCGGCAACGAGGTAGCCGGCGAACTGGGCCTGCGTGACCCATTTGAGCTGCAGGGTCAGCGCGTCGGCCGCCAGCGCGCCAGCGGCGCCGGACATGAGCAATGTTCCAGCCATCAACCCTGTGATCAGTTTTTTCATTTTTCTTATCCCTTTTCCCTTTTACGTCCGCCCACCACGGACAGACGGATGCCAGAAGGTGACGCCCCTTTCGATGAGGGCGATCACCCCGTAGAAGGCGGACCCCGCGACCGCCGCAACAGCGATCTCCGCCCAGACCAGGTCGATGGCGAGACGCCCCACCCCGGTCGATATCCGGAAGCCCATTCCCACAACGGGCGTCCCGAAGAATTCCGCTACGATTGCGCCGATCAGGGCCAAAGTCGAGTTGATCTTGAGGGCGTTGAATATGAAGGGGCCCGCAGCGGGAAGCCGTAACTTCATAAGAGTTTGCCAATAGGAGGCGGCATAGGTGCGCATGAGGTCGCGTTCCATCACCGAGGCGGCATTGAGCCCGGCGACGGTGTTGACCAGCATGGGAAAGAAGGTCATGGCGACGACCACGGCGGCTTTGGACTGCCAGTCGAAGCCGAACCACATGACCATGATCGGGGCGATGCCGATGATCGGCAGGGCCGACATGAAATTGCCGATCGGCATGATCCCGGCCTTGAGAAAAGGCGAGCGATCGACAAGGATGGCGACCGCCAGCCCGGCAAGGCAGCCGATGGCATAGCCGGGCAAGACCGATTTGATGAAGGTCTGGACGAAATCGGCCCAGAGCAGGCCCGACGCCGCCTCCACCCCGATACGCGCGCCGATGGACGAAGGCGGGGGCAGCAATACGGGCGGCACATTGGCTCCGCGCGTAATCACCTCCCACACCACCAGCAGCGCCAGCCCGAACATGAGGGGAATGACGAGGCCAATGCCGGTTTCGGGCAATTTCCCGGCGCGGATCGCGGCGGAAAGCCGTTCGACAAAGAGCCAGGCAAAGGCCCAGCCAGAGACCAGAGCCAGCCAGTAATGGGCTGGCATGCCGCCCAAAGGCAGCGCCAGAATAAGCGCGATGGCGGCAAAAATGGTCAGCGCCCCGTCGACCCAGAGGCTCAAGGGCCAGAACAATCGCAAGAGGCTGGCCGCGCCAAGGACGAAGAACAGGCTCAGAAGCGGCGCTTCGCCAAAACTGGCGACGCCAAGCACCAGCCCGGCGAAAGCGGAAACGCCTGCAACCAGCGCCAGAACCTGCTGCAAACGCGTGAGAGTCCTGATCATGCTCTGGCTCCCATGCGATTATTGACCCATTTTTCAGCGCTGCCGACAATGGCGACCAGCACGGCAGCAAGCCCCGCCGCTATGAACAGGGCGGCCCATATCTGGATGGTCTGCCCATTATAAGAGCCGGTAAGCAGGCGCACGCCGAGCCCGCCGCCTGCGGCATTGGAGAGTTCGGCCACCACGGCGCCAATCAACGAGATGGCAATGCCCACCTTCATCGAGGCGAAAAGGAAGGGCATGGAGGCGGGCCAGCGCAGTTTCCAGAAGGTCTGCCAGCCATTGGCATCATAGGTGCGCATCAGATCGAGCTGAATGCCCTCTGGGGAGCGCAGGCCCTTGACCATGCCGACCACGACCGGAAAGAAGCTCAGATACATCGAAATCAGCGATTTCGGCACCAGCCCGGTCAGCCCGATGGCACCGAGCCCCACCACCACCATCGGCGCTACCGCGAGGATGGGAATGGTCTGGCTGGCGATGATCCAGGGCATCAGCGAGCGGTCAGAGGCGTCATTGTGGATAATGGCAATAGCCAGAACCACGCCCAAAGCCGTGCCGAAAGCAAAGCCGAGCAGGGTGGCCGAAAGCGTGATCCAGCCATGATAGGCCAGGGAGCGCCTGGAGGTGATATCGAGCGCCACCGTGGCGTTCCAGATTTCGGAAATCACCTGATGCGGCGTGGGCAGAACCGGCTTGTCCTGCGCCCAGGTCTGCTGCGCGAATTGGGTAAAGGGCACGTTTTCGAGCCCGGCGCGATTGTTGAGGGTATTCTGCCAGGGCGCATTCATATGAATGGCCATGGCGTACCAGAAAATGAAAATCGCCGCGAGAATGGTGAGGACGGGGAGAATGCGGTTCATGACGATCCCTCCTGCCCAACCAGCACCCCCTCCCAGCCTCCCCCGTCAAGGGGGAGGTGCTGGGCCGGTGCTTCAAAACAGATCGTGCCAATAGCGCGATGCGGCACCTCCCCCCTTGCGGGGGAGGCTGGAAGGGGGGGTGAGAGCCACATCCCCATCACACATGCTCCTCATCATAAGAATGTCCGGCCCGCAGCCCGTCACGCACCCGCGCCGCTATCTCCAGAAATTCCGGCGTCTCCCGAATATCAAGCGGGCGCTCGCGGGGGAGCGTGCTCTCGATCACATCGGTCACCCGGCCGGGGCGCGGCGACATGACCACGATCTTGGTCGAGAGAAACACTGCCTCAGGGATGGAATGCGTCACAAAGCAGATGGTCTTTTGCGTGCGGTCCCAGAGCTTGAGCAATTCGGAATTGAGATGATCGCGCACGATTTCGTCGAGCGCGCCAAAAGGCTCGTCCATCAGCAGCAGGTCGGCGTCGAAGCTGAGGGCGCGGGCGATGGAGGCGCGCTGCTGCATGCCGCCCGAAAGCTGCCATGGATATTTCTTCTCAAAGCCGGAGAGGTTCACCAGCTCCATCGTCCGCTTGATGCGTTCATTCTGCTGGGCCTGGCTATAGCCCATGATCTCCAGAGGCAGGGCGACGTTCTTCTCGATGGTTCGCCACGGATAGAGGGCCGCCGCCTGGAACACATAGCCATAGGCTCGCGCCTTGCGCGCTTGTTCCGGGCTCATACCATTGACGCTGAGCGTGCCGGATGTGGGTTTTTCCAGATCGGCAATGGTGCGCAAAAATGTGGTCTTGCCGCAGCCCGAGGGGCCGATGAAGGAAACGAAATCGCCCTTGTTGATGGTCAGATTGACGTCGCTCAGCGCCACGACATCGCCGTCTCCGGCGGGAAAGGTGAGCCCAAGATGTTCGGCGCGGACAACCGGCGTGCCCACCTCTAGGGAGCCTCCCGGCATATTGTTGATCGACGTTTCGGACAAAAGTTCAGCCCCTCTTTATTTCTTCTACGGCTGGTTGCGACGGGGTGAGACCCCGCCGTTCCAGTTGCGCTTGCCTTCGGCAAGATTGATTGCAAGACCCATGCCGTTCTCCGGAAATGCGGGATCTTTGTCCCTTTTCATTTCGCTCCCTGCGGCATGTGCCTCATTTTTCAGCAGCGTGCCGTCAACTAGACCCCGGTCGCCGGAATGCCGCTCCGTTCGACCTTGCGTGGCGCAACGATTTCCTTCCACTGGCTGAGAGCCCGGTTCACAGGATTTTTGGCTTCCCGGGCCACGAACTTGCCATGGCCCGGCTCGGCCTTGACCTCGTTCTCGGTGACCGAAACCTTGCCACGGCTCAGCACGAAGCGCGGCAGGCCGGTGACCTCGAAACCTTCGAACACATTATAGTCGATGACCGATTGCTGGCTTTTCGCCGTGATTGTCTTCTTGCGCTTGGGGTCCCAGACGATCAGATCGGCATCGGCGCCCTCCAGCACTGCGCCCTTTTTCGGATACATGTTGAGGATCTTGGCGATATTGGTCGAGGTTACCGCGACAAATTCATTGGGCGTGAGGCGACCGGTATTGACGCCTGCTGTCCACAGCACCGGCAGGCGGTCTTCGAGCCCGCCCGTACCATTCGGAATCTTGGCAAAATTGCCGATGCCTGTGCGCTTCTGCTCGGAGGTGAAGGCGCAATGGTCGGTGGCGACGCAGGAGAGCGAACCCGATTGCAGGCCTGCCCAGAGCGAATCCTGATGGCTCTTGTTGCGGAAGGGCGGCGACATGACCCGCCGCGCCGCATGGTCCCAATCGGGGTTGAAATATTCGCTTTCATCCAGCGTCAAATGCTGGACCAGCGGTTCGCCATAGACCCGCATGCCCTTCTGCCGGGCACGGCGAATGGCTTCATGCGCCTGCTCGCAGCTCGTATGCACGACGTAAAGCGGCACGCCCGCCATGTCGGCGATCATGATGGCGCGATTGGTGGCTTCCCCTTCCACTTCCGGAGGGCGGGAATAGGCATGGCCTTCCGGGCCATTATTGCCTTCGGCAAGCAGTTTGGCGGTCATCGCCGCGACCACATCGCCATTTTCGGCATGAACGAGCGGCAGGGCACCGAGCGCGGCGCAGCGCTGGAATGACGCGAACATTTCGTCGTCATTGACCATCAGCGAGCCCTTATAGGCCATGAAGTGCTTGAAGCTGGTGATGCCCCGATCCACCACTTCGGCCATTTCGTTGAATACCTGCTCGCCCCACCAGGTAATGGCCATGTGGAACGAGTAATCGGCACTCGCCTTGCCGGTCTTGTTATCCCACATCTTGAGCGCTTCGAGCAGGCTCTGGTCCGGGTTGGGCAGGCAGAAATCGACCACCATGGTGGTGCCGCCCGCCAGGCCCGCGCGGGTCCCGCTCTCAAAATCATCGGCCGAATAGGTGCCCATGAACGGCATTTCGAGATGGGTGTGCGGATCGATCCCGCCCGGCATCACATAGCAGCCGGTCGCGTCCAGCACTTCGTCGCCGGACAGGTTCTGCCCGATCTCGACAATCACATCGCCTTCGATCTTGACGTCGGCCTGGTAGCTGAGATCGGCCGTGACGATTGTGCCGCCCTTGATGACTTTGCTCATAATAGGTTCCCTATCCTTTTAGTCTGCCCGTACGCGCGCCTTTCTCCCAAGCGCGGAACGGGTCCGAATTCTTCTATCTAGTCGACAATCTCCGCCGTCTCGACCACCGCATGGAACAGCACATCGCACCCCGCTGCGGCCCATTCGGGTGAAATCTCTTCGGCCTCATTATGCGACAGACCATCGACGCAGGGGCACATGATCATGGTTGCAGGCGCAACCTTGGCGGCCCAACAGGCATCGTGCCCCGCGCCCGAAATCACGTTCATGTGGCTATAGCCCAGCTTCTCCGCCGCCGAACGCACCCGACCCACAAGGGTAGGATCGAAGGTGACGGGATCGAAATGGCCGATGGCTTCCACCGCGCAGCCGACACCGATCTCGGCGCAAATCTGCGCAGCACGTTTCTCGATTGTGGCCCGCATGCCATTGAGCTTGTCGATGTCCGGCGAGCGGATATCGACGGTGAACACCACTTTGGCGGGCAGAACATTGCGCGAATTGGGCGTGAACTTGACCTGACCGACGCCGCCAACCGCACCGGGCTGGGCCGCCATGGCCACGTCCTGCACCATTTCCACGATGCGCGACATGGCGAGGCCGGCATTGACGCGCATATTCATCGGCGTCGAGCCGGTATGCGCCTCCTTGCCGGTGAGGGTAAATTCGAGCCACCACAGCCCCTGGCAATGGGTAACGACGCCGATCTGTTTATCTTCGGCTTCGAGGATCGGGCCCTGCTCGATGTGATATTCAAAATAGGCGTGCATCTTGCGCGCGCCGACCTCTTCATCGCCAACCCAGCCGATGCGTTCAAGTTCGTCGCCGAAAGTTTTGCCGTCCAGATCGGTGCGGCCATAGGCGTGCTCGATCGGGATGACGCCAGCAAAAACACCCGAGGCCAGCATGGCCGGGGCAAAGCGCGCGCCTTCCTCATTGGTCCAGTTGGTGACGACGATGGGATGCCGGGTCTTGATGCCGAGGTCGTTCATCGAGCGCACGACTTCGAGGCCCGCGAGCACGCCCAGCACGCCGTCATATTTGCCGCCGGTGGGCTGGGTATCGAGATGGGAGCCGATATAGACCGGCAAGGCATCGGGATCGGTGCCGGGGCGCGTCATGAACATGGTGCCCATCTGGTCGACGCCCATGGTCAGGCCTGCGTCCTCACACCAGCGCTGGAACAGCTCGCGCCCCGCCTTGTCCTCGTCGGTCAGCGTCTGCCGATTATTGCCCCCGGCAATGCCCGGTCCGATCCTGGCCATATCCATCAGGCTCTCCCAGAGCCGGTTGCCATTGATCCGAAGGTTTTCGCCGGGAGAGGTCATGGAAGTCTACTCTTGGGTTTGGTCGGAAAGGAAAGCCCCCTCACCCTGGCCCTCTTCCCGGAGGGGTGAGGGGACGCAGGAGGCGAGGGTGTCGTGGATGCGTTGAAGAACACCAGGCGTGTTGCTCAAAATGTCATTGTTCCAGAAGCGCAGGATTGTGTAGCCGGCTGCTCGGATTGCATTATCGCGGGTGGCGTCGCGCTCTGTGCCGTGCTGGCCACCATCGGCTTCAACGACCAGCATGGCGTCTCGACAGGCGAAGTCGGCATAGTAGGAAGCGATGGGATATTGACGGACGAATTTGAAACCGAGCAGCCGACGGTCTCGGAGATGATGCCAGAGACGAGCCTCAGCGTCGGTCATCTGTTGGCGTAGGGTGCGCGCCCGCAGCACCTGCATGGGCTGCGCCTTCCGCCCCCTCACCCTGTTCCTCTCCCCGGAGGGGCGAGGGGACGCAAGAGCCGAAGCATTTGTTTTTGAGCTTTCACCAGCGGCGCTACCATCGCCCCCTCGCCCCTCTGGGGAGAGGGCTGGGGTGAGGGGAGCGATGCTGGTGAAAGCCGTTTGCATCGCGTCTACTTCACGCTGGGGAAGCTGAATTCCGCACCGCCCTTGATGCCGGCGGGCCAGCGGGTGGTGACGGTCTTGAGCCTTGTGTAGAAATGCACGCCTTCGGGCCCATAGATGGAGTGATCGCCGAATAGCGAGCGCTTCCAGCCGCCGAAGGAGTGATAGGCCACCGGCACCGGGATCGGCACGTTGATGCCCACCATGCCCACTTCGATCTTGTCGGCAAACTCACGGGCGGCGTCGCCGTCGCGGGTAAAGATTGCCGTACCATTGGCATATTCGTGGCCATGGATCAGATCGACGGCATCCTTGAAGCTGTCGCGGCGCACGACGGACAGAACGGGGCCGAAGATTTCGTCCTTGTAGATGTCCATATGCGGCTCGACATTGTCGAACAAAGTGCCGCCGACATAATAGCCGTTTTCATAGCCCTGAAGCTTGAAACCGCGACCATCGACCACGAGCGAGGCACCCTGCTCCTCACCCTTGTCGATGTAACCGACAATCTTGTCGCGGTGCATCTTGGTGACCACCGGACCCATTTCGGCGTCCTTGTCGGTCGAGGGGCCGATCTTGAGGCTCTCCACGCGCGGCTTGAGCTTGGCAACCAGCGCATCGGCGGTTTCCTTGCCCACCGGCACAGCGACGGAGATGGCCATGCAGCGCTCGCCGGCCGAACCATAGCCAGCACCCATCAGCGCGTCCGCCGCCTGATCGAGATCAGCATCGGGCATGATGATCATGTGGTTCTTGGCGCCGCCCAGTGCCTGCACGCGCTTACCATTGGCTGTGCCGCGCTGATAGACATATTCGGCAATCGGGGTCGAGCCGACGAAGGAGACCGCCTTGATGTCGGCATGGTCGAGAATGCCGTCGACCATTTCCTTGTCGCCATGAATGACCTGCAGGATGCCTTCGGGGAGCCCCGCTTCCATGAACAGGTTCCAGGCCAGCATCGGGGCGGATGGATCGCGCTCGGACGGCTTGAGGATAAAGGCATTGCCGCAGGCGATGGCTGCCGGATACATCCACATCGGCACCATGGCCGGGAAGTTGAACGGGGTGATACCGGCAACCACGCCCAAAGGCTGGCGGTCCGAATAGGTATCGATATTGGGCCCCACATTGCGGGAGAATTCGCCCTTCAAGAGCTGGGGAATACCGCAGGCGAAATCCACGCAATCAATGCCGCGCGCCACTTCGCCCAGCGCATCGTCATGCACCTTGCCGTGTTCCTTGGAAATCTCGCGGGCGATATCGTCGGCATATTGGTCGAGCAGCGCCTTGAACTTGAACATGACGCGGGCGCGCTTCATCGGCGGAGTATTGCCCCAGGCCACCTGCGCCTTGACCGCATTGGCCACCGCCTGGTTGAGCTCGTCCAGCGTGGACAGGGGCAGCTCGGCGCTCTGTTCGCCGGTGGCCGGGTTAAAGACGGGCACGCGACGCGTCGAACTCGACACGGAACGCTTTCCGCCGATGGCATTCTCGATGATCTGCATCAGGCAATCCTCTCTTTGGCAGGAATAAAAATTCTATATTCTATCTTATAGAATGTTTGTTCCATTTTACTCAAGCGTCTTGAGGATGCCCGAGAGCGTTGAAATGATCTGGTCGATCTGGCTTTCCGTCACGATCAGCGGCGGCGACAAGGCGATAATGTCGCCAGTGGTGCGAATGAGCACGCCCTGATCATAGGCTTTGAGGAAGGCCGAGAAGGCGCGCTTGGTCGGCGCCCCATCGATGGGCTGTAGCTCGATGGCGCCAACAAGCCCGATATTGCGAATATCGATGACATGGGGCAGGCCCTTGAGCGAATGCAGCCCCTCTTCCCACACCTTGGCCAATTCAGCGCCACGGGTGAGCAGGCCTTCTTCCTTATAGGTATCGAGCGTGGCCAGAGCTGCCGCCGAGGCTATCGGATTGCCCGAATAGGTATAGCCATGGAAGAACTCGATGATGTGTTCCGGCCCCTGCATGAAGGCGTCGTGAATCTCCTTGGAGACAAACACCGCACCCATGGGGATGACGCCATTGCTCAGGCCCTTGGCGGTGACCATGATGTCAGGGGTGACACCGAAATAGTCCGCGCCGAACGGCGTGCCCAGGCGCCCGTAACCGGTGATGACCTCGTCAAAGATCAGCAGAATGCCGTGCTTCTTGGTGATCTCGCGCAAGCGCTTGAGATAACCGGGCGGCGGAATGAGCACACCGGTCGAACCGGCCACCGGCTCGACGATGACGGCGGCGATGGTGGAAGCGTCGTGCAGGCCGACAATGCGCTCCAGCTCGTCGGCCAGATCGACGCCATGTTCCGGCTCGCCGCGCGAAAAGGCGTTTTTGGCGAGGTTATGGGTATGGGGCAGGTGATCGACGCCGGTGAGCAGCGTGCCGAACATCTTGCGATTGGGCACGATGCCGCCAACGGAGATGCCGCCGAAATTGACGCCGTGATAGCCGCGCTCGCGCCCGATCAGGCGGAAACGGCTGCCCTCGCCTTTGGCACGGTGATAGGCCAGCGCCACCTTGAGGGCCGTTTCCACCGATTCGGAGCCCGAATTGGTGAAGAGAACATGGTCGAGACCCTCGGGGGCCAGGTCCACCAGCCGATTGGCCAGTTCAAACGCCTTAGGATGGCCCATCTGGAAGGCGGGGGCATAATCCAGCTCTGCGGCCTGATTGGCGATGGCCTCGACAATCCTGGGCCGGGCGTGACCGGCATTGACGCACCACAGGCCCGCCGTGCCATCGAGCACCTGTCGACCATCGCTGGTCGTATAGTGCATATCCTTGGCCGCAACGAACATGCGCGGATTTTTCTTGAACTGCCGGTTTGCCGTAAAGGGCATCCAGAACGCGCTGAGATCGTTCGGCGCAACGTTGGATGAAGTGGACACGAACTCTCGCTCCCAATCAAATTGATCTGGTTTTCGTTTTGGGACTTGACCTTGGAAGGCGAACCCAAGAAATTTTGACCAGTTGGAAAAATGTTAGCATCCCTACACATTCCCGCAAGGCGAAAATGGCACCAAAAAAAGTGAAATCTGTCGCCCCGTCCGCAACGCCCCCGCGCAAGCGTCCGCTGACCCGGATTCAGAAAGAAAAGCAGGACATTATTCTGGAAGCGGCGCTGGACGTATTTTCAGTGCATGGCTTTCGCGGCGCCACCATCGATCAGATCGCCGAAGTCGCCGGGATGAGCAAACCCAACCTGCTCTACTACTTCCCCAAAAAGGAAGAGATTCACCGCAGCCTGATCGGCACCCTGCTTGATACATGGCTGGCGCCGCTGCGTGACATGGACGAGACCGGCGACCCGTTCAGCGAAATCCGCTCCTACATTCGGCGCAAGCTCGAAATGGCACGTGATTTTCCGCGTGAAAGTCGGCTCTTTGCCAATGAAATGCTGCGCGGGGCCGAACATGTCATCGACATGATCGAGGTGGATCTGAAAAATCTCGTCGATGAAAAAGCAGCGGTTATGCTGGTCTGGATGGATCAGGGGCGTCTGGCGCGCACCGATCCCTATCATCTGATCTTTTCCATCTGGGCCACCACCCAGCATTACGCCGATTTCGACGTGCAGGTCCGCGCTGTGCTCGGCAAAGACCGCAATGGCGAAGGGCGCTTTGATGACGCAGCCCGTTATCTGGAGCAGCTCTTCATGCACGGCCTGACGCCGAAACCATGAACGGGGGCGTCGAGAGGCGCACTTTCAAATCCACGCAGCTGCTCATTCCCAAATGCGGGATTTTCAGCTCATAACCACAATCCTGTGCGCATCCATGCGCTCCGGCTGAGCCGAAGGGCATGGATGAGATTAAAGTGGTGTCGCGGCGCACCGTACTGCGCGATATCGGCGCCTTGCGCGAAGACGGCTTCATCATTCATTCCGAGCCGGGGCGCGGCGGCGGCCTGCAGCTACCGCGTTTCTGCAACGCCAGCATCTCGGCTTCCAATATCAGGATGCGAAAGGCGCGGTCACCAGCCGGATCGTCGAGCCGCAGGCCATGCTGATCCTGCCGCCGCGCTGGTATCTGGTGGCCTGGGGCCCGGCACGCGGCGATTACCGGCATTTTCGCATGGACCGGATCGGTCGACCCGAATGCATAGAAAGCATGCCGTTTCGCCGCAGGCGGCTGCAATTTGGCGCGGAAGTCACACCCATCAGCAAGCGCCTGCCCTAAGCGCCTTATCCCAGCCCCAGTTCACTCTTCAGCTTTCGGCTCAATTTGCTGGCGATCAATTCATGCGCCTTGACGATATAGGCGCGGATATCGTCGTCGCTGAGCGGGCTGTGCTGCGAAATAGCAACCCAACCGGCGCGCGCGAAATAGGGAGCGAGACGAATGCCGTCCGTGTCCTTCATCAGCTCGAAGGTCATGTCGGAAACCTTGAGCCAGACCTCTCCGGGGTCCCGATCGAGCAGACAGAAAATCTTGCCACCGACCTTGGCCACTGAATTATCGCCCCATTGCCGCACCAATGTCGCGGCCGGCAGGCTCAGCACAAAGGCCTCAAACGCTGGGCGATGCATGATTGGCAGATGGGTCATGGTCAAGGTTAGCAGTCTGCTCACAAAAAGGCGCCGCAGGAGAATTCACTGCGACGCCTTGTTAGCACGATTTCATCGGTTCAATGGGCCGGTGCTATTCAGCCAGCAGCAACGCCCAGCCCGATGGGGCAAGTCACGCCGGTCCCGGCCAGACCGCAATATCCATTGGGGTTCTTGGCCAGATATTGCTGGTGATAGGTCTCGGCAAAATAAAACGGTCCGGCAGGCGCAATCTCGGTGGTGATGGGACCAAGCCCTCTTGCCCTGAGCGCGTCGGCATAGGCGGAACGACTTTTCTCAACGATTTCAGCTTGTTGCGGAGTTGTCGTATAGATGGCCGAGCGATATTGAGTGCCCATATCATTGCCCTGCCGCATGCCCTGGGTCGGATCATGCTCCTCCCAGAAAGTCTTAAGCAGGGTTTCAAGGCTCACAATTGCCGGATCGTAGACCACCATGACCGCCTCGGTGTGGCCGGTCAGCCCCGAACAGGTTTCTTCATAAGTGGGATTGGGCGTGTGCCCGCCCTGATAGCCCACCGCCGTCACGATCACGCCGGGCAATTGCCAGAACAGGCGCTCCGCCCCCCAGAAGCAACCAAGGCCCAGATAGATGGTCTCGGCGCCATCAGGGTACGGGCCCTTGAGGGGCGCTCCAGTGACGAAGTGATTGGGAGAAATAGACATTTCCTGTGCGCGACCGGGCAAGGCCTCGGCGGCGGATGGCAGGCTCATCGGCTTCTGGCGAAAGAACATGTGGTGCTCCTTTATGCCGCTTATATAGGTGTTTTTCGGCAGAAATCAGGGGTTCAGATCTGCTCCTGCCGCAAAAAACGCTCCCGACGCGGCCGTCGTCCGGCCAGCGCCAGCACGATGCCGGGCACAGCAAGCACGGCAAAAGCGGGATAAGTCAGCAGGGTCTGCAGGATATTGTCGAGCAGATCAGCGAAAAACCGACCTTCCAGAAATATGATGACTGTATCGAGACTGGCGACGTGAAGTTGCGACCAGGCCTGACCGAAACTCGTCAAGACAATAGCGTTTCCTGCCAGTGACCGCGTTCCGTCTACTACAAGAAAAACAAGAGACAGGCCGATGAGCCATGTACCCAATAGTCTAAGAACGAGCCGCATTTATTTTTCCCGCGCCCGGCACCATAAGTCGAGCCGTTTACCGCTCGCATAACCGCGCCAAAGCTTTGACGGCAAGATGACGTTTTATTTAAAAGAAAACAATCGCTCTTTCACCAAAGTGATCCCTTGCGCCCGAACCGTTCATGAGTATATTGCGCCACGTTCGCAACGGCCCCTCGGGGTGTGTTTCTGCCTTTTCCAGCAGACATGCGCGACGCGGAGAGGTGGCCGAGTGGTCGAAGGCGCACGCCTGGAAAGTGTGTAGACGGGGAACCGTCTCAAGGGTTCGAATCCCTTTCTCTCCGCCAGAATTCCTAGGCGTAATGGCAGCTTTCGGAAAGCCGCGGCTTTGCTCCGAACCACCGCAATGGGGTCGAGCCTGCCTAAGTCAGAAGATGAATACGCCACCGAAGGGCTGTTTGGCAGGGCGCAAATCCCCGTCGCAAACGCCCTCATCGCGGAGGCGGGCTATCTCACCGGTCGCTTTACGCAGGCAAGGATAGTCTGGACCGGCTTATGACTATCAGGGCTCCATAGCGAACGGCCCGACGCCTAAACATATGCCACCCCAAGGGGCGGCATAACTTCTTTGACAGTTTGGGGGCGGTACATGGGACCGCTCGCTTTCAGAGCCGATACAGTCTTGCCGCATTGCCACCCAGAACGGCGGCACGCTCGTCGGCACCCGGATTGATAAGCAGGGCCTCCGTGGCCTCGATCCAGCGTTCATACTCGCCAGCCAGGGTACACACCGGCCAGTCACTGCCCCAGATCAGGCGATCCGGACCGAATTGGTTCAACAGGTGCTCGACATAGGGCCGCAGCATGTCGATGGTCCAGTCAGGGCCAGCTTCGGTCATCAGCCCCGACAATTTGCAGAAGGCGGAACTGGTACGGGCCAGATGGCTCATATCACGCGCCCAATCATCGAAATCCCCCGCCAATATGGCCGGCTTGGCGCCGTGATCGATGATCGTCCGCAGAGCGGGATGGCGGGCAAGGCGCTCCGAGAGCGATTGCAAGTGTCGCGGCAGCACCAGAGCGTCAAAGACGAGATCGTGGTCGGTCATGGCCACGAAGGCGTCATCCAGATCGGGACGCAATATCCAGAGCGGGTCGGCAATATCCTGTATCATCGGCCGCAAGCCCTTGAGCTTGGGATGAGCGGCACGTTTGCTGATGCGCTCGGGGGCGTCCTGCGCCTCGAAATCCACCCAGCCAACCACCCCGCGAATGAACTCGTGGCTTTCGGCGAGCGAGAGCATGAAATCCGTTTCGGCTTCGGTGGGCGCGGCCTGTACGAGAATTGTGCCATCAATACCCGCCCCAGCCAGCAGGGGCGCGAGATCCGGCGGTAGAAAATCCCGATAAAGATTGGTCAGCGCCGGGGTCAACCAGCCATAATCGCCGCGCGACACTTGCCAGAAATGCTGATGTGCATCGATCCTTGGCATCAGTCCTGCCCGGGCGGAGGCGCAACCACGCCCTTTTTCAGGATCAGATTGCCATAGGCGCGGCGTTCGCCGGTCGCCACGATGGCGAAAGCAGTGCGCGCGCGTTCATAGAATGCAAAGCGTTCCAGTGGCTGGATGCGCGCCGGACTATCCGCGATCCTGTCAATGACGCCCTGAAATTCACTGACAACCGGGGGCACTGTTTCCCCATCGCCCACTATCGCCATGGAAAGCGCCGGATCATCGACATAGGTATCGAGCGGCATGACCGACAGAACGGCCTCGATAACCTGCGCAGCGCCGATCCCATCCAGACGCACAACGCGTCTGCCATTGGTGTCGGCAGGAAAATTGGCGTCGGCAATGACGATCTCGTCGCCATGGCCCATGGCCCGCAGGATAGAGAGCAGTTCAGGCGACAGGAGTGGATTTATTCCGCGCAGCATCAAACGGTTCCCATTGCAGCTTACGAGCTGATCGCCCGGTCAAGGTGAGTATAGCCACCATCGGGGAAAAGCCATTGTCCGGTCGTGTGGCTGGCACGGCTCGACAGCAGGAAGGCGCAGGTATCGCCAATTTCGCGCGCTGTGGTCATGCGTTGGCCAAGGGGAATATTGGCGGTTATGGCGGCCAGTTTTTCGTCGGGATTGGGCAAGGTATCCAGCCAGCGGCGATAGAGCGGCGTCATCACCTCGGCCACGACGATGGCATTGACCCGCACACCGTCCGGCAGGAAGTCCACTGCCCATTCCCGGGTCAGGCCCAATTGGGCCGCCTTGGCGGCAACATAGGCCGATGTTCCGCCTTGCCCGGTCAGCGCGGTCTTGGAGGCGATATTGACGATGGCGCCCTTGGTCTTGCGCAGGTCGTCGGCCAGCAGATGCACCATGGTGTAGTAGTGGACAAGGTTCTGGTCGAGGCTCTTGCGGAAGGTGTCCGGGCCCTTCTCAAGATTGACGCCATCATTCGCCCCGGCATTGTTGACCAGACCATAGACCTGGCCATGCCTGGCTGTGATCTGCTCCACGGCGGCGCGGCATTGGCTATCGTCCGAAAGCTCGGCCGCAAAGAAGTCAGCTCCATTCCTGGCCAGCCAGTCTGCATCCGGCGCCCGACGTGCAACAATAATCGGCCTGGCGCCCTCTTCGGCGAGCACCTCAACGATGCCCGCCCCGATACCAGAACCGCCGCCGGTGACCACAATCACCTTATCCTTGAGCTGCAAGTCCATGTTCAGCCCTTGAACTGGTAGGTTTGCAGGCTTTCCGGCTTCATCTGGATAGAGAAGCCCGCACTTTCTGGCGGCATATAGGCAGCGTTTTCGATTCTGCAGGGATCAAGGAAATGCTCGTGCAGATGGTCGACGAATTCGATCACCCGGCCATCCTTGGTTCCCGACACGACCAGATAATCGATCATCGAAAGGTGCTGCACATATTCGCAGAGGCCCACGCCACCCGCATGCGGCCACACCGGCTTGCCGTATTTCGCGGCCATCAGCAGCACCGAGAGAACTTCGTTGAGCCCACCAATGCGGCAGGCATCGATCTGCACCACGTCGATGGCGTTGCGGGTGATGAACTGCTTGAAGAGAATGCGGTTCTGGCACATTTCGCCGGTGGCGACCTTGACCGGGCCAATGGCCTCGCGGATCTTGCGATGGCCCTCGACATCGTCCGGGCTTGTCGGCTCTTCGATAAACAAGGGATTGAAACGCTTGAGCTGGTTGACCCAATCAATGGCCTGATCAACCTCCCAGACCTGATTGGCGTCGATCATCAGATGGCGGTCCGGCCCCATAATGGAGCGCACGATCTCAAGGCGCCGAATGTCGTCTTCCAGGTCGCGGCCGACCTTCATCTTGATATGGCTGAAACCGGCTTCGACAGCTTCGGTCGCCAGCTTCGTCAGCTTCTCGTTGGAATAGCCCAGCCAACCGGCAGAGGTGGTGTAGCAGGCATAGCCTTCCTGACGCAGGGTGGCGATACGTTCGGCCTTGCCTGGTTCGGCGGCCCTGAAGATAGCCAGCGCCTCTTCGGGCGTAATCGCGTCAGTGAGGTAGCGGAAATCCACGATGGAGACGAGCTGTTCGGGGCTCATCTCGGCAACATAGAGCCAGACCGGCTTGCCGGCGTCTTTCGCCATCAGGTCCCAGACCGCATTGACCACTGCGCCGGTTGCCAGATGCATGGCGCCCTTGTCGGGCCCGATCCAGCGGAGCTGGCTGTCGCCGGTCACATGCCGCCAGAAGCGCCCCGGATCAGCGGCGATCCATTCCAGTTCCAGGCCGACCACACGGCTGCGCAACGCCTCAATTGCAGCCACCACGACTTCATTGCCCCGCCCGATGGTGAAGGTCAGTCCATGGCCTTCATGCGCCCCATCGGTGCCCAGAACGACATAGGCTGCGGAATAATCGGGGTCCGGGTTCATGGCGTCGGAGCCATCGAGCGAAGCCGAGGTGGGGAAGCGGAGGTCGCGGGTGGTAAGGGATGTGATCTTGGTCATTGTCTGCTCCGTGATACCTCGCACCCGCCCTTCGGGCACGCTCGCCACAAGGGGCGAGAGAGGGCATCTGCCTATTCAAACTCGGTTCTGCCTTCTCCCCTCACGGGAGAAGGTGGTGCTTCGCGCCGGATGAGGGCCTATGCCGTCCAGCCGCCATCGATGATGTGTATCTGTCCGGTGGTATAGGTGGCGCCCGCCAGATAGACGGCGAGATCGGCGACTTCTTCGGGATGGGCAATGCGGCCAATGGGCTGGCGCGCG